>VFQN01000093.1_pt1 | contig 204084 bp, 174 predicted proteins | sample 3512371 | NCBI WGS metagenome assembly VFQN01 (sample SAMN10412370, study PRJNA504923) | tailings metagenome | isolation source: Replicate 2 from Balatoc abandoned mine | place: Philippines: Itogon, Benguet | collected 2017-08-28
TATATCGTTGAAATCACAACCAAAGAAGGTGTTATTCTTCGGGAACGATTTGTAAAAGAATAAATCGCTGATCCGATCATTCATTTTAGAAACCTCGTTTGCTCCGGCAGCGAGGTTTTTTCATACTCATTATCAACCTGATAGCTCAAACATGAATATCCTAAAGAATCGGTGAATCTTACAAATCACATTTCAAATCTCACAAAAAACTCATTTTCAGTGTGTAATCTAACCAAAAGTGGTTCTTCTGTGTTTTATCACAACAAAACTGCAAAAATCGGTCCTTGGCAGTTGTCTCGTGATGAGGAAAAAACTAAATTCCTGACCTTAACTATTATTCACTTTTTATGAAAACATCACTACTTACAGTGGCACTTCTATTTGTGTCCTATTTATCCAATGCACAACGTATACTGGATCCGACTAATGGAAGCTGGGATTATCCGAATCTCTCCGTTGAGACATTTGAAGACTTTGTTATCAGCGGTTTCACTGAAACCAGCACCACAGGTTTACTAGCTCCCACTTTTAAGATCTCAGATCCGGTAGGAAACCCGATTGCCAGTTATTACATCGATTTCCCGGATAATACCATTTTAATGGATTTTACCATTAAAGAAGCCACGCACTCCATTATCCTGACAGGAATGCTGGACGTACCTCCCGGTGCGATGCCTTACAAAATGTTTGTTGCAGAAGTAGATTTGCTTTCCGGAGCAGTTTTAAAGAGCGAACTGGAGTATACATTCAGTGGTAATTCCACTATTCCGCACCAGGTCATTTATTCAAGCTTCCAGGACCAGGTAATGATTGTGGGTACTGAAATTGCCGGACCTATGGATCCAACCAATTTTGCCACTGTTCCGAAATTCGGGTTTGTACTTGCGCTCGATGCCAACAACTTCGGCACTATCATGTATACTCCTATTCAAATGGATATGCCTATGGGATTCAATACGGATTATGATATGTTGGAAAACATTACGGAAATTCCGGGTTCCAACTATTTCATTTCCGGATCATGCAACGGTCCGTCAGGAGAACAAAACCTCTTCACGATGGGAGTCGATTATTGGGGAGGGATTCTGTTTTCGCATGTTATTGACAAGACAAATTCCCGTCATGCCGGATCATCTGTAGCATACAACCCGGTACTGAGTGTTGTTTACCTGATGGCGAATAACAGCATCATGCATCAATTCCAGATTGCACAGTGCGACCCAACTACCGGACTTTTTCTAACTCCGTGGTTCCGTCACCAGATGACTGCATTTCCAATCGGAAGCGGTGTAGATCAAAACGGGTTCCGTTTGCAGGTAACACCTAACAAGCAGGTGCTTGTTGGCGGATACCTGAGTGCTCCTTTCGGTGCATTGCCGGAGCAGCTTACTCCATTCCAGATGACTCTGAGAGACGATTTAACTTTCCTGACGGTAAAGGTTTTCCAATCAGGGAATAATTCACCGATGTCGCCAAGTTATTTCGAAGAAAACGGAAATTCTGTTTTTATCAATACACCTGACATGATTGCTTACAACAAGAAGCATAAACGAACTTATTTGGTGAACCAGAATACGCTCAACGCAGGGTTTGATTTAAATATTTCGTCTGTTCTACAACCGTCGAAATGCGAGAAAGTAGTTCCGGTCAGTACAGTGAATACGACTCATAATATCATTGGTTCCGGAAACTTCAATCCGCTTCCGATGTACGCAAACACCTATATTCCGAATCCAAATCCACGGGTGAAAAACAAAATTATTCTTTGTAAGGAAGTAGCTCCTGCAATGGCACTCAACAATTCCAATGCAATAGGTTCATCATTACTGGCTCCGAACCCTGTCAAAGACTTCCTGAGTATTACATTGGAGGATGAAAACATTCAAAGCGTATTGGTTTATGACATGAAAGGAAATCGTGTTCTTTCACAGAAAGCAACAGAACGTACGTCCAATGAAATGACTCTCGGAGTTGAGAAACTCGACCAGGGAGCATATATCGTTGAAATCACAACCAAAGAAGGTGTTATTCTTCGGGAACGATTTGTAAAGGAATAAATCGTTGATCCGCTAACTCCTTTTAGAAACCTCGTTTGCTCCGGTAAGCGAGGTTTTTTTATCCTCGGAATCAAAGATCCGGCCGCACGAGCTTTCACTGAACAATCATCAAATCCCGCAAACCACATTTCAAATCTCACAAAAAACTAATTTTAAGTGCGTAATCTAACCAACAATATCTCTTCTGTGTTATATCCTTACAAAAACGCAAAAATCGGTGTTTGTCGGTTGACTTGTACTAAAGAAAAAACTAACTTCCTCCCATTAACTATTATTCACTTTATATGAAAACACCACTATTTATACTGGCACTGTTATTTGTTTCGCATGTAAGTAATTCACAGCGTTTACTCGAATTAACCAACGGAAGTTGGGACTACCCGAATCTATCCGTTGAAACTTTTGAGGATTTTGTCATCAGCGGTTTTACAGAACCAAATCCTGCAACCGGGCTCTTAACCCCCACTTTTAAGGTTTGTGACCCAACAGGAAGTCCGATCAATCTCTATTATGTAAATTACCCGAATAATGCCATTTTAATGGACTTCACAATCCGGGAATCTACGCACACCGTCATTCTCACAGGAATGTTAGATGTGCCTCCCGGTTTAATGCCCTACAAAATGTTTGTTACCGAAGTCGACTTCATGACCGGAGCACTTGTACAAAGTTCGCTGCAGTATCCTGACAATGGGTACTCCATGATTCCTCATCAGGTAATCTCTTCGGACAACAGTAACCAGGTCGTAATTGTTGGTACTGAACTGGCGGAACCTATCGATCCGACTAATTTTGCTTCCGCTAAGAAATTTGGTTTCGTATTCGCTTTGGATATCAACAACTTCAATAGCGTAGTTGGTAGTCCAGTCGAAATGGATATGCCTATGGGCTTTAATGTGGATTACGATATGTTGGAAAACATTACAGAAATTCCGGGATCACATTATTTTATTTCGGGATCTTGCACAGGTTCCTCAGGAGAGCAAAATCTCTTCACCATGGGAGTTGATTATGCGGGATCCATTCTATTTTCACACATTATCGACAAAACAAATTCCCGCCAGGCAGGGTCATCTGTCATATATAATCCGGATTTGAACGTTGTTTATTTAATGGCGAATAACAGCATCATGCACCAATTCCAGATAGCTCAGTGTGATCCGTATACCGGAGGTTTTATCACACCCTGGTTTCGCCATCATATGAACACATCTATCATTGGGAGCGGTGCTGATCAAAACGGATTCCGCTTGCAACAAACTCAGGATAATGAGATTGTAATCGGTGGATACCTGAGTTTTCCGGTCGGATCGCAACCCGGACAACTGACTCCTTTCCAAATGACTCTGAAGGATAATTTGACTTTCCTGGCAGTAAAAATCTATCAATCCGGAAACAACTCACCTCTTTCACCAAGTTATTTCGAAGAAAACGGAAACTCCGTTTTTATCAATACACCGGACATGATTGCTTATAACCCGATTCATAAAAGAACATATTTGGTTAATCATAATACCAACGACGGCGGTTTCGATTTAAATGTATCTTCTTTGATCCAGCCATCGAAATGCGAAAAGGTCATTCCGGTAAATACTTATACGAATCCGCACAATATTATTGGGGTCGGAAACTTCAATCCGCTTTCAATCTCTCCCAATTCATACAACCCTCATGATAAGCACAGACCGAAGGAACATATTGTACTTTGTTCAAGTGTTTCTCCTGCAATGGCGGTTAACCATTCGACTACTCCAAATGCGGTACTGGCTCCGAATCCTGTTTCCGATGTATTGACCGTTACATTGGAGGATGAAAACATTCAAAGTGCATCGATTTATGATATGAAAGGAAACCTGGTTCTTTCTCAGAAAGCAACAGAACGCGCATTCAATGAAATGGCATTTGAAGTCGGGAAACTGAAGCAAGGTGCTTACCTTATTGAAATTACGACCAAAGAAGGTGTTATTCACCGCGACAGATTCGTAAAAGAATAAACCACCGTTTATTTAGTAGATTGTTAGGAAACCTCGTTTGTATTGGCAAACGAGGTTTATACAATTTCAGAATAACAAAAAACGCCCCGGAAACCCGGAGCGCTTTCGTATCTGTTCGTTATGTAATGCTTATTCGATGATCACAGTAATCGGAGGCACAGTTCCTTCGTCGCTTGTTAAACGCACAAAGTAAACGCCTGTTTTCAATCCTTCTGCATGGATCGAAGCTTCAGACTGTGTGCCCGACAATGTCGTTTCGAAGCAAATTACGCCTTGAGCATTCACCAAGGTAACTGCAGCATTGGACAGATTTTTACTGAATGACAGTTTGAATGTTCCATTATTTGGAACAGGATAAGCAGTCAATTCTGCTGTTTGCAATTCCTCCAATCCCAAAGAGCAATTTACGGACACCACGGTTACGTTGATCGTATCCACCAATGTACAACCGATTTGGTCAACGACCTTCAGAATGTATTGACCGCTATTCTGAGCAGGATAAACATTCCAGTTATTGTTATTCCCATTCCATGTATAAGACTGGTATCCCAATCCTGCTTCAAGCATGAACAACTGGCCGTTATCTGCACAAACCGTTGTGTCATTACCAAGATTAACGGAATTGAATGTATATGTGATTCTGGAAGGACAACCAATCTGATCATTCCCCATTAATACGGAAGAAGAATCCGTCATGTCGATATATCCTAACACTTCTTCATCTCCACCGAATTGACCATCTCCCTCATAGTGGAAATACAAACGATGATTCACCGGGTGAGTTACGAAAGAAGCAAGGTCGCTGACGTCTGAGAATTGCGAAACAGGAGTCACTGTATTCGTAGTCAGGTTATGAGCAACAATCTGGCTCACATCATCGCTCCTGTAATATACCGTATAATCCGTACCATCGTAACCTGCAACTCCCCAATCAGCCCAGTTTTCAGATCCGTAAAGCGGGATTGAAAAAGCTCCAAGATCTTCTACATCTCCGAAATCCATATCGATGGCATAGACGTGATTGTCATTACCATTGTAAACAAGCAATTCACCGAAACCTGCAAATATAGCAGAATTGGAATTATCCGTACCCAACACCAAGGTCTCCGACAATCGGATGATTTCACTCGTAGGATTCAAATCGGCATCCAATGCGATCAATGCATCACAGGTAAAATTGCTGTTGTTGTCGTTATCCGGCATGGTTTCACTTACCGTATTGTAAAGTGAATAAATCTTACGCAGGCGTAAATCCGTGAAAATACCATCGCGGATCGGCAATGAAACTCCCGGTGTAAGCAAATCCAAATCATAACGCACCGTTGCGTCATCACCAAGCATGTAAACAGCTGAATCCGTAATAGCGATTCCACCGCGATCATCCCCGGCAATTGATTCAATGTCAATTACATAAGAATTATCATTGGTAATCGTATCAATCATATAATAACTCTCTACATCAGAAACTGCATAAAAATAGGTCGTCGGAGATTGCGTTACGGGTGGGAATGTATAAGAAGCCGCCGTATCGAAAGGCTGCGAAAGATTTACCATCGATGAGAAAGCATAAGCCGGCCCTCCGGGAGTGAACGTCGGTTCGCTTCCCTTACAGATCAATTCCGATACATCACCAGGAGTTGAAAGAATCCGCATGTTTTGCGTTTTAGTTGTTATACAACCAATTCCATCCGTATAGGAATAAGTAATCGGATAATATCCTGCTGCCAACCCTGCCGGATTAAAGCTGTTTCCGCTGACATTTGTTCCGGAGAACGTTCCACCAGCCGGAGTACCCGTCAATGCTTGCGGTCCGCTTGTAGGACATGCCTCATCATTAAATGTAAAATCTGCAACACTTACCGGTATACCGAAATTACAGTAATCATATTTCAAGCGTACTTTTACTCCATTGAGACCATCACAATACGGATACAAATTATTACTGGCCACCAACTTGATTACAGCAGAACTTCCCCAACTATTGATCTGGGAAGTAGCGAATGTTTGTGTATTGAGATTCAATTGACAACTTGGAACATTGCCGCCAATGTTTGAAAGCAATACCATTCCCGGTAAAATGGGTGTATAATAATTGCTTGGCGAACCGAAAGCCCCGATATAGGATATTTCGATCGTAGCATTACCATAGCCTGACGAAGCCAGTCCTGTGAAGTTGAAGTACAAGGTATCTCCGGCATTGTAGAGTGTATCGTATTCATGTCCGCTGTTGGATAAACCGAACGCGTCGTACGTCTGGGCATGATTCAGGTTGGTTATGCCGACCAGTATAAATCCGGTCAGCAGAGTAAAAATTTTTTTCATGTAGCTGTTTTGTAAATGAGCGCGAAGCTACCTGTAAATGAAGTAGGCGAATACAAGGGTTACCCCTTGTTTTTTCTCAAATATAACCTCTCAATCAAGTTCGTAATCTACAAACAACTTATAGTCAAATCATTAGATCAAAACAACACAAATAAATTACCAACCCTGTTTCCATTTTTGGGCAATTCTCAGTGCAGTTTCCAACATATAGGGCGACCAATTTTCGGTTTTCCACTCCGAATGCGTCAATGACGAGTTCCCGAGAAGCCGGAGTGCATCTTCGACATTCAACGCATGCTCAAGAATCGAAGATAATTCGAGTTGCTGCTGATACAATTCAGGCGCTTCGGGGATTTCTGTTTTTAGCGCTAAGAACTCTTTGGGTAAAAAATCATTCTCCGGAAACAAGTGATTTTGTCCGTTGAAAGCAGTCACAATTGCCTGCATCCGGTCGAAATCCTGCTGAAATTGCTGCTGACTTTCTGTCGTATGAAGTGCCACCCCTAATTGTTCCAATACCACAAATTGGAGATTCGGGCACAAAGGCAAGGTTTGTTTCAATAAGTCAAAAACAGCTTCCGGAACAGCATCATCGTGCGTATCTCTCCGGATTTTTCGCTCCGGCTGAACTCCCGACGATTCCCAACTTCCACCCGAAATATGAATTTCACGTACGCGGTCAAGTGGATAAGCACCGATCAACGTTTCAAAATCCAGTGAAAAATTCCGGAGCTGGCAATACAAATTGTGCAGGTCGAGGATAATGAACCCGTTGACTGGTTCAATTAAGCGCGACAAAAATTCTCCGTGGCGCTGCACTTCTTCCAAAGAATACGAAAATGCCAGGTTTTCCAATCCGACCGGACAGGAGCACGCTTCCCGGATACGTTGCAGGCGATCAATACCGAGGTTCAACGTTTCTGTCGTGTAAGGAACCGAAATCGGTGCTCCTTTATGGAAATCTTCTCCGGTCATGAAACCAAAGTGTTCCGTAATGTGATTGAATGTGAAATTGGCTGAAACCTTCCGCAAATGGTCGAGCCACCGCTGTTGTTCGGAGGACCATTTTCCCGAAAAAAGGGAAAAATAAACGCCGTGACCGATCAGCCTTCCTTCGTTTCCAAAGGCATGCAATAATTCGACAAACCAATCCGGAATATCGCGTACTTTATACAAGGTATCGAAAGACCATTCAATTGCCTCGATTTTCTCCGCGGCAAATAAGGGCAGTGTTGCTTGTAAAAGCGGTTTATCCAGGTTACAGGAAACTGCCGAGCGAATGTTGGAAGACAAACGACTCATCCCATTCCGCAAGCCGGGCAAGATTCTTTCACCCTTTTGTTTTCTTTTCCCTTGGATGCTGAGCTTTTCGAAGGTTTCATTTTTGCTTCTTTGGGTCTACCTGAATTCAGATCATTTTGCTGGCAGGAAGAAGAAGACGAACTGACGGCAATACCCAATGCAATTGCCTGGAGCAAGGTGGAAGAAAGTTTCATTCAAAAATATAATATCATCCGTTTTTTATCCCATTCCACAAGCCGGGCAACAATCCGGTTGATTGATATTCTGAGCAGGCTGACCTGATTGATTATTCGTGATTCGTTCCTTGTTTTTGCTGAAGTCTTCCTTCTCGCAGGAAGTTACGGTAGCCGTAAGAGCTGTTACGGAAACGCCCAAAGTGATGGCTTGTAGTAAAGATGTAGAAAGTTTCATGATCTAATTTTTTCAAAAGGTAAAACATTCACTTCAAACGCACAAATTTATTATTCATCACACATCCCGACAAACAAATAAAAATCAATCAGTTAAATCCTTAAAACACATTGATCTTCGACCGGGAAACATTTTGAAAACAACCTGAATTCCATTAAATTAATCGGAACTTTAACAACACTATTCGATGAAAAGAAACGCGCATCACTATTTCCCTTCGTAAATCTCAGCATCTTCTCCTCATTTCTGAACCTTTTACTTTCTAAGCGGGCTTGCCGAAAACCGTAAAAAGAGTAGGCTTCATTCATTTCACACCTTATGAGAACAGTTATTTTATCCGTTTTCCTGGTAACATCGTGGATGTTCCTGGGTTCATTTTCAAAACCGGTTGCCGAATCATTCCCAATGGGAAGACGTTTACCTGTCAGCTTTACATTATCAACAAGCGATGGTTGCAGTATCATCGTTTCCGGAAGTGTCGATGAAAGCCTGAGTCCTTCAACATTTAACGGAACAATTACACTTACCGGCACTCCGCCCTGTCCTTCGGGAACGTTCACCTTTGTGGGAAGAACAGCAACCGGTTCGGGAGCAGGTGGCTCCTCCAACTGTACGCTAACATTTTCAAGCAGTTCCATATGCAGCAGCAGTACCATTGACTGGAGTTCAAATACCGGAACGGATCCGTATATTGCCAGTTTCCTGAATAATTACAAAACTGCGATGCTGGAAGAAATCAAAGAAGACGCAGGATGTCCGTAAGACACATTTGTTTCTTTTAAGCAAAAAGATGGAATGGAGCGGAATTGATTTTGCTCCATTCACCTGTTCAGTCAATCCGGTATCGTTCTCATCCAAACAGAAACCTTAATTTTGATCCGGAATACACCAAAATTTGGAATCATGAAAATCGCTTTGACCGGTGCTCACAGAGTTGGAAAAACAACATTGGCTGAAAGGCTTCAGGCTTCCCTGCCCGATTACCATTTCGTGCCCGAACCTTACGTAGAACTGGAAGAAAAGGGTTATGCATTTTCCGAAACACCGGAATTGGAAGATTTTTTCGCTCAGTTGGAACATGCGATCGAACGGATCGACATAGATGAACCGGATGTGATTTTTGACCGGTCTCCGTTGGATTTACTGGCCTATGTATATGCAATAGGCGGCGCCAAAGCTTCCCAAAAATTCTATACCGAAGTGCGGGAAGTGATGGACGAAATTGATCTACTGGTGTTTGTCCCGCTTGAAACTCCGGATCTGATCGCTTGTCCCGAATCCGAACTTCCACAGCTGAGGCAACAAGTCAATGACTTACTTGAAGAATGGATCGATGATTTTGATTTGGAAACGATCGTTGTGAAGGGAAGCACAATAGAACGGACAAAACAGGTTGTTCAAAGCATTATTCAAGAATAACGCTTCATTGAACCGAATCAAACCTGTCTTTTATTCAAAAACGATCTTCCCTCTGCCAGTTAAACCATTTTCATAGGAAACCTGGTAGAAATACAAGCCCGATTCAAAATCAGTTCGATAAAGTTTCAATTCATCCTCAATAAGACCTTTTTTTTCCAATACAAGTGTACCATCAGATGTATATAGGATAAAATCTTTGTGCAATTCAGGATTTGAGAAACGAATTGTTCCGGAAGTCGTAATCGGATTCGGGTAAACGGATGCCTGTTGGAGTAACTCATCCTGAAATCCGAGAATGCTGGCAGTACTTTGGACGGTTGCCGTCCGATACACATTGGGCCATCCTGAAGTCCATTCTCTGTATTCCAATACAACCTCTTTTATTCCCGGTTTGTACCATCTGTAAGTGGTTATGTTCGATTCAACAGTATGATTAGATACATCAACCACTAATAATTGATATGCGGTAATTCGAACACGCAGAACATCCGACAAGATTGTTCCTCCCGGTAATATCAATGTTCCATAACCATCTGCTAAAAAACTACTTGAATGAAAGTTCGTACAATTGTCAATTCCCGAATCTCCCCATCCGATCATTGTATCAGTAGCCGTACTTTGATAAGTAAATGGAAATGGAATTATCAGCATTTTATCAGATGTATACCAATAAGAATTACTCGCGTGCGAACCAGAACTAAGTAATGAATCAGAAGTAGAAACATAGAACACATCTCCATACGGGTAAGTTTTTACAAGATTGGCTTCCTGGTGGCTGGCAAAATAAATTGAATTCCAGGGATTTTTATACACATGCAAAGCAGTCTGGGTATTCTTAAAAGATACCGTTGAAAAATCCCATACGACATGCTCCCCCGAGTCCCCGGGAAACAACGGTGATAGTTCATCCAATTCTACCGTTTCAAATACCAACCCGGCTACAGGAGTACAATTCTCATAAGTCAACACAGGTTGCGCGACCAAAATCAAAGGGAAAACAAACAGAATTATAAGTGGTATATTTCTCATCGGTGGATCGTAAATAATTGTTGAAAATTACATATAATTCTTTCAATCATTTCATTTCTATCTCAATTAGTTCAAATTAGAATTAAACTTTTTCCCTTCCTTTCTCTCTTAAATACCATACGTAAAACCATGAACGACGAAACAAACAACAAACCCGAATTCTGGGAAACCAATTTCAGTGAAAAACAGGAAATGTGGGGTTTGGACCCTTCCAAATCTGCCATCCTGGCAAACGATTTATTCCTGCAGCGCTCCGTAAAAAATGTCCTGATCCCGGGAATCGGTTATGGACGAAATGCCCGGATTTTCCAGGAAAACGGGATGACCGTGACAGGAATTGAAATCTCAGAAACTGCTCTTGCGCTGCTGAAAAAGCATTACGGATCAGAAATGACTGTTTATCACGGTTCTGTAACCGAAATGCCTTTTGACAACCTTCCATACGACGGAATATTTTGTTATGCTCTTATTCATTTACTCGATGAAAACGAACGACAGAAACTAATCCGGGATTGTTACCAACAACTTGCTGAAAACGGCTGCATGATTTTTACGGTTATTTCGAAAGAAGCTCCGACTTACGGGACGGGCAAATTAATCGGTAAAGACCGCTTTGAACAATTCGGCGGAGTCAATCTATTCTTTTACGATGAAGCATCTATCCGCACCGAATTTGAGGATTACGGACTACTTGAAATCAAAAAAGTGCAGGAAAATTTCCCGTTCTACTTCATTATCTGTCAGAAAAGTCGGAATGAACAACTGAAATTAACGCCCGCATTCCAGTAAAAAGCCGATTCTGTCAAATTGGTTTCAATCGGTTTAAGGGTGTGTCTGAATGTAGGTACGACTCTGAAAAACACCGATTCGCTTACCTTGTATTGAATTCCGAAACCAGCTGTTGCGGAAAAGGTGTTTTCGCGATAAGGCGTATTAAAGATCAACACTGGAACGAACTCATCATTCACCTCTTCATGTACAAAACGCGCCATGGAATTGTGTCGCATGTGATTCCATGTAAACCCTACGGTGGCGATCAATTGTAAACGTTTCTTATCCAGGAACACATAATTCATTGTCAGGGGAACATCTATAAATTCAAAATTGTAACGATCCTTCATAATCCCCTGGAATGTCTCACCTCCCCAAAACATCACTCCAGGCTGAGGTCTTCTCTGGTATCCTTTGAGTGAATATTGAGCTCCTACTTCCAAAAAGATATTCCGCGTCAGGTTACATAAAATATGTCCCCCCACAGAATATCCGAATTGCGGAACATACATTTCCTTTGCATTCTTTTTGGTTTTTTCCCATTCTGCTTTTGGTTTGCGGTCACTATTGTGAAGTGTACGATATGTAATATCCGGAGATCCGTTTATTCCGATAGCAAAGCGTTTGAATTTCATTTCGGGTTGATCAGACTGACCGAATGCACAAGTAGAAGTAAGTAGTAAAAAAAAGATTGATTTGAACATGAGTAGCGGGTTTTAATGTTTCGTAAAGCTAATTATTTTTTCAACCGCTAAGACAAAGATCAAGCCAAAACACAACTTATCCACACGAACACACTTCACAGCAAACAACCACAGATTTCTATTTACTTTCAAAACCAGGTATTTATACTCTTTGCTTCCAGCTTGAATTGTCCGATTATTGTGATACGAAACATTATTCACTTTAAACACTATCACACATGATTACAGACAATGCAACTGCCGTTCAGTCAAACGAAGATTTGGCAAAACTAGCCGAAGGAACCGTTTTACTTGTGGCAAAATACAGCTTTCAGAACCCGTTTTCCATCAACGGACCTTTCGGAACATTGGAAGTTACAATCTCGGAAGATTCAACAGGACAAACCGCAGTCGGAAAAGTAGCCATTCAGACTTTATTCGGAATGGGAACCGAAACGAATTTGCAATACGATGGTTCTGCGACTGTTAATTCGGGAGTCACATTTGTAAAAACACTTGGAAAAGGCACAATCACTGCCTTTCCGGATCCTCCAAAACCAATTGCAGCAGAAATCTCTTTCTCGTTGGCATCCGGGTATGAATCCGGAACCATTTCTGTGAGTGGTTTCTTCGACGGATTTGCACTCATGCCAATTTCCGTTCAGATCGGGTAATTCACTCGTAATAGCATTTAATCGAAATAAAAGAGCAATAAGTAATCGTTGCTCTTTTGTTTTTTAACATTTAAAATTCGTTGATTTATCATCTAAAATAAAAAACACTAACAATCAAAACCTTACATTCAAAAAAACCAATTAAAAACAGCTGCCCCCCCACTAAATAGGAGTTTCTTTGCTCTTCAGATGACCTCCGATTGGAAATAAGTCCTTATTTTAAGGCAAATTCTAATCATTATTCATATGTTTTTAAACAAAACTTTAGGCATGTTATGTCTCATCTCAACCCCCTTCATTTTCAGTAATTGTAAAAAAGAAGTGATCAACAAAAACGTTTCTCAATCTCCGGATTCTGAAATACCATCAAACACCACCAAAAGTCTCCCGATTGGAGCAACCATCAAATCCATTGCAATTTCATACTTAAATCAGGTTGGAACAGGCTTTGATTTATCAGCCACCTATTTTGCGAAAGATTTTAACGGTGACGGAACTGCTGATGTTTTAATGCTTAAAACAGATGGAAATTTATATCTATACATCGGTTCGGCAACTCCGGCATGGCCTACCGGTTCTTTTCCGGACAAAGTCGGTGATCCGCTGACCAGTGTCACCTACACCTTGTCATCAGGAATTCTTGTCGGGACAGGATGGAACTTCGTAAGATATTTTGTCGCAGACTTCAACGGCGATTACAAATGTGATATCATCGGTCAGGCAGCCGACGGACGGATGTGGATGCATCACTCAAACGGTACAAGCTTTACTGCGGGAACCACCCAAACCAGATTCGGACAAGCTCAACCATGGAGTCTAACCAGTAAATTTATCCCGGTTGATGCGAACGGTGACTCCAAATATGAACTACTTGAAATCAACGACCTGGGTCCGAACGGCTACTATCAACAAACCTGGTCAAAAGCCAGTGGAAACAATGTCACCTGGGAATCAAATGCGTTCCTCTCCAATCATTCTGTAAGAAGTCTTGATAAAAACGATCAATTCTTTCCGATCAATATTGATGGAGATTCGGATGTAGATCTGTTCATTATAAAGAGCAACGGAACCATCTATTACAGCAAAAACAATGGTTTAAGTCTCGGATTTTCGACTCCTTCTTACGCCGGATACGGTTGGAACAATTTCCAGAATGTATACGGATCATACCACTGGAATTGCTGGACTCCGATTGCAAGTTTGACAGGACGTCATCCAAATGGTGATTTCTACACATACAAATGGAACTCGGCAACAAATTCCTTCTCTGAAGGCGTGAAAGTAGGAACCGGCTGGGGATTCAATCACATTTTAACGGGTAATTTCATCCCGGATCTTTCCTCGAGACAAGACTTCTTAGGAATCGGAAGTGATGGAAAAATGCATGCATATTGTACACTCGCAATTCTGAATTAACGAATCTTTTTCAATAAATGAAACGGTTATTTCGAAAGAGATAGCCGTTTTGTTTGTTACATACCTTTGGTTTATTTTAAGAATTTAAAAACCGGACTCATTACTTCACTTTTCAACTATTTTTACTAGTATTGGATTTGTTGAGAAACAAAAGTTAACAAATACAATCCCGAATTTCGATGCATACTGTTTTACCTTTTCTGCTTGCCATGATTGCTGCCATCGTGCTGCTGAATATGTGGGCCGTCAAACTCCGGATTGCCTATCCGATTTTGTTGGTTGTTGCCGGATTATTGATCAGCTTCATACCGGGATTGCCCATGGTGAAAATTGATCCGGATCTCATCTTTTTTATTTTTCTACCTCCTTTGCTGTTTGAAGCATCCTGGAATGTTTCATTCAAAGAAATGAAGAAGTGGTGGCGCATCATCGGAAGTTTTGCGTTCCTGGTGGTGTTTTTCACGGCTTTATCCGTGGCTGTAGTAACCAATTATGCGATTCCGGGCTTTACTTTGGCCCTGGGATTTTTGTTAGGAGGAATTGTCTCTCCACCCGATGCGGTGAGTACCGGAGCCATTACCAAATTTGTAAAAATCCCGAAATCCACCAGCGCAATCCTGGAAGGCGAAAGTCTACTCAACGACGCATCTTCACTGATTATTTTCCGTTTTGCTTTGCTGGCAGTTGGTTCGGGGCAATTTATCTGGCAGCAGGCAGCCTTGAGTTTTTTATGGATGATCCTCGGCGGTGCCGGAATCGGTTTGATTCTCGCCTGGATCTTTGTTCAGGCGCATAAACGGTTGCCAACGGATGCTCCCTCCGATATTGCACTCACGCTGATCGAACCATATTTTATGTACTGGGCCGCAGAACAGCTGCATTGCTCGGGAGTATTGGCGGTTGTAAGCGGCGGCTTGTTTATGTCGGCACGAAGGCTGATTTTCTTAAACAGCGCCAGCCGGATCAAAGGATTCAGTTTTTGGGAAAGCTTCATTTTTATTCTTAACGGAATCGTATTCCTAATCATCGGGCTGGAACTTCCTGAAATTGTAGCCGGCCTTCACACAAACGGAATTTCGCTGAATACAGCCATCGGTTACGGTGTTTTGGTGACCGGAATCCTGATCGTTGCCCGGATCATCAGTTCATACGTTGCAATGCTCGCTACGATGATCTTCCGTCCAAGTATTGCACAAAGAGCCCGTTCCAACGGAAGAAAACAGCGCTTGCTTCTTCCGCTTTTATTGGGTTGGACGGGAATGCGCGGCGTGGTTTCCCTTGCTGCCGCTTTGGCCATTCCGCTTACATTAAGTGACGGAACAGCATTTCCACACCGGAATCTGATCCTGTTTATCACTTTTGTTGCCATCTTACTTACGCTTCTCATCCAGGGGCTCACACTTCCCTACCTCATCAAACGCTGGGCACTTTTCGACCACACATTAGCCGAAGAATCGGAAGAAAAGACCCGGAAAGAAATGAAACGCGGCTTGAAACAACACGTTTATGAATTTTTGAAAAACAAACACGAAAACGAATTGAACGGTCATGCCGAACTGGAAAAGTTTCTGAAACAATGGGAAGAAAAATCGAAGTCTTCCGACGAAAGCCGGATCACTCCAAAAACAAAAGCCCTTTTCATCGAAGCATTGGAAAGTCAACGGGAATACCTGACGGAACTCAACAAAGATCCCAAAATCAATGAAGAAATTATCCGGCAGCAACTGTACCAAATCGACCTGGAAGAAGAACGGATAAAGAGTATTTAAAAGTACTGTACGAACAAATTCTTAATCGCATTTCTTCCACTTTTCCAATCGTCGAAAAGTGGAGCAAAAGACTTGTCTCATTCCAAGCCGTTCACTAAAAAGTCCCATCCCCTTATTTTAATTCAATGTCCTGTACGAAAATGGAGGTGATGAACTGATTTTTTTAGTATCATTTTTACAACTGTGTAACCTGTTTTGATTTTAGGACTTCAAGGCTTCACGGCTTCTTCTTTCCGGGAAAAATGCTGAAAAAGGGGTTGAAAACGGCTGAAAAGCCCTAAAACCGTGTGTTAAATCTATAACATTTTCATACTGTATCTATGCTTTATCCATACTTGATCTATGCTCTATCTATACTTGACCCGTATCTAAGCTATTTAAATTCGGTTTTTTGGGATTTTGGATTCCTTTTTTGAAGGTTGTTTTTTTTACAATTGTGTGAAGCGGGTGCTGCATGTTGTTCTTGATTCTAATTTGCCGCTGTAAGTTCGTATCCAGGCATTTCAGTTGGGGATGTATCAAGAACACAGGGTAAAATCACTCAAACTGAAATAAGCTACCCGAAGACGAATGAATTTGACTTAAGTATTATTGAAATGGGAAATCACCCCCGAAAGGAGAGCTTTATCTTGAGGTAGCGTAGATGCTCTCGGAGAATGAAAATAAAACACTTCGCAAAGCAAAATTCAGCGATCCTTTGCGCTCTTTTGCGGGAAATTTCAAAATCACCTAAATCCGGAATTCGGATGACGTAAAAACTGTTCTGTTTCAAAGACAGAATTACCCGCTTTTGATAATCAGGTAATTATACTCTTGTATCCGGAGTTAAAACATCCTTATTTCGGGAAAATTTAATAACTCTAAAAACAACAGGTATGTCAAGTTTAAATAGTGCAGTTTACGCTGAAGGATGTTTTTACCCAACTCCGGGAGACATTGTTTCCCAGGTCCAGGAATCCGGTTTTACCACGCTCATTTTGAGTCTTTTTCACATCGGAAGAGATTACGATATCAAAACTCCTCAAATTATGGGGGATATCTATTTCAACGATACCAATATTATTTCACAGGGTAATTACGTCGGAGATGCGGGCTGGCCGGCAGTAATCAATGGTGTTATCGGAGGAAGTATCACACAGGTATGTGCGTCCATCGGTGGTGGCGGTGTGCAGGATTATGAAACCATTCAGAAAATTTATAGTGACGGTGGTAATTCATTCAGCGGTACAAACCTGGAAAAATGTTTCGCCACATTCAGAAAAACATTCCCGTCTATCAGTATCATTGATATGGATTGCGAAGAAACCTACGACCAGGAATCATTCGTTGCTTTCTGCCAAATGCTGATCGGAATGGGCTTCGGAATCACTTTTTGTCCTTACGACACCTTTGAACAATCCTTTTGGGTCGGTTCCCTGGAAGCATTAAATACATCTAACCCCGGCGCTGTGAAATGGTGGAACCTGCAATGTTATGACGGCGGCAGTGGAAATGATCCTCAAAACTGGGCAGATGCCATTACAAGCACAATCAGTAGTTTCAATACAGACGATTTCATTCTTGCCGGAGACTGGACGAATGCAGAAGCTTACGGAGTGAAACAGCTCATGAAAACATTCAGCAGTGAAGCATGTGTTGCAGGAGGATTTATCTGGACATTGGACGATATTATTAAACAATATCCTCACGATCCTCTTACCGGGATGAAAGCTTACGCGAATGCCATTTCTACCGGCTTATCGGTTCCAACTCCGGCCTAGAAAAGCCATTCAAATGAATAACAAATGTCTGCTTTTCCGTGGGCATTTGTTGTTTCCGGAAAATGCTATTTGTCGAAAAGGAGACTCCACAGATCTGGTTTTTCAGTTATTTTCGCTATACTTGATGATGCATAAATTCTTCCTGATTTCCCTCCTGTTCATCATCGGGTGTGATCTGAAAAGCAACGAATCTGACACACTTCCGGACATTCAAACCCTCGACAGTATTGCAGATAAAAATCCGGATTTGCTTTATTACTGGACGGAAGAATCATTCGAAAATGAAAAGAGTATTCCCAACAACCGGGATCTGGATATTAAACTCAACCGGAAAGTGACTTTTTCCTTCAAAGGAAATAACTATATTCTTTACCCTTTCTTCAGAAAAACTCACACCAACAAGAAGATCCTGCGTCTCCATTTTCTGCTTACAAAAGGCAACTTAAAACCTGGTGAATTAACAGCCGTTTCCTTTAAAAACTTAGGTAAATTAAATGCTAAAAAAGCCTATTACTCCTATAAAACAGAATAATTTATCTCATTTCACAAACACATCACATGAAAAAAGTAATTCTCGATTTAGCTGTAACCTTAGACGGATTCATAGAAGGTCCGAACGGAGAAATCGATTGGTGTATCATGGATGACGACATGGATTTTGACGGCTTTCTGTCAGGAATCGATACGATTTTTTACGGCAGAGTCAGTTATGATACTTGGGGAAATTTTCAGCCTGCAGAAGATGCCGATCAGTTAGAACTGAACTTATGGAGAGCAGTCCATTCCAAAGACAAATTCGTTTTTTCAAGTCAAATCCGGGAAGACGAACGAGCTACTTTCATTCATTCCGATCTTGCCGCAAAAGTCAATGAAATCAAAAACCGGGATGGAAAAGATATCTGGCTCTATGGCGGAGCAAGCTTGATCAAATCCTTTATCCAGTTAGGTTTGGTCGACATTTATCGCATCTCCGTTCACCCTACGGTTTTGGGAAGCGGGAAGCCACTGTTTGAAGATTTAAAAGACCGCATCGAATTACGCTTACTAAAAACCAATGTGTTCAAATCAGGTGTTGTGCAATTGATTTACGAGCCAAACAACTAAGAGTTTTTTGATGCCTTGCCCGGGAACTTAAAGGATGGACATCAAATTCCTTTGCGTCCTGTGCACCTTAGCGTTTATTAAAAAAGTGATAAAAGAGTAAGTACAAGTATTAACAAAGCTAAAATCCCCGGCATTTCGAATTCGCTCAATGACCGGGGATTTTTAGTTTGATGCTTTATAATCGTTCACAGAATAAAAAACACACCAACAACCTGATAATCAAATAAAAAAACTATATTTAAAGCTTCAAACCCTATCACTATGAGCAAAAAAAATACTCAATCTGATGTATTATCAGAAAAATATATCCTGAAAGATATTCTAACAACATTTTCCTTTGTACTTAGATATATGGCTTCAGGCTTTATTGGATTGCTGGTTTATTTATTCCTGTTCTGGAATGAAATCATGACTCAAATTCAAAATGTGGACTATCATTTATTATCAAGCAGCATTTGGCTGATCCTCATAGCAGCGGCTTCATTGGGATTGATAACCTATTCCATTCACAGAGCTCATTTTGATATTCTCTTTCACAGTCACCACCTGAAAAAAATTCTAAAAAAGAAAAAATATCATTTATCTGAGAACTTCAAACGTGCTATTCTTGACAGTTCCCATTGCTTTGATCCGGATCGGAAAATTTCTTATGAAGAATTATTAAGTTCAAAGAAAAGAATTCGTTTTGGCTGTATGTCGCAGAGTTTTCTACGAAGTATTTCAACCGATAAAGAGATCATACAGCTGCAACGTTTAATGGATGAACGATACGCAATGCTTGCATTTACTTATTGTGCTATTTACCAGTCACTTCTTATCTCCGCGTATTTTTTCGCTTCAAAATTAATGATCGGCGGTTTTACCAGGTTCGAAGTATTCAATTTATCAGTTGTCCTGATCGTGACCTTAATCGTGTTTTTTTGTGTCTACAAATTCGACCGGCGAATCTGTAAAAGAGAAATATGGGTAATCTCAAACTTCTTTCAATCTACTCCAAACAAATCGGAAACTGTTGAGTAGATTCATTATAGCAGGTTGTTTGTTTTACTCCATCAGCATCTGTTTTCTACTAAAAAATCGATACACTTTACTCAATGCCCCGTCAATTACCGTAACATCCGTTTAAATATGCTTAACTTTAGAGTTTACTCTTTACTTGATATCATTTGGGTATCAAAAACTCTTAAGTGGAAATCGGCATGTTGCGTTTTTATTTATTTCTTGTGGTATTGTTTATCCTTCCGGATACTTTCGGCCAGGATTCACGTATCCGGGAAATTCTGCAGCACTTCAGCTCCGATTCCCTGCAGATTGAATTGCGCAGATTGAGTGGTGAAATTCCGGTATCAATCAATGGTGGTACGGTAACTATTCAATCGAGGTTGTACAATAACCCGGGAAACAACCTGGCATTTCAATACATCAAGCAGCAATTCACGAAATACGGTCTGCAAACGCAAAGCCAGGTTTTTTCAACGAATGGAGTGAACCTGTTCGGGATCAAATACGGAACGCTCTTTCCTGAAAGAGTCTGTATCATCGGAGCGCATTATGACAATTTGCCCACCGGACCAACAGCACCCGGAGCAGATGACAACGCCAGCGGTTGCGCAGCAGTTTTGGAAGCAGCACGCCTTTTAGCCAATGTCGACTTGCCCAATACGGTCATTTTCGCTGCCTGGGATGAAGAAGAACTCGGACTGATCGGAAGTAATGCCTATGTATCACACGGAATTCACGGAGCTTCTTTCCTGGGATACATCAATCTCGATATGATTGGCTGGGACGGAAACGGCGACCGCAAAACGGAAGTTCACACCCGCCCGGTTGCACAATCGATTGATCTTTCCGACAAAGTGGTGCAATGCAACGACTGGTACGATATCGGCCTTCTTTTGGAAATCATTAATCCGGGAGTAGTCAATACCGATCATTATTCTTTCTGGCAGGGCGGATACACGGCTGTCGGGATCAATGAAGAATACGACGGTGATGAAAATCCGCATTATCACCAGGTAACAGACAAGTTTCAATACCTCGATACGGCTTATATGAGTGCCAACGCGCGTTTGGCAATTGCAACACTGGCCACATTGGGATTTGACAAAACTCAGTTTGGAAATCCTTCCGAAATTGCCTCGCAAGCAGAAATCTTTCCGAATCCGGCAAAAGACCTGCTGAATGTCAGGTTTCGCTACGCGATCGTCTCCCCTTTCGAGATCAGTATTTCAGATACGCAGGGAAGAATCGTTCTGTCGATTACCAGGTCCGAGACAAAACAGGTCGTCATTCCAATTGATATGCTTTCAGCCGGAACGTATTCTTTAACGATTAAGTCCTCAGAATTCAAATCGACTTTTCCTTTTGTGAAGCATTAAATTTTTCCCGTGAACGGATTTTGGTCGAAGAGATTGAAATATTTCAGCGACTCAACTCCTCTGAAAACCTTTATGGTATTGGCTAGTACGCAATATCGCGAACTTAGTTCACGCCGAAAAAAACAACACTGATTTCTCCCCTTTCCGCCACATTCAAATGTTAAGTTTTGTTTAATTTTATTTATTCTATAGAATTAGTAGATAAATAAATCCTATACTTGCACAAAAATTCAGAACAAGAAGAAAAAAACAGTATGAAACCTCTTTTTAACATATTAGACAAGCAATTCGGGAACAGGATTCCTGTGCAGTTTCATGCTTCCAATGATAACAACATGAAGATCGATACAATTAGCTGGACAATGATCAATAATTATCGCACCATGCGCTGTCGTATGTTCATACATCCATTATACCGTTTATAAATTCTTAGCGAACAAGATTCCAAAGGGCTTTACGGTAGATACTGTAAAGCCCTTTTTTATTTCATCACAATTCAAAAACAACAATCATGAGCAACATCAAAAACAACTGGTTAGTACCACTCGCTTTCACCAACATTTACGTCATATGGGGGATCACATTTCTCGCTGTTTCTTTCGGATTATCAGGCTTCCCTCCTTTCATTCTTTCCGGGTTCCGCTTTTTGGCTGCCGGACTAATGATCTTCGGATACTTGAGAGTGAAGGGAGAAAAAGCAAATTCGGTGGTCAACTGGCGTAAAAATGCCATTACCGGAATCCTGGTTTTGACCGGGGGAACGGGATTAGTTGGCTGGGGAGAACAATATGTATCAGCTTCCGAAGCTTCAATTGCTATTGCAACGGGCCCGTTTTGGTTCATTGCAATTGACAAGAAGAATTGGAGATACTATTTCTCCAACAAGTTGATTTTAGTAGGATTGGTAATCGGTTTTGTGGGATTGGTTCTGTTTTTGAGCGGAAGCGTCACGAGCCCGGAAAGCACAGTCAGCGGTTCTTTGAGAGTGACGGCATTCATTGTTCTTGCTTTGAGCTCCATCAGCTGGGTACTGGGATCCTTGTACTCCAAAAACAATCCGGCGGGTCATTCTACTTTCATGAACATTGCGCAGCAATTGATTTCAGCCGGAGTGGCTTCCATGATCATCGCAACTTTCCGAAATGAATGGAGCGGATTTTCCGTCGCGGCAGTTCCTTTATCGGCCTGGTTCGGTTTGTTGTTCCTGATCATTTTCGGTTCGATCGTAGCCTATGTTTCGTACATCTGGTTGTTGTCCGTAAAACCGGCAGCTTTGGTGAGTACGCATACGTACATTAACCCGATTGTGACCGTTCTTGCAGGTTGGATCATCACCAATGAGATGATTAACGGCAACCAGTTACTGGGGCTCTTCGTGATTTTATCAGGGGTTTTACTGACCAATGCGACGAAGTATCTCAAGCTGTCGAATCGTTCCAAAGTAAAGATCCGCAGAACCATGCGGTCATGGAACAAAATCAGCAAATCGTACAAGCACATTACAGGATAAAAATCGGGATTCGGAAATAATCCGGATCCCCTCATTTAAGACATCATGATTGAAATAAAAAATATCAGTAAAACATTCGGGCTAAAGAAGCAGCCACTGAAAGCGCTCGACAATGTGAGCCTGGAAGTGGAACGAGGTGATATCGTAGGAATTATCGGGTTTTCAGGAGCGGGAAAAAGTACGCTTATCCGGTCTGTGAACCTCTTGGAAAAACCGGATCAGGGGCAAATTATCATCAACGGAACGGATTTAACAACACTAACTCCGCGTAAGCTGGCCCAGGAACGCAAAAAGATCGGGATGATTTTTCAGCATTTCAACCTGCTCTCTTCCCGAACGGTTTTCGGCAACGTGGCACTTCCCCTGGAATTAGAAAAAGTCAATAAAAAAGAGATTCACCAACGGGTAAACGAACTCCTGAAACTGGTTGGATTGAAAGACAAAGCGAACTTCTATCCGGGAAGTCTTTCCGGTGGACAAAAACAACGTGTTGCCATTGCACGGGCTTTGGCCAACGATCCGCATTTACTCTTGTGTGATGAAGCAACAAGCGCTTTGGATCCTGCAACAACGCAATCCATTTTGCAATTGCTGAAAGACATCAACAAACGATTAGGCATTACCATTTTGCTGATCACACACGAAATGGACGTGATCAAATCGATTTGTAATCACGTGGCAGTAATCGATCAGGGGAAACTCATTAAAAAAGGAACTCCGGGCGACCTTCTTTCAGCACAGGAAGATCATCCGGTTATTAAACAATTTATAACATCAGAAAGTATGACAATACCGCAATCATTCGACAGCAGACTGCAGCAGGAGCAGCAAGCGGGTTTATTTCCATTGGTTGAAATAGAATTGACAGGAGCAGTTTCATTCGAAAAATTCCTGTCGCTTGTAAATCAGCGCAACATTCCGCACAAAGTAATCAAAGCAAACATTGAATACCTGGGGCATTCCAACTTCGGAAGATTACTGTTGCATTTACAGGGCGATTCTGAAGAGAACAAACAGGCAATTCATTACTTCAATCAAAACAACATTCTAAACACGGTTAAAGGTTATGCTTGATCAAACGACTATTTCATTATTACTGAACGGACTGTGGGAAACCGTTTTCATGACTTTTGTAGCAGGTTTCTTCGGCTTTTTATTAGGCTTACCGGTAGGAATTATCTTATTCGTTACCAGGAAAGGACAATTTTTGGAAAACAGGATCTTCAACCGGGTTTTATCGGTTTTGGTGAATGTTTTCCGTTCCATTCCTTTTATTATTCTCATCGTATGGATGATTCCGTTTACACGCGGGTTAATCGGAACTTCCATCGGTGTTTACGCGGCGCTGGTTCCTTTGAGCATTGGCGCCGCTCCTTTTATAGCCCGTTTGGTCGAAAACAGCTTGCTGGAAGTTCCGGCAGGTTTAATTGAAACCGCCAGGGCTTTGGGAGCAAGTCCGCTGCAAATCATCCGGAAAGTATTGCTTCCCGAAGCCTTGCCTTCACTGATCAATAATGCGACGATTACGCTCATTACCCTTGTTGGTTATTCTGCCATGGGTGGAGCGGTCGGTGCCGGAGGTTTAGGCCAGATCGGATATCAATACGGTTATATCGGTTACGACAGCACTATCATGAACCTGGTTTTAGCTCTGCTCATTATTTTGGTTTTTCTCATTCAATTCACAGGAGACAAACTCTCCAAAAAAGTCAATCACAAGTAGGATTTTCTTCCGCAGATATCTCAAAACAAAACTCAAAACATCTGAAAAACAGAACATCTGTCAACATTCAAATTAAAATTCATATGAAAACAATCAAATACTTCACATTATTCACTGTAAGCCTTTTATTCCTGGTTTCCTGTGCGAATTCTGCCCGGAAAAATGACCCGAATTACATCACGGTCGGAATTACTTCCGGTCCGGAAAGGGAAATTGCCGAAGCAGCCAAAAAAGTAGCCAAAGAGCAATTCAACCTCGAAGTGGAACTGGTCGTATTCAACGATTATGTCGTTCCGAATGAAGCCTTGAACAACGGCGATATCGACGCAAATGCCTTTCAGCATGTTCCTTTTCTCGAAGAACAAATCAAACAACGCGGTTATCAATTGGCGGCAGTCGGCAATACGTTTGTCTACCCGATTGTAGCCTATTCGAAAAAGATCAAACACCTTTCGGAGCTCAAAAACGGAAGCACAGTTGTCATTCCGAATGATCCGACCAACGGCGGCCGTTCTTTATTGCTCCTGCAAAAAAACGGCTTACTGAAGCTGAAAAGCAATGTGGGCTTGCTTCCGAAAGTAACGGACATCGTTTCCAATCCGAAACAATTGCGCATCCTGGAAATCGAAGCGCCGCAATTACCAAGAGTTCTGGACGACAAAGAAGTAACGATCGCAGTAATCAATAACAATTTCGCCGCACAAGCCGGATTGAATGCGGCTAAAGACGGGCTTTTCAAAGAAGACAAAGAATCGCCTTATGTCAATATCATCGTTTCACGCAAGGACAACAAAGACCAGCAGAAGGTGAAGAATTTTGTGAAAGCGTATCAATCCAAAGAAGTGGCGCAAGCCGCTGAAAAAGCGTTCAAAGGTGGCGCGGTTAAAGGCTGGTAATTGTATCTATCAGGAAGACGTTCTAAAAGAGTTTCAATGGAATATTTTATTCAGAACCCTTTTTAGCGTCTTTATCTTTCTTCCGTTTTTCACATGAAAAATAGCTCTTGTTTTCGCCCCGTTTGAAACAATGAGATACTCATCCCATTTCTCCCCTATTCCAATCACACAAAATCTATCCTGATTTTGATCCTCAAACAGTTCTTTCAAATCCCGTTTCCAAATCATTTTTCCGTTTTTACTTACGCTTAAAATACGAGCGGATTTATATAATGTGCAGGTGTATTTCCATTTCGGACCAGCCGTTATTACAACCGTATCGCGGCAACAATCACAGCCAAAAAAGGATTCAAACTTCTTTTTGGGAATACTGTCCGGACTTTGAGAAAACACCTGTACATAAAGCGAACAAAAAACAATACAAAGAAGCAGCTGTTTCATGAATTGAAAACGATTTACCACAGGATAATATTGTTTTCGAAAAACGCTTCAAACACATTTCCGGGAATATTTCTTAAACTTGTTTTCTCAAAAATTAAACAGACTACTCATGCTGCCACACATCGGAATAAGCGTTCAGAAACAGGAAGAAATTCATCTGCATCTGAAATCATTTTTCAAAAACGACCAACTCGAGTTCATGGATCAATTGGCTGCTCATTACAAGGCACAAATTGAATTGGTTGAAAAATACGGCCGGGACGGATTGATGCTGTTCCTGGATAGCGAAACCCAGGTTTATGTAGGCGACGGGCCCAACCGCAGTTTGGAAATCATGCATTATACGGAAGTTCCTGAAAGTTGCCCGTGGTATCATATCCATGAACTTCCACGCAACGAAGCGATCCGGAAAGTATGGGAAAACTGGCCGATTAAATTTGTAAAAAGCCTGGAGGAATATTGTGTCGATTTGTTTGTGATTTTTGAAAACAATACCTGGTTCCTGGTTTATCCCTACCTGGCGAAAAATTACGATGGTGCCCGGTATTATGAATTTGTTGGAGGATCGCAGCCAAATCCGGATGCTCAGTTGCCAAAAGCATTGATTGAAGCAGGTTGGAAAATGCCTTTGGATTTGAAAAAACTCTATTCGATTCACGGACATTTCGGAAATGCACAAAGTGTATTGACAGGCGATCGATCGGACAATATTATCCCGACAAAAAAACTGGAAACCTCACTGACTTTTCTGGAGGAATATGTCAAAGAATGGGAAGCAAATTACAGTTTCTTCGACTTGCTTCCGTTCCACGAGGACAGCTGCGGAAATTCTCAGAACTTCCTGAAAACAGATTGGGATATAGATTCCTATACAACTGTGGACTGGGATCATGAAACAAAAGAAATTTCGGGTTATTCTTACTTGTCGGAGTTCATTGATCACCGTTTCGGAGAAGCAGTACGCGGAGAATACTAAATAAAGGAAAAATTGAAAAGGTAAAAGGTTAAAACAATCCGGAAGTAAAAAAACAAACTTTTCACTTTTCACTTTTCACTTTTCACTTTTCACTTTTAACTTTTAACTTTTAACTTTTAACTTTTAACTTTTAACTTTTAACTTTTACTAAAACCAATTCTTCTTCGTGTCCAGCACCCAGCCGAAATAAACAAGCACAGAATTGTAAACATTGCTGTAATTACAGGTTTTCACCTTGCTGGTTGTAACGAGCGTATAGGCAGAAAGTCCTGTAAAAAAGCGTTTGTTGGTGTAAATAAATCCGCCTTTGAAATGATTGACAAAACCTGCCGTGAAGAAATACTTGTCGGGATTAGCGCTGGTTGCCCGCATAAAATTGAATCCCAATTGCGGAATCTCAATAAAAGAAAGCGTCCAGTGTTTATTAATCACCCAATTGTATCCGTAACCGCCGCCCAAATCAAAACCATTGACGATTAAATTGGTGAATCCGTTAATGGAATCAAAAGCAGGTTTGGTAAGTTCACTCAGTTTATCCAAAGAAGCCCTGTCGTTACTGACAGCTCCGGAAATAATGAAAGATCCAGCACTTTTCAATTGCCGGCTCACAGGTGTAAATCCGGCCGAAGAAGAGTACTTCCTGTAATTGAATACGTAATCGACCTTTAGTTTGGAAGTAATGATGCTGATCTCCTTTTCGCGCTGTGTAATGATTGTATCGTACGATTCTCCGTTCTTGCCGTAACTCAGCGTATAATCCAGGTTTTGCAGGTAAGAAAGATTAAACTGAACCTGGAAAGGACGGTAAGCCGTTGAAAAACGGAAATCCATATTTCTTTTGGAATTATCCGGGTTCAAACTGAAACTATATCCGAGATTAATCCATTTGTAACTGATTGCTGCCCCCAATTGAAACTGGCTTCCGGTGGCAAAATTGGCTTTCAGAAAAGTACTGTCGCTGGTTTTGGTGGTAAAGGAAATGTCCTGTGTTTTAAAGGTCCAGACACCTTTGGGAACAATTTTCCGGTAATTGCTTTCGATGTAATTCGTATCCGTTTGTGCCCAGAAATCGTTCCCAAAAGGAAACAGTATTACCAAAAACACAATTACAAAGCTACTTCTCACCCTTTAACGCTACAAACCAAACTTATAACGCAATTCCGGTCAGAAAAGTATACTTCGCTTCTATTTTGTTACAAATACTTCGCGTCAATCCCTTTCGCCTGGAATTCTTTTACCATTTTCTGCCCGTAATCATACAACAGCACCACCTCTTTTAAATTCGGGAGCCATTTGACATCTTCTGCCGAAGTGATATTGAATTCGTTTCCTTCGCCATCCCAATACGGAGTAACCTGGTGATAGGCCTTGTGATAATTCTGATCTAAAATCGTTACCTGTTCCAATAATTCCTGTGGAATCTCCAAATCCTTGAAAAATTTCTTCACACCGGGAACCGCTTTTGACGGATGTTTCTGGTGATCGATTTTCTGCCATTTTTCCGGTCCGACAAACGTCTTCACATCAAATTCCGGTTGCAGTAGTTTCTGTCGGTACATCAATTCTTCGATGACCGCCAGTTTAAAATTAAAATCTTTGAATTTGGGCATTTTGCGTTCCATTTGGTTTCCGAAATATCGCTAATTTCATTCAAAAACGGATTTATCGGAATCAAAAACCAAGGGAAAACCCTATATTTCATTCAATAAATTACCCTTTTCCCATTGAATCATTGAAATAATCCATGTTTCTCTTTCCGTTGCTCGCATTCGTGTCTCTTTTATGCCCGTTTTTAATCTTCCTGGATTATCATAAAAGAGGAAATATCCACATTTCAATCCTTTACGTTTCATTGTTTTACGGAATCCTGTTTTTGTTCTCCCTGGTTGTTTTTCGCTATGGTCTTTTCCTTGCCGCCGCAGCTCCTATCCTGCTTTTGACACTGTGCATATTCAAAAAGAAATAGCTGAAAACCAATAATTTACACAAACAAGGGGAAACCCCTGAAATTCATCGTTTTTGATTTTACAACTAAAATCAATCATAGTAGCTCCGTACTTTTGTGTTTGAATTAAACACTAATAAAAACACTCTTTATGAAAAAAAAACTGTTACTTACTTTATTAACATTCTTAGCAGTCGGTTTTCATTTTCACTCAGATGCGCAATGTACCGTTAGCATCAGTTCTACAGATACAATCATCTGTGTTGGAGATACTCCCGTTTTAACAGCAACCACCATCGGAGCAGGTAATACTTTGGGAGCTGCCAATTTTGCAGGGAACAATCACAGAGGAAATATGTTCGACATTGTTGCAACCAACAGCGTTGTCATTACATCCTTTGATGCATCCCCAATGCAAAACACGACTATTGAGATTTACTACAAGGCCGGAACATGGAACGGTTTTGCAAACAGTCCTTCAAGCTGGACTTTTATAGGTTCTGCTCCGGTAGTTGCTACAGGAGGAATTGTGCCGGTACCGGTTCCGGTAAATATTACCATTCCGGCGGGTCAAACTTATGCTTTCTATGTTACTTCCAACATGTCAACCGTTAGCTTGAACTATTCTAACGGGAACAATGTCGGGAACGTTTTTTCAAGTGATGCCAACATTAGTTTCCTTGAAGGAAGCGGATTGGATTATCCGTTTACAGTAGGTACCGGTGCTGTATACCAGCCGCGTATCTGGAACGGAAATATCCACTATTCATTGGCAAACCAAAGTTCCAATACCTGGTTATGGGGAGCGGGACAAACCAATGACAGCATTACTCCTTTCATTGCATCTACAACTCAGTACACGGTAGAATCAACTTCTCCGGGCTGCCCGACAATGTATGATACGTTGGTTGTCACGCTTTCGGTTCCGTTTGTCAGTGCCGGGAATGATGTGGCGGTTTGCCATGGGGATTCCGTTACATTAAACGCAGCCGGTCCTTTTGACTATACCTGGAATAACTCCGTTATAAATGATGAGACCTTCCTTCCTTTAAGCGCTGCAAACTACATTGTAACTGCAACGGATTCTGCAGGTTGTACCGCGATGGATACTGTATTTGTGGACGTACATGCGCTGCCGAATGTCAATGCAGGAGGAAATCGTACTATTTGCCAGGGATCATCTCTTACCTTATCGGGTTCAGGTGCCGATACGTATGTATGGACTAACAATGTAACAAACGGGGTTTCATTCATGCCGGATTCCACGGATATGTATTCGGTAGTAGGAACAGATACAAACGGATGTGTAAATTCAGACACCATTTTAGTAACGGTTTATGAATTCTCTGCCGATATTACTGTCAGCGGGGAAATTATCTTAATCGGAAATCCTGGTGCCGGTGTAACTTACCAATGGATGAATTGTACGACTCATCAGCTGATTCCGGGTGAAACCGGCCAGGCTTATTTGGTAGAAGAAAACGGATCCTATGCCGTAATCGTATCAAACGGACAATGTACGGATACCACAAACTGTCTCACTGTAAGTACTGTAGGACTTGGTGAAAACACCGCAAGCGATCTGATTTCAGTCTATCCGAATCCGAACAACGGTACCTTCACGATTAACGGCGGTACTGATTCAGAACTGGAAATCAGCGACCTGAACGGACGAGTTGTAAAACGTATTCATTTAACGGAAGCAGCAACGGAAATCTCCTTGTCCAATGAGAAAAACGGGGTTTACTTTGTGAAATGCATGAAAGATGGCCAGTTTACAATCAAACGAATCATCGTTCAAAAGAATTGAGTTTTTTCATCAACACATCAGAATAGTAATTTAATAGTCATAGTAAGCAGAGTTCCTGTTCTGAGATGAATCAAGAAAGTGCCGGTGCAAGCCGGCACTTTTTATGTCTATAATTGGCAACACCTCCTCGTTTCATGTCAGAATTGAGGTACTTTCCAAAAAAAGTCTGCCGATAACGCAGACTCTGACAAAGTCGGAGCGCAGATTACTAACTGATTTAATATCTGCATAAATCCACGTCATCGTTCGACTGAGCTCACGCCGATACCGATAGCTATCGGTACTGCATGAAAAATAGTATCAACTAAATTCTCATTCTCCACTGATTACATCACCGATGTTGTAGGACACCCAAAAACAAAAAGGGAACCATTTCTGATTCCCTTCCATTTGCGTTCAATAAACGAATCGCTTATTTTGCACTCAATGTAACAGACAATTTTGAGGTATATGTGCTGATATCCGAATCCTCGGTATAAACATTTTTACCCTCTGCTTCCATTTGTAACTCATCCTTCTTGGATTCTTTGATCGTAAAGATCATGGTACTTTCACCCGTCAAATACGTATCAGTTGTTGTGCTGGTATTTGCAGACCCGTTGTTTGTTTGTACGGTTGTATTTTTCATTGACAAAAGGTTGAACAAAATACGCTCATTCTTTTTAAACTCATCTCCTTTTGTTTTCCCGATAAAACTCCAGGTTCCGCTTTGCACATCCGTAGAAAGTGTTGTGGAGTTTCCGCTTCCGTAAAGGGCAGTCGTAGTCCATGTCCAGGTTCCGTCTTTAGAAATTTGCACTTCGTTTGTGTTTACAATTCCGTTTTGAGCTGTAGTCATTACCGGACCAATTGTAGGTGTGTAAACAGTTGTTTTATTCACTGAAGTTTCAGTATAAGTCGTCGTTGCGTCATACTTATCTCCATTGGATTCAATGCTTGTTCTGACTTCTGTTTGAGAGCTTACTTTCCAATCGTTGACCATTTTTCCTTTAGTAGTTTTCCCGCAAGAAACCAGCCCGGCAGTTAAAAATGCTACGCTAAGTGCGTAGAAAAGAGTTCTTTTCATTTTTGTAAGTTAAGATTAATACGCGCCAAATGTATTAATTAAATTTTAACAAAAACAAACCCGATTCAAAAAAACTTGTTTCGTTTCTCAAAATACCGCGCCGTTACTAAACAAATGGATTCCAGGTATTTTATTTCAATTTATTTCAACCGTGTACTTTCATGAACCGCGATTAATCAAACAAACTGTTCCATTTGACTTCCAACAAAAAATCCTTCAAAAACAGGTAAGTCTTTGAAGGATTTTCAACCATCCGGAACGAAGTTGAGTTGTAATCATTCCGTTATTTTTTTTCCAAAACAATTTTTTGAGAAACAGAAATGCTGCTGCCGTTTGAGTCATCGGAATAGACTTTTTTCGACTCCAATTCCATCTCGAGTTTTTTATTTTTCGATTCCGTAATCGTATAGACCATGGTGTTTTTACCTGTAGAATACGTTTCTTTACTGGTATCATTATAGGTAACCTGCTGGTTCGTCGTTTCAGTTTCTGAACCGCTCATCTCCAACACATTGAAAAGCACACGTTCATTCTTTTCGAAATCATCCCCTTTTGTTTTCCCGATAAAACTCCAGGTTCCGCTTCGCACCACGCTTTCATTCGTGGTCTTGTTCCCGTCTACAAAAGTTACATCCACTGTCCAGGACCAGGTTCCGTCTTTTTTAATCGTCCATTCGTGCTTGTTCACCGTTCCGGTTTCAGAGCTTGTTGACGAAGGTCCCGTAGTCGGTTCAATAACGGTTTTGTCCGTAACAGTCTTATCTGTCATTGAATAAATGGAAGTGTGTTTCGTTCCCATTGTATTCACATTCGTTTCTGTATTTTCAAAGGAAGTGATCTTCCACTCGTTGGTCATTTTTTCCTTTGTTGTTTTGCCACAGGATGTCATTCCGAAAACAACTAAAAGCGCTGCGCTGATGGTATAAATTGAGATTCTTTTCATTTCTGATTTTTTCATGTTTATCATTCACTTGCAAACAAGCGGTTACTTTGATCTTAGCGTTATTTTCAGTAAATCTTCGTCTTTATTTACTCCGCCACCTGCTTCCGAAATGATGTTGGATTCCATTTCCAATTGCATTTCATCCTTTTTGGATTCCTTGATTGTATAAATCAATAAGCTCTCCCCGGTAAGAAAGGTTGTATTTGTTATTTCTTCAGAAACAATGGTATTCCCGTTTTTAGAAAGACTTCTTTCACTTCTGGTCAGCACATTGAAAAGAATCCGTTCATTCTTTTTAAACTCATCTCCTTTTGTTTTTCCAACAAAACTCCAGGTTCCGCTTTCTTTCGTAACCATCTTGTTGGTAGCGTCATTTCCGAAGTTGTAAGTAATATCCTGAACCGAATTCCAGGTTCCGTCATTCTTAAGTGTTAGTTCATGCGAATTCACATCTCCCTGGGAGTAACTGTGATAAGTAGCTGTACCGTTATTATCCTTATCAAGGAGTTCACGAGTGAAAGATGATTCGGACATTTTCACATTTAGATTAGTCGTATTTCCGTTCTGATACGTTCCTAATTCGCTTTTTTCGTAGGATACGATCTTCCATTCATTTGTTACCTTTTTTTTGGTGGTTTTTGCACAAGAAGTCATTCCGACAGCTAAAAAAGCAAGGCATGCAGTGTAAATAGTGATTCTTTTCATTTGTGATTGTATCATTGAATTTGATTGTAAAAATTTCATTTTTTTTCCTTGAGAATCAAACTCATTTTTGAAGAATGAGATTGTGCTCCAAGTGACGTTTGTTCATACAATTGGGTCGATTCAGTTTCCATTTGTAACTCATACTTTTTGGATTCTTTGATTGTAAAAACCATATTTTCCTGTCCGGTCAGATAGCTCATCTGTGAGCTGTATTCACTCAGTATTACACCGTCTTTTTCTTTCGATGTATACTGATCCACTTTCAGAATATTAAAAATGATCCGTTCATTCTTCCCGAAATTATCAGCCCTGTTTTTTCCGATAAAATTCCATACACCGCTTTGCTCATATTTCACATTTAAGATACTGGAATCCGCATTATTGTATGCATAATCCCTGGTCCATTTCCAACTTCCATCCTTTTCTATCGTAAATTCATTTACATGCACTACAGCTGTTTTAGTGGTAGTTGATCCGCTTCCTGCTAAATTCTGGGTATTTGTTACCAGGGATGTCTCATCCATCGTTGTTTGCGAAGTAGTTGTATCTCCATCCGCATTTACTGAAGATGATTCAAATTGGTAGGACGTGATCTTCCAGTTACCGGCTATTTTTCTTTTGGTCGTTTTTCCACAAGAAACAAACATCATTGCGGCACATAGTAGGAATAAATAAGTTATTTTCATCAAAGTCAAATTAATGGTTACCGGCAAGTTTATTTCAGTGTGATGCTCGTTTTACCCGAAGTCTGCTGATTATTGTTCTCACTATCCGAAACAGAATAATCGATTTCAGATTCCATCTCCAAAAGTTTTCCCTTCGATTTTTTAATCGTGAAAATCATCAACCGATCTCCGGCAGAATAGCTAAGATTTGAAAATGAAGTACCAATTACGGAGCCCTGATTCATATATGTGTTGGTTGTTTTAGAAGACAACACATGAAAGACAACCCGTTCATTCCTCTTAAATCCGTCTTCCTTACTTTTCTGAATAAAACTCCAGGTTCCCGTTTGTTCTGCAACAATCCGGGTTACTGCTCCGCTCTCCCCATAAAAGATATCTTTAATTGAAATCCAGGTTCCATCCTTTTTGATAACCCATGAATTTTCGTTTACTGTACCTGTCTGAATATCGGTTTGTGGTGCTCCGCCATTTTCCGGATAATCTATTGTTTTTTTGACTTGTACATTTCCGGATATAGTTTCTATCGAAACAGATTTACTTCCATCATTATCCAACGAAGTATACTCACGGTTAAATGAGTCAACGTTCCAGTTATTGATCATTTTTCCCCGGGTGGCCTTTCCGCAAGAAAGCATTCCGAACATTAAGACATTCGCAATGAGCAGGTAGAAAATCTTTTTTTTCATGGTTGATTTAAAAATTAAATCTGATTAGTGTTCAACAAAGATGTAATTAACACTAATCAGATTCTTTTATTGTCTTTTAACCAAAGTTTTATCGTGTTTTAGTCATCCCATTTATTTCGTTTTTAACGTCATGCTGCCTTTAGAAACGGATTTACTCACATTTGAATACTGATCAGATATCCTGTCGGATTCCATTTCCAGCTGCAATTCATCTTTTTTGGATTCTTTAATCGTGTAGATCAAAGTGACACTTCCTGTCAGGTACTCGTAATTTGCATGGTATTCATTAACAGTCGATCCCTGGTTTTTGTGGGTCATCGAATAATCTGTCTTTAACACATTAAAAAGCACGCGTTCGTTCTTCTTGAATTCATCGCCTTTGTTCTTTCCGATAAAACTCCAGACTCCGCTTCGCTCATTGATTGTGCGAACTACCCCGGAATCAGTATTATAAGAAAGATCCTGGATCCATTTCCACGCTCCATCCTTTTCGATAGTAAATTCATTCGTATTGATTGTTGCCTCAATCGTTGAAGAAGTGACAGAGCCATCCGCTGTAGTAGTGACAGATTTTGTCGTCATCCGGGTTTCATTTGCCGTCACCGTTGATTCAAACTGATCTTCGTCAGCATTCGTAAAAGTAGTTTCGGTAGTCATGGATACGATTTTCCAGTCATTTGCCATCTTTCCTTTGGTTGATTTTCCGCATGAAGCAAGAACAACCGTTAAAAGAAAAGCAACCAGTATAGAGTGATAATTTGTTTTCATTTTCTTGAATTAAAGGTGAATATTTTGTTTGTTGCGTTTCTATTTCAAACGAACAGTCAGTTTGGTTGTTTGCTGATTGTTAACAGTTCCATTCTTGTATTTGAATTCCGTGTCCATTTCCATTTCCAATAATTTATTGCTCGAATTCTTAACTGTAAAAAACATATTTCGTTCTCCTGTTAAATAGGTATCCGTTGAAGAATCTGTTGAGACAACACTGCCATTTGTTGAGAAGATCTGGGTAACTTTATTCGACAGGACGTTAAAAATAACGCGCTCGTTTTTCTTGAATCCGTCTTCTTTATTTTTCGAAACAAAACTCCAGGTTCCGCTTTGTTCGGTAATAATCTTCTGGCCTCCGCCTTCAGAATATTCCAATTCCTTCGTCCAGATCCAGGTTCCGTCTTTTTTGATTGCCCATGAATTCGCATTTACTTTTCCTGTGGAGAAAGTTGCCTCGGTTCCACCGTCAGCTGAAGTTTGGGTATACTTCGTAGTGACCACATTGTCCATAATCACTTCATTTGTAACCAATTTTTCTTCATTACTCCCCAAATAGGTTGTTTCGGAGGTTTGAGATTCAACATTCCAATCGTTGATCATTTTTCCGCGGGTGGTTTTTCCGCAGGAAATCATTCCGGCAGCCAAAAAAGCAACCGATAAGGTGTAAACAGTAATCTTTTTCATTTTTTTTGGTTTAAGTTAAAATCGGGTTGAACTCCGAAAAGTGGTTCTTCCAGGTTTATTTTTTATTCATTTAAGTCATTAACGCAATAGGTTCACATGTCCGTTGAATTCGGTTGGCATCCCGAAACAATCTTCATAAATCACTGAAACCGCATACATTCCTGTCGGACAAGCCTCGCCTTTGTAAGTTCCGTCCCAACCGGTAAAATCTCCTGTTTGCGAAAAAATTTCTTCGCCCCAACGGTTGAAAATCCGCAAGCTTCGGACAGTGATATTTTCTCCTTGAAAGACATAACGTTCATTGTGGGTGTCAGCGTTGGGTGAAAATGCATTCGGGAGGTAAAAAAATTGCTCATTTTGCAGATTTACGTAAATCGAATCCCAGATTTCTCCGCATGGATTGAAAGCATGAATTCGGTACCAGCCTGATTTTGTGAGGTAAGTTCCTGCCAAAGTTCCATCCGGAGCAAAAATTTCCAGTTGGTAATTTGTTTCAATATGAAGCAATGAAACAGGCAATTGTTTCTGGCAATCGCGGATGGAATCTTCCGGGAAATACAAATCAACCGCCGTAATTCTCCGAACCTGCATGGAGTCCGTGATGCTTCCGCAAACATTCGTCAAAGTGCACGTGTAAATTCCTTCCTGCAAAATCCAGGTTGTTGCCGATTGCGAACCGGAATTCCATTGATACAATCCCGCAGAACCTTGAGCCGTATAAGAAAATCCGACACCTACTTCGAAACAGGTATCCAAAACAGCCGGAAGATCTAGTTCAGGGAAATGATTGATTGTTATGGAACAAGTTGCTGAATCAGTTCCGCAGGAATTGGAAGCAATGACCATATACGAACCGGAAGAGGAAACCGTCAATTGATTTCCGGCACTTCCATCCGACCAAAGAACATTGGTTGTTGCGGTAAATGTTGGAGAAAGCACGACCGATTGACCGTTTTGAATACAGGTATCGATCAAAGAAGTAAGTGTTACTCCCGGAAGATCGGTTTGCGAAACAAGCATATTGGCAGTTACAGTTCCGCAATCATTCGTCGCCGAAATCGTATAGGTTCCCGGACCGGAAACGCTCCGCGGAATTGTTGTACTATTGTCATCCCACAAAACTGCTGCTCCGGCAGAAACCGTCGGATTCAGATCTGTCGGAAAATCTCCTTCACAAACCATCACATTTGCTGTATTGCCGATAACCGGAAGCGAATGAACAGTCACAACAATAGAATCCCGCAGTGTCAAACAACTATCCGAAATTTCGACCCAATACGTTCCGGAAGTTGTAACGGCCAAAGAAGCCCCGGCGGAATTATCGCTCCATAAATATTGAACCGGCGAATTTGCACCCGAAAAGCCCGGAGTAATCGTAAACGATGCTCCCGGCTGAAGACAAATCGTCGTATCTGGCGGAAGACTCATGGTAAAAGAAGAAGGAACAATCACCGGTACAATCGTATCGAAGAGCTCACAGCATTTAACATCCACCACACGCACAAAAACAGTATCGGTTGTGCTTACTACTATTGAATTTGCAGAACTACTCGTTCCATTCGACCAATAAAATGTCGGATCGGTAAATCCGGAAACCGTAGCTGCGATTTCCGCCTGACTGCCGCAATACTGATTTTGTCCCAGATCCAGGGAAATCGAATCACAGTAATCACCAAACGTCACATTTTCAAGAATTCCCCCATCCTGGAAGGAGATTGATTCCGGGAGGTGTAAAATCGTCGGCTGTGTTACCGTTGTAGGAACATCCACCACGGAAACAGGCACTTCTTCAAGCGATGAACAATCTTCGGCCGCATTCAGTTCCTCATCTACAATTACCAGGTTGATATCGGATTCAGTGGTCACGTAAGGAAATTCGGTAGCAACAAAATAATGCTGCCCATTCAGAAAGCTGCTGTTCCCCACTAAATGTCCTATGGTATAACCAAGATCCCGATGATCCACATTCGGTTTTGAAACGGTAACACATTTTTGAACGTTACCGTTCTTAGCCAATTCCAATATATATGAGCCTCCATACGTTCCATAATTTGCTCCGAACAACACATAGCTTCCCGCAGTTTCATTGAATGCCTCGATAAATGAGACCGAACCATTATTAATATTGTAATTCTTACTATAGAGCAGGTTCCCCGAAATGTCGCATTTAATTGCAAAAAGATTAACGGCAGCAGTTGTCGGCCAATGAAAGCCCCCTATCACTATATCCTGGTTCATATCCAAATGAATCTTCTTGCCTGAAATCATATCGTTCGTAGCACCACTGTTTATGTATGGAAGATTGATCATCTTTTCCATGAAAATCGTTCCTGTTTCAGTAATACCGACCAATAAGGGCATCGAGATCCAGTGAGTATTACCACCTAAATGTCCGCTACAGGATCCTGTAATAAACAGCTTTCCGTTCACCACTTCAGTTGCGTTGATAAATTCGGTTACATTCACAGTACTTCCGGTTGCATAGGGAATGGAATATTGCAATGATGGAGTCTCCCAAACCATGTTTCCCGTTTGGGAAGAAACCGCGAATACTTTTCCGAAACCAGAGTCTGTCGGCCCCGGAAGAGATTGTATCCCGCCAATCAAAAAGAATTTCCCGCCGGAATAACGCATGCAGGAAAAATAGCTCCTGGAAGTTAAATCGTATTTGGTCCAGTACATTGCCCCGGTCTGTGCATTCATTTTAAAATAAAAAGCACCTTTTACATTGCTTCCCTGGTGAATTTTTCCGCAGCCAAAAACCGTGTCTCCTATCAAATCTAAAAAAGCAAGCGTAGTGGATTGATTCGGAGTAGTTGTAAAGTAAAGCGTCTTGCTCCAAATCGGTGTGTGAGATGCATTCTGCTTCACAATAAGTGCTTTTCTATTTTGCATTCCGCCTACATAGGTATTTCCAAAATTATCTGCCACAATATTGGCTGCAGACTCATTATCAGTTGGATTCCCAATCACTGATCTTTCCGCGTCATCCTGAGAAAACACAGTCTTCACCGGAATAACTGACAACATGGTCAGCAGCAGAAGTTGTATCGATTTTCTCATAACTAAGCAGTTCAATTCGTAGATTAAATCTAAGCAAAAACACCATTATTTCCGTATATGGCTTTCCGGTACAAGCAACGAAAAAAACAGGAAAAACGTTGGTCTTACAGAAATCAACTTAAAAACAAGTAACTGATTATCAATAAATAAAACAGTTGAAATCTTCCCAGGGATCAAGTAATTCAAAAATCCCTGTCGTTTCTCCTGTACGAATCATTTAGCCAGCCCCGTAAATCATTGATTCTAAGAACCGGCATATCAATTGATTGATAATAAAGGGGTAATTTGAAGACTCGCCGGAGATTTATCTCAGCAGATTCACATGTCCGTTGAATTCTGTCGGGATCCCAAAACAGTCTTCGTAGACAACCGAAACCGCATACATTCCTGTCGGGCAAGCTTCTCCTTTGTATCTTCCGTCCCAGCCGGTGAAAGATCCTTCCTGCGAAAAGATTTCTTCGCCCCAGCGATTGAAAATGCGAATGCTTTGAACTTCCACATTTTCTCCCTCGAATTCATACCGGTCGTTGTATGAATCGCCATTCGGTGTAAAGGAATTCGGGAGGTAAAAGGATTGTTCGTTCTGCAAATTCACATAAATCGAATCCCACACTTCTCCGCACGGATTGAAAGCATGGAGTTGATACCAACCGGATTCGGTTAAATACGTTCCGATCAAATTCCCGTTCGGAGCAAAAATTTCCAGGTCGTAATTCGTTTCCACATGCAATAACGAAACGGATAATTGCTTCTGGCAATCGCGAATGGAATCTTCCGGGAAAACCAAATCCACAGTTGTGTAACGGCGAACCTGCATCGAATCGGTCATACTTCCGCACATATTCGTCAAAGTACAGGAATAAACTCCTTCCTGCGAAATCCAGGTGGTAGCCGTTTGTGAACCGGTACTCCATTCATATGATCCGGCAGAACCGGGAGCGGTATAGGAAAATCCAACACCGATTTCGAAACAGGTATCCAAAACAGCCGGAAGATTGAGTTCCGGGAAATAATTGATCGTCACAGAACAAGTTGCAGAATCCGTTCCGCAGGCATTCGAAGCAATAACCGAATACGAGCCGGAAGCTGTAACCGAAAGTTGATTACCCGTGCTTCCATCCGACCAAAGAACACTCGTTGTTTCGGTAAAAGTTGGAGAAAGCACAAGCGATTGACCGTTTTGAATGCAAGTGTCGATTAAGGGTGTAAGCGTTACTTCCGGAAGATCGGTCTGTGAAACCACGATATTGGCGCTTACCGTTCCGCAGCTATTCGTTGCTGAAATGGTATAGATTCCCGGTCCGGAAATACTTCTTGGAATGGTTGTACTATTATCTTCCCACGAAACTGTTGCTCCTGCCGAAACGGTCGGATTCAGATTTACCGGAAAATTTCCTGTGCACACCATTACCGGGTTTACATTGGTGATCGTCGGCAACGATCGTATTTCAATCACAATGGAATCCCGGATGGTTTTACAACTGTCGGATACTTCCACCCAATACGTTCCTGAAGTCGTAACAGTCAATGAAGTTCCCGTGGAGTTATTATTCCATAAGTATTGAGCTGTTGTATTGGCATTCGAAACAGTTGGTGAAAGCGTAAACGAACTCCCAGTCTGCAAACAAACGATCGTATCTGCCGGCAACGTCATCGTCATAGAAGAAGGCACAATTTGAGGAACAATCGTATCGATCAATTCACAGCATTTGATGTCCAAAACTCGTACAAACACCGTATCTGTGGAATTAACAGTCAATGTATTTGTTGTTGAAGTCGTTCCGTTGGACCAGAAAAATCTAGGATCTGTAAAACCTGCGATATTTGCCATAAGCGTAGATTGCTCACATGTGGAATTTTGCACCAGGTCTAACGAAACGTAGTCACAATAATCATAAAGAGGTGCGTTTTGCAGGAAGCTCACGCTGTGAAAAACCATCGTTTGTGGAAGAGTTGTTTTCATCAACTGGATCATTGAAACAGAAATCGGAGTTGCAGTAGCAGGAACAGGGGCTATTTCCGAACAATCCTCGATAAATTCCAGGTTTTCATCCAGAATAAACTGGTTAATATCTTCACTTTCCTCCATGGTAAAATAATGCTTGCCATTGATAAACGAACTATTTCCTGTCATATGCATCCCGTTATTTCCCAACGAATAATAAGAAACATTGGGTTTATGAATACTGTTACATGTTTGTATATTTCCATTTTTGTCCACTTTCAAAACATACAACCAGTCATTTGGCACAAAACCAAAAGCTCCGAAGCCAAATAGTACATAACTTGAATTCGTTTCGTTCATCGCATCAACCGTGCAAAGTGTATTGGATCCGATATCATAGGAATTTGCAAAAAGAATCGTTCCCGCCTGATCACATTTAACAATAAATGAATTCTTGTTTTGCACTGCATTCCCGGTGTATTCATAGCCACTGATCACCAGGTTATCATCCATATCCCATCGAATCTGGGCTCCTAAAAAACGTTGTGATGTAGTTGTGTTATGAGGAAGCATTAAATGCTTTTCCAGGAAAATCGAACCGGTTTCAGTGATTCCGATTAATAGCGGCATTCCAAGCCAATTCGTTAATGCAGAAACACTTCCATCCGTATGCCCGGTAATGTAAAATTTCCCATTCCGTACCTCTGTTGCATTCAAAAGGAATGCCCGAGTTGTTGTACTGGTTGAGGTTGCAGGCATCACATACTTCAATATCGGCGTTTCCCAGATAGTATTTCCTGTTTGGGAAGAAACTGTCAGTACCTTTCCCTGCAATCCTTGATTTTGATACTTTACACCACCAACCAGGAAGAATTTTCCATTTGCATAGCGCATACAGGAAAAATATCCACCGTAAGACATTTCACGTTTACACCAAATCAAGCTACCGGTTTGTGCATCTATTTTAAAATAAAACGCTCCTTTTGGCATACTCCCCTGGTAAATGCTTCCACAACCGAAAACGGTGTCACCTACTACGTCCAGAAATGAAATCTGCAGTTGTTGATCCTGGTTGTCTACCCAATCCAGTATTTTACTCCAAATTAATGTATGTGCAGCATCTTGCTTTACGATGTACCCTATGCGTCCTTGAACACCGCCAATATACTTATTTCCAGCATTATCCGCCACGATATTTGCAGCAGATTCGATCACATTTGGGACGCCTATTATCGTACCTTTTACATCATTTTGCGAAAACACCGGGTTTCCTGTTACTATGAGTAGAAAAAGTAGTTGAAGTAAAAGGTGTAGTTTGTTCATATAGTTATGACGTTAAATGACACTATCAGGTTCGTTGACCTTTTTAATTTTATCGGAGCAGGTTCACATGCCCACTGAATTCTGTCGGGATCCCAAAACAGTCTTCGTAGACAACCGAAACCGCATACATTCCTGTCGGGCAAGCTTCTCCTTTGTATCTTCCGTCCCAGCCGGTGAAAGATCCTTCCTGCGAAAAGATTTCTTCGCCCCAGCGATTGAAAATGCGAATGCTTTGAACTTCCACATTTTCTCCCTCGAATTCATACCGGTCGTTGTATGAATCGCCATTCGGTGTAAAGGAATTCGGGAGGTAAAAGGATTGTTCGTTCTGCAAATTCACATAAATCGAATCCCACACTTCTCCGCACGGATTGAAAGCATGGAGTTGATACCAACCGGATTCGGTTAAATACGTTCCGATCAAATTCCCGTTCGGAGCAAAAATTTCCAGGTCGTAATTCGTTTCCACATGCAATAACGAAACGGATAATTGCTTCTGGCAATCGCGAATGGAATCTTCCGGGAAAACCAAATCCACAGTTGTGTAACGGCGAACCTGCATCGAATCGGTCATACTTCCGCACATATTCGTCAAAGTACAGGAATAAACTCCTTCCTGCGAAATCCAGGTGGTAGCCGTTTGTGAACCGGTACTCCATTGATACGATCCGGCAGAACCGGGAGCGGTATAGGAAAATCCGACACCAACTTCGAAACAGGTATCCAAAACAGCCGGAAGATTCAATTCGGGAAAATGATTGATTGTTACCGAACAAAACGCAGAATCGGTTCCGCAAGCATTGGAAGCGAAAACAGTGTAAGTTCCAGAAGCTGAAACCGCCAATTGATTTCCGGTACTTCCTCCTGACCAAAGAACACTCGTTGTTCCGGTAAAAGTTGGAGAAAGCACAAGTGATTGACCGTTTTGAATGCAAGTGTCGATTAAGGGTGTAAGCGTTACTTCCGGAAGATCGGTCTGTGAAACCACGATATTGGCGCTTACCGTTCCGCAGCTATTCGTAGCTGAAATGGTATAGATTCCCGGTCCGGAAACACTTCTCGGAATACTTGTTGTGCTGTCTTCCCACAAAATGGCTGCACCTATAGAAACCACCGGATTCAGATCAATCGGGAAATCTCCTTCACATACCGTTACCGAATGGGTATTGGTAATAGTTGGCAACGATCGAATTTCAACTACAATAGAATCCCGGATTGTTTTACAACTGTCAGAAACTTCTACCCAATAGGTTCCGGAAGCTGTAACAGTCAATGAAGTTCCGGTCGAATTATTATTCCATAGGTATTGAGCTGTTGTATTGGCATTCGAAACAGTTGGTGAAAGCGTGAAGAAACTTCCCGCTTGTAAACAAACTATCGTATCTGCCGGCAACGTCATCGTCATAGCAGAAGGAACAATTTGAGGAACAATCGTATCGATCAATTCACAGCATTTGATATCCAGAACTCTTACAAATACGGTATCGGTTGAACTGACCGTCAATGTATTGCTTGTTGAAGTTGTTCCGTTTGACCAATAAAATGTAGGATCGGTAAATCCGGCGATATTTGCACTCAATATGGATTGATCACAGGTGGAATTTTGCACGAGGTCCAATGAAACATTGTCGCAATAATCTGCAATAGGTACATCATTCAAAATTGCACCGTCTTGAAAAGTCATGGTTTGCGGAATAGTCGTTACCGTCAATTGCGGACTTGAAACCTGGATTGGCCCGCCCGAAACCGGAACATCTTCCATTTCAGAGCAATCCTGGATAGATTCAAGATCTTCATCGAGGATAAACTGGTTGATATCCCCCACTTCCTCCATGGTAAAATAATGCTGATTATTGATGAAAGCACTGTTTCCTATCATGTGATTTCCCGACGTTGCCATACTCATATACCAGGAATTGGGTTTAAAAATTGATTTGCAGGTCTGAGGATTTCCGGTTTTGTCTGTTTTCAACACGTAAAGCCCGTCATAAGAAACCAATGAGAATGATGCGGAACCAAAAAGTACATAGCTATCTGCCGTCTCATTCATCGCATCAACCGTAGACAGCGAGCTATTTGCCATATTGTAGGAATGGGCAAAAAGCACATTTCCTCCCTGGTCACACTTAATGATAAACGTATTTTCATACGCTACTGACATTCCCCCTGCCCCATAGCTCCCAATAACAAGATTATCATCCATATCCCATCGAATCTGGGCCCCTACATAATTTAAGCCCGAATTGATAATGTATGGCAACAACAGGTATTTTTCCATAAAAACAGAACCTGTCTCAGTAATCCCAATCAATAACGGCATGCCAATCCAATTTGGCTGCACAATACTGGCTCCTTCCGAAAACCCGGTAATGTAAAACTTCCCGTTTCTCACTTCCGTGCAATTTAAAAAGTATGTCCGGTTTGTCATACTGGTTGAAATCAGGGGAAATACATACCTCAGCAAAGGTGTTTCCCAAATCAGATTTCCGGTTTGAGAAGAAACCGCCATCACTTTACCGTTGGTTCCCTGGGCAGCCGTGTGAGATCCGCCGACCAGGAAAAATTTTCCGTTCGCATAGCGCATACAGGAAAAAAATCCACTGGAAGTCATTTCATATTTAGACCAGTACATCGTACCGGTTTGCGCATTCATCTTGAAATAAAACGCTCCTTTCAACTGGTTAGCCTGGTGAATCTTTCCGCAACCAAAAACCGTGTCGCCTACCAAATCCAGGAATCCGATAGTCACATCATCATTCGGATTAGTCGTAAAAGCCAGTGTTTTACTCCAGATTGTAGCATGAATTGCATCTTGTTTTACGATCAATCCTTTGTTTCCCTGAACACCACCTACATAGGTATTTCCGACATTATCCGCCACGATATTTGCAGCAGATTCGGTAATAGAAGGGCTGCCTATAATGGTACTTTTTTCGTCTTCTTGAGAAAATGCCGGATTTCCCGTCAGAATGGCTAGAAGAAGTAGTTTTATGAAAAGGTGCAGTTTGTTCATGTAGTTATGACGTTAAATGGCGCTATCTGGTTCGCTGGCCTTTTTAATTTTATCGGAGCAGGTTCACATGTCCGTTGAATTCCGTCGGCATCCCAAAACAATCTTCGTAAATCACCGAAACAGCGTACATTCCTGTCGGACAAGCTTCTCCCTTGTATGTTCCGTCCCAACCCGTGAATGATCCGGCTTGTGAGAAAATCTCTTCTCCCCAGCGGTTGAAAATGCGAATGTTTCGCACTTCCACATTTTCGCCTTCAAATTCAAAGCGTTCATTGTAGGAATCTCCATTCGGTGTAAAGGAATTCGGAAGATAGAAGAATTGTTCATTCTGCAAATTCACGTAGATCGAATCCCACACTTCTCCGCACGGATTGAAAGCATGAATGGTATACCAGCCGGATTCGGTTAAATATGTTCCGATCAAGTTCCCGTTCGGTGCAAAAATCTCCAGGTTGTAATTCGTTTCGACATGTAACAACGAAACGGACAATTGCTTCTGGCAATCGCGGATAGAATCTTCCGGGAAATACAAGTCAACTGCCGTGTAACGACGAACTCTCATGGAATCAACAGTACTTCCGCACATATTCGTTAAAGTACAGGAGTAAATTCCTTCCTGCGAAATCCATTCTGTTGCAGATTGTGAACCGGAACTCCATTGATACGATCCGGCAGAACCGGGAGCTGTGTAGGAAAATCCGACACCAATCTCAAAACAGGTATCCAACGTTGCCGGAAGGTCTAATTCCGGAAAATGATTGATTGTGACAACGCTGGAAGCAGAACTCGTTCCGCACACATTGGAAGCAACAACCGTATATGTTCCTGAAGCAGAAACCGAAAGCTGGTTTCCGGTACTTCCATCCGACCAAAGCACACTCGTTGTTCCTGCAAAAATCGGTGTGAGCACTATTGCTGTTCCGTTCTGAATGCAGGTATCAATCAACGAATCCAATTGGATTTCCGGAAGGTCAATCTTTGAAATGGAAATCGAATCCGTGATGCTTCCACAAACATTGGTCAGCGTGCACGAATAAACTCCTTCTTGCGTAATCCATTCTGTAGCAGATTGCGAGCCGGAACTCCACTGATAAGTCCCTCCAGAGCCTTGAGCTGTATAGGAGAATCCAACTCCAATCTCAAAACACGTATCCAGCGTTGCCGGAAGATTCAATTCCGGGAAATGATTGATCGTCACAACAGCGGAAGCAGAATCCGTTCCGCAGGCATTGGAAGCCAAAACGGTATAAGTTCCTGACGCAGAAACTGAAAGTTGGTTTCCGGTGCTTCCATTCGACCAAAGAATGCCTGTCGTTCCAGTAAAAGTCGGTGAAAGCATAACTGATTGGCCGTTTTGAATACAAGTATCAAGTGAAGAAGCAAGAACAACTTCCGGCAAATCGGATTGATTCACAGTGATAACCTTATCTACCGTTCCACAACTATTGGTAGCGGATAAAGTATATGATCCAACTGCCGAAACACTTCTTGGAATAACAGTACTTCCGTCTTCCCAAACAACCGTTGCCCCGGCAGAAACGGTCGGATTGAGGTTTATTGGAAAAGTTCCTTCACAAACCGTTATCGTAGCTGCATTCGTAATCGTCGGTAAGGATTGTACAGTAACCACGATGGAATCCCGGATTGTTTTGCAGCTGTCTGAAACTTCGACCCAATAGGTTCCGGATGTTGTCACAGAAATCCACGGAAGCGTGGTATTGTTGCTCCACAAGTATTGAACCGGGTTGATGTTCGGACTTGAAATCGTCGGCATCAACGTATAAGCTGTTCCTGGCTGAAGGCAAACAACCGTATCGGCAGGTAAACTCATAGTCATCGCCGAAGGAGTAATTACCGGAACAATCGTATCGAACAATTCGCAACATTTGGTATCCAAAATCCTCAAAAACACAGTATCTGTTGAACTTACAGCCAGGGTGTTTGATGTTGAAACCGTTCCGTCAGACCAATAAAACGTCGGAGCAGTAAACCCGGTCGTATTTGCAGTAATTAGCGATTCCTCACAACCGGAGTTCTGTACCAGGTTGAGCGAAGTATTCGTACAATACACAAAAGGCGGAAGATTATCCTGGATCATTCCATTCTGAAAGCTCATGGTGTGCGGAAAGTTCGTTACAACTAATGGATCTACACTAGTAGGTACATTAGTCACCAGGATTGGAAGTTCCTGTAATTGGGAACAATCTTCTTCGATTTGGTCCAAATCCTCATTCAGGATAATTTGATTGATATCAAAATCAAGTGGAGTAATCGTTGCTGCTTCCGGGGTAACGAAATAATGTTTTCCGTTTACAAAGCTGCTGTTTCCGGTAGAAGTGCCGTAATAATACCAGGTCCATGCATTAACCCAAAACCAGCTCCACGAAAGAACTCCCCCGCCGGCACCCACATGAAAGGTATTCGGTTTAACAATTGCCGTTGATTTTTGCAGGTTTCCGTCCTTGTCTATTTTAAAAGCATGCAATCCTTGAACCACATTGGCAGAAGTAAGCACCCCAAAAATCACATAACTATCTGCTGTTTCATTAAAAGCTTCAATACTTCCGAATCCTGAACTACCTACAAAATAATTTTTAGAAAAGAGCACATTTCCCAAGGTGTCACATTTGGTAATAATCAACCGATTGTCAGATACATTAGAAGAAGCAGAACTTCTGGAAGTTGCAATGACCAGGTTATGATCGGTATCCAAATGGATTTTTGTTCCGATATAATTTCTATTGTTGGGATCAATATCCGGCAAATTGAGCCATTTTTCCATGAATACCGTTCCGTTTTCAGTAATTCCAATCAAAAGTGGAGCTGAAGCCGGACCAGTCCAATTATTTGTAGTCACAAAAGCCGGACTGCTGTGGCCGGTTACATAAAACTTGCCATTAACCAATTCCGTTGCATTCAAAAAAATGTTTCCTTCACCAACGGCGTTCAATGCTGTTGGAAACCAATAACTCTTCAATGGTGTTTCCCAGATCAGATTTCCGGTTTGGGAAGAAACTGCGATGGCTTTACCAAATACTCTCTGTGTCGCACTATTCACTCCGCCTATCAAAAAGAATTTTCCATTTGCGTAGCGCATACATGAAAAGAAGCTGTTTGAAGCAGGCGCGAATTTAGACCAATACGGAATTCCTGTCTGGGCATCCATTTTAAAATAGAATGCTCCCACCTGATTCGGTTTATGAACGAATCCGCAACCAAACACCGTATCTCCGACCAGATCCAGGAAATTCAGCACTACTTCATCATTCACATCGTTTGTGAATGCAAGTGTTTTTGCCCAAATGGTTTGATGCAATGCATTTTGTTTGACGACTAAGCCTTTTTTATCTTGGACACCGCCCACATAGGTGTTCCCGGAATTATCAGCTACAATATTTATAGCCTTTTCATTCGCAGTCGGAGTTCCGATCAGCGTTCTTTGCTTATCGTCCTGAGAAAACACAGGCTTCGTCAACGAAACTGACAAAAGTGTCAGTAAAAGAAGTAGTATTGTTTTTCCCATAGCTAAGTAGTTAAATCCTCCGACTAAATCTAGGTAAAATCGCAGCGATTCCCATATTTTCATCTCACAGTAAGGTCAACGGAAAAAGCGGAAAAGAAGTTGGAAACACGAACATTAAAACATCGTAAAACACTGATTTACAAAAGAAAAAATGTCAAACTTTTTAATTGAAGTATCAATCAATCCGAAAACACCACCATTTCTTCTGTTCGAATCGTTTAGCCAAACCTGTGAATCATTGATTCAGAGAATCTGAACACCAATTGATTGATTTTAAGGGAAAAATGATCACTTTTACCGAAAGAAATTTAGACTCATGGTTCGACTCCTTTTTTTCATTCCCGCTATTCTGCTTGTGTGGAGTTTCCGCGAAAAGCAAGAAATCACACCTGTTTTCAAGCAAAATTCATTGATCAATCAACCGGTTGCGGGCGATACCTTACGAATAAACGACCTGGTCTTTGCAGATTTCTTTTCTCCGAATAATGACGGTTACAACGATCAATTTATCATTCTGAATGTACTCAACTATCCGAAAAACTACCTGAAGGTATTTAACCGCTGGGGCGAAATGGTTTACGCTGCTTCTCCTTATAAAAACGAGTGGGACGGAAAAACCAACCAGGCAAATTCCATGCTTGGAGATGAATGTTCTGCAGGAGTTTATTACTTCGAATTCGGTGACGGAACCGGAAATATTGCGAGTGGAAAAATAACCCTGAAACGATGAGAAACATTTTACTCCTTCCGGTTTTACTCGCTTTCACGTTTAATTCCAACGCACAACAAAGAGGTTCTTACAATCAATACATGCTCAACCAGGGGCTTTTCAATCCCGGATTCATGGATATCACGACCCGTTTCAGCGCAACTGTAAATTTCAGAAAACAATGGGTAACCGGTTTGGAAACTCCTTTGACTTTTTCTGCAAACGGGCACTATCACATTACTCCGAATCACGGAGTCGGGATGGTGGCTCTGACTGATTTCACTGCCGGCGTAAACACGATTGAAGTCAGCGGAATTTACAATTATCACATTTGGCTGGGAGAAAAAACAGCTTTGGGATTGGGTTTGAAAGTCGGATACCAGCAGCGTTCGCTTCAAACGGATTACATTTACTTCAGTGAAAAGGAACCGACATTGGATAACCGCATTTCGAGAGGTTTGAACCTGGGAGTCGGAATGTCGATTCAATCTCAGAATTTCGATTTCGGGGTTTCTTTACCGAGTGTATTTGACAATGCGCTTGCGAATCCTTCTACTTTGTTTACAACAACTTACAATCACATCTTTTCACATATCGGATACAAAATCCGCTTCAATGACAACGTGATTCTCTATCCTACCGTGATGGCGCGAATGGTTAAAGGATCGAAATTAAACATGTCGTTTGACGGGCATTTTCTTTTCGGACAGCTGATCTGGGTTGGTGGTGGATATCAATCGGATAATTCTGCCAGTGCAAGTTTCGGACTTTTCCTTGAAAAAGGATTACGCGTTGTTTACAGCTATCAGACAAGTATCTTTACGCCGCATAAGCGTTTGGAAAACACACATGAAATAACGCTGAATTTTGCCAGAACACTGGATGATCTACCTTTTGCAAAGCGCAAATACACGACCAGGAAAGGCGGGCAATTCAGAAAGAAATTGAGATAGAATTACTTCTTTTTCTTCTCCTTCGACTTGTGAAACAAGATCGGAACGATGAAAATAGCGAGCGTAATTACTGAAACACACAAATCGAAATGCTCGGATTCGATCCAATGGGTTGATGGTACGAAATGTACCAGAAGTGCCAGGCACAATTTGATTCCGAGAATTCCGATCACTAAAAACGCCGAGTTTTCCAGGAAAGGGTATTTCTCCATCAAAACCACGAAATACTTCGCAACATAACGCATTGCCAGAATCCCGATAAACACACCGATACAGATTAAGATAATGTTTTCGGAGTAAGCTACAACGGCAAAAATATTGTCGATGGAGAACACAATATCCATGAACTCAACAGCCAAAACGGTCGACCAAAAAACTCCGATCACTCCTACCGTTCCGCGATAAATAAAACTCTTTTTCGTATCCTGAACTTCTTCTTCAATTTCGGCTTGAATGCTTTTTGCACGGAAATGCTTGACCGCCATGTAAATCAGGTAAGCTCCACCGATTGGTTTGAACCACCAGATACTTAAAATCGATTCCACCAAAACCAGGGCTAAACCACGGAAAATGTAGGCTCCTAAAATTCCGTATTTCAACGCTTTTGCCTGTTGATCTTTCGGTAAATCTTTGACCATCGTTGCCAAAACCGCAGCATTATCAAACGACAAAATGATTTCCAACAATAAAATTCCAAGAATTAAGAAAATAGCATTCAACGGATGTTCCGTCATTAAATTCGCAAATTCCTGAAATTGGTGCATCATAGCTTTAAACGTATTCTGATTTGTTTTGACTCAAGGGTGCAAAGATACGCTTATATTTATTTGGGAAAGCTTCCGGTTGAAATCTTGTTCAAATCCGGATATGATTTAGGTTAGCTTTCAAATCTACCCTGGTACATTTTTACAATATGGTAATATGGTAAAATTGTTAAAGGGAGAGCGATCTTCCTTTCCCGGAAGACCATTTCAGAATCAGAATTTTGTATATTTGTTTATATGGATTTCCAACTCGTTTCAGAATTTAAACCTACCGGTGATCAACCGGCAGCAATCAAACAATTAGTAGCCGGAATTCACGACGGACAATTCGCACAAACCCTACTGGGAGTAACCGGAAGCGGGAAAACATTTACCATGGCGAACGTGATCCGGGAAGTGGAAAAACCGACTTTGATCCTCTCACACAACAAAACACTTGCTGCACAGCTTTACGGAGAATTCAAACAATTTTTCCCCAACAATGCGGTTGAGTACTTCGTAAGTTATTACGACTATTATCAGCCGGAAGCTTATTTGCCGGTAACAGATACATACATTGAGAAAGATTTGCAGATCAACGACGAGATCGAAAAGCTTCGCCTTTCCGCAACATCCTCTCTACTTTCCGGGAGAAAAGACGTGATCGTCATTGCTTCCGTAAGTTGCATTTACGGTATCGGAAACCCGAACGAATTTGCCAATTCAATCATTGGAATCAAGGTCGGACAAAACATTTCCAGGAATAAATTCTTGTTGCGTTTGGTGGAAAACCTGTATTCGCGGACAGAAGCAGAATTCAAACGCGGAACTTTTCGCGTAAAAGGAGACACCATCGATATTTACCTGGCATATGCCGATTATGCTTTGCGCATCGAATTCTGGGGCGACGAAATAGAACGCATCCGAACCATTGATCCTGAAACGAATTCGGAATTGGAAATCTTCCAGGAAATCAATATTTACCCGGCAAATATCTTCGTTTCGAGTCCGGAAAACACGCGGCAAGCCATCGATCAGATCGGTGAAGACATGGTGATCCAGGTCGAAAATTTCAAACGGGAAAAGAAAGTGCTGGAAGCAAAACGCCTGGAAGAACGTACTTCTTACGACATGGAAATGATGCGTGAATTGGGTTATTGTTCCGGAATTGAGAACTATTCGAGGTATTTTGATCAACGCGAACCGGGAACACGGCCATTCTGTTTGCTGGATTATTTCCCCGATGATTATTTGATGATCGTGGATGAAAGTCACGTAACGATGCCGCAAATCAGGGCAATGTATGGCGGTGACCGCGCACGGAAAATCAACCTGGTCGAATACGGATTCCGCTTGCAGGCAGCAATGGATAACCGGCCTTTGACTTTTGACGAATTTCAGACCCTGATCAATCAGATCGTATATGTTTCCGCTACTCCGGCCGATTATGAATTGGAACAATCCGAAGGAGTTGTGGTGGAACAGTTAATTCGCCCGACTGGTTTATTGGATCCGATCATTGAAGTTCGCCCGAGTTTGAATCAAATTGATGACCTGATTGAAGAAATTCAGCTACGGATCGAAAAAGAAGAACGCACACTTGTTACAACACTCACCAAACGCATGGCGGAAGAACTGCAGAAATACCTGGATAAACTGGGAATTGCCTGCCGTTACATTCACTCGGATATCGATACTATCGAACGTGTAGAGATTCTGCGCCAGTTGCGTTTGGGTGAATTTGACGTATTGATTGGTGTGAACCTGCTTCGGGAAGGATTGGATTTACCGGAGGTGAGTTTGGTAGCAATCATTGATGCAGACAAAGAAGGTTTCCTTCGAAACGAACGTTCTTTGGTACAAACCGTCGGAAGAGCTGCCCGAAACGTGAATGGCCGCGTGATCATGTACGCAGACAAAATGACTGATTCGATGTCGCGAACCATTTCGGAAACAGAACGAAGAAGAGCGATGCAAATGGCTTACAATGAAGCAAACGGAATCGTCCCTACTCCTCTGAACAAATCGAAAGAAGTAATTCTGAAATCGACCAAAGTGGCGGACGGAGATCCGGAAACACGTTCTCAGAAAGGATATTACACACCGGAATCCGGTTCCATGGCTGCAGAACCGAAAGTGAACTATGCAGATCCGGAAGAATTGGAAAAAGCCATCATTTCCAAACGCAAACAAATGGAGAAAGCGGCAAAAGAGCTTGATTTCATTGAAGCAGCACGTTTGCGTGATGAATTATTTGAATTACAGGCAAAGAAAAAGTAACTACATTTAAATCCGTATTATTAAAGAGACTTGAAGACTTTGAGAGTCAAGAGTCAGGACTTCAAATTGTTAAAGCTTATCCAAATACAAAGTCTTGACTCTCAAAATCCTGACTCCGGAGTCTTTCAAAATAAAATTCGAATACAATGAAAAAAATCCTTCTTTTTACCACCGTATGCTTATTGCTGCTTGCCTGCAACAAACCGCTTTTGAAATACAATTCCAATTTCGAAGGAACCTGGTATAGCGAACCGCAATACAACAACGTGATGGGGAAATTTGTCTCCGATGAACTTACTTTTTCGGGAACAAGCGGAACCTACCAGGTCGATTGCCAGGACACCTGTGGAACAAACTTATGTGTCTGTACCGGAAAACTGACCGGGAAAGCTGAAGTGAATCAGCAGCGCGACAAAATTCGTTTGAATTCTCAAACTCCCAGAGTGTTTGTTCTGAATGCCGAACCATATGAACAAGGTGGAAGCTGGTTCATGGAAGTTGACGGAAAGACTTACAAAAAGCAATAATCGGTGAACGGTACCTTTTCAAAAGCACTTAAACCGTAAATTTGCAAACAAAAAAAATCATGAATTTCAAGTCAGCTTTAGGTGCTTTACGCATTGTAGGAATACTCGAAGGGATTTCCTTTTTATCTTTTTTGATCACCATGCCATTAAAATACATGATGAGTATCACTGCTCCGAACAAAATCGTTGGGATGGGACATGGAGTTTTGTTCATTGCGTATGTGTTTTTGGTATTCTGGGCTTCTACTGAAACCAAATGGGATCTGAAAACCAAATTCTGGGCGTATCTTGCATCTTTACTGCCTTTCGGAACATTCGTTGCAGACGCAAAAATCTTCAAACCAACTCAGGAATCTCTGAAATCCATCTGATTTTAGTACCTTCGCATTTATGTCAGATACAAGAAAGCTAATTGAAGTTTGCTACACTCCGGGTGAGTATGCTTATTTCAAAGACGAATTTGAAATCGTAGTTGTGATTGATGTACTAAGAGCTACTTCCGCTATTTGTGCCGCTTTTGATAACGGAATCGCGTCAATCATTCCTGTTCCGACGGTGGAAGAAGCCTGGGAATACAAGCAAAAAGGATTTCTTGCCGGAGCAGAACGCAAAGGACAGATCGTAGAAGGTTTTGACTTCGGAAACTCCCCTTTTTCTTACATGAAGGAAGAATTCAAAGGCCAGGAAGTTGTTTTGACAACCACCAACGGAACCAAATCGCTGGATGTTGCCAAAGATGCTGAAGTTGTCGTTGTAGGTTCCTTTCTGAATCTGAATTACCTGAATGAATGGCTGGAAAAACAGAATAAAAACATTTTGTGTTTGTGTTCGGGCTGGCAGGATAAATTCAACCTGGAAGATACCATTTGTGCCGGAGCAATCTGCGAACATCTTATAAATACAGGAAACTTTACTTCCGTGGAAGATTCTTCCATCGCTGCGAAATACCTATATCTCTCAGCAAAAGACAATTATCTCGGATTTTTGAAGTCAAGTTCGCACAGAAGACGATTAAAAAACCTAAATTTGAATGAAGACATCAAGTATTGTTTGACTCCGAATCAAACAAACGTGATTCCAATTTTGAGAAATGGTAAACTCGTCAACATTTCGGACAACTAAGTTCATACTACTGCTTTCACTGTTTGTTTCAAACCCTGGAAATGCAGGTCCTTTACCCCATTCAAAGCTTCCGAATCCTGCATTGTGGGGGTTTTTCGGGCATAAACGCATCAATCGTGTGGCGGTTTTTACACTTCCGCCCGAACTATTCGGTTTCTTTAAAGAAAACATCGAATTCGTGACGGAACATGCCGTTGATCCGGACAAACGCAGGTACGGCGTTGACGGTGAAGCACAGCGGCATTACATCGACATTGATCATTATGCGGTAAACGGACAAAATCCCTTTGAAGCCGTTCCCCGAAGATGGGAAGATGCAGTAGCCAAATTCTCAGAAGATACGCTTCAGGCATACGGAATTGTTCCCTGGCATATTTTGGTCATGAAATACCGGCTTCAGAAAGCATTCGAGTCGAAAAACATGGATCTGATCCTGAAAAACGCAGCTGAAATCGGGCATTATATCGGAGACGCACATGTTCCTTTGCACACAACGGAAAACTACAATGGACAGCTGACCGGTCAGCGCGGAATTCACGGGTTGTGGGAAAGCCGGATCGTCGAACTGAATTCAGAAGACTACGATTATTTCGTCGGAAAAGGAAAATATGTCAGCAACGTACTTGATTTTGCCTGGGAAGCCGTTCAAGCTTCCAATGCTGCAGTGGATTCCGTTTTGAGGATCGAGAAAGAACTCACAGCAGAATTTCCAAGCGACCAAAAATATACGTACGAAACACGTGGAAACACGGTTATTCAAACCTACTCCAAAGCTTTTTGTGACGAATACCAGAAACGTATGAACGGAATGGTGGAACGCCGGATGCGGCAGGCAATCATTGCAGTCGGCTCCATCTGGTACACCGCCTGGGTCGATGCCGGACAACCCGATTTGTCAAAACTGACTCATAATCCGCCTTCTGCCGAACTTTTGAAAGAACTCGAAGAATTGGAAAATTTGTATCAACACTCCGAACATAAAGGTACTATTTGTGACTAGTTTCATTACCTTTATACTCAAATAATTCATTTTTATGACAGTAGACACAAACACGGTGGTTTCCTTGCATTACAAGTTGACCAATCACAAAACAGGTGAACACATTGAGGAGACATCTGAAAATCAACCAATGGAATTCTTGTATGGAGTGGAGCGAATTATTCCTGCATTCGAAGTGAATATTCATGGTTTGAAAGCAGGTGACGCGTTTGAATTCTCAATCCCTTCAGCGGAAGCATACGGCGACAAGCAGGATGATCACGTAGCAATCATTCCTATTTCCGTATTTTTCGATGAATCCGGAAAAGTAGACGAAACACAAATCAAAGTCGGAGCAATTTTGCCGATGACAGATAACGAAGGAAATCATTTAAGAGGAACAATCTTAGAAATCTCTTCAGAAAACGTAACGATGGATTTCAATCATCCTTTGGCTGGAACGGATTTATTCTTCCAGGGAACCGTATTGGAAGTTCGCCAGGCAACTGCTGATGAAATTGCTCACGGGCATTCTCACGGTGCACACGGACATCATCACTAAATAATAAAAACAGGTTCAAAAGTTCAAAGAGTTCAAATTTGAGCTTTTGAACCCTTTTCAACATTTCAAACTTTTCCTATGAATCGCATCTTCGTCATTCTATCATTTCTTTCAATCGGAACAACTTCTTCCCTTCAGGCACAAAACAGCATGTTTGATTTAGGCCTGGAAGGCGGACCGAATCTGAGTACCATGTTAGTCAGCGCTAGCCATCCGCTGTTTGATTTCAATCCGGATCCCGCAATTTTCGGGTCAGGAGGTTTCATTTTTCAATACAATTTCAAAAACTTCCTTTCTCTGAAAACCGGTTTTTCTTATCAGCGAAAAGGGTATCAGATCAATGGGACTACTTTTGTCGACAACAACGGTAACCTCATCGGAAATGGAAAAACAACTTCGAATTTTGACTACCTGACTTTCCCGGTTTTAGTGAAAGCCAGTTTTGGAAAAAAGGTCAGTTTCTTTGTCAACGCCGGGCCTTATATCGGATATCTACTGGCTAAGACGGATCGCATGAAAATCAACAAACAAGAAACTATTTATAAAGAAGATCTGAATCATAGCGGATTTAATCGTTGGGACTTTGGTCTAGCAAGCGGAGTCGGAGTTGCTATTCCGATCAGAACTTATTGGGTCATTTCCATTGAAGCACGCAATTATTCAGGTTTGATGGACATCACCGATGCCTCAGTTACCAAATGGCTGACAAATACAACGGATTTACGAATCGGAGTTGCTTACAAATTGGGATTTTATACGGACGAAAAATAAAACGATCAACGAAACGTTAACACCTGAATCAACCCTTTAATCAATCATGAATCAAAAACTAAAAACAATACTTATTGTTTTGCTGGCTCTGCCGCATTGGACGCAAGCCCAGGAAGGCAAAATAGAGTTGGGAATTGAAGGCGGGCCAAGTCTCACCAATTTACGCGGTCCGCAAGAAAAATTTAAATACAACGGAATCCCTTTAGGTTTTGGGGGTATTACTTTTCAATATCATTTTTCAAAAATGATCTCCCTGAAAACCGGTTTAAGCTATGATCCGAAAGCGTTCACTGCGACATTTGAAATCGACAAACCGTTCAGTTCTATCAATGGTAAACACAGTTTCTCCCGACGACTTGATTACCTTACTTTACCGGTAATGATTCGCTTTCAGGTCGGAAAAAAAGTACGCTTTTTTGTCAATGCCGGGGGGTATTTAGGAATTCTCTTAGTCAGTAGTACCGAAGGAACAACCATTCAAGACAACGAATACTACTCACACACCTCTTTCTTCTCCTATAAATCACTTATTAAAGACCTCCACGGCACAAGTGCTTTTGACTTCGGAGCTTCGGGAGGATTAGGAATCGGAATTCCCATAAAAAACCGATGGACAATTTCCCTGGAAGCCAGGGGTAACTTAGGCTTAGCAAACATCCAAAATAATTCTTCCGAATTGTATCAAAACAGAGGAACTGCAAACACTTATTCAACCGCTTTACTGCTCGGAGTTAGTTATTGGTTAAATCCTTCTGATGAAAGAGATTCTTTTACACAAAGTAACCGCTTCGAAGTTGGGATAGAAGGCGGTCCAAATAATGCTCCGTTCCTGGAAAGCAAACATTATTCTTACAGTGATGGTACTGGTCATTCTACTATTCATGCAATGCCCTCCTATTCCGGAGGACTCAGTTTTCAATGGAATAGTCGCAAACATGTCTCCCTGAGAACAGGTTTGATGTATCAGAAAAATGATTATTCATTTACAAACAATTATTCGAATGCCTCTAAAAAAAATAATTCCGGTAAACATATTATCGAATATTTAACCATCCCAGTAATGACTCGCGCTACTTTCGGGCAAAAGGTACATTTCTTCTTAAATGCCGGTTTATTTGTAAGTATTGCAACCCGGAACACCGAAACTATTGCTGCCACTTCCAACAAAATCCCTCATTTTAATCCAATCAATTTCGGAGCGGTAGGTGGTTTTGGAATGGGTATTCCGATTAAAAAGCGCATCGAACTTTCATTGGAAATACGCAGCCACATGGCAATAACAAACTCACTTTCAAAAAGTCCAAATACGAATTATCCCCAAACGATGCGTATCAATACATTAAATGCTCTTCTTGGCATCTCCTACAAGCTCGGATTTCGTTCGGAAAACAAATAATTACTTAACTTTTCCAAATGGAAAAACCGGTTTGTTATATTTTATCCGGCTTGGGTGCTGACGAACGGGTCTTCGATAACATTGATTTCGGACATTACAAACCGGTTTTCATTCCCTGGGAATCCGTCGATCCGAAACAATCCTTCGAATCTTACATCAAACAACTTTCCGAACGCGTTCTGGAACCCAATCCGATTTTAATCGGAATCTCATTCGGAGGAATCGTTGCACAGGAAATGAGTGCTTTGCTGAACAATTGCCCGGTGCTGATTCTTGCGAGTGTCAAAACAAGAGCTGAACTTCCTTTGTGGATGAAAGCCGGTGGAAAGATTGGTTTACAAAAACTCATCCCGATCAAAAAACTGCTAAAAAACAAAAAAGGAAATCACTGGTTCTTTGGGACCAAAACAGATGAAGAGAAAACCATTCTCAACCAGATTCTGGCAGATTCCGATCCTTTGTTTACCAAATGGGCCATTCATCAAATCGTTTCCTGGAAAAGGAAAACTCCCGTTTCCTCAAAAGTGCTTCACATTCACGGAACGAAAGACCGCATTTTTCACATCCGGAAACTACACCCGGATTATATCATTGAAAGCGGTACACATTTTATGACGGTTTCCCAACCCGAAGAACTGAGCTTTACGATTCAACAGGCTCTGGAAAAGCTTTCCTTCGACGTTCAAAAGTGAAAAGGTTCAAAAAGTTTAAAATCAACATTTGAACTTTTGAACTATTCCAAAGTTGTATTAAAATAAAACCTTTTATCACTAAAAAGTGAACTTCAATGCATTTTGCATCGCATCCTGAGAGCATCTTATTAACTTAGTGAAATAATCGCTCACCATGATACAAGTTTCTAATCTCAGCAAGTCTTTTAGCTTGAACAGACAGCAAAAGAAAGAACTGGGAACCAAGCAGGATTCAGTTCTTGCAGTTGATAATATCAGTTTTGAATGCATGCCGGGCAGAGTTCACGCTCTTCTTGGCCCGAACGGAGCAGGAAAAACGACCACGCTCCGCATGCTGTCAACCATTTTCAAACCTTCAAAAGGAAAAATTCTCATCAATAACATCGATGCTGTTGCTGATCCGCAACAAGCCAGAAAGCACATCGGTTTTTTGACAGGTTCAGCCGGTTTGTATGCCCGCCTGACTCCCAATGAGTTGATTTCCTATTTCGGGGAATTGTATGGTGTTTCGAAAAACGACATCGAACTGCGTAAAAAACGCTTGTTCGACCTGTTGGACATGCATGATTTCCAAAACAAACGCATTGGAAAGCTGAGTACCGGGATGAAACAAAAAGTTTCCATCTGCAGAACCATGATTCATGATCCGCAAGTAGTCATCTTCGACGAACCAACCAGTGGTTTGGATGTGATTACGGCCGAAAACATCATTCAATTGATCCGTGATTGTAAAAACCAGGGAAAAACAGTGATTTTTTCAAGCCACATCATGGGAGAAGTGGATTTGTTGTGTGATGATATCACCATCATTCACAAAGGAAAAGTATTGTACAACGATACGATGGAAGCATTCCGTGCCCAACAACAAGCTCCGAATCTCACCGCAGAATTTATCCGAATTGTTCACGATCAAAAACCTGAATTAGCATGATTTTCACTGTATTTAAAAAGGAATTACGCGATACTTTACGCGATAGAAGAACAGTCATGATGATGATTGTGATCCCGACATTGGTGTTTCCGATCATCATGAGCATTTTCATGACTATTTCTGCCAGTTTTCAAAAGGAAGCAGCAGAGAAAAAGGTGAAAATCGGTTTGGTGAGTAACCAGGTCGGAAGCCTGGAAGCGGATTTATTGAAAGTTCCAGAAACGCTTGGAAAAAGAGAATTTATCCCGTTCACAGACACACTTGCATTGATCAAAGCGATTCGTTCGGATTCTATCCAGGTTGGAATTTTCATTCCGAACAATGCCGAACAGCTAAAAAAAGAAATGAAGCCTATTTCGGTTGTTGTGTTCCATGATGGTACGGACTTGGGAATGAAAGACCGTGCTGATGCTTACCTTTCCTACATCCAGGAAAACTGGAAAAAACAACGTTATTCCGAACTGAAAATTGACGAAGCGAAAATCACTCCGTTTGTAATGGCTTATTCCAACGTTGCATCCAGTAAGGAAATGATCGGGAAACTAGCGGGAGGATTTCTACCGTATTTGTTCATCGCCTTCGGATTCATGGGCTGTATGTTCCCTGCTATCGATTTGTTTACAGGAGAAAAAGAACGTTCAACGATTGAAACATTATTGACCACTCCGGTTCCGAGATGGAAGATTCTATTCGGGAAAATGGGAGTTGTAGTACTTTCCGGTTTACTGGCTGCTTCGTTCAACCTGTTCGGAATTTACCTGTCGATCGAAGTTCTGAATATTGTAGAGGATCCGGTTATCCTCCAGGCAATTAAAGATATTTTATCTCCGACATTCATCGTAATGCTTTATGCTCTTCTTTGTCCGCTGATCATTTTCTTCGCAGGAATCATGATTCCGATTGCTGTACGGGCAAAAAGTTTCAAAGAAGCTCAAAGTATTATTTCTCCGTTGAATTTATTGATCATTCTTCCTGCAATGGTCGGATTTTTCCCGGGAGTTGAATTGAATGAGGTAACAGCTTTAATTCCGGTCGTGAACATCGTACTGGCAACGAAAGAATTGATCGCCGGAACGCTGGAATGGCATTTGGTAGCGATGGCTTTCGGAGTCATGGTATTACTTGCAACCGCTGCAATTATGCTTTCTTATCGCAAATTTGAAAGTGAGAACAATGTGATTTCATAAATTTATAACCACATAGGAACATAGAACACATAGTTTTACAGGAAATTACGTACTATGTTTTCTATGTGAGCTATTATGGTTCAAAAACAAACCGCATAGAAACAAAGGTCGCAAAGTTTGAATACATTCTTGCGACCTTTCTTTTTGTGTTCAATAAGAGAATAAACCTAAATTCGTACTCTTAAAAAACGGAAAATGCATTCGATACACCCACATTTGGAACAAGCTGTTCAGGAGGAAATCAACTACTCTCAGCAATTGGTTTCCGAAAACCTGAAAGTGGCGCCAAATGAGCTCAGAAAACAAGGCTTGAGTGTTTTTCCTTGCGATGTGAGTGAAATTCGTACAGGAATCAATGGCGATTTTTACCTCCTGGAAACATCGTTTGTCATCAACAATTCGTTTTTCAAACGCGGAGTCAGCGTGTTGTTTCATGTGGACAATAAACAATACAAAGCACGAATTGTTGAGCTGAATGCTTATTCCATGTTGCTGTTTTGCAAAGAGGAAATTGAAGGAAACATCCGGGAAAATCCGGTACGCGTGGATTTCACTCCCGATGACAGAACACTGGAATGTATGCAGCTTGGTTTGCGTTTTTTGAAAGAACAAAAACACTTACAGGATTTTGCAAGGGATTTTTCAACGGAGAAAGAAGAAATCGTATTCCCTTCCGAACAACTCAACTTGTCGCAGCAAAAAGCAGTCGGTTCCATTCTCAGCAAAGATCTGACAACCGTTATTCAAGGTCCTCCGGGAACCGGAAAAACGCACACATTGGCTCTTGCAATCGAAGAATTGGTCAAACAGGGAAAGAAAGTACTGATTACTGCACCAAGTAATACGGCAGTAGATAATCTGTGCAGAAAACTCATTTCAACGAAAATTTCCCTGCTCCGCGTGGGAAACAACGAAAAAGTAGCATCGGATCTTCTTCCCTACACAATCGATTCTTACCTGGAAGCCGGGAAATTGGCACAATACAGCCAAACGCTGAAAAAACAAATCCAAAAAGCAGAACAAACTGCCAACCGGCACATCCGCAATTATACCAAAGAAGCCGCCGACGAAAAGCGGCAAGCCAGACGCGATCTTCGGGAATTGCAGAAAGAATTACGCAAACTGGCGCAGGATACGGAACAACAACTTATTGATTCCAGTTCCGTTATTGCAGGAACTCCGGTTGGTTTGTTTAATGAACTTTCAAAAAATCATTCGCTTGATGTCGTCATCATGGATGAAGCCGGACAGGCACTTGCTCCCTTAACCTGGCTGGTGGCCAGTTTCGGAAAAAAATTGGTTTTGTGCGGCGATCCGCAGCAGCTTCCACCTGTTGTTCTGAGCGACAAGGCCAAAGAACTCGGTTTGACCAAAAGTTTATTGGAAACAGCTTGTGCCATTCACCCACCGATTTTGTTGAACGAACAATACCGTATGCCACAGGAAGTCGTTTCTGTGATCAATCCCTATTTCTACGAAAATCAGTTGCAAACTGCTTTGAGCGTAAAACCCGGACAAATGCAATTCATCGATATGGCAGGTTTTGGAGAAGGTGAAACGGAAAACGAAACCACCGGTAGTTTTGAAAACCGGGATGAATTGAACATTGTCCGGAAACTACTTGAAAAGGAAGCATTAAATTCCAAAAAAACCGTGATCCTGGCTCCTTATTCGGCACAAATTGCTTTGTTACAGAAGGAACTCGGTAATGAATGGAATGTTTCCACCATCGATGCCATCCAGGGACAGGAAGAAGAAAACGTGGTCATCAGTCTCACCCGTTCCAATCCGGATGGAATTATCGGTTTTTTGAGCGATTACCGCCGAACAAACGTAGCAATTTCCAGAACTCAGAAAAACTGTTACCTCATCGGAGATAGTGCTACTTTGGGAAATGATGACTTTTATGCTGCTCTGCTCCAGGAAATCGAGCAATATGGAATTTATCGAAGCGCGTGGGAGTTTGAGGCTTGATTAGAGATTAGTGTTTTTCCTCCCCCTTTATCCCCCTCCAAAGGGGGAATTTTCATCTTGAAAACCAACAATAACACACTGTTTTTCAATTGTTTAATTTTAATGCTTCATATTTGGGTAACAAAAAGGAGTATAATTGAACTCCTATCCCCTCGTAGGGTCATAGAATATCCTATGATTTCCCATATATCCCTAACTACAAAACTAAAATAGTTATTTCCTGGTGAATTAGTGATCAATTACATTTCTAATCCAACTAACTATTGGACAATTTTGAATAAAACAATAACTGCTCATCATTGATGAGCAGTTATTGTTTTTTACTTATGACCTCTTGCGGAAAAACGTCAAACTTTTTATGAAGGACTTGGGTAGGGTTAATTTGGTAATTTTATCAAAGCAATAAAATCTCCCTTATAAGCGAATCTGAACATTCTCTGCTTAACTGGAGTTGATTGTCCATCAATATCAAAATTTCCATATCTAAGTTCTATTTCATCCCCTTTTTTCAATTTATGAGTCGTTGTGTATTTTATTAACCCTACAATTTCTTGGCTCTTTGAGTTAATTGAGTTTCGTATCGAATAGTTTGTTTCTGGATCTCTTACTAAATTGTAATTGTTTTTTATTGTTTGTTTATACAAAGGTGAATTACCATTATAGATGTATAAACAAACATCAACTATATTATATGCAACTCCTTCGTATGTTCCTTTTGCTAAAATCAAATAATTTCCATCTTCAGGAACTGTAAGTTTAATTCTATCCGAAATCGGATGAATTCCTTCCTCATGCTCTGCATCAGGACTTTTTGCAAAATCTTCTGTTCTTTCAAAATAAAGCTCTTGCTTTACTTTACAGTCATCACATGTAGGACACGGTTTACATCCTATAAGGATCATAATTGTTAACACAAAAAAAGATAACCGCTTAAAAAAAATTAAATTCATAGTAGCATGGGTTTATTATGTGAATAGATCATTTAGATTCTCAAATTTGCTTAAAAGAAACCTCTAAAACTTATGAGGTTATCCAAATTATCTCTTACAGTGCTATCACCGCTAGTCCGCAAATATTGATCGGGAGCAGTACCAACCAAATTGACATTTGCACCTTTTTTCCATGTTGCATCTGTATAGTTCCAAAGTAAGGTCTGAGCAGTATTCCCAAGAGATAGAAGAAGTATAGCATCTATTTTACTTTTCCTTTGCAAAGGACCAAAAGTATTGTTTTCGTTATTAAAAAGATGGAAAGCATAATCAGTTATAACCCCAGCATTATCTCTCCATACGCCAGAAATAAAATAGTGCGCCATTGTGAATAGTGTTATTAATTAATATGCTAAATGTAATAGTAATATTTAAACACTAACCATTGGAAATGAATTAATTATAAAATAATTGACAATCTGATCCAATGCTATTCTATCTAAAAGTCATAATCTTAAGTACTCTTTCCTTAATTGATTGTCTCCAGTTGTAATTCTCTAACTTTTTTTCAAACATCTTTTGTTTTGCCCTAGCCAATGTATGCGCTTCTGAATCCAATTCAAATAATTCAATTGAATATTTAGCTTCATTGGAGATTCCAGAAATAAGTATTTTGTATTTCCCCTTACTCCAAGTATAGTGTTTTTCAGGATCGTGAAAGTAAGGGTGTACTATTTTAAATTGACAATTTTCATAATTAGCTGAATCAACAAACGACAGCACATCTTCCTGTCCTTTTTTTGATGAACTGTTACAATATTGACAGGTGATTGCAAGATTCTTAGGCGTAAAAACAAATTCGGTGTAAGCGGGTCTTTTAGGGCCACCCTTTTTTGCAATGTGATCCAACTCAGCACGTCCTCCTTCATTTACTTTCAAACCACAATAGCAACAATTGTTTTGTTGGATTGCTAGCAACTGTTTGTGTATTTCAGCTTTTATTGTAGATACTTCAGATTTATCCCAAATCCCTGGTAAGTAGGGTTGCAAACCTATTAAAATAGCCTCATCACTACTATTTAATGAATATGTTGATTTAATTTGAGAAATCATATAGTCTTAATATAGTTCTTTGCTTCTTCGATAACTGCATTCATTGGATCATTTGGAGTAACAGTTATTTGCTCGATTGTTTGAAGTAATTCTTGTATTCTATTCTTATCCGTAGAATTTTCGGATATAAGACCTAATAAATCCGTTAAATCGGCTTCAAGAAAATGATTTCGAACAGTCTTAAGCTTGAATACAGTATAGAGAATTTCTTCTGTTGACAAACCATAAGTATCTAGGTTTTTTTCAAACGGTATAATTTCGATCTTATCATTATTTCTTGAAAGTCCGATGATCTTTGAACTATCTGGTTCTAAATCAGAAATGATAAAATGTGAGTGCGAAGCAATAATAATATGTGATGTGTGGTAAGCCTCACTCGAAATGAGTTTCTTTAAAAAAGAAACATACTTCATTTGCCAATTGGGATGTAGACTTATTTCAGGCTCGTCTATAAACAATATGCTATCTTGTTTCACAGTTGCCATCAACCCAATTAAAGAAGTTATTAAATTATGCTCGCCACTACTACTGTCCTCTAATGAATATTCATTACCATCATCACTTAATATTTCTATTCTCGGATCAAACAATAAATTCAATGCGTAAAGATTATTTATCGCCTCACTATTCTCTTTCAACTGTTCCAATTCCTCTTGTTTAGAAATATTGAATTTTAATAATTTGCTGGACGAGTTATCAATTTTTAAAAGAATTCCATTTGAAACTAAAAAATTACAATAATCTATTGCCTTTTGTAATAACGTAGTGTCCTTCTTTAAGGCTTTGTAGTTATTCAGCTTAAAAGGAGGGGTTTTTTGTCTTTCAAAGTATCTTTTCTCTATATCAGAAAAGAATTCATCTAATATTTCAATATTAAGATTCCCAGTATAAAACTTCCCATAATTCACTGTTTTATAAGAAATGCAAATTGTCTTATTTTCACCAACAAATGTTTCGGTAATAAGATTTAACCCTTTTAAAAAGGATTCAGAAAAAGAAAGCTTAGAAACATAATCTATAGTCTTCTTTATATAGGATTTTGTACTAGCCGATTGAGGATTATATTTAATTCCTAAATATTTAAACCGATCAAACTCGCCTTCTTTATAATATGGAAATTTATCAGTAATGTTTATCGAATTACCAATTAATGTGATTGGTAATTCAAAACTTGAAACCTCCGAATCTTTTCCATTTATTAGAAACGAATAATGATACTGATTGTGTCGTTTCCCTGCACTTGAATGAAATCGTCGAATTTCATAAATTTCATTATTTAAAGCATAAACTAAGTGAAAATTCCCGTTGTGGTACTTTTTGTAGTCTATTTCCTTGTAATCCTTTAAATCATTAATACACTTAAAAATGTAAATGATAAGGTTTAGGAGCATACTTTTTCGAGTACCATTAGGACCAATAATTACAGTAGTATAAATTTTGTCTTGTTTATCCGAACTATCGACAAAATCATATTTAATGTCTCCGAAATTACCAAAATTATTAAGTTCTAAACTTAATAATTTAAACCCTTTATATTTGAATCGTTCATTAGCTATTTTAATATCTTCTTTCATAATACAGAATTTTTTTATCAAATCATTTTAAATTTCTTCCTGCTCCGATTTAGCATTTTTCGCCACCAAAAACCTCCAAAAATATGGCAACGGGTATGAGCGATAATGCCTATGAGCCATAAATGCAATTGGATATTGCAAATAACGAAGTGCAGATAATTCTTTTTCGACCGTAAACTTCTCAAATTCAGCAACCATTTCTTGTTTATATTCTTCTATTGTATCAGGTAATTCAATGGAAGTTTTGGTACTTCCTGTATCACCTGCATCAGATGAATACAATCTATCTTCCGTTTCCAATTCTGGAAACCAAAGTTGTAGATTAACCTCAGGAAAATGAGTTGAAACTGTGTCTTTCAAAAGTTTGTATTGATCCTCCATTTCCAAAATCACACACCATTCAGCTAATATTGTAATCAACATGGACGAATTAATCTTCGGAGGTTCTTGTTTTAACTCAATTTGAACAAGTTTGTCGTAATCGGTGGAAAACAAAGGGAAGAACTTTTCAAAGACAAAAGCATCACCTAAACCGACTATTAAGTTGTTTAGCCACACCTGCGCAACATCGTACTTTTCAACTGAAAAGAGTAGCATCATGCCTAAAGTAATCTCAATGCAATGCTCGTCATATTTTGGGTGTTTAGCAGGGGAGTTGTTCAATATAAGATTGCCCAAAGTAATTCCAGTGACTCTAGCATTTTCATATGATTTTTCAGAGGTCTCTTTATTTTTCTCTCCGATTAATAACGCTTTCCAGAATTCTGAAAAACCAATGACACTCAAATGACCTATTTCCTCCCAAGTTGTCAGTGAATATTCCAAAGGATTTCGAGAGTAGTTTGAAAGACTATCCTTTACATAAGCATGTCCTCCAACCTTATTCAGGTATTCAACACCTAAGTTTAGACGAAACTGATATAATCGATGGTACTCTTTATTTACATATTGTTCCTGGAAAAGATCTTTTGTTCTCATTAAGTCCCAAATATTTAACAACAACCATTCGGATGCAATTAAAACCGGTTTCAAGTTATCAAGATCTCTGCACCATTTATGCAGAATATTCATACACAAAGAGACTAACCGAAATTGTTTGACTATTTGTTTCTTAGTTCCTGTTCCGGTTAAAACTCCACGGACCAATTTTTGAAAGTGATTGAGATCATAATCTCTCAACTCTAAAAATGCAAGTGTCTTTAAAAGTAAACTTCTGTATTGCTCTGGAAACAACGATTCATTTAATAAATACTTTTCGATTAAAGGAATTAATTGATCTGTACCCCAAAATTCAAACTCAATTTGGTTAGGCACTGACTTCCCCGAAATATATGTTCCCCAAGTTTGACTAATGGTTTGATCCATATAGCCATTCGTTGCCAGAATTATCTTCTTTGGCAGACTCTTTTGGTGCGGAGATAAATAGGTTGGAATGTAGGTATCAAATATATCATCAAACGATGGACGTACTGAATTCAAACTTTGAGTAGCGTTCCACATAGACCTAGTAAAATTCCCTTGCTTAACGACAAGTAAGAAAACCTTTTTTATATTGTCTTCAGGGTCTTTACCCATTGCTGGAATATCAACTCCATGCTGTCTTCCTTTTTGAGGTTTTGTAGTTGTTGTAATTCCCATTGCGTTTATTAGTTCTACTAACAACGCATCCAATTCACCATCTTCCTTTAAGGAATCCAAATATTCTTTTAGTATTAATCTCATTTCTTTGATATTCTACAGATGTATCTAAATTTTGCCTGATCAAGAGAACTAATTGAATCTCCTCTTGGAACTTCGTATTCACTTGTTATTGTTGAAAAAGGAGTTTTTTCAGAATAAACTCCTTCGGTTTTCGTAAACAACTGGTGACCTCTCTTCGTAGTAATCTCTTTAAATAGATCTCTTAAAAACCCTTTATTTGGTGTGTCTTCCATTGCCTTTTGAAAAATCAAATTTTTCACCTCGTAGTATTTTTTTACTCTCATTTCAGAAGCTCTGAATTCCTTCAGTCTAGGCAATTCATCCAAACGCTTATAATATTCTTCAGATTCTTTAATTATCTCGTTTATTACCCGTTTATCATATGAAGAAGCTGTTTTCTTCTTGTCTAATAAGAATTCCTTTGTTGAAGGGAAGTTATAGAAAATGAACTCTTTGAATACTCCTTTAACGATCCATACAATCTCACGATCTTTCGGTTTTGCATTCAATAAAGAATATATCATTGATTGCAGATGTTCTTTCCCAATAAAATACCCAACTATTTGGCAAGCAATAAAATTAATTTCTGATGTTGATAAAGAAGAAAGTGTATCTGAATCCAATTCTATATTCTTGAAAGATGTACTTCTATTTTGCCGAATAACAACTCTAGACGCGTCTTGAAATTTTCTTTCATCTTCACCTAGCCAACAAGTTATCATTCTTTGAAAAGCAATCTTGTCTTTAGTGTATGCTTCTGCAAGAATACTATTAAAGCGTTTTATTTCTTTACTGTCTTTTTGGGTTCTTAACCATTGATCAACAGAATTCAAAATTCTTTCTGTTTCAGAATAAGCAATGAGCCTTCGAAATATTATTTCCAATTTATGAAGCACCTCATTATCCTCTAGTTTAGTTTGTATAAGGTTCTTGAGTATTAAATCAAATAAATCAGGAGATTCTTTAAAATCAATGAACAACCACAAACAGCTGATTACAGTCTTTTGAGATTGAAGAATTGAATATTCCGATGCTTTTATTAAACACGCCTCTGAATTTGGCAGACTTTTTATCAATCTACCGCATACCTCTATTGACGCACTCAACCGATTCAAATCTTTGGCCTCTATAATTTCGGAAACAAATTCACTTATGGTTTTTAAAAAACTCTTATCAGCTTCGGATTCGTTATAGGCTATCCTACCCACAGATTGAAGTGCGACAATTTGATCAGGAACTTCTGACGAAAGCAACTGTAATAACAAATCTAAAAGGCTTTGTTTAGCATTTGTCTTAGAAACACCAATACTTATCCAGGGAATATAATTTGCAAAATCAAGATTGTTCTTTAACAACACAATTGATTCTAAAGCTTGCTCTGTATGAGTCGAAGCCCATTTCTCAAGACCTTCAGTCAAAGTATGTGTATCACCATTGTTTTGTACTTCTCCGTGAATTTGTTGTAATAAATCATGTAATTCAACTGACGTAAAAGGAATATTAGGGAGAAGTTTTGAAAACTTTAATAACGATTCAAAAAACTCCGGAGTACCTTTTGAGTTGAGAAATTCTTTCACACTATCCATAAATTTGCTCTAAAAAAAGTTTGAAATCATTTGATTCTTCAATGATCCATTGGTCATTTTCAATAAGACCTTTCAAAATTGTTTTCTGAGAATCATCAAGCAATGAATCTAGTTTGTTAGGGAATTCCTTCCAATAACTTTTATGCTCCGTTTCAGAGATGCCTTTCGGTGAACCATTTGGAGTAAGGAGCTGAATTGTTGGTATTTTCTCTTTTACAATTGGATATATGATGCATAAGCCATCGTAATCCCAATCGCCTGAATAATATATTGGAAGACCCCGAGAATCTGAAAAATCCAGCTTACTCAGGTTCTTGCCACCAGCATACCATAATTCAATGTTATTAGCCCTTGGAAATGAAGGTCTTTTGAGGAAATCAATATTCTCACACAGCACTATTGATTTCGGATTATTGCATTCAAGAACATATTTGTACTGTTGGTCCTTTTCATCGGCTAGAACATCAATTTCTAGAATCTGTTTTACAGCATTTATCAAGGACTCTTTCCCAATTAGATACTTTTCATTTTTGAAAAACATCAAAGAAACTCCTCTAACGGTTTCTTCGTTTTTACGAATTTCATCTCGAATGGATAGGATTTCTCCGGATTCCATTCCTTGTCTTAAATCGATCAGTTTTTCTATGTCTGATTCTTCAAAGCGTGTTTGGGGTTTGAGCAAGTCATTTTCAGATAAAAATGCTTCATACTTGTCATACCTTTTTTGATAGTCATTTTCATAGATTCGATTAAATCCATCCAATGCAAATATCTTATCGTGTGAACGATCAAGAACACGAATCGAGTTTATCAAATAATTAAACTCACCGCTTTGAGTTATCATACTTCTAAGCTTAATTTCCTTATTTCGATAAAGATTATTCAACGCCTTAAACTCTACCCAATTCATTTGTTTACTTTGTTTAAGTATGTACTCAACGCCTCATTATGATCACTTGATTTGAAATAAGAAGAGGAAGGGTGGTAATTGATCTTATCGTCTTGTTTGCCCTTTATCAAATGATGTGCATACCATTCTTCCGAAAAACCGATATTAAAGGTGTGAGGAGCCATTGTAATAATCTGATATTTCAACTCTTCGGCAATCTTAGGAAACGTTTTAAAGTTGGTGTTATCAAGACTACCTAACTCTTCAAGAATGATGAACCGTAAACCTTTTCTTTGTTCCTTTTGAACAGAGAGTCTCGCTACTCCTAAAAGAGCAATTGCTGAATAAGATTCTCCTGTACTTCCTGAAGTCTCTTCACCGAACTGATCCGTAAGTTTTGCCGATAATTCAAAGAAGGTTTTCGGATTTAATAATTTGTCAATAGGAACTTTGGTCTTAATCTTAGCCTGTTTTTTGAAGAAGTCCTCAACAAAGTCTGTTATAGATTCCCCAAAATTCAACTCTCCTCTCGTGGCAGTTTCTCTTACTTTGTAGGCAAGTTCTTTAACATAATCAATCCGAAGATCCTTGTTTGTTTCGAAGTCTAATTTAAACTCGAATTTTTCACTGATTTTACGATTGACAAAAAAAGCGTTAATGAGTTTTATTTGATCTTCGTATTTCTCGTACCGATCAACCGTTCTTCCAAAAATTTTAATCATAGCATCCCTTAAACCATCCGCAATAGAAATTCTTGTTTGATTGGCTTCTTGAAGGGCAGTTGTTATATCATCTGTTGTCTTAATTTTTGCTCCAAGTAAGACTTCTTCCAATTGTTTAAATGAATAGACATGATTGTGAATAGACAATTGTACAGCCGTGTTCTTTTCGTTTGAAGTCTCCTCAAACGCATGAGTGACTCCAATATATCTAAGCTTATATTCTTCGAATTCTTCTTCGTATTTAGACTGAATAGTTTCAATATCTAGTTTATTGGTTCCAAAATCTAAAAAATCTTCTCCAAACTCCTTCTGATAGGATTTACTTAACGCTTCTATGTGCTTTTGTTGGTTATTGAGTTTAAAGAGGAGTGTTTGTGATTCATTTTCCAGACGTGTTTTTTCATTGCCAAGAGAATCTCGTTGTGCTTCCTTGATACCTGAATATTTCGCAGCTTTCTCTCTCCGACCATTCCAAATTTTTAGAATTGCTCCCAATTCTTGCTTTATCAATGTTGGTTCTGTTGTCTTTGTTTGGAACTTAGATTGAAGATTTTGCAATTCTTCTTCTGACTGATTTAGCTCATTCTGTAATTGAAGGGTCTTTTCATCCACCTTAAGAATACAAGCAATCGAAGATTTTAGGCTATCAATTGAACTAGCCTGCATTATTGTCACATCGAAAAATTCTTGAACAATATCACGATCATAAGGTTTACCTTCTGAAATATCATTGAATATGTGAATCTTCTCCTTTAGTGCTTGGATTTCGGCTTTCAGTTTTTCAACCAATTGCTGAACCGATTTCTGAAGGTCTATTTTGTTTCCCAATAAATCGGCATCAGAATTAAACTCAATGAATTCAGATATAGCCCCAAGTTTTAACCAAATACCGTGTTCGGTTAACTCTGATTTGAAATTTTTAATAAGTTCTTCAGGATTAATATACCTAGCTTTATTTTCAGGATGATTTATTGGAGATGTGGACAAAGAAGAAAAATATAGTAACGCTTGTAATTGCTCTTCACTTGCATCAGGTAGTGTTCGAATATACCAACTAATAAGACTGCTCTCATTTTTTTCAGTTAACAGTGACAATAGTCTTTCTTTTTCCTTTAAATCAGCCGTTGCAGATAATCTAAGATTGTCCAATAATTGTTTTTGTTTTTCCCTTGTAACTGCGAGATTGTCGAACAATGGATAGTTCTCTAAATAGGGTCTGGAGTAATCTACGTCTTTTTTAATGTTTTCTATACTTCGAATAGAAATATCAATCTCTGAAACTAGATTCTTCCAATCGTCATCTATGGAAGGGTATTCCAACTTTTGAAGCATCAATATATCTGCTTGGAGCGACTTTGTTTTAGTTGATAGCTCTTCAAATCGACTAAAAGAAAGAAGGGACTCTTCTACCTTCTCATGGGATGCTTTAATTCTGGATTGTAAATCCGGTAGTTTTTTTAATGTATTTTGAACCGATTCAAATTCTTCGTTTTTATTTTTCAATTGGTTAGCAGAAGACTTTTCTTGTTTGGTCAGCTGATTCAACTCTATATTTTCATTGTTTAATTCTGCTTTCTTAAACTGTTTGAAGCTTTCCTTATAGGATTGTTCCAAACTCCTGAGATCGGTTAACTTCTTTTGTTTTTCATTTAGGGTTTCAATGACTTTATTTAAACTTTGATACTCTCTCAGTATCCTTTCCAATTGTGCCTCCTCTTTTTGAAAGTTCACCAAAATATCTTCGTCTGATTCTTCGAAGAGAAATTCCTTTAAGCTTTTGGAAGCATTATTCCCACTCAATTTTAATGTTTTAGCTTTTGAAAACGATTGAATGACTTTGGCATACGCCTTTAAGTTTTTTTCCTGGTTTAAATTGAGGGGCAAAATGTTCTTGTCATAGAGAAAACGATAATAGTTTGAAATATCATCATTGCTTTTAAAAGAGTTGAGTCTAAGTTGGTGCTTTTGATGAATTAATTCAGCCAGTTCATTCAGGTCTGGGATTTCAGCACTTGATTCGCTTCTTTTTATTAAATCTTCAGCAAACAATACCTCATCTTTGCTCAATGTCAATTGTTCGATTTTTAATTGAATATCTGCTTGCTTGGTAATAACAAAAGGAATGATTCTTTTCCCTTTTTGATTACCAATCTGTATTCCGATTAAAATGAACTTACCCGCTTCAACTTCAATATTCAAAAAACAATAAGCATGTGAGGTCTTGTATGGAAGAGTATGAATTTGTCGGTCCTCCTCTTTAACACCATCTGTCCCGAACTTGATCAGACTTTTGTCATAAATAAAGATCAATTGCAATAAATCAGCAAGAATTGATTTCCCCACTCCATTTGCACCAATAAAATCGGTTCTTTTAGGATGAAAAAGATAGTCGTGAACGTAATGTTTAAGAATGCCTACCGTTGATAGCGAGTAAATGTTCGGATAATTCATAACGTTTCATTCTTTTTTAATTTCTGACTGAAACTTGGAAAATCCTGAAGTTCTTTCTCATACATTTTTGCTAGTCGATAGATTGCTGGTCTGATCTCTAAAATGATATCCTCATTCTTTCCGGATTGCTTTTCAACCCATCCTAAGCGTTCAAAACTATCAATCGTTCTTGTGAATTTTCCCTTTACCTCATTCCACTCTTTTTCATCATACGAATCTCTTACATCATTAAACAAAATACGTTGATAGGCTTCTTGGTGATCGCTTTCCAGTATTTGAACCTGAAGATCATTCCAGGTTATTGTTTTTTCTTCTTCGAAGTACTTTTGAAGATACATGTCCAATAGCATTAAACCGATTAACGTCTGCAACTCGGTTAATTCCTTGTGTCGTTTTGGATCGCTCATTTTTCCTTTGCCCGTTTCTCTAAACTCCAGATAAAAACACTTGTTTCCGTCTAACAAATCAGCTATCAAATTCAACTGGTACAATTGAGCATAATAGAATTTCCAATGATCTACAAAGTCTTCCAAAACACTAAACATTGTATAATCCCTGTTATCAATGTGTTTTCCGGATAGTAAAGAAATATTTATGTCCGCAAAATGCTTTTCTACACTTTCGTCAGAAAGAAAAGAAAAGTCAATTATTTCAGAATTTTCGTTTTCCATAAGGCAATGTTTTGGTTTTTTATAGACAATAGTTTACGCTCAATGTCTACGTTTACATCTTTGCTTTCCGATGCATACGCTATGACTTGAGAAACCACTTGATAGGCTATTGATAAATCTGATTCTTCTTGAATAACATTTTCCATTAGTTCGTTGATTGATAATTGCCCTTGCTCTGCCAATAATGACTTTGACTTCTGAACCAAGGAATTGATCAATTCTTGCCTAGCAATTTCATGATCGATCTTGTGTTTTTCCTCACGTTCATAATCTTCATCGGGTTGAATTGTAATGAGCAGATTAGGTTCAGGATCACCAAATTCATAGTACTTAGGAAAAAATAAAGACGGGGATTCATCAATCAACTTTTTCAAAGGGAAATTTTCGTTGAGAAGCACACCTCTTTCCGCATAGGAAGCATTTTCCAAGATCAGTCGGTGTAGTTTTTTGATTTTTAATCGGAAGTCTGCTCTTGATGAAAACTGTTCCTGTAATTCAGTCAATTTCTCACTTGCATGATTGATCTGTCGCCTAATTAATTTCACCTTATTATCAACAGTTTGAAAAAACTCCTGCAAATCGGTATAAATATCTCTTGCCTTTCCCCAATCTACTGTCTTATCAGGTCCTTCTTTTATTCTTGAATAGAATACATCTACAACATCACGCAGATCGCTTAGAAACTGATCCTTTGAAATAATCGCTTCAGTGATATCTTCCGCGCGTTCACCAAACTGTCTGAAAACAATAGCAAACTGTTTTACTAAATCAGTTGCATTTTCTTCATCTTTTTGCAAAATGGTATTGAGTTCCGCGTAAGCTTTGCGCAGTTCATCTTCAAGTGCTTCCAGATGATCTAAAATGATTTTTTTAGATCCTTGAATGAAGATTCTACCAAACTTTCGTTCTAATTGATCAATTGCCTGGATTTCATTTGGAAGGACCGAAAACGAATCCTGAACGCTTTTCTTCAGAGGATGGTTTTTATATGGATTTTCAAGTTTGTTCAACATCAAGTCCACCACATTACGAGCATAGTCTGTCAGATAGTATTTCCATGGCTCATCGGGGTGGCTCCTGATAAAGTAATGAAACAAGTTTTCTTTAATGTTACTCCATTGACGGACAGCTCCCTGATCAAAGGCTACACTAATTTCTATTAAAATATCTGTTACATCTCTTTGCGTAAAATACTCCTCAATTTCTCCATTTTTTATTTTTTCATAAAGAGCAATAATCAAATAACCTCCATCAAATTTTGAAGGAAGTAGTAGGTCGTATTTGTTATAGAGATCTTTATGAAACATAAGTCTTATTCCATCAAGAGATAAGTATCCTTTGTGAAGGTATTATGCTTATTACCAAAGCGCTTATGTAATCCAACCCAAAATCTTGATGGATCGTACGGAAAATTTTTTACCCCGTATTGTGTGTTTTTAGTGAATGATTTCGATCTTATTAGTATACATGTCTTCTTTGCGCGACTCACACATACATAACATAATCTCTGATCTTCAGCCAAAGCAACTTCGTCATTTAGATGATAATAATTAGGGAAATTTTTCTCCTCCATCCCCAATAAAATAACTGCCTCAAATTCTAATCCTTTCGAACTATGTCGTGTACTAATAGTTACTTCATTCTCAGGAGCGCCCAAATTAGCGAGCCTCTCAATACTGGCTCCTTTCAAATTTCTCAATTTAGCTTCATCTAATAACTTGCCAATATTTTCTACTTCATTTGGATATATTTCAGAGTCTTTTAGTAAATCGTTTATCTTTAAAGAACTTGTAATACTGCTCAACCAATTGTAACAGTCCTTCTGATCTTTGCTCTTCAAAAGTGCTTCGTGGAATTCAGATTTGAGTCTAATATTTTCCCAGTTTCTTCTTGGATCATTGTGTGAATAGATAATGTTTTTCCAAAACTTAAATAAAACGTCAAATGATTGTAGTTCTTTTTTGCAAGACCAAAGCGCACAATCTTGCAACCAAGTTACAACGGCGCTATTTTCGAATCCCCACTTAGCAACAAAATATGGAATTTTTTGGTTTGTCAAATGAAATGCAATATGATGGATCTGATCATTTGAACCTGTAATTATTCCAATTTCGTTCAATGAAACACCTTTTCTGATCAAATTCGGTATTATTTTGGTAGCAACTATATCATATTGCTCCTCCATTCCTTCATCACAAGTAATAAACGTAAAATCGGCTACCTCCTCAATTCTAGCCCCCGAAATATATTCTGGATAAGGTGGACTTGGTTTAAGAGTCTCTAGTGAAGCTTCAATGATGGGTTGAGAACTTCGGTAGTTTTTTACCAAATTAATTGTTTTGATATCATCATAACCAGTTAGTTCTTTCAAAAATTCTGGATACCCGCCATTAAAACCATATATAGATTGATTTACATCTCCAACTACGTAAAGTTTTATTCCTGCATTAAAACCCAATTCAAGCACCATTTCATGTAATGCCTTTCCAAGATCTTGATATTCATCAACCAATAACCATGGAAATCTACATTGTAATGAGTGGCTAACGTAAGTTTGCTCGTGGATTATTTTCGCTGATAGATTGATAATATCAATAAAATCTATGTATTCGGTTTTTTTTAACCGTTTTTCAAATAAAGTAGAAGCTTCTTTAATCAATTGGTTCGTTTTCATTTGAACATTACTTCTTCCTGTTAATGAAAGTGAACGATATCTGTTGATGTCAGTTAATGATAATTGATTTGGGTTTTTAACATCCAAATCAGTTAGTACTCCGTTATAGATTTGCAAGCCGATTTCAGCTGGAAGAATTTTAACTGGGAGCGGAATTTCGTATTGAGGATAAAGATGGGCAAATGGCTGAATTACGTGCAATAAACTAAAGCTATGCACAGTGCCTATGAAGTCTCTACTATTTGAGACATACCCATATGATTTTAATCTTTTTTTTAGCTCTCTAACAGATTCTCTGCTATAACTAATGCAAGCAAGCCCACTAGGTTTGTTTATTTGTGTTTTTGATAATATCAAGGCTTTCAAAGCAAGAACTCTTGTCTTACCGCTACCTGGTCCTGCAATAACAACTGTATTATCATTTGACTGCAAAGCCTCGTATTGCTTCTCATCTTTTTTAATGAGTTCCAAATCCTTATAGAACAAATCATTCATAAGATTTCTTTACTTTTTCGAGTATATATTTAATACCTTGACTTAAATATTCGGGAACAAGTTGTTTCGAAAGTTTGTTTGACAGTCTTTGAGCAAATCTTCCTTTACTTATATTGTTCTCAATCTTTTTTAATGCCAACCAATACTGTTTATTATCTATCGCCTCTTCAAAATTATCTTGCATTTCTTCGCCACCTAGTATCAATTCTTCGTAAACATCCTTTATTATTTGAACCCCTGTCGGGTTTGCTTTATTCATCATATCCACTTCTAATGTATATACACCAATAAAGCACCCTTTTTGCCTATAAAGCTCATCTTGTTTATTATAGTCATCAGGAATTTGGTCAACTTTCAGAACCTTGAGATCTACTAATAATTTGCCAATAATTTCGTTTCCTCTGTATCCACCATCATTACCTCCATCCATGATGTGATAAACTCTAACTTCTTTGTCTTCTCCTTTTTTATTTTGAACTATTTTCGTCTCATAATAATCTCCATCGGTAAATAGTACCCAAGGAATATTTAATGCATTGATGATTTGGATATAGGGTTTGAAATTCGTTGAATCTATATTGCATACCACAATCCCATAATCATCTAGTGAATTACCCAAAAGTATTGAAGCAGATGGGATAATATATTCTTCAGTTATACCTTCTACTAGTATAATTCCTTTTCCAAAGTATAATTCACCACGTTTTGCATCAATATATCGTTCAATATCTCTTTTCTCTCTTTCATCAATGGATAAGTTGACTGTCGAAAAAACTTTACTTGAAGTATCGACATGTCGTATGTGAACAATTGAATTTAAAGGAGTAACTGAAGCAATATGCGTGGAATGCGAAGTGAATATTACAGATGTATTGCTATTATGTAATACCTCTCTGTAAATAAGCCGTTGCAGAACCGGATGCAGATGTGCCTCGGGTTCTTCCACTGCTAAAATGGTAAATGACTGATTTCTATAATTTTTTGAATCCATAAACTCATATAAAGAGTTCATGAGTTTTTCTTCATTACCCTCTTTAAGAACATAGTTTCCTTTTTCAGTTTCCTCATAAAGTTCATTTAACAACTCATCTGTATCGTCTTCGAGAAGAGATGTAAACACATCACCTTTCAATACAGGGATAACAGTCTTGTCTTTCAATAACAAAAGCATTAATGATATATACAAAATATTGGCAAGACCTAAACTTAAATCAGACACAGGTCTTTCTTTAAGTCCCATATAAACTTGTAAAGTATAAAGTAGTCTCTCCGTATCTATGTCAAAAGTTCTTAATGTAATTTCAGTATCCTTTTGTAATCCTGATAATATAGCGAATTGACTTGTTAATGCGTCCTTTATATGAACAATCTCATCCAACTCTAGAATACCGTCAGCCGCCAATTTTAAGTCGTCAGAGATTTCTTGTAAGCTATCGGTCGAAATTTCATACTGCTTAACAAGTTTATACAAAGGGGAATTTTTATTCGCCTTCAATTCTCGTTCGACATCTCTTAAGGCTTTTATCACATAGATATTAATGAAATTTCTATCCTCCGATCTAAACAAAGCAGATTCATTATTGCCCTTATAAATGACGAATCTATAACCCAAGATATTTCCATGTTCATCTCTATTAGGGAAATACTTATAGGTAATTTGTAAAGTCGGTGGACTATCAGAAATGACTGCATCATCAAATTGAGCTACTAATTTTCGGTTATGTTCATATCCACGAATTTCAATTTTAATTTCAATCTCAACTCCATTTTCCATGGGTGAATCTATACTTTCATGAAAATCTTCAGGTAACAACTCTCTGTCTGAGTCTGAATAGCTTTTATCGAGAATTAACTGAATTGCTCTTAAGAAATTCGTCTTTCCAACATTGTTTTCTCCTATGATAACCTGCTTATGATCTAGGTAAACATCAACGTCTAAAAAATTTCGGAAATTTTTAATTTGAACTCTTGATATGTATGGATTTTTATATTTTGACATAGTGGGGTATATAAGTATACCTTTATCAATCACTTGATAAAGTTTTATTTGCAAAAAAATATTTTAAAAAGTATAAGAAGTCTCCGAGAATTGGAGAGTGGGCATTTTTTAGTTAGACTGATTTGCGATCATCCATCTTTTGATCCCTTTTTATTTTGGCATAGTGAATAGTTTTGGTTTCTTTATAGTGGGTTATCTAATCATTATCATCTCGTCGAATTCAGTAACTCTCGAATATCTACATCGAGCAATTCCGAAATACTGTATAAATGTTCTATACTTGGTTGTCTTCGATTGGTACACCAAGAACTAACTGTTCTTACGTCTTTGCCCAATTGTTCAGCTAACCAAACTTGAGTTTTCTTCTTGTTAACCAGTACTTCCTTTATGCGATTATAGTCTTTCATTACTTCGAATATAGCGAAAGATAACACGATTAACGCAGACAGACACTCCCGTTTCACGTCCATAAATAGACGTTAAAAACTCAATAAAGGAAATAATATTTCTATTAATGAATATATTTTATACATTTATGGAAATTATTTGAGTATAAAAAATATTTCAACCATGCAGAAAAAAATTTCCAAAAAGGTTATCATTCAGTTGATAAAAGACGATTTAAAGCACCAACACACCGTTACCGGAATGAATCTTTTAGGGTTCGGAAACGATAATGCTGAACTAAACATTTGCATTTCCGTGTTTTCACTCATGGAACTCAACATCAACGACAGGCGTTTGGAGCATTTAATTAACGAGTATAATGATCGCGCCTATCACGTAACGGAAATTCACTTCAACGATAAAGAGTCTTTTGAACGCCTGGCAACGGGAATTTATGATTGGCTTGTTTTAGAGCGCAGAAAATACAAGAAACTGTTGAGTAAATCTTGAAGGTTCGAAAAGCCAACATCAATTTTTTTCTATTTGCTCCGGGGGTGGCAGGGCAACTGCATTTTTATTATCTGCCAAAACCGAATTTTTGAACAATAAAATTCTATTTGCCCCACAGTAGGTGGTGCAACTAAGATTTTTTATCCTTTTAAAATGGAAAATCGTCTAATAAAAAGTTACTTGCACCGGGGCGGGTGGTGCAAATAGCTTTTTATTCTACTTTGAAAATATTGCCTTGGAATAAAATCATAACTGCCCACTATTTAGTGGGCAACTAATTTTTTATTATCCTTCAGAACCAAAAACTGCCTAAAAAAATACTAACTGCCCACTTGTAGGTGGGCAACTAACTTTTTTTTACGTTTCGTAACCAAATTTTGACCGAATAAAATGCTAACTGCCCACTAAATGGTGGGCAGTTATTTTTTTTTTTGATTCAATCTATCGGATTCACTCCGTCTTTAATGTAAACTTTCATTATGGACGATTTAGGCTTATTCAATTCATTTGCGGGAAAAAATATTTCCCCAAAGCGCAACGGTTCTAATGCCGTTATCTATACCCGTGTTTCTCATGTTTCGCAAGAAGAAAACACGAGTCTTGAATCTCAAAAAAAGTACTGTGAAAACTTCGCTGAAAGACGTGGTTTACAAATTGTCGATTACTTTGGAGGAACGCACGAATCCGCTAAAACTGATGATCGAAAAGAGTTCTCTCGAATGTTGACTTTCATCCGGCGTAACAAGCAAGTGAACTACATCATTGTTTATTCCTATGAACGGTTCTCCAGATCAGGAATTGAAGGTGCAAAAATTGCTAGTGATCTACTAAGGGACCTAAACGTAAAGACACTAGCCGTAACACAAGAACTCGACCCGACAACTAGTTCCGGGTTGTTTCAACAAAACATATTCTTCCTGTTTAGTCAAATGGATAATGATTTGCGCAGAGACAAAACAGTAACAGGTATGCGTGAACTATTGCGGAAAGGCTATTGGCCATTGAACTTGCCGAGAGGTTATACCAATCTTTGCCCGGGAAAAGCAATTAATCAAGAACTCGTAATAAACGAAGAAGGTGAAATGATTCGAAAAGCATTTCTGTGGAAGGCAAATAACAAAATGCGTAATGTAGATATTAGCAAGAGGTACGCTACACTTGGGTACGCGATAGATGCAAAACGTTTGGGAGATATTTTTCGAAATACCTTCTACTGTGGAGTGATCACAAATAGTCTTATTCCTGGTGAAGTGGTCATCGGTAGACATGAACCTCTGGTATCGAAAGAATTATTCTTGAAGGCGAACGAAATTATTGCGAATAAAAATGCACAACCTACTACACATCAGAAACACAACAATGAGTTGCCATTAAAAATCTTCATGAAGTGTAAAACGTGCGGTCGATCCATGACAGGATATATAGTAAAAAAGAAAGGATTGTTCTATTACAGTTGCAGTAATCCGGCAGGTTGTAAGAGTAATAAAAGTGCCAAAAATCTACATAGTCAGTTTCAAGAATTACTAACTGGATTGAAACTCAACAAGGATTTAATACCATTGGCAGAAGAAGGAATTCGCCTTTTGTTTCGATCAATTTTTAAAGATCAGTTAGAAGAACAACAGTTAATACAAACTCGGAAAAATGAAATTCTTCGAAAACTTGAATTAGTTGAAGAACGGTTTGCAATAGGCGAAATAACACTTGAAATATTTGAAAAATACAAGAACAAGTATCACTCTGAAATCCTAGGCTTAGTGCCTCAGAAACTAAAGGGAGGTTCTATAAGAGAGAAACTCGAAAACTGCATTGAATTCGCTAAACAGGTTAGTCGAGATCCAAAGCAATTGTGGAACAATGGTACATTCGATCAGCGCGTTCGTTTACAGTTCCTATTATTTCCTGAAGGTGTAAGATTCGATATAAATTCCGGCATATTGGAAGTGATGAGTACGTGCGATTTTTTTCAAACAGGAATCATGAAAGATACACCGAGCAAAAATTTTGACCATAAAAAACTACCTCCATTAATGAATTTCACTCCAAGCGAAGTCTTATGTGGGAGTGATTCATTAAAACAGAAATGGACATATTCTTATATCAATTTAAGACTTGAAAGACACGACTTTACGCAAGACCTTTATAAACGGTTAGTAGAATTTATGGAGGATTATTGTCTTTTACTAGTTAGTGCCTACTTGAGCCAAACCGGTTTGTCTATCAAAAAGTAAACTTGGTCAAATCGGATCAATGAATTCGTCAAGTCGGAAAGAAAGATTCGTCGAAATAGATTTTAGTAAAATTCGACTCAAACCGACTTAAAATGGAGTCGGTTGTTAAGAATAGTAGTGATTCGTCTATCGAAAATTAAAGTTGAGCAAGTCGGTTCAATAGGTTTGTCAAGTCGAAATAAAAGATTCGTCGAAACGGTTTTGACTTAGAATCGATTTGAATTCGAGTCAAGTAGTCGAAAAACTTAACGACTCTAAAATGCGAATGGAGTAAGACAGGCGTCTTTACTCCATTCACTAATCAACCTAACCTAACCACCTAAATCGGTTGCAAGATAGTATTTCAATCCTATTTCCGGAAGAATATGCGAATTATGTAAGGTTTCAAAATAATTGTGTAAAGTACTCAACCAATGGTGTAAAGTTGATTATTCATGGTGTACAATGGTGTAATGTTACCATTTTGGTGTTTTTTTGGTGCATTCGCTAAAAATTACCTAGAAGTAACCTGTTACACTACTTGGAGTTAGCTGATTCCAACATGGGGTAACCTAGCGTGACTTGGAGTTTTACTGGGTTTCAGGAATTTTAACCAATTCAATGTAAGATTTAGCAGATTGAATGCGTTATACCTTTATGGAAGCAAATTACCCACCTGAAGAGCTGTTTTCAAAGGCTTACTCGCGTTTTTATGATTCGTTGAAGAAACGCTACCAAATTGGTATTGAAAAAGCCACGGACAAAGATTATGCACAAGACTATTATTGCAGGAACTTGTTTGCTGAAAATACCATGATCCCCAAACATTCGGTTTTCTTTCATTCGCTGATTTCTACATTCATTCATTACCAGAAAATAGGTGAAGACAATCCTTTTGAATTGACACTTGCCAGTATTTCTGCAATACAAGAAATGACATCAAGCGTAATCGAACAGACATTGATCATTCATACCTCGTTAGCTGAACGGCTTGAACAATTACATTGGTTATATACTGAAGCAATAGAAGATCATAACGCTTCTATTCTGGACTTGATTCATACGGAACAACAATTAATGAAATACAGCAATCAGAAGATTATTTTATTGCTAGCATTGGATCAGGTAACAAAGAGATTGAACGAGGAGTTTTCCAGGAAAGACCAAGATTCAGTAGCAAACCATTCAGGCAGTCAAGGAGAAGAACCGCACGAACCGAAATTGACACGCTCGCAACAGGTTTTAATTGCATATTACATTTCGCAATTAGTAAGTGCAAAACACAAAAAGAACGTCAGTAAATGTGCCGATGCGCTCCATTTGTTTTTAGGAATTCCATATACTCAAATAACACATTCCGAACTATACAAGAAACTACTCCATCCATTGACCTTTTCAAGTGAAAAAGCAACACTTCAAAACCTGCTTGTTGTTCGTTCCTTTTTCGAAAAGATCGCTTCTACATCTGCAATCATGCTAATAGATTCCGATATTGAAAAAGTTAAAAAGGAACTCGAATAAACTCTATTTTTTGTCCTTTAGAATCCTTTTAAGGTATCAAATGTTAAAAGGTGGAAAAAGTTGATTTTTTGGAGTGCCCCAATATTTTTTTATTTTTCAATTCCTTCATATCCTTGTGTTAAACGGTTCAAATTATGTTGGAAACCGTAAAGAAGATCAACTATTAAAAAACACCTTTAATCATGGAAACAGTGGTTAAACTCGCTATTGAAAGAATGAGTGAGGAAATCGAGCGGTTAAAACAAATCGTAGGAGAACAACAAAAACGCATTTCTGAATTGGAAAGAAATAAAAGCAGAAATGAAGTTGTTGAACCTGAAACACCTAAAATCGAAGATGAATTGCTCAACAACGAGCAAGTGAAAAGCATCTTAAAAATTGGCAAAAACTCCTTAATCAGATTGGTGCGTGAGGGTGTTCTTGTTGCTATTCGGATCAATGAACGAAGTGTTCGTTTTTCTCGTAGTGCAATCATGGAATACATCCGACGAAAACAAGGAGCAAGCACGCTTTAATCATGCAAAAAGTGACCTCAAAATTGGGGTCACTTTCTTTTTACATTCGCTTGTATTATACCAAATCAAATGGAAAATAATCTCTGTTTTCCACAACTTGTCGTTTCAATTCTTTCATAAAACGAGCAGCGTTATCAATCATGGATATTTTGTTGTACTTGAAAATCGTACTGGAATCTGAAACATTGAATTCGGGTGCTGAAATAGAGTTCGTATGTCCCGTTATTTTGCTTAATACTGTGATTGGAACGAAATTGATCAGATTCGTAATAAATGACCTGCGCCCAACGTGAGAGGAAACATAATCACACACTCGTTTCGTTTCGAATTGTTTCTTACCCTCTGAATTGGTAAAAGAAAGCGTGATTTCGTTCGTGAATCCGCATTGCTCTGCAATCACTTTTGCAAGTTCATTAAAAGTTGATTCACTCATTTTGTACGCTACTTTTCCTTTGTTTTCATCAATTGCATCCTGCAACGGTTTCAGAATCGGTACAACTACTTCCGTATCCGTTTTGGTAGAGAAATAACGAGCGTAATTAAATGATAGTCCATTTTTTGAGTACTTGTTACTCGGAATGATTTTATGTACGTCAGATCTTCTGCAACCAGTAAAAAGAAGTGTGAGTAAAATCAGTTTTACGTTGTTTAATTCTTCTGTTGGTGGGTTGTATTCAATAATCTTTTGGATCTGCTCTAAATCGAAGTAAATCTTATCCTCAGTTACCAATCGAACTTTGTCCGTTGGGTGCAATTCTGTGGTCGGATTGAAAACTACTATTTTGAACTTACGAGCAATTCGTTTCAATACTGCTCTAAAATCCTTGTAAATACTCCAAACCGTATTGATTCGATTTGACCGAACCCGAATTGTATCAATAAAACTATTATACAACTCTTCATCAATTTCGTTGCTATAAAGCTGTTTCCCGATTTTAGTTTCAAATTCAATCAAGCGATTTCTTAGCGTTGAATAATTATCCTTCGTTTTCTTTTTGATACTGGAATCGCTCAAAACGTAATCATTGATAAACTCAACAATGCGAACCCGTGTTACAGTTGCTCGATCATCTTTCTTTTTGATCTTAACATCCAGTTCTTGCTTCAAACGTTCAGGTGTTACAGTTTCCGTTGTGATCAAATAATTGAAAATATCCGTTGCTTGTTTTTCAAGCTGACCCAGCATCGCTCGCTTGGTTTTATCCTTGGGTAACTTTTGTTCCAAATCCCATTCGGATTTATTAACTTTAACTCCTGTATAATAACGAAGTGGCTTATACACGAAAGTTTGTTTCAAAGCATCGAATTCTTTGTAACCGAAGTTCATAATTGCTAATACTGGAATTTCACCCTCAACCCCAGTTTTTAGTATGAAATTGATCTTTAATTTCATGGTGTTTGTTTTATGGTTGATCCAAACATATAAGCAATAACCCATTGTTAGGGTACTAAAAAGGGTTGGAATATTGAGAGCTTGACCCCAATTTCCCCTAGAATCCTACATGTTCCTATCAACATAACGAAATCGCTGATTCCTTTATTGTGATTGGGTTTCCGGGATATTAGAGGAAATTACATAATTTAGCTATACTTCTCCAAAGGGGGAAGTTTTTAAATCCTCTTATAAAAGAGAATTCTATCACTGCTATTTTAAAACTTAGAGCCCGGATTTAATCATTTAGAAGGGAAATTTCCGGTTTCCCCCTTGGGAGGGGGATAAAGGGGGAGGATCATAAAAAGTCTCTATTTTCCAACTTCATTTTGATTGACTCAATTAAAAAGTGAACTCCCCAAACCCATTGAAATCAACATCGAACTCAAAAACAGAATCATAGAATAAATCGAGTCTGTAAATTTCTCAGGTCTCCGATCCACTATCGGTTCCCGTTTCAATAGTAAAATATAAAGCATTCGGAGCGGCCATTGAATCAACAACAAAATAAGTGGAGTAAACATAAGGAAACTTGCCCCTTTCGCTTGTAATTGATCCGGATTTATCTGCAAAATCAAATACCAATAAATCAATCCTCCGAATGCCAAAGCCACGCATTTCAGGTATGCCCCTACATCTCTCAACATTTTGTAATCCATATAAAACCAAAGAGCTGTTCCAGCGAACAAGAAACCTAAAGTATCTTTAAAAGAAAATGCTCCTTCAACAGAAAATGGTCCAAGAATCAACAGGTTCAGCAAATGCGCAACAATGATGAAAGCTGTAATCCACTTGAATCGTGCATCGATTTTTTCATAATCTTCAACCCGCTCCTCCTTTTCTTTTTTCACTCGTACTTTTAGAACTTCCGGAGTTTCGCTAATCACAAACGAAGGCTCCCGGTACAAACGAACTTCCGGACTTTCGGTCAGTTTTCCGCCGAAATCCATTTTGTAGCATTGATTATCTTCCGTAACAAGCAGCACATTGTCATACTCCGTATCGATTTCAGGAAGAACAACAAGCAATTTTTTCCCGATCAACCTGCTTATGTTTGTTCCCTTCGTGAAACCTTCCACTTTTACACTGTAATCAATTCCTTCCGGGTAACTGATGTAATTCACCAAAAAATAAAACAGCATGTTGTCCAAACTTTCATCTGCCCGAATAACATGATTTCCACGGCCATTCTTGTAGATTTTAAAAACGGCGTCTGCTTCCAATTGAGATTCATAGGAATCAATCCATTGACGCAAGGCTTTTTTGACATCAGCATAGGAACCACCCCGGACGAACAGGATATTATTCAATTTGGATTCAGGCATGTTTATTCTTTTATCAATGCATCAAAGATCTGAACAATATTTTCATAATACTTCAATCTTACGAAAACACCTGCGCACTGGCTTTGTAATCAATCACCTTGATCTGGATAAAAGCTCCGGGGATATCCGCATTACTTTTACCCAAAATGAAACTGGCGTCAATTTGTTCACATAAGGAACGAATCAATTCGAAACCAAGTGTATTGTTATTTTGCCTTTCCGATTTGATTCCCGGACCATTATCTGATAATTCGATCTGCAGGGAATTCCCGACCTGAACCACATGAATATTTACAATTAATTTCTGTCCCGGAACCGATCCGTGTTTGTATGAGTTCGTGATCAATTCATTCATGATCAAACCGATCGGAACAGCTTTGGAAATCGGAAGAATCAATTCTTTGGAATCCACTTGCAGGATTACGTCGGCATCGCCTCCAAACGCATGTTCCACATTCCGGATCAATTCCACCAGGTAATCCATCATGTTCAGGTTTCCTACCCGCGATCCGGAATACATCTGCTGATGAACCAAAGCCATCGAATACACGCGGCCTCTGCAATCTTCCAACGCATCGATTACTTCCCGGGAATCGGAATTGTTTTTTTTGATGTTGATCAGGCTCGTCACAATATTCAGGTTGTTCTTTACCCGGTGGTACAATTCGGCCAAAAGCAGTCTTTTTTCTTCCACCACATTCCGGATTTGCTCTTCCTGCTTAATATTCATCCAGGTAATGATCGTAATCTGCATCAAACCGCAGAAAAAAGCGAATAGTCCGTTAAAAACCCGAAGGGAATTCAAATGCTCCGTTTTAATCATTTGCTGCGGATAATATTTGTGCCCGAAAAGCACCAGGAAACTAATCGTCAGGAAGTAAACAAATCCCCAAACGATCAAATGCTTAAAGAGCTCCTTTCTTCCATAAATCTGGACGATGGAAAGCGTCAGCGGGAAAAAATACATCAGCACATTGCTTTCCAATTGCATGTAAAGTGTTGCAATCCCTAAAATATACACCCCGATTGCGAAAAAAAGATAGGATGCAGCAACATATAGTCGAAAACGGATCAGGGTAAAAACACCTGCCGCCAAAGCTAAAACAACAAAAAAATGAATATTAAGCGATTGAAATCCAATGATATTAAATACGATCAGGCAGACAATCACATTGAAGCTTCCTATCGTCGTCAGGAAACCTACTTTTTGAACTAATTTTTTCTCCCATTCGAGTATGGTTTCGGGCCATTTTAGTCCTAATTTGTTGCTTATCACGCGATTCTGTTTGGGACGAATATACCAAGATTTTTGAAAAAAATTGCCGGATATTCAGATAAGCTGTATACATTTGGGGCAAAATACGATTCATGCCTATTCAAAAGACGATACTGCATTCAGTCTTGCTTGTTACTATGTTGTTAATCACCGATTTTGCTGATGCACAACCTTTCGCTTTTACTAACAGGAAGCCTTATTCATGGATGATTGGTATCAGTTGGACGGCAGTAGAAGACGATGGTCGCGGCATGTGTCAGCCTTTTGATGTGAATCAATCCTGGAATTACGAATATTTCCCAACCCGTCTTTTTGTCGACAAGTATTTCAAATACGGGTTAAGTGCTGAATTTTCGGGCGCATATGTTACGTATCGTGCAGGAAAACTGATCAATGATTCAATCAATCGATCAGGAGTTTTTTTAGCACTCGATCTGAATTGCAAGTATAGTTTTTATCCGCTCATTACTCCGAAATGGCTGGATCCTTATGTTTCATTGGGAATCGGGATGACGCAGCGAACTGCCATGCCGGGCGTAAGTTCTCTGACAGGAAATGTCGGTTTGGGAGTCAATTTATTCTTCTTCCGTGGCTTAGGATTTCAGATCCAGACTTCCGGAAAGTTTGCTTTCACCGGAGGTGCTTTAGCTGGCGGAAATTACCTGCAGCACAACTTAGGTCTTGTTTACAAGTTCGACTCGGGCAACCGTGGAAGCGACAACTTCAACAAAAAACGTTACAAGTGGACCGGTAAGAAAGTGAAATTCAAAGGCGGAAATAAACGCGGCGGATAATTTTTAGAGACAAGACTTTAAGAGACAAGACAGCGAGACTTGATAAAGAAAAAACCAAATCAGTCTTGACTCATGACTCTAAAAGTCTCATAGTCTATTACCCTTTCAAGCCCATCATCAACAAGTCAATATCCTTGTATTTCAGGTCGAAAACGCGGCCCAGAACTTCACTTACCAAAATTCCTTTGTAGATATAAACTCCGGAACGGAATCCGTGATCGTTGCGAATCAAATCCAGGCAGCCACCGGAATCTCCCATATTCATCAGGATTGGTGAAAAGATATTGGATAAGGCAAAAGATGCTGTGCGCGGAACCCTGGATGCAATATTCGGAACGCAGTAATGAACAACTCCGTGTTTCACAAAGGTCGGATTGTTGTGATTCGTCACGCGGGAAGTTTCAAAACAACCGCCCTGGTCAATGCTCACGTCTACGATAACCGATCCTTCTTTCATGTTTTCCACCATTTCTTCGGAAACCACACACGGTGTTTTTCCCAATGGAGAACGAATCGCACCGATGACTACATCTGCGCGCATGATTGATTTTGCAAGCACTTTCGGCTGCAACACGGACGTATAAATGCGCGATCCCAAATCGTTCTGAAGACGACGCAAACGGGATAAACTATTGTCGAAAACCTTTACGGATGCTCCCAATCCCATTGCGGCGCGGGTTGCAAATTCACCGACTGTTCCAGCTCCCAAAACAACTACTTCCGTTGGCTGAACGCCTGCAATTCCTCCGAGCATAATTCCTTTTCCTTCGTTAAACGAAGACAGTAATTCACCGGCGATCAAAATAGAAGTCGTTCCTGCAATTTCTCCCATCGTACGAACAACCGGGAAAACTCCCTGTTCATCGCGAATGTAATCCCAGGCAATAGCCGTTACTTTCTTGTCGATTAATTTCTGAAGAATGCTTTTAGGCTGAATGCTCAACTGCAATGCGGAAATCAGGGTTTGATTCCCTGTCAGCAAATCGACTTCTTCCTCTGAAGTTGGTGTCACTTTCAGAATGATATCGCATTCAAAAATTTCTTTGTTGGACGAGCACAATTCAGCTCCTGCTTCGGAATATTCCCGGTCGCTGAATTTACTGGATTCACCCGCTCCACGCTCAACGCGGACATCGTGTCCATTCGCCACTAAAAACGAAACTGCTTCGGGAACCAATGCTACTCTACGCTCCTGGAAACTTTGCTCTTTCGGAATTCCGATCAATAAGCGACCTTTTTTCTTCGCAATTTCAAGCATTTCTTCCATTGGAAGAATATTTCCTTCTTTCAACAGTTGTTTTAGTAATTCTGGATCCTTTACCATAATTCGCGTCCGATTTTAGCCAAACGAAGATACGAAAAATCCGGATTAAAAAGTTAGGCGGTTCAGATGTTATAAAAGAATTTTACAGCGTCAGATTGAAACCGAAGGTCATGTTCCAAATTCCCCAAAATCATTTCAAAACAATTAGGACAAACTTACAAATCCACAAGTTAAACCACTGTCAATCAACCTGAACCAGTCGTTCTCCTCCTTCCGTCACCAATATTTTCACTTTCATCAGATCATCCGGAAGCAAGGGTTCAATAAGCTCCGCCCATTCCACCAAACAGTACGCTCCGGAATAAAGCATTTCCTCGACTCCTGCATCCATCGCTTCTTCTATCGAATTCAAGCGGTATACATCAAAATGCAGGACTTCACCGTAATACGCTGATTCATAAGAATTCACCAGGGAATAGGTCGGAGAACCTTCCGGATGTTCAATTCCCATTGCACGCAAAATAGCGGTAATTAGTGTCGTTTTCCCGGAACCCATTTCGGCATAAAACGCAAGTACTTTCCGGTTTCCCAACTGTTCGAGTACTTCTTTCGCAACAAAGGGAACATCTTCTAAACTATGAGCGATCAATTCTTTCACTTCGACTGCAAAATGATAAACGGAATCAACAATTCCTCCATAGAAATACCCCCGTGCTGGAACGTATCGTTGTAATAATTCACGAAATGATTGTAGTTGTTCGGGTACACAAAATAATCCTGCTCTCTCGTAAATACAAATTCAGCAGATAAACTCGACTTCGGAAGTCCTACTTTATCCGGATGTTTGATCGTGAAAACTTCTTTGTCTTTATAACTCAGGTTTCGACCTGTTTTGTAACGCAGATTGGTATTTGTAGAGCGATCTCCGACAATTTTCACCGGGTTCGTCACACGAACAGTTCCGTGATCCGTTGTCACAACAACCTTCCCTCCTTTTTCGGCAATTTTCTTAAACATTTCCTGCAATGGAGAATGTTCAAACCAGGAAACCGTCAGGGAACGATATGCCGCTTCATCAGCTGCCAGTTCTTTGATCATATCCATTTCAGTGCGCGCATGAGAAAGCATGTCGACAAAATTGTAGACAATTGCATTCAGTTGATTGTCCCAAAGCGTGTGAAACTGGTCTACCAGTCTTTTTCCGGCATCCAGGTTCGTGATTTTATTGTAAGACCACTTCACATTTTTCCCGTTGCGTTTCAGGTTTCCTTCGAGGAAAGTTGCTTCGTGCATGTTTTTTCCGCCTTCATCTTCTTCATTCAACCAATGATTCGGGAAGCGTTTTTCAATTTCCGAAGGCATTAATCCCGCAAACAACGCGTTACGTGCATAATGCGTTGCTGTCGGCAAAATCGAATACACCATTTCCTCTTTTTCGATGGTGAAATAATTCGAGATAATCGGTTTGAGAACCTGCCACTGATCGTAGCGCAAATTATCGATTACAATGAGGAAAATCCGTTCGTTCAATAAGGGAAAAACCTGCTCTTTCAGCAAATGATGCACCATATCCGGCGCTTCTTCCTGTCCGTTGAACCAGTCTTCGTAGTTATTTTCGATAAAGCGGCAAAACAAATCGTTTGCCTCTTTGCGTTGTGCATTCAAGATTTCAAGCATTCCCTGGTCTTCGATTCCTCTGAATTCCAAATCCCAGTAAGTCAGTTTTTTGAATACATCTTTCCATTCTTCTGCATCCAAACGTCCGTTCAATTGCATTCCCAATTGGCGGAATTCCTGCTGGTAATTCGAATTTGTTTTCTGGGAAACGAGTTTGCGGTGATCCAGGTTTTTCTTCAGACATAAAAGCAATTGATTCGGATTCACCGGTTTGATCAGGTAATCCGCAATTTTACTACCAATTGCTTCTTCCATAATGGATTCTTCTTCGCTTTTGGTAATCATAACAACCGGCGTCATCGGCGTCACTTCCTTGATGCGTGCCAATGTTTCCAAACCGGAGATTCCGGGCATATTTTCATCCAAAAAAACAATATCATAGTTGTTTTCCTGGCATTTTTCAACGGCTTCGCTTCCGTTATTGATGAGTTCAACACTGTATCCTTTTGACTCTAAAAAAAGTACATGCGGTTTCAGGAACTCCATTTCGTCGTCTGCCCACAGAATCTTTGCTTGCATATCCTAAAGATTAATTAGCTTTGATATTTGATTTATAAAGGTATTCAATTGCGCACAAACACACATCGAAATAATAAAAAGAAAATCATCAACGACCCCGTTTATGGTTTTATTTCAATTCCCGACGAATTTATTTTCGATTTGGTGGAACATCCGTTTTTCCAACGATTGAGAAGAATCAAGCAATTGGGAATGACCCACATGGTTTATCCGGGAGCGTTGCACACGCGTTTTCATCATGCAATCGGAGCAATGCATTTGATGACACAGGCTGTTTCGGTGATTCGCAAAAAAGGACATCCTATTTCACATGAGGAAGAACGGGCCGTATTGGTTGCGATTTTATTGCACGATATCGGTCACGGACCATTCAGCCATGCATTGGAATACGACATCGTGAAGAATGTAAGCCACGAGCAGATTTCCTATTATTTCATCCAGGCTTTGAAACAGGATTTCCCGGAAAATTCGGATGACCTGGAACGCGCTTTGATGATTTTTGCCAATAAATATCACAAAAAGTTCCTGTATCAATTGGTTTCCAGTCAGCTGGATATGGATCGTTTGGATTATCTGACCCGCGATAGTTTCTTTACCGGAGTTTCAGAAGGAATTGTGGGAACGGAGCGTATCATCGAAATGCTAAACGTACACAACGACCAACTGGTAATCGACGAAAAAGGAATTTACAGTATCGAGAAATTCCTGGTGGCACGAAGAGTCATGTATTGGCAGGTGTATCTTCACAAAACGGTCGTTTCCGGAGAATTTATGCTGATCAATATTTTGAGACGGGCGAAAAAGCTGATCCGCGACGGTGAGAAACTGTTCGGAAGTCCGGCTTTGTTGTTTTTCATGGAACGCGATATTCAGAAAGTAGATTTTGAAACCAATCCGGAGATTCTGCTTACGTTTGCTCAATTGGACGATTTCGATGTGATGGGAGCCGTAAAAGTATGGCAAACACATTCCGATAAGGTCTTGTCGATTCTTTCAACCAGTTTAGTCAACAGGCATCTTCACAAAGTTGAAATCGCAAAAGAACCTTTCAGCCCCGACCGGATTTTGATGGAAAAGGAATTGGTTCGCACCCAGTATCAGTTGACCGATGAAGAAATCGATTATTTTGTCTACTCCGAATTGCTTTCCAATAATGCATACAGCCAGGTGAAACAAACCATTAACCTGTTGTTGAAGGGCGGTGAAACGGTAGATGTTTCGAAAGCTTCCGACAACCTGAATATTTCGGCGTTGGCGCATCCGGTGGAAAAATATTGTTTGTGTTATCCGGTGAAACATTAAATCACAGCATTTTTCACCACAAAGACACAAAGTACACGAGGAAACCTTTTACTCATAACCTGAATGTTTTATGTGTAAAAAATATCCATACGTCCAATTAATTCGTGTTCTTCGTGCCTTAGTGGTTTGTCAAAAATCGTTTGAAATCTGGTGGGAAATACCCATTTTTACTGAACAAAATCCAATTTAAAGTCAACACATGAAACTTCTATTATTTGTAACTATTTTTCTTTCAGGCTTTTCCTTCGCACAACAGGATTCTTTGTTCCTGGCGAAGATTGAACGCATTCAATCCAAAGTTCTGAATGAAGAACGCATTCTGAATATTTACGTTCCGGAAAGTTATCATGCCGATTCAGCGAAAACGTACCCGGTAATTTATGTGTTGGACGGTTCTTCCAATGAGGATTTCATTCATATGACAGGAATTGTGCAGTTTTTGGTGATGAGTCAGCAAATGACGCCGAGTATTGTTGTTGGTATTGCAAACATTGATCGCAAGCGCGATTTTACGTTCCCGACGACTATTGCAAAAGACAAGGAAGATTTCCCGACAACCGGACATTCCGAAGCATTTATCCGTTTCCTGGAAACAGAATGCATTCCTTTTGTACAGAATTACTATAAAACAAACGATCAGCGAACCATTATCGGTCAATCTTTGGGCGGGCTTTTAGCCAGCGAAATTCTGTTGAAGAAAACCGCTTTGTTTCAGAAATATGTCATCGTGAGCCCCAGTCTTTGGTGGAATAATGAATCCTTGCTGAACCAGTTCAAAGAAAAATCCAATCGTTACCAGGAATTGGGAACAAAGGTTTTTCTGACGGTCGGAAAAGAACATCCGGTGATGGTGAAAGATGCCAAAACCATGGCGAAATACCTGAAATATCAATTCGACGAAAAGAAAATCAATTTCCAGGAACTCAAAAAAGAAGATCACGCAACGATTCTCCACGCAGCAGCTTTCGAAGGTCTGAAATGGCTGGAGAAAGAGAAATAATGGCGAATCGCATCATCACTTAATCCCACTTTTTCATGCTCCATAAAAATACCATCCAGAATGGTTTCAACGGAAAACGGCTTGTCAGCAGCAGTATGCTGTTTCTGCTTCTGTTCTCTATTTTTGCTTGCGGTGAACAAGGAAAGAACAAAGCTGTAGCAGAAAAAAAGAAGTCGATTCCGAAAGAGAAAGAACTCAAATCTGTTCCACAAAAGAACGAATTTGACATCCTCTGCTTCCTGGTACTTGAAGAAGCCAAAAGTGAAAAAGGGGCAACAATTGATCTCAAAGATTATTTGGTTTCATTTAAAAACGACGGCGATAACTATCATGTCAATTTTAGCCAAATTGCAGCTGAAGATTTGAACCGGGACGGCCTGACGGATTATATTGTCTGGAGAAATTCGGAGGGAATGCTTGGAGGAAACGGAAATACCAACAGTTCCATTTTTTACCTGCTGATGGATCAAAACGATCACATTGCGCAACGACACGAAATTCTGACTTATGCTCCTTTTTCATACAATATTTTGGACGAAATCGATTACAAAAATGGGAAGTTAAAAGCAACGGCAACACAAAATTTCAGAACTTACTCTCCGGATGAATCAGGAGAATTACAATCCACCGATTTATCTTTCGTTTACAAAGACGGCAATGTTTACGAAGAAAGCTACCTGGCTGATTGCGAACTGGCAAAGTGGAAAAACAAACGCCTGTTCAAAGGAAATTCGAAAGTCAGCAGAAGCATTGACATGCACAATTACACGGAAACTGTCACCGAGAAATATACTTCCGGGGAGTTCGAAGTTTCTGCGGAATATTCGGGTTGCGACAATCTAACGCTCATCCTGGAAAGGAGTTTTTCGTATCGTGGCAAGGATCCAAAATTCCTTTCTGAAAAAAGAAACAGCTTCCTGGAATTTCTGAAAAAGAACACCATTCTCTCAAAAGAATTCGAAGCCATTCAGAAATATTGCCTTGAAAATGGAGCTCCTGAAGAGATGACAGAAGCCGGAAATGTATCCTTCATCTTCCAAACAAACCAGGAAAAAGGAAAGGTGACTTTTCGTTTGATCATCGAAGAGCAGAAAAACCCGAATCAAAGTGAGAACTGGGAAATTACTACGAGAAAATAAGATTTTAAGACTAAAAGACTTTGAGAGTCAAGACGGATTTAGTTTAACCAGTTCTTGACTCTTAAAATCTTGACTCTATCAGTCTTTCACAAAAATGAAGTCCTAAAATCCTGAAGTCTTAACATGCTAAAATCATTTTTCGTTTATTTACAAAAATTAAAGCTTATGATGATTGTATGGATTATTCTCGGGGCACTTGTAGGAATCATTGCCCTTGTATTGATTATTGCGGCTTTCAGCAAGAAAGATTTTGCCGTTGAACGCACCACCACAGTCAGCAAACCACTACCTGAAACGTATGATTTCCTGACTTCGCTGCAAAAGCAGGATCAATGGAGCAAATGGACCCAATTGGATCCGAACATGAAGAAAACCTACATCGGAACGGACAAAACCGTTGGATTTATTTCCAGGTGGGAAAGTCAGCACAAACAAGTCGGGGAAGGTGAACAGGAAATCAAGAAACTGATTCCGAACGAACGTATCGAAAACGAATTGCGTTTCATGAAACCGATGAAAAGTATTGCCAATGCGTATTTTACGGTAAAAGAAGCCGGAGAAAACCAAACGACTGTTGCCTGGGGATTCACCAGTACAACTCCGTGGCCTTTCAATGCTTTCATGCTTTTCTTTAACATGGAAAATGCAGTCGGAAAGGATTTCGAAGAAGGATTGTCGAATATGAAGAAAATGATTGAAGCGGAATAGACTATTAAGAGGCAGGATTTTGAGAGTCAAGACTTGATTAATCAAGATCAGTCTTGGCTCTTTTCCTGTCAATTACTCCTTGATAATCAATTTTTGCATCGAAACTCCATCTTTCACCAGCTTCCCGAAATAAACTCCGCTCTTCAAACTTTCAAGAGAAATCGTTGCCTGGTTGGTATTTGAAAAATCAATGATTTGCGTTTGAACCACTTCTCCGGAAACACCAATAATCTGAAATTCCACCATTTCCAATGCTTTGGCGCTTTTGGTTTGAATGGTCAGTTGGTGATTCACAGGATTCGGGAAAAAGCTGAACTCCGTGCTTGCAAACAATTCTTCCAGTGAAGTTGTTTCCGACTGTATCGTTACCTGGAGGTTAACAGTGCATCCGTTTTGATCGGTAATAACACACGCATACGTTCCTGCACACAAATTGCTTGCAGAAGAAGTTGTTTGATTTTGCGGATCATTCCACTGATAAGTATATGGAGGAACTCCGCCGCTTGCAACCACAAAAGCTTGCCCGTTACACGTTCCGTTATCCAATCCCGGAAAGGAAACTCCCTGTAACTGCGGTACGGATTTCACTTCAAAGCAAACCATATCGCTCACTCCGTTGTTGTCCGTAACAGTCACACAATAACTTCCGCCTTGCAGATTATTTACAGTTGCTGTTGTTTGAGAACCTGCATTTGCATCCCACAAATATGTGTAGGGAGCCTGACCTAAATTCGCTTGGACAGTGACACTCGTTCCTCCCGCAGAGCAAGCTCCACCAGAAAAATTCAGACTCAGATTCAAGCCGAAATTGGTCGGAATCGTGTAAACCATATCCAGCTTAACCGGCAAGTGATCAGCTGCATAATACAAGGCTCTTACCACTGAATCCGGATAATGGGAATTTCCGCCGGTAATAATACTTTGATTGTAATGGCTTCCGTCATTTCCAACCGCTTTGTAGGAGTTTGCGGCGTATTGCAGGGCATTCGCTCCATTCATGACATTTTGAGAAACGATAATATGATCAAAACGATCGTCCAAACCTCCAGTAATTCCGCAATCCGTAGAACCGCTGGTACGCGGTGATTGTGTGTGCAAAAATGCAAATGTACCGTTCGAAGTCCAGTTTCCGGGTGCATTCAAAGGGTCTTTCAAAAAGTTCGTTCCTCCGCTCACCAGGTTTTGATAACACGTTTCAGAGCTTCTGTACGTATTCAAATCGCCGCAAACAAACAAGTGTCTTCCCTGCGGTCTTGCATTCAAAATATTTCTCAATGTCGCTGTTTGCTGTGCGCGGTCATTTTGATCGGCACTTGCGCTTCCGGCTTTCAAATGGCACATAAACACTTCGATGAAGCAGGTATCGTGATGCTGCGGCAAAGTATTGTCATTCACATACAAAATGTAGTGATTGATGTCTCTCGGAGCTGTTTGAATTACGCGTTGTTCCTTCAAAGTGAGTTTCGCAGAGTTATAGAAAAGCATGTTCTGCAAATCACCGCCAAAAGAATTCGCTGTCCACGCTGCACGCTGGTAATGTGTCGTTCCGAATACATTCAACGAACGTTTCAAAATACTGTCACAGCCGGCAGCCGTTTGAATTTCACAACCGACAAAAATATCCGGCTTCAGGTATTGCATGATTTTGCGCAACGTATCGGCCCGGTTAGGAAGATTCACATTTCCGGTTCCGCAATCATTGCGTCCGTTAGGGAAATTCAACAAGTTGTAGGAAACAATACGCACGGGAACTGTTTGTGCGAAAGTCGATTGAAGACTTCCAAAAAACAAACCCAATAAAACCAAAACGACCACTTTCATGTCGCAAAATTACGACGGAAAAATGCCGAAACCCAAGAATAAATTGGGTAAACCGATTTAGCTCGCAATCCTTTATAACGTTTCTATCAAAAGCTCCTTCCGTTTCTTACCATAAACCGATAATTTTCCACCAAAGTCCTCCAACTACGAACCAGACGAGCAGGAACAATACGCTGATCAGGAAACCGAATTTCCACCAATCGTGCATGTCGACATACGTGCTGCCGAAGAAAATCGGAGCCGGGCCATGTCCATAATGCGTAATGGAACCCATCAACGTGGCACAAGCGCCTAAAAAGATCGCGAGCATCGTTCCCGGAACTCCAACCGATATTCCAACAGCCAGGAAAGCAGAATACATCGCTGCTGCCTGGGCAGTTGCACTGGCAAACATGTAATGGCAGTAGGAATAAACCAGGATGATTACGGGAAAAGCAATTTGCCAGCTTACTCCTTCCATTTTAGCGCTGATCAGGTTTCCGAACCAACCGACAAAACCTAAAGAATTCAGATAAGCCCCCATCATAACCAGGGACGAAAACCAAACAATTGTGTCCCAGGCGCCTTTTTCCGATTTCACATCTTCCCACGTCAGAACACCGCACAACAACAAAATACACAAGCCGATTAAAGCTCCTGTTGTTGCATCAATTGAGAAGAGATTCCCGAAAATCCAAAGAACCAGCAGGATGAAAAACGTTGCAACCATCAACCATTCTTCACGCGAAACCTTCCCCATTTCTTTCAGTTTTTCAGCTGCCAAAGCCGGCGCATCTTTGGTTTTCTTTAGTTCGGGTGCAAAGAATTTGTACAAAAAGAGCGGAGCCAGTACGAAGCAGAACAATCCCGGAACAACTGCAGCCAAAAACCAACTTCCCCAGGTAATGTTGATTCCCAAATCTTTTGCAAACTTCTGAGCCATCGGGTTACTGGCAGTTGCAGTCAGGAAAATGACGGAAGTAACCATGTTTGCATTGTAGCTGCTCAAGGTTAAAAATGCTCCGATTTTCCGATGCGTTTCCGGTTTTTCAGGTTCGGATCCCATATTGATTGCAATGGATTTCATGATCGGAAAGATCACACCGCCTGCACGGGCCGTATTACTTGGTATTGCCGGAGCCAGGAGCAAATCTGCCGTATTTAACCCGAAAGCCAAACCAAGCGTACTTTTGCCGAAAAGTCGTATAAACAGATAGGCCAAACGGGTTCCGAGTCCCGTTTTGATAAATCCTCGTGCAATGAAAAAGGCCAATCCGATCAGCCAGATGGTTGAATTTCCAAAGCCACTCAATGCATTGGTGATCGATTTGGTCGGATCGCCGGGAGCCAATACCTGTGTTACCGCACACAATGTAATTCCGATCATCGCCATCGTCCCCATTGACGCTGCTTTTAAAATAATCCCGATGATCGTTCCGATAAAGATCGCCAGTAAATGCCATGCATTCGATTTCACTCCTTCCGGAGCAGGAATAAACCAAATAATGAGTCCGATGAGAATGCTGACTCCTAATCCTTTAAACTTAATTTCTTTCATAGCGTGAGTGGTTTTAGAAACGTACCTGAAGTTGAACGTATGCCAGATTGCCGGAATAATCGGTGGTTAAGGGCACATTCGTTTTGTAAATATCCATGCTTACTCCCATCTGGATTGCAGCGTAAAAATCATCTGCAAATATGATGGAGAAATGAGGAATAATTGTTTGACGCACATTGTCATTCATGCGGTAATTGCGGGCAAAATATTCGTAGCGCGAAGAGAATTCCATTGCCCGCAAACGGGGCTTGTTAAAGGCATAGCGCAAGATGGGAAAAACGTAAAAACCCTGCATCCGTACATGCGACAATTTCGGAACATCAGTTGTGTAGCTGTTGAAAAGGGCAAAATTGGTCCCGTTCTTGTATTCACCTCCGAATGACAATTGCCAGGATTTACCCAGTTTCGCGGTTGTGACCAAATCTGCACCTAGGGCATTTCCATCACCTTTTCCGAAACTTCCGTAAGCACCATTGACTCCCAAAATCAACTTGGGAAGAAGATTTGCTTCCAGCCTGCCATAGAAATTTTTCGTATTGTCATTGTCGCTCGGCTGATTCCGGTTGTTTCCGTTATAAATACCCACATAGTAGCGGAACGGCATCTGTTTTTCTTTCGTAATATCGCCGAATACGGAAAGACCGATCTGGAAACTTTGCCAGCCACTGGCGCCAAACGCGTAATACTGATTCGAAAAATCCAGACTGCGGATAATATCCACCGGCATCGCATCTTCAATCCCGAAAAAAGGACGGAATTGCCCTGCCTGGACATTCAGATGCTTACTGTGCGTATATTTTACGAAAGCATTCTCCAATACTCTAAATGTCGGTGCACTGACAAATTCCGCGAAATTGATCATCAGGTTTGCCGAAAAATGATCGTTGATTGTTCCTTTGACTTGAAGACGAACCCGTTTCAGATTGAAACTGTTAATGACTTTGTGTTCGGAAGCTTCATTAAAATTTTTACCGCCGACATCCACATTTTTCGTCAGGGAAACCACATAACGCGTTTGAAGTAATCCCGCAAAATGAATGGATCGTTTGTAAGTTGAATAATTCTGAATAGTGTCCTTATCAATTCCAGCTACATCGGTTTGTTGTGCAAAAGCTCCCAGTGATGTTACTGCACTGATAAAACAAGCAAAAATTTGATTCTTTCCCATCGCATTTTGATTGATTTCGAACTGAAAATATTATTTTTTTCGTTGAAATGAAAATTGCTTTGCATAAAAACAATTCTGCAGGCTCAAAAACCAAGTTGGATAACGTTTTGAGATAAATACAACAGAGGACAGAGAAACAAATCTCCCGTATATCAACCGCTGGATCACAAACCTGAACCATTTATCAGAAGTGCAATGCGCAACTCCGTAAACATCCATACCTTGCCGTCTGTTACCGAATCCATTCAATACTCAGCAGATGAAAGCGATTGTTTACCACACTTACGGCCCACCCGAAGTATTGCAATTCCAGGAAATCGAAAAGCCGATTCCAAAAGGAAATGAAGTTCTCGTAAAAGTACATGCATCCACCGTTACCGCCGGAACTGTCTGGATGCGGAAAGGTGAATTCCCTGGATCGCGGTTGTTTACTTTTCTTTTGCGGTTGATGAATGGTTTCAAAAAACCTCAAAAACCGGTAATTGGTTTCGAGTTTTCGGGAATCGTCGAATCGGCTGGAGCAAGTGTGGGCAAGTTCAAAAAAGGTGATCCTGTTTACGGAACGACTACCGATCTGAAACAGGGTGCTTATGCCGAATATGTTTGTATTCCGGAAAGCTGGAAACAAGGAGTGATTATCCGCAAGCCCGATTTCCTGAGTTTTGAAGAAGCTGCTGCTCTTCCGATCGGAGCAATGACAGCATACCAGATTCTGCGGAAAAAAAACATTCGAAAAGGAATGAAAGTACTTGTTTACGGAGCTTCAGGAAGCGTCGGATCTTATGCCGTTCAATTGGCGAAATTCCAGGGAGCACAGGTTACAGCTGTGTGCAGCGCTGCCAACCAGGAATTCGTCAAATTATTGGGAGCCGATGAAGTTGTTGACTACCGAACCAATGATTTATCTCAATTCACGAGGCAATTTGACATCGTTTTTGATACCGTCGGAAAATTATCCTCTTCCAAAGGAAAATCCTTGTTAAAACCAGGAGGAAAATGGTGTTCCATCAAATCCATCACTTCTGAAAAAACGAGCTACCTGGATGAATTTCACCAAATGATCTCGGACGGAAAGCTAAAACCGATGATTGATCGCACTTATCCTTTGGAAGAAATTGTGGAAGCACATCACTACGTGGAATCCGGACGCAAAAGAGGAAATGTGGTGATTTTGATTGATGGAAATTAATTTGAACAAAAAAATCCTGATTCCTAATTGTTTCATAAATAAGTTATTTATTTTAGTTCACAATGAAAAGGATCAACCTGTTTATTTTCCCACTTCTCCTCCACTCCTGTGGCTTCATACATTATATGGGAACAAAAGAGCCTTCGGATGAATCTCCTGAACATGCTGCTGCATTTTTGAAAAAACACCGGTTCACTTCTTTGGCAGATCACACTTTTTTCCTAAAGGATTCTTTGGTCGATTCACTTTCAACATCTATTCACGCAATAGATACCTGGAAACTCAATAAAGGAACTCCTCAATCCTTGATGCAGATCAGGATATATGACTCACTGGGAAAATTTGTAAATGGCTACGCACAATGTTACGGCCCCTACAAACGGTTAAGTATTCTTGAAAAAAAGGAATTCCGATATTTCAAGCAGTTTCCAAACAATGATAAACTTCTGTTTTCGAATGAATTTTCCTTGTGGGATCTTTCTTCTTCAGAAAAAACAACTATCTCAGGAGCTTGTTCTAAAAATGCCTACACTTTTGTCGTTTACTGGAATTGCTGGTCGAATCATTATTCCAAAGTCATGCTCCGGGCAGTAAAAAAGTATCTCAAGAACTACGAAACCCCCGATTTTCAAATACAGGTTCTTTTAGTCAATACAGGAGTGAATCCGAAAAATACGGGCAGAATCAATTAGTCATCTAAGAAGAGCTTTATCCCCGGAACCGGTTTGCTTCTGAAAACAGGGAATCGTTTTTTGAAAGGACATCATGTCCGTCTCGATACGCTTCGCACTCGACGTGACATGATGCCTCCCCAGCATGATACTCGACGTGACATGATAAAAAACAGTAATTTAGCTTTCAATCAAACAACCATGCAAAAAATCCTTTTTAGTATCATTCTACTGCTTATTTACGCTTGCTCCGGATCTTCTCCGAAAAAAGATTCGACGAAAGCTGAAATTCCGGAACAAAAGCAAAATCCTGTTGAGAACAAAGAAGAACCTGAGCTAATCGTTCACGCAAGTAAATTCCGTATTCTTCCAATCGATCAAAGTTCAGAAGATCCTTCGTTAAAGCTTTTTGTTTCCAAACTCCGGAAAATCGTCCGGCAAAAAAAACTGAATGAGTTTGTTTCTTGTTTAGATACCGGAATTGTATCCAGTTATGGTGGCGGAATGTATGGAATAGAAACTTTTTTGGAAGAATGGAACCTCCATCAAAACTCAAAAGAGTCATTACTTTGGAACACGATGGAGAAATTTCTTAACTTGGGAGGAACCTGGAAAAATGATCAAAAAACCGAATTCTGCTTTCCATACGTGCAATCGGATCTCTTATATCCAAACCTGGATTTCGATTGGTATGTAACAGCTGTTTGTATTTCTTCAAAAACGGATGTTCACAAGGAAGCAAATCGTTATTCCGAAAAAATTGGTTTATTATCTTATGAAATCGTTCAAATTCTTGACAAATCAGAACAATTTACCAAGATAAAAACCATTGACAAAACCATCTCCGGTTACGTATCGACTAACGATCTTATCTATTGCGCATCAGCATATCCTGTTCTTGAAAAGATAAACGGCGAATGGAAAATCACTAGTTTTGCTCCCTATGATTAACTGGCCAGCCTTCTGATTCCTCGAAACCATGAAAAAATTAAAACAAATACATATTCTGATTCTTACTGTCGTTTCGTCGATACTTGGCTTCATCGGGTATTTGATGATTCGTGGAGCATTGAGACATTTTGACAATTACGTCAGTCATATCATGCTTGTAATCGGGATTATTTTCGTTCTCGTTTTTGCATTGGTACTATTAGTGCTTTACCGCATTTCCAAAAGAGAAACCCGAAAAATTGAAACTGAACAAATAGCAGAAACATTGGACATTATACGGAATGGAATAAAAATACCAATCGACCTTGAAACTGTTCAAATCAAAAGCAATCATTGGACCGACACCCGCTTTATTGAGATGAATACTTATGACATCGAAATCAAGGAAGATCAAATCCAAACCATTCTGCAAATTGAAATCGAATTGAACGGGCAAAAACACACTTTTTACTGGCCTTCAGACAAAGAACCTAAAAGCCTGGAAATGTATTTTGCCATTCAAAAGGAAACCTACCTGTATATCGACCGTAAAAATCCGGAACATTTCTACCTCGACCTCAGTTTCATGAATTAAACCATTTACATTCGCAATTCGCAATTCGCAATTATATACACAAAGCCTAACTTTACATTCAAAATCTTTCCGTCTAAAAATTACCCGCAAGAATGAGTAAAAATTCGCACCCCAATTCGTCAAAAGCAAAAAAAAAGGTTCAGTCATTCACAATCTTATCAATTCCTTATCTCCTGTTGATGTTATGGGAAGTGGATATTTTCAGACAAACCTTTATTTCAGTCTTCATTCCTATCACCATTTTCGTAGCCGGAGGTTTGATCCTGTTCTTCCTGTTGAGAACCAAAATTCCGTATTATAAAAAAAGACAGCAAACTTTCGGGACTTTCTTGCTGGCTCTTCACGGAACCATTTTGTTCGGAGGAATTACGATGTTTCTTTTCATGGGCCTGAATTTTTATGTTCCGGGACCGGGCTCTAAAACGGAAACATTGAACCTGAAAGTGGTTAAATCCGGAAAGTTTGGAGGTAAAGGAACTAGAAATCCTTATTTGATTGTTGATTACCACGGATTTGAAAAGCAATTGGTTTTCCCGGTTCATGCCAATACAGCGAACAATGGCTTCCTACAGGTTTCTTTGATCAAAGGTCTGTTCGGTTTTCCGGTAGTTCAGGAAATGCGTTTGATCGCTCCGACTCAGAAGCAGGTGGAGATTGAGCAGAAAAGAGACGAACAGCAAGTCTATCAAAAAATGATCGATCGCGCGGAAGAATACTATTCAGAAGGGAATTTCGCCAAATCGATTGAATTATATGAAAGAGCCGTTGGATTCAGACCATCCGATACACTTTCCAAAAAACGCTTACAAGAGATTAAACTATCGCTTCGTTAGAGCAATTAATTCTGAAAAAACGTATCTTAACGAGCCAAAATAACGGGTTCACAAAAGAATCTGCAAGAAACAAAACCATGCATTTCGAATCACACACCAGGAACAACATTCAGATCGCAGAAGTGCTTTCTGACAAACCAGTTATTCAAACAGCTGAAGACGGGCTGGATTTATTGGGAAACCTGTATTACCAGGGTTTCGACCGGATTATTGTTTACAGCAAGAACATTACTCCTGATTTCTTCGATCTGAAAAACGGATTGGCCGGAGAAATCCTTCAGAAATTTTCCAATTACCGCATCCGCTTGGCAATTGTAGGTGATTTCAGCGCTTACAATTCCAAAAGCATCACTGATTTCATCTTTGAAAGCAACAACGGAAAACAAGTCAATTTTCTGAACTCTGTGGAAGAAGCTTTGGAGAAATTAGCACTCAATTAATCACTGATCATGACAAAAGAAATCAAGTATATCGAATTAAAATCAGGATTTTCCGATAACGGTCCGGCCTGGATTTCGGAAGTTGAATTTTCAAAATCGGGTCAAACCGTTTATTTCAATGATATGGCTTTGAAAAAACTCAAAGTTCCCGGAGCCGGTTCCAACCATTATGACATTGAGACAGGTGAAGAATATTGGATTTCAGGTGTCAAACGCAACGGACAAGACAGGCATTGGGCCGGTGGCGGAAAGATCCTGCTAGATGAAGAGATTGTTCCGGATTACCTCCGATTGGTTGATTTTACGATCATCAGTGAAAAGCATTTTGAATTGATTCAACTGGATAAAGATTTCGATAAAACTCGTTTTAACGAACTGGAGAATTCGAAGGTTGAAAACCTCGAAGTGACTCACTATACCCAATGGTATTGGGATAAGAATCGAAGAAAACTGGTTTGTCAATAACAACCAAATGGAAGAAGCGATCCTTCAAACCGAACGTCTGATCATCCGGCCTGTTTCGGACCAGGATCTCAACGACGTGCATCAATTGCAATCGTTACCCGAAATTACCCGGTTCAATACGGCGGATATTCCGAAAAATAATCAGGAAACGGAAGCTGTTCTTTCTGACTGGATTTCTGATCCGAACCATTTGATATTTGCAATTGAAACAGCTGATGCCGCTAAATTCATCGGATTGATCGGGATCAAATTAGGAAGAGAAAAATACCGGAACGCCGAAATCTGGTTCAAAATCTATTCGGAATTCTGGAATAAGGGTTTCACCACGGAAGCGGTTAAACGCATCATCCGTTTCGGATTCGAGGAGCTCAAACTTCACCGCATAGAAGCCGGTTGCGCGGTCGAAAATACAGGTTCTATCCGTGTTCTGGAAAAAGTCGGAATGCTTCGTGAGGCGCATACCCGGAAAGCCTTACCACTTCAATCCGGCTGGTCGGACGGTTACGATTATGCGATGCTGGATACGGATTACCAATCCTAATTATCGGATCTAGACAATAAACCCTTGAAGACGGGAGTTTTATTCAAATAAAAAATCAGCAGATGCAGCATATCGCACTAGACGAATTTATCAGTGAATTCCCGGAAGTTTTTAACTATTCCGGAGAACAACCCTGGGAGTTGACCAACAACCTGAAAGCCCGGTTGGAGCAAATCATTTCCACGCTTGGAGACGATTACCTCATCAACGACCTGGTAGCAATTCATAAAACGGCAGTGATTGAAAACGGAGTCACGATCAAAGCTCCCGCTCTTATTTCTGCCCATTGTTTTATCGGGGCACACGCCTATTTCAGAGAAGGCGTTTACCTGGATCAAAACGTGAAAATCGGTCCCGGCTGTGAAATCAAAAACAGCATCATCTGCTCCGGAACCGCAGTGGCTCATTTCAATTACGTCGGCAACAGCATTGTTGGCCGGAATGTCAACTTTGAAGCCGGTTCGATTGCTGCCAATCATTACAACGAACGATCCGTCAAAAGCATTTCGGTACTTTACAAAGACCAAATCATCGAAACGAATACGGAGAAATTCGGCTCGCTGGTCGGCGACGATTCCAAAATCGGTGCAAATGCTGTTTTATCTCCCGGAACGATTCTTCCCAAAGAATCCGTTGTCAAAAGACTGGAACTGGTAGAACAAATTCCCGGAAAACAAGCATGAAATACATCTTCACATCCCTCTTTCTTGTCCTGATTTTGTTTGCTTGCGGCGAACAGGAAAACAAACCGCACAACAAAACTGTTCCGACGATTCAACAACCGGCAGAAGAAGAAAAGGATTTTTCCTACCGGGAATTTCAACCCGATACGGTTTCAGGAATTTCGTTGAAAGGCTTTGACATCGAAGCTTCCTATCAAATCAATTCCTTGTATTTTCTTACCGGGTATTATGAATATCCGGATGGAGAAATGGTGTACCCGAATACTGAAACCGATTTCGGAGACCGCTTATTGGTTCTCGACAAACAGCATAAACTCCGTTTTCAATCAAAAGGAGCAGGAGATGTGTATTTGTTCGATCCTCATTTTTACAAAAACGCTCAAAACGACAAAATCTATATCGTTTGTCAGGCGGCTTTTGAATACTATTGCGGCGGAGATGTTTTTTTGGTTGAGAATCAAAAAATCAAACACCTTGGAACCATCGATATTTCAGGTAAAGACATGGAAACCAATTTGATTGACATTCTTCAAATCCATGAAAACAGCAAGGAAACGATCTTCTCTTTCAAAGCTGATTCTGTGATATTTAATCCGGGCGGTGAAAAAGAAGACTTGATCAAAAATACGAATCTGCATTATCGTTACGATGGGAAGAGATTGGAATTTGTTGAATAACCCAAACTTGAACCTAGTTTCAATTAATTTTCAAAGAACCAAAGCATGAAACAATGGATTTCCACCAATAAAAAGAAAGATTCCGTCTTGATTTACGATGATCTGTTATACTACGGAAAACTTCCGTTTTCTACTCAGCCGGAAATCCTGGATCAACAGGAAATCACCAGCGAATTGGCTTCCATTCCTTTATCCTATTTGAAACGGGTTCAAATCAACCATAAAACAAAAGTCACCATTCTTGAATACGGAAAAAAATCTGACCTTTCCATACTCATTCGCTGGGAAGATCAAACACATATCCGGGAGTTCAAAGATTTCATATTGAATCATTATCCGGGAGCATTTATCTTATCCGGTGAAAAAAAAGCAGCCACTACAACCCGAAAACCAGTATTTGCAATGATCGCAATCGTCATTCTCTACGTTATTGTTCTCGCTTCCGGAACAGAAGCTGTCGGCTATTCGACTAACATGAGAACAAATTCGGTAAATGCCTTTAAAGCATTGTGTCAGGCAATTGCATCACTTGGACCAATAACTGTCACCATTCTATTTGTTTTACTTTTCCTGATTGCTTTGAATGCCTTTTTCAGAGCAGGAAAAACAAATGAACAGCTAACGATCATTCAATTAAAAAGAGATTAGTCGCCACAACTCCACTAGCGAGACCGGTAGGCGAGCATCTATCTGTGCATCTGCGGAAAAAAAATCACTAGAACTTTCTAATGTAACGAGTGGAAAATTTTAAACAAGTTATTGTCTCCTTCTTACCTCACAGAATGTCTTTCAGACGATGTTTCACCTTCAAAAGCATAGCTTTTTCTTCTTTGCGGTAAAAAAAAACAAATGTAATCATCCCGAACTTGTCTGAAATTCATTTCTAAGAACCATTCAACCTATTTTTTCGGAAAGAATTCGTCCAGGTTTTATACTTTTAGGTGGATTCAAAAAGATCTTCGTTATGAAACAAATCGTTACCCTTTTACTGACAAGCACCTGCCTCCTTTCTGCTACTGCACAAACCAAAGAGAAAAAACCGAATTATGCCAAAAGACTGGCCGGAATTGAAAAAGAACTGGAGAAAGTACTTACCGATCAAAAAGCGGTCGGGTTTTCGGTAGCTGTTGTCTACAAAGACAAAGTGCTTATGAGCAAAGGATTCGGTTACCGCGACCTGGAAAACAAAAAGCCGGTTACTCCGAATACCCTTTTTGCGATTGGTTCATCAAGTAAAGCCTTTACTTCTGCCGTACTCGGACAGTTGGAAAAAGAAGGAAAACTGAAACTCGACGATCTTGCGACCAAACATTTACCGCAGTTAAGTTTCAAATACGATTACATGAATACCGGAATTACAATCCGAGATATGATGTGCCACCGCACCGGGCTTTCCCGTTTCGATTATTCCTGGTATTTGTTCAATACGGCAAACAGAGACAGCCTGATCGAACGGGTAAAATACATGGAACCGAATAAAAAACTGCGTGAAAAATGGCAGTACAATAACTGGATGTTCCTGGCACAGGGAATGATTGCTGAGAAATTGACGGAGAAAACCTGGGAACAGAATATCCAGTCACGTTTCTTTACCCCTTTAATGATGACGCACAGCAACACGGACATTAACCTTGTAAAAAAAGATGCGGATGCTTCTCTTCCCTATTCTTTTGACGGGAAAATGAATATCAAAAAAGTGGATTATTACAACATCAACGGAATGGGCCCGGCAGGAAGTATTAATTCCTGTGCAAACGACATGGCAAATTGGGTTTCTACCTGGGTAATGGGAGGAAAATTCAACGGCCAGGAAATTATTCCGGCTGCTTACCTGAGAGCTGCTTCCAGTTCTCAAATGGTGGTTGACGGCGGACGTCCGGATGAGCATTCGGATATTCAATTCAGTACTTACGGATTCGGCTGGTTCATGGAATCATACCGTGGACACTATTTGGTAGAACATGGAGGAAACATCGACGGATTCTCGGCAAATGTAGCATTCTACCCAAGCGATTCGATCGGAATTGTCGTATTAGTGAACCAAAACGGTTCCGCCGTTCCCGGAGTTGTCCGCAACATGATTTCAGACAGGTTGTTTGCTCTAACTCCGATTTCATGGAGTGCGGATGCTAAAAAAGAATTGGATGAGATGGCAAAAGCTGTAGCTGAAATGGCTAAGAGCACTGATTCTTTACAGGTTAAAGACACCAAACCTTCCCATCCGTTAAAGGATTATGCCGGCTATTATTCCAATCCTGCTTTCGGTGATTTCACCCTTGTTTTCGAAAATGATACGTTGAAAGCAGCACTTGGAGGTGAAAAAGTGTGGCTGAAGCATTACCATTACGATGTATTCTCACTGGAATCAACTGGCAAAGACGAACACCCGGAGGACGATTCGAAATTCCTGATCAACTTCGCAAGCGCGAGTAACGGAAAGATCGAAAGTGCTTCTATGGAGTTGGGCGAACCGGAAAAAAGTTCTGTATTTGCACGTAGCAATCCGAAAATAGAAATCTCAGGTGACGAATTGGCTAAGTATGCCGGCGATTATGACTTGCAGGGGCAAACGATCAAGATTTACCTGAAAGGAAAAACCCTGATGCTTCTTGTTCCCGGGCAACCGGATTACGAAACCGTGTCTGTTGGAAACGATACCTTCGATTTTGTGATCGTCAAAGGATACAGCCTGAAATTTACGGTTGAAAACGGGAAAGCAACCACCGTTACCATTATGCAGCCAAACGGAAACTTTACAGCCAAACGCAAATAAGAACAGATGTTTCGAATTGCATTACTGAACACATTCCTTTTCTTGTGCGGAAGTCATTGGGTTTCTGCACAGGAAAATGCGCTTCAGAAAAAGATTGCAGCCATTTCATAAAGCAATGAAAACAAATGGGTTAACCAATCAAAAACAGTTCATTTTCAACGGGCGTTATTTCGAACCGCAAGCTACCAAAACTAAGAAGAAGCATCAACACACACAGTGAAACCCGTTTCACACATTTTTTAATTGGCAGAAAAGTCTTTTATTCCTACTTTTCAACTATTAATTTTACCACTTTTAACTGATACAACAATGACAAAAGAAATTTGGCTCAATTTACCTGTCAGGGATGTAGAAGCATCCAAAGCTTTCTTCACAGCAATCGGATTTACACCCAAGCCGGAACAATCTGCTCCGGGAGAAAGAGCTTGTTTTCAGGTAGGAAAAACAATCGTGATGTTATTTGCAGATTCTATCTTCAAACACATCAATGGCGGTTTGGCAATGAATGACACACAGAACACGGCTCAAATGCTGATTTCCTTTGATGCGGAAAGCAAGGCCGAGATTGACGAATTGGCGCAAAAAGTGAAACAAGCCGGCGGGAATGTTTTTTCCCAACCGGCAGAAAACCAGGGCTGGATGTATGGCTTTGCCTTTGCGGATTTGGACGGTCACCGCTGGAACGGATTGTACATGGATTTTTCGAAATTAAACGCTTAGACATTTATGAAAGGAATCAAAATCACCTTTTGGGTGAGCACCATTTTAATCGGTTTATTTATCATTCCGGGAGTTTTCTTTTTAAACGATCCTTTTGCACTGGAAGGCACCAAACATTTGGGATTACCGCTTTGGTTTCATTGGGAACTGGGAATTCTGAAGCCAATCGGCGCTTTGGCAATTCTCTTGCCTTTTGTTGGAAACAGGATTAAAGAATGGGCTTATTTCGGGCTTTTCCTGGATGTTTGTTCCGCTTTCTACGCTTTGGCCTGGGTTGACGGAATGAAAGGTTCTACTTTCTTCCCAATCATCGTCCTGGTGCTTCTGATCGTTTCCTATTGGAGTCATCACCGTTTGAACAAAGTATTCTAAACCAATTATCAATTCAGATTACATGCGATTTTTACTGCTTGTTTTGTCCATCTCCTGCTTAACGTTGTCAGGATGTATCAAGAAAAAACTTTTAAACCCGGAGGCAGACATTTTATCTTTTCAATTAGATCCTTCTGATATCACAGCCAACACGGTAATCGACGAATCTTCCCGGAAGATCTTCATTTACCTCAATACGGATGCCTATCAAAATGGTGTAACTCCGGTTCTTGAAATTACCAAAGGAGCGGTAGTTTCTCCGGCTTCCGGAACGCATATTGAATTTGATCAAACGGTTTATTATACGGTAACTTCCGAATCCGGAGCAAACAAAAAGACGTACGAAATTGTCGTTGTCCGTATCGGAGACTGGTCTTTTAATTTTGAAGACTGGCAGGTGAATTCCAACGATCAGTACGAATATCCGGTCGAACCGAACGGAATTCAAATCTGGTCTTCAGCAAATGCCGGAGCTGCTTTGGCGGGAATTACTCAAAGTCCGGGCTCTTACCCGACCAGGTCCACAAACGATGGATTAAACGGCACAAAAGGAGCGAAAATGACAACTCTTCCGGGAACTTCCCTTTCTCAGCTTTTAGGAATTCACATTATTCCGGGTTCCATTTTCCTCGGGAGTTTCAATACGACGAATGTCATTCTCAATCCTCCGACAGCAACTGAATTCGGACAACCTTACGAAGAAAAACCTGCCCGTTTCAGCGGATATTACAAATATACACCGGGATCTGTTTTCATCGATCAAAACGGAGATCCTGTTCCCTCCGAAACTGATCAATGCTCGGTTTACGCTGTTTTTTATAACGGTCCGGATCGCCTGGACGGATCAAATATTCACACCTCTCCTTTGGTGATTGCCAAAGCAGTTTTAACGAACGGAGTTCAGACGAACGGTTTTGTTCATTTTGATATTCCTTTCACATTCACTCCCGGAGTAACAATCGGAAGTAACACCATGCTCGCAATTGTAGCTTCATCCAGCTACCAGGGTGATCAATACCGCGGAGCAGTCGGAAGTGAACTAATTATTGACAGTCTAAGAATTATACCTGAATAAACATGAAATACGCAATCACGACTAGTTTTCTTCTTTTGGTTCTGTGTTTTCATGTCCATTCACAGGAAAAAGAAAAAAAGCCCCGGATTCATCCTTTTGAATCCCGGAAATTTACGCACAGCCTGGTTTTCGGTTTAAATCTCGGGGCAGCTGCTCCTATTTCACTGCCGGCAAACATCCGGAAAATCAATCGCTATAACCCGGAATTTTGTCCGTCTTTCGGATATGAAATGCTTCACCATTTCACAAAAGAATGGAGTATCGGATTCAGTGCGAAAATTGATTACAAAGGAATGTCCGTAACAGACAGCGTGGCGTATTATCATACTTCCATTGAGCAGGAAAACAATGGTGAGACTTCCCGTTTCGAAGGTGATTTTACAGGAACAAACCGCACCAATGTGCGCAATGTGTATTTCAATTTGCCGGTTTATACTGTCTGGACTCCGTCCGATCGCTGGTTTTTCAGATTGGGTGGATACGTGGCTTACAAATGGTATGGAAAATTTGACGGAAGTGTTTCCGACGGGTATATCCGGAAAGGAAATTCCCTGGGTGAAAAAGTATTCATCACTCATGCAACCTTTGATTTTTCGGATCAGCAGCAACATTGGGACTTGGGAATTGACGGCGGAGCCGGAATCTTTTTAGGAAAACGCTGGAGCATTCAAGCCAATCTGCAATGGGGACTGCGTCCTCTCTTCCCATCTGATTTTACCGGAATGAATTTTAAAATGTATAACATTTTTGCAAACGTAGGTGCAGCAGTGCGCATCCTATGAATTAACGAATAATTTACGAATACAATTATAATGCAGATGATGAACACACAAATAAATCAAATACAAAAAAGTCTGGAAGCAGTTCGTTCCGAGGTTGTAAACCACCCGAGCTATCCTGCTATTCAGTCCATTGAGGATATCCGTGTATTCATGGAACACCACATTTACGCCGTTTGGGATTTCATGTCTCTTCTCAAGGCTTTGCAAAACCAGTTAACCTGTACGCAAGTTCCCTGGTTCCCGGTCGGATCTGCAGAAGTTCGTTACCTCATCAACGAAATTGTTTGTGGGGAAGAATCGGATCTGGCTTCGGAGGAAGATGTAAAAAACGGAGATGGAATCCGCAAAAGTCACTTCGAATTGTACCTGGAAGCAATGGCACAAACCGGCGCTTCAAGAGCTGGTATTGATTCCCTGTTCCATGAAATTCAACAAGGAAAATCGGTAGAGCAAGCAATTGATGCGGTAATTATTCCGGAAGCTGCCAAACGCTTTTTACGCTTTACCTTTGAAGTGATTGCAACCAACAAGCCACATATTATTGCGGCTGTTTTCACTTTCGGAAGAGAAGATTTGATCCCGAACATGTTCCACAACATTGTCAGTGATCTGAATGTAAAATTCCCGACTCAGCTTGCTACCTTCAAATTTTACCTGGACAGACACATTGAAGTTGATGGCGACCATCACAGTCATTTAGCCTTGCAAATGGTAAGTGAATTGTGTGGAAATGATCCTGTAAAGTGGGAAGAAGCCGGACGTTATTCCGTGAAATCCCTGGAAATGCGAAAACAACTCTGGGATGGTGTGATGGAAACAATTCAAAAACATCAGACAGCATAAAATTAAAAAGACTCTATCGGAAATACCCGGTGGAGTCTTTTTTTTAGTGATTTCCCTGTTCTTTTCTAAATCGTTTGCAGTGTACGAAAATAGAGGTGATGAACTTTTTTCACACTAGTTTTCACAACTATGTAACGTGTTTTGATTTTAGGATTTCAAGGTATCATTCCTTCCTAATTCCAGAAAACAAGACTGAAGAGGGGATTGAAAACGGCTGAAACGCCCTAAAACTGTGTGTTAAATCTATAACATTTTTATACTGTATCTATGCTTTATCCATACTTGATCTATGCTCTATCTATACTTGACCCGTATCTAAGCTATTTAAATTCGGTTTTTGGGGATTTTGGATTCCTCTTTTAAATGGTGTTTTTTTACAATTGTGCGAAGCGGATTCTGCCTGTTATTCTTGATTCTATTTTGCCGCTATCGGTTCGAGGATTCCGACATTTCAGTCGAGGTATATTAAGAACACAGGGCAAAATCACCCGAACTGACATACCCCACCCGAAGGGCGATTGACTAGTGATGCGTACATCTTACGCTATTACTGAGTTTCTCTTACTTTTTTCATTGCCAAAAAAGTAAGCAAAAAGGCTAGGCCTCTACTCGAAAACCTGTAAACTACGCGGCATTGCGCGAAAGCATTCAAAACTCGTCCTACGGACTCAAACACCGAATGCTTTTTTTCGCTTCATTTGCTTGTTTACTACGGTTTTCAGCGTAAGGGCCATTTTCACCCCCTCTTCTAGAAGGCATTTCTGTTTCAATTCCAGAAAAATAACGGGTTGTGCTAATAAATAGGAAATCGCCACTCGAAGACGAATGAATTTGACTTCCGGAATGTTGAAATGGGAAATCACCTAAACTCTTGGACAAGTCAAAATCGTTTATTGCAACAGTATTCTGATACGTGCGGTATTCCCTTTTTGATCCCGGAGATAAAGCAGGTAGCACCCTTTGTTCAAATCCTTCATGCTGATCTCCGCTCCCGGAGAAGTCAACAAGCCACTTTGAACTTCAGCTCCCAAACTGCTATAAATCCGGTAATTCGTTTCCGACTGAAGTCCCTTGATAGATAACAGGCCACTTGTCGGATTGGGGTAAACATTCAAATCAGGTAATGATCCGGACGGATTTACTCCCAAACCGGTAATGTTCAAACTCGTACAAGTCTGATTCGATCCACAGCTGCTGTAAGCCGTCGCACAAACGGTATATGTTCCCGACATTCCATAGGTGTATTCTATCGCATTTCCGGTCATCGAAGTTCCGTCTCCCAATGACCAAACAACGCTGTCCGCATTCGCTGAACCGGTATACGTAAAATCAACCGTTAATCCTGAAGCAGTGTGATTAAATGCAGCTACCGGAGCGGGACAAGTACAATCGGACGATCCCAATTTAGCAATGTATCCGTCCGTATTTCCATCTTGTTTCGTATGAGTAACTCCGGCAATTGTGATATTACCGCTGAACTCACCACCCAGGTAGAAATTGCCGCGATGGTCGGAAATAAGTGCCGTAACATATTCATCAACGCCCTGGCCGCTGTAAAGCGTATCAATTTTGATCATATTTCCGGTTGCAGCATCAAATTTGGCCACAAAATCATTATAATACTGATTGTTTACTCCCAAACTGATTCCGCCCCATTCGAAATTACCGCCTGCATATTCTCCTGCAAGGGCTACCGTGTCGTGTGAGCAAATCACCACACGACCTGCATTATCTGTATTTCCGGAAGCATTATTGGCGTAAAGCACCGTTCCCGACGAATTGAACTTAACCAAAATTGGAAAGCCCCATACTCCGATGGTGTTATTGAAATTATACGCTCCGAAACCATCTCCTGCTCCGCCATTGAAATCATTGTAGGAATACCCGGTTACATACACATTTCCCAAATGATCAACTGCCGGCTTGCCATTCAGAGCTGTCGGAATTGAATTGTTATTGCTTTTTTGCACCCAAAGCACATTTCCCGTGCTGCTGAAACACGCCAGGAAATTTCCGCCGGTAATAGCATTCGGGCCGAACGAAATCGTATAAGGATCATAACGGATTCCATTCCAGTAATAGTGCGTACTTACCGGATCATACATCATGTAAAAGCCGTATGGGCTTATTCCCGCGGTAGACGGACGGGTGACATCAAAATGCAAGCCTCCGATAAAATTGCCGTTTTTATCATATTTAAGTGCGTAAATATTCTCGTCAGGTGGAAACGTTGCGGTAAAAGCTCCGTTTGCATAATTACCCGCTTCGAGTATGCACATCACGTGTGCATTGCCATTTTTTTCTACCGTCAGGTTAAATCCCGCAGTTGGAGTAACGGTTGAAATATTGTCCGGTTCGGGCATGCGCTGCCACAAAAAGTTACCGATTGTATCGTATTTCAACAACATCAATTTCTTCATTGTAGGTGGCAAAGTATCATCGTCATCAATGTAAATATTGCTCGCATTCCCACTCCCGATATGTGCCAAAATATATACTCCACCCAATGTATCTGTTCCCACACCGAAACCGGCATCCGAGGAAGTAGTTCCGATGACTTTTGTCCAGCGATAGCTTCCATCACAACGGAAACTGGTAATTCCGATATCTGTAGAACCATTCACCGAAACGGGGTGGCCATCTACATTGGCCTGGCTGCCAAGAGTCCAAAGCACATAGGTATTTCCGTGGCTATCAATAGCCATTTCCTTGGTTCGGTTCTGGGCCCGTTTTCCCCACTGCCATTGCTGTGTTTGCGCAGAAAGAGTTATAAGAGAGAGGAAAAAGAGAGTAGATAGTAAGTATTTCTTCATAAGCATTTATTTATGTCCGACCTAAACACCGGCCTGTTCATCAATCGCTTAAAATGATGCCGGCTCAATCTTTTTCATAACGGTCAAATCTAAAAATCAAAGCCTTAAGACACTCTTTATTAACCACATGATTGATATTTGTTACTCATTTAACAAGTGATTGAATGATCGTTTCGCTTCAATGTCAGTTCGGGTATCCCGCAATGCGTTCTCGATACTCAGCCAAAGGCTGATACTCGAACTGGCTGTGCGGAATGTATCGAGAACACATTGAAACAGTGTTTATTTCTCTCAAAAACGAAAAAGGCTGACAGTAATTTGTCAGCCTTTCTTTTAAACCTATTCTACATTTTTCATTTCCACTTTCGGTGGTATCAATCGATAGATGATCGGTGTTACAACTCTTGAAAGCAAGGTTGAACTGATCAATCCTCCGATCAACACAATCGCCAAAGGAGAAATTAAAGGATTGGTAGAGATGGCTATTGGTATCAAACCTCCGATCGCTGTGAGCGATGTCAACACGATCGGTAAGAATCTCACTTCTCCGGCTTCCCGGATTGCTTCGTCCAATGTTCTTCCTTCTTCCCGCAGCTGATTGGTAAAATCTACGAGTAAAATCGAGTTTTTCACTTCGATTCCCGCCAATGCAATCAAACCAATCACCGCTACAAAAGAAAGTGAATTTCCGGTCATCCACAGAGCGATCACTGCTCCTACGATTCCCAACGGAATAACGGAAAGAACGATCAAAGTACTTTTAAAGGTTTTGAAAAGCAAAATCAACACGGCAACGAACAGGAAGACTGTAATCGTTATAATGGTATTAAATCCTCCGAACGATTCGTTGCGTGATTCGAATTCACCACCCATCACGTACGAATAACCTTCCGGTAGTTTCTGCTGATCCATTTTGGCAATCACTTCTTTGATCAGATTATCCACCAAAACGCCTTTTTGTGCAAATGCACTGACGGAAACCGTCCGGACTTTGTTGTAGTGATTGATAAACAAAGGCGAACTTTCCAATTGAAGCGTCGCAATCTGTGAAAGCAAAATGGCTCTTCCCTGCTGATTGTTGATGTACAATTGATTGAAAACTTCCAGGGTCGCACGTTCACCTTTATGTGTTGTCAAAAGCATCGAAAACTCGTCGTTGTTTTCATCCGAGAACGTTCCCAAATCTACTCCTGCAATTGCCAAACGAACCGTTCTGTCAATGTCCACGGTATTCACACCAAGTGCCCGTGCTTTTTCTTTCGAAATCACCAGTTTGAAATCGGATTTCAGGTTACTCACCGGGTTGTTGACGTACATTGTTCCGGGAGTTTCTTTCAATAATTTTTCCACCTGCTGACTCAATTTGCGCAGCGTATCCAGGTTATCACCGGAAAGACGTACTTCCACAGGAGCAACCATCGGCGGGCCTTGTTCAAAGTTTTTCACTTCGATTTTTGCCCCGGGATATTCATTGAAAATGGCACGTAAATGATCTGAAATTTCTTGTTTCTTCTCTACTCCGGTATGTTTTTCCAACTGAACAAAAATCTGTGCGAAATCCGTGCGTTCGTTTTCCTGTGCTACGTTGTAATAAACCGGTGGATTTCCTTTTCCGACGTTTGAAGCGAAATATTTGATCTCCGGAATCTTTGCTAACTCTTTTTCTACATATTTCGTGATTTCGTTTGTGTGTTCCAGGTTTGTTTGCAAAGGTGCAGATACATTCACCATGAATTGTGGTTTTTCCGATGCCGGGAACAAACTGAAACCGATTACCGGGAACAATGCCAACGATCCGCCGAAAATTCCCAAAGCAATCATCAAAGTAATCACCGGACGTTTCAAGGCTTTATCCAACAGTACCGAATACGTTCCTGAGATTGCTTTTTGAAGCGCACGCAAGAAAATATTTCCGTCATGTTGTCCCTGGTGCTGTTTCAACAAACGGCTTGACAAGAATGGAATAATCGTCAAAGAAACCACCATCGAAGCCAAAACGCTTGCAATCACCGCCATCGGAAGACTTCGGATAAAATCTCCGGCAACTTCCGGAAGGAAAACCAACGGTAAAAACGCAATGATCAAGGTAACCGTACAACCTACAACCGAAAGTCCGATTTGCTTGGTCGCCATCAAAGTTGCATCCATTCGGGAATACCCTTCGCGCAGCCAGCGTTCGATGTTTTCAACGACCACAATGCTGTCGTCGACCAATAATCCGAGTGCCACAACCAATCCCACAATACTCAGCTGATTGATGTTGTAACCCATCACATTCAGTAAAACCAACCCGATTGCCAAAGAAAGCGGAATCGAAATCATTACGACCAATGAAGCACGTCCGCCCAAAGGAAGCAAGGTAATTGCCACCAGGAGAATCGCAATCAGGAAATCAACTCCCAAACCTCCCAAACGCGTATTCACATTGTCTCCCTGGTCGAAATGATTCACCATGTCGATATTGGAAGGAACTTTCGAATCAAATTTGTCCAGAACTTCCAAATATTTCTCCTGCGTTTTCGAAATATTAAAACCTTCTTTCTGCGCTGCCGATACAAAAACACAGCGGTGTCCGTTCAAGCGCGTAATGTGTTTTGTTTCCGAAAAATCGTAATACACATCCGCCACATCCTTCAGCGGAATGGTTTTTCCTTCGGAAGCATAAATAATCGTATTAGCGATTTCTTCCAGGGAAACGTAATTTCCACTCGTTTTGACGTTCAGTGATTTCGTCCCGACATTGATACTTCCTCCCGGAATATTGGCAATTTCACTTTGTAGCGTTCCGACAACTGCATTCAAGGGAATGTGCAATTGAGCCAGTTTGTCTGTTCTCAAATCGATCCGAACCTGCTCATCGGAAAGTCCGTGAATCTTCACATTTTTCAGTTCGGGTAGTTTCTCCAGTTCATCCTGCAAATCTTCCGCTACTTTTTTCAGACTTTTCCGCGATGCATTCTCACTGATCAAAGCAGTCTGAATAACATTCACATCGGAAGCAAGCAGTTTTTTCACCTCGATGCTTAAGATTTCATCCGGAAGTTCGGAACGCATTCCGTTGACTTCCCGCGTCAGTTCCTGGAATTTTTCATCCACATCCGATTCATACTTGTATTCAACCTGCATGATCGCTACGCCGTCTTTAATTTGCGTTTTGATGCGTTTAATATTTTCCAGGCTGTAAATTTGCTTTTCCAATGGCTTCACCACCAATTCTTCCATATCCGAAGGACTCGTTCCCGGGTATACTACAATCACGGGAAACATCGGGGAATTGGTCGTCGGATCCTCGCTCCGCGGCATCGTCAGAAGCGTATTGACTCCCAACGCGATCGCCATGACAAACAACACCAGTGTGAACTGGTAATTGCGTACTGCGTATGTTGCTATTTTCATCGTCAGGAAGTTATTTTGCAGAAATGGTTGATTCCTCGTTCAAATAAGGTCCGCCGGAAACAACTACGTATTTATATCCTTCCAAACCTTCTGAAACTTCCACGACATTCTGATCCAGGTTTTCCACCTTCACAGCCACTTTCTTCACCGTTTTCTGATCGTTCGAAATGAACACAAAGCCTTCGTTCGCGTTTCCGTCCAATAAAGCTTCGTACGGGATTTTCCAGTTTTCGGAAGTTTGAGAAAGACGGATGGTTGCTTTTCCGAAAACGCCGCTTGCCAAACCTGCAGGTAGTTTTCCGTTCAATTCCAGTTCCACCGTAAATGTTCCGCTATACGGATCAATGCTTTCCGATTTGCGGGAAACCTTCGCCTGTACTTTTTGATTTTTGAAAACATCCGCTTCAATTTCCGCCATATCTCCGATTTGAATCTGGCTCCATTGACGATCACTCACTCCCACTTTCAGTTTGAAAGAATTCGATCCGGCACCATTTGTCTGGAAAACAGGAGTTCCACTTCCCACCAACTGGCCTTGATTTGCCAGTTTGCGCAAGATGAAACCATTTGAAACCGCCCGGATTTCCGAGTATTTCAAGTTGAACAAAGCCGATTGAAGCTGTTCGTCTGCCACATCAAAAGCAGTTTGAGCATTCTGCATTTGTTCCAATGTTGCAAATCCCTCTTTTTGCAGGTTTTTAGCCCGTTCCAAATCTCGTTTTGCTTTTTCAAGACCTAATTTTGCTTGACTCACGGTTGCTTTTACCAAAGTCAAATCCAGCGTTGCCAACAATTGCCCTTTACTGACTTTATCTCCTTCTTTGACATACAATTTCTGGATGATTCCGCCGGAAAGAAAGGATAAATAGGTTTCGTCATCTGTCGTGAATTGTCCGGAAACATGGATCTCTTCACTCGAATTCATGGCTTTTAAGGATTCCAGTTTTACAGGAATCACTTCCACCTTGGGAATTTCATTCGTAGCCTTTTCTTTGGAGCCGCATGAAGCCAAAAACAAAGAAAGCGCTATTCCGGATGTTATTATTTTTTTCATATTCGAATAGTTTAATGATTGATATTCAATGGATATGTTGCTGCTGCCCGCTCAAGTTCAGCCAGGGAACTCAAGTAGTTTTGATATTGGATCAGGACGAATAATTCAGCGTTTGTTACTTGATTGGAGGCATCAATAAACTCTAACTGACTCGTTAATCCTTCTCTGTTTGCTCCTGAAACCAGGGCAAAGTATTCTTTGGAAGCTTCTAATTGTACTTTAGCGGTTTCCCAGTTTTCTCTTGCATTCAATGTATTTCGGAGTGCTTGCTGACGTTGTAATTCCAATTGCTGTTCTACCTGGTCCAACTGCAAACGTGCATTCTCCAGTTCGTATTTGGTTTGCTTGATCTGCTGCTGATTGCGCGAACCGTTATAAATCGGAATGGAAGCTGAAACGCCGAACATGTAATAAGCCGATTTTCTGCTGACTTCCCAATTTGTTCCCTGCGAACCCAAATCCAGGAAAGCATTGATCTTCGGAACCCAATAGTTCTTGTTCATTTTCAAAACCGATTCCTGGATTTCGATGGATTGATTGATCAATTCCACTTCTTCCCGTTCTTTCACGGCTTCCAACTGCGGATTGGATGTCGCAACTTCTTCCAGGATGATCGGCGTTTCCAATTGCCTGTTGATCAGAAAATTGAAATAAGCTTCGGCATTTTTCAACTGATTTTTTGCAGTCGAAATCGACGTATTCATCTTCATCAATTCCGTTTGTGCTTTGAGCAGGTTCACTTTCAAACCTTTTCCCTGTTTGATCAATGCTTCATTCAAAGCGACGTTCTGCTCCAGGATCTTTTTATTCGATTCATAGACTGCAACCGATTTGGAAGCCATAATAACATTGTAATAAGCCACTTTGATGTTCTTCACCAATTCCCGCGCATAAACTTGCATGTCCAGACTACTCAACTCTACTTTTTGCTGCTGAATGTGCTTGTTCGCGTAAATATCCATGTTCAGAAGCGGAACGGAAGTCCGGATATAGGTATCGTAGAAATTATTGGGTAAGAAATTGATTTGTTGATTTTGAATCTGCGGAAAGGCATTCGTTCCGGTCATTTGATTCAAAGTCGAATAAACCGGGTTGAGCATATCTCCAACCGGAAGTTCGGAGTAACGACCTCCTTCCGCGCTGGTATAAGATGCATTGAAGTCAACGGAAGGCAAAAAATTGCTCTTTGCTGTATTCAAGGCCAAAAGTGCTTTGTCCAATTGAACAGAACGCTGTTTCAACACCAAATTGGAATCCAATCCCTGCTTGATATATGCGTCTAATACTTCCTGTGACCAGGCAGTTGGGAGAAAAAACACACTTCCCAATCCTGTCAGTAAAATGATTAATTTCTGCTTCATAGTAATCATTGTTATTTTAATAAACAGTGTTAAGTAAATATTAAAAAAATTAGCGACTGAATGAATCGAGCAATTTTAAGAATTCGGAGAAGGCCAAATCCACGATTTTTTCGCGTTTCACTTCATCCAAAACCTTGCATCTGCCTCTGTCGTAAAGACTGATCATTCCGTGCATTGTGGCCCAAACCATATAGGCTCCGACTTCTGCATCTTCAAACGGAAGGTATTTTTGTTCCATACATTCCTGGATGGTCCATTTCAACCCTTCGAAAGCTACCATTCCTTCTTTCCACGTCTCATCATCCTCATCGAGTTTGTTCATCGGTGAGTTCTGGACGAACATCAAATCGTAATAATCCGGATGATCTGCGGCGAATTGCAGGTAAATGCGTCCCATCGCCTTTAAACGTTCAAAGGGATTTTCAACCGAGTTGAGCACCTCCATTTTGCTCACCAGCAATTGAAATCCTTCTGTATGCAAAGCGTAGATGATTGCATCTTTATCTTTAAAATACAGGTAAATCGTTGTGGGACTGTATTCAATTCTCTGAGCAATCGAACGAATGGAAGTCTGGTCAAAACCTTTCTCCAAAAAGACTTCCCTGGCAGCTGTCAGGATGCTTTTTTGAAGTTCTTCTTTTTCCCGTTCCTTACGTTCGTTAATTCCCATTTTCAAAATTGAATGATGCAAATATACTTAACACTGTTAAGTTTCCAAATTTTATTTCAAAAAAATGAAAGAAAAACCATTTTTTACCGCTAAAACACAACGAGCGTAAGGCAAATAAATACTTCACGCTCGTGTTTCACCTTATATATTTGTTTGGTGGGTTGGCTAATAATTCGTTCTTTTTCTTGAAAACGACACTAACTCATTGATATTGTATGCACAATAATTTTGCAGGGCTTACGTTTTACCCTCAATTAATTGATTTTCAAGCAACTAAAAGCATTCAATAAAAAATGATATTTGAACCACATAGGAGCATCCGTCACATAATTATTATTGGGGTTTAGATGGCAGCTTCGCTGCATAATGAATAACCACCAAGGCACAAAGACATGAAGTATATCTGTGGGAGGTTGAGTTAACCACAATAGCTCACATAGAAACATAGCATGTAATTCTCTGTAAACTATGTGATCTATGTTTCTATGTGGTTAAATCAATAGTGATATCAACCGGTCGATTTCTTCTTTGGTATTGAATGCATGCATGCAGATTCTCAATCTTTGAGAACCGCTTGGAACAGTTGGTGGAAGAATGGCTTTTACAGCAAAACCGGCTTGTTGAAGTTCATCAGCTTTTGCTTTACAGGCTTCCAGTTCAGGAAATTCGATTACCTGGATCGGGGAACGATCGGAGCTGATTGTCGACTGAATCTGTTTCGAAAAATACGTGATGTTTTCCTGCAATTGCTCTCTCAAAGCATCCTTTTTGCTCAATCCGATTTGTCCCATCATGTGTTGGTAGAAACTTTCGGGAAGTGCTGTCGTGTAAATAAAGGATCGTGCGAAGTTGATCAGATACTGACGCACTTCTTCCGAACAGCAAACCGCAGCCCCATGTGTTCCGTACGCTTTTCCGAATGTAAATAATCGGATAAAAACTTCGTCATTGATTCCGAGCTCCTGGCATAATCCTAAACCATTCTCTCCGAAAACTCCTCCCGAATGTGCTTCATCAACAATCAGGAATGCTCCATATGTTTTACACAAGCTGCTGATTTCTTTCAGAGGAGCAAGATCTCCGTCCATGCTGTAAAGTGACTCTACAGCTACGAAAATCGTTCCTTCTGCTTTTTGAAGCTTCTTCTCGAGATCCTGGATATTATTATGCCGGAATGAAAATGCATTGGCGAAGCTCAGACGGATTCCGTCACGAACCGAAGCATGCACCAATTCATCGTAAATAATTGTATCTCCTTTTTGCGGAAGCGACGAGAACAATCCCAGGTTGGCGTCGTATCCCGAATTGAAGATCAAAGCAGCTTCCGATTGGAAATGGCCGGCCATTTGTTGTTCGATTGCTTCGACGGCTTTTGAATTTCCTGAAATCAGCCGGGACCCTGTGCTTCCAAGGATTTCAATCCGGTGTGGAATCCGGGCAAGTCCAAGATAATCGTTCGACCAGAAATCAATCAATCCATCAAACGACAAAAGGGAGCGTAAACTCCCCTTCTCTTGTCTATCTTGTAAACGCTTTTGAAATTTCACGTTCATTTCTTACGAAACTGTAGTCACTTTTCGTGGTGTGAATCCTGCGGAAGCAATTTTCGCTTCAGCCAATTCTTTTGCACGCTGTGCTTCTTTTTCTTTTCTTGCCTCGATAATCGGATCCGGTTTTGAAACAGGTTGTTCCCCATCAGCAAATGCTTCTTTCGGGATTAAACCCAAAATCTGGAACATTTCCTTGTCTTCGTTGAATTCAGGGTTTGGAGTCGTCAACAATTTATCTCCTGCGAAAATAGATCCGGCTCCGGCCATGAAACACAAAGCCTGGCCTTCCATCGTCATTTTGGTTCTTCCTGCAGACAAGCGAACTACCGCTTCCGGGAATGCAATACGCGTTGTTGCAACCATGCGGATCATTTCCCATTGTTCGATCGGTTTCTGATCTTCCAAAGGTGTTCCTTCAACCGCTACCAAAGCATTGATCGGAATAGATTCCGGCGGGTTTTCCATTTCCATGTAGCTCATCAATAAACCTACACGGTCTTCAATCGCTTCACCCATCCCGATGATTCCACCGGAACAAACTGTTAAACCTGCTTTCTTTGCATTATCAATCGTATTCAGACGATCTTCGTATTCACGTGTAGAGATCACATCTCCGTAAAATTCTTTGGATGAATCCAGGTTGTGGTTGTATGCAAACAAACCTGCATTTTTCAAACGATGCGCCTGATTTTCATTCATCATTCCAAGCGTAGCGCAAACTTCCATTCCAAGCTCGTTAACAGCTGCAACCATTTCGATCACATTGTCAAAATCCTTGTTATCGCGCACTTCTCTCCATGCAGCTCCCATACACAAACGCGATGAACCGTTTGCCTGCGCATTTTTCGCCTGCTCAATTACCGATTCAACCGTCATTAATTTATGTGCTTCCACATCGGTGTGATAGCGTGCGGCCTGCGGACAATAACCGCAATCTTCCGGACAACCTCCTGTTTTGATACTCAACAGAGAAGACATCTGAACTTCTCTTGGGTTATGAAATTGACGGTGAATCGTCGCTGCTTCGAAAACGAGTTCCAACAACGGCTTGTTGTACAATTCCAATAAACTTTCTTTCGTATTATATGCTGGGTTTACTTTCATTTGAGATTCTTATGACGACAAATATACGAAGTCTGCCCAAGGTGGCACTTACTTGTGTTTTGAAATTATGAACAGGAAACAAGTATCTTTATTGACAAACAAGTATCCGATGACTCAAAATCAGGCAACTATCCGAAAGTATACCCACTCCGACAAAAACGCATGTATGGAAGTATTCAAAACGAATGTTCCGAAATATTTCACAACAGAAGAGATCAACGACTTTGAGCAATTCTTAACGAAACTGGAAAATCCGGAAGAAGCGAATGATGTCCCGTATTATGTGATGGAACTGAATGGAAAACTCATCGGTTGCGGCGGATTTGCAGAAAAAGAAGGAATTGACGGAACAGCTTCCATTACCTTTGCCTGGGGAATGGTTGATCGTGCTTATCACAAAAAAGGATTTGGTGAACAACTCCTGCAATTTCGTTTAAGAGAAATTCCCCTTCATTTTCCGAACAAACAAGTCATTCTTGACACCACTCAATTTTCGTATACCTTTTTTGAAAAATACGGATTTAAAACAGTGAAAATCACAGCCGATTTTTATGCTGAAGGAATGCACCGGTATGATATGCTTCTTGAAGAAGGTTCAAAAGTTAAAAGAGTTCAATGAATTGAAAATGGAGAATGAAAAAATTGAACCGTGTTTAAACGAAATTTTGAACATTTGAACATTTGAACATTTTCTAACTTTTCGAAACCAAACAAACAGCATACGCTTTCACGGCTTCGCCTGCTCCGAACGAATCTACTTTTTCGTGAGTAGTTGCTTTAATCGAAACCCGGTCCGTTTCAACTTGTAATAATTCTGCCAGGATGGTTTGCATCTCCGGGATATGCGGATTCACTTTCGGTTTTTCCAAAATAACCGTTGCATCGATATTCACGACAGAAAATCCTTTTTCAGTAATCAGCGTCATGACGTTTTTCAACAAGATCTTTGAATCGATTCCTTTGTATTGCGGATCGGTATCTGAGAAGTGAAAGCCGATGTCGCGCAGGTTCAATGCTCCGAGTAGCGCATCACAAATGGCATGAATCAGCACATCTGCGTCCGAATGCCCGACGGCACCAAACGACGATGGGAGTTTTAATCCTCCCATCCAAAATTCGCGACCTTCTTCTAAGCGATGAACATCAACTCCAAAACCAATTCGAATATCCATTATTCCGGCTTAGCCTTATCGTCTGCTGATGATTTATTACCGCCCAAAGCAAATCGAAGTGTAAATCTCATCGTATTTGCCAAAGGATTATTTCTTTTCATTGCTGCCAGGTACGAGAAGTCGAATCCGAAAATGTTGTATTTAAACCCGATTCCCACAGTAAAGAACTGGCGACCTCCTTTTGAAACGTTTTCGTAGAAGTATCCTCCGCGAAGTGCGAAGATGTCGTTGTACCAGTATTCCAATCCGGAACCGATCATGATTTCACGCATTTCTTCACCGAACTTCGATCCTTTTTTCACCTGGTAAGTTCCATCCCCGTTTGCAACCGGATCCCCGTTGCTATCTCTGATTACTCTTCCCGGTGCATCGTAGAATGATTGAATCATTCCGGCAATCACACCTACGTCGTTACTTTTTCCTGAGATAAGTGTTGTTTCTCCATTGACTTTATCATAAACCGCCGGACTTGGAACCAACAATTTCGATACATCGACACTCACAGTCAATTTATTGTACTTGTCAATTTTTGCTGTGTACGCATTTCCGATCTTCAAAGCCGTAGGAAGGAAATCTCTTCGTGCATTTGCAGAATACGCCACCTTGTTACCAACGTTTGTAATCGTTACTCCCAATGCGTAAACTCCGTTTATTTTAAACCATTTGATATCTTCCGTTCGGTATGCGTATGAGATATCTGCCATCCCCGCAATTGCAGCTTTCGTTTCGGTTCCGGCAGTTACCAATCCACCTGTTAGGTTGGAATAAGCAAATTTCCCGTTTACCCCGATGCTGTGCTTATCTGCCAGTTTAAATGCATACGCCAATGTCAACTCAAATTCATTCGGTTTGAACTCGCGGATGTAATTGTTGTTGTTATCCGTAAATGTAATCTCTCCCAAACTGAAGTAACGCAATGCTCCACCGACAACGTGTCTCGTTCCTACTCTCGCATAACCCGAAAGGTAAGATAAGTGCATATCGTTTGTCAATTGTCTTAACCAAGGCGTATAGCTGATTCCGATTTCAGACTTTTCGTCAGCGAAGTTCAACATCGCTGTGTTCCACATAACAGAAGACGAGTTCGGGCTTAAAGCAGTTCCGGCATCTCCCATTGCGCCGGATCTGGAATCCGGGTTGATGCCTAAAAAGGGCAGTGCAGTGGTAATGGTATTTAATTGGATATCGTTTTGTGTAACTCCTTGTCCACCAGGCTGTGCAAAAGAAAGATAACTAACAAAAACCGTAAAAATCAATAACTTATGTGATAACATGAATCTATTTCAGTTTTAATTGTGACAAAAATACGCAAAATTGACACTTTTATTGTGCAACTATCTTAAAAGAACCAACTTTTCCATTTTTTGAGCCTTTTTACCATCAGGCATTGTAACCTTTAACTGGTAAACATAAACTCCTTTGGCTAATTGATCTCCAAAATCATCTTTTCCATCCCAGGAAATTCCTTCCACTCTGAATCCGTTTGTAGGAACCAACTGATTAATCGTTTTAACCAGGCGACCCGAAACCGTATAAACATTGATCTGAGTTTCCAGCGAAGCACAGGACTGGTTGTGTTCATACATGAACGTGGTATGTGTTGTGAACGGGTTTGGATAGTTCAATACGTGATCCAGCTGAACCTCCTGGTTTTCGGTCACGGTGAATTCCAGGCGAATCGTACTTGAATTGTTATTCACGTCCCACACTTTAACATCCAATGTATGTGAACCGACAGAAAGATTTCTCAGTGTGTACTGCAATTTACCGTTCTGGTAACTATCCAGGTTCGATTTGTAATATTCATTCAGAATGATCGGACTTCCGGTATTGCCATCCAGCACAGCAGTAATGTCGTGCCCGATTCCGTTTCCAACCGTGTTGATTCCGAATTCATCATAGGCTTCAACAACCAACAGCGGATTCGCACTCGAAATACTTCCGTTCACAAAAGAATCGTCGTTGAGATAGATTTTCAATTCCGGACCTACATTATCTACCGGCGGATTCGGATTGATTCCACCAACCACAAAAGTCGTATCCCAACCATCCGCATCGATGACTTTGTTGTCCGCATAATAACTGATCTTTCCTCTTCCGTAGTTGAAATCAATATCTTTCGGAACGACGAATTCAAACTTGAAATCTCCGTTGGTTACCGTTGCACGGCCTTTGTAAAGCGCATTCTTCTGAGTTTTAAACGTAATGATCGGTGAATTCGGATCATTCCCCAAAGTCTGAACACTTTTCGGTTTATCAAAAATAGTCGGAGCCAAAACACCGTTGAAAGTCGTCAGTTTGTTTCCGTTGTAATCCTCCAAATGTCCTACTACATGCATTTTAGTCAATGCGCGAACGGTATCCGCGCCATTTGAAATCGCAACGTGATTGATTGAGTCGGTCACTATTTTCCATTTCGGAAGGGAGATTTTCAACGCAGGATCACCGATCAGGTTGAAACATCTTCTGTTATCGGATGAACCCGAAGTATTTTTGGTTCTGCGCATGATTTCCCCGAAAGGCAACGGATCAAAATTCACATCACGCTCGATGACATGTGAGAAAAGACTTGCGACTACTACCGTATTGATTGAAATATATACGGAACGGGTCGTTGTCATCAAACAAATGGAACCTCCTTTCGGATTCAGTGAAATCAATTCACCGATTGATTCTCTCGACGGGTCATCAAACTTCGTAAACTCACAGGTAGCCGTTACAAACAATCCCAAACGATTCAGGTTCGTCCAGGCATTCACCTGCGGAATTGTAATGATTCGCTCTTCAGCCGCTCCGACTTCTCCTCCGTGCCCGATGTAATTGGTAATCAAACTTCCGCGCTCCACGCGGTCCGTAATGGCATTGTACGCATCCGGATAACGATGTCCACCGGTTGTGGAAACCTGCGTATAAGCATCTGTGTAAATCTTTTCGCAGTTCATTTCATTGGCAGCCGCCTGAACCTGGTTGAACGCGGGCTCCGCATCCGCAGTAATAAACGTTCCACCCTCTTCATCGTCCGTAATGTTGGTGTAAACCTGGCGCCAGTCACCAAACATATTCGCCGCCTCATCAATACAGCAACTATTCTGGTCACTTGAAGATATCGGGGAATTGATCCCGTTTTTCATGTAATGCTCAATCTTATCGACCTGGGTCTGTGCATGCGTGCTGTTGGAAATCAACAAACGCCCCACTCCGATATCCATTAAATCCAGACCGCTGATGGATTCATTGTTATCCAAAAGCCCGAAATAATCATCGGAAACCAAAGCTGCAATGTGATTTTCCGAATTCAGGTATTCGTAAGTCGGAATCATGTAATTGTTTCCGGCAACCCGGTTCTTGGGATCATACGTTGCATCTCCGAACAAACACAAATATTTCGGCTGCTGAGCAACATTTCCTGCTGCACGATCATAGAACATTTTCACAAAGCGTCTGATCGCCGTTGCATCCTGGTTCCCCGAAGAAAACTCGTTATAAACCTGTTCAATATCTACCACAACAGTTGTCAAACCGGCATTTTCATGCAAATTCCCCAAACGGATTGCCTGGTTTATAAATTGCTTCGGACTCACAATAACGTAATCGTATTGTCCCAAACTGTGCAAATCCTGGTTTTCTACCTGCTTGACAAAGGTAGGCTGAGAAAAACCGGCTCCGTTAAAAACAAGGAACTCTCTCAGCGTGTCCGTAGACTGTCTGAAAGTAAAAATCCCGTTTGTCAAACTCCCTTGAATCGCCTGCGGGTTTGTTTTCGAAGAAACATCCCAAACACTGCTGCCGGCAGTCATTCCCTGTATTGAAAACTGACTCACATTTCCAACACCAACAGAATTCACATCCCGGAACAACATGGAATTTCCATAAAATACCAGGCTTCTTCTACCTACGATTTTGATAAAATCAAGATATGCTTTTACGGAAGGACTTACCCTGTTGAGGGTATAAACCAATTCAATGGAAGGAGACACCGGATTAAACGTAAAGCTGGCTGCATTCCGGATATAATCTGCACCGGTAGAATTCAACGGTTCGTTATTCACCTGGCTGCCATTATATACAACCCGGAAACTATTCCCGGCAGAACTTGAATTGGATGCTACCGCATATTCAGCTTCCACAGCTGTATTCAGATCGATATTCGGAACATTAAACTTGAAATTCTGAGTCAGATTCGCATCAAACTGTTCACCATACCAACGCTGACCTCCTTCTACCAGGTTCACAGATTCGTTTTCATGAATCTCGTAAAAGGTATACGAATTCACATTGTTTGTAACAGGCTGAGGGCTTTCCGGCAAACTCTGAATGCGCAACGGAGCTTCAGAAGCATCTATCCGGATGAAATAAGTATTCACCGAACTATAAATGTGCATGTTGCGGTTGAAATTAGTTCCTGAACTACGTGTCCATTTATTCGGACCGGCACCGAAAAACAAGAAGTACTCATCATCCGTAAAAGCGGTGTCCGAGTTTCCGACAAATTGAATCGCATTCTTCTTCAAATCATCCATGTAAGGATCACTGTTCAATTCAGAAAGTCTTCCGTCCGCATTTCCATATAGGTTAATCGTTTTAGGATCCAGGTTATCCATATCAATTCCCATGCTTTTGAAGAAGTTTCTGTTAAGCTGATAAATTCCGTCAGCCGGAACAGAAATCTTATACCAGGAACCGCTGTTCAAAACAGAATTGGCCGCATAACTCTTCAACTGGTAGGTACTTGCTACCGCCCCGCCCTGGGTGATCCGTATTTTATAGGAAGTCACTTTTTGAAATCCGGCGGAAGTCTGAAAATAAGGAATACACTTCGCTTTCAGAAACTGCTCGTTTTTCGACTTCGAAATCTTTGCTTCGATGTGTGCTTTTGAAGGAACCGGCACTTTGATCGTATTCAGATAGTTTAATTCATATTGACTGAGCGCCTCGGTCTGAATATCCACAATTTGAACCGCGTAGTGTCCCGATTTGAATTTCTGCTGAAACGAATGAACCGGAAGCTGATTTTCAAAATCCTCTCCCGAAACAAAAGGAACACTCATCTGAAGGCCATTTAAAGTCATCTCCCGGGGTTTCAACCACTCAATTTCAACGGAAACATCCTGAGCAACAGATAAATGAGTTATCAGAAGAAAAAGAACGAGCTTGTAAAATTTGTTAAAAATGTAACTCGCTTGTGTTTTGTCGTTTTTCATGGTACAAAATTCGAAAACTAGATGAATGTTCAATCAAACGTATGAATTCTTTTTTTATTTTTGTGTTTCGGCGATTTAGTTGTAACCATTGTATTTATTTTTCGTAACATTGGCAAACCAATGCTACAATTAGCTTGAAAATATTCTTAACCGAATGAGAAATATTAAACTATTAGCGTTTGTTGGATGCCTTTTGGGCACATCTCAAATTTATGCTCAGGATCCGACATTTACGCAGTTTTACGCAAACCCATTGTACCTGAACCCCGCATTTGCCGGATCACACGGTTGTGCACGTTTTGCTATGAACTATCGAAATGAATGGCCAAGCCTTTCGGGAAATTACGTAACCTACAGCGCATCCTATGACCAATACTTCAAAAACATTTCAGGAGGAATCGGCGTGTTAGCCACTCACGATATGCAGGGTCAAGGAACTATCAACACATCTATGCTCGGTCTTGTTTACTCCTACCACTTAAAGGTAAACAGAAAATTTGCGATGTTATTCGGTGTTCGCGCTGCCTGGTACCAAAAATTCCTTGATTGGGACAAGCTGACTTTCGGAGATCAGATTGACCCGAGAAGAGGTTTTATCTATCAAACAGGTGATTTACGCAGAGGCGGATCAAGAGGTTTCTTTGATGCATCTGCAGGTTTCGTTGGTTATTCAAAACACTTCTTTTTCGGTGGAGCTGTTCATCATTTAAACATGCCGAATGAATCCGTAATCATTGGAAACTCTCCGATGCCGATGCGATTCACAGGTCATATGGGAGCTGAAATTCCATTAGGAGGAAAATCAAAATACCAGAATACGACTTCCATCATGCCAAACATCATCTACCAATATCAGCAAGGTTTCCAGGAAATCAATATTGGTACCTATATTAAATACGGGGCGTTCAATGCCGGTGTGTGGTTCAGAAACAGAGACGCTTTTATCCTGACTATCGGGGTTCAGACTCCGTCATTCAGAATCGGATATAGCTATGATGTTACTGTCTCAAGATTAAACAATGGAGTATCGGGTGGTTCACATGAAGTTTCCCTGGGAATCTTTACAAAGTGTAAAGGTCCGGTGAAAACCTTCAAAACTATTTCCTGTCCTTCATTCTAAATATTTTTTGTAACCTTTTGTTGATAATCCGTTTATAAACTTAACTTTGGTGTCCCAAAAAATGAAAAAACAAACCAAGCATATGAAAATGTTGCGTTTATTTATCTTAGCGGTTGCAGGTGTTGCAATAGCTTCGTGTAGCCGAGATTCCTCCTCATCAACAGGATGGGATTACAACAATGTCAACCACGGAGGGTTTCAAAAAGTTCCGTTCGTAGATCAGGAAACTGGTCCGGGGCTGATCTTAATTGAAGGTGGTACGTTTACAATGGGTATGGTTGAACAAGATGTCATGTTTGACTATAACAACCGCCCGGCACGTGTTACTGTTTCATCCTTCTACATGGATCAAACGGAAGTAACAAACTTCCACTGGTTGGAATACCTTTACTGGTTGAGAAGATCTTACGAGAAATACGGAATGGTTTATAAAAATGCATTACCGGATACACTTGCATGGAGAAGTCCGTTGGCATTCATGGATAAATATGTAGACTATTACTTACGTCACCCTGCTTATAGAGATTACCCGGTAGTTGGGGTTTCCTGGTTGCAGGCAACTGATTTCTGTAAGTGGCGTACTGACCGTGTGAACGAATACATTTTGATCCGTGAAGGAGTTTTGGGATGGGATATCGACGCAGCAGATGCTGAAACATTCGATACTGATGCATACTTGATGGGGCAGTTCGAACAAGATCCTGAAAAAGGAGGTAGAAAATTAAAAGACACAGATCCGACTAACAGAGACGGTAAAAAATTAGGCGAACGTATCGTACGTATGGAAGATGGAATCCTTCTTCCGAGATACCGTCTCCCAACTGAAGCAGAATGGGAATATGCTGCACTTGGTTTGATCGGAAACTTATCTGAAGGTACGGAAGTAATTACAGAACGTCGTCAATATCCCTGGAACGGTCACTTCGTTCGTCAGGACAACAAAGAATTCACAGGTATTATCCGTGCGAACTTCGTAAGAGGTAAAGGAGATTACATGGGGGTTGCAGGACGTTTGAATGACGGTGCCGATGTAACTGCTCCGGTTGAGTCTTTCTGGCCGAATGATTATGGTTTATACCACATGGCAGGAAACGTTTCCGAATGGGTAATGGATGTTTACCGTCCTTTAAGCTCTGAAGATTTTGATGAATTCCGTCCTTTCCGTGGAAATGTATTCCAAACAAAAGTATTGAACAACGACGGAGCTGTTGAGCAAAAGAATCAGCAAGTGATGTACGATGTTCACGGAATGAAAGAATATCTGAATGCTTTCGAGCGTGTGCGTTACCAACGTGTATCAGCTGCAAATCACAATCCGAACGATTCAATCATTCCAAATGGAATTCAAATGCACAACCAGGCTGAGCACCGTTACAAACGTGGTGTAGCTCCGGATGCATACTATGTTTCTCACGGAAAGAAAAAAGATTCTGTTGAATTGGCTTTAATTGCAGAGATTAACGCAGTATTGGACAAAGCAATTCAGGATAAGAACGACAAGTACGAAATCGAAGCATCGGCTTTGGTACAGGATGAGATCTTTGAAGGAATCTTTGCTGAAAGAACAAGACAAGGTCGTGATGAAGAATATTCTTTCGAAATCATTCCATTGCTTCGTGAAGGATTCAGCCAGTTCATCATCAGCACACCAGGTAAATTGAAATACCGTAACGTAACTGAAGAAGAGAACATCGGTCGTTTGAACTACCGTAAAGATGATTACATCGATTACTTAGACGGTGATATCGAGAGCTCTATTTACTACGACAATGATGATCGTAAAAATGGAATCAACGAAGCAACTCGTGACCCTCATTTGATCATGTACCAAAACGAATACGAAACATACGATTTGAACGGTACGCCAATCAAACCGGAAGACAGAACATCCTGGCCAACAACATTGATTTCTGATAAATCAAGAGTGTACAAAGGAGGTTCCTGGAGAGATCGCGCGTACTGGTTGAATGCAGGATCCAGAAGATACCTGGATGAAGCACAATCAACGTGTACAATCGGATTCCGTTGTGCGATGGATCGTGTAGGAAGTCCTGTAGGACACAACTACGGTAAAAAGAAGAAAAAGAAAAAATAATATTCAAATCTTACTAGAAACCCTGGCTTCCCAATAGGATCGTCAGGGTTTTTTCATGATATATGGAAACACTTTACAGTCTATTTCAATCCAGTAAGGGAGTAGAAACCGATACACGCAAAATCCAAAAAGGATGTTTGTTCTTTTGCCTGAAAGGGGCAAATTTTGATGGGAATACCTTCGCACAGGAAGCACTCAAATCGGGAGCTCTCGCTGCCGTTGTTGACAATCCGGAATATCACACGGAAGGAGAAACAATCCTTGTTGAGGATGTTTTAAAAGCACTCCAGGATTTGGCCCGTTATCACCGGAATCGTTTTCAAATTCCTATCATCGGAATTACTGGAAGTAATGGAAAAACAACTTCCAAGGAATTAATTTCCGCAACGTTAAGCACGCAGTTGAAGGTTCATTTCACGCAAGGGAATCTGAACAATCATATCGGTGTTCCGCTTACCCTGCTTCAATTAAACGAAGCTCACGAAATTGCTGTCATTGAGATGGGAGCAAACAAACCTGGAGACATCAAAGAACTGGTCGAAATTGCCCTTCCTACACATGGAATCATAACCAACATCGGAAGAGCACATTTGGAAGGATTCAAGTCGCTGGAAGGTGTTATCAAAACCAAAACCGAGTTATTTGATTTCCTTGCAGCAAACAAAGGACATCTTTTCGCCAACAAACAGGACGAAACCATCATGAGTAAGCTTCCGGCGACTACTCAAAATCATTTTTACAATGATCCGACGGAGCTTCATGGCGAGCTGCTAAGTCTCAATCCGTTTGTAAACATGAATTGGAGCGAACCGGGTTATACCAGTCCTTCCATTCAGACAAACCTGGTCGGAGAATACAATTTCATCAATTTCCTGGCGGCTATCCGGATCGGGAGATTTTTCGGTATCAGCACCGAAAATTGTAATCGGGCTATTTCTGACTACCAACCGACGAATAATCGCTCACAAGTCACCAAAACGGATAAAAACACACTCATTGTTGATTGCTACAATGCCAATCCGACAAGTATGCGCTCTGCCCTATCCAGTTTTGCCAAAATTGATAATCACGCAAAGATTTTCATTTTGGGTGATATGCGCGAAATGGGTGACGACGCTCCGATGGTTCACGAAGAAGTGATTCAGCAAACAATCGATCTTCGTTTAAGCGGTTTTTTCATCGGGGAAGAATTTCTGAAGTTTAAAGGAATGCATCCGAATGCCATCTTTTTGAAATCGACAGATCCCTTAATTGAGCATTTTGAACAAAATCCACCTTCAGATCTGTTGATCTTGTTGAAAGGATCGAGAGGAATTTCTTTGGAGAAGGTGATTCCTTACCTTTAAGAAAACCGGACGTAATATTGCGGAATTACCTTCTCAAATCTGTGTAAATCACTCGTTCCCGTTGCAAGTTCGCGATATTGCGAACAGCCCTTATCGGCATTGGGATTCAGGAGAAATAATCAAACAAATAAGCATAAAAAAAGTCGGGGTAAAAAATTTTTCACCCCGACTTTTTTATTTTGTATTCCCGGCTAATTAATCAGCCAAAATATTTCTTGAAATAACAATTTTCTGTACTTCGGAAGTTCCTTCGTAAATCTGAGTAATCTTCGCATCACGCATCAAACGCTCTACGTGGTACTCTTTTACGTATCCGTAACCTCCGTGGATCTGAACAGCTTCTACTGTTTGTTCCATTGCAACTTTGGAAGCATACAACTTCGCCATTGCAGAAGATTGATCGAAATTTCTACCTGCATCTTTATCAGCAGCAGCACGGTAAACCAACAAACGCGCAGCTTCGATTTCTGTCGCCATATCTGCGATTTTAAATGCAATTGCCTGGTGCTTGTAGATTTCTTTTCCGAATGCCTTGCGTTCTTTCGAATAAGCCGCAGCCAATTCAAAAGCTCCAGCAGCAATTCCCAATGCCTGAGCAGCAATCCCGATACGACCTCCGGAAAGTGTTTTCATTGCGAATTTGAACCCGAATCCATCTTCTCCGATACGGTTCGCTTTCGGAACTTTTACGTCGTTAAACAACAAAGTATGTGTATCACTTCCGCGAATACCCAATTTATCTTCTTTTGCTCCAACGATGAAACCTTCCATTCCACGTTCTACGATCAATGCGTTGATTCCTCTGTGACCCAATTCTGGATTTGTCTGAGCAATTACAATGTAAGTGGAAGCCGTAGAACCATTCGTGATCCAGTTCTTCGTTCCGTTCAACAAATAATAATCTCCCATATCAACAGCAGTTGTACGCTGAGATGTTGCATCAGAACCAGCTTCAGGCTCAGACAAACAAAACGCTCCGATCTTTTCTCCCTTAGCTAACGGAGTCAAAAACTTCACTTTTTGTTCTTCGTTTCCAAACTTTTCCAATCCCCAACAAACAAGGGAATTATTTACTGACATACAAACAGAAGTCGAAGCATCTACTTTTGAAATCTCTTCCATAGCCAATACATAGGACATGGTATCCATTCCGCCACCTCCGTATTTCGGGTCAACCATCATTCCTAAGAATCCTAGTTCACCGAGTTGTTTCATTTCTTCAACAGGAAATTTTTGATCTCTATCCCGATCTATTACCCCAGGTTTTAAAACGTTTTGAGCGAAATCACGTGCAGCTTCTTTTACCGCTTGTTGTTCTTCTGTCAATTCGAAATTCATCTGTATCGCAGTTTATTTTATATTTGTTCAGAGGCAAATGTACCTATAAAAACTTAATTTTCGTCTTTTATGAATTCATTCAAAATAATCGGCTTAATGTCAGGAACTTCCCTGGATGGAGTAGACATCACTTATGCCAGCTACACAAAGATTTCAGATAAAAATTGGGAGTTTGTACTTCATGCGTCAAAAACAGTTCAGTTTACTGAGATTCTGCTTTCCAGTTTGCACGAAGCGACGAAACTAACAGGTTCCCAACTAGCTACTTTGGATCATGACCTGGGCTTGTTTTTCGCGGCCTGCATCAATGACTTTATCGCTGAAAATAATATTTCAAAAACAGAAGTGGATGCCATTGCTTCTCACGGACAAACCATCTTCCATCAACCGCAGCGCGGATTCACTACCCAAATCGGGAATCCGGCGGTGATTGCAATCAAAACAGGAATCCGGACGATCGGTGATTTCAGAACCAAAGATGTGCTGTACGGCGGACAAGGAGCTCCACTCGTTCCTATCGGGGATTTTTACCTGTTCGGAGCAAAGGCAGACGGATTTATCAATATCGGCGGCTTTGCAAATATCAGTTTTGAAGAAAAAGGCATTGTAAAAGCATATGATATCTGTCCGGCAAATCTCCCGATGAACAAACTGGCGCGTTCCAAAAATCTTGAATACGACAAGAACGGTGATTTGGCACGAGCCGGAGAACTGAACTATTTCCTTCTGGATCTATTAAACAGCCTGGATTATTACCAGGAAGAAGGCCCGAAATCATTGGGAACCGAATGGTTGGAGCAGCACTTCTACCCTTTGCTGAAATTTGACAAAGACATTGAAAACAATTTGGCAACCGTGGTCGAACATATCGCCATTCAATTGGGAGAAATCTGTACAAAAAACAAACTCAACCGTGTTATGATTACCGGAGGCGGAGCAAAAAACACCTTCCTGATCGAACGCTTCAAACGGTATTATGACGGCGAAATCATTTCTGTCGATAAAGAACTCATCGATTACAAAGAAGCGCTCATCTTTGGTTTACTGGGAGCTTTGAACCTGAATAACGAACCAAACTGCATTGCAAGTGTGACCGGGGCAAGTAAAAATGTCATCGGTGGTGTACATCATTTGCCTTAAAATCTTGCAGTTGCGCAAATAGTTTGACGAGATCGGTTTCTTTTCATGCTAAAAGACCAATAATTCCTACTTTTGCAGTTCAATATTTGAATGCTATTAAAATAGAACAACAATACCATGAAAGATTTACTTCACAAGTTTGAAAATAAGCGCCCTGAAATTGTATTTGAGTGGAAAGATGCTGAAACAGAAGCCGAAGGATGGGTAGTAATTAACTCCTTACGCGGTGGTGCTGCCGGTGGTGGTACACGTATGCGTGTTGGCCTGGACAAACGCGAAGTGGAAAGTCTTGCGAAAACAATGGAAGTAAAATTCACGGTTGCAGGGCCTCCGATCGGTGGAGCAAAATCAGGAATCAATTTCGACCCGAAAGATCCGCGTAAAGAAGGCGTTTTGAGAAGATGGTATGCAGCTGTAACACCACTTTTGAAACATTACTACGGAACAGGTGGAGATTTGAATGTAGATGAGATCCACGAAGTGATTCCGATCACGGAAGATTGTGGAATCTGGCATCCGCAGGAAGGTGTTTTTAACGGACACTTCCAACCAAGAGAAGCACAAAAAATCAATCGCATCGGGCAACTTCGCCAGGGAGTTTTGAAAGTCATCGAAGACAAACAATACAGTCCGAGCATTGAGAAAAAATATGTAGTTGCCGACATGATCACAGGTTATGGAGTGGCACAATCCGTTGCACATTACTACAACATCTGGGGTGGCGATATTCAAGGAAAAAAAGTGATTGTTCAGGGCTGGGGAAATGTAGCTTCAGCAGGAGCTTATTATTTGGCACAAGCCGGAGCGAAAGTAGTTGGAATCATTGACCGTGTAGGTGGATTAATCAATGAAAACGGTTTCACTTTGGAAGAAATCAAGCACTTGTTCCTGACGAAGAACGGAAACGAAATCGTTCATCCGGACTTAAAGTCTTTCGAAGAAATCAATGCAAAAATCTGGGATATCCAGGCAGATGTATTCATTCCTTGTGCTGCTTCCCGTTTGATTACACAAGAACAGGTAGAGCGCATGATCAAAGCCGGAGTTCAGGTTATTGCAGCCGGAGCAAACGTTCCTTTTGCAGACAAAGAAATTTTCTTCGGTCCGATTGCTGATTATGCAGACAATCACCTTTCCGTGATCCCTGATTTCATTTCGAACTGTGGAATGGCACGTGTTTTTGCTTATTTGATGAGTAACGATTTGAAAGAACTGACAGACCAGGGAATTTTCGAAGATACGAGTAACATTATCCGCGATGCATTGCAAAAGGCTCATGCGAAAAATCCTGCGAAAACAGGAATCGCAAAAGGAGCTTTTGAAATCGCGTTGAACCAATTAGTATAACGACAACATGGCTAAAGCAAAGCGAAATAGCCAGGTTTTCAAAAAGTTTTTTGAAAGTGAAAAATCGAGTGGTTTGACCTTGATTGCGTTTACCATTCTTTCTCTTTTACTTGCAAATTCTTCCATCAAGGAACAATACACGGAATTTTGGGAATATTCCCTTGCCGGATTGAGCCTTGAACACTGGATTAATGACGGTCTGATGGCCGTCTTTTTTCTTTTGGTCGGATTGGAATTAAAACGCGAATTTTTGGTCGGAGAACTCTCTTCACTCAAAAAAGCTACACTTCCCATTTTCAGTGCTTTAGGCGGAATGATCGTTCCTGCCGGTATTTTTATCCTGATCAACCTTGGAAAACCAACCGTTTCAGGATTCGGGATTCCGATGGCGACCGATATCGCATTCGCGTTGGGAGCGCTTTCTTTATTGGGAAATAAAGTTCCGGTTTCGATCAAGGTTTTCCTCACGGCACTTGCTGTGATTGATGATTTGGGGGCGATAGTCGTGATTGCCGTTTTTTATACGAAAACCATTTTCTGGCTCTATTTGCTCATCGCATTGGGAATTTTTGCCTTCCTGCTGATGCTGAACAGGCTGAAAATAACTTCTCTTTGGATTTACATTCCATTGGGAATCGTGATGTGGTATTTCATGCATCATTCGGGAATTCACGCAACGATTACCGGAGTGCTGTTGGCATTCGCCATTCCATCATTCAGCGGTTCTTCCGAAAAACATTCACCTTCAGACCGTCTGCAGGAAGCCCTGCACTACCCTGTTCCCTTTTTCATTCTTCCCTTGTTCGCATTGGTGAATACAGCTATTGAAATTGGTCCGGGCTGGGACAAAGCACTTTTTGAAAGCGCAAGTTTGGGAATTATACTGGGATTAGTCGTCGGGAAACCAATCGGGATTTTCCTGTTCACCTGGCTTTCCGTTAAACTGAAACTGGCAGACAAACCGCCCGGAACCAGCTGGAGTAAATTATTCGGAGTCGGAATTCTCGGTGGAATCGGGTTCACCATGTCTATTTTCGTGACAATTCTTGCATTTTCAGAAAAGACGCTCATCAACGATTCGAAATTCGCCATTCTGATTTCATCACTTTTAGCCGGAATGATCGGATATTTTTGGTTAAAATTCAGTTTCAGAAAGACTTCTTCCTCCAAAATTCCGAAAAAAGAGAACTAGATTGCTGTAACGAATTTCATCCGGATTCATTATTTGAAGTATACACGCGAATCGTAAAACTCCAATCCCCTATAAACAAAATACTGTGAATATCTCTTTAATTAAAGGGCAAATCATCTGTTATTGGGGCGTATTTTTGGAAATTGATTCATGTATTCATTTATAAACCAGATGAAAAAAGCAACAATATTTACGTTTATCCTTTTGGCAACTCCATTTTTAAGCTTGGCACAAGTTGTTGAAAAAACCGCAGAGGAAGCAGAAAAAGCAGTACCGGGAGAAAAAATTTCCGCATTGGAGTTTGTAATGAAAGGTGGTGTCTTCATCATCCCGATCATTATCTTGTTGTTTTACACGTTATACGTTGTAATTGAGCGCTACCGTTACATTCGCCGCATGTCCGTATACAATCCGAATTTATTGAATGACATTCGCATGAATTTGGAAAAAGGAAACATCCAGGATGCTTTGAACCATGTTCAGCGCGACCAATCGGCATACGGTTCTGTAGTTGCAGAAGGAATTCAGACAATCGGAAGACCGGTTTCGGAAATCGAATCCAACATGGAAAAGGTTGCCAACATCGAGGTAGCGAAAATGGAAAAAGGAATGGGAATTCTTGGTTTGATTGCCGGAATTGCTCCGACCTTCGGATTTATCGGTACGATTGCCGGGGTAATTAAAATCTTTTACAACATCTCCATTTCCGAGAACGTAAGTATCGGAAACATCTCCGGAGGTTTGTACGAAAAAATGATTAGTTCGGGTGCAGGTTTGGTTGTAGGTATTATCGCTTATTCGGCATACCACATCCTAAATGCGATGATTGACAGCTACACGCTGAAAATCCAGTCAACGAACTTAGGATTTATCAACATCATTCAACGTCCAGGAAAATGGCAATAAAACGTAAAAGACGCTTTCATGCAGGGGTAGAATCCTCTTCCATGAGTGACATCATGTTCTTCTTGCTTTTGTTCTTCCTGATCATCTCGACATTGGCAAACCCGAACGTGGTGAAAGTTCCGCTTCCGGATGCAAAAGAAACGGACAATAAAGTAGGTTCTCACCTGACATTAACAGTTACCAGCGATAAAAAATACTATCTTGATAAGGAAGAAGTAGCCCCGCAAAATCTAGAGGTACGCTTATTGCAGGAAACAAAATTGCGAAAAGATGAAACCGTAGTGCTTCGTCCTGCGTATGACTTGGATGTTCAGGAATTGATAGATCTGTTACAACTTGGATTGAAACACCAATTGAAGTTTGTGATTGCTACCAAAGCCGGATAGATGGGAACCTGTTCAAGTGTTCAAAAAGTTTAAAAATTTCAATTTGAACTTTTAAACTTTTCAACCCTTTGAACAATTTTGATATTAATTAAATTCAGGAAAAATGAGTCTTAGTTTTGAAACAGAAAGAACTTACGAGGTAAAAGACCGTAAAGTTGCCGCGATTATTTCGGTATCCGCATTTCTTTTGCTTTTGGCTATTCTTCATTTTCTTGGATACCGCATTCCAACTCCTCCACTTCCGGAGCAATTGCTTTATAAGGATATGGAAATGGAGTTAATTCCATTGGACGCTGTTGTCCTGGAACCGGGAGGCGGTGGCGGTGGCTCGGGAACTCCGACCAAAGCAGAAAAAACAGAATCCACTCCGGAACAAATGGAGCAGATTCTGACACAAAACAATAGTTCTACACACGTCAAATCCGGTGGTTCAAACAGAACCAATACCGATAAACCGAATAATAATCCTCCAAGTGCTGAAAACACCAGCAACAATCCTTTTGGAACCGGTGGAAGCGGCGGCGGAAACGGTAGAGGTAACGGAACCGGAATCGGTGATGATGATGGAAACGGAAATGGTCCGGGAACCGGTCCTGGTACAGGAGGAAATATCCGACGCTACCTGGTACAAAACCCGAATACCAACAGCATCAAATCAGACGAAAACTGTAAGATTGTTTTATCTGTTCTGGTTGCACCAGACGGAAGCATTATCGGGAAACCGGCTTATGTGAAAGCTTCCTCCACTACCAACGACATGACATTGATTAACCAGGTAATCAGAGCGGTGGAAAGCCAGGCGCGCTTCAATAAAGCAGAAACGACTAAAAACATGAAAGAAGCTATTACAATTCGCATTGTTGCTAACTAGTTTCGTTAAAGTGGCTTAAAAAAGTCGTTTCTTCACTTTTTACTTGTAGATTTAAACTGGTTTATAGAGAGGGGGATTTATGGTATTCGTATATGTTCTATTTATACTCATTGTTCTATTTTCACTGTATCAATACGTGGACAATAGCGAATGGGAAGAATTGCAGGCGAAAAATTTCAAAACGATTTTTGAGCACCGGAACAAAAAGTACGGTGCTTACCAAATGAGGAGCAGGCAACCGGTCATTTTAATGTATGTCACATTGGGCATCATTGTTCTTGGTTTTATTTCAGTCTATGCAAAGGTCATCGTGAATAATTACGAAGGCGTTTCTTCTATGACGTTTAGTGAAGTTTCCGATACAACGCAATTTACGCTGAGTAATCAGAATGTGGAAGAAACTCCGCCAAGTCAATTCAACTACCAGGGAGAAAACGGTGATGGTTTGCCACAGGCAAAAGACGGTGGAGAAAGACGTGAAGACAATCCGGAAACAACGGAAAGTTCTACTCCGGAAGCCAGTGCTCCAAAAGAAAAAGCCAAACCCAAAACTCCGGAACAATCCATTTATGATTTCGAGCAGGAGCTTTACGCCAAAGAAGGCGGTGCAGCTGAACGTGAGAAAATCATGAAAGACATGGAAAAGCGCAAAAAGGAGCGCGAGGAGAAAAAGAAACAGCAGCAGAGAACAGACGGCGGTAACGGTGGAAATATCGGTTCAAATACTGGAACAAAGGGGAAAAATCTTGCTGAATATAATTTGAACGGGAGAAAAGCCTATCAACAAAATGATGATTACATCAAAATTCCCGGTTATATGTGTGGGAAATCCATTACGGAAAAGATTGTCGTAAAAGTCAAAGTGAATTCCAACGGAGATGTTTACTGGGCTCAATCGATGGCGCCGGAAGGTGCAAATCCCTGCTGTGTGGAACAAGCCATCAATTACGCCAAGAAATCGCGTTTTGAATACGCGGCAACTCCTATCCAGGAAGGAACAATTACCTATTATTTCAAAGCACAATAACGCTATGAATTATTCAGAAACTATCGAATGGTTGTTTCAGCAATTTCCCGCATATCATCAACTGGGTGCGCAGGCATATAATCCCGGACTGAAAAACATTGAAGAACTCAGTGCTTTTTTTGACAATCCGGAGAAAAAACTGCGTTTCATTCACGTTGGAGGAACCAATGGAAAAGGCTCCGTTTCAAACATGCTGGCTTCCATTCTAACGGAAAGCAGCGAGAAAGTCGGTTTATTCACTTCTCCTCACCTTTTCGACTTCACGGAACGCATCCGCATCAATGGAATTCCGGTTGATCAGCCTTTTGTCGTTGAATTTTGCGAAAAAGTACGGAATAACTCCTGGAGTATTCAGCCTTCTTTCTTCGAAATCACCTGGATGATGGCTTTGGAATATTTCTGCAAAAACCAATGTACAATTGTTGTGGCAGAAGTTGGTTTAGGCGGTCGTTTGGATGCAACGAATATCATTCAACCACTTATTTCAGTCATTACCAACATCGGTTTGGACCATGTTCAGATTTTAGGAAACACACGGGCTGAAATCGCCTTTGAAAAAGCAGGAATCATCAAACCACAGATTCCGGTCGTTCTCGGAGAAATAGACGACGAAACATTTCCGGTCTTCAAAGCAGCTACAGCGAAAAATCAGTCGGAATTAATCATCCCGGATTCTGAAACAGTCATTCCTAAAGAAATCATCGGGTACCAAATCGGGAATTACCGCATTGTTTCGGCTGTCTGCGATTATTTATCCGGATCAGGCTTTTCCTGTGATCAGAAAGCAAGAGAACGCGGAATTCGCAATCTGAAAGCAAATACCGGATTTTTCGGCAGAATGGAGATTATTTCGAATCAACCACTCACGATTGTGGATTGCGCGCACAACGCAGAAGGAATAAAAGTGTTGATGAATTCCGTTTCAAATCGGAATAAAGGAACGCTTCATTGCATTTATAGCACCAGCTCCGATAAAGATCTGGATGCAATTTTGGAAATATTGCCTTCAGAAGCCCATTATTACTTCACCACATTCTCCAATCCAAGAAGCATCACTTTGGTGAATTTGGAGGAAAAAACCGCTTCCAGGATAAAAAATGCGATTTTTTTTCAATCTCCGCTGGAAGCACTCAAAAGCGCTCAAGAATCTGCAAACAAAGAAGATACAATTTTGATTTTTGGCTCCTTCTTTTTAATTCATGATTTTTTTGAATTTTTTTTTCAAAAACCGCTTGCCGAAACGAAATAATGCTCTATATTTGCACTCGCAATCGAGAAACAACGGTCACTCGGAAAAAGCAAAAGAAATAAAAATTATGGGGGATTAGCTCAGTTGGTTCAGAGCGCCTGCCTTACAAGCAGGATGTCGGCGGTTCGAATCCGTCATTCCCCACAGAAGAAAAGCCTAGCAAAATTTGCTAGGCTTTTTTGTTTGTAGAAACTTACTATTCATGTTTTATACTTACATAGTCTACTCCACTTCTAAAGACAAATTCTACGTCGGTGCTACTGAAAATCCGGATGAACGAATTAAAAAACATAATAATAAAAACAAGGGTTTTACAAATCAAGCGAAAGATTGGGAAATAGTCTTCTTAAAAGAATTCGAAACAAAATCCGAAGCATTGGCATTTGAAAAGAAAATTAAAGCCTGGAAATCCAAAACAATGATTCAAAAACTAATTAGTTCTGTCGATTCAGAGCGTCCCGATGCATAGCAATCGGGAATGTCGGCGGTTCGAATCCGTCATTCCCCACAACAAAAAGAAAAAGCGAATTACGAAAGTAGTTCGCTTTTTCTTTTTGTACTTCATTCTGTTTCTCATTCTCATTCTTTCCGGGCTTTTCCTTTTTGCAGTGTGAGTGTGAGAAACCAGTGTGAAATCCCCATCCGAAGCTTCAATAAAAATGAAAGTCCCCTTTGCATAACTTTTTACTTATGTTTTGTTTCGAACTTTGTTGCTATGGGTTCACCACTATTTAGTTCGGCACAAATGAGTCATTGTGTTTCACATAACGTTTTTTCGTAATTTTAGAGACCTTACTAAGTAAGAAATTTTGAGGGTAAAATCCCATCATGTAACAACTTAACAAACGGTTGATGACCATTGTAAACCGCCAGCAATTGAAAATAAACTATAATTAAAAATCATGGACTATAACGTAACGACCGAACTTCAACAACATTTAGACACAAACGAGAAGCTGATTTGGGCCGGGCGACCAAAAACCGGAATAGTATTTAGAACGTCGGACATATTTTTAATCCCGATTAGCCTGATATGGTGCGGATTCGCCATCTTTTGGTTTCTGAAAGCGTTGACATCCGGTGCTCCATTTTTCTTTCCAATGTTTGGGATTCCATTCATTATTATCGGGCTAATTTTTGTTTTCGGACGATTTATTATCGACGCTAAACATCGAGAACGTACTTATTACGGCCTGACAGACGATAGAATCATTATCAAATCCGGTGTGTATAAAAAGTCAATAAAATCATTCAACATCAGGACCCTTTCTGATATTGAATATGATGAAAAGAGTGATGGAAGCGGAACAATTCATATCGGACCCAAAAACCCAATGATGATATGGGGAAACGGAATGAGTTGGTGGCCAGGTATCAAAGCAACACCTTCGCTTGACTTAATCCAGGACGTCAGAAAAGTGTACAACAAGATCATTGAAATTCAGAGAAGCAAGTAAATAGTATACAAATACCCTTAAACGGATCAAAACCAAATTCGTTGATTAAAATCTGGAAAATAACTACATTCGAATCTCATACCACCGTCAGAAATCAAAAGCATGTCAACAACCAAAGAAATTCTGAATCAAACCGCGCATCGACCGTGGGAATTACCTTCCGGAAAATGGCAATTCTACCAGGAATGGAATGACGCTTTATTTATCCATTGGGAAATTCCATTCGAACTATTGAGAAGTTTAGTCCCGGAAAAATTGGTTCTTGATAACTTTCAAAATACCTATTTCGTTTCGCTTGTTGCTTTCTCCATGCAAAAGATCAGGCCGCGCAATTTACCGTCGTTGAAATTCGTTTCCGATTTCCACGAAATCAATTTGAGAACCTATATTGATTTGAATGACAAAAAAGGCGTGTATTTTCTGAATATCGAAGCCGAAAAACAACTTTCTGTATTTGTAGCAAGGAAACTCTCCGGCCTTCCATATGAAAAAGCAGTCATCAAAAGGACTAATGGATTTTACAGTTCGAAGAATGCCGCCAAAAACTTTCAACTCGACGCTGAATTCAACATCTCAGATCCGATCCTTCAAAAAACAGCACTCGATCTTTGGCTCACGGAACGCTATTGTCTTTACTTAGACCGGGAAAATAAACTCTTTAGATACGACATTCATCATCCTGAATGGGAACTGCACAAATTAGAGCTCAAAAAGCCCCGGATTCAATACCAACTAAACCAATTAACGCTCGACGCAAACTCCCCGTTTCTCTCCCATTATTCAAAGGGTGTGAAAGTCCTTTCATGGAAGAAAAATGAACTCTGAATCATCCTTGCTGATATTCAAGACTTTTCTTCAAAAGATTATTCAAAATCCACAGAAAAAATTAAATTTATACCCGAAATCTACTTACAAAGTAATAGACCTAAACTTAAATTAGTTAATTGATTATGAAAAAATTATTAATCCTGACTATCTTTTCTCCCCTGACTTTTTTTGCCCAAAAAAACATTTCCCGGGTAGTTGCAAAAGACGTTATCCAGCGTGGAATTGAATTGCACGATGATAAGAAATATGCAGAAGCAATTGAAGAGTATGAAAAGATCAATATCAACGATACGGCATACGCACTTGCTCAGTACGAAATTGCTCTCAGTAATATGGAGCTTGAGAATTACAATGAGGCAACTCAAATTCTCAATGATTTGTTGGATTATAAGATTCGTTTCAATTTCAAGCAAAAAGTATATCTGACACTTGGAAACTGCTACGATATGAACAAAAAACCGGAAGAAGCCATCCGCGTTTATAACGAAGGGTTAAAAATATATCCGTATCAGCACAACTTACTTTATAACCGGGGAATTACTTACGCCAATCAAAAGAAATACAAAGAAGCGATCAGTGATTACATGCAGGCCATTCAGAGTAACGTGTATCACGGAAACAGCCATTTGGCTCTTGGTTTATTGGCTGCAAACGAAGGTTTGTATGATCAGGCTTTGTTGTCTTTGCTGACGTTTGCCTGGTTGAACCCGGACGATTCAAGAACACCCGGAATTGTCGGAATTATCGAGCGTATTTCGAACGGTTCCTTCGAAAAAGAACCTAAGAATATCAAAGAGTTGTTCGGACCGGACAATTACGAAGATTACAACCTGCTTTTTGAAAATAAAATTGCCCTTCAGGATAATTACAAAGCGAAATTTTCCGTTCCGAGCGCATACAGCAAACAACTTCACTTGTTCTTAAAGAACAACACTTACGATAAATCAAACATGGACTTCTGGAATCAGCATTATATGCCGTTCTTCGAGAAGATCTGGAAAGCAAAAATGATCGATCAGTTCTGTATGGTTCCTTTGGTTGGTTTCGACAGCGGAGATATTCAGGCAGCTATCAAACCACGGATCTCAAAAATCAAAACGTTCTACGATTGGTCAAAAACAGCATACAAAGAAGCTACTTCCGATCAGTTCATGGAATTCGAAGGAAAAAAACAATGGGTTTCCGTTGATTACAAATCCAGTCACCTGGAAGGAATCGGAAAACAAAGCGACCAAAAGAAGCCGATCGGAAATTACTACATCTACCACCGGAACGGTTTATTGAAAATGTTGGCACAGTTCGGTGAAAATGAAAAGCCGATCGGTACGTGGGAAATATACAATGATTTTGACGGGAACATTACCCGAAGAATCGAATTCACTTCCAATCCGGATGAGAAAATTCAGTATTCCTACTATTTCAGCGGTGAACCGTATCTGAAATACAAAATGATCAAGGACCTGGAGCAGGATACCGTGACTTACGTATACCGTAACGGAAGCGTTAAAGAGAAATATTTCGTGAAAGACGGCAAGAAAAACGGTTTGTACAGATCGTACTACGCAAACGGACAATTGTCTGTCGAAATGACCTACAAAATGGGAATCGGTGAAGGTGCGTATACTTCTTACAATTCAAACGGTGTAAAAGACGATGAATTCCAGTTGGTAAACGACAACATTCACGGAATTCGTAAAACATATCATTCAAACGGACAACTTGCCGCGCAGTACAACTATGTGAACGGAAAATACGACGGTGAATATGTTACTTATTTCTACGACGGAAAAGTGGAGAAAAAAGGAACGTACAAAAACGGAAACGAAATCGGTAAGTTCGAAGAATACTACTCCAACGGAGCCATGTCCGGTTCCATGCTTTTGGATGAATCCGGGAAACAAAACGGGATCAGCATTGAATACGATCTTGACGGAAAGAAATACGAAGAAATGGAGTTTTCCAAAGGAGAATTGAAATCCATTACCTATTACGACAAAGCAGGAACAGCGAAAATTCTTGCTACGAAAAAAGGGAAGAAAATTGATTACATCCGCTCCTACCCTGACGGAAAAAAATCCGTAGAAGGACAAATTGTGGACGACCAAAGAGCCGGTGAATGGAAATACTACGACAAATACGGAAACCTGACAACGCTTGAAAAATACAAGGACGGAAAATTGACGGATACGTTGAAAGAGTTTTTCTCCAACGGACAATTGGAAAGTTTCAGCGTGGTAAACAACGGAAAAAGAGACGGTTTATTCCAGACGTTCAACATCTTCGGAGACTTGGTTTCAGAAGGTTATTACACGGAAGGCGATTACGACAATCAATGGATCGGGTATTATTCGGACGGTAGTTTCAGCTACAAGAATTTCTATGTACAGGGAACAAAACAAGGTTACCAGATTTCGTACGACGTAGAAGGGAAACTGGACGGAATGGATGAATATGATAACGGACGCATCATTGCTCATACGCAATTCGACACCACGGAAAATATTCTGAGCCAGATGGGTGAATACAACGGTGAAATTCAGTTGAAAGATCCTACAAATACTTACGTGAAGTTTATCGGGCATTACAAAAACGGTTCTGCAGACGGAAATTTCAAATGGTTTACCATCAACAATGTGATGACGTGTGAAGGAAACTACAAAAACGGAGAACGCGACGGAATCTGGAAGTGGTACAATCACAACGGAAAACTGACTCGTGAATCGAAATATGTGAACGCACACATGGACGGAGTGGATAAAAACTACCACCCGAACGGAACACTCGAATCTGAAATCACGTATGTGAACGGAGACCGCCAGGGGAAATTTACCTATTACAGCGATAACGGAAAAGTACAGATCAGCGGGGAAAACCTGGATGACAAACGCCACGGAGAAGTAAAATACTTTGATGTAAACGGTTCCTTGATGATGATTCGCTACTACAACTACGGAATTTTCACTTCTTATTCGTACCTGAATGCAGAAGGAAAAACTGTGAAACCGGTGGAACTTGCCGGTAACGAAATGAAAGTAGCGTGTTATTACAAAACCGGGAAAAAATCCATGGAACACACACGTAAAAACGGCTTGATCGAAGGACATTACGTAACGTATCACGAAAACGGGAAAACCTGGGAAGACGAGAATTACTTACACGGCGAACAACACGGAAAATCCGTTGAGTATAACGAACAAGGAAAGAAAATCAAAGACGCAGATTACCAAAAAGGAGAATTGCACGGAAAATTGATGGAATACAACAATGCGGGTGTTTTGGTGTACGAAGCAAACTATCGCTTCGGAGAATTACACGGTGAGGCGAAAGAATACAATGCGGCAGGAAAATTAACCCGAATCATTACATATTATGGAGATATTGCAGTTAAAGTTCAAACATTCTAAAGGATTTATCCTTTTCACATACTTCCTGTGTTTTTCGTTTCTTTCACAAGGTCAGACGAATGAGATTCTTGCCGCTTACAAAACAAAGTATCCGGGAAATCACATCGTTCAGACGAAGAATGAACGCACAGTTACAATCAAATACGTAAAAGGGAAACCGACTTTGGTGTATCACTATGAATACGAAGATTTGATCATCGACAAAAACGGGGCGAATATGCTTTCCGAATATGCCATCGATTTCACTTCTTTCGAAGTCGTGTCGAATATTGAAGCTTACTCATTGGTTCCTTCTGAAAGTAAGTCGAAAAAGATTGTTTCGGATAAAATGTTTACCCGCGATGCGGAAGCTGACCGTGGAATTTTTCACGACGACAGCAAGGAAACCGTGATCGTATTTCCGGGATTGATCGAAGGAGCGCTTCGTCATCTTTCCTATGATATTACCATGACGGAACTCGATTTCCCGTTCGGATTTGTCTTTTTTGATTATACTCCGACAGAAAATCCGACCTTGAAAATTGTTGCGGATACTTCCATTCACTTGTTATTGAAAGAATACAATACGGATAAAATCAAACTGAAAAAGGAAGAAACGATCTCTAAAAACATCCGGACAACAACCTACAGCTGTGAAAACGCATTGCTGTTGAAACCGGAGGAGAATTCACCGAATATCCGCTATTATGCGCCGCAAATCCTGGCTCAGATCGCTTATTACAATTACAAAGGTCAAAAGGTGAATGTGGGCGCGAATCTAAAGGATCTTCACACCAATTACGCTCCGAATGTGGCGGAAGTTGAAAATGAAAAACCGAGCCCGGAAATTACACGGATTGCAGATTCGATCACACGTAATTTACCTACGAACTTAGATAAAGTACGTGCCATTTATTATTGGGTGCAGGATCACGTGAAATACATTGCTTTCGAGGAAGGAATGGGTGGATTTGTTCCGCGCCAGCCAAACCTGGTTGTCGACAAACGCTACGGAGATTGCAAAGACATGGCTTCTTTGATTTATTCCATGCTGAAAGCGATAAATATTCCCAGTTATTTAACCTGGGTCGGGTCCCGCGATCTGCCTTTCAAATACAGTGAATTCCCCAGTGGAATGTGTGATAATCACATGATCACGACGTACAAAGAAGACGGAAAATACTACTTCCTGGATGCCACCAATTCGTTCCAAACCATGGGCGCGTCAACCGGCTTTATCCAGGGAAAAGAAGCGCTTTTACACATCAGTCCGACAGAATATGAGTTGACAACTATTCCGGTAAGAGACGAACATTATTCTACCGTTTCCGATTTTTCAAGTATCAAAATTGAAGGAAAAGACCTGGTTGGGAAATCTACCGTTACAATTAACGGATATTACCACACACTCATCGGAAATTACGCGAAGGACGTGCTTGCGAAAGATCAGAACAAGTTCCTGACAAGCATCAATCAGCGTGGAAACAATTCCTTTATCGTGACAGGCGGAACCATGCAGAACATGCTGAAAAGAGACACTACCGGGGTTTTGAATTTTGATTGGAACTGTAAGAATTACTGTACCAACCTGGACGACGCGATTTATGTCAACATGATCCTGAACAAGAACATCACGTATCAGAATGAGTTGAAAGAAACACGCATTGCCCCTTTTGAATTGGATCACAAATCGGCTGACAGTTATGTGGTTGAATTGGAAATTCCTCAAAATTATGTCGTGAGCCACCTTCCGGCTTCCGTTTCTTTTCATTCCGACATCGTTGATTTTGATGTGAAATACGAACAAAATGGTTCTAAAATCACTATGAAACTGGACATTGCCTTGAAATTCTTAATCCTGGAACCAAGCCAGTTTGCAGAATGGAACAAGTTCATTGCACAAAAGAAAAAAGCAATCTCCGAAACTATCGAACTTAAACGCAAAAAATAACATGAAACACCTTATCCTTGGAATCATAGCTTTTGCAGCAACAAGCTATTCTATTGCTCAGTCGCCGGTTTACATGAACTACGACTGGAAAAGTACTCCTGAAAAACTGGAGGTGACAGAAAAAGACAAGTTGGAAGATGAAATCATGCTTTTCGAAAAACGAAGCATCGAGTTCACGGAATACAACAACGGCTTTTACCAAATGGTTTTGGTTCACAGCATTGAACTGATCAATACCGATGCAGGAATTGAAAACAACAATAAGGTTTATATTTCCAACAAACCGGGATCGACCGTTTTGAAACAAAAAGCACGTGTAATCAAACCGGACGGAAAGATCATCAATCTAAAAGAATCCGATATCCAGGAATCGAAAGATGAAAACGGAGATGTCGAATACCGTTATTTTGCGTTGGAAGGATTGGAAAAGGGAAGTTATATCGAATACCTTCACTACATCAGTGAAGAGCCGACTTTAACAGGTTCTTCGCTTTACCTGCAATCCAACGTCGATAAAAAGAAAGTGGATTACGACATCATTTGTCCGAAGCACCTGGAATTCATGTTTCATTCGATCAACGGAATGCCGAATTTTGTGAAAGACAGCCTGAACACGGATGTGAACCGGAACTTCATCGAAGCAACAAATATCGAAGGATTGAAAGACGAAGAATCCAGTGCCTACAAGGCGGATTTGATGAAGTGTTACTACAAGCTTCAGAAAAACACTTCCAGCGGAAAATCAAACCTGTATACCTATTTAAACGTTTCGAAAAATGTTCATGCGAATTTGTACGAGACTGTTTCGAAAAAATCAGCTAAAAAAATCACAGCATTGGTATCTGATCTTGGAAAAGGGGATCTGGAATCGAAATTGCGTGAATTGGAATACAAACTGAAATCCGAAATCGGTGTAACGGAAGAATACTTTGAAGGAATCAGTGATTTGGACAACATTGTTACCAAAAAGATCACCAACGAAACGGGAATGATCAAATTGATGATCGCTTGTCTGAAAGAACTGAAAGTCAAATTCGAAGTGGTTTTGACATCCGACCGCGAACAAAATCCGTTTTTAACAGACTACGAAGCGTACAATTTCCTGGATGAAACACTGATCTACATCAGCGATATTCAAAAATACTGGTCTCCGGGCTTGTTTTCCAGAATCGGCTTCCCTCCTTTTGAATATACCTACAACAACGGTTTGTTTATCGAAGAACGAATCGTAGGTGATCAGGCTTTCGGAGTTGGAAAAGTGAAATACATTCCGGGAACCAAAAGCACGGAATCCATCGATGAAATCAATACCATTGTAACTTTTGATGCCGGATTGACCGAACCAACAGTAGAACTGGAACGAAAATTATCCGGATACAAAGCGATGTTCCCGCAGTTCATCCTGGATTTCGTGCAGGATGAAGCAAAGAAAACGGAATTGAAAGAAGACGTTTTATTGTACCTGGACGAAGATGCGAAGCTTTCTGATGTTTCTTTCCAGAATGACAACAGCAAGGTTGCCGGAAAAGAAACCTTTGTTGCCAAAGGAAAAATCTCGGGAGCAAACTTCATCGAGAAAGCAGGAACAAAAACGCTTTTGAAAGTCGGAATGCTGATCGGGCCACAAGCTGAAATGTATAACAAAGAACCTCGTAAATTGCCGGTTTCAACTCAATTTACGCGTCAATACGTGCGAAAAATCATCATCAATATTCCGGAAGGTGTTACGGTGAAAAATCCGGAGATCTTAAATTTCAACATTGTAACAAATGATGAAAAAGCATTGCAATCAGGTTTCATCTCTTCCTATGAAATGAAAGGAAATCAGTTGATTGTTACCGTAAACGAATTTTACAACAAGGTCAATTACCCGGTTTCGGAATACGAGATGTATGAAAAAGTGATTAACGGAGCGGCAGACTTTAATAAGTTGATCCTGGTTCTGGAATAATCCGATACAACCATTCAAAAAAAATCCCCGGCACTTGATTCACTCAATGACCGGGGATTTTTTCATTTCTTACGCATCATTTCTTGCAATTACTTGCGATCTGTGTCATTACTTTCGTAGCGACCTGCATTTCCTCCTGTGTAAGACCACTTAAGGCCGTAGCACGGTTCGTAGGAATCACCTGATCCATTGCATCAATTGCTTCCAATGCTTTTTTAGTAACTAAAATATCCATCTTTCTGCGGTCCGATTTATTAATCTTACGCTTCAGGTACTTGGCTTCTACCAACAGGTTAATCATTCTGTTGACAGAAGCTGCGTCTTTGAAAACGAGTTCCGAAATCTCATTTTGCTGAATTTTCGGGTTTTCAATCAGGCATTTAATGACCAACCATTGGTCAATAGTAATTTGGTGACCCAAAGCTTTTAATCTCGCTTGGGCAAACTGACGATAGGTGCGAATTGCTCTGTCAATTTTATAAAAAATTATAGAATCAAGCTTTTCCACGTTCAAGGTGTTGTTGTTGTAGTACATGATAAATTGAGTTATTATCAGGACGACAATTATTAGGAATGGGTTGCATTGCGGGGACAAAATCCATGAATTCTTTTAAATGCCTTGCTGAAAGACGCCAGATCGGCATAGCCGAAAATCGTACTAATCTCTGTCCAGGTGTACGCATCTTCCACATGTAACTTCCTGGCTTTCTCCATTTTAATATTCCGAAAATAACTCGCCGGACCAATTCCCACATATACTTTAAAACTTTTATTCAATTTCGACACCGAAAACCCGATCATCCTCGCATGTTTGGAAACATCAAAATTTTCCTGGGGGTTTTCATTCATGTAAACAATCAACTTATCAATTGCTTTACAATCTTCCGGATGTAAACTCTTATTCATTGTCAATAGATTGCTTTTACAAAGTTACATCTTTAATGATTTATTGATACATCAATTAAAAAATCAAAATCATTTTATTTGACCATTTAGATTGATTTTTAACCGCTTACAACTCAAGGTAAAAACAGACAACAAAAAAAGCTCAAAAATGTGTCACTTTTGGAGAAACAATTTAAAACAAAGGATATGATACAGTGGCTCACTCAACAAATTAGCGTTATCGATCTTTTCGCAATTTTTGGTAAAAAATAACTCTCGATATTTCTTCAAGCCAGACCGGGCATGTTTCATTTAAACATGGAGATATAGAGTACAAGTTAGGTAAGATAAGTTGAAATGCTTCAGCATTTAACAAAGCAAGAGAAACATCCCGGAATTGGAGAAAACCAGCTTTCGCAGCTGAGTAAATTAAAGACGAAACCCTGATACCAACTATCAGGGTTTTTGAACTTCCGTTAATTCTTCTTCTTCCAGTTCATTGGAATCCAGGAGTTCTTCCGCACTTTTAAACGCGATTTTACGAAATACATAACGCAGAACAACCAGCGCCAGGATCGCAAGGATTCCGGCTACAAAGAAAGGCGTTCCGTAAAAAATCGAATTTTTCTCAGCCAAAGGAACGGATTTGTAGAAAATCCACATCATGAAAACAGGTCCGGCCATTTCTGCCAAACTCATCAACGATGTGAAAATTCCCTGGAGTTCTCCCTGTTCGTTATTCTTCGCCTGGCCGGAAACCAATGAGCGAATACTCGGATCCACAATTCCAGAAAAGGCATACGGTAAAATAATCACATACATCATCCAGCCATACGGAATCAAGCCGATTCCAAGTGTGACCATGCTGAGAATAATCAATCCTAAAGTTGCCGCGCCTTTCTCACCCAATCGTTTCACAATCGGGCCGGCCATAGCGCCCTGCACCAATCCGAAGCAAACTCCGACGACTGCGAGGGAAATTCCGACATCTTTGGTTTCCCAGCCAAAACGTGCAATGGTATAGTAATTCCAAACGGAATGAACCGCCATGTTTGACAACAAAACGATAAACGTTACCAAAAACAACCCGCGGTATTTCGGAAAACGGACAATCTGAACCAATGCTCCGATCGGGTTTGCACGCTCAAATTCAAACTTTCTGCGGTCACTCGGCGGTAATGATTCCTTTAAAAAGATCAATCCGTAAACGAAATTCGCCAGGGATAAAAATGCTGCTACCATAAACGGAACGCGCAGTCCGAATTCGGAAGCCACACCTCCAATTGCAGGCCCGATAATAAATCCGACTCCGAAAGCTGCACCGATCAAACCGAAATTCTGTGCGCGGTTTTCATTGGTCGAAATATCCGCAATATAAGCCGCAGCCGTTGTAAAACTGGCACCAAACATCCCGGAAACTGCTCGTCCCACAATCAGCCAGCCCAAACTTGGAGCAAAATACATGAATACGTAATCCAGTCCCAAGCCCAAAAGCGACATCAGGATAATCGGTCGTCGTCCGTAGCGATCACTCAAATTTCCAATCAAGGGTGAAAACAAAAACTGCATCAAAGCATAAGTCGCCAAAACAAATCCCGAATATTTCGAGGACTCGTTAATGGACAAATGCGTCGCATCTGCAATCAAACTCGGAAGTGAAGGAATGATAATTCCCAACCCGATCGAGTCGATACAAATGGTGATTAAAATGAAGATTAAGCCTTTTGTTTGTTTTTCACTCATAGGGGCAAAATTACGGATTCATTTTTGTTGAAGAATAAGCAATCTTTAATTTTAGGTAAATGGTAGCTCTGAATCCGTGAACAGAAGCATGCACGGAATAGTTTGTTTTAGAGCCTTTCAGCTAAAGTATTGTTACTTTTACAGCATGAAGCGCGAATTGGTCAAAACAGCCGACGGATCCACAACGATTTACATTCCGGAGTGGAATGAACATTATCATTCCAGTCACGGAGCGCTGCAGGAAGCGCAGCACGTTTTTATTAAACACGGATTGAATCCGAAGTCGGATGATTACCTCACGATTTTTGAAATGGGTTTCGGAACGGGTTTGAATGCGCTTCTCACCTATTTTGCGTCTGAAAAGAGAAATCAATACGTTCATTACATCGGTTTGGAAGCTTTTCCGCCGACAGCCGAAGAAATTGAAGGAATGAATTATACTTCATTCACCAACGATCCGGAAGCGGTCGACATTTTTCAGAAATTGCACCAGGCGGATTGGAATGCAGCACGGGAAATTTCAGAACATTTTGTTCTGGAAAAGGTCGGGAAGAAAATCCAGGAACTGGAATTGGGAAAAGGAACGATTGATCTGTGTTATTACGATGCCTTCGGTCCGAGGGTTCAGCCCGAATTGTGGACGCCTGAAATCTTTTCAAAAATCTATGATTGGTTGAGTCCGGGCGGTGTTTTGGTGACGTATTGTGCCAAAGGACAAGTGAAGCGCGATTTGAAATCGGTTGGTTTTGAAGTGACTTCTTTGCCTGGCCCTCCGGGAAAACGGGAAATGACGAAAGCGACAAAATAATTACGAATGACGAATGCCTAATTACGAATAGATTCTATACTTGTTTAGTAAAAGAGAATTCGCAATTCGCAATTCGCAATTCGCAATTCGCAATTCGCAATTAAAATAGTAATTTAGATTACTCAAAAAAACACAACAAATGGCAAATGTAACTTTGGGAGGAAATCCTCTTCACACAAATGGTGAATTACCTGCAAACGGGACACCTGCAACTGATTTTTCATTGGTTAATTCAGACTTAGGAACGACTTCATTAGACGCTTACAAAGGAAAAAAACTGATCCTGAATATCTTCCCGAGCATCGATACAGGAACATGTGCTACATCCGTTCGTGAATTCAACAAGAAAGCATCTTCTTTGGACAACACGACTGTTTTGTGTATTTCCCGCGATTTGCCTTTTGCTCAGAAACGTTTTTGTGGAGCGGAAGGAATCGAGAATGTGGTAACACTTTCTGATTTCAGAGACGGTGAATTTGGAAGAAACTACGGATTGGAATTGCTTGACGGACCTTTGAAAGGATTGCACGCAAGATCAGTGGTTGTTTTGGATGAGAATCACCAGGTAGTTTACACGGAATTGGTTCCGGAAATTAAGGATGAGCCGAATTATGATGCAGCTTTAAGAGCGTTGTAAAAAACATATTTTCTCTTGAAATCAAGGTAATCATTATAAAGGTTGCCATGATTCCGATAGTTATGGAAGACGATTTTTGGGAGGCGCTTACCAGTGAGAATTATGTACTTAACACGGGTAATTTCTAAATCTTTGCGTTCTTTCACTCTTTGCGGTTAAAATAAAACTCCATTTATCAACCGCAGAGAAGCAGAGAACGCGAAGGTTTGACCAGAAAAACATCACCAACGATTTTGTAAACTTTCGCTTTGAAAATATACATTTTTGACGCTACCTGTTTCAAATACTATAATTCCCAACTCCTGAGTTTTTACATTCCCGGAGTTCCGGATGATTTATCAGGGATCGATATTCCTTCCGGATCACTGTTCTTTTCAACACGGCCAAATGAATACGAAATCTTGAACCAAATAATACGGGTATCTTGTTTCGAATAGCTGTTCATGAGAATATTCGGGAACGAAACTCGAGCTGTACTCTGATCCATATTAAAAATATCTTCGAACGAAACGGATGTTTTGATCTTCTTATCCAGGAATTCGCGGCTCAAAACCACATCAAAGGCAGAACGGTTTTTCACGAACTCATAAATCTGGTAGTTTCCTTTGCTTGTCAGGTAATAATCCACATTCAAGCGGATTTTCCACGGCAAAATAAACTGTGCATACGTTCCGAAAGTCCACATTCCCTTATTCCGGTTTTGGTAATTGTAGCCCGAGATGGTTGTTTTCGTGAAGGAACTGTACAGGTACAAAAACGACATTTTATCCACTTCCACCGGCTCATCCAAGAACTTCAACCCTTTGGTAAAAAAAGCAAAAGGAACCGGAATTGCCATGAAGTAATTCATCGAATTGACATTGTTGTAGGTCTTGTAAGTCTGCACCATCTGCAAGGAGTTCGGTTCTACAACTACCTCGCTTAAATTCAAAAACTGGGAATGCGTGAAATTCACGGAGAATTGCGCATAATCCAGGAAGGTTATTTTGAACTGGGCATTGTCGTAAAAATTCGGTTTTAACTGCGTATTTCCACTGGAAGAGCTAAATGAATCGTAATACCCGGAGTTGTTCGGATCGTACTGTGTAAAGCCCGGAATTCCAATTTTCCGCGAATACGTTCCGATCACATTCAACATCGAATTCACCCGGTAAATGGCATTAAACGAAGGGAAGAAGTTGAAATAGTTATTATCCAGTTTGCTCGTCACATTGGAAGCACGATTCAAACGGAAATTCTCGGCCCGTACACCTGCTCCGATCGACACTTTTTTTCCCAGTTTCTTTTTCAGATCCACATACGCCGCCATGTTGTCTTCCACATAGTCGAAATCAATCACCGAAGTGTAGAATGGATTCGTGAAAATATCCTGCGAAGCATTGTTCAGGTTGTAAGAACCGGTATTATCGACCCGCATCACGCTGTACTTGACTCCCGTATTCACATAAAGCTTGATCTTTTCCATCGGAATTTCCGCATCGGCACGCAGGTAAAAACGATTGATATTCATGTAATAATCCAGGATACTGTAATCCTCGTTTCCGGAAATTCGCTGAATGTTGTTTCTTTTCGACTTGTTCTGGTAATTGGAATAGAAAGCCGTCACGTTCAGAACGCGTTTCAACGTATCAAACTCCTGGCGGAATTTAATCATTCCTTCATTTCCCATTCCGTAATTGTGCGAGTTATAATCCGTATTTAAAGCTACCGGCAGAGTAATCGACTGGCTTCCGGTTGTCGAAAGACCTTTGATTTTATTATCTCCGAACGAACCGTTATAATTCAGGATCAGGCTCGAACGCTTGGATAAATTCAGGTTGACAGACGGTTTGAAATAAACATAATTGTGGCTTGTTTGTTCCTTCCGGTCAGAACTCAATCCAATCACCGGGTTAAACGAATTAAACACCCGCTGGGAAGTATCTCTGCTGGAGCGTTCGTTATAGGAAAAACCGGTTTGCATCTGCCAGCTCCATTTTGAGCGGCGTCCGTTTAAAACCAGTGATGGCGAAACTTTCTGATTCTGGTTCAATCCGTAATTCAAAGTCACTGTTCCGGACAACCATTTGGTTGCTTTTCCGATACTGTTGATATTGATAATTGCACCGCTGACATTCGCATCAAAGGAAGCTCCGGGATTCGAAATAATCTCGATCGTTTCAACGGAATTGGCAGGAAGACTCTTCAACAAATTCATCAGGTCGTCTGTGGACAAACTACTCGGAACGTTTTCAAAATAAACACTCGCCATTTGCCCGCCAATGGCAAAACCGCCACCCGGATACGGCATCACGCCCGGAATTTTCAATATCGCATCGTAAATACTGCTGATCGATAACACCGGGTTATCTTTTACCGTCAATGTTGTTTTGTCTGCTTCTATCTCGATAAATTTTCGCTGAACTCCAGTAATTGTCACCTCATCCAATTGCGAAACCGGTTCTTTCAGGATCAATTCTCCCAGCTGAATGGTATCCGATGAATTTTCTTTGACCTCAAAACTCAAAAGAAGCGGCTGATACAACTGTGTCCGAATCGTAAAGGAATAAATGCCGGGAATTTTCGGTAATTCGATCACTTTCTCACAATCCGAAAATTGTTCTTTTAAAAGCACGCTGTCCTTTCCCAAAATCTTTGTCGAAACAATCACCTGTTTTGGAATTTCATCGCAGGGAATTTCTTTTTCAGCAAACGAGAAACGAATCCATTGTGACTGAGCCGACACATGTGTCGAGCAAAAAAGGATGCAAAAAACGGCAATTATTCGGTACATTGGGGAGTTTGGTTTTTTAGTCCGCCTTAAAATTAAAACATTCGCATGACGTAGAACGAAAGAATTGTGATCAGTTACTGAAATCGATGATCAATGGCATTTTTACTGTTTTCGATCACTGCATGGAGAAAAATAATACTTTAGCGTCATGAAAAGATCACTAACCGTCTTCATTCTGTTTTTAGGAATGAGTTTTTTGTTTTCTTCCTGCGGGACTAAAGAAGCTACAGATGCTGCGGGGAAAACAGCCAATAAATTTTTCACCTTGCTGATCAAGGGAGATAACGTTCGCGCAAGCAACTTTGTAGAACCCAGTTTTGACAGCCGGCAGCAATTGGAAGAAATTGCCCGCTTGGGTAAAAACGATGCGAATGGAAAACTGATTTCGGCAAAAAAATCGTTTGGTTTTAATACGCAAATCATGAACGGAGTTGCCACTGTAACACTTCCTTACCAATTGAAATATGAGCGAAACGAGCTTTCCGTGCAAGTGACGCTTGTTGGTAAAGGATCCCGGTTCAAAATCAGATCAATCCATTAAATTCCGGGATCGAATCTGACTTTCCGGTTTGATTCGCTTAACTTTACGACTTTAATCAGCGAATAAATGAGAGTAGTCATGTTACTAAGCATCCTGTTGATCGGATTGGCAGCGTGCAAGAAAAAAGAAATCAAAAAGGTTGAAAAAATCGTTTCGGAAGGCAGCTGGAAAATCACCCGGTTTATCGATAGCGGTGATGATGAAACCTCATCTTACGCGGGGGCAGTTCTGGTTTTTGCTTCCGACGGATCAATCGTATTGACACAAGGAAACAATTATGCCATGGGTTCATGGAGCGTAGGTAAAAAGTCGAAAAGTGACGATGATTCCGACGACAGCGATCTGAAACTGAACATTGCGCTTCCGGCTCAATACGAATCCATATCCGATGACTGGCACATTCAAAGTTATTCGAATTCCAAAATCGATCTGCATGATCCGGATGACGAACCAAGTAAATCGGATTACCTCACATTGGAAAAAATCTAATCCGAAAGGCGCTGAAAACAGCGCTTTTTTTTGTTTTTACATTTTCCTTTTTTCAACTTCCGGAAAAAAAATCAGCTAAAATCAACTTTCTCCCCCCCTTTTCCCTCCTTTCTTTCGTTTCTGTTTAAAATACTCAAAAACAGACGTTATGATTTATCCGCTCTCCTCCCGAAATTATTTGAAATCGCGATCACTCACCTGGTAGCAAAATAAGTTACGCAACATCATCCGGCAAGTTGTTTCACTTTATTAAAGATTTCATTTAAGCCTTGTTTGAATTAAACGCACATATCATTTCATCTATAAAGAAAGGTGACCGGAAGGTGATCCTGGATTTATACCATCACACGTTCCAGGTATTGATGGGAAATGCGGTGCGTTATACAAACGACCAGGAAAACCAGATGCAAATTGTGAACAATGCTTTTATGAAAATCATTTCCGCGATCGACCAATTTCAAATCGGTACGGCCTATTTCTCCTGGGCGAAGCAGATTGTCAGACGGGAAATAATAGATGATTTCAGAAAGAACAAACGGTACAAAGAATTGTTTCAATATGATGACGATTACAAAAACGATACGCTGACCAGTGAACCCGAAATTGATCTGAAGTTTGAGGCCGAAGGATTGCAGAAAATGCTAGATACGCTCCCTCCGGCAACAAAAATGGTTTTCAATCTATATGCAATTGATGGTTGTTCCTCAAAAGAGATCATGGAAGAACTTCAAATTTCTTACGAAACCGTCAAATGGCATCTCAAAGAAGCCCGCAAACGATTGAAGATTCAGTTAAGTATGAACCAAACACAGGAATGAACATTGTAATGGAAGATCAACAACATATCGACAAATTGTTTCAAGAATCTTTGAATCAAAGATCTTTTGACATTCCTGAAGCTTTTCTGGAAGATCTGAACAAGCGTTTGGATGAAGGAGAGAAAAAAAGACCTGTTTTCTTTTGGTGGTTCATCACATTGTTTTGCCTGACCGGTTTATCTTTCATCATTTTTAGTTCACTTCAATTTCCGGTTTTCAACCTTCGTGATTTTGAACAACTGCCTCCATCCGATGATTTTTCTCAAAACAGCTTGCATCTACCGGTAAATTCTAAGCCGGAAGAAAGTACATGCCCATTCCACTCATCGGTTCATCAACTGGCTGTTTTTAGCATGATGCCATCGAAAGCACAGACTTTTTACCGTAAAACAAAAAAACAAACTCCGAAAAAAACAAAGCCGGATACACTTCCTGTAAGTATTCCATCAAAAGTTCAGAACACCGGCAGAAAAAAACAGTCGGTTGCAATTGTACCGAGCGCATCATTAACGACTCATCCGGGAATTATACGGGATTCAATCAATGATTCACTTCCGGATAGTTTTGCACCGCTTTCCTACAAAGAAATTGACTTTGACACTTTGAAAGCCGGAATCATTTCCATCAACCAAACAGGCAACGAACCTTTTACTTCAAGCTTGCAGACGAATGTGTTGAATCAAAAAAGCACTCCGGAATCTGCCTGGAGAAAAGAAATTCAGTTATTCGGCGGGTTGGGAGCCAATTTCATTCAGGATTCCCATGCCGACAAAGGATATTTGGGGAAAATAACGGAAAAGCAATCTTCCATACTCGCTCCTTCTTTCGGAATCCAGGGAAATCTTTCCTACAAAAAGTTCACTTTCGGTACCGGACTTTCCTATTCCCAAACCGGGGAAAAATTCGATTCGGAAATGACCAAATATATCACGAAAGATTCTACTTATTCCGAACACGTTATTGACACCATTTTAGTCTTTGATGACTCGTTAGGGATCTGGGTTCCGGAAATTCACGACACAACGCTTTATCATACTTACCAGTACCAGGATTCAACCCTGGAGCAAAAATCGTTCAGAAATCGTTACTCCTGGATTTCGATTCCGCTTTATTTCGGATACCGGTTTGAACTCGGGAACTATGAACTCATTCCGCGAATCGGTGCACAATTCAATTTCGGAATTGCTAAAAACAGAGGAAATTTCCCGAATGAAAATTTCAATGGAATGATCGAATACCAGGCCGTTCGATTCACTATTTCTTACCTCGTCCAGCTGGAAGCAAGGAGGAATTTCGGAAAATGGCATGTATTTATCAATCCGTATTTCAAATCCATGATCAATCCGGCAATATCCGGAGACCTCATCAGGCGAAAATACTCTTCCTGGGGCATCCAGTTCGGAGTCGGATTAAAGCTTTAGATCCGGACAATTTCATCCAAATACTCATCCTGTTTTTCACCTGTCGCAGCGAGTTTTACTGTGACAGACCGGGATTCTTTTAGTCAAAAATTCCCTGGAAATCATCTCAAAAAAGTATAAACATTCTTATAAAACCTGCGTTATGAAGTACTTTAAAACAGAAATCACAAGCGATCACATCGTATCGGACAAACCTCTTCACGAACGGCTTCTATTTCCTTATGTTCAAATTGCTTCTCAGCTGAAAGGCGAAGTCCTGGAACTGGGTTGTGGCTGGGGGCGCGGAGTGGAGCATTTTCAATCGGACGAGATCCGTTATACCGGCGTGGACAAAAACAAACTCCTGATCGATGAATTGAAAATCAAACATCCGAACTGCTATTTTAAGCAAGTCACACTTCCTGATTTAAGTGCGTTTGCTACTGATTCCTTTGATCACATCATCGCTTTCCAGGTCATCGAGCATATCGAAGACGATGAGTTATTCCTGGAAGAAATTCACCGCATTCTCAGACCTGGCGGGAAGCTGCATCTGAGCACGATCAACAAACGATTTTCCATTTCGCGCAATCCGTGGCATATCCGCGAATACGATTCGATCGGGCTCACGGTTCTTTTGAAAATGTTTTTTTGCAACGTCGACATGAAGGGAATTGAAGGAAACGAACTCGTTTGGAAATACCATTTCGAAAACCGGAAATCTGTCAAAAAAATGATGCGTTTCGATTTCTTCGGGTTGCAATACAAACTTCCGGCGATGCTTTTGAGAATTCCCTATGAGCTTCTGAATCGTCTGAACCGAAAAAAACTCATGCATTCACAACAAGGTAAATTCCGGCATATCAGCCGGGAACATTTCCACCTAAATGAAAATCCCGATATCGGCCTGGATCTGTTTGCGGTTTGTACAAAAGCTTAGTACATCCAAAGTCAAATGCGATTCAGATGAACATTTCCTCCTCCTCCTGATTTTCGAAAACGGAAGATTTTCTTAGCTTTGAATCCATGTTCGAAGCCATCAATCATATCGGAAATACTTCCCAAATACTGCTCGTATGTTGGATTTTATTCCTGGTGATGGCCATTTGGAGTTATTTCAAGCGACCGAACATTTCTCCTTATTTTCTCTTTTCAGCAGCCGTTTGCATTGCAGCAGCATTTGCCTGTTTCTCGCCTTATCTCTATGCCTGGGATGAACAGTTTCATGCCTTGGTTGCTAAAAACCTGGCGAAAGATCCATTAACTCCAAAACTGATTCCGTATCATCCTTTGAATGTTGGTCAGAATACCTGGTCGGACGGCATTATCTGGCTTCACAAACAACCTTTGTTTACCTGGCAGATGGCGCTTTCGATTAAATTATTCGGAGCCAATGCTTTTGCTGTCCGCTTTCCGTCCGTGCTGTTTCACGGTTTTTTAATCCTGGCTATTTACAGAATCGGAAGCATCGCCTTCAACCGGAAAACGGGTTTTATTGCGGCCTTACTCGTTATGCATTCCGCTTATTTGCTCGGATTGATCAGTGGCCGCATCAGTACCGATCACAATGATTTCATTTTCCTGTGTTACATCACCTTTTCTTTTTGGGCCTGGTTCGAATGGAATGTATCTGCAAACAGGAAATGGTTGTACTGGATCGGAATTTTCGTTGGTTGTGCTATTCTTACCAAATGGCTCGTCGGGCTACTTGTTTTTACAGGATGGGGAATTACCACCATTCAGAGACTCAAAAAAGGCAGTTGGTGGATCGCGCTAAAACCCATCTTCATTTCTTTCGGAATCAGTTTGCTTGTTTCCATGCCGTGGCAGATTTATACGTATCTCCGTTTCCCTGTAGAGTTTAAACGGGAAATGCAGTACAACTCCCAACATGTAACACATGCAGTGGAAGATCATGTGGGCGATGCGTGGTATCATTTCGACCAGATCAGCAGCATGTACTTTCCCAAAATGGACTTTTTGATTGTGTTTCTGATCTGTACAATCTTCCTGGTTTTGGCAAAGAACATACGAAAAGATTACAAAATTTTTATGCTGATTTCCATTGCGGTCATTTACCTGTTCTTTACGCTTGTCAAAACCAAAATGCCTTCATTTACAGCGCCTGTTTTCGGATTGGTCGTTCTGATCCTGGCTTTCGGATTAACTGAAATCTCCAAACGAATTCCAGTTCACTGGCTGCAAAGAACAACTCTGTTGTTATCGACTCTTCTGATTGTAAACTGGTTTTTAAAACCCGCTCCGACTTTAGCAAACTATGGCTTTCAAACTCACCCTGTAGAAATAGCAGGGAGAAGAGAAATGATGAAGGTATATCAATTTATGACAACATCTGAATCAACTGCTCATAAACGGGTTGTCTTCGGTGTCGATTTCTTTCCCTTTTCGCATATTTCGTGGATGTTCTATCATGACAATGACATCGCTTATCCGTTTATGCCGGACGAAAGCCAGGTAAAGGAACTCAAGCAAAAAGGATTCGAAGTGTTGATTATCCGGAATCCGGAACTTAAAATCAAAGATAATAAACAAATACAGATTAATAACTAATCAAAACACTTGTTTCAGACGAACTTTCTTCTTAAATTAAGATAGAAAAGAGGAAAATATGCTAGTCAGAACATTTGGAAGTGCTGTATTCGGGATTGATGCAACAACGATTACGATTGAAGTAAATATTGCCAACGGAGTGAATTTTATGCTGGTCGGATTACCGGACAAAGCGGTTCAGGAAAGCCAGCAACGCATCAAAGCAGCTTTGAAAAACAACAATCTGAATTATCCGGGAAAGGAAATTACAGTTAACATGGCTCCGGCAGATATCCGCAAGGAAGGTTCTACTTTCGACCTGGCAATCGGAATCGGGATTTTGGCAGCTTCAGGGCAAATTTCAGATCAAAAACTCAGGGATTATCTTCTTTTGGGTGAATTATCCCTCGACGGAACGCTCCAACTTATCAAAGGGGTTCTTCCGATCGTGATGCAGGCTAAAAAAGACGGTTTCAAAGGAATTATTCTCCCGAAACAAAATGAAGCGGAAGCCGCCATTGTAGATGGAATCGACATTTATGGAATGGAAAACATGCAGGAAGTCATCGATTTCCTGGATAATTCCAAGTCCTTCTCGCCTGCTGTTTTCAATATCGAAGAAGAATTTCAACGACAACTGGATGAAAACGATGTGGATTTCAAAGATGTCAAAGGACAAAGCGCCATCAAACGGGCTTTCGAGATCGCCGCTGCCGGTGGACACAACATTATTTTGATCGGTCCGCCGGGAGCCGGAAAATCCATGCTTGCAAAACGCCTTCCGGGCATTCTCCCACCGATGAGTATCGAAGAATCGCTCGAAACGACAAAAATTCATTCCGTAGCCGGAAAAATCGGCAAAAACAACGGATTGGTTACGCAGCGTCCGTTTCGCAAACCTCATCACACGATTTCAGATGTGGCTTTGGTTGGTGGTGGTGTCAGTTTTGTAAGTAGTTGAGAATTATTTTAGAAGAATTTGAGAATAAAATCAAGTATGCGTATATTTGTATACATAAACGAGTAATTTTTATCATACATATATGTTCTATATCAACTTGAAATTCAGGAAAAACACTCTTACTATTTTCTGGTGCCGATAAGTAGATGGGGAGCTAACTAACTCCCCTTTAGCGAATTAATCTTTTTGAATTTCAATAGAATTTGATTTAAGATGAGTTTCTAATGGTTTCAATTTAGAAATTAAGTATTTAGATGTTTAAGAATTACCAAAAGTGTTAACTTTGAATAACTCGAAACCATTAGGACTGACCGCTATGGATAATATCTTACAATTAAAAACTGTTACAGAGCTTAAGCAACTTCGTTTCTTTATTCCTTCATATCAAAGAGGATATAGATGGACGGTTAATGAAGTTTTGGATCTATTAAACGACATTTCCGATTTTAAGCCAAAGGAAGTTGACAACAAAACTGAAAAGACGTGGTATTGTCTTCAACCTATTGTAATTACGAAAAAGGGAGATTCTCATTATGAAGTAATTGATGGACAACAGCGTCTAACTACAATTTACTTGATACTTCATTTCCTTAATCAACAATATACTGAAGAGTTTAGAGATCCTACTTTTGAGTTAGAATATGAAACAAGACCTAACTCTGCTACTTTTCTTAAAGATCTAAAAAATTCATCGGATTCTAGTAACATAGATTTTCATTATATCTCAGAGGCGTATCAAGCAATTAACACTTGGTTTCGCAAGCCTGGATTAGATAGAAATGATTTTCAATCTAAGTTTAACTTCAACACAAAGGTAATTTGGTATGAAAGTATCGAAGAGGACCCAATTGCAATATTCACGAGAATTAATATTGGGAAAATTCCGTTATCTAATGCCGAATTAGTCAAGGCCTTGTTTTTGAACAGTTCTAACTTTGAAAGCAGAAAAAACTCAGATAAAATTCGTTTAAAGCAGATTGAGATTTCTAGTGAATGGGATCAAATAGAACAAGCTCTTAGAAACGATCGATTCTGGTATTTTATAGGAGGTGATGACTCCCTTACCAATAGAATCGAATTTATTCTAAATCTAATGAACTCTGAATATAATGCTGATGATCATTATTCTACATTTCGTTTTTTCAATAGTAAATTCGTAAATAAAAATCAATCTGTTATTGAGTCAAATTGGATTGAAATAAAGAATTATTTTCAAAGATTTGATGAATGGTATAAGGAGAAGGAGCTTTATCATAAAATAGGTTATTTAATTTCTTGTGAATTAGAATCTATCGAAAACCTAGTCAAAATTTCTTCCAGCACTTCTAAAACAGAGTTTAAGATTCATCTAGATGAAACTATTCGCAAAAGCGTAAAAAACATCAATCTCGAAGATCTGCAGTATGGTGACAAAAATGTTAATCGTATTCTTCTACTTTACAACATTCAAACAATCCTTAACAATCATCACGATAGTGCATTTTTTCCTTTTGATATTTATAGAAAAGGAAAGTGGGATATTGAGCATATCACATCTGTCACAGATTCAATGCCCGACCAGGCGCAACAATCACAATGGTTAAATGATGCAATAAAATTCATAGAGGATCCGACTCTTAAACAGAAAGCTGAAAGCCATACTGATGGAATGGATTTTTCATTATTGTTTACAGAAATTGTAGAACATTTTAATAAGGATTTGAAGGATTCCGACATTAATGACATTTCCAATCTGACCTTACTTGATTATCAAACAAATAGAGGATATAAAAATGCTGTATTCCCGTTAAAAAGGATGACAATTATTAAGCGGGAAAAAGAAGGAACTTACATTCCTTTATGCACAAAGAATGTTTTTCTCAAATACTTCAGTGATTATCCACCTAAAATTTCATTTTGGTCTCAAGAAGATAGAGAGAATTATTATAATGATCTAGTGAAAGTATTAGAACCTTTTTTCAATTGAATTACTTATGGAAGCAGCAAAATATAAAGGGACCGTACATAGTTTTTGGTCTTTGCTAAGAGAAAATAAAATTGAAATTCCAATCATTCAGCGGGATTATGCACAGGGAAGAGCAGGACAAACCGAGTTAAGAAATAGATTCTTAAATGCTCTGCATAGTAGCATTGCAGATGATAAATTTATAAGGCTTGATTTCATTTATGGAAGTCAGGAAAATGAGGCATTTTTACCTCTTGATGGCCAACAAAGGTTAACTACTCTTTATCTCCTGCATTGGTACGCAGCATTAAAAGATGGAAAACTAGTTTCGGTAAAAGATACTCTCAAAAGATTTACTTACGAGACACGCGCTAGTTCAAGAGAATTTTGCAACGGATTAATTGAAAACACCGCTAATCTTAATTTGTCGCTAGACACATTAAGTCCATCCATAATGGATTCACACTGGTTTTTCTTATCATGGAAAAATGACCCTACAATCGATTCTATGCTACGAGCGATTGATGATATTCACCAAAAATTCAATGATGTAGAGAATATCTGGGATAAGTTAACAAGGGCAGAATCAGCTATTGGATTTTATCATGTTGAACTTGAGGATATTGGATTGACAGATGACCTTTACATTAAAATGAATGCAAGAGGTAAACTACTAACTCCGTTTGAAAACTTTAAAGCTAGTTTTCAAAAATATATCAAGGACAATAATTGGGAGGAGGGAGTTTCCTTTCAACAAACTTTTGCCAATAAGATTGACGGAACCTGGACTGATTTATTTTGGAATCATCGAAAAAATGATCGAATCGATGATGCCTTTATGAGATTTATTTCCACGATTGCAATGATATCGTTAGCTACGGAAAAGGTTTCACCCGATCGTTTAACAATAATCAATCGACTTCAAGGTAATCCTGACCTACTTAGAATTGAAAACTTTAGTGAAAATGGTTTCAAATATCTGATTCGATGTCTTGATCTTTATGCAAATAATGTTTCTGACTTTGAACAACTAAAATTATCATTCCCATTTTGGCAACACGAAGCAAAAGAAGATTTCTTTTGTAACCTAGTTTATGAAAATGCCTCATACACTCAAAAAACATTGTTCTTTGCTCAAACAGAGTATTTACTTAGAGTAGATAATTTCGAAATAGATAAATACAGAGACTGGATGCGAGTTATACGAAATTTGGTTTCTCGCGGTGACGTTACAAGAAGTGGAGACAGACCTGCAATTGTTAGAAGTCAACAACAATTTGATGGGATGGCCAGCTTAATTAATGAACTCGCAACTGGGTGTTCTGATATATATACTTTTTTAACCACAGCAAAAATAAGATCAACATTCGCTCGAGAACAGATAATGGAGGAAACTGGTAAGGCAAAGTTGATGCTGCTGTATCCTAATATGCGAGAAAGTATTCATGCCGCGGAAGACACCAATCTTTTTATGGGAAGAATTCAGTTTGCTTTGTTTTGTTGTAATTATAGATTAGGTTATGAATCAGAATTTACTGAAGAGCAACAGAGTGACTTCAAAAGGGTTGTGACAGTAATCCAAACTCATTTTGATAAAGAAGTAACAAACAAAATTAGGAGAGGTCTTTTAGCCACAAAGTCTAATAGTGGATCATTTGATTATTATACTTATTGGTGGTCTTTTTCTTTCGCTGTAGATGCAAACAAACGGTGTCTGATCGATAAATTTAGAGAGGTTGAGTATTACATTTATGGAGAATATAAGGATAGCTACTACTTTAGAGTTATTTTCAAAACTTTCATTAACAATTTGACTTCAAACTCCATAGACGAATTACTAGAGAATTTCATAGCACCTCCAGAAATGCCAAATTGGCAACAGAGACTTATCAAAGAACCTAAACTTTTAGACAAATGTAAATCTAACTATATAGCTATTCCAGCTGATGAATCATGTTGCTATTTACTTCCTACAATGCGCCCAAGAAACATCGATGCTTGCATAATGATTAATTAGAATTCTTCTATCGAATTAACTATGAATGAAAAAGAGGCCTTTATTGATTCTATTAGGGAAAAGTTGATTTCTCCAAATGAATTATTCGAGGAATCCTTACTTTGCTTTAAAAATGGATGTAATAGGTCCTCATACATTATTGCCTGGATTTCTATTGTAGAATCTTTAAAACAAAAAATTAGTTCATTTGCTGATCTGGGAGATACAAATTCTATCAAAGCGCAAGCCAGAATAGAAGGTGCAGAAAAAAAGAAAGCTTCCACTGATCGGATGATAACTGAGGAAGCAATCAATTGCAACATTATTGATGATCCTCAAGCTAGTAGCTTAAACTTCCTTTGGGAGCAGCGGTGCTTGTTTGCCCATCCCTATTATTCCAAACCAACCGATGATCAAGTAATCAATATTTTAAATGAAGCTATTCAAATAACTTTAGGGAAAGATTTGAATTTTAACAAAGCCTATTTAGATGAGCTATGTCGAAAAATAATTGATTACCCACATTTTATTCCCAGTCAGCAAGGAGCCAAGTCATACTTTAGACAAACACTTCTAAGAGTACCTGAAAGTTTGCAGCCCTATTTATTCAAGAAAATTCTAATGGAAATTTCTAAAATAGACTTGGATCAATCAAAATTGAATGAAACTGAGAAACTCCGGATGTTCCTTGTGATGTTATTTCTAACAACAACAATTCCGATTAATGACACAAGATTTCAATTAGAGAAAGGAATTACGGAATCACCTTTCACTTGTTGGATTGGATATGTGCATAAAGAAACATGGCATAAAATTCCTCGAAGAGAGAAAACTATGCTTTTCTCATATTTGAGCTCAGAAACTGATCATTTCAAACTTGATAGATTATATCGAATTACACAAAAAATAGGTAATCAACTAGAGCCAAAATTTCAACTTCAATACGGTAAAATATTAGAAAATTCTTCCTTTTTGGATGTAATGACATACTATCTTAATGTTGATACAGCTTTTGAAAGAATTATGTCTGAATTAAGTAATGGTTGGGATTCACAAAATATGGTTTGTGCATTTCTAAACGGGGAAAACTCGCATTCTTTTTTAAGTGAATTATCTAATCTTAGACAAATTGAACTTGGAAGAAAAATTAGATACGCTGCTGATCGAAATGCCTTTACAGCAAAAGATTATGTAGGAAGCATTATTTCTCACAACAAGGAAGTTCCTGGATGTTTAAAAGCCGGTATAGGGATTGGTTATATTATTCCTGTTAAGGACCAATTTGAAATCCCATCGAAATCAGAGATGAACAAAATGATTCAGACCCTATCAAGTGTAAATGACTCTGAAAGGGAGTTAGCTTATAAATTCTTAAATACACAAATTAGTAGTTGTAAGCCTCCAAGATGGACAACATTCTCTAAAGAAGAATTTATTTCTGATTCATCAGAGATTTTGGCCAAACTAGATGAATTTTTAGATCAAACACTATTTAGTTCATTTATAAAATCAGTAAATACTTACATGGATAATTAGTTCTGCTATTAAAGAAATTGGAGCAATACTAATTGTCCAATCTAGTGAATGATACAAAACCACAAAAGGGTCTCTTTAAACGAAAGAGACAAAGCAATTAATAGAGCATATTGATTATGAATAATGAATTTCAATCCTTAAGTGAACTATACATCTTCCTGGATAACGACAGCTTTGCAGAGTATCGATACGATTTACCTTCTAAAATAGAAAATTTAGAGGCGAGACTAGTAAGCGAGGATGAAAAGAAGAACTGTCAAAACGAGGAAAAAATTCAATCTCTAAAGATTCAAAAAAACGAAATATACTATATCATCTATCCTTTAGCAAAAGAACCATTAGATATAAAAGAACAAGGTTTGGATAGGGATTATCTAATTAAAAGAGCAGATGAAGTTTCTAATTTAAAATACAAAATCCACTACAATCATCTTTTGTTCAAGTTATCAAAGGATAGAAGAATTGCTGAAAAAACTATCTATCTCTATCTTGATTTTTTAAGTTCAATTAATTTAGGTCAGGGTTCAAAGAATTTTAAACGGTTTTATGAAAATGCTTTTTATCTCTGCTTTGAAGTCAAGTCTTCTACGGATCAAATTGTGAATTTACTTAAGGAAAAGATTGATGTATTAGAGAGTTCTTCAGTGCGTTCAATAATATCAAATGTTCTTGCTACAAATAAGAAATTTGAAACATCTATCTGGACGATTTTTTTTGATTACTTAGAGAGTGCTTACAGTGGAGATCTATCAAACTCAGAGGCTATTAATATAGTAGAATTGCAAATTTCGATATCTTTTAAACTTGGTTTATCGCCTAAACATCTCCATGAAAGATTAGGAGAGATACATTTTAAACAAGCTGTTCAATTCGGAACCAGCTTTGTTGCGCCTCAATTTTTTCAAAAGGCTTATCAATCATATTCAAAAGCCGGGAATCGTGAAAAAATGGAAGAAATGGCCGTAATGATTGAGAATAGCAAAAACAAAATTGAGTTAGCAAAAGTCTCATTTGAATTAAAGGATAAGAAAATGCTTGCTGCTCTTAAAGCACTTACAGTTATGAAAGAAATTGAATTAAATACTGTCTTGGCACTACCTGCAGATGACGTATATAATTACATGGCTGAGGGGAAAATATTTCCTCCGGCCGCAGCTTGGGAAAAAAGCACTGAACAAATACCCGAAATTCCTTTCGGGAATATGGTCTTTGATGGAAATATGAATTTTGGAGTGAATGTATCAAAAGAAATTATTAATGGTTACAAATATCAGTTCAATAACTTTTCGATACCAAAACTGACTAAATTGTGTATCGAAGGAATTAAAAGCAGGAAAATGACAAGTGAGTCATTTTTAACGTATTTGAAAGAAAGATCTTGGTTCGGGGATAAGAAGATCGATCCTGAAGCAGCGAGCTATGAAAAATTTGATTGGATTGGTTTGCTGACCCCTTCCATTGAAATTTTCTTTGAACAGGTTTCTGCTAATATTGATGCAAAGAAGCAATTATCAGTAAACGCTTATATCCTTGCAATTGATTCATTGACTCTAAAATTTGAAGGGTTGTTCCGAGAACTCAATCACAGAGTAGGAGCTCAAACAATTGATGTTGGTGAAGAGCAAACAAAACAACGAATTTCATACGAGAATCTGCTGAGCAATGATAAGATAGTAGCTGTTATTCCAGGAGAAGATCTTGCTTTTTTCAAGCATCTATTTACTTCTGAAGGATTCAACATTAGAAATAACGTTGCACACTGTTTTTATCCAATTGAAAAGTATTCAGAACCACTAATGTTTTGTCTAATTACAGCATTATTGCGGCTTGGAAATATAAAAATCCACAATCAATAACAACTCAAGTAATGAATAATTCTGTACCACTATTTAATAAAGAATTTGTTTTTATTGTTAACATCAATAGCCCGGTTCTCTCAGCTCTGGCAATTGCAGCAATTCACAAACCGAATCATTACACTCCCATTTTCATATTTCCCAAAATTGATTTAAATGAATTTGCTACTCTAGATCCTCAAATCGAAGACTATAAGATCGCTTCCTCTTTACTCAACGAATTTGCCATTAAAACCCATAATGCAATTCGTCAATTAAGAAGTGTTGAGAATGTTGTTCTATGTGGGCTAAGTGATAGTCATGAGAACCACCTTGGGTTTATTCATTCATACAATACTATCAGAATTGATTCGGAAAGTGATGTTGAATTGTTTTTAGAGAGTTATACAACCAAAACAAATACACTCTTGTGCAGGGAAGAAGATATTTATTTTGGCCTTTTTGAGGCCTTGAAAAGTAATTCTTACCTCAGAATCGATAATGATGCAGAAGCAATAATCTCGGAACCACAAAAGAACAGTGGATTGATTCATATAGAAAATCTCGAATCTGCGAAAACAATATTAGCTATATGTTATGCTTCATCAGTAAATTCGGACATTCATTTAACTAAACCACTCGATATATCACAAAACGAAATTGAGTATTTAATCGAATCATGGAAATCCGGCAATGACTCAGCATTTACTGATTTAAGCTCATATCTGTACAAAAACATCGAGGATATCGAATTCAAAGATTATTCATTCAGTACTTTTTTTACGACCGGTGCTCCCTATTCTTTAATAATTAAAAATATACTCCCCTGTACTTATGTCGATCTTTATACGAATCCTGATTTTTTTGTTTTTAATGGAATTTATTCTGAATTCAGGCCGAGTATCAATTCAACAATAGTTTTTTCCCCTTTAGAATTCAATAATGAAGAAACTGAATTTGTAATAAGGACTCTCGATCACAAGAATTTGTTTGTAACACCACTTATAGATAATGAAGCAACGGCATTTAACCTTTCCATGTATATCCAAGAGTTTCCTTATGAATTACTGCATATTTGTAGTCATGGAGGAGAAATCGGAGGACACTCGGTGTCTATTGAGTTTATTGATTCAGAAAATGAAACACATCATTTCGATTATGATACCTCTCTTTCTTTAGCTCCAAGTTCTTACGAAGACCTGGTTGAAGTCCAAATTAAATATTTTCCCCGGAAATTAAACGGAATGCTTTGGAAAAGCAAAGAGCTTAAAGAAAAAAAATACTCTCATGAATTTTACGATTTGCTTAAAAAAGCAATGACAAATAACAAAACTAAAGGAATAGAAAAGTCAACTATTAGAGGTACTTCCTCCATTAAATGCAAAGATTTCAATTATCAGGGAATGTTCAACAATATAGCCGGCTCTAATTGTTCACCTTTCATATTCAATAATACATGTTGGTCTTGGTCCGGAATTGCAGATTCATTCATTAGATCTGGCTCCCCTGCATACATTGGGACTTTATGGAATATTGATAATCCTATTGCTGTCAAAACTGCTGAAACATTTTACGAAAACCTATTTGGTTCTACAATTTCATCGTGTTTACATAACTCTTTAAGTCATAGTATCGGAACAAAGGACGAAGGAATATATATTTTTTGGGGACTCCACTTCTCAACTCTTAAAGTTGGGGATGCAACATCTAACCATCGGTTTGAAGTTGCATCTAGATTAATGAAAACAAAAAAAATCTGGGAAGAACATTTAATATCTGTGACAGATCCAGACACTATCAAAAACATAAATCAAAGAATTCGTTGGTTATCTCATGTATTAAAATATTCATTCTCTATCGAGGTGATATTAATGAAATTGTGGGGAATATTTTCGTCATAAATCCCTTTCATTAATTAGTCTTTAGAGGGGGTATATGTATCGGTCTTTGGATCATATACTCCCAGGTCTTTTAGTTGAATTGTTTCACCGCCATCTTTTACGAAAATTTGAAACTCACCATCTTTTACCCTCAGCACATCTGCATGAATATCATGTCCCATATCAACACTAAGCCTTCGAACCTGCTTTTCCTCGTTTTGATATTCACCGTAAGCTGAAGCTTCAATTATTTCGGCGTCACTTTCAACAAATCTACATCTCACAATAACTAGCAGTTCCTTAAGTTCAATTTTCTTTTGGTTTTCACCTAATACATAAGCATCCGTAGGAGGAACTAATTTGAGTGGCAGATCGATACCCTGATTCAAAACCAGCTCTTTTTGTCGCATAAATTCAACCGTGGTGATATAGCCAAGTTGTTCACGCTTCTTAACTACTTCGTCCTTTACAAGGGTATCTATATCATCGCAAATCAACTCTTCATTTACAAAAACCTGGCTTCCTATTTCTAAAGAGTCATCATTATAAACCTCGGGATCTAAGCCATACATGACTTGCATTATTTGAAGATCCAACTTCAATTTCGCAATTCTCGGAAACCAGGATAATATCAAATCTTTACTTAAATCTCCAACTTCATATAAATCTATGGAATAAGCCTTTGCATACTGGATAGCTCCTGAAGTGTATCCACTTTTAGAAACAAATACTTTCTTTGAGATATCGGGAATCGATTCGCACTTTCCCCTAAAGGCATCCATTTTTTCTATTCCTACAGCCCTACTATAATCTTTACATTCTAAAGCAATTTTAATGTTAATCCCATTAATTTGGCTTTCAATCAAGAGATCAATCTCTCTTTTGACCTTTGGCAAACTTTCAATTTTATAATTGGAAGTTATCATCGTATTGGGATTATCATTAAGGCATTCGTGAATTAACTTCACGAGTCTTTCCAAGGGTTTACCATCTTTCTTCTTCATGTTCTATAATCAATTCAAGAATCAACCTTTTTATTTTTTAGAACGAACCGATCATACATTCGGCCTCCTCTATACCTTTTTGCTTTGTAACTAGTAATTGCTCCAACCTGTACATCCGGACCCGAGGAAAATACTAATTTAATGCTTGTAGCATCTGCAATAGAATCACCAAATACTGTTGTATAAAGAACTTCAGTAATAAATGTTGCAGATTTATTCTGTAGCTCTTCATCAGTTATATCAACATTTAATGCAAGTGAAAACTCGGCTGAAGTAGAAAGTGATTTTACCTCCTCCAACCTGACATCATCATATCTTGTGTATACATCTATATTCAGTAGTTCATCGTAAGAACTTGCTTTGTAAAGCAAAAGCTTAGGTTCAATTGCGGTTTGCGCGCCATGATTTTGTACTGTCATGGTTAAATGCACTTTTTTGTTTTGAGTGTTCGCAATAACCTTTGCTTTTACAGACACCGTAAGTAATGGAACGTTTCCAGATTCAATTAGTTTGTCAAGTCTTTGTATACTCACCTGATCCTTCAGTTCAATTTTTAGTCGTTGTTTTAATTCAACAGAATTTCTAAAAGTTCCGAACCAATTATTGGTATCAGTAGGAGATAAAGACTTCCAGTCTTCAAAAATTTCAAAAAGGCGAAGATCTATGTCTTTACTTAACCATGACAAGGATTTGAGATCTTTTGTTTTCCTGTACGTATTGTAATCAGCAAGAAATCTATCTCTAACAAAGAACAAGATTTTCTTTTCAAGTTTCCTTGCTTCTAAATACTCTAAATGAGTGGCCGAAAAATCTCCAAATCCTGCTTTTTCAAGGCTAGGACCATACCTTTGACATAAAACAAAAATTACGGTATCACAATCTCTGAGATTAGCCAAACAAATTTCAATAGAGTTTGAATTATACTCAGTTGAAAATTCAGACATATTGTGATCTGATAATATTGGAATCAATCCAATTTCATCCAGGAATTCTTTTAATTCTGATCGTACATCTATAAGATCATAACAGGTGGAACTAATAAACACTTTTTTATTCATAGAAGTAGTAAAGAGTTGGTTACTGTTTATCAGAAAAACAGTTTTGAATATGTAATTGCTGCAGTTATTAAAGCAGTCGAGATAAAAACGATCTTAAATCCAGTGATCTCTTTATCACTAAAGTCAGAAGGTTCTCTTCTGTAGAAGAGTGTCATTAGATCCCTTATAATTGAATTCATTAAATAGTAACTAGTAGCTCAAATTTAATAAAAACTGGATTTGAAATCGATAGAACTTCGAAATTGATGTACTTAACTAAGTAATGAAACTAGATCCTCTTTTTTTCCTTGATTTCTTTTGCGATTTTTATTAAATCTTCGTCTAAAGAAAATCCCTTCAATTTTCCGGTTAGGAAGCCCAAATTGTATGTAATATCTGTACTCATTAACCGCCAATTTGTAGCATATAATGCTTTTTCTGTTGTCTTTTTGAGCAATTTGACACTTTCTTTTTCACTTCTGTTTGTGGAATCTTGTGCAGAAAAAGCTACAATTAAATATCTTCCTGTATCAGGTTTTTCAAATTGAATTTTTAGATAATCAGCTTTTTGAAGCTGTTCAGATAAACGTTTTTCAAGTTCAGAGATATTTAATTTTTGAATGAATTCATTATAATTAAATTGTTCTTTTTTTTCCAGTAAGTCACCAAGACTAGCGATCTCTTCGAGGGATTCAATCAACGTCTTCCGGCCGATAAAATCTGTGCAATACTTTTTCCGATCATCTTCGTCAATAGGGATTATCTTTTCGGGAGTAAGATCAAATTCTGTAATTTCTACTTTGGAGCATTTAACACAGGTTTCCGTAATTGTCAACTTTAATTTAGTGCGTTTAGTTGTTTTAGAAAGATCACTATTACAATAACTACAACATCTAGATGGAAGTATCCGTTCAGTTCCGTCCGGATATATCATTTTCTTAGGAAGGTGGTCGTTATTGCATTTGAAGACAAAGACTAAGTCGTCTTGTTCTCCAAAAAACATGTGAAGCTCAAACTCCATTAAATCATTGCAAGTGCCACACCTAACATTTTTCGGAACAGGATAAATTTGCATCAAACGATCCCTTCTTTCGTCTGCAAAAATTCTTGATCGAATAATTTCTTCTTTGTCGCGAGCTCGTATTGCTCCAGTATCACGATATTTAGTTTCAATCCTCCAGGCCTCAGTATTGTTCTTTTCTGACTTTGGATTTTCCGGATCAAAGAAAAATTTCTTTTTAGCCTTATGATAAAGTTCAGCAAGTTTTTTTAACTCTTCTATTGTGCTTCTATCATACTGATCAATATAGTATTGATCTGATTTACGATGTTTTTCCATGCATTTGTTATCAAAGATCGATGTACTTCAATAACCTCAATTAACTGATCTGAACTAAACGAGTTTTTCGAAGGAACATTTTTCTGATTTCAATAGCAAATTATGATTTAATCCTTATCGATCAAAAATTAATTTTTAGTAAAATCATAGACTGTTTCATGTCCGTCAATTACGATGTACATTGTCATGTGTCTCTTACTGGGGTTAATATAGATTCTGGAGTTTCGGAGCAATTCATGATTTGGTATTGCTCCGGGAGGTAGCATATCCTGGTAAGCACTATCAGCATTAATACTCAAACGAAGTTCATCTTTCCTTCCTCGATCAGATTTGGCAAGTTTAATATCAACTTTACCTTGCGTGGTTCCTCCTTTCCACGACATCACTTCCTTTTTACTGTCAATCCAGATCTTAATTGTTTCATAGAAAATTTGTGTGGAGCTATCTGTATAAATGCATGGAGATGGATAAGGCTTTTCAAATGTTCCGTCTGCAAATCTCAGCATTCTTTTTTCTCTGCAGCCTAAAGAACAAAGAAGAATTAATCCGATAGTGAATAGGGTAATAAATTTGGGGTTTGATTTCATTTTTCCAGGAATTTAGCTAATTGATAATTGTGTTCTGAAAGATTAATGTAGAGCCTCCGTAATGTTCTATTTTCCTCCTCAATAGGATTTCGTAAATCAGATTTCAGTTGCGTTTCATGGTCAGATGAAAAAGTTGATAATGGAATAGACAATCTGTTTCGCCATGCATAGAAAGTTTGAACTGTAATCCCATACTTCTCACAAATTTCTCTTACACTAGTTCCAGTAGCATTACGCTCTTTCAATATCTCCTGTTTCTCTGAATCTGAATATCTGGCCTTATACATGATCATCAAAATTTTCTCGAAGATATAAAAAAGACTCTTTATTGTAGTAATAATAAAGGGGTAATAAATGAATCAATGAATTTCTTCTTTTGATACATGAGAAAAAAAGGTGTTCTGGAAGAATTTCAAAAGGACGAATTAGAACTAATCGGTAAGAAAATCAAGTACTTGCGCATTAAAAATGGATATTCGAACTATGAGGATTTCGCATACGAATGTGATATTGCCCGAGCACAATATTATAAATACGAGAACGGGGCAAATTTGATGATTACTACGTTGATGAAGATTTTAAAACTACATAAGATGTCACTTGCAGATTTTTTTAATCTCGAAATAGAATAAGATTGGCAACATTTCATTTCAACCCATCCAAAAACTCCTCTATGTAATTCACCGGGGGATTCGGTAAGCCGAGTAAAAAAGAGCCCAATTCCTCTTTAGTTTTGAATTCACGGGTTACTCCCGGAACCTTCTTACCACCCACATATTTAGAGCAGAAGAACCCATTCTCCAATGTTCTATGGACACAAACCATCATGTGAGAATATTCAACCCAACGAAGAAAAACCATTTTAAAATTATTGAATTACAAAAATAGTTCAAACAAGAAGGGTTTGGCAATTTTTCCAACTTTAAATTCAAGTGCATTTATTGTCGTTTTCAGTATTTCCCGCAATTGATCAATGTGGTAATTACGGAGTGATTTGAATTTTAGGGTAGTTATATTTGAAACTGAAACAAACTTACCTACGAAGATCATTCTGATTTCGAAAGTTAGTCCTAAACTAAAAAAATGAGCGATTTTATAGAATCTATTAACAGTGGCTTTAGATCAAGACTAAAAAATCCAATTCTAGGAGGGTTTATCTTCTCCTGGATAGTTATTAACTGGAGACCAATTCTATATGTAATCTTGAGTGATGAACCTGTCGTGGAAAAATTCACATATATTGATCATCATTATGTGAACCTATATAATTTGTTTTGGTGGCCGCTAGTCACTTCGTTAGGAATTTTCATCATGCTTCCATACTTAATGGCAATACTTGACTATCTCACTATTAGAGGGCGAATAATCCGAAAAAAACACAAATCAGTTGAAGTCGAAAATGACCTAGATTTAGAGATATCTAGAGTTGACAAAATGCACAAATTAGAAGATGCAAAAGCTAAATATACTGATCGTGAAGAGCTAAATCGTAATATCGAGGAATTGAAAGCTCAATTAATCTCCAAAGACCTCCAGAATGATCATAACGAGTCATTCAGAAAGGAATATATGAATCTATTCAAAGAGATACTTTCTCTTAGTGTAACTCTTACAGCTTTAGCAGATAATTTTTTGACCTCTGAGGAATTAGATTTTTCAGGGCTGCCTGGAGAAAGCAGGGATCCTTTTTTTCAGGAACTGGCAGAATTTTCAGATTATTTGAATGTCTATAAAACTACTCCGGAATTAAGAGAAAAAGCTCAAGATTTTTTAAATAAAAACAAAAATTTTCTCAAAGTTGCCATAGACAAGAACCTTATCATTTTTAAAAATGGAAGTATAAATAACAGTGCACATTATTCTATGTTATCGAACTGGGAAATGAGTCCTTTAGGAATAAAAACCTTGATTATGTATCAAAATGAGTTGGCGAAAAGATTTTTATACCTGCATCTAAACAGAGATAAAGAAGTTAATCCTTCCCAAAGTGATACAAAACTTATTAATGAATAGGAATTCTTATAGAACCATATGAGCGAAACTGAATCGGAAAAAATAGTATCAATGATCAACAAAAATGTGTTCTTCAGAGAGTTCACATTTAGTAATAACAATTTCAAAAACTCAAATAGTAATGATGAACTTGAATTCGCTGATAGTGTTGTATGGCTTGACGATATTCTTTTTATTATTCAAATCAAGGAACGAGGAGCATCAGACAAAGGAAATTTAGAAAAGTGGTTTAACAATAAAGTACTTAATAAAGGTGTAAAACAAGTTAAAACCACACATAAGTATCTGTCTTCATTTTCAGATATTACTATCCAAAATGAAAAAGGGCATAAGAAAAATATCATTGAAGCTCGCGAAGCGAGAAAACGTAGTTTGATCATCTATACAACTACTGAAGAGATCCAAGAAGAACTGAGATTTAAAAAGTTTTATGAAAGTTCTGAAATTGGATTAATCCATCTTTTTCATTCTGAAGATTACTATTGGATATGTCGATATCTACTTACTCCAGCTGAAGTTGAAGAATATCTAATATTCCGAGAGAACTTTTACAATAGACACGGAGAAGTGGTTGATTCAGTGCCAGAGCAATACTTTTTAGCTCATTTTTTTGAAACTAATGATTGCAGCTACTTTAAGTCTGCTTACATGAAAAATTTTGAAAAGATCGACGCTGATGCTTTAGATTTTAACCTTGATCATATCATAAACAATTTTACAAAACATTTGACGAGATTGGATGGTGGCCCTACGATGTATTATAGTATAATCGCTGAGATTGCTAAATTGAGACGTAACGAATTGGCGGAATTTAAAAAACGGTTTATAAGATCCTGTGAAGATGCTAATAAGGAAGATGGAATGATTACTCCTTATCGAATGTACGTTCAAAACACCGATTGTTCCTTTGCATTTGTTCCACTAGCAAGAGCTTATCATGAATACAGAGAAAATGCTCTAAGGAATGCCACTGAAATGCTCAAATATAAAGATAAAGCAAGAAGATGTTTAGGAATGTCAATAGTATATATTCCCGATGATCCTGAAAATTTTGACATCTTATGGATGCTGATTGATGATCCTTGGGCATATGATCCAGAACTAGAAACAATCGTTGAAGAGAATTTCCCTTTTAGAACAGCAAAGCTACAAATGCCTAAAAATCGCTATGGCTTAGACAAATGAAAGATTTAAGAAAAGACTACTACAGCGTTTTCATTCACTGGGATTGTTTCACGGTTGACTCAAAACACCATTTAATAAAATGCTACTTTGCTGAGATTCCTCCGAAACAATTTGAATCAATAAACGATGCCGCAGGGTTTTGGTATATCGCACTTCGAAAGGGGTACGGAAAGATCTATGAACGAAAATTGCACTTCGTTCTAGATAACAAACCTGGAGATGTATTCTTTAATGGAAAAAGAGTAACCAAATCCGTTCAAGCAAAATTGAATCATTTACAAACTATAACGTTTAATTCCATCTTTCTGAGCAGGGCGAACAATTTAAAGATGGATGAATTACTATCAAAGATTAAGGGAAGTGGTTTGAGTTACCATTTCAAAGAATTTCGCAATAGCCAGTTTTCAATTTATGAATCTAATGATCGCAGCGTTTGCGACTTCATCGTCATTCCATCAAGCGAGATCCTAAAACGCTTTTATCTATTCACATCGAAAATCTGCAAACAGATTGATACATTCGGACTAAACTATGAATTAGAATCTAATCCAATCTTTGACCCTACAAGATCCCGGAGAATTGGAAATAAGATTTTCATTACCCTGAACAAAATAGCAGAACATAATTTTCATGGAGTTTGGGCAAAGTTTTTATGGAATCCTCACTTAGGTAGAAATATCCGAAGATTATTTGGTTTAAAGGCAGGTATAAAGCTTGGAGAGTACTTCAACATCGATATTGAGTGGCCAGAACCACGACTGATAGAAGAAATAACATTTGAGGGAAGAATTTGGGAAAATCTTATAACTGGGGAGAAATTCCTTATTGCAACCGAGACAATGGAAATCTCTAACGAACAAGAATGGAAAGAGGTTCAAATTAGATACAAACCAAAAAATGACAATGAGCAAATACCAGGAAGTAATCCTGAGACAAGAGATGTCACTATTCCAGATTTAAATATTAAAAATGATAAAGACAATGAAAAAGAAGTAGTTTCAACAGATGGGCATAGACCTGTAGGAGCAAAGAAATCTGTTCCTGTCAAAAAGAGGCATTACTTACTATTCGATACCAATTCTGGTGAGAAAAAGAAAAAGCTGGATCAAAAAACAAAAAACAACCCTAAATGGTCTGAAGAAGACATCGACGACATTTCCGATGGCGAATCTCAAGATGACAGCACTAAAGGTGAATTGGATAAAACTCAAAATGATAACACGAAAAAAAGGAAAAGGAAGAAAAAACAAGATGGTATCGACGACGATCAAAAAAAGGATCCGGAACCGGTTCCATATCCAAAGTATTGGAATCTCATAGATGAACTTTATGCTCAATTTCTGAATGACGAAGAAATAACTGCGAAACCATTAATTAAAAGTACCATCGTTTCCAAATTAGAAGAAGTCAGTACAATATTGGACCTCAAAATGGGAACCAAGGATCGCAACAAGAAAGAAAATGAAGGGAAAAACTTCGTTCAACGTTCCATGTATCTGAACTCCAAATTAGATAAAGAACTAAGAAAAATAAGGAGTATACAATTCATGATTAAAGGTAAGAAACTTCAATTTATAGAAGTCGAACCTCTTTCTACAGGAAGCAATTCCTATATAGTCCTTGACAAATGGTTATCAATGGAAAATTTTTCCCAGAGCTATTTAAAAAGCTTAGGAAAGCAAACAGATCTAAAGACACGTCTGTCATCGGATTACGGAACCAAAATCCGGTTTCGGAACCATCCCGATAACGTTACGGATAATTATTGCCAGAAATGGAAGGATGATATTAAACGAACTTTCCTTACTTCATCAAAAAGCACCTAGCCGTAGTTTGCTGACTTCTTTTGTTATACAATCGCTAAATAGGAACCAGTTACATCTATAGTCTTTTAGCCAAAAGGATGCACTCAGAAAATTCGCTTTAGCAAAAGGGACTATACAATTAGGAAAGTCTTCCAACAAATCAGCTGATTTAAATATCAACATAGATCTTTGCTCATGTGAGAAGTGTTGTAAAGTTTTGCGACCTTGATATCCTTCAAATATTAGTATCCGCTGCACTAAATGGTATAATACATCAAAGTAGATGAAGCTGTGCTTAAAATCAGTTTGAAACCCATCATCCAGAATCTTCCTGAAAACATTTTCCATTCGGATCAAATGATCAGGAGCCTTAACTCCCGGGACGGGAGACAAACTTCTTTCACAATAACCACAGTGTGACATATCCAGGTTAAAATGGAAAGTTTTTCTTCCTATATCTGATCTAAAAGTTGATACAAATCTATTGCAATGAGGGCATTTATTTCTCAGGAAAGTCCCGCAAAAAGAACATGTATTAAACAATGCAAGTCGCCATTCCCTCCGAAAAAAAATCCGGTTTTCATGAAAACAAGTTGGACAATAATTCAAGTAACCATTTTTGATTGTCCTGGATCTAAAGCCTGCAGACAAAATCCATTTATTAACTGCTAATGGATTATCCTTCAAATACAAGAATTCATTGTATGACCTAAGGGACATCTGTAATATCTCATTATGTGTATACGGTGTTCTAACAGCAAGTTTTGCTATGAAATCATCCGAGACGGATCTGTCAATATCCCTAATCCATCCGGAGACAATTTCAAACTCATTTTTGTAAAAGGAGTATGTTTTCTGATAATGGCTATATGACAATCTAAAAAGCCAGGAGGATAATAACTCACCTGGTTGTGGAACAACACAAAGTGGAAGCTTATCAAACAATACTTCTTACTTTATCCGGATTCGTATATCTTATCATTTTAAGCAGATCATTAGACAGATCCATTGTATTCGACTCATAGGCTTTCAGGCAAGTTTTTCGTATTATTTCAACAGTAGCTCCCAAATTTCCTTCTGACATAAAATATACCTCCTTAATGAACTCTTTATCAAAAGTGAACTTTTTGTCTGCTACGAGAAAATGATCCATTAAAGAGACAAAGAGTGTTGCATAATCAACGTTTAGTTTCCATTCCGGAAGTTCTATCGGTTCAAATCTATTAGCTAGTTGTTTACTACTTAAAGTTCTAACAGCCTCCTCCGTTCCCCCTAGGACAATGCTTATTTTCAATTCATTTGACAAGTACTTAATTGTATCCATCAAAACGCGTTGTTTCGCTGGCGCATTAAACAAGACGTGCTGGATTTCATCAATGATTAAAAGTCTACATCCTACTTTCTTTAAAATGTGAATCGTTTGAATTTTGAGAGTAGAGGTATTGGTATAGCTCCTTAGTGCGATCCCCAAAGCTTGATTAATTGAGCCATACAATTTTTTTTCATCTGGTCCAGTATCGCACTGAATATAAATAACAGGGATTTGCTTGTAATCCTCTAAAGGATTTATAACCGGAGGATACTTCTCCATGAATTTTCGTAACAATGCACTCTTTCCATTATTAGTTGCCCCAAACAGTAAAATGTTTGGTGGCCGGCTTACTGTAGGATGATCAATAAGGTCCTGAAGTACTCCAATAATCTCCATTGCTTTAGGGTAAGAAACCCACTTTTCCTTTTGAAGCTCATGTTTTATTTGATCAATCATAAATCGAATGGCTTTATATCATTTAGATCCAACAAATCAAAATCAGTATCAAAAGATTCTGTTTTTCCGGATTCGGCCTGATGATCTGGTTTGGATGCTGAATAACGAAGTTTACGTTTCTGTTTCGCAGCATTGCTTTCAATCTTTCTCAGTTTATCATATGCCCTAAAGATCGCATCTTCATCAATATCCTGCTCTTTTTGTTTCAAATGCTTTTTTGAAGCCCTCAACTCCCATAAGGACATAGTAGGTCTCTGACTATTGCGGTAAGGAATAGAAAAGTAACGCTTTAATTCAGGATCAAAAAAGTAAAGCTTACTAATATCTCTTGGATCTCTTCTGAACACAAACTTCCGTTTCACAGTTAATGATTTTGTTGGATCCGGATATTCCACAGAGTTAATATAGGATCTTAAAACATCCGAATAATAGGTTACCCCATCGAGAGCTACCCCATAATCCTGAATAGTTCTCTCATAAAATGGCAAAAAATCTATCCTCAACCGGCTTGAATCTACCACCTGCATGGGAACTCCTATTCCAGGTGTTTCATCATCACCGTATACACCCAGCTTGTATTTTCTCAAAGGCGAGGTTCCTATTCCTGAATGCCTTCTTACGTGATAAATCTCAGTAATGAAAGTAACTATCCACTCTTCTAGATCAGGAAGAGTCAGTATTGCGTTTTTCTCAGAATTGTAATTTTTACGTTTTCTGAAATCATCAAATGTTGTTCCATGAACATCGTTCAATTCATTCTTTATAGTTCCCATGTAACGCTCAATATGACCTCCATACTCCGGTTTTGCGAGTGGTCTGAAATTACTTTCTATACCATATTGAGCACAAGCTCTTTTAATAGCATCACTATGAAAATCAGCCCCATTATCAGTGTGTACTGATCGCATAATTCCCCAACAAGGCCATTCTACCTCAATATTGAATTCTCTCAGTATTTCATCCTTGGACAGAATTGCATTAGAGAGGCAAATTCCGGTTGTAAGAATACTTGGACTTTCAAAACCTATGCAATATCCAACTACCATCCTGGAGAACACGTCAATCGCAAGAGTCAACCATGGCTTACCTAATGTGACACCGGTTTCAGGATCAATTACAAACATATCAAGACGGGTATGATCAATCTGAACAGTTTCAAGAGGATAATTTGCATCAGGAAAGTTTCCTGTTTTTTCCCGGAATTTTTCGTCTGCAGCACGCTTACCATACCTCTTTCTTAAAACTTCATATTGCTCCAATGCTATAATTCTGCTACGCAAAGTGGCAAAACTTGGACAAGGAATCTTCTTCATATGACAGATTCTACTTAGCTCTTTATAGGTACTTGTCATGGATCTCTTTAATGGAGTGAGATAATGATCATTGATTATTTTCAGAAGCACCTTTTCAGCTTGATTATCAAGTCTAGATTTCCCTTTCCCTCCAGGTCTTATTGCTGGAAGTAGAGACGTTAAAAGTCTACCAGACTCAAGATACTTATCTCTCCATCGATATAAGGAAGCCACACTCACGTTTTCCTTCTCTGAGATTTCCTTAACATCTGCCAAAGTTGTGACACGGTCCAACAACGACGAAATAACAGAAAACCGATACTCCGCAGTTTTCCATCTATCTTCAGAAATTTGTGAAAGCTCCTCCTGTTCAAGTGAATCAGTACTTAAAAGACGAACTTCCGATATATTTACAGACTCATCAACTTTATTGTCTTTTTCAACAACCAAATCAGTCATAGATTGAATCTCCTTGACTTTACAGACTACTCCCTTATGCAGGACTACTGATCCAACTTTAATAGTAAGTTTCATATTCATTGCTTAAAACACAATTAGTGCTCATAGTTAGTGGTTTCCTTAAATCACAGAGTACGATGCGTTGTCGAACCAAAATCCAAAAAAATCTCAAATATACTCCTTGGACATACTCCGTTTTAGCAAAGGATTGAATAAACTCTCTAGGAGTAAAGGATTTCATCAACTTCATGTGATTGATCATTTTACTCCTTTCTTCCTCAATAAGATCTTCAAAATTGAAATTCATTAGGAATTTAGCATTCTTCAAATAATCGGTTCTTATTGATTCATCAATCACCTCGAATTTCCACCCCATTCGAACACAATATTTAATTGCAGCTCGAAACTTCTCCTTGTTCTCGCGAAATTGTTCTTTGAAATCATCTTTATACTTAACCTCAACCAAGATGGGTTCACGGCTGTCGGAGAATATTACTAGAACATCTGGTGTATATGTTCGTTGTATTCCTCTGGAGCATCGATACTCAATGCTCAATGGCTGATGCAGATATTCTTCCACAGTTGGATTAAATTCGCACCAGGTAAAAAAGTCTCTTTCAAGAGAAGATTCGAAATCTACAATAGATTCCATTTTACCGGACTTCAAGCTGCCGGTTACTGATCGATCGTTATGTTTTATTTGTCTGACAGCCATTCTCAATTACTTTACAAGTTAAAAATTTTGTTCTTGAGTTTCACCAGTCATTCTCAACGACTTATTAACGATTTCCAGTGAAACAATGGTTTTATTCTCAACTACTAACAAATATAACAGGTGGTTCTTATCCGCAACCCGGCGAAATTTCACTGGCGCACAACGGTGTTTTATTCTTAGACGAACTTCCGGAATACAAACGACAAGTATTGGAAGTGATGCGTCAACCTTTGGAAGACCGAACCGTAACGGTTTCCCGTGCACGGTTTTCGGTCGATTATCCCGCCGGATTTATGTTGGTTGCAGCAATGAATCCGTGTCCGTGTGGTTATTACAATCATCCTGATAAAGAATGTGTTTGTGCTCCGGGAACCGTTCAACGTTATCTGAACAAGATTTCCGGCCCCTTACTCGACCGGATTGATTTGCATGTAGAAGTCACTCCGGTTTCTTTTGACGATCTGGCTTTTAACATCCCGACAGAAAGCAGTGTCGAAATCCGGAGTCGGGTGATTGAAGCGAGATTAATCCAATTGAAACGTTATCATCATTCACAAACACACTGCAATGCACAAATGCAGCGCAAAGAACTCACTGAATTTTGCGAAATTACTCCGGAAGGAAAACAATTGCTGAAACACGCCATGGATCGTTTGGGACTTTCCGCCAGGGCATACGACCGGATCTTAAAAGTAGCTCGTACCATTGCCGATTTGGATGCCTCTGAACACATCGAAACACCTCACCTCGCGGAAGCGATTCAATTGCGAAACCTGGACCGGGAAAATTGGGCAGGCTGAAACAACGAATTTCAACTAATTCTCCTAAAACCTGCTTTTTAATGTAAAGGCCGCAAAGATGTACATTCTCAAAAATGTTTTGCTACTGCTTCACAAAACGCAAAGTATAAATCTCAGCACCTGTTTGGACGTTTACTAAATAAACTCCGTGCGGAAGCTCTGAAACATCTAGCGCATTTCCATTAAAACGGGGCGAAACAACCTTTCCGTCAAGTGCTGTTATAGATAAAACAGATAGGGGCAGATCATTGATATTCAAAACATGTAACAGATCAGAAGCCGGATTCGGATAAAGCACAAAAGGAACTGCCTGAGAATACTCATCCGTAGAAAGCGTGTTTAAAGCCAGTTTCACTGCCGCATACGCGTTGATTTTCCCCATTCCCCATTTGGTATCACCCGGAGCAACAATATTTCCGGTTTGATTGTCTAATCGAGCCGTTGTTTTAATAATGTTTTTCACCTGCTGACTGGACAAAGTCGGATTTGCATCCAAAATCAACGAAACAATTCCGGCAACGCATGGTGTAGCCATAGATGTTCCTGAAAACCGGGCGAAATCATAATTCTTATTGTTAAAAGTGATGGTCGCAACAGCTGTATATGCCGCGTCGGTATAAGATGAAATGGAGGAAGCAACATTTACACCGGGAGCGGAAATATCCGGTTTCATGGTTTCGTTATGCAAAGGGCCGATGCTCGAGAATGTCGCGAACGCTCCACCGGCCGGATTCCCTGCTGGTGTTGTATAACCGGACGTATAAGCCGCAACGGTGATTACACTGTTCGTACATCCCGGTTCTCCAACGGCATAATACGAATCTCCAGTCACGCCATTCGCTCCGTAAGAAGTAAACGTTTGACCGAAATTTCCGGCTCCATTTGTTAATTCCGGAAGGTTCCAGTAATGAACCGTTCCATCAACAGCCGAACCGGTAAGTACAATTTTGTTATTGAGATTCAGGGAACGAATCCGGATCTGCATTCCCGGCTTTCCATTCAGCGGATTCGCCGTTTCTGAGGAAACATTGAAAACAATCGTGTCGTTTCCGGCAACCAAAATAGAATCCAGGTATCCGGTTGTTGAAGTGGAGTAATAAGGACTTGCAACCAATAAGGTTCCCGAACTATTATAAACGGAAATCTTGTTTGAAAAATTATGTCCCTGTTGTCCCCAGGCAGTGATGCATTCTCCCCACATATACGGATTCGCTGCATATCCATAAAAACCAACCAATGTGTTAAAGATGCTGTTATTGAATGTTCTTTTGATGTGAAAATTCGTGCCATTATTGTTTCCGGCAGCACCAACAAAAACAACCTCATTTGTTCCGCTCAATTCGTCAATGGCCTCGGAAAGCAATGAGAAACCATCCAAACTTCCCATTTGATTGTAATAAACTCCCCAGCTCATGTTTACCACCAATCGTTTTCCGGCAGCAGCAGCCTTATCTTTCATCCAGACAAAGGCGTCAATTGCCGAAGCCTGATCAATGTAAAACGTAGTAAACAAGAATTGGGACTCAAAGCCAAATCCACGGTAAACGGATCCCGCACCACTTCCTCCAGCAATACCTGCAACATGAGATCCGTGTGTGTGATAGCTGTAAATGTTTGCTGTATCCGATTCCGCTGCGGCCAGTTCTGACGGAGTATTGTATTCAACACCATAATTCTGACCGGTCGGAAGATTTCCAACTTGTTTATACTGATCCCAGGCTGCATAAATACGTGACTGTGTCAACAACGTATCATAAAACATCGGATGGCCATAATCAAAGCCCCAATCCGTCACGCCGATCAGAACGTCTTTTCCCGTAAAAGCAGCCGGTAAACCGATTCCTCTCTGAACGCTGTCTGCCCGAGTATCTTTTACTGCTCTATCCAGTTGCGGAATAATTTTCCCGGGAATTTCCAGGTAAGAATAGAATTGCGAGAAATCGATGAACTGTAATTTTTCCAAAGGAACTTTCATCGTCGTGATCTTTCCAACAGAACTTCCCAAAAGAATGTTGTTTTCATGAATGATGTTCCAATTACAGTTTGAAAGTCTTTTCCCGTAAAGCGAAACATACCAGATTCCGGAAATCTTGTAAACGGGAAATGCATCCGTCACTTCTTTAGTCGCACCGGTTTCATTCTTGAACGTTTTCGAATAACGGATCAATTGATCCCAACGCATCCGGTTACTTGCACTTTGACTTTGAGCAAATAAGAAAGTCCCTGTAAAAAAAAGGCTAAACAGTAATAAGTACTTCATCGTTTTCATATTAAGACCTGGTATTCAGTAGTAAAACAGTTATCGCGCAAAGATAGAACTTTAACCGATGATTTTGAATGATGGAGTGAAATTCAGAATAATCAGATTCCAAATGCCTTAGCTACCAACTCATCATGCGCTATTGATTGATAGGACATCAACTTTTTTGAATGCTTTTCAATGATCAGAATACGCGAACAGAATTCGATGCAAAAATCGATGTCGTGAGAAGCGACCATGATCAGTTTATTGTTTTCCCGGGCGATTTTACCCAGTAAAGACATCACTTCTTTTTTGGTCGGATAATCCAGAAAAGCGGTCGGCTCATCGAGTAAAACAACCGGTGTTTCCTGGATCAATGCTTTGGCGATTCCGGTACGTTGCCGTTCCCCGTCACTCAAGGTTGAAGTGGATTGATTGATCAGTTGATCCAAATGAAGAATCTCCACATATTTTTGAACGACTTCGCGGTCATTTTCGGATAAACGGCCGGTGAAATTCGTATAGGTATATCGACCTAATTCTAAGTACTCACTCACTTTCAGGTAATCAAAACCTAAAAAGTGATTATCGACCAAGGTAATCGTCTTCGCTCTTTCGGCAGGTTTTAAATCGTTCCAGTTTTGATTCTCAATCGTTACTTTTCCATTCGAAAATTTGCCCTGAATCAGTAAATCCATCAGCGTAGATTTCCCCGAACCGTTTGCCCCGATCAAGGCAACAAACTCTCCTTTTTCAAGCGTTAAATCCGGAATCTCATACAGCATTTTAGCATGCCCGATCGAACAGTTTTCAAACTTAAGCATTGCGAATATTCTTTAAGAGGAGAAACAAAACAATCGGTGCGCCAAGTAAGGATGTTAAACTATTAATCGGCAGAACCATGATCGGTTCACAAATCCGGATCATTAAAGCGCAAAACACCATCACACTTGCCCCGATCAAACCGGAAGCCAAAAGTAAATGACCGTGATTTGCCGTTTTGTAAAACATGCGTACCAAATTCGGAACAATCAAACCTACAAAACCGATCGGGCCACAGAAAGCTGTCACCAATCCTGCCAAAATCGAAACTACCAACAAGACTTTCCAGCGCGTCTGTTTGACCTGAACTCCTAAAATAGCCGCCGATTTTTCTCCCAACACCAATGCATTCAACGGTTTTGTCAATAAAAAAGCTGCCAGGATTCCGATGGAAAATAACACGGTAATAAACGGAATTTGCTCAATGCTCACTTGCTGCAAAGATCCCATTCCCCAAATGGAAAAGGCTTTTACACTATTGGCATCCGCTTTCATCAAAATGATGTTCGTGATTGCCGAAACAAAGGTTCCAAGCATCATTCCGACCAATAACAGGGAAACCATGGAACGGACACGTGTTGCGATGACCAGGATCAATAAACCGAAAATCAATGCGCCAATTGTGGCAGAGATCGTAATCCCCAAATCGAGTACTTCCAGGCCCAGGAATGAGCTTCCCATAATTGTCAAAGCGACCATTAAATGCGAACCGGAAGTTAATCCCAAAATTGATGGTCCTGCCAGCGGATTATTCAAGGTTGTCTGTAATAACAAACCACAAATGGACAATGCAAAACCCGCAACAATCGCGATAAACACTTCCGGAATGCGGTAAATCACAAAGAGTTTCCATGCATTCGGATCATTCGGATTGGCGAACGAAAACCAGGGATCGTCTCCATGCGGATAACCGATCGTGATGATTGTAATAACCACAAACAAGACAAATGATATCCCGTGTTTCTTCCACATAGATTATTTCACTTGTCTGTAAAAATGGAAATTTGATTTCGTTCCACCTTTCGCAATACTTACGAAATCTTCCAACAGCCAATGCGGATTCACCTGGCTCAATTCCCAGTAATAGTTCGAATTATGCGTATACGAATAGACTTTTCCTTTTGTCACCGTATGGAAATACTGAAATTTCGGGTTCATTACAAAAAGCTCTTTCAAAGTCGGAGCTTCCGCATTGATCCAGATATCGCATTGCTGATCATCTCTGAAAACCTGTTCGAACGTCAAACTCAAACTCGCTGTACCGTCTGTGTTTTTATAGAAATAATCCATTCCGGCATCTTTCATAATTCCCGCCATAAAGGATTTTCCAGCCGGCGCATACCAAACATCTCCGGCCAATCCGCCGCAAATCACTTTTTTCTGATGCTTAATGGCATCTGCTTCCTTCTTGATTTTCAAATACGATGCTTCTACTTCGTTGAAATACGCATCTGCTTCCTGGTCTTTACAAACCAAGGCTCCGAATACTTTGATCCATTCTGCTTTTCCCAGCGGGTGCATTTCTTCCCAATCGTAATTCGCCATGCAAACGACATTCAACTGTGTAAACTTGTCTTCATTCGGGAAAGGCTGCCCGAAACCACTGAAAATAATCAATGGAATTTTCGCTTTCAGAACGGCATCCGGTGTTAATCCGGTTTCATATCCGGCAGTCAATACTTTTCCTGCGCGAATTCCTTTCAACAAAGCTTTATTGGAAATGTATTGTTCTTCCGTCGTTGCTTTGATCGCATCGATGCTGTTGATCGCGTCCAGCATTCCCACAAAAGAGGTTGAAAGCGCAGCCATGTTCTGAACCGGAACTTCGATGATTTTCATTCCGGAAGGTCGTTTCATTTTCGAGTTGCGCGGAATCAAGGCATAACGGGTTTCCACTTTCAGCGTTTTCGGATTTTTCACGATCAGTTCTTTGTAACCCAATTTTTGGTCGATCGAAACCAATCGCGCATATTTGAAGCCTTTTACTTGAAATTCTTCTTCTGTTTTCTTCGTTGTACACGAAAAAAGAACAACAAAAAGTGTCAGACTGGCTAAAATTGTTTTCATTGAATAGGGCATTTTGTTTGTTTCATGACTTCGGCAAGGTGTTTTTCTTCCGGATTTCCCTTGGATAAATCATCCAGTATCCGTTGAAAATCTACTTCATTTCTATTTTGAGAAAGTTTGAATGCTGCTTCGACTTTCTGCAACTCTATTCTATATCCGACAATTTCTTTCATGTAGGATTCAATCAGATTTGCCGGCCACTGGCTCATATGAAGCTTGTTTTCCCGTTTCGCTTCAAAAGCATCTACTAATTGCGTGAGGTGATTTTTTAATCCGGAAATATCCAGGATTTCCAGTTTCCCGGAAACGTGAACCGCCTGGTAATTGTAGGTCGGAACGTTCGTATGCGTATAAACCGATGACGAAATATAACCGTGCGCTCCCTGAACGATCAGTGTTCCCTGGCTCATTGCCTGAAGCGCAGCAACGATTTCATTTTCAGAAGCAACGTGAAATTCCAGGTATTTTTTCTCCGGTCCGAAATTGCAGGTAAACGGGATATGAACCAGGACGGGAAATCCGTCAGTTCCATTCACTGCTAAAGTTCCAAAAGGATGCTGCTGCAAAAATTCCAGGATCAGCCTTTGGTCTGTAAACTCAAACTCGGTCGGAATATACATAAAGCAAATATACACTTTCGGAATCAACTGCTCAGCGGGTTAATGAGATAATTGGATTAACTTTGTAAAAAACTGTCCGATGCGATTTTCAGATTATCCCATTTCCCAAGAAATCAAAAACCAATTAGAAGTCCTTGGTTATAAAAAACCAACCGACATTCAATTCAAAGCGATTTCACCGATTCTGAACGGAGAGGATGTATTCGGAATTGCACAGACAGGAACCGGAAAAACGGCTGCTTTTGCCATTCCGATCATTCATAAACTGAGTACTACAAAAGCAAAGTCGAAAAGTCCGAGATGTATTGTAATGGCTCCGACCCGTGAATTGGCGGAACAGATCAAACAAGCGTTCGAAAGCATCGGTAAAGGTTCCGACATTCGGATCACAGCGATTTTAGGCGGATTGGAACAAGACAAACAAATTAAGGAATTGAAGCGTGGAACGGATGTCGTTGTTGCAACTCCGGGACGTGTGTTCGATTTACGTTCACAAGGTCATCTTTCACTGGACGCGATTCAGTTTCTGGTTTTAGATGAAGCAGACAGAATGCTGGATTTGGGTTTTGCTCATGATATGAAGGCTATTCACAAGCTTTCACCTCAGAAGAACCGTCAAACCTTGTTTTTCTCTGCAACCATCGACAAAAAGATCAAAGCGCTTGCCTATGATTTGGTCAGAGACGCGATCCGGATTCAAATTTCTCCGAAAGATCCCGTCGCCAAAAATATCGAACACGGATACATCAAAGTTGAAATGGACGACAAGCGTTTCTTCCTGGAAAACATTGTGAAGGAGTACGAAGAACTGAAATACGTGGTTTTTGTCCGCACGAAAGTTCGTTGCGAGCGCGTGGTTGCAGCAATGGAACGTGTCGGAATTCACTCGGAAGCTTTGCACGGAGGAATAGAACAGAAAGAGCGTTTCCAGGTTTTGGAACGTTTCAAATCCGGAAAAAATAATATTCTCATCACAACGGACGTTGCTGCCCGCGGAATCGATATCCAGGGAGTGGATTATGTGATCAATTACGATTTACCGGATCAACCGGAACAATACGTTCACCGGATCGGTCGAACAGGCCGTGGAGATAAGAAAGGACAAGCACTTTCATTCTGCAGCAAAGAAGAAGAAAAAGTACTGGAAGAAATCGAACTTTACTTAGGCTATGACATCGAAGAAATCGAAATCAGCAAAGGAGATTACTCCACGATTTTAAGAGATTCGGAAGACATCACGTACAATTGGCAGAAACTCCTGGATCAAGCCAATGAAGAAGACGGGACGAAAGACACCTGGTAGTTAATTACGAATTCATAATGCCGAATTCCGAATGGATTCAATTGCCGTTTAGCTAAATATCATTCGTAATTCAATTACATGAAACAATATCGTACTGAACATCAATCTGCGTTAATTGCTGATCCATTTCATTCCAGGAAAACAATTCGACGTACAAACCGGTGGTAGAATCGAATACGGTTACGCGGCGGTCTTTCAAACGATACGTTTCATATGCTTTGGCGTCAAAAAGCTGTCGCTGCGACTTCAAAATCATTTGATTATCTGCAAAACGATAGGACTGCGCCATGACGTAATTCAATTTGGATAACTTTCGTAAATCCTTTTCCAATTCAAGACATTGCTGCGGCGAAAAATTGGCGTGTATCAGGCGCTGGGTCACAGGTGCACAATCAGAAAACTTTTGGACAATAGTAACGGTGTTAGTTTGAGAGAATCCTGCAAAGCTGATCAACAGAACAGCAAAAATGATGGTAGTTTTCATAGCAGTGTGTTTTAAGATGATCTCAATAATGGTTTTCATTATTAACTATCTAAAAGCTATGAAAAATCGGAATAGCAATCAAATTTGTGTGATTTCAAACAAATCCGCTCAACCAAACAACCCTCCTGTTTACTGGAAATTGCAATTCACACTTAAAAACACGTCATTCATCATAAGACGTTATTTAATCATTAAGCGCGCATAAATATTCAATCAGAACTGTGTTTTAATCATTTTCACAAAATATTTACTTCGCGCTCCAATCTGACACCGAATTTCGAATAAACATCTTCGATGATCGCCGTCGAAAGATCGTAGATTTCACTTCCTGTTGCCCCGCCATAATTCACCAGTACCAAAGCTTGTTTCTCGTGAACACCGCAATTTCCAACGCGCTTCCCTTTCCAGCCTGCTTTTTCGATCAACCAGCCTGCAGCCAGTTTTTCTTCTCCTGATTCCTGTGGATAATGTGGAGCATCCGGGTAATTGATTTGCAGTTGGTCAAAAACAGTTTTCGAAACAACTGGGTTTTTGAAAAAACTTCCTGCATTTCCAAGCACTTTCGGATCGGGAAGTTTACTTCTACGGATATTCATCACCGCCTGGCTGACTACATCCACCGTAATTTCAGTCGCACCCATCACCTCAATTTCGGATTGGATTGCACCGTATGACGTATTGATTTTCGGATGTTTCGTCAATTGATAAGAAACAGAAACAATCACATATTGATCTTTTAACGCGCGTTTGAACACACTTTCACGGTAACCGAACTGGCATTGTTCTTTGTTGAACGTATGCAATTCCAGCGATTCAATATGCAAAGCTTCCAATGAAACAAACGTATCTTTGATTTCCGCACCATAAGCCCCGATATTCTGCATCGGGCTTGCTCCAACACTTCCCGGAATCAAACTCATGTTTTCAATTCCTCCGAAACCTTTTTCAACTGTGTGGCGAACAAAAGAATGCCATTCCACACCGGAACCAACTTTCAAGACAACCTGGTCGTCCGTTTCGCTTACCGTTTCAATTCCCTCAATTTCATTCTTAAGAACAAAAAACGGAAGATCTTTCGTCAGCAACACATTGCTTCCACCACCCAATATCAGCAAAGGCGTTTCCGGGTTGCGGTCTTTCAATAATGCTTTCAATTCATCCAAAGATCCGAAGCGTCCGAATGCTAAGGCTTTGACATCAATTCCGAAGGTATTGTAGGGTTTTAACGAAATATTGTGCTCAATCATAAGCGCAAAAATACGAAAAAGCACAGCTTTTGAAGACTAAGTTACGACAAACGTTCGTGCGGAAGTAACGCAAGATAAAGCGATCACTTTTGAAGACTGAATTGTGAGAAACGTTCGTGTGAAAACAATGAGGGAAAAACGCAACAAAAAGTGTTCTAGGGTTAATAACCTTAGAAGGGCAATTTCCCATTTAACGACACATCTTACCTATTATTGGTTCTCTTACTTTTTCCATTGATGAAAGAACCAACATTGCCGGTGAAGACGAAGCATAGCTTTGGAAAAGCTAAATGCTGAGGTAGTAACAAAAAATCCAGGTACGGTAAACCGATGATGATCTTACTTTTTGGCATCGCCCCAAAAAGTAAGCAAAAAGATCTAGGCCAGTACTCGAAAACCTGTAAACTACGCGTCATTACGCGAAAGCATTCAAAACTCGTCCTACGGACTCAAACACCGAATGCTTTT
>VFQN01000094.1_pt1 | contig 198339 bp, 166 predicted proteins | sample 3512371 | NCBI WGS metagenome assembly VFQN01 (sample SAMN10412370, study PRJNA504923) | tailings metagenome | isolation source: Replicate 2 from Balatoc abandoned mine | place: Philippines: Itogon, Benguet | collected 2017-08-28
CATGCATGGGGGCCTACGATACCATAAAATTATTGAATAATTATACATATCAATCCCGTCTCAAATGTCGTTAACGTTCCTAGGGTCCCTGTATTAATTGTGGTTAAAAAACATTTACAATCAGGATTAAAAATTGGATTAAAAAATAAAATGTATCGTTATTGAATAATAATATCCAAAAATGGAAAATATCTAATATTGTAGGCCCCCATGCATGCATGGGGGCCTACGATACCATAAAATTATTGAATAATTATACATATCAATCACGTTCCAATTATCCCATTCGTCCCTGTGTTAATTGTGGTTAAAAAACATTTACAATCAGAATTAAAAATTGGATTAAAAAATAAAATGTATGGTTATTGAATAATCATTCCTAAAAATGGAAAATGTTCAATAATTACGGTTCGTTTTGGTAGAGCAAGAGCATGCTCTTGCTCTACGCATGCATGGTAGCCTACAATACCATAAAATTATTGAATAATTATACATATCAATCCCGTCCCAAATGTCGTTAACGTTCCTGTATTATTTTTGGTTAGAAAAATATTTATTTACGATATTCAAAATTGGACAAAAATATAATGTATCGTTATTGAATAATCATTCCTAAAAATTGAAAATATTCAATATTACGGTTCGTTTTGGTAGAGCAAGAGCATGCTCTTGCTCTAGGCATGCATGGGGGCCTACGATACCATAAAATTATTGAATTATTATAAATATGAAATCCGTCCCAATTATCCCATTCGTCCCTGCATTATTTCGGTTAAAAAATATTTGTTAACGACATTAATAATTGGACAAAAAATAAAATGTATCGTTATTAAATAATCATCCCCCAATAATCGATAAAATCTTATAGGGTAGGCCGTAAGGCCTACCTACGGGATAATGATTAATTGGTAATTTGAAATATTGGATTATTTAAATCTGTTGGTTTTTGCCGATTAATTTAATAATGGAAAATATGTAATATTGTAGTCCCAATGCGAGCATTGGGAACCAGCACGCATGGGTTCCGAACCGGGAATCGGAGCTACGATACCATAAAATTATTGAATAATTATACATATCAATCACGTCCCAATTATCCCATTCGTCCCTGTGTTAATTGTGGTTAAAAAATATCAATTATCAATAGTTGATTATTTAGATGTTAATAAAACCAAAATGAATAATCTGTTTCATTGACATACCATAATGTCTCCCCTCCGGGGCTTAAAAAAACTGGGGGGGTCTTCTTGCTACCATAATTAACCCCCTACGGGGTTTTAAAAAATTTGGTTATCCTTCATTCTATAATAATGTCTCCCGACTAATTGAGGTTTCAATTTGTCGGGACCTTCGGGGTTATTCATCCTAATAATATTATCTAAAAATGCAGCGTGGCTCAAACAGCGGAGTGCAACGGAGCGCAAACAGCGTAACGAAGTGGAGCGCAAACAACGAAGCGTAGCGAAGTGCAAACTCCAATCCACGACATCTCACAAGTTCGAAGTCCCAAACACTAAAATAGGGGTTTCTTCGTTATCAGTTGTCTTGTTATATATTCGCTAGATAAATGAAATATATTTCCCTTTTCTTGCTACTTATTCCCAATTGGGTTATGGGGCAAAAAACCTTTACGGTATCTGGATATGTTTACGAAAACCCGTCCAAGGAACTTCTCACCGGGGTTAATGTTTTTAGTCCCGCTCTTAAACAAGGAACTTCTTCTAACGCCTTCGGATTTTATTCTATTACCATCCCGCAAGGAAATCATGAACTTATTTGGTCTTTTGTCGGATTTGAATCACAAAAACGCTCTTTCTTTTTAAATAAAGACACTACCATTAATATTTATCTTTCTTCTGAAACTTTGGAAGAGGTAGTGGTAAAGGCAGATCGTGAAGATGCTATCTCACAAAATACAAAAATGTCGAGGTTAGAGATTCCGATTGAACAAATCAAACAAATTCCCGCACTATTTGGGGAGAAAGATGTTTTAAAAGTATTACAATTAATGCCCGGCGTGCAATCGGGTTCTGAAGGTCAGGCCGGTTTATATGTTCGTGGTGGTGGCCCCGACCAAAACCTTATTATTCTGGATGATGCCACGGTTTATAATGCTTTTCACCTTTTTGGATTTTTCTCGCTTTTTAATGGGGATGCCTTGAAATCAGTCGAATTGATTAAAGGAGGTTTTCCCGCAAGGTATGGCGGAAGATTAAGCTCCGTTTTAGACATGCGAATGAAGGATGGGAACAAAGAAAAATTTACCGGAGAGGCGGGTATAGGATTAATAGCATCGCGCATAACTCTAGAGGGACCAATAATTAAAGGAAAGTCTTCATTTATTGTAAGTGCCCGCAGAACTTATATTGATATATTAACTCAGCCTTTTATTTTAGCTGCAACAGGTGGTCAGAACACAGGGGGCTATTTCTTTTGGGACGGAACCGCCAAAGCCAATTATGAATTTAGCCAGAAAGATCGATTGTATATAAGTTCTTATTTCGGTAAAGACCGATTTTACTTTAGAGAACGTTTTGCAGGCAATGAATTTAAAGGAGGTTTTGAATGGGGTAATGCCACCGCAACCGCACGATGGAACCACCTATTCTCTAACAAGTTATTCAGTAATTTATCTTTAATTTTTACCCAATATCAATTTCAAATTGATGCTTCAGAGCGTGTTGCAAATGACGAAATTAAATTAAACTTTAGTTCTAACATTCGCGATTTTGGGGTTAAATATGATTTTGATTATCTACCCCATCCCAATCATAAAATCAAATTTGGTTTAGCCTCTACCTTACATCGTTTTACTCCAAGTGCTATCGTATTTAAGGCTGATTTTGCAGGAATTAATCAAAATCAAAAATCGGGGTATGATGCTTTAGAAAGCGGAATTTATATAGAAGATGATTGGAAAATTAATAATCGTTTTAAGGCCAATTTAGGATTTAGATTAAGCCATTATTTACAAAATGGTAAAAACTATATAAACCCAGAACCTCGAATAGGTTTAGCTTATTTTTTAAGCTCAGACATTGCTATAAAGGCTTCTTATGCCAGCATGAATCAATACATCCATTTATTATCAAATACAGGTATTAATTTACCAACCGATTTATGGGTAGGCTCAACCTCAAGAGTAGCTCCACAAAACAGCAATCAAGCCGCTTTAGGAATTGCCAAAGATTTCTTTGATCAAGGTTTAGCTTTTAGTGTTGAGGGTTATTATAAAAAATCGAATAATGTAATTTCTTATAAAGAAGGGGCTAGTTTTTTAATTATTGACGATCCTGGATCGGGAGAAAGCGCCAAAGATTGGCAGGATAATATTACCGTTGGACAAGGCTGGGCTTATGGTTTGGAGTTATTGCTTCAAAAGAAAAGAGGCGATTTTACTGGTTGGGTTGGTTATACCTTAAGTTGGACTCAATTGCAATTTGATGATATCAATTTTGGTCAGCGTTTCAATGCCCGTTATGACAGAAGGCATGATATTTCTGTGGTGGGAATGTATAAAATAAACGAAAAATTCCGCTTGAGCGCCACATGGGTTTATGGAACTGGTCAGGCCATTTCATTACCCAATGCTACTTATGATGCTGGGATACATTATCCTGGAGGAGGGCCAAATAATTTTAGTTTCTTTAATATTACTCAATATTCGGCTCCTAGAAACGGCTTAAGAATGGCTCCATATCACAGAGCTGATGTGGGTTTACAATATACCAAGAAGAAAAAATGGGGTGAAGCCACCTGGGAGTTCAGTGTTTATAATTTATATAATCGTTGGAATCCTTATTTCTATTTTATCCGTCAGGATTTTCAAAACCCAGAAAAATCTACCTTACGCCAAGTAAGTTTATTTGGTTTCCTTCCATCAATCACTTATAACATAAAATTTTAAGAACATGAAATTCATTAAAAATATATTTTTCCTTGCGGGATGTTTATTGGTGCTCAGCTCATGTGAAAGAGAAGCCATTAGTATTGATTTACCTGAAACTGAAGCTAAAGTAGTGGTGGAATGTTTTCTTGATCCTCGATTTGCTGAAACACGAGTTATTTTAGGAAGAACATCTCCTTTAAGGCCCAAAAATAAAATCGATAATAATTATTTGATGGGAGCCCAAGTAAGCATAAATGTGGATGGGGTGGATTATAATCTTAGCCTTACTTCAACAATCCCCGGAAATAATAAATTTGAATATTTTAATTCATCAATCCCTAAAAACCCGGGTAGTGTTTATAAATTATCGGTAAAATTTGCTGATGGAAAAGAGATTACTAGTCAAACTAGTATTCCCACACAAGAGATCAATTCAAGTACAATTGAGCTAAGTAAAAAGATCAATCCTAATGCTTTCGGAGATTCGATATTGCAGATAAATGCTTCATTCTTAGATCTACCCGGAAAAAGCTTTTATAGAATTATAGGTAATTCATCCAATGGTGAGGTATACTTTACCAATTCATATTTTGATGATGTTAATAAAGAAGGGCAAATCGTTAATTCAGGACTTGGAGAATTATATTTTAATTCTATAAATGATAGAAACTTAACCCTTTATTTGATTTATTCGGATGAGGATTATTGGAAATATCATAAAAGTGTTGAAGCCCAGTTTAACTCAGGTTTATTTAATGAACCGACCTTGGTGCATACCAATATTAACGGAGGTATTGGAATATTTGTTGGATTTAGAGTATTAGAATATCAAACTACCTTTTAAATAAGGGCCAAGGCAAACTTGGCTCTTTAAAATTAAGAGAATTTATTGAGCTTCAGATTCAGCAATAATTCGATCCAATGTTGCGGAAAACTTAGTTGGATCTTCGTAACCAGGGTTAACGAATAAAGTTCTTTTGGTAGTGATTATAAAAAAAGTAGTGGGGTACCCAGTTCTTTGATTACGGGTCAACATACTTAAAAGTTCGAAGTTTGAGTAGGAATTACCATCAACAAAATAAGTTTGGGTAACTTCTGGGTTAAATTTAATAGGAACGAAGTGTTTATTAATTTTTTTGATGATATCGGGGTTGGTATAGGTATCTCTATCCATTTTTTTACACCAGCCACACCAATCGGTATACGCATCAACCAATACAATTTTCTTCTCTTTAACCGCTCTAGGATAACCTTTATTCCATTCTTCCCAAATCAATTCTTCGTTAGACCGATCAGGTGCAAATGAAAAGTGGATTCCTAGACTTAAGAAGCAAATTAATATGGTGATAATTTTTTTCATTATTTAAACACGAATTTAGAAACAAAAACTATTCCAAATGAAATTTAGGTGAAGAAAATGTTAATTGACGGGAAATTGTTTTGAAATTAATGGGTTCATGTAGGATAAAGGCATGCTATTAACCTGCATGAACCCATATTACCATTTACTCTCAAGACATTCCTATACTCTCAATACATTCCTATACGCTCAAGACATTCCTGTACGCTCAAGACATTCCTGTACGTTAAAGGCATGCCTGTACGGTCAAGGCATGCCTTGACCATAAATGATTCCCAAAAATTAGCCTATATTTGCAGTATGGCTAAAATATCCATAAATCTTCAAGAAGGAAGCCTAAAAAAAGAAGAAATAATTCTTGGAATTGACCTAGGTACTACCAACTCATTGGTAGCATATATTGATAAACAAAGCAATAACCCCATAGCAATAAGTGATAAAAATAGTAAAACTATTGTTCCCTCATTAATTTATTTTAATGCGGATAATCATCCTGTTATTGGAGATTCTGCCTTGCCTTTTTTAACCCTACAACCCGAAAGAACCATTTATTCGGCAAAAAGGTTAATGGGAAAATCCTATAATGATATTAAGGATCATCAGCAATACTTTAGTTACAAGGTTATTGATGATAATTCTGATCAATTGGTTAAGGTTCGCGTGGGTGATAATTTTTATTCGCCTATTGAATTAAGCTCATTCATTCTCAAAGAACTTAAATACCGAGCGGAGAAACACTTACAACAAGAAATTTCTAAAGTAGTAATTACGGTTCCTGCTTATTTCAATGATTCTCAGCGACAAGCCACTCGAGATGCTGGTAAACTTGCCGGTCTCGATGTAATGCGCATAATTAACGAGCCTACTGCTGCTAGCTTAGCTTATGGTTTAGGCCTAAATCGCGCAAGCGATTTAAAAGTAGCTGTTTATGATTTAGGCGGAGGAACCTTCGATATTTCCATTCTTCAAATTAGTAATGGAATATTTGAAGTCCTATCAACTCATGGCGATACCTATTTAGGAGGCGATGATTTTGACCGCACATTACTCAATCATTGGGTGGCAGAATATGGTTTGGATGAATATGGGCTTTTTCAAGATCTTTCAGCCTCGCAAGAACTTCGTTTATTAGCAGAAAAAGCTAAAAAGTCTTTATCTGCGCAAGCAGAATTTAAAGAAGTATGGACCTGGCAAAACCGCCAATATGTAATGACTTGCACTGAACAACTGTTCAATTCATTAATAGAACCTATTATAAATCGCACTCTTACTTCTGTTCATGCTGCCTTGCGGGATGCAGAATTATCGAGCGCTGAAATTGATGATGTGGTGCTTGTTGGTGGCTCAACTCGAGTTCCATTGATCAAAGAAAAATTAGCCCAAATTTTTGGTAAAGAAAAGATTAATGATAATATAAATCCGGATGAGGTTGTTGCTTTAGGTGCAGCGGTGGAGGCTGATATTCTTGCCGGAAATAGAAAAGACTTTTTATTGTTAGATGTTACTCCGCTTTCATTGGGTATTGAAACTTTAGGCGGATTGATGGATGTTTTGATTCCGCGGAATTCTAAAGTCCCGGCAAAATTAGCTAAACAATATACCACCAGCGTTGATGGGCAAGTAAATCTGCGGGTTAATGTATATCAGGGTGAACGCGAATTAGTGACCGAAAATCGAAAATTGGCTAGTTTTGATTTAAAGGGTATCCCAGCAATGCCAGCAGGTTTACCAAAGATTGAAGTTATTTTTTATATAAATGCCGACGGTATTTTAAAAGTTGAGGCCAGTGAATTGCGCAGTGGCACCAAAACCGAAATTGAAGTTAAACCACAATACGGCCTAGATGATGCTACTGTTGAGAAAATGTTATTAGATAGCATTAAAAATGCAGAGGCCGATGTAAAAATGCGCATGATTGTTGAAGCAAAAACGGAAGCCGAACAATTGATTTATGTAACCGAACGTTTTATTGATAAAAATGAGAGCTTATTAAGCAACGAAGAGGTACAAAAAACCGCTCTATTGATAAATGACCTTAAAAATTCATTAGAATCTCAGGATAAAGATGTAATTTTAAGAGCTATAGATGAGTTAAATGAATATACCCGTCCTTTTGCTGAGCGATTAATGGATATATCAGTAAAAACGGCCTTAAAAGGAAAAAGTATTGATGCATAAACTGATTTTTATATTATTTTTTACCCTTGCGGGGATGAGCATAAATGCTCAGCAATACCAAAAATCAGACGAAATGTTTGATGCTGATGGTCGTCCGCAAAAGCTAGGAATTAAAGGGGGATTAAACTTTACTGGAATGCCTAGTCGCGAGCTTCCTGAGGGACAGAGAGATACTAGTTTTGCTACCCATAGATTATTGAATCCTAAATTAACCTATGGTTTGCATGTAGGAGCCTATTATCGTTGGCAAATTAGTCCTCGCATTCATAATCAAATAGAGTTAGCGGCTTCATTCAGAGGTTCTCGTTTTGATAATTTAGATTCTAATGGATATTCCCGTATTTCCTTGTTCTATCTTGATATGCCTGTTTTATTTCATATCAGTTTAGATAAAAAAAAGCAGAATAATTTAGTAATAGGTTATCAAGCAAGTTATTTAATCCGCGGACAAATATTTGTTGGTAGAGATGTTTTGGCTTCTTTTAGCCAAGTGCCTTTTAAAAAATGGGATCATTTATTTGTTGGAGGTTATCATTTTAATTTTGATCGAGTGGGATTGAACATCCTTCTAAAATATGGAATCAGAAATATCAATAATGGTTTCGCAAATTTTGACCCTCCTGGATCGATCAGCAATCAAAGAATTCAAGATATCAGACCGAGTTTAATGAATGTAGGTGATATCAGAAACTATTCACTCGAATTCGGAATTTCTTTTTAAAAATCAATACTTTAACTGCTCCATTAAGTAGGCATAAACTTGCTTAACTTTGTGGTTTAATAACAAAAAATATGTTTAACACCTTATCACAAAATACATTTTTTATTATTGGTCCTTGTGTTATTGAAAGTGCCGCATTATTAGATGAAGTAGCTTCTGAATTAGTAAGCTTGCGCGATAAATACCAATGCCCAATAATTTTTAAATCCAGCTTTGATAAAGCCAACCGTACTTCAATTAATTCTTTTCGCGGACCTGGATTAGAGAAGGGCTTACAAATGTTAAGTGATATAAAATCTAAATATAATTTACCCATATTAAGTGATATTCATGAGTCGTATCAAGCAAAAATTGCTGGTGAAGTTTTAGATATTATTCAGATTCCCGCTTTTTTATGCAGACAAACGGATTTATTGGTGGCAGCTGCTGAAACTGGTAAAATTATTAATATCAAAAAAGCCCAATTTCTAAGCGGTCAGGATATGTTATACCCTGCTCAAAAGGTTAAAGAATCAGGAAATAATCAAATATTCTTAACCGAGAGAGGAAATATGTATGGTTATAATAATTTGGCTGTTGATTTCCGTAATATTTACGATATGAAAGAGTTGGGTTATCCGGTAGTTATGGATTGTACTCACTCAGTACAAAGACCAGGTGGAGCTGGAGGAAAAAGCGGGGGAGATAGAAAATTTGTACCTATGATGGCCAAAGCTGCTAAAGCTTGGGGAGTGAATGGATATTTTATGGAAGCTCATCCTGATCCGGACAAGGGATTAAGTGATGGCCCAAACATGCTTTACTTGCGTGATTTAGATAATTTATTGGCCGATTTATTAGCATAATTATGATTTTTGGAATAATACGAGAGCGCAAGCAACCGCCTGATTTCCGCACGCCTTTTTCGCCGGAATCCTGCAAAGAATTAGTTAATAAATTTCCAGAAATTAATATCATAATTGAATCATCTCCCGATCGTTGTTTTAGCGATCAAGATTATATTGATGCAGGTTTTGAAGTATTAAATGATATCTCACATGCAGATGTATTATTGGGTATTAAAGAAATTCCCGCAGAATATTTAATTCCAAATAAAACTTATTTATTTTTCTCTCATACCATTAAAAAACAGGCTCATAATCGAAATATGTTAAGGGCCATTTTAAAAAATAATATTCGTTTAATTGATTATGAATGCTTAACCTGGGAAAATGGTTCCAGAATTATTGGCTTCGGTCGATTTGCGGGTATTGTCGGGACCTATAATGGGTTATTAACTTGGGGAAAGAAAACCAATAGTTTTACGCTTAGTCCAGCCTATAAATTGGGTTCTTATGATAAAATGAAGGCTGCTTTAAATAATATTAGTTTATCGCCAATAAAAATTGCTTTATGTGGTGATGGCAGAGTGGCTCATGGTGCATTAGAATTATTAGAGGCAAAAGGAATTCGTGAAGTTACTAAACAAGAGTTTTTGTATAGCAGTTTTGATGAACCTGTTTTTGTGCATTTAAGGTCAGAGGATTATTATTCCCGCAAGGATGGTAAATTATGGGACAAAAGTGATTTTTACCAGCACCCACAGGAGTATAAGAGTACATTTTTACCCTATGCTCAAGTATGTGATATGATGATTAACGCGATTTACTGGGATGCCAAAATTCCGATTTTCTTTACCCGTGAAGAAATGAAATCGAGTCGATTTAAGATTAAGGTAATTGCAGATATAACCTGTGATGTTGATGGGGCTATTCCAGCAACCATTCGATCTACAAGTATTGAAGATCCGGTATTTGGTTGGCATGCGGTAGCAGAGAAGGAGACTGAGGCATTTTTGCCCCATACCATTGATATTATGGCTGTGGGAAATTTACCCTGTGAGCTTCCGGCTGATGCGAGTGAGGAGTTTGGAGAAAATTTATTACGTTATGTAATCCCGTATTTGATTTATGATTCGAATAACCCAATTATTAATCGCGCTACCATTTGTGAAAAGGGACAATTAACCGAGAAATATCAGTATCTAAAAGATTATGTAGATTAATGATGAAGGGCATGCTAATGTATGAACGGCATGCCCTTCATGTTGATTAATTATAAACTACCCAAGCTACGGTAGCTCCAACTGCTAATAAGGTTTGTGGATCAACCGATTCTAAATTATCATCATGGGTATGCCAATATTTGCCAAAACCTGAAGGGGTATTTGGATCATAATGAATGATATCAATGGTGGGAATTTGAGCTAATTGATTTACGTAATAATGATCATCAATTATTCCACCGCGATTATAATTAATAAAATAATTTCCATAACCTAAACGCGAAGCGGTGGTCCAAACTCTATTCACAATATCACTAGCAAATTGTTCTGAAACACCTTCTCTAGCAAATGTGGCGTTTTTAGCTCCAACCATGTCTAATAAAATACCATAATTAGCTCTATAACCCGGCACATGCGGATTTTTAGCCCAATATTGGCTGCCTAAACAATAGGAATCTTCATGCTCATTAGAACCATAATCTTCGGAGTCAAATAGAATAAAATCTACTCCAATACCAGGGTTTTGTAATTGCATAATTCGCGCAAGCTCCAATAAAACAGCCACACCACTAGCTCCATCATTTGCTCCTAAAATTGGTTTGCTTTTATCTTTTGTGTCCTGATCGGCAAAAGGGCGGGTATCCCAATGAGCGCATAATAAAACACGTTTTTTATTATCTGGATTTATACTTCCAATTAAATTTCTAGACTTTAGAATGGTACCATTAAAAGCTTTTAAATCGACTCTTTGCTCATAAACAGTATCGGTATATTGCTGTAATTTTGAAAATAACCAATCACCGCAATTTATGTGGCCAATACTATTAGGAACCCTTGGTCCAAATTCTACTTGCTTTTGAACGAAATAATAGGCAGAATCTTTGTTAAATGCAGGCGGATTAATGGTTTTAGGAGCTTCAACCTGGTCAGGTTTTTTGTCTTTTCCCTTATTTGATTGTCCATCACAAGCATAAATAAAAAATACGCAGCTTATGATAATTAAATGGATTGGTTTCATTTAAGGCAAATATATGTATTTATTAAATATGGAGGTTCGTTGCAGGTCCTGTTGCCTGTTGTAGAGCAAGAGCATTCTCTTGCTCCAGGTATCAAAACACCTTTTCTCCTGCGATAATGGTCCCTATGATTTTGGTATTTAAGATGTCATTTTCTTCGGTTTTGAAAAGGTCTCGATCTAAAAGGGTAAAATCGGCCCACATTCCCGGCCTGATTTTACCTTTTTCGTTTTCTCTAAATTCAGCGAAAGCCGGGAAATAGGTCATGCCCATCATGGTTTCATATTTCTCTAAAATGTTTTCTTTAAATGGCTCCAAAATAATTCCATCTTTATTTTTTCTGATTATAGATGAATACCAAGTTAAAATAGGATTTACTTGTTCAACAGGGAAATCGGTTCCCAATACAATGATGTTGTTTATCTCTAATAATTTTTTGTATGCGTAGGCATGTAAAATTCTTTCTTTTCCTAATAGTTCTGCTGCCCAAATCATATCTGAAGTAGCATGAGTAGGTTGAACCGATGCAATCATCCCCGTTTTTTTGAATAAATAATAATCGTCTGGATTAACTACTTGGGCATGCTCCATTCTCCATCTGCGATCTTCATCTGCATTAATATATTCTGATGCTATTTTTAAAAAGACTCTTGCTGCACTATCTCCAATGCAATGTGCATTCATCTGGAATTTTGGTATTCCTGCAATTCTTTGGGCTAATATTTTAAAATTAGCAACTGAGTTTAATAAAAAACCTGAAGTAGTATCAGATTCATAAGGTTTTAATAAACATGCTCCATGCGAGCCTAATGCTCCGTCCATATAAATTTTAAAACCATGAACGGTTAAACGGTCGGTCTTTAGTGGACCGTTTTTCTTTGCAAAATCAAAATTTTCTTCATTTGGATTTAGCATTATATTGAGTCTAATTTTTAATAGACCTGATTTATGGAGTGAGTCTGCAATTTTTACTATTTTGAGGTTTAATCCAGCATCAGTAACGCTAGTTAATCCATTCTTAAGGCATATTTCTTGAGCTTTTAGTAAATAAGATTTTATTTGCTCATCACTTGGGGCAGGAATTGATTTTTCTAGTAGGTCGCAGGCATTATCCACTAAAATACCCGTCAATTTTCCGTTAATTACCTCTACTAATCCCCCTTCAATTTTAGTTTGGGTATTTATCCCCGCAAGGGTTAAAGCATAGCTATTTGCTATTGCTGCATGGCCATCGATACGTTTTAAGTAAACGGGTTTATCTGGAAAAATGGAATCCAATTTTTTTAAATCGGGGAATTTTTTATCGGGCCAAATATTTTGGTCCCAGCCTCTGCCAATAATCCATTCACCTTCTATGTTTTTGCTTGCAATTTTGGTTTTCTGTAAACAATCGTCCCATGATTTTGAATCGCGTAAATCGACTCTAAATTGTTGCTCCCCTAGGCCATAAAAATGGGCATGAGCATCGTTAAATCCGGGGTAGACAAAGGCACCATTGAGGTCAATTTTATTAGAAAAATTATATTTTTTTTCGAGGTCAGCTTTGGTCCCCATATCTACAATTTTACCTTGATTTACAGCAATGGCCTCAACACGAGGGAGACTATCGTAAAGGGTAATAAACTGGGCATTAAAATAAATTTGGTCTAATTTATTTTTGGATTGACAAGCAAAAAAACAAATTGAGATTAGGATGAAAATTGCGGTTATGGATGGTTTAGACATGGAAATAAATTTCGATGGCTAAAATACGATATTAAAATTGTTAAAGAAGGAATATGTTAGGGATGTTTATTTTAGAATAAAGATTTTTCTTAAAACATGATTTCCCCTGAACAAAAATTTTTTCATTTAATGCATTATTTCAGCTAGTTTTTTCCAAAAAATTATTTGTTGGCCAAAATATTAAATATTTATTTTAGGAATAAGATAAATTAATGAACTACCTCCGCGAATCTCTGCGAAAAATCTCTGTGAATTCTGTGGTAAAAAAGAATGTGACTAAAATATGTTCTGTTATTTCAGGATTGTATAAATGATTTTATTTTTACCCCAAAGGAACCAAAGTTAGTCGCAAAGGAAGCAAAGTGTTTATTTACAATTAATAAGTTGAGGTCCTCCAATTTATTTGTTGGCCAAAATATTAATTATTTATTTTAGGAATAAGATATATTAATGAATGACCTCCGCGAATTCTGCGAAAAATCTCTGTGAATTCTGTGGTAAAAAAGAATGTGATTAAAATATGTTCTGTTATTTAAGAATTATGCAAATGATTCTATTTCCAAACAGCGTCAGCGCCAACAGCGAAGCGCAAACTTGAACAGCCGAATGTTTAGAATAGCCGAATGCCCCAAACTTCCCAACTTCCAAACAGCGTCAGCGCATCCACGACATCTCACAAGTTCGAAGTCGGGATTCCCAACTCCCATCCCCACCTTCCCACAAGTTCGATTCGGAATTTTAAATTTCCTGAAATTTTTAAGTATAATTGAATCGATAGGGATTGGAAACGAATCATTTTTGAAAAGCGCTCTATTTTTCGTATATTTGCAGGCTATTCTGGGGTTGCCGGGCATTGACGGGATGTTGAATAGAGTAGTAAGCATGTGGAGCATTGAATGTTGGCTCTTCAAACTAATGTTCAAACAATAACTGGCGAATCTAATTTTGCCTTAGCTGCCTAATCAGGGATTACGTAAGCTAACTATCCGGAAGGGCTCCACAGCGCTGCGCTTTCATTAGGGTAGTCACAATGCTCTGTATTCATTACCCATGGCGATAAGTAATGGATTATTTTCGTCTCAGGGTTTAGTTTAGGTTGGCGTGGTACCTTGCTAAATCCAAAATTAAACCAATGCTAAGCATGTAGAAAGCTATTTTTATTTCATCTCCGGACGAGGGTTCGACTCCCTCCAGCTCCACACTAACCACAAAGCCGAAATAAAATCTCTTTGTGGTTTTTTTATGCCCATTGGGGTTTAAACCCAATATGTAGGGCTTAGGAACTAATATTAATCTGTAAATAATAATTAAAAATTACGCTCTGCTAGAACTATGGTATTAATGAGCTTATCTTTTTTGTAATAATCATGCCTGACCATCCCAACATCATTAGAAAACCATTCAGTAATGGTAAATTTATTAGTAGCAGGGAAACCTAAATTTACGGTACTAATGGTTAAGTCATAAGTCATTTTTTTGCATTTGTATGTCCCTGCCGGACAAGAAATACTTTCTTCGCCATTCATCTTGCGATTATTGACTTGCAACTTAATATCAGCGTATTTATTTGAATTATTCCATGCCTCTAAATTTAGAGTAATATCAGGAAAAACCTGATCTAGTGGGCATTGAACTGGATAATCAATTTGTTTTAGTTCGCCTCTAATTTCCATGCCTTGGTAAGCACTCATAGTAGCAGGAGGCAAGTAATTTTTGAGATCAATCAAGAATGCGCCTGGTTTGCAGTCCCAAACAAAAGCTGCGTCGTAAATACGAGCGCTCTTAGAGTCTTTAGATTCTGAAAAAAGGGTAAACCTTTTTCCATCGGGAGTTTGGTCTTCGTCAGCCACCTTAAAAAAAGACTTAACAATTAATTTTTCATTCCTATCATAGGTATGATATACTAATTGCGAGCCTATTTTGAGGTCAATTAGCTGGCTGCAATCTTTAGAATTGGAACTGAAAGGGTTCCAAGATCCAAAAACCTCAGTTAAACTTAAAATAACTATAAAAAAAACCCTCATCTAAGTTTCAAATTAAGCTAAAAATCGCCTTTAATCAAAAAAAATCGGACATTTATATACAACCAGGCAACCTTATGGTCTATATTTTGTATCTTTATGGTAGATTATGCTAAGTAAAAAATTGTTGTATGGGCTTGTAATTTTATTTTCAATAATTTACAGTTCATGTAAACCCGAAGACCCCATAGATCCGCCATCTGCAAATGATGGAACCTTAAAGGTGAATTTTGTGGCACAATACCAAGGTAATGATTTAGTGTTAGATCAATGGTATTCTGCTGGCGATTATTCATTTAACGCCATCATTTTCAAATATTATATTGATAATTTTTCTTTGTTAACCAGCACTGATACTATTGAATTTAAAGATGTATATTTAGCAGATTGGTCACCTTCAAATAATAAAACCAGTTTTACTCTAAGTATGGCTCCAGCTGATTTTACGGGATTTTATTTTGGAGTTGGATTAGATCCAGAGCATAATCAATCTAACCCAACTTCCTTCCCAAATGATCATCCATTGGCCTCAGCGCAAGGCACTCATTGGGATATGACCTCAGAATATCGTTTTGCCATGTTTGAAGGTTATTTAGACACCATCAACAATGGCCAAATTGAATTCCATGAAAGTTATGTTTTTCATACTGGTTTTCAAGCATCTTACTTTAATCTAGGGTTTAATCAAGCAATAAGTATTAAACCTAAAGCAGAAACGAGCATTGAAATTATTTTGGATATAGAAAAGCTTTTTTTTACGGGTCCTGAACCTATAAACTTAAAAGTAGAAAACGTGTTACATACTAATGTAAACGATCCAATATTGGCTAAGTTAAAAGCTAATTTAGCGGCAGCAATAAGTATAAATGTATTATGATTCAGTCCATTAAAAACCATAAGTACTTTTTTTATACCCTTGCGGGATTTTTAATGCTTTTTTTAAATGCATGTAACCGCATTGATCCGCCTGTGGATCCGCCTGGACAAGGATTTCAAACCACACCATATAATTTAAATTTACCTCCGAATGTTCCTCCTCCAATAGAAGACCCCACCAATCCTTTAACAGAAGAGGGAGTATCATTAGGAAGAAAACTTTTTTATGATGAAATATTGAGTGCAAATAATAGCATGAGTTGCGCTTCTTGTCATAAACAAGAATATGCTTTTACAGATCCCGCAAGGTTTAGCGTTGGAGTTGACGGAATAGCAGGAAATAGAAACTCTATGGCTATTTTTAATCAAGCATGGAATAGAGATTTCTTCTGGAATGGTCGTAAATCCAGCATTAAAGATTTGGTTTTTGAGCCAGTTACCAACCCTATAGAATTGCATTTGACTTGGCATGAGGCCATTGATCGTATTAAGGTCCATAATGAATATCCTGCCTTATTTGCAAAAGCTTTTAATATTCAAGGTTTTGAGATTGATTCTGTGCATGTTGCTAAGGCCATTGCCCAATTTATGAATAGCATAATTTCGTTTAATTCTAAATATGATAAGTTTGTAAAAAGGCAAGCAAATTTAAGTCCAGCAGAAGAAAGAGGTTTTGAAGTTTTTAAAAGTGAAGCCAAGGGCGACTGTTTTCATTGTCATGTTCCTTCTAACCAATTATTGACTGATAACGCGATAATTAATCCAGTACAAAGATTTCATAATACAGGGTTGGACCCATTACAAAATCCATTTACAGGTAAAGCCGAATATACCAATAACCCAATGGATAATGGTAAATTTAAGACTCCTAGCTTGAGAAATTTGGCCTTTACCGCACCTTATATGCATGATGGTCGTTTCCAAACCTTGGATGAGGTAATAGAATTTTATGATAATGGGGTGGTATTAAATGATAATTTGGATTTAGTGATGTTAAAAGATCCAACCCGGACAAGGACTTTTGAAGGCGGAAAACGTCAATTAAATTTAACCGCTCAAGAAAAAGCAGATTTAAAAGCTTTCTTATTAACCTTAACTGATTCCAGTTTAATAACAAATCCAAAGTGGTCAGACCCAGATTAAGCTAATTTTAAGATAGGCTTAAGGCATTGTAAAATCTAGATAAAATATAAAAGTTCTGGATTTTATTTTGATTTATGCAAAAAAATAAATTAATATTTGTAAATTGTAAATGAGTTCCCCAACTCAAACCCGAAATATTATTTTTACGTAATTTGTAGTACAATGAAAAATTGGCTAAAATCAATATTTGTTATAACTGGAATAGCTGGGATGGCGCTTCCAGGATTTTCGCAAGGCAAGGATGGAGCTTGGGAAATAGTTGGCTTAGGAGGGATCACTTGTTTTGATTCCGACTTAGGTGGTAAGGGCCCAAATAAAACCGATTATTTAGGGACCGCCCAATACTCATTTGGGATTGGAGCCAGATATATTTTAAATAATTATATTTCTATAAGACCCACTTTTATTTATGGTAATTACTATGCAGATGATGCCTTATCAGACGATGCAGGCAGAAGGCAGAGAAATTTAAATGTAAAGAGTTATGTAGCTGATCTTAGTGTTAACGTTGAATTTTCTTTGGTTAACTGGCAGCAAACCTATAGCAGAGGAGGAAGAAGTTTTACCAATGGAACCAATATTTATGCATTTTCAGGTTTTGGAATGTTTTTCTTTAACCCAACTGGTGAAATTGGAGGTTCGTGGTATGAGTTACAACCATTAGGTACAGAAGGTCAGGGGGTCCCAGGATCTAACAAAAGCCGATATGCTTTAAATTCTTTTGGAATACCTGTAGGTGTTGGCCTTAGACAAAAACTCAATAATGGATTTTCATTGGGTTTAGAGTTTAACTACCGCAAAACCTTTACCGATTATATGGATGATGTTAGCACAACATATTATAACAATGCTGCTATAGCAGCAGCAAATGGTGAGTTAGCAGCTTCTTTAGCAGATAAAACCTTAAATGGCTCAATTAGACCAAGCGGCTCAGCTAGAGGAAATCCGAAAGTTAATGACGCATTCTTCTTTGTTCAACTAACCCTTTCTAAAAGATTAGGAGAAAAAGGAAGAGGAGCAGGTTATGGCGGAAGAAGAGGTGGATTTAGATCAAACAACTCTTGCCCAAGTTTTAGATAAGGTTTTTATAAATCACTGATTGTTTTTGCTAATTCAATTTAAAATTATCAATTAAATTGAAAAGGATTGTAATCAGTGATTTTTTTATTTGAGAAAAGCATTTACCGAGGATTTGTAGTTAATTCCTTCATCATTCAGCTAATTTCCGAAATATTTTTTATTCAAATAATTTAAAGGCGCTAATCTTTTAAAACAGATTAAGTGGCTCAAGAGCTTGAATTTTTGGGAATAAATGAAAATATTTTTTCTACCTTTGCAGTATAATAATCTCCCATGAAATTAGGTGTAATTGTATTCCCAGGTTCTAATTGTGATCAAGACCTTATAAAGGCTTTAAAAAATATCAGTAATGCGGAAGTAGTTTCATTATGGCATAAAGATACTGATCTACAAAACTGTGATATGGTATTATTGCCAGGAGGCTTTTCTTACGGAGATTATTTAAGAAGTGGTGCTATTGCCAAATTATCTCCAATTATGAATTCAGTTATTGAATTTGCAAATAAAGGGGGTAAAGTATTGGGGATTTGCAATGGGTTTCAAATTTTATGTGAATCGGGTTTATTGCCGGGTGCATTATTAAGAAATGAGAACCGTAAATTCATTTGTGATAACGTATATATCAAGGCATCCAATCAGTCGGCCATTACATCACAGGTCCCACATGATGAAGCGCTAAAAATTCCTATAGCTCATGGTGAAGGAAGATTTTATGCTGATGAGGCTACATTAGCTGAAATATTGGCAAATGATCAAGTAATTTTTAGATATTGTCATTCAGACGCAAGTATTAATCAAGATTCTAATCCAAACGGTTCTATTAACAATATTGCGGGCATTTGTAACAAGAATAAAAATGTATTTGGCATGATGCCGCATCCAGAGCGTGCTGCCGATCCTGCATTATACAATACTGACGGCATAGGTATACTAAAAGGTCTGATAGAGTCTATAAGCTTAGGCGCTTAAGGTTTTTTTAGCTGCTTTGCACTGAATTTTAAAAATTCATTTTCTTTAGGGTCAATTTTTTGCAGTATTTAAAATCCCGCAAGGCCTGATGAACTGCTATTTAGACGGTAAATTAAGGTCAAAGAGATTAGGAAAATATTGTTAAGAGTATTTTAATTATTTAATCTAAGGAACTAGTCAAAAAATTTTTAAAGGTATATTCATTGTATCTTGTTTTTTGCTGGTACACAAATAAATAATTACATTTTTTTCAAAATTCAAAAATTTTCGTAAAAAAGTACCTTTGCTTTGCTTGCGATTATGTATATTCGGCGCTTTAAGCAGAATTATGTACGCATTTTTAGAGGGCGATTTAGTTGGATTAAACCCCACCATAGCGGTGGTAATGTGTGCTGGAATTGGCTTTGAGTGTCAAATTTCTTTAAATACCTTTCAAAAGATTAAAGATTTAAAGAAAGTCCGCTTATTTACACATTTGTCGGTAAAAGAAGATGCCCATACCCTATTTGGTTTTGCAGATGAAAATGAGCGCGAATTATTTCGCCATTTAATCAGTGTAAATGGAGTTGGGCCCTCTACAGCGAGAATGGTTTTATCAAGTTTATCAATACCTGATATTACTAGTGCAATAATTCAAGGTAATGTTACGTTAATAAAAGGCGTTAAAGGGATCGGTCCGAAAACAGCACAAAGAATCATTCTTGAACTGCAGGATAAGCTTGCAAAAGGGGTAAACCCTGTTCGATTAGAAGGAATGTCGGTATCAGCTAAAAACAAGGAGGAAGCCTCAACAGCTCTCCAAATGCTTGGTTTTAGTAGAATTGCCGTTGAAAAAGTTATACGGGAAATTGCAGTTGGCCCTATGGCTGATGCACCTGTTGAGGAATTAATTAAAATTGCCCTCAAAAAATTATAACTTGCACAAATTTTTTGGCTATAGACATAGACCTTTACGCATAAATATTACAAAAGGAGATCGTTTGTTTTGAAGTGGTTATCAAAAAGTTTCCTGCTCGTTAGTTTGGCTGGTTTCTTTTACCCCTTGTGGGCTGATATTGTAATTGGGGGAAAACTACCCACGTTTAATCGAATTGAAGCAGATTCGGTTAAAAACTCGCCTGCAGATTCAGCAAAGTCGAAAAAAGATACTATTAAACTTAAATATCCTATTCGAGATCAAAAGAACTTTGAAGACAAACAGAAAAATTCGCTAGATTTCAAAGATCCTTCAGTAATCAAAAAAGAAATTGTTTACGATACCGCTTCAGGCACTTATATTGAAAGAGAAGTAGTTAATGGTGAAGATATACGTTTACCAGAAGAAAAAACCCTAGAAGAATTATTAAAAGAAGACGGGCAAAAGCAACAACAAGATTATTTTAGACAAAGGTCACAAGCGTCATCCTTCACAAGAGGGAATACTTCAGTTATTCCAAAACTATATGTTGGTCCTAAAATTTTTGATAAGATTTTTGGAGGTGGAGTTATTGATATTCGGCCTCAAGGATCGGCCGAAATTACCTTAGGTGGAAATTTTAACGTGGTTAGAAACCCAAGTTTAACCGCTCGTCAGCAAAGAAATGGCCAATTCGATTTTAAACAAAAAATACAACTTAACCTTACAGGTAACATTGGTGAACGCTTAAAGGTAAACATGAATTATGATACCGAAGCGACTTTTGATTTTGAAAATCAGATAAAATTAAATTGGGCTGGAAAAGAAGATGATATTATCAAAAATATTGAGTTAGGTAATGTTACTCTACCTTTAAACTCAACCTTAATTCCGGGTGCTCAAAGTTTGTTTGGAGCTAAAGTAGGTTTACAGTTTGGTAAATTAATGGTTACATCCATATTTACACAGCAAAGAGGGCAAAGCACTGAAACTACTGTACAAGGTGGGGCTCAAGTAACTAATTTTAATATTCAGGCCGATAATTATGATGTTAATCGTCACTTCTTTTTATCTCATTTTTTTGCTGATAATTATGAAAATTGGTTATCGAGAAGTCCGATAATTACTTCACCTGTGGTAATTACCCGTGTAGAAGTTTGGGTTACCAATAGATCAGGAGATTTTACTGCTTCTAGGGATGTATTGGCTTTTATGGATTTAGGAGAAAACGACCCTTACAATAATCGCTGGGCAGTGCCAGGCAGACCGTTTCAGGCAAGTAACAATGCCAATATTTTATATGAAATTTATAATACCAATCCGCAAGCTAGAGCTAGTGCCGATGCGGTTAATTTCTTACGTCAAGAAGGCTTAGACCCAATAGCAGATTTTCAATTATTGAATTATGCCCGTAAGTTAGGCGATAATGAATTTACTTATAATCCACAATTGGGTTATGTTTCATTAAATCAAGCGCTTAATAATGACGAGATTCTTGCGGTTGCTTATGAGTATACCTATAACGGGCAAGTATTTAAGGTAGGGGAGTTTGGTTTAGAGGTTCCAGAAAATCAAAATCAACCAAATGTGTTGATGTTGAAGATGCTTAAAGGAGCAACAGTAACTACTAATTTGCCGATTTGGGATTTAATGATGAAGAATATTTATTCTTTAGGTTCATTTAATATTTCAAGGGATAAGTTTGTAATGAATGTGTTTTATGCAGATGATCCATCTGGAGCAGATTTAAATTATATCCCTGCGCAAGAAGAGCCACAAATAAAAGGTATTCCGTTAATTCAATTACTAAATTTAGATAATGTAAACGTTCAGCAAGAGCCTCAACCCGATGGGTTGTTTGATTTTGTTGAGGGGACAACTGTAAATTCTACAAATGGTCGAATCATTTTCCCCGTAAGGGAACCCTTTGGATCTAGCTTAAGCAGATTATTCTTAGATAGCAATACGGCCAAATATTATGCTTATCAAGAATTATATGATTCTACTAAATGGTTAGCACAACAAGAGGCCATAAAAAACAAATTCTTTTTACGAGGCAGTTATCAGGGTACTAGTTCTAATGAAATTTCGATAGGGACCATAAATGTCCCGCAAGGATCAGTTAGAGTAACGGCAAATGGAACTTTATTAACAGAAAACGTAGATTATACTGTTGATTACACTTTAGGAAGAGTTAGAATTTTAAATCAAGGCTTAATTAATTCTGGTGCTATTATTAAAGTTTCGGCAGAAAATAATGCCTTATTTAATGTGCAGCAAAAAACATTAGTTGGAACCCGTTTAGACTATAAGTTTAATAAAGATTTAATTTTAGGTGGAACCATTATGCACATATGGGAACGACCGCTTACACCTAAAGTAAATATTGGTGAAGAGCCATTATTAAACACCATGATTGGGATAGATGGTTCTTATAAAACAGAATCTATTTGGTTGACCAAAATGTTAGATAAACTTCCATTTTTATCAACTAAGGAGCCATCGAGCATTCAGTTTAGCGGAGAGTATGCTCGATTATTCCCTCATAATCCTAGGACTATTGGTCAGAGAGGAACTTCATTTATTGATGATTTTGAGGCTAGTGAAACTCCTTTTGATTTGAGATTGGGGAATAATTGGTTTTTAGCAAGTACTCCTGAAGGTCAGCCGAGTTTATTTCCAGAGACAGCCGACCCAGGTAATTCATTACAATTTGGATATAATCGTGGTCGATTGGCTTGGTATATTGTAGATCCAATTTTCTTTAGAGTTCAAAATGCTAGTAATCCCAATACTCCTCCAAATTTAAATAATCCGACCGAGCGTTCTAATCATTATACCAGAGAGGTTTTGATTGAAGAGGTTTTCCCTAATCGTCAGTTACCTCAGGGAGCTCAAAGAAATATTGCAACATTAGACTTAGCTTTTTTCCCTTATGAAAAGGGTCCATTTAATTACCGAGTTAATAATTTAACCCCAGAAGGTGATTTGAACAATCCAGAGGAATCATGGGCCGGTATTACACGTAAGATAGAAACTACAGATTTTGAAGCCGCAAACATAGACTATATTGAATTTTGGATTATGGATCCATTTGATGATCATCCAATTCACGGTAGGGTTATGGACGGTAAGGGAAATACTAATAATACTACCGGGGGTGATTTATATGTGAATTTGGGCTCAATTAGTGAAGATGTTATTAGAGACTCTAGAAAGAGTTTTGAGAATGGTTTACCAAGAAGCACAAATGATCCTCAATTAGTAGATACCACTAGTCAGTGGCAAGCAAAGGTTCCGAATATCCCAACTTTAAACAATGCCTTTGATGCAGATCCGAATGCTAGGAATAATCAGGATGTGGGTTTAGACGGATGGAATGATCAAGAAGAACGATTAATTTATCAAAGATATATTGATACCATAGGTTTAATCTATGGAGTTAATTCACAGATTTACAATCGTTATGTGGGTGATCCATCAGGTGATAATTATTTGTTCCACTCTTCTTCTCAAAGCAATAGCCAAAGCTTAAACGTATTACAGAGATATAAATATATTAATAATACCCAAGGAAATTCGCCACCTGCTACATTCCAGCCCGATGGTTACCCAATAGGAAGAACCAATTTGCCAGATGATGAAGATATCAATCGCGACTTTTCATTAAACATTCAAGAAGAATATTTCCAGTACAAAATTGATTTAAGGCCTGGGCGTTTAGTAGTTGGGCAAAACTTTGTTACCGATTCAGTGGTGCATGTTAAAACCCTTGAAGATGGTTCAGTTGATCCTGTAACCTATTATCAAATTAGAATTCCAAGAACTGCATTTTCGCAGAAAGTGGGAAATATTTCTGATTTTAAATCCATTCGATTTATCAGAGTATTTTTAAAAGGGTTTACGCAGCCTGTGGTGGTAAGATTTGCTTCTATGCAATTAGTAAGAGCTGATTGGAGAAGATACACCAAATCATTAGCAGAGCCAGACGTAGGATTCCCAGTTAATCCAGTAGATCGCACGCAGTTTTCAGTGGGTACTGTAAATATTGAAGAAAACGGAACTAAACAACCCGTTCCGTATCGTTTACCACCGGGATTTTTTAGGACCTTAGACCCAACAAACCCTACAAACATTCAGCAAAATGAGCAATCATTAGCCTTAAATGTTTGTAACTTGGAAGATGGGGATGCGAGAGCCGTATTTAAGACTTCAAACTTTGATATTCGTAACTACAAAACTTTACGCATGTTTATTCACGCAGAAGGTCAAAGTAAGGGCTTGCGCGATGGAGATGTAACTGCATTTATTAGGGTAGGTACCGATTTAGAAAATAATTACTACGAATACGAAATTCCATTAGTTATTACAGGAGATAGGAGCGTTGATGAGCGATTAATTTGGCCAGAGGCTAATGAATTAAGAGTACCACTTGAGGAGTTTTATCAAGCGAAATTAGATCGAGAGTCAGCCAATGTTCCATTGACTGTATTATTCCAAAAAGTATTAGCAAGTGGGCGTAAGATTTCAGTTATAGGTTTACCTGATATGAGTAATATTAGGATTATGATGATTGGTATCAGAAACCCTAAAAAGCGAGATAATCCGAATGATGATGGACAAGCTAAATGTGGAGAGTTTTGGTTTAATGAGTTTAGGGTTACTGATTTTAATAATGAAGGGGGATGGGCAGCAACAGCTCGTTTAGTAACTAAGTTAGCTGATTTAGGAACCGTTTCAATGTCGGGTAATATTACGACGATTGGATTTGGAGGAATTGATAAAAAACTAAATCAAAGAAGTTTACAAGATATTTACCAATATGATATCAGCGGAACCTTTGAACTAGGTAAGTTTTTCCCGGTTCGTTCTGGACTTAGTATTCCGTTTTTTATTGGGCATAGCCAAACCTTTATCTTGCCTAAATTCAATCCATTAAATCCTGATATTCTTTTGGAGAAGGCATTGGATAATGCGGAAACGCGAGAGGAGCGAGATCAAATCAGGTTTAATGCAGTAGATTTAACTACACGGCGAAGTTATAATTTTACCAATGTTAGAAAGAATCCTACTAGTGGGGCAAAACAGAGATTTTATAGTATTTCTAATTTTAATATAAGTTATTCATTTAATGAGGTAACTCGAAGAAATCAAACTTATACTGAATTTTTGGAGAAGACTTGGAAAGGTAGTTTGGGGTATAATTTTTCTCCAGAGACTAAGTTTTGGGAGCCATTTAGAAAAATCGGAAAATCGAAATGGTTAACTTTAATTCGTGATTTCAATATAGGTTTAAGGCCTCAAAGCATTGGAGCTAGAGGAGATTTAGATCGTTTTTATGGAAGAACGATTAATAGGGCCAATGATAATCCGTTTACCATAGTTCCTATATTGTATAATAAAAACTTTACCTTCAATAGATTTTATGATTTAAGATGGGATATTACCCGTAATTTAAAATTTGATTTGAATGCTAATGCTATGGCTCGTATTGATGAGAACCCAGGCTTAGTAAATCAGAATGAAAGGCCAGGGCAGAGTGATACTATATTATCTAATTTATTAGGTTTTGGTAGAATGACCAGTTATACTCAGGCGGCCAATTTGAATTATACCCTTCCATTAAATAAAATTCCGATTACCGATTGGATTAATGCTAGTGTTCGATATTCAGCAAATTATGGATGGAATACAGCACCTCCAATTTTCCAATCTATTGGTAATAGCATAGAAAATTCAAGGACCATTAATTATAACGGTCAATTAAACTTTACTACTTTATATAATAAAGTACCGTTCTTGAAAAAGGCCTTAAGTAATGCACCGCCTCCAAGGCCAACGGGTAGGCCAAAACCTCCTGCAAAAGATGGTAAAACTGCAGAAGAAGAGGAAGAAGAAGAGAAGAAAAAGAAAAAAGAAGAGCCTAAAAAATATGTATTGGTTAAGTTTTTAGCCATGGTTAAAAACGCTTCCTTCTCTTATTCACAAACAGAAGGTATAAAATTACCTGGTTTTAACCCTTATCCATTTATTTTAGGAAATAATTTTAATCAAGATGCCCCTGGGTTACCATTTATATTTGGTTCTCAAGATCCTAATATTCGATTTGATTTAGCTTCAAGAGGATTATTATCAGGAGATACGAATCAAAATAGATTTTACACTAAGGCTTATCAAACTGCTTTTAATGGAAAAGCTACTTTAGAACCATTTAGAGATTTTAGAATAGAGTTAACTGCTACAAGAACCTATAGATTAGATGAGCGTTCAGTATTTAAAGTTTCTCCAACGTCTGGAATTTATGAAGATCAAGGTTTCCAGGAAGTCGGAAGTTTCCAAATGACTTCTAATTTTTGGAGAACGGCCCTTACTGGAACTTATTTAAGTGGTGGGTCTCCGATTATGAGAGAATTTGAGGCTAACAGAGCCCAAGTTTCAAGGCAATTAGCCACCGAAGAGGGTAGGTTTACTGGAATAGATACCAGTTCAGACCCTAATAGAAACGGATATGCCATTGGTTACAATAGAAATAATCAAGATGTATTGATTCATTCATTTTTATCAGCCTATAGTGGTAAAGCTCCTTCTGGCAAATTGAACTTATTTGATGCGATACCTAGTGTAAACTGGAGGATTACTTGGAATGGATTGAGTAAATTAAAATCGATTAAGAAATTTGCATCTAATGTAGCTATTACTCATAATTACACATCTACAGTTAATTATAATGAATTTAGAAGCCCATTAGTAGATTCTATTTCTTTAGGAGTAAACCCCTTAGATGGTAATTACTTCCCTAAATATACCATAAGCAGTGTAACGATTAATGAGCAGTTTAATCCGTTGCTAGGGATAGATATAACCTTTGTTAATAATATTTCAACTAAAATTGAATACCGTTCTACAAGAACCATAACTTTAGGAGTTACTAATTTTCAGGTTACAGAGCAGTTTAGACGCGGATTTACTATTGGATTTGGATATAGAGCAAAAGGATTTAAGTTGCCGATTAAAATAAATGGCAGAAGGCCTAGCTTAGATAATGATTTGAATGTGCGATTTGACTTAGCATATGATGATGTAGTAACTGTTATTAGAAGATTGGATGCTCAGGTAGATAGACCAACTCAAGGTTCTAAATCATTAACTATAAATCCACAAATTGATTATCAAATAAATGAGAAATTAAATTTGAGGATTTTCTATACTAGAAGAACCAATACACCAGCAACTACTAATGCATTCCCTACCATTCTTACCCAGGGAGGTGTTGCACTAAGGTACACCATACAATAAAAAATTAGGTAAAAGATAAATGGGATTTATATGTTATGAATCCCATTTATTCTTTGCTTTTTCAGCATCAAGTCTGTATTTTGCATGCTCCAATGAAGTTACCTGAGGTATTAAAACATTTTCGTCCAAGAAACATCATTTTAGCGGTGATTATTGGTCTTGGCGTGGCACTCTACCTCATTTTCAAAGATTTTGACATTAGTGTTTATAAAAACCTAGAATTTACGTGGCAAATGGCGGGTTGGCTCAGTCTATCTATTATAATGATGGGCTGCAGGGATTTGGGGTATATGATTCGGTTAAGAATTTTAAGTGAAAACAAACTTAATTGGCGCAAGAGTTTTCAGGTAATTATGTTATGGGAGTTTGCTTCTGCAGTAACACCATCAGCAATTGGAGGAACAGCGGTAGCTTTATTTATTGTAGCAAAGGAAAAATTAAGCGCTGGAAGGTCAACAGCTATTGTATTACTTACTTCGTATTTTGACGAATTATTTTATATAAGTATGGTGCCTATAATTTTATTAATTATTGGTATAAAAACCGCATTTCCTGGTACTGAGGGCATGAGTACTTGGGAGTTTATAACTCAAAGCAATATGTTTTTATTTTTTGCATTGGGTTATATTATTTTGTTTGCTTATACCATATTTTTAGCCATAGGTTTAATTCGAAAGCCATTAGTTATAAAAAGAATTTTATTCAAAGTAAGTTCACTGCCGGTTTTAAAAAGATTTAGAAAATCGGCTATTCGTTTAGGATCAGATATAGTGGTAACTAGTGAAGAATTTAAAACCAAACCAAGATCTTTTTGGTGGAAGGCTTTTTGGGCTACCTTCATATCTTGGTCGGCTCGTTTTTTTATGGTGAATTGTTTAATCATGGCGTTTTTCTCATTAGGTTTATATGAGAATTTTGTAGTTTATGGAAGACAATTAATCATGTGGGTTATCTTATTAGTAACCCCAACCCCCGGAGGTTCTGGCGCTGCAGAAGTTAGTTTTGATTATTTTTTAGGTGAATTTTTACCAATTGGAATTGTAGCTTCTGTTGCTTTATTATGGAGATTATTATCTTATTATCCTTATATTATTATTGGTTCTATAGTTCTGCCGCGTTGGTTAAAGCGTGTTTTATAATTAAATATCCCGCAAGGAAAATAATTTAAACTTGGGTTTGTTTTTTTATATTTTATAAGCGCTTATTCATTAGTAATTTTCAGTTATTATTAATTTAATTTGTATCATGGAATATAGCTTTGCTGTTGTTGGATTTGGGCATATTGGTAGAAGACACGCTACTATTATAAATGGGTATCCAGACGCTAAATTAGTGGCGATTATTGAGCCATTAAAGGAGTTAGAAAATCATGATTTGTATCCAAAGGGAATTCCGCGTTTTGATAGTTTGGAAGCTATGTATGAATCAGGTATTCAGCCGGATGTGGTTAATATTGCTACACCAAACGGATATCATTGCTCACAGGCAATAATCGCTTTAGATCATCGATCTCATGTGGTAATTGAAAAACCAATGGGTTTAAATAAGGCTGAGTGCGAAGAAGTAATTTTTAAATCTTTACAAGTTAGTCGTCAGGTATTTGTTGTTAAACAAAACCGATATTCTCCGCCAAGTAAATGGCTGAAAGAGATTGTTAGTAAAAAAATTATTGGTGATACTTTAATGGTTCAGGTGAATTGTTATTGGAACCGTGATGATCGTTATTATAAAATAGGTGGTTGGAAAGGCAGCAAAAATTTAGATGGAGGGACTTTATTTACCCAGTTCTCCCATTTTGTTGATATTATGTATTGGGTTTTTGGAGATATTAAAAATATTCAAAGCATACTTAGAGATTTTAACCACGCCGATTTAACAGAATTTGAAGATTCTGGTATTGTTCAGTTTGAATTTGTTAATGGAGGAATAGGATGTATTAATTTTTCTACCTCTGTATATGACACCAATATGGAAAGTTCCATTACCGTTGTAGGTAGTAATGGTTCTTTAAAAGTAGGTGGCCAGTACATGAATGAAATTGAATATTGCCATATTAAAGATTATGTAATGCCTGAATTACCTCCTACAAATCCACCAAATGATTATGGACCTTTTAAAGGAAGTGCTGCCAATCATCATTATGTAATTGAGAATGTAATTAATACTTTAAGTGGAAGAGATACGATAACTGCTAATGCGCTGGAAGGCATGAAAGTGGTTGATATAATTGAAAGAATTTATAAGTCTGCTCATTAATGACAGCTTTATCTGCTTATTTAATTGTTTATAACGAAGAAAAAAACCTTCAGAAAACTTTGGCGGCAATAAAAGAGGTTTCTGATGAAATCATAATTGTGGACTCGGGTTCTACAGACCATACTGTTCTGGTTGCAGAATCTTATGGTGCCAAGGTTTACCAGAAAGAGTTTAAGGGATTTGGGGAGCAGAAAAATTACGCGGAGTCATTATGTAATTATGATTGGAGAATCAATTTTGATGCGGATGAAATGCCTAGTGAGCAATTAATTAAGTCTTTGCAGGATTTTAAACAAAATCCCCGCAAGGGAATTTATAAATTTAATCGCTTAACCTTTTACTGCGGCAAGGCTGTAAGGCATTGTGGATGGTATCCTGATGCAAAAATTCGTTTGTGGAAGAAGGGAGAAGCGAGTTGGAATTTTGCTAAGGTGCATGAAAGTGTTGAGATAAATGAGAGGGGATTAGAAATAATCAGTTTAAATGGCGATTTATTGCATTATAGCATAAATTCTATTGAACAGCATTTAAATATTATTCATAAATATGCTGATTTGGGTGCCAAAGAATTATTTGAAAAAGGTAAATCTCATAAAGCTTGGAAACGATTTATAAGTCCTATAAGCCAGTTTATTAAAATGTATTTATTTAAAGCTGGATTTTTGGATGGAAAAATAGGTTGGGTAATTTGCAAGAACAGTGCTTGGGCAGCTTATTTAAAATATTATAAATTATATCAATTATCAAAAGGTAAATAGATTTATCCTACTTGTCTTTCTTGGTTAATTTCTATGGCTGTTCCAAAGAACAATCCCTGTTCATTATGAATTCTTACATAATAAGTTCCTGGTTCTAAATTTTTAACAGAGATAAGGCTTTTGGGTTCCTTTAAAAATTGTTGCAAGACAGGTTTGCCCATGAAATCCATAATTTGAAAAGAGAATACCGATCTATTTTGAGGTATTTCTACTTCTATTAAATTGGAAAGAGGATTAGAATTTACTCTAATCAGACTTAAATCACTATCTTCTTCCCTTCTCCTGGTCATAATATAATATTTGAACATAATAAATCAAATTAAACCCTCCACCTTACTCGGAGTGGAGGGAGTTAAAAATTGCAAAACCTATGATCACATGTTTAGGAGGTTTCATGTGCTCCGATAATTCGCCCCCATCGGAAACACAAATCAAAATTGATGTATTGTAAATCTAGATTTATACTCAATATTGAGTATTTTGAAAAATAGGAAGTGATTTTTGTCGATTATTAAGGATTTATTTAAATAAATAAACCCGCAAGATTGCAGGTTTATTTGAAAATCAAGGAGTTTAAATTATTTAATAAAACTCTATTTCAATTTCTGCTTTATAGGATTTACCCATAGCTAAACTTCTAATACCAGCTTTATTTATTAATTCATTATTATAGTTCCCTTTTTCTGAGTCAGAAAATCCCGCCCACGGCTCGAGACAAAGGAATTTGTTTTGTCCTTTTTGAGTCCAGATCCCTAGGTCTGTAAATCCTTTATGTTTAAGACGCATAAATTTTTGACCATTTTGTTTTTCCCAAATTATTTGAGAGTTTAAAGTTCCTTTAAAAACAATAGCGTCTTTATCAAAATATTCTTGTTTAAGGATTAAACAATTATTATTTATTTCTAACGCCTCAATTTCTGAATTAAACAATCCATTTGTTAATAAATGACGCTCATTTTCAATATGGTCAAAGTATAGTTTTGAATTTTCAAAAGTATCGTCAATACAAAAGCCTGGATGAGTACCAAAAGAAAAAATTATGGGCTGATTATCCTTATTAAGTATTTCGTATTGTATTAATAATTCTGAATCATTTAAAGTATAATTAATTTTAATTTCAAAAATGAAAGGGTAGATTTTTAATGTTTCTAAGTTAGATTTTAAGCTAAATTCTATTTGATTATTATTAATAATGGAATAATTAAATACCTGATCGCGGGCAAATCCATGTTGTTTTAATGAATAAGTGATATTGTTATGAATGTATTCATCATTTTTTAAGCGGCCCACAATAGGGAATAAAATTGGTGATGTTCTTCCCCAAATTTGAGGATCGGCTTGCCATAACAATTCCTTTTGAGTTATTTTATTAAAAATACTTTTTAACTCAGCACCATATTCACTAATTGAAACTATAAGTTCTTTAGATTCTAATTTAATTTCCATTTTATTTAAATGATTCAATAGCCAATAGATAAGATTTTAATCCGAAGCCGCTAATTACAGCATCGCAGGCTGTAGCTGTGAGTAGGTTTTTTCTAAATTCTTCTCGTGCAAAAACATGTGAAATATGAACTTCTATTTTTTTAATATTAAACGCTTTTAATGCATCTAAAATAGCTATACTATAATGCGAGAAAGCGCCAGAATTAATGATTATAGCATCACAATTTTTTCCTGCCCATTGAATTTGATTTACTATTTCACCTTCAATATTGGATTGAAAAATATGAAATTGGTGCATGGTAAATTGTGACTTTAAATTATCTAAATAAGAATCTAAGGATTCATTGCCGTAAATATGTTCTTCACGGTTTCCGATTAAATTCAAATTTGGTCCGTTGATTATGGCTATATTCATATCAATTTTTTACTTCAACTACTTGATCATCTGCAATACAAAATATACGATCACCTTTTTGAGCTAACATTTCTGCCGACCCAGTAAATGAACCGAAAGAGGGTAAAATAGCTCCAAATTTACCAAAATAAAAGCAGGGTAATCTCAATTTTTGTTTGGCTTTTCCTTTTACAACAAAAGCGGGATGAATGTGACCACAGAAATTGTAAAACGATTTATGGGTTTGAGGTTCGTGGGTAAATAAAAAATCAGATTCTATTAATTGCTGAATTTCATGGATGTCTAATTGGGGCAATTGCCCAGAGTATTTATCATGATTTCCAGAAACCAGTTGAATTTTTATATGAGCAATTTCTTTTCGCCAAAGCAATAATTCTTGGTGTAGGGTATCTGTGTTTCCCTTGCGGGAATGTAAAAAATCGCCAAGAATTAGCAGTCTTTTTGCTCCAAAATCAGCGATAAGTTTATTTATTCGTAATAAATCATCACGCAAGTGTAAAGAAGGCACAGGAATTCCGGCTCTTTGAAAAGCGATACTTTTTCCTAAGTGGGTATCGCTAAGGATGATGCATTCTTGGTTTTGCCAGAATAGCGCTTTATGTGGACTTAAAACAAATTGATTACCTCTTATGGTAATGGATTCCATTGAATTAATAACCTCTTTCGTTTCTGCCTTCCATGTAATTGATGAAAGCTTTATTCACCACTCTAATTCCGCCTGGAGTTGGATAATTACCTGTAAAATACCAATCTCCTTTGTGGTTTGGACAAGCTAGATGAAGGTTTTCAATACTTTGGAAAATTAATTCAACCTCAGCTTTTATTTCAGTTGGTGTAACGATACGGCTTATTTCTGCAGTTATTTCATCCGTACTTACTAAATCATATAGTTCTTGTACCACATTTACCTGCTCTTCTTTAGGCAATTCTAACTGCTTAAGACCTTTTTGATAAGCTTTTTGTAATTCTTGATCTAAGCCTTTTTGTTTTAATAAATTGATAAGGGCTTGGAAGGCTACAAATTCGCCCATTTTGCTCATATCAATACCATAACAATCTGGATATCGGATTTGTGGAGCAGAAGAAACTACGATTATTTTCTTAGGACCTAGGCGGTCTAAAATTCTTAATATGCTTCTTTTTAAGGTAGTACCCCTTACTATAGAATCATCAATAACTACTAAAGTATCACCTGTTTTTACTATGCCGTAAGTTACATCATATACGTGAGCTACTAAATCATCTCTATGAGTATCATCGGTAATAAAGGTTCTCAGTTTAGCGTCTTTTACAGCAATTTTTTCTCTTCTAGGTTTAAGACTTAATAATTCATTTATTTTTTCTGCAGTAATGGATGGACCTGCATTTAAAATTTCATTTTTTACAAATTCTTTTAAATAGGCATGTGTGCCGTCAATCATTCCATAAAAGGAGGTTGCTGCAGTATTTGGGATATAAGAAAAAACCGTATTATTAAAATCATAATTTACTTTTGATAATACTTTTTCGGCTAATAAATAACCCAATTTTTTTCTTTCTTTATAGATATCAGAATCATTACCTCTACTGAAATAAATTCTTTCGAATGAACATGGAGTTGAAGGAAGTGGTTCTAAAATACTTTCTTGGAATATTTGTCCGTTTCTTTTTACTATTAAAGCATTACCAGGGTTAATTTCTTTAATATCTTCTAATTTAACATTAAAGCCAGTCATAATAGCTGGTCGCTCGGATGCAACAACTAAAACTTCATCGTCTTGATAAAAGAAAGCAGGACGAATACCCGAAGGATCTCGCATAATAAAAGCATCACCGTGACCAATCATTCCGACCATAGCGTAACCACCATCAACGTGTTTAAAGGCTTTTTTTAGAATTGCTGGGATTTGAATTTCTTCAGCAATTTTTTCTGAGATCTCTATATTATTTAATCCTTGAGATTTGAATTGGTCAAATAAAGATTGGTTTTCAGCATCTAAAAAATGCCCAATCTTTTCAAGCATGGTAACTGAATCACTTCTTTCCTTCGGATGTTGGCCTAGTTCAATTAATATTTTGAATAATTCATCAACATTAGTCATGTTGAAGTTACCTGCCAAAACTAAGTTTCGGCTCATCCAATTGTTTTGACGGAGGAAAGGGTGAACTTGCTCAATGGTATTTTTGGCGTAGGTCCCATATCGAAGATGGCCTAATAGAAGATCGCCTATAAATGGAATTTCTTGACGAAGAAATTCGGTATTTTTACGTTGTTCGGGACTTAATTTTTCGAAGTGAGCGTTAATTTTAGCAAAGACATCGGCAATGGGTTGATTGGAATTGGATCTTTGTCTGCTAATATATCTTTTTCCAGGATCTACATTTAATTTTATGGTAGCAACACCAGCGCCGTCTTGGCCACGATTATGTTGTTTTTCCATCATTAAGTAGAGTTTTTTTAGTCCATATAAAGGTGAACCATATTTTTCCTGGTAAAATTCAAGAGGTTTTAACAATCGGATGAATGCAATACCGCATTCGTGTTTAATGGGGTCGCTCATAAATAGAAATACAAAGGTAGGGAAATTTGTTGATTAGTTTTTCTGTTTCAAGGTTTGTAATTTATATCAGGGCTCTTGTGAAAAATGTACGTTTCATCAAATTTGGGTTTTAAAACGGGGTTTATATTGTAAGGTGAAGAGGATTTAATTGTAGGGTAAAGGGCATTCACTTTACCCTACAAAAATATAATGGATTCATTTAAATTTTTTTAATTCTTTTGAAATCAATATTTTATAATTTTATTTAGTACTATGTATTGCATAGTATATAAGTAATGCATAGTTTTGTATTGTGAATTTAGAAAATACTCAATCGCAAATGCGTAAGGGAATTTTGGAGTACTGCATTTTGTCAATTATAGGCAGGCAAGAGATTTACGCTTCTGATATAATTTCTGAGTTAAAGGAGGCTAAACTTATTGTTGTTGAAGGTACTTTATATCCTTTATTAACTCGATTAAAAAATTCGGGTTTGTTGCAATACCGTTGGGTGGAGTCGGTACAAGGCCCCCCGCGTAAATATTATGCCCTAACTCAAGAGGGAATTGATTTTTTAAAATCTCTTGATTCTACCTGGGAAGAATTGGTTTATTCAGTAAAAAAAGCAACTCAAAAATAAAAGCAGAACCTCATGAATAAAATAATAAGTATAAATATTAAAGGTATTATTCTTCAAATTGAAGAAGACGCCTATGAAAGGTTGAAGGCCTATTTAGAAGCCTTAAAACAATATTTTGACCGCCATGAATCTAAGGAAGAAATTCTGGATGATATTGAAATGGGTATTGCAGAAATGTTGAACGACATTTTAAAAAATAAAGCAAGTATTTCTTTGCAGGATGTAGAAGGGGTAATTCAACGCATGGGTAATCCAAAAGATTTAGCGGGAGTTTTTGATGAAGAGGAATCTAAAGAAGAAAAACAAAATTCTACTTTTGATTCCAAAAAAACATCACGTAAACGTCGCCTTTTTAGAGATCCAGACAATAAAGTAATTGGTGGCGTTTCATCCGGTATTGCAGCCTATTTTAATATGGACCCTGTTTGGATCCGATTATTTTTTGTTATCGGTTTATTTTTCGGAATGAGTCCGATTATTTATATCATTCTTTGGGCAGTAATGCCAGAGGCTAAAACCATGGCTGATAAATTAGAAATGAAGGGTGAAAATGTTACTATCGAAAATTTAGAAAAACGTTTTCAGGAGGAATTTTCTAAAATAAAGGAAGATTTAAATTCAGGAAAATTTGGTAATAAAGTAGGAGATTTTGCTGAGAAAAGTGGACGCGTTTTAGCAGATGTTTTAAAGAGAATTTTAAGCATATTCGGGAAGATCATAGGCTTTGGCCTGGTTATTTTTGGCCTTAGCCTATTGGTTTTTATTAGTCTGGTTTTAATATCAGCATATACAGGTACTTTAGATGTGCCTTTTACTGGAATTTGGAATTTATTTAGAAGTTCTGGAGAGGTATATCATTTACTCGCTATTTCTGCATTTTTTGTAATTTTTATTCCTGTAATTTCTATAATAATTGGCGGAATTGGTTTAATTGCTGGTCGATCCATTTTTCCTAAAGGATCATGGGTTAAAGCTAGTGTTGGCGGTGTATGGTTTATTTCATTGCTTTGCCTTGCGGGATGTTTATTTTATGGATTTAATCAATTTAGTGATCAATATAAAATAGAGGATAAAATTGTTTTAAATGTTAATGATTCATTAACAATTAAATCGGATGGTCCGCAATTTATTAAGGGATTGGTTAAAAAGAATAATGCTATCGGGGTTTATTATAATGATAGTGTTTTTAGAAAAGTAAATTTATCCATACGAAATTCTAAAGACAGTAGTTTTTATTTAGAAATTTCAAAATCTTCTAATGGTGCTGATGTGATGTTAGCAGAACAAAATGCTAAAATGATTTCGGCAAATTATAGCATTTCTGGAAATGAATTATCACTTAGTCCTTATTTTCAAATAGTGGGTGATTTTAGAAATCAAGAAGTAGAAATGCGTGTTTTTATCCCGCAAGGAAAAGTATTTAAAGTTGAAAAAGAGATTTTAGATTATTTAATGTATAGACCGGGATATGAATATGAAAATCATGAAATAGCCGATCAGTATTTAATGCTTGTTGGCGATGAGCTATTTTGTTTAAGCTGCGATTCAGCCTTGGTATCCCGCAAGGAAAAAGAAAAATCAGAATCTAAATTTATTAATTTTAATAGTATAAAAATAAGTGGTGCATTTGATGTGAAAATCAGGAAAGCCGATCGTTATTCATATCAATTATTAAATCCGAACGGCCGAAATATTAGGGCAGAACAAAATGGAAATACTTTGGAATTGGAGATTTTAGGTCCGGGTGCATTGGCAGATGGGATGCCGGTGGTAATTATTAATACCCCTGATTTGAGTAAAATTGTTTTGGAGGGAGCCAATAGTGTTGATTTAGATTGGAGTGGAGATAATAACATTGAAATTCGTTCAGAAGGCGCTAACCAAGTGAAAGGAAATTTAGAATGTAATAATTTGATATTACGAGTTGAGGGTGTTGGAAACATTGATTTAAGGGGAAAATCTGAGTTTGTTGAAATAAAATCAGAGGGAGGTAGTAAAATTAATTTAAGCGATTTAGAGTCAAAATACGTTGAAGTTGTAGCTGAAGGTGTTTCAAGCATTGAAGTTTGGGCGATTGATCGTTTAAAAGTAAAAATGGAAGGAACTGCAGTTTTGAAGTATAAAGGTAATCCTTCTATTGAACAGGAAAATAGTGGCCTTGCTAAAATTGAGCGAAAGGTGAATTAGTTATTTTGGTTTGATAGTTTGCGCTTCACTTCGTTACGCTTCCCGATAGAATTATCGGGAGGCGCTTCGCTTCCCGAAAGCATTATCAGGATGCGCTCCGCTGTTTGAAAAAAAACTAAAGCTTACTTATTATCCTGAAATAATAGCACTTATATAAATCACGATTTTTAACACAGAGCCCACGGAGATTTTTCACAGAGCTCACAATGGTCATCCATTATTTAATTCAATACCCTAAATAAATAACTAATATCTTGTTTTACTAATTTACGAGAGGAACTTAACATAATGTTTATCAATATTTCTCTGTGTCCTCTGTGCCTTCTTGGTGTGCGCTGTGGTTAAAAAATCGGAATTAATTTATAATACATTAATTAAAGAAAATTTGTAGGGTTTTTATTTTAACACAGAGCCCACGGAGATTTTTCACAGAGCTCACAGAGGTCATCCGTTATTTAATTCAATACCCTAATAAATAACTAATATCTTGTTTTACTAATTTACGAGAGGAACTTAACATAATGTTTATCAATATTTCTCTGTGTCCTCTGTGCCTTCTTGGTGTGCGCTGTGGTTAAAAAATCGGAATTAATTTATAATACATTAATTAAAGAAAATTTGTAGGGTTTTTATTTTAACACAGAGCCCACGGAGATTTTTCACAGAGCTCACAGAAGTCATTCAATATTTATTCAATACCCTAAGTAAATAATTAATAAATAAGCGTCGATTTATTAATCAATACATTCCATTAATAATAAATCGCCGCTTTGATGTTCGATTTTAATAAAACCATCAATGAGGGTGAGGTTGCTAGAGCCAATTCTTATTCCTGGCTCAAGGCTTTCATTATTTAAGTTATATTGAAGGCCACTAGTAATTATTCCCTCAACTTTATTAACGGGCATTATCGAAAGATTGGTAGAGGCAGGATACCATTTTTCATATAAGGGTTTTAGGGGAAAAATTTTTGAGTAATTATCTAACATTACCAAATCAATTTGATTTTTGAATTTTACTAAATTAGTAATATTGGCAAGGGTATGATCGGCTCTTTTTCCGGTAGCCCAAATAATATTAGCGGCAGGAAATTGCCTGTCGATTAAAAATTGAATGGCTTTCTCAAGATCAGTTGCATTTTGATCAGGCGCATGTATAATTTCCAGAGGATATTGATGTTGAACCAATTCTTCTAATTCATGAATTCGGTCAAAATCGCCCAGGAGGACATCGAATTTTATTCCAAGTTCTAATACTCGATGTACGGCACCATCTAAAACAACTATAAAGGGACTCCATTCTAATAATTGTCCCATGAGTTCAAAACTACACTCTTCTCCGTTAGCAATTATTAATGCAGGTTCTTGTTTATCTTTTACAATATGGTGTGACGACATGAGTGGACAAAAATAATTCAAATTCTACTTCAATTCATTTTTCGACTAAGGGAAATTCATTTAGGGGAATTTTCGATAAGGTAAAATGCAGTTATTCATTTTTGCTAAATCAAGCATTTTTAGAGCATATCCAAAATAAGAGGATATTTTTTATCGAAAAAAAACCATAGTCAAAAAACTATCGTATATGAATTAAGTTTAAGTATTGGTGAATTTGGTAAAAATTTTGTGTTTATTTCTTTTAATTTGGCTTTAATTTATAAAATTATGCACACTGTTTACATTTACAAAAACGGAACTAACTATGAATTAGGATGTTGCGATTGGGATAGAATCCCAGAAATTAATAATCTCCCAGAAAAGGCAGAAGTTAAATTTAAAATCACCCTAAAAGACCGTGAATCCGCACTTTTATGGAAGAAAAAAATTGAAGAAGCTGGTGCTAAAGAATTTTTATTAGAACTAATGGAAAGTGAAGTGGACTAATTTATTTAGTTTGTTTTAACAATTTCTCTAGCATTAAATGAAAAGCATGAACTCCAGTTTCTTTACTTGGTGAAAATCTTCCTTGTTTGTAAAAGCGACTTTGAATTCCTTTTTGAACTTGCTCTACAATATTTTGGTCTTCACGTTCAACTTTATCTAAGTCTGATCCAGCGCCTAAACCATATAGGTTTTCATGAGCTATATAGGTCCTGAAACTCACTTTTGTTAAATCAGGTTTAATTGGTTTTATAAGGTTTAAACTTAAGCCCCAGGGATAAAAGTTAAACATTAAATTAGGGAAAACCCATAAATAATAGGCTGCTACACCATTAGAGTTGGTAAAACTTATTCCGCCTTTTTTAGCATAAGCGGTTTGCAGAACATGATAATCGCCAGTGATTATTTCATAATTATGAGCATCAATTTCTTGGTTTAAGCCGGGATGAATGAAAGGAATATGAAAACCTTCTAAATAATTATCGCAATAAAGCGCCCAATTGGCTTGCACCAAATAATCTTGAGAATAATCTTCATGAAAATTTAAATCACTTAATTTATAATCCTGAATTTTCGAACTTATATTATTTACAATTTCATTAAGATCAAAAATGGGGTTCAAAGAATTAAAAATAAGATCGCCAATTTTTTGATTGGAAATTTTCACCAAATTATCGTCGGCACAGGGAAAATTGAGCATTCCCTCGGTTGAAGGCATATGGACAAAGTTACCAGATAAATCAAATCTTCGACCATGATATCCGCATTGGATTTGAGAATAATTCCCAGGATTTTTTATTAACAAATTCCCTCTATGGGTACAAACATTCGAATATGATTGAAAGCTACTATGGTTATTAATTAAAATAAGAGGTTCGTCAATAAAAGAGTCTAAAAATCGATAAGGAAAAATATCGCGATGATTAGCAATAGTTTTAACATCACAAATAAATTGCCATGATTTGGCAAATACATGGTCTTTTAAAAGTTCAAACCAATTTGGGTTTTTGTATAAATCACTGCTAATGGTAGATGATGAGCGAATATCTTGATTTAACATAACAATTAACTTAAGTAAACTTTTAATGTTTCTTCTGCCATTTTTTGATAAGTAAAATTTCTTGAAAATTGAAATGCATTTTCAATAATTTCTTTCTTTAATTCTGGATTATTAATATAAAATTTTATTTGATCAGCCAATAATTTCGGACTTTTTACAGGAGCCAATAATCCCGTTTCTTTATGTTTAATTAATTCGGGGATACCTCCAATTTCGGTTGCAACAACTGCTACTTTAGCACAAAAGGCGTCTAAAATACTAGAGCCTAAACCTTCATTTTGTGAACTGAACAATAAATAATCAATTTGGGGCAAAATTTCGGGAATATTATTTCTGAAGCCTGCAAATAAAATGGAATTATTTAATTTTTTTTGATTAACAAATTCGGTAATTTTTTCTTTTAAAGGTCCATCACCAAAAATGATGAATTTGGCTTTTATACCGCCATTTATTAATAATTCTGCTGCATTAACAAAAGTAAAATAATCTTTTTGTTCAGAAATAGCAGCTATATTAGCAATTAACAATTCATCATCCTTAATATTAAATTCATTTCTAATTTGATTGGATTTTCCAAAATGGAATTTGTTAATATCTATTCCATCATAAACTGTGTGTAGGATATTTTTATTGGTGATATCCTTTTGCATAATTTTTTTGATGGCATCAGAAACACAAATAATTGCTTTAATAGCAGGATGATTGTATTTATATTTTGAAAAAAATGATTTTGATATGGGATAATCAACCCTTCTTGAAAGTACAATTGGGGTTTTACAATTAAAAAATACATGAGCTAAGATACATTGGGTATGTGCTTTAGAATCATGGGGATGTAAAATCGATATATGATTTTCTCGACAAATTTTGGCAATATTTTTTGCAAAACCCAAGCTAATAGATGAACGAATGTTCAGTCCGAAGTGCTTCCAATTATTGGATTTTGCATAATTACTTAATTCAGAATTTTTATTAACTATTAAAATTTGATTTTGATTTAATTTTTGTAATTCTGTAAATAAATAGGCCAATTGTTGTTCGCCACCTCTCCATGATTTTGGTGTACTAACATGAGCAATATTAAGAGATTTTACAGTCATTAATCTTTAAATGATTGCATTTCAACTAAGTTATAATAAACTCCTTTTTTATCTAATAATTCTTGATGAGTACCGGTTTCAACAATAAAACCTTTATCTAAAACTACTATTAAGTCAGCATTTTTTATGGTACTTAATCGGTGAGCAATTACAAGGGAGGTTCTTCTTTTCATAAGGTTGTTTAGAGCTTCTTGCACCAAGCGCTCAGAAGTAGTATCAAGAGCAGAAGTAGCCTCATCAAGAATTAAAATTTCAGGATTTTTAAGTACAGCGCGAGCAATACTTAATCGTTGTTTTTGTCCGCCTGATAATTTATTCCCTCGATCTCCAATACGGGTATATAATTTTTTCTCAGTATTTTCAATAAATTCCATAGCATTGGCAACCATTGCAGCATCTTCAATTTCTTTTATTGTTGAGCCTGGTTTTCCCATACCAATATTGTTAAGAATGGTATCATTAAACAAGATGCTTTCTTGAGTAACAATACCAAATTTTTTGCGCAGATCATTTAAACTGATATCTCTAATATCAATGCCATCAATGGTAATTGAGCCAGAGCTAACATCTTGAAAACGGGGTAATAAATCAGCCAAAGTACTTTTCCCGCTTCCAGATGAACCGACTAAAGCAACTGTTTGACCTTTTTTAATGCTTAAATTGATATTATTAAGAACGGGGTCTTTTTCATAAGAAAAGTTTACATTATTAAATTTGATTTCGTTTCTTAATTCCCTTACGGGGATGGGATTTTTCGGATCAAATATTTTGATATCGGCATTTATGATTGCGTCAATTCTTTCGGCACTTGCAGCTCCCTTTCTAACCCCATACAGGGCAGTTGATAAAGATTTGGCTGGAGGTAAAATTTGCGAGAAAATAATGAGATAACCTAAAAATATTTCAGGATCAATTTCACCATTAAAAACCATGGTTCCCCCGTACAATAAAAGAATTCCAAATACTATAGAACCTAAAGTTTCTGAAAGGGGTGAGCCTAAATCACGAATTCGGTTTACTAAAACATGGAGACGAGTAACCGTCGTTTGTTCTCTATCAAAACGACGTCTGAAAAAAGTTTCTAATGTAAAACCTTTAATAATTCGGATACCGCTAATGCTTTCATCTAATAGGGCGATTAAACTTCCAAGTTTATCCTGACCCTTAATGGCTCTTTTTTTAAGTGATTTACCAATCCATGCAATTAAGCCCCCGCTAAGAGGTAAAAGAATTAACACAAAAAGTGATAATTGGGGATGCATAAAAATTAGAGTACTTAAAAAAATTAAAATATTAATAGGTTCCTTAATAAGTGCTTCAATAGAGTTGGCTATAGCGTATTCAACCTCTTGGACATCATGACTAAGTCTGGTAAGAATATCCCCTTTTTTTTCTTCTGAATAGTAAGAAATGGGTAAATCTAATATTTTTTTATAGGCTTCCATTCGGCGATCTCGCATGGAGAATGCTCTAAAAGGTACCATAAAATAAAGAGCTAAATACCTAAAAGTATTTTTAAAGAAAAAAAGAATTACAACCCCAATCCCTAAATAGAATAAGGTTTTTTCTTTTCCATAAGTTGCAACACTATCTGATAAATAATATAATACCGTATTATAAACTGAGTCAAAATTTAGGTGAAATTCTGGTTTTTCAGTTATTAATTTATCGGAGTTGAATAAAAATCGAAGGACAGGGATGGTGGCGGCAAGAGAAAAAATTCCGGCAACGGAACTTAATAAATTAAAAATTACGTTTAATAAGCCGTAGTGCCAGTATTTTTTAGCATTACCTAATACTTTAAAAATATCTTTCATTGGTTAGGCAAATGTAAGAAAGATAAATTTAACAAATGATGCTTCTATTTCATAGTTTTATTTTGTTGTTTTTTAGTATTTGTTGACCTTTGTATAATGGCAGTTTTAGACCGCATAAATAGTCCGGATGATTTAAAAAAACTTAATAGGCAAGAGCTTATCGAATTAGCAAATGAGTTAAGAGAGTTTTTAATTGATGGAATTTCTAAATATGGAGGGCATTTTGCGGCTAATTTAGGGGTAGTTGAGTTAACCGTAGCTTTACATTATGTATTTAATGCACCAAAGGATAAAATTATTTTTGATGTTGGTCACCAAGCTTATGCCCATAAAGTTTTAACGGGCAGGAAAGATTTATTTACAAAATTGAGGAAGGGAGGAGGCTATAGTGGTTTTCCGAAAATGTCAGAATCCGAATATGACGCTTTTGGTACAGGCCATAGCTCTACTAGTATATCTGCTGCATTAGGGATGGCTATTGCTTCCAAATTACGTGGAGAAAATGATCGTAATTTTGTGGCATTAATAGGGGATGGTGCCTTAACTGGAGGTATGGCATTTGAAGGTTTAAACCATGCAGGTATCAGTCAGGCCAATATTAGCATCATTTTAAACGATAATTCTATATCAATAGACCCTAACGTAGGTGCATTAAAAGATTATTTAAAGCGAATAAGTGAAGGGAAGGAGCGAAACTTATTCATGGCCCGATTATCAGAAGCTTTATTAGAGTTTGAAAAAATGGGAGCTGATGAATGGGTTTTAGAAAATTTAAGGTTTGCTGCAGACGGCATGTTATCGAAAAATGGAAATTTTTTCGAATCCTTAAATCTAAAGTATTTTGGTCCCTATGATGGTCATGATATGCTTGGATTGGTTTCTGAATTAGAAGCGATAAAAAATATACCAGGACCTAAATTGATTCATGTATTAACTTTAAAAGGTAAAGGCTTTGAGCCAGCTGAAAAAGAACAAACCAAGTGGCATGCGCCTGGATTATTTGATAAATTATCTGGTAATATTGAAAAACAGAATGGTGGTGTTGCAGGTCCAAAATACCAAGATGTATTTGGTTATACCTTATTAGACTTAGCTAATATAAATGAAAAAATAGTAGGAATTACCCCTGCAATGCCTAGCGGTTCATCAATGAATATTTTAATGGAGGCCATGCCAGATCGAGCTTTTGATGTGGGAATTGCAGAGCAACATGCAGTAACATTTTCGGCAGGTTTAGCTTGTGAAGGATTGATACCATTTTGCAATTTATATAGTACTTTTATGCAAAGAGGGTATGATCAGATTATTCATGATGTGGCAGTCCAAAATATTCCTGTAATTTTTTGTTTAGACCGCGCTGGATTGGTTGGTGCTGATGGTCCCACCCATCATGGAGCTTTTGATTTAGCTGCTTTGCGAATAATTCCGAATATGATTGTTGCTGCGCCTATTGATGAGCCAGAACTTAGGAATATGATGTATTCTGCTATGAACGATCGTTCAAATCCTATGGTCATTAGATATCCTAGAGGAAATGGAAATAACCCCATTTGGAGAAATGAATTTCAGAATATACCTATTGGCAAAGGAAGAGTGCTTTTAGATGGAAAAAGAATAGGGGTTTTGAGTTTAGGAACGATTGGGACAAAAATTTCTGGAATTTTAGATCGATTGAGAGCCAAAGAGATAAATATTGGATGGGCTGATATGCGTTTTTTAAAGCCTATAGACGAGGAGTTATTGCATGATTTTTGCGCAAGATATGAAATACTCATTAGTTTAGAAGATGGATGTGAAATGGGAGGATTTGGCTCGTGTATATCAGAATTTTTACATAAGCATAATTACACTAATCGATTAATAATAAAGGGAATTCCGGATCAATTTATGGATCATGCTTCAACTGCTGAATTAGAGAAATTTTGTGGTTTAGATGAAGATTCATTGTTCGAATTAATTTCGAATTTATTCCATAATGAATAAGACAATTTTAGAGGATAAATTAAAAAATTATTTACCAGAGGCTATTGTTCCGATAGCGGCACATTGGGTAATTGAGTATAAAGTAAGTTTAACTATTACCAAAGCCAGATCTAGTAAAATGGGAGATTACCGCTCACCATACGGGGGAGAGGGACATCGAATTAGTATTAATCATAATCTGAATAAATACGCATTTTTAATCACCTTTATCCATGAATTGGCTCACTTATGTACCTTTAATAAGTACGGAAATAGGGTATCTCCTCATGGAAATGAATGGAAAGAAGAATTTAAAATTTTAATGCGGGAAGTAATTAAATATCCTGTTTTTCCTCGCAGGGTTTTTGATGCATTGGTTAGGTATATGCAAGACCCTGCGGCAAGCAGTTGTGTAGATGAAAATTTGCAAAAGGTATTAATTCAATACGATCAAATCCCGAAAAATTTAGTGGACGATTTACCTCATGGAACCGTATTCAAATTAGAAAATGGAATGGTATTTAAGAAGGGCCCTAAGGTTAGAAAAAACTACGAGTGTTTAGAGTTGAGAACCAATAGAATTTATAGAGTTAGTCCGATAGCTACAGCCCAGATTTTAGATTCAAAAATAGAGGACGGAGAGACTAAGGATTAAAGATTTTACGCTTTAAGATTAAATTATTAATTTCGCAGCAATGGCAAAATACGACGTTACCGTAATCGGCTCCGGACCCGGAGGATATGTGGCTGCTATCAAAGCAGCTCAATTAGGTTTAAAAACAGCATTAATTGAGAAATATTCAACTTTAGGTGGTACCTGTTTAAATGTGGGTTGTATTCCATCCAAGGCATTGTTAGATTCATCAGAGCATTACCATAAGGCTGCTCATGAGTTTAAGGAGCATGGTATTGAATTAAAAGATTTAAAAGTTGATATTAAGCAAATGATATCCCGCAAGGCAGATGTTGTAAAACAGAACGTAGATGGGATAGCTTATTTAATGAAGAAAAATAAAATTGACGTTTATACTGGCGTTGGTTCATTTGTAAATAAAAATACCATTAAAGTAACTGGGGCAAAAGGAGAAGAGATTTTAGAAACGGATAAAACCATTATTGCCACAGGTTCAAAACCGAGTAGTTTACCCGGAATAGAAATTGACAAAAAACGTGTAATTACTTCAACTGAGGCATTGGAGCTGAAAGAAATTCCAGAACATATGATTGTTATTGGTGGGGGTGTGATTGGTTTGGAGTTAGGATCTGTATATGGAAGAATAGGTTCAAAAATTACGGTTATTGAATTTATGGATGGCTTAATTCCGACAATGGATAAAAGCATGGGTAAGGAATTGCAGAAATCATTAAGTAAATTAAATTTTGATTTTCGCTTTAAACATAGAGTAACTTCAGTTAGTTCAAAAGGCAAAACAGTTACTGTTAAAGCTCTTGATGATAAAGGGAATGAAGTTGAGTTTAAAGGAGATTATTGTTTAGTATCTGTAGGCAGAAGAGCTTATACCGAAGGTTTAGGTTTAGAGAATATAGGCCTTAAAACTGACGAGAGAGGTAAAATTGAAGTTAACGCACATTTAGAAACCGCAGTGCCGGGCGTTTATGCTATTGGCGACGTAATTAAAGGTGCGATGCTTGCTCATAAGGCAGAAGAAGAAGGTGTTTTTGTTGCTGAGGTAATTGCAGGACAAAAGCCACATATCAATTATAATTTAATACCAAATGTAGTTTATACTTGGCCAGAGGTAGCTTCAGTAGGGGCAACTGAGGAAGAGTTGAAAGCCAGCGGAAAAGCCTATAAATCGGGTTCATTCCCATATAAGGCTTTAGGAAGAGCTCGAGCATCAATGGATGTAGATGGTTTAGTTAAAATATTAGCAGATAAAGAAACCGATGAGGTTTTAGGTGTTCATATTATTGGGGCAAGGGCTGCAGATATGATTGCTGAGGCTGTTGTAGCAATGGAGTTTAGAGCTTCTGCTGAAGATATTGGAAGAATTAGTCACGCCCACCCAACCTATACAGAGGCTATTAAAGAGGCTGCATTAGCTGCTAGTTCGGGTAAAGCTTTGCATATGTAATTTTTTTCCTTTGCAGGATAAATAATATTAATAAAAAAGCCTTGGTCTAGATTAGATCAAGGCTTTTAATTTATTAATGATTTGAGTTAATTATTTTTTTAAAGCAAGGATAGAAAAATCACTTGAATCTTTTTTGATGGTATTAGTTAAGGTGCCTAAAGCAGTGATGTCCATTTCAACAACATCACCTTCTTTTAACCAATAAGGTTTATAATTTGGATCTAATCTTAAGCCAGTTCCATTTAACTCTAGAAGGCATCCAGTACCTACTGTTCCGGAGCCAATAACATCACCAGGTAAAATATCAACTCCATAGGCGCAGCGTTCTAAAATTTCAGCAAAAGTCCAATCCATGCTTGATACATTGCCATAACTTACTTCATTACCGTTGATTCGGCAACGCATTTCTAAATTATAGTTATTACCGGTATGGCCAGGTTTTGCAGGAACTTTATAAGGTTCTAATTCATCTGGGGTAACCAACCAAGGACCGATAACGGTAGAAAAATCTTTACCTTTAGCAGGACCGAGGTTTAACAACATTTCTTCCATTTGAAGAGTTCTTGCGCTCATATCATTCATAATCATGAATCCAGCTATATAAGAATCCGCTTCAGAAGCCTTGATATTTCTACCTTTTTTACCCACTACAATGGCAATTTCTAATTCAAAATCTAATTTATTAAAATGGTCGGGCATGCAAACGATGTCACCCGGTCCTTGAATAGCATTATGATTGGTAAAATAGAAAATAGGATATTGATCAAATTCAGGAATCATTTCTACCCCTCTGTTTCTACGAGCTGCTTCCACATGTTGTCTGAAGGCATAACCATCACGGCAAGAGCTTGGGTTAGGAACAGGAGCTAATAATTGAGTATTATTTAATTCAATGGATAAATCCTGAAAATTCCCTCCAATAATTTTTTGATTAATTTCTTTGGCTTTATTCATGGCCCAATCGCCTTGTTTTAAAAATTCAGCCATGGAATTTGGAAGAGATGTATCAATTTTTTGAATTGGATAAACTCTATTTTCATGGAAAATCCCTAAATGATCGGCATTTTGGTAATGGAAGCTAACTAATTTCATACTGCAAAAATAAGGGTGCTATTTTCATCCCGCAAGGAATTATTATTTAATAGTAACAGAAACTGCAGAGGTAAGCTCCATTGAATAAGGAACAACCCCATTTGGAGTTTCGTGGTTACCCACATAAATAGTTTGTTTTTCGGGCAAGGTTTTGCCGTAAATTAAAACACTTTGATTGCCTGGTCCGGCTAAATCACATTTAAAGCCTACCCAAAAGCTTTGAGAGTTAATTACATTGATGGGTTGATTTTTACCAGTTTTTATTTTGAATGTTACGTTTTCTACTTTTTTAGCGTCTTCTAACTCAAGCTCAATTGGACCAGAAATTTCGAGTGGAATGACAGCACCTGGTTTGTTATTATTATCACTTAAGACAATTGCTGAAAGTCGGGTATCTTCAATAAAAGCTGGTGCAAGTTGAAGTTTAATGTTTTTTATAGAAAAGCCTGAATTTGGGGCGGTAAATTTAAAATAGGTATAAACATTATTTTTAATAGGAACGCCTGTGTTTTTAATATCTTTTTTATCAAGAACTAAACCTAGGGTAATGGGCTTACCTGCTGGGCTTGCAGCCATTAAAAAAAGGGGCAATAAAATGCCTAAAATGCGAAATTTCATAAATAAAAAATTAGGGTAAAAAAAACAGTTCAAAGATTGCTCCAATCTTTGAACTGTTGGTAAAAAAATTATTAATTAAGCAGAAAGATAATCTTTAAGAGAAATGATATTATCAATTAACATTGGGTCAACATTTAGGGGTTCGGTAATATCGATAGTAAACCAATCTAATTGATGAATTAATAAATAAACAGAAGGGATATCTACTTCTTCAATGCTAATTTCAGCTACTCTATTATTTTCTTTTTCGAGAAGAGATCTTAAAAAATCAAATCTTTCGCTTACTCTTTCATGAGAGTCGGAGTTAAGGAAAATAAAATTGGTATCTAATTTTCCGTAGTAAGATTCGATTACATTATGATTAGCTTCTGGTAAAAGATGCCAGAAAGCTTCAACTTTAGAGTTTTCGTTTAATTGTTGGCAGAAACGGATGGCTACACCCTCAAGGGCTGCGTCAGAAACGATCACATATTTTTTATTAAAATGACCTTGAAATTTCTTTTGAAGCGACTGGGACATATCTTTTAAATAAGACTGATCGGATAAAGCTTCAATAGAGGCTAATAATTGATCATCAATATTTTTATTAATTAGTTCGGCGAAGATTTTTAACAAATAGGTAAAACTGTAGCCGAGAGCCATGCGGGGTTGGAAGCCTGTTTCGATGTTATAAATTTGAATTCCATCTTTTTGAGCCCATTCGGTAAGTTGTCCGCCAGCAGAAACTACAATCATTTTACAATTTTTAGCTTTACCTTGTTCGTAAACACTAAGAATTTCTTCAGTATTTCCGGAATAGGAGCCTAAGATTAATAAAGTTTTTTCGTTTGCGAAAGCGGGGAGAGTATAGTCAGACACTACTTCAACAGGTAGTGGAAACTCATTAAAATAAAAAGACTTGGTTAATTTACCGCCGATACCAGATCCGCCGAGGCCTGCAATTACAATATTTTGAAATGAAGAGGCATTTAAACCATGATTTTTATAATGATCATGGGCAAATTGAATTTGTTTAAAAAAACTTACAAGAGATTCCTGATGTGTCATGGGCATAAAATTAGATAAATTTCTTAAAGGGGTAAAAATTATTTGATAAAAAATGAGATTTTTTTTGGGTTAGGGTAATAAAAAGGGCTAAAAATCAGAATTAAAAAAATTCATAAGTAAAGAATGTAATAATATTTGTCATAAAGGAATCAAATAATTAATTTCGCCAATCTTTAATAAAATCAAGTAAAACAAGAATATGCCATATTTATTCACTTCCGAATCAGTGTCAGAGGGGCATCCGGATAAAGTTGCCGATCAAATATCCGACGCCATCTTAGATGCTATGCTAGCTCAGGATCCTAATTCCAGAGTAGCCTGCGAAACATTGGTAACAACTGGACAGGTAGTATTAGCTGGTGAGATAACCACTAATGCCTACGTTGATGTTCAAGAGGTTGCTCGTGAAACCATTCGTAAAATTGGTTATACCCGTGATGAATACATGTTCTCTGCAAATTCTTGTGCCGTTCTTTCTTCTTTGCATAGCCAAAGTCCTGATATTGCTCAGGGTGTTGATTCTGATAAAAATAAAGAGCAAGGCGCCGGAGACCAGGGGATGATGTTTGGTTATGCGTGTACTGAGACCGATAATTATATGCCTCTTACTTTAGAGTTATCTCATTTATTATTAAAAGAGTTAGCTCGTATTCGTAAAGAAGGTAAAAACATGAAATATTTAAGACCTGATGCTAAATCACAGGTTACCATTGAATATTCAGATGATAATAAGCCTTTAAGAATTGATGCTATTGTAATTTCTACTCAGCATGATGATTTTGTTAAAGCTAAGGATGATTCTAAAAAATCTAAGGCTGCAGCAGAAAAAGAAATGCAAGCTAAAATTGCTGAAGACATCCATAAATTTTTAATTCCGGCAGTTAAAAAACAATTACCTGCACGTGTTCAAAAATTATTTAATGATAAAATTAAATTTTACATTAATCCGACTGGCGTGTTTATCATCGGTGGTCCGCATGGAGATACCGGATTAACTGGAAGAAAAATTATTGTAGATACATTTGGTGGTAGAGGTGCACATGGTGGAGGAGCATTTTCAGGAAAAGATCCTTCAAAAGTGGATCGTTCTGCTGCATACGCTGCCCGTCACTTAGCTAAGAATCTTGTTGCTGCAGGTGTTGCGGATCAAGCTTTAGTCCAATTGTCTTATGCAATTGGTGTAGCTGAGCCAGTTTCTATAAACGTAAATACTTATGGAACAGCCAAAGTAAAATTAACTGATGGTGAAATTACAGCTAAAGTAGAAAAAGAATTCAAAAACGAATTTAAGCCAGCGGCCATTGTGGAGCGTTTTGGTTTAAAGAACCCTATTTATTCAGCAACTGCTGCCTATGGACATATGGGTAGACAAGAAGAATTAAAAGAGGTAGAATTTAATTTGGTAACCGTAACTGAGAAAAAAGGAATTAGAGAAGAAGTTAGAAAAATCTCTAAGAAAAAAGTTCAGTTTTTTGGTTGGGAAAAATTAGATTGGACCGCAAAAATTAAGAAATCATTTGGGTTAAAATAAGCCTAAGTTTAAATTTTATAGAGCGGCGTAAATTTTACGCCGCTTTTTTTATGGAATTTAAATGAGGTTTTGTCAGAATCAATCGTATGAAATTAATTAAATAGGCTTGATAAAAATTTAAATACCCAAGCATAAAATTAATGGAATAAAAAATTTTCTTTACTAATTTATCCTATAATTAATCCCTAATTTTAGATAGAAGGGCAGGAATGGTGAGGTTTTAAAATCTTGTGATATTACTTTACCAAGGTCTAATGTTATATCAAATTTTTTAAAGGAATAGCCCCCGCTTAAACCATAATAAAAATTCCCTCCCGTTGAGGGTTCGTACCAACCGTTTAGCACTTCGGAATATATTTCATCTCTATATTTTTGGGTATGTTTAAAATGGGTAACAATGGCTTTGTCAAAACCTATTTCTGTTGCTAAAAACCATTTTTTTCTGTAATATCCTATAGTGCCTTTGGTTTCACTTCCAAAATTTTGTAAACGAACCAGGTTAGTTTGGTATTTTCTATAAATTCCGAATACTGAGATTGAAACAACCCAATTGGATTTATTTATTAAACCAATTTGCCCACCAATTTTAGTTTTAAGGTCGTCAAAAGATTTTTCTCCAAAAGGATTTGAGAAGTTAGTACTTAAAACAATGGGTAGTTTTGTGTTTAATTTATAAGCATAAGCTAAACCTTTGGAAACAGAATAATCTAAGCCAAAGTTTGCGTTTATTATATGTTTACTGCTATCTAATCTGGCCCAATTTATAGTTTGCGAGTAAACAGAGCTGAAGTTAAAAGTTAAAATTAATAATAGGGGTATAAAAGGTATTTTTTTCATATTTTCTGGTGCTTATAAACTTTTTAAATATTCTATAATTTTAGGTTCAGTAAAATTTGTCCAAGTAGCTATTTGGTCAAACATTCCAGAATGCCCAACTCCATTTACTTTTATTAATTCCTTATTTAAAAAAACGGCTGAAATTTTTTCGGCCCATTTATCAGGATATGCCTTGTTATTACTGCTATAAAAAAAGAGCACTTTCTTATTAAATTGAGATATACCCTCAGAAAAGTCGAAATTATATTTTTCTCCAATTTCAAACATTGAAGCATTTATTACTGCTCCATCACGTATTGATTTGTAAGAATCGCCATTATTACCTAGGTCAGATTTTATATCACCTACTATAACATTGCTAGAGGATATTAAAGCCATTTTATAATCTAATATATTGTGTTGATTTTCTTTTCCAGTGACAAATTGGTCTAAATAAGTTACATCATTAATAGCCTCGCTCCATAAATTAAAAGAGCGTGAAGCCTCTACATATTCTTTAATATCGCTCCATTTAAATCCTCCCGGTTCAGCTAAAATTAAACCTTGGACTTCATTAGGATATTTGCCTGCATAAGCAGTTGCTAACATTGAACCCCATGATTGAGTTAATAAGACCACCTTTTGTGATGAGTTTGTTTTGTAATAATTAATAATACCTTTTAAATCCTTGAAAAATGTTTCTTCAATAACATTTTTGCCATGATTTAAATACCATTCTTTATTGAATCGTTGGGATAATCCAGAACCTCTTTGATCATAAAAAACAACTCTATAACCTTGGTTTGCGAGACTCTTGCAGTTTAATAGGTATTTAAAATTAGCACCGGGCCCACCATGAATGCAAATAATGAGGGTGCTATCCGCAGGCCCAAAAGCTTGAGCATGAAGTTTTGCGCCATTAATAATTAGGGAAGGAAGATTCGGATTTTGGTCTACTGTTTTTGGAACTAAATTTCCATCATCGTTTATGAATTTCTCTTTTTCACAATGAATAAATAATAAAGATATTAGGGTAAGAATTCCACCTAAGCATAATTTTTTCTGATTCATATTTTGCAATTTTGGTACAAAAGTGAATCAAATCAGCAGCTAAATCGCCCCATTATGAAAGTTGGCACCAATTAATTAGGAATCCTATTTTCCTTAAAATCAATTAATACCATATTTGGAGAAGAATTGTTTAATACAATAGAGCAATTATTTTTTTAAAAGAATATTTTCTTGTTTCAAAAAATCGGAAGGAGATAAGTTCGTCACTTTTTTAAAATTTCTATTGAATGAAGTTTTTGAATTGAAACCACTTTCAAAAGCTAAAGAAAGTAAAGTATATTGATTGCTATTGGGCAATAAAACCAATCGTTGAAATTCTTCTACCCTATGAAAATTGATATAATCGTAAAAGTTTTTCCCTTCTATGGAATTAATCACTTGAGAAAGAATATTAGGGTGGACCGATATTTTTTGAGCTAAATCAGCCAATGAAATTTCTGGGTTTTTATACAACTTTTCTTCGATCATTAATTTATTCACTATAGAGTGAATTCTTTTTGTTTCTTCTTCACTAAGTTTACTTTTTTGGTATTTGATTTTTTCTTTGATTGGTTCTGATGACTCTTCGAGGTTTATTGTATTAAATTCCGAATTGATTTCGTTTAATAAAGGTTGATCTAAGGCTAGATTCGATTTTTCGCTAAATATACCCACTTGTTTAATTCCGAAATAGCCAATATATAAAACAATACCTGTTACAGATGAGTAAATAATGTAATCCTCGGCTCTGAAAAAAATAATAATTAATATACAAGTCATTCCAATTACAAGGAAGAGTAACCAATTTAGAGTGATTTTTTCTGTATAAGAAAATTCATTTTTAATATTTTGTTTATGTTTCCATAATTCATAACAAGATAAAATGGTATAAGTAAGAGCTGATAAAATAATAGCTAATAAATTGATATTCATTTCCAGTTCATACCCTTCTCCATGTCTATTGTAAATATCAAGTTTAATTTCATTTGGTAGAAATAAATACTTTGAGAATAGTAAAAAGCTTAAAACAAAAGGCAGAAAGTGCAGAATTAAATTAAGTTTAAGAGGTTTTTTGGAACTTAAAGACAATACATATAAATACAGGAAAGGCCATTGAAGTAGTGGCATAGGAAATATCCAACCTAATAAAAAAGGATAGCTATTTCTTAATTCTTCCGTTTGTAATTTATAGAGGATAAGAGTTATGGCAAGAGCAAATAACCAAGCCAAAAGTATTTTATCTGAAAGAGATTTCCCTTTTTTGCTCCCTAAAATAAAGGAAAGAAAAATTGCAATTATAATCCCGATTAATACGATCATTAATTATAGAATATTGGGCAGTTTATAGAAGAAGATATTGGATATTTCATATTAAAATGAAAAACTTCTGTCAATAATCAAATAAATGGAAAAGTAAATTTAAATCACCAATATTGGCTTTTCAAATATACTGTTTTTCCTATTTCTAAGATTCTATTATTAAAATAGACGATTAAAGGATATCTATGAACTTTGTTTTAAAATGAATGCCTTACAAAATTTCTTTAATTAAAGTACCCTATATTAATTCCGTTTTTTAACCACTGAGCGCACCGAGAATGCACAGTGGACACAGAGAATTATTGATAAATCATTAGGTTGAGTTCTTCTCGTAAGTTCGCAAAAGAAGATATTAATTATTTAGCGTATTGAATTAATTAGAGAATGACCTCCGCGAACTCTGCGAAAAATCTCTGTGAATTCTGTGGTAAAATAGAATCTGATTAAAATAAGTTCTGTTATTTCAGGATTTTATAAATGATTTTCTTTTTACCCCAAAGGAACCAAAGTACGTCGCAAAGGAAGCAAAGTTTTTATGTACAATTAATAAATTGAGGTACTCCAATTTATTTGTTGTACAAAATATTAATTTTTTATTTTAGGAATAGGATACATTAAAGAATGACCTCCGCGAATCTCTGCGAAAAATCTCTGTGAATTCTGTGGTAAAATAGAATCTGATTAAAATAAGTTCTGTTATTTCAGGATTTTATAAGTGATTTTATTTCAAACAGCGTAGCGCATCCACGACATCTCACAAGTTCGAAGTCGGGATTCCCAATTTCTAATCGCATTCTGCTTGAATAGAATCAAAAATATTTCTCCATTTGTTTTTGTGTTTTTTGAGCTTCTTCGCGTGCTTTTTCCGCGAAATCTTCTGCAGATGATGCATAAATTATAGCTCTACTAGAATTTATTAATAAAGAGTAATCGGCGTTGGCTCCGTATTGCATTACCTCATCTAAAGAACCACCTTGTGCACCAACACCTGGGACTAATAAAAAATGTTCAGGTACAATTTTTCTGATTTGTTGCAAATAATCGGCTCGGGTAGCCCCAACAACATACATCATATTATCTATAGTTCCCCATTGTGACGAGGTTTTTAAAACCTCTTGATATAAGGGTATGCCATTAGACTCAATTAATTGAAAATCCTTTCCACCCTCATTTGATGTTAAAGCTAAAAGTATGGTAAATTTATCAGGATAATTCAAAAAGGGTTTTACTGAATCTGAGCCCATATAAGGCGCTACAGTTACTGAATCAAAATTCATTGTTTTGAAAAAGGTACGGGCGTAACGATCCGAAGTATTTCCAATGTCCCCTCTTTTAGCATCAGCAATGCTAAAAATATTTTTAGGAATATAATTTAAAGTTTCTTGAATTATTTCCCAGCCTTTTGGTCCCATCCATTCATAAAAAGCCGTATTTATTTTAAATGCTACAGCATAATCTGCGCAAGCATCTATAATAGCTTTATTGAATTTTAAAACTGCATCAGGATCATTTTTTAAATGAGATGGTAAAAGATCCTGGTCGGTATCCAAACCTACGCATAAAACGGATTTTTTGGACTTAATGGCGGCAATTAATTCTTTACGATTCAAATTATTATTATATAAAAAAGACCGCAGAGCAATGCCCTACGGTCGAGTTAATTGTTAATTAATTGTTTTTATTGTCCTTGAGCTAATGAGAAACCAGCTTTTCCGTCAAAGTTTCTTAAAAGTTCAAAAGAAGTTACCAATACTGATTCGTTAACCTTTTGACTTAATTGAACCATTTCAGCGGCAGAGGTAGAATTACCTGTTTTAGCTTGAATTCTTACTCTGTAATGGTCTATGCATTCGGTTAAAATAGAACCAGTAGGCCATACTTGGGTACCACGATTAGAGATCATGATAAGTTCAAACTTATCGCTTAAATGCGCTTTTACTTGATCTGCAAGCTCGGCAGCACTTTTGTTATATTCTATAAACAAATCAACTCCAATTGTTTCTTCAGATGCCGGACGTGGGGTTTCCATCATCAAGTATGAAGTTGGGTTTGACGGTTTAACAAATTCTTTTTGCTCTTTAGGAGCAGTTCTAGCAGCACTTAATTGAGGTAAATTACCTAAATTTGAGATAATTGCATTTGCAAACTCAGTAGTATTACTAGCGGGTTTTGATTTATCTCCAAAATCACCAGTTCTTACCCCTTGCTCTAGAGTAAATAATAAGGCATTTTCAATTTCAGCAGCTTTTTCAGCCATGCCTAAATGGCGAAGCATCATTAAACCACTTAATAATAATGAGGTTGGGTTTGCAATATTTTGACCAGCAATATCAGGTGCAGTTCCGTGCACAGCTTCAAAAATTGAAATTCTTTCACCAATATTTGCTGATGGCGCAAAACCTAATCCGCCTACTAAACCAGCACATAAATCAGAAACGATATCTCCTTGTAAATTTGGTAATACAATTACTTGGAAATTTTGCGGCTGAGAAACTAATTTCATGCATAGATCATCAACAATAATATCGTATGCCTGAATTTCTGGGTAATCTTTAGCTACTTCATAAAAAGTTTCGAGGAATAAACCATCGGTAATTTTCATGATATTCGCTTTATGTCCGCAAGCTACTTTTGTAAAGCCCTCTTTTCTGGCCATTTCAAAAGCAAAGCGGTGTACTTGAATACAACCAGGACGAGTAATAAATCTGCGGCAAAGAGCAACATCATGAGATAACATATGCTCAATTCCACCGTAGGTATCTTCAATATTTTCTCTAACAATGGTAATATCAATCGGAATACCTGCTTTAGAATAAACCGTATCAACCCCTCTTATGGTTTGAACATGGCGACGGTTAGCGTATGTAGACCATACTTTACGTGCGGTTACGTTAATACTTTTAACACCTTTACCTTTAGGCGTTTCCATCGGACCTTTAAATAGGATTCCATTGGTTTCGATACTTTCTTTAGCAGCTGGGGTCATTCCGGTTGAATGGCCTTGCATAAAAATATCTTTACCCATTTCTACAAATTCGTAGCTTAAATCAACTCCGGCAGCGTTAAAAATGCTAAGAACAGCATCCATAATTTCCGGACCGATTCCATCACCTTTTGCAACGGAAATAGTGTATTTGCCCATGTTTTTAATAAGTTGTTTAAATTTAATTTAGTGCAAAAATAAGTAAATCGGAGCTTTATTTATAAGTTTGAACATAAATTAGATGGGGATTGTTTAAATATCATGCATGAAATCAGGCAACTTATATTAAAAGGCGAGAATGATACACTGGATTTTAAACAAACCATAACCAGTGCATCTAAAATTGCTAAAACCATGGTTTCGTTTGCAAATCATAAAGGCGGGCGATTATTAATTGGAGTTAGAGATAATAAAACCCTTGCGGGGATAAGGAGTGAAGATGAGAAATATATGTTAGGATTAGCCGCCGATTTTTTTTGTGATCCTCCTGTTCAGTACGTGGTTAATGAATATGAGTTCGAAGGGAAAATTATTTTGGAATGCATCATCCCGCAAGGAGATAAAAAACCCTACTACGCCAAAGATGAAGAAGGTAAATGGTGGGTTTACATTCGAGTTAATGATAAATCTCTTTTGGCCAGTAAAATTGTAGTTGAAGTATTAAAGAACCAAAGCAGGCAAAGGGATACGCTAATTACTTATACTCATAATGAGCAGGCCTTGTTAAAATACTTAGATAAAAACGAAAAAATTACCTTAAAGGAGTTTTGCGCTTTGGTAAATATTGGAAAATGGCGAGCTGGGAAAATATTAGTGAAGTTAATTAGCGCAGGAGTCATTCGGTCTCATACTACTGAAAAAATAGAATTTTATACCTTGGCATAATAGTTTTTTGAATGCATTTTTAATGTTATTACCTTTGCAGGATGCAAGAAAAAGAATGGGAAATGTTTGTTCAGCATTTGAGAGCAGAGATGATCTTGTTTAAAGATGCTATAAAAGAAACCTCAGTAGATATTAGAAAAGAGGGGTTTAGTGATTTCCCCATATTTGTGGCTCATATTGATGAGGTTAATATTGGTGAAGTAATTATTGACAAAAATGATGCTTCAACAACCTACTCCATTAGCGCATCCACTTTAGAAGAGTTTACTGAATTGGGATTGATTGAAGAAAAGATGGTAGAGGAGTTTAAATTTCAATACTCAGATCCTGATGATTATGTCTGTATTTTGTTGGTAGTTGGTGAAAAGGCTAGTTTTATATTTATGCCTTATATTGTTCAAAACCCTAATATTAACCCGAATCTTAATTAATGTTACCAAAAGTAGCGGTTGTAATTCTGAACTTTAATACGGTTGATTTATTGAAGAAATTTATTCCTTCAGTATTAAAAACCGAATATGATAATTTAGAAATTATTGTAGCAGATAACGGAAGTTCGGATAATTCTATAGCTATGTTGGAGCAGAATTTTCCGCAAATTACTATTATTGATTTGGCTGAAAATTTAGGTTTTGCTGGAGGTTATAATGCAGCTTTAAAGCAGGTTGATGCTGATATAGTAGTATTGTTAAATTCGGATGTTGAGGTTAGCCCGAATTGGGTTAGACCAGTTGTAGATTTAATGCTAGAATCAGACCATATTGCTGCGGTGCAACCACAAATTCTGGATTACAAAAAGAAAAATTATTTTGAATATGCTGGTGCAGCAGGCGGATTAATTGATAACTTAGGTTATCCTTTTTGTTATGGAAGGATATTCGATGAATTAGAAGAAAATAAAGGTCAGTATAATAAGGTTAAAAAGATTTTTTGGGCTAGCGGTGCGGCTTTATTTATTAGAAAAAATTGGTGGGAAAAGGTTGAGGGTTTGGATGCTGATTTTTTTGCCCATATGGAAGAAATTGATTTGTGTTGGCGTTTACAAAGGTCTGGTGCTAGTATTTATTATTGTCCCGATTCTCATGTTTATCATGTTGGTGGGGCTACTTTATCTAAACAAAACGCGCGTAAAACATTTTTAAATTTTAGAAATGCCTTGGCTATTTTAATTAAAAATTTACCTTGGTATGCTTTGCTTTGGAAATTCCCCCTAAGGTTGGTTTTAGATGGCCTTGCGGGATTAAAATTTTTAAGCGAAAAAAAGCCAGATCATTGCATGGCTATTATTAAAGCCCATTTTTCAGTGTATGCTCACTGGAATTTGTGGTGGAGAAAAAGAAAAGAAATAAAGAAATTCAAATCAATGTCTGCCTTGGGCGGAGTATATAAGGGATCAATAGTTTGGCAATATTTTGTTAAGAAACAAAAACCGGAAGTAAAATAAATGAAAGGAAGTATTTTATATAATATTAAGGTTGATAATACAGCAGCTGAAGGAAATTGTATTATTAAATATGAGGGCAAGGTGATTTTTGTAAAATACGCTGTTCCGGGAGATGTTTTAAATATTAGAATTATTGCTAAGAAAAAGGGAATTTTTGAGGCAAAAATTGAACGAATTGTTAGCCCTGGTCCTAGCAGAATAGAAGCTAAGTGTGAGCATTTTGGATTATGTGGTGGTTGTAAATGGCAGCATATGCCTTATGATGAGCAATTGAAAATGAAGAATCAACAAGTAATTGATGCACTTCAAAGAATTGCTAAAATAGAATTTCCAGAACCTATTCCAATATTAGGCTCTGAAAAGGTTTGGGAATATAGAAATAGATTGGATTATGCTTTTTCAAATAAGCGTTGGTTAATGGATGGGGAAAATAATGGAGAGCCATTAAATTTAAACGGTTTAGGTTTTCATATTCCAGGCAGATTTGATAAAGTTTTGGATTTAAACCAATGTCATTTGCAAGATGATATTAGTAATAAGATTAGACAATTTGTTAAGAAATTTTCTTTAGAACATAATTATAGTTTCCATGATTTAAAAAATAAGGGTGGATTTTTAAGAAATATTATTGTTAGAAATTCAACCTTAAATGAGTGGATGATTATTATGGTTTTTGGCGAAAATAATGAAGAAGAAATTAAATTATTTTTAGATTCATTATTAAAAGAATTTCCAATTATCACTAGCTTATTTTATACCATCAACACCAAACTTAATGATACCATATATGATTTAGAATTAGTTAATTATTATGGTAATGATTTTATGTTGGAGCAATTGGGTGATTTAAAGTTTAAGATAAGACCTAAATCTTTTTTCCAAACCAATTCTTATCAGGCATTTGCGTTGTACCAAACGGCATTAGATTTTGCAAATTTACAAGGAACAGAAAACGTTTATGATTTTTATTGCGGAACAGGTACTATTACTAATTTTATAGCTAAGAAGGCCAAAATGGCAATAGGAGTTGAGCAAATTCAGCAGGCCATTGATGATGCTAAAGAAAATTCTGAATTAAATAATATTAATAATACTCGTTTTTATGTGGGCGATTTAAAGGATGTTTTTACTGAGGAATTTGTTAATAAAAATGGTTTGCCTGATGTTATTTTCACTGATCCGCCAAGGGCAGGGATGCATGATAAAGTAATTAAACAAATTAATGAATCTGGCGCAAAAAAGGTGGTTTATATTAGTTGTAATCCTGCTACCCAAGCCCGTGATTTAGCTTTAATGGATGAATTTTATAAAGTGGTTAAAGTTCGCCCTGTCGATATGTTTCCTCATACCCACCATGTTGAGAATGTGGTATTATTAGAGAAGCGGTAAGCAAATTTGATTGGGGCAAGTAAATTAATTTAGCTCTTAATTCTGTGGTAAAAAAGAATGTGATTAAAATGTATTCTGTTATTTCAGGATTGTATAATTGATTTTCTTTTTACCCCAAAGGAACCAAAGTTAGTCGCAAAGAAAGCAAAGTTTTTATGTACAATTAATAAATTGAGGTCCTCCAATTTATTTGTTCTACAAAATATTAATTATTTATTTTAGGAATAGGATACATTAAAGAATGACCTCCGCGAACTCTGCGAAAAATCTCTGTGAATTCTGTGGTAAAAAAGAATGTGATTAAAATATGTTCTGTTATTTCAGGATTTTATAAATGATTTTCTTTTTACCCCAAAGGAACCAAAGTTAGTCGCAAAGGAAGCAAAGTTTTTATGTACAATTAATAAATTGAGGTCCTCCAATTTATTTGTTCTACAAAATATTAATTATTTATTTTAGAAATAGGATACATTAAAGAATGACCTCCGCGACCTCTGCGAAAAATCTCCGTGAATTCTGCGGTAAAATAGAATCTGATTAAAATAAGTTCTGTTATTTCAGCATTGTATAAATTATTTTCTTTTTACCCCAAAGGAACCAAAGTTAGTCGCAAAGGAAGCAAAGTTTTTATGTACAATTAATAAATTGAGGTCCTCCAATTTATTTGTTCTACAAAATATTAATTATTTATTTTAGAAATAGGATACATTAAAGAATGACCTCCGCGACCTCTGCGAAAAATCTCTGTGAATTCTGTGGTAAAAAAGAATGTGATTAAATTGTATTCTATTATTTCAGGATTGTATAATTGATTTTCTTTTTACCCCAAAGGAACCAAAGTGAGTCGCAAAGGAAGCAAAGTATTAAAGGAAAATCATTAGGTTGAGCTCCTCCAATTTATTTGTTTTATAAAATATTAAGTATTTATTTTAGGAATAGGATACATAAAAGAATGACCTCCGCGAACTCTGCGAAAAATCTCCGTGAATTCTCTGGTAAAAAATGCGTAATTGAATTATGTTCAATTAATTCAAGTTAATAGATAAAATTAAAGCTATTAATTCAAACTGAGAAGCACATCTCACAAATTCGATTCGGGATTCTAAACCATAATGTCTCTCCTCCGGAGCTATTTCAAACAGCGTCAGCGCAAACAGCGGAGTGCAACGGAGCGCCAACTCCCAAACTCCCATCCACGACATCTCACAAGTTCGATTCGAGATTCCCAAACAGCCTCCTGGAAATAATAAAAGAATTTTAAAAACAGGGGAGATTTTAAAACTTTCTTGAATTTCTTCTCAAATATTTAGTAATTCCGAAGGTCATACCTAAATTGCCTACATCAAAACTTACAAGTGTTCTTAAACCAGCATTAATATAAATATTTCTATTGATTTTGAAATTATAATTCAAATTAGTTTCTGGAATTACGAAAGGATAATATCCACCTCCATTATTAAATAAAAATAGATTCATTCCAAAATAGAATGACCAGTAATTAGATCCATAAATTCTTCTGCCAAATAAATAATTATAACCAGCGCCAAAAGTGGTAATCCTTTCACGTGGATTTAATTCAGTTCCTCGGTTAAATGAGGTCCCAAACGAGCCTTTTATTTCCCATTGTAAGCCAGTAAATACAGTATGTCCCTTTAAACCCAAACCATTTTCAATGCCAATAAATACTGCTTCATCGCCATAATAAAAACCCGGAGAACTTTCTAATTTAATAGCAATTTGTGCCTTAGAAATTATTGGAGTTATTAAAAAAATTATTAATAATATCTTTTTCATTATTTATTTTATAAAAACAATTTTTTGATAATTGAAATAAGTTAAAGCATTAAAAATTTGCACATAGGCAGGCCAATTTTCTGCATTGGTTTTTATCAATTTAAAACTTTGGTTTATAGAAATGATTATTTTGTTATTTTCAATTTTTGCTGTGCTTGTGAAACTGCCTGCTATGTTTTGAATGTTTTTATTTAAATTAGAAATATCGGGTTTTTTATATCCTTGCGGGATTTCAATTTCTATTTGATATTCAAAACTTTTTAAATAAGGTAATATTACACCACTATTGCGCGTATTTTTTTGTTCTTCACTTAGTTCTCCCAAATTAGGGACAATTTCACCTATTGAGAAGATAAGGCTTTCATCTGCCTGACCAATTAGACCTTTTACATCAAAAACTGCAGAAGTTTTTACCTCCAAACCATCTTCTAAATATGAATTAGGGTCTATGATAAAAGTATCTACTTTTTCAATATTGTATTTTGATTTAATGTCTTCAATATTTTCTTCTCGAACTAATTTATTTATACGTTCTTGAAGGGCTTTTTTTAAACGAATCCTTTCTCTTTTCCAGGATCTACCAAAAGAAATTTTACCATTATACAATTCCCTTGGTAATTCAGCTCCAATTATAGTTCCACGTTTCTTCTTCTTTTCAGAGTCTTCAAATAACAATAATCGAACTTCATCATTTTCAAAATACTGTTGTCTTTCATAACCAAAATAAGAACTAAATTCTGATACCTGAGCTAGTTTAGTTTCTGGGTTAATTTTTACCACATAAATATGCGATTCTTTATTTAATTCAGGTTCTAAAACCGGAAAATTAACTACTTCCAATTCAAATGCTGAAGTTACTTTTTTAGCTTTTTTCTTAGACCTAGGGTCAAAAGAAATTTTATAAGCTTCAGCTCCATTAAAGCTAGGAGGTGCTATCATTTCTGGTTCATAAAAAGGAGTTGTAAAAAACATTTCCTTACCCTCCGGAAAATCAACTTCTATGGCATATTCAAAATTGCTAGCAGATACCGTTCCTTCTAAAGAACCTTTATTATTTGGCAATACATAATAAAAAGAATAGGGTAAATTAAAATCTTGACATATATGTAATAGACCATAAATTAAATCTTCTGAATCAATATAAACATTATCTGAATAGAGTTTAGCATATCTACTTTTGGTTTCTTCCTTTAAGTATTTTGCATAACCCATGGCCAATTTATAAGGATTTTGGGTTTTCTTTCCTTTTTTTGCCATGTATTCATAAAACTCATGAACTCTATCTTTGGTGAAGAGTAATTTATTGTAATAAAAATGCTCAACGATTTCGTTTTTAGTTAAAGTGTCTAAATCTTTTCCTTGACCCTTGTTAAATTCAAATGCCTTGAAATATTTAGAATTGGTTCTTTTTGCAGTATATATTCTTATATAATTATAAGGTTCGTTATAGATTCGATTTGAGAATATTTCTTTCTTATATTTTTCTTCGTATGCAAAATCTAAAGAGTAGTATTTATAATTATCTTTAGCTTTTTTCTTCTTCTTTTTTTTCTTTTTTCCTTTTGAGTTTTTAGATTTCGTTTTTTCTTCTTCGTTTTCAAATAGGCCCTTTCGTTTAGAACTTTTTACTTTTTCAAACTTAGCTGAGCCATTACCTGAACCTAAATTCACATTTAAATTTTTATCGATTCTAAATTCTACCGATTTAAACACCGTATTAAATATGCTTTTTGCATATATGTAGGTATTGTTTAATTCAATAAATGCGTTTGAATTTCTTCTATGTAAATAATTAGTAATTGCTGGTGCGGTACCCAATGCAGTATAAGGGTTACTCATCATAATTAATTGAACTATTAAAGGACCTAAACCTCTAGTTCTAGTAGATTGATAAGAGGCTGTATAAAACACAAATTCAATCTCGTCACCTACTCGTAATCCATTAATAGCAATTTTTTTATTATCTAGTGAGAATTCATAATTGTAATAGCGATCTTTTCTGATATAAAATTGTTCATAACGGCTTAAAACTCCTGTTTCTTGGATTTGAGTAAATTTAGAAATCGAGTCAATAGTACCATCCTCATGAATTATATTTATTTGTTTTATAAGGGCAGGAACTTCAAATGAGGAGAAAAATTCAATAGCGGCATGATCTTGAAGTTTATAACGAGTTCTCAAATAATAAGTCGCATATATTTTCTTTTTAGCCACATCAAGAGCTAAAACCTCTCTATGTCCTGTAATTATTATTGATTCTTTTTTCCAAGCTTCTGGTATGCTATCTCCCATAAAAAATCCTTGGGTACTATCGTCAAGTATATAATCTTCTAATTTGGGTAATTTTTTCTGAGCCCAAGTAGAACTTATAAATAGTTGACTAAAAATTATTAATAGTAAAAATTTTAATTTCATGTTTTAATTAGTTAATAATTACATAATCTGAATAAAAACTATTCGCTTGATCTAATAATTCATTCCATTTTGTGAAATTACTTTTAGAGATATATCCAGTTTTAATAATTAATTCTTTATATAATTTTAATTTATTTCCTTCAACCTTATACTCCATATGTATTAAATACTCATCGGTTTCTGTTTTTATTGCTTTTGGCAAATAAATAACATTAGACCCTTGCGGGATGATTAATTCCACTTCATTTTTAATCCATTTTTTATAATTAAAATCATAATCAGAATAACGTTTCTTTTCAATTTTATTATCAAATAATTCTTTATTAATATTTAAATTAACAAATGATTGACCTTTGTTTAATACATGATTATCAATTTCTATATCATAAGATAAGTTAAATTGTGGCTCGCGTTCAATTCTTTCTGGAATTTTGATATTACTTAATTTGAAATTGAAGACATCATTTCCCGCAAGGGATTTAATTCTATTTTCTTTTTTTTCGCTAGGAGTATAACGAACCATATACATAACCATTCTCTTGGTTTCTCCATTGTAAATTTTTTCACCCTTACCTTTTAAAAGACTGCCTTCTAATGTTAAAGAATATTTGGATTGAACCAAGTTTACTTTGTAATCATATTCAGGAATAGTATCTATTATATAATTTTCTTTATTTTCTATAAGAACAGGTCTGCCTTGAATTCGAGCAGCGTATTCACCGCTTCTGATAAAGGTTTCAGTGGGGTCAATAAAAAATTTCGAACCATCTTTTAAAAATACAGTAGTAATCATGTGATTATCTACTGCTAGGCTAGGGATTGAATAATCATATTTAATATCTCGGGTTCCGATCCATGTTAATCGGGCATCAATATTTTGAGATTTTAACATGTTTTTGGCCAAATTGGCCATGCCTTTACAATCACCAAATTTGTTATTGTAAACCTTTATTGCGGGATCGGGCTGAAATCCCGCAAGGCCCTCTTCAAATGCTAAATAACGGATATTATCTTGAATCCAATAAAAGATACTATCCATTTTTTCGCGCTCAGTTTTACAATTAATTACGATTTTGTCGGTAATCTTTTTTATTTCGGCTGAATCCTCTTCAACTGCATCTACCAATGATTTATACCATTTATACAAATCAGCAGTATTAGATAATAAATTTTCATTTGTTTTTTTTACGCTTTTGTAAGATTTAACAAGGACTAACAAATGCGGAATATTTTTTTGAAACCCGGGTGATGATTCTTCATACCTCCAATAAGGCAATTTTTTAACTTTATAAGAATAACCTTTAATAGCTCCAGGTATTTCTGTATTTACCTCGGGTTTGCTGTCTTTCCCTGTTTTTTCGTTCTTCGATTCTTTTATTTTTTTGGCTTTAGGTTTCTTTCTTGATTTAGCGTAAACATCTCTAATTTCTGTTTTGATTATTTCATATCCTTGGAAGTTTTTTTCTTGAATTTCAACATCTAACCAAGCAGGAATTTCAATAAATACTTCTCTATTTTCAGTTATATAACTATTTGGGAAAGGGATAATGGTAAAATATTTGGCATCTAAAGTAGTTTGGGTATAACTTATATCGGCTTGGACTCCTGTTGTATAAAACGGGACTTTATAATAGGTCGATTTATAGTCGGAATGGAAAATATTTTCTTGTTGTATAGGAAGTGTTACAAGATCAGGAAAATACTTTTGAGAGTACCTACCTAAATATCTAACTCCAAAAGAATCAAGTGTAGTTTGATTGCTTAAAACTATTTGGTAGGTATAAGAAATAAGGTCATTTATTGCGGCAATTCTTTTATAATCCGTCTCTGTAACTGTAATACGGGGTTCTTTTAATGAATCACCTTTCCCAATTACTCCAAATCGAATGCGTGTAAGATGGGCATTGATAATAAAATCTTCTGTTGGGTAATCAATTTTTAAATCCTGACCGTACTCAATGGTTTTTTGATTTATATAACCTCTTGGTCCGCAAGATAATAGAGTAATAATAAAGATAGAGAACAGCGTTTTTCTCATAAATAAATATTTGAGACAAAAATAATTTTTTTAAGAATAATTACAAGAATATTTGAGAAAATGGAGTTTAGTTTCTTTTTTTATATTCAACCTAAAATTTCTAGCATACTTCCATTAAACTCTTTTACATTAAGTTATTTTCTATTGTTAACAGGCATTTCCCTTTTCTTAATACTTTCTATTGGGATTATACATAAATTTTACATTGTTTAGAAAAAGGAAAATAATTTATGTTAATTAGTTGGATTTCAGTATAAGTGCTTTTTAACTGGTTTTTTAAATTTCAACTATTTATTATTTATAATTCTGTATTATTTATCTTCAAAATAACTTTGAATTTCATCCCCTTTTTTTGATTTTAAAATCCTCTTTTTGGATAAAAAAGCAATGCTCTCTGTTTTTCCATTTTCTAATTTATAATCTATAAAGGATATTGGAAATATTGAAATACCATCAAATGGTGATGTCCTTATTTGGTAAATAGCAGAAAGAGGAATTTTTCTTTTTTCAGGTTCACAATAAATTATTTTCTCAATAGGATCATAAAAAACCTTTGATAGTTTTAACCAAAAATTAATAACGAATCCTAAAATTATGCTAGATATACATAAATAAACAATGAATATCCATAAACTTGGTTCAAATAATAAGAAAATAGTTAAAAAAGAAATACAAATTATTGAAATAATAATACTTAATATTTTTGATAGAATAAATAATTTCGAATGTATCTGAATCATTTTATTTCTTTCTCACATTTGACCCAAGTAGGCGAACACACTAAATCTTTCTTCTATATTAATCAAATCATCAATCAATCCTAAGCAACTATCTAAATCACGATAGCAAAACGGAGCATCGGTTTTAATATTGTCGTTTGCGATCATTTTCGGGATATAAATCTTTTCTCTCAAAGCATCATAATCAAATGTTGAGGCAAATTCTTTTGCTTCACTTCTCGACATTACTCGTCCAGTGCCGTGGCAGAGGGAATTATAAGTGTTTTCTACTTTGCTTGTAGCAGATATTAATACAACATCCCCATTCATATTTGATGGAACAACGGTTTGTTCTCCTGGATTTACTTTAACTGCCCCTTTTCTAATGATTACACCATTCTTGCTTTGCTCAAAATGATTATGATTTTTATCAAGGATTAAAGTTAGTCGACCAAAGTATTTTTCTAATATTTTGAAAATAGCAAATCTATTTTCTTTAGCCCAATCACATACATCATTAAATTTTGCATCAAACTTATTAGGTTCATGAACTAAATCATCAACAATTTTCGACTCATTCCGCGAACCAGTATGAATCAAAAAATACAATTTATCATCATTGTATGATTCTAAAGCATCTAAAAAGTGGTTTCCTGAACCAAGATCGCCCAGTTTTCCTTTATTTGCTTGAATATCATAATATATTTTATCCCAATTCTCTTTTTTGAAATCACTTTTTGTTAAATCTGCTTCGCATAATAACATGCCACACCCACAGTCAGAAATAGCAAACTTTCTCCAATCCTCTTGTTCTGTGTAAACAACTGTTCCAGTAGGAAGTGGTGATTTACCTGGGCATGCATCAGGAAAAAATATTACTTTTTCTGCTTTTAAATCGTGGGGCAACCAACCATACACTTTGTTTAGGGGTTCAGCAGAATAATTTATGATTTCCATTGTTAAACTATATTTAATGCAAAATTAAATTGATTTAATTATTTTTCAAATCATTAATTTTTGAGGCGGCAATTCGATAATAAATTTTATTTCTTTAGTCATTATTATTGAATAAGGTTTCTGCATTTTTTCGGCGTTTAATAGGTTAAGTTTTTCAAATTTTTCAAAATATAGATTTTTGGCTTTTCCAGTTTTCACTTCAATTTTAGGATGCCAAATCTTATAAAATCCTATTTTACCATCAGATCTATAATAATATCCTTTAGTTGGATGAGTTATTATTAATAATAGTTCATCATAAGAGCAGAAATCCAATTTATCATTATTTAATAAAATATCCTCCACAAGTTCAATTTTAGCATTTGATTTTTTAGCTTTTATTTCTATTTTATATATTTCATAAAAATAATTATTATGAATAAATTTAGTTTCATATTTTGAATAAAACCAAGGCATTTTCCATAAGAACTTAGGAATATTGACAAACTTTGATTCAATTCCAGTTCCAAAAAACCAAGCACAATTTTCACCTGTTTTTTTATCGATAATATAGGTTCTATAATTGGTCTGAGGAAAGCTAATTTCATAAGAAGGTAAGATGTTTTTAAATTTGAAATCAAGGTTAATAAAACTGACAGCGCTAATTAATCCGTATTCAACAGAATTAATCATTAATGTGAAAATATCAAATTGCTTAGGAATATGAGTACTTAATTTATTTTTTTCAACTAAATAGGTGATTATTGAAAAGTTATGTAATGTTGTATGTGCATTTAAGATTTTATTTTTTGGTATATCGTTTATACGAAATTTAATTTCTTCAATTGGATTCATATCTAATCAATATTTTATCATATTCTTTCGTAGATTAAAGAATTCTCAATAATAATTTACTTTTTATTAATCTCATTTTTAAGTTTTTCTAACATTAATTGGTTTTCTAATTCTTCAATTTTTTGATCTTTGATTTGCGCCCGATCGGTCAAATTTTGTATTCTTTTTTTATTCATATTTGAATATATAAATGAGTATAAAGCAAATAAAAGGATTAATGAAATAGGTAAAATTAAAATGCGCATTAAAGTTTTTAATTCTGCGCTCTTTTCCTCAATCTCATTTTTTGCCATTTCCAAATCAACTTTATGGTTGAATAAGGCCATTTTTGCATTGAGTTTATTTCCCTCCACTCTAAAGCTATCCATATATTTTACTGATAGTTTTATATAATAATAGGCAGAATCACTTTTATTTTGTCTGTTCATTAATTCTGATCGAGTTTCAAAATAATCATAATAGGTTGGAATGGATTGCAAATTTTGTACACTTTGCCATGCCATATCTAGTTGTAATCTTGCTGAATCTATTTTACCTCTAATTATATTTATTTTGGCTAAATAAATTAATGAATTTGTAGCAGAACCATAATCATTTTGTTTTAAACTATTTATATAGTCAAAATACATTGGATTGTAAGCGTTTTCTATATCACCTTTTTGAAACAGGATATAAGAAATATTTCCGGCTATAAAAGGAAAGTCTTGTTCTAATTCATTTCTTAGAGCGAGTTCTTGTGCTATTTCATAATACTTTAATGATGAATCATAATTTTTCTCCATCTGAAAAGTATAGCCTAAATTATTATATTCATTAATTAATAGTCTTATCTCATTTAATTCTTTAAAATAATTTTTAGCCTTGGTTGAGAAATATTGAGAATTATTGTATTCACGCCTAATAATAGCTAATTGACTTTTTTTAGAATAGGTTTTGCCAATATCTAAATATCTTTGATTTTTATAAAAAAATACTAAGCACTCGTTTAAAGTAATTTCTGCTACATAGTAATTTCTTATTCTTGTATATAATTCAGCTAAGTCTAATTTTCCTTTGATGTAAGAACTATCTATATTTTTTGAAAATGCTTGGCGGACTGCTTTATCGAAATTAGAAAAAGCATCAATATAATTTTTCTCTTCAAAAAATTTCCAACCAAAAGCCCTTAATAGTTCAATTTCAAATTCAGAACCTAATTTTGATTTATTTAATATACTTTGAGCTTCGTATAAATAGGGTTTGGCTTTATTTAAATCATTTAAATTCTCTTTATAGAAATAAAATAAATCTAAACTCGATTTTAGTTTTTCTTCATTGTTTTTAGCACTGCTGAAATTATTTATTAAAAATCGTTCTTGAGCTTCATTATCAATATTTGAAAATGATAGAAGAGGCAAAAAGAAAAAAAGAATGAATTTTAAATATTTCATTATTTATTGAGCTTAATAATTTTTTAGAGCTTGGTTTCTTTCGATTCTCTCATACTTTTTAAAACCAATTCTTTTTCCAAGTCTTCATTTTTTGACTTTAATTCAAAAATTTCAGAGCTTAACTCATTAATAATTCGACGCGATTTAAAATACTTTAAGGTAAAAATTATTCCAGTTATTAGAATAAAGAATAAAGGTAAAACCACTCTCATTCTGAATTTTTTTAATTGTTCATGATGAGCATTTATGGTACTTTCTGCTCTTTGTTTTTCAACTTTATGGTTTTTTAAAGCTAAATTTGCAGACTCAATATTATTTTGTTTTCTAACACTATCTATAGTAGGAAATGTTGAATTAAGTAAGTTAAATGCCTCGTCTTTTTGCCCACGTTCAAATAAAATACTTGCCTTAATTACATTTAAATCGGTATAAGTTCTAAAGCTAGTAAATGGTCCGTGCATGGCTTGAGCTGAGTCAATTATCTCCATGGCTCTATCAAAGTCTTTTTGTAGGAATTTAACTTTTGCAACCGTAATCAATGCTAATTGCGCTGAGGGTAAATAATTATTTTTTAAGCTATTTAAATAATCTTCTCTTAACATTGATTCAGCTAAAGAGTAATTACCATTAAACATGTGGTGGGTTCCAATATTTCCAACCAAAAAAGAAAAGGTTTCTCTTAAATTATTTTCTTCTGCCATATCATAAGCATGTAAATAAATTCTCATGGCAGAATCTTTATTCCCTTTTTGATATTGGTAAACACCTAAATTATTCCATTCATTGATTTCAGCCCTTTTATCATTTAAAATCTGAAAATATTCTATGGCTTTTTTTGTATAATATGATGCCATATGAAATTCTCTGAAAGCGCCTGCAATTCTGGCCTTATGGCCATAATTAATACCCAATTCTCTATATCTTTTTAAAATATGTAATTTAGCAATGCATTCATCTAAAATATCATCTGCTAAATAGTAATTTCTAATTTGAATATATAATTGAGCAATTCCCGATCGGGCCAATATGTATATAGTATCTATTTTATTTGCTTCAGCTATTAAAGTTGATTTATAGAAATGATCATACGCAATTGGATATTCTAATTCATCCATATACATCCAAGCTTGCGCTCTTAAAAAGTCCGCTTCATATGCAGGCGAAACAGAACCTTTATTTAGAATCATTTGCGATTCAAATAAATAGGGTTTAGCCTTAGTTAGGTTAAATTCATCATCCTTGTAATAATAAAAAAGCTTAAGTGCCCAGCGAATTTTTTCATCGTCATCTTTGGCAAGAGAAAACTGGCTTAAGAAATATTTTTCCAAGTTTTCATTTTTAGCTGCCCATCCCGCAAGGGGCATAAAAAGAACAAAAAATAGAAGTATTAATTTGGGCATGCGTAAAAGTATTTCTATCCAAATATAAATACTAATTTAATGAATGCAATTAAAAATTAAATTTGCAATATGATTGAGAAGGCCAAACAAGTTTTTGATATTGAGATAAAAGGCTTAGAATTTGTAAAAAACAACTTACCGGGGTATTTCAATGAAATCATTGAAAAAATACTGTCTACCAAGGGTAAACTGATTGTTTCGGGTATGGGAAAATCGGGGCATATTGGAAAAAAAATTGCCGCAACTTTAGCATCTACTGGAACACCTTCTTTTTTTATCCATCCTGGTGAAGCTTTTCATGGTGATTTGGGAATGATTGAACCCCACGACGCGGTTTTATTAATTTCATACTCTGGCGAAACTGAAGAAATTTTAAGATTAATCCCTTTTTTGAATTGGAATAAAAATTTAACTATAGGAATGAGTGGTAATTCCAATTCAAGTTTGGCACAAAACACGCAATATCATTTAAATATTAATGTACCGGAAGAGGCTTGTCCGCTTTCGTTGGCTCCAACCAGTTCAACAACGGCAACATTGGTAATGGGTGATGCTTTAGCTGTTTCATTAATGGAGGCTCGTAACTTTAAACCAGAAGATTTTGCCCGTTTTCACCCAGGTGGTAGCTTAGGGCGAAGGCTATTGGCTAAGGTTAAAGATTTTATGCGTAGTGATGATTTGCCTTATTTAGACATAAACTCCAGTGCTCGTGATTTAATTTTCAAACTGGCACAAGGAAGATTAGGACTGGTTTTAATTACTGAAAATGATAAATTTAAAGGAATTATTACTGATGGTGATTTCAGAAGAGCTTTAGAGCATATTAATAATTTAAATGAAATTTCCCTTGCGGGGATAACGAATGCCAAGCCATTGCTATTAAATGAAAATGCTGCTTTGCATGAGGCAGAAAGTTTGATGTTAGAGAAGAAAATTAATACCGTATTAATAGGAGATGCCCAAGAAATTAAAGGGGTTTTCCAGTTGTACTATTTGAGGTAGTAGGAAAAAAGAATATCATAAAATAATTATTTTATTATTCTTTCGTGCAACTATTTTAAAAGCTAAATAGTTTTGTTATTATAATTAATTTATTTAAATTTATAACCTACATCTATTTATGAAAATATCTAATATTTATATATTAACCATTCTATCGGTTTTTCTTTTTATTGGTTGTAAAAAAGAAGGTCCTCCAGGTCCTGCTGGCCCATCTGGAAAAGATGGTGTAGATGGGAATTCTAATATAATTTCTAAGAGTATCACTACAAGTCTTTGGGTTCAAAATGATTCAAGTTGGTCTTTAGGAATACCTATAAATGAAATTACAGAGGAAATAATTTTTTCAGGAGCAGTTTTTGTCTATTACGGTCAACCGCCTATACCTTCACTTCAATTACCTGCTGAATTTGGTAGTACAATTACTGGTTTCACCAAAGTTGTTTTTGAACAATTTATAGGTGGAGTTAAATTACATTGTTATAATACTGATGGTACTTTACCTAGAAATCCTAACCCTAGTGTTATTAAAGTAATAATAATTAGTTCAAATGATTAAAATACGGGAATTTAACCAAAAAGAATAATGATCATTTGTGTTCTTTTTTTTCTACTGAATTCCTACCTTTTTTTGTTGGTTGGCTCTGCCCCTTGATTTTTATAGGGTGTCATTTTTTATTTGGGTGATAAATGCGAAAGTAAGATGAGGTTTCTTTAAAAAGATTGTTTTTTTAAAGTTCTTTATAAAATGGTTTTTTTGCTCTTGGATAAAAAACGGTTCTTTTTGTATAGTTAAAATATTCCCCTCCGGGATGTTGTGGATTACCGAACCAATCCAAATTTAGCCAATATCCATCATTGTCTTTGGTGTAGTTAATTTGATAAATTTCGTTTTTATAAATTGTATTTAATCCTTGAATAACTGATTTGAATTCCTTTTCATTTTTTGCAACGTAAACTTCAGTGAACGCGTGACCTTTATATGTTTTAGTCTCTATAGCAACATTAATCCTTGTTTGTCCGCCAATTGCATCAATTAAAGCTGCCATCAATATGGCGAAATCATCACAATCGCCCGACAAATTATTTTTTATTGTTCTGCTTGCTGATCTAAAGTTTTCATATCCACTAGGGTCATTTACATATTTCCATTCCCTTATTAAATAATCATAAATTCCACAGATTTGGTTAATATTATAATTTCCTGGGTATTTTGATGCTAGTTTTAACGCAAAATCATTAGTTATATCATTTGTTACATCAACAGCTTTAACTATTTTTTTTAAAAAAATTTCATTTTGATTAGCTGATATCTCAATTTTTTTTGAATCTTTATTTGAAAAGGGGAATATTTTGATTTCATCTAAATATTTGTATAAATAGGTAAAACCGAAAGCAGCAATTACGAAAATTATCAGGGGTTTAATTTTTGAAGTCTTTTTAATTCTGCCATCAAACTCTAGTTCTTTTGAACAATTAGGGCAATTAAACCTAATATGTTTATTTGAAGGGATTCTTGATTTGTGACCACAATCAGGGCAAGAAATAATATGTTTGTTTTCCATTTTGTAGTAGTAGAAGTTTTATAGGTTTATTTATTCAGGCTTATCATTATTATCTTCTTTCTTTTTCTTCTGAAAAAGCGCTGCCATACCAATGCCTGCTGCTGCTAGCATGGTTAAACCCGGTAATCCCAGCGGATTGGGATTTCTTGGGTTTCTTGGTTGGGCATTAATAATTAGGGGGCTTATTATTAATACTAGTATAAGAATCCACCTTCGACTATTCATATGTATAAAACTTCTCAGTTTTTACGCTCTTATCTTCGTATGTACTTTTTAAAATGTAAAATCCTCTTAAATGTGTGGGTCTTTGTTCACCTTTGTATAATAGATTGCCGCTAAAGTCATAAACTTCATAAGCAATTATTTTTTTATTAATAATTTCAGTTTTATTATTTTTGGATAAAGAATTATTTTTCTTAATGATTTTTAAAGTATAGTTATAGATTTCTGGCAAGTTTGGATCACTTAAACTGGCTTTTGTTTTAAATGAAAATCCTTGCTCTTTTAAGTTATGCTCTATGGTATCACCATTTAAAACTTCTAATAAAAAAACTTCATAATCAACTTCTAATTGTGATGAATTTAAATTGATATTATGTGTATTATTGGTCTTGAAGCTTTCTATTCTTATTCTGGCATATATTATCTCGTCTTCACTATTAAAGGCTTTTATGGATAAAATATCAGCTCCATTTTCAATTGCAAATGTTGGAACAGCCCAGTCCATGGAATAAAGTTTATAGGCATCTTCTCCCTCATTAATTAAATCAATTTTTCCTTGATCAGTTGGATATAAAACAATTTGGTCAAAAGCGGAGTCTTGGTCAAATAAATTCAATCTCACATAGTTGGGAGATTTTTTCATGAAAACTTGTAAACCAGTATTTGAGGTTGACCTATTGCTATTATTAACATTAAAATTTCCATCAGCATTTACTTTAATCCAAAATGCTTGGAACGGAGCAATTTTAGTGGCAGAGTTAGCGGTATCTGAGGTATTATAATCTGTTATTGATACTCCTGTTGAACAAATGGCGACATATTGACCTAAGGAAGGGCTCCATACATGGATTGCTTTATAAGTTATGCCAGAAAAATTATTATTAAATAAATGAGTAACATTTAAATTAGTGGGCCAAGGGTTTGGGATTAAATTCCAACCCCTTGCTGAATTTAAACTAGTATTAAAGGGATCATAAGTATTATAAACAGAAAAACTTTTATTTGCAGTACTATACGTTCCTTTAAAGGTCATTTTGGAGTTAATTGTATGTAAACCACCGGTACTACTTCCGCCAAATATGGTATATGCTCTCGCTTGAGTTGAAGAACTACTGGGTACTGTCCAACCTTTGGCTGTTGAGCCTGAGGCTATTGTTGCATCCCAATAATAAATATTTTGTTGCGCGGTATCATTATGAGATGCGTCTTTTAAAAGAATTCCATTAAAATTAGCAAGTGTCCCAGAAAATGGTAAAGAAATTTGTCGGTATCCATCATTGGTATTAGAAAATACTTTTTCAGCCATAATGGTTCCTGTGATAATACCAGGATCATTACTAATTTGTCCATATACCGTTGATGATGTAGCTTGTAAAATAAGTTTATTATTTGATTCTAAAGTATCTTGAACTGAACATATACCCGTAATTTGAACCGTATCATTCAAGAAAATATTCCCAAGTCTTGAAATATATAAACTACCAATTGTTTGTTTGCCGGAGTTGAATCTTATGGTATCTTTAATAGTTCTATTACCAGTAAAGTTTAGAATGGTATTATTATTAGTAATGAATCCGGAATTGCCCCAAACCCTGCCTAATATTTCCACATAAGCCCCAGAAATGGTGACAGATCCTCCTTGAATATTTAAAGTTGAAATAACTAAAGTATCCCCAGAATATACAGGGTACCTTGTTAATGAAGAAGGGATAGATATGTTATCTGTTGAAAGTGGTACTCCATTGGGGGTCCAATTTCCAGAGGTATTCCAATCAGTTGTTAAAGAACCATTCCAAGTTTTATTAGGATTAATATTGCTAGTATTACCTAAATTGTTTGTTGTGCCAGAACTTATTGTTCCTCCTTGACTAGAAGTACTTCCATTTACGGTTCCAAATTGATTAACTGTTGTGCCTGAGGGCAATGTTACTGTACCTGATCCTGTTATGCTTCCGCTACCATTATTTGTAAAGCTATTACTACCTCCCCCTGTGACGTTAATACTACCATTTACATTTAAATTACCATTATTGGTCACACTCGTACCATTCCCAGAGATATTTAAGCTTCCGTTTACATTCAAAGTAGAGCCACCATTAATTGTTAGACTCGTATTGTTACCTGTAGTATTTAAACTTCCGTTTATGGTTATCGGACTGTTAGAAGTAACTGTAGAATTATTTCCTTGGAATGTTACTCCACCATTTATGGTCAAACTTCCACCATTATTCACGAAACTAGCATTATTTCCAGTAAAAATTATAGCTCCATTAATAATCGTAACAACGCTTGAATTATTATTTGTAAACGAACGGCCATTACCTGTAAATGTTAATGTTCCATTGTGAATAAATGAACCTCCACTTAAGGTGTAATTTCCATCAATGGTTATTGTTGAAGCAGAAGATGTTAAAAAAACAGCTGTGCTACTATTGTTGGTTAATGTTCCTGAAATTTCTAAATTAGCCGATCCAATCAATTCTAAAGTGTTTTGCAATGAAGGATTAGATAATGTTAAGGAACCATTTGTTAATATCTTGGTATAAACTGAAATAATACCGGGACCATTTGTTAAATCATGATTTATGAAAATAGTATCTCCTGAATTCCACGAGCTTGGTTGACAACTGCATGAGGAACCTGTATGTGAAGTGGTTGACCACCTGCTGTTATTGGCATAGGTTCCAGAGTTCCTTGAATAATAATTTGTTGCCCATGAATCCATACCAAAGGCACACAAAATTACACAAAGGATCAAAACTTTTAGTTTCCTCTTTTTCATTAATAGTCCAAATAAGATTTACAAAATTATCTTTGGGTTTGTGAATAGGGGCTTTCGCTATTTTAATTACCTATTCTGATACTTGAAATACGGATTTGAGTTCACAAAGGTTTTAGGCTTGATATAAAAAGGGTAAAATTGACATATAAACTAAACTTTTGACGAAAAACTAACATTTTTGTGTTTATTTTTTTCGTCATATTTATCTAAAACAATAAAAATTGTATTTTATTTTACAAAGTCGACTACTCAATATTGAGTATTTTAGTGTTTAAGCTTAATTAAGTATTCTTTAGTTTTTTTCTTTAGCTTAATTTGCTTAAAAATTAGAAAAATGTATTATCCAGATTTCTCCGTTTTAATGAATCTTCAATTTATCAATCCAACCGATATTTTGATCAATTTTAAGGTTAATATTCCCGCTGGTTTTGCACTCACAGATCCAGCCCCGAAAATTGTTTATGAAGGACCGGATCCAGAACGACCACTCTTTAACTTTTATTCTATAGAAGTTGAATATGATGATGCCCCTGGAGCTCCGGCTATATTACACGATTTTAATTTCACTTTTCATAATGCTTATGGCCCAGGTATAGATGGAATTCACGCCAAAGGAAAAAATAAGCGTAAAAAAATGACTCCTGAAGAATTACAAAAAGAATTAGATTTAATAATAATTGTTCCTCATAGATAGTACCTCATGATCAAAGGCCTCAAATCCTTAAATCTTGAAATATCCCGCCCAACCCTCATTGTGGCGGGTTTACTTTTTTTATGGTCCTGTCAAAGTCAACAAAACAATAATAAATACCAAGCCGAAATTGATTCTATTAATAACTTATCTCTTAATTATATTTCACAGAACAAAGATTCATTTGAAATTTTAAATGAAAAGGGATTAGAATTAAGTGAAGAAAATAATTATGAAATAGGAACTATCAGAGCATTAAAGAACAGAGCTTTATATTTTAAAGAAATTGCTCAGTTGGATAGTGCAAAACAATTAACCTATTATTTAATTCCCAAGGCTTTAACTTTAAATGATAGTTTTAGCCTTGCACCTCTATACCAATCGGCTGGATATTTAGCAGAAAGAGAGAATTTAGCCGATTCAGTAAATTATTATTATTCTAAATCATTACAATTATATGAAGGCTTAAATGATTCTTTGTCTATTGTTTCTTTATATTCCGATTTTTATACCTTTTATCGTAAATCGGGCTTAAAACAAGAATCTTCAAAAGTTATAGATAGAATTTATCAATTTATTCCTAAATCTGAAAACAATAAGAACAATTTTTTATTTCAAGTATTAGGGGCTATTTATTTCAAGAATTCAAATTATGACTCTGCATATTATTATTTTATTAAATCAAAAATTAATTCGAGTCCAAATGATTTGGTTAACATTGCTCAAAGTTTAAATAACGCAGGAACTGCTGCAATATTATCTGGAAATTTTGACTCTGCAATCAGCCATTTTTCAGAATCTGCACATTTATTTGATCAATTAGGAAATTATAATGCAGTAGCCTCTATATATAAAAACATTGGGATTACTTATTATAATTTGGAGGCTTCGTCAAAAACAATTTTACCCTATTTTGATTCTTCAATTTATTATTCTCATTTAGTTAATAATTACGATAATATTTCATTTATTTATAATAAAATTTCTGAATTATATGAAGAAGAAAATCGCTTAGATTCTTCATTATATTACTCAAAATTATCCTTATTATATAAAGATTCTGCGAATATATCAAGTAAGCAGGACATGATTCTTTCTTTTAATCAGCGCTATCAAAATGAGAAACAAAAAGGAATTATTCAGAAACAGAAAGCTGAAATAAAATATAAAGACAAACAACAACAGAATTTATTTTTAATAATATTATTAATTATTGTTACTTCACTTAGCATTTATTTGTTAATTATTTATAGAAATAAAAAACGCGAGCAAGCTTTTAAATTTGAAATGGATGAATTAATTAATGATTCTGAAACCAAAGTTTTAAGCGCTATGTTAGAGGGGCAAGGCAAAGAGCGAAAAAGATTAAGTGAAGAATTGCATGATCAATTGGGAAACACCTTAGCCACTGCAAAAATGCATTTAAGTGTGCTCGAAAATAATGATAGAACCAAAAAACTCATGGAATTATTAGATCAAAGTATTTTTGAGTTAAGGCAAATTTCGCACGGATTAGCGGCCAATGAGCAAAAAGGTTTTGAGCTAGAAGCTGCTGTTCGATTATTATGTGAAAATCTAAATGAAAAACAAATAATTCAAATTCATTTCAATTCATCTGGAGAAAAATTTCGCTTCGATTTAATAACAGAAATGGATTTATTAAGGGTTATTCAAGAATTAATAAGTAATATTTTAAAACATTCGGAAGCTACAGAAGTAAATATTAACTTCAATTATATGGATAATTTATTAAGTATTATGGTTGAAGATAATGGCATTGGATTTAATATGGATCAGGTAGAATCAGGCATTGGATTAAAAAATATTAGCGAACGCTGCAAAAGAATAAATGCGGATATACAATTTGATACTGGCCAAGGAAATGGAACTACGGTTATAATTGAAATTGAAAATGATTAAAATAGTTTTAGTAGAAGATCATGAAATTGTGGCTGAGGGAATTCGTTTAATGCTGCAAACCAATTCAGAATATCAGTTGGTAGAGCATTATTATAATGGTGATTTTTTGAATCAAAAAATTAATAATATTAAACCTGATTTGATTATTATGGATATCAATTTAGGTAAAGAAAATGGTATTGAATTAGTTAGAAAAATCAGAGAACAATTTCCTGAAAAGCCCTATATTTTAATGTTAACCATGCATCACCAGCCGCAAATTGTTCAAATGGCCATGCAAAGTGGTGCCAATGGGTATGTAGTTAAAAGTGCAGGTAAGGAAGAGTTTTTACAGGCCATACAAAATGTTTTAAGCGGCAGTGATTATTACAGTCGTGAGGTTGTTTCTAATATGATGAAGGCTCTCAAATCTTCAAAAAGAAGTAGCCCAAATATTAGTTTATCTAAAAGAGAAATTGAAATAATAAAATTATTATCGCAAGGTTTAACCTCTGGTTTGATTGGTGAAAAATTATCTTTAAGTAGTAAAACTGTAGATACTCACCGACGAAATATATTAAGTAAATTGGGAGTAAAAAACTCAGCTGAAGCCGTTAAGTACGCTATTGATGCTAATTTGATTGAGCCGGAATTATAGGGTCGGTTTCTTTACCAAAGAATTTAATAATTAAATAAAGAATTATAAATCCTGCAAAGAAACTAATCCAGCTGGGCAAACCTAATGAACTAGAAAATGTTCCAATGCTAACTGAAACGAAACCTACAGTTAAGGCATAAGGCATTTGAGTTTTAACATGCTGAATATGATTGCATGAAGAAGCCATAGAACTTAAAATGGTGGTGTCTGAAATAGGGGAGCAATGGTCTCCTAAAACAGAACCTGATAAAACAGCAGAAACCACATTATAAAAAATGCTTAATAAATAAGTTTCTTCAATTCCAGCATTGCTGCATAATAAATAAGCAGCAGGTAAAATTATGGGATATAAAATGGCCATAGTACTCCATGAAGAACCTGTTGAAAAAGCCACTAATCCCGCAAGGATAAAAGTTAAAGAAGGCAGTAACCAAAAGGGAAAATCGATATCACTTAACCAGCCTGTTATAAAAGCCGGAGTATTTAATTCTTTTGTGATTTCAGATAATGACCAAGCTAAAACTAATATTAACAAAGCGTTTAACATAAATTTAAATCCATTCATCACAGCATGCATAGATTTTTCAAGGTTTAAAATTCGCTGAGTTAATGTTAATAAAAGTGCCGAAATTAAAGAGCTAATAGAGGCCCATAACAAAGCTGTATAGGAATTGGCGTTTCCAATTATTCCTGAGAATCGTTTGACTAATCCTAAATCCGATTGCCACACACTTGGGTCCGCATTATAACCTGTATAAATTAGTCCGAATAAGGTGGTTCCGATTAAAATAATTATGGGTATTAAAGCATTAAATGCCCTTGCGGGGATGTGAGATTCCGGCTCACCAGCCTTCATTTCATCAAAATCATTATTTCCCTGTTCTGAGCTTTCATGAATTTTGCCTGATCTGGCTTCAATTTCAGCTTTGTACATAGGGCCAAAATCTTTGCGCATCAGAATAAGCATTAACATAAAAACCAAGGTGAATATCGGGTAAAAAGCATAACTTAATGAATTTAGAAAAACGGAATAAGCATTTTCATTTAAACCATCTATGGAATTAATACCATCGGTAATATAACCTAATTGAGCCCCAATCCATGTGGTTATAAATGCAATGGAAACTACTGGCGCAGCTGTGCTGTCTACTAAATAAGCTAATTTTTCTCTACTCACTTTTAGTCGGTCGGTAACTGGTCTCATAGTTGGTCCAACCACCAAAGTATTGGCATAATCATCAAAGAAAATTATGATTCCTAAAAACCATGTAACTAATTGTCCGCTAAATGGGGTTTTTGCCCATTTCGAGATATGAGAAACCAAACCTTTCATGCCGCCATTTTTAGTAATTAAAGTAACCATTCCTCCAATAATCATAGAAAAAGTTATAATACTTAAATGATCGGAATCATATAATGATTTAATAATATAATCCGTAATGCTGGCCCAAATTGCTGGAATAATCCCGCCTATCCCATCATGGTATAAATAAATAATTAATACACCTGAAAATAAACCTAAAAATAATGAGCTTAAAACTTCTTTTAATATTAAGGCTAGAATAATAGCAGCTAATGGTGGTATAACCGATAACCAAAGGGGAATTGGATTTATTTCTGTTTTATGTTGAAAAAGTTCTGATTTAATTATTAATTCTTTTTCATTAGAATTAATTTTTTTGTTAATAATGATTTTCCCCTCTTTGTAAACTGCTAAATAAGGACTATTATTAATTTGTATAGTGCTGCTGTCTTTAATATTTTCACCTTCAATTTCAATAGTAATTTCTGTTCCAGCCATTATTACATGCGGAATTTTAACAGCAGAAAAACTATTAAAAGAGCTGATTATTAAAATGAGGAGGCCTAATATTCTAACCATAATACGAATATAGAACTTTTGGTAAATTCTAACTTATTATGATAAGTTAATATCAAATTATTTATGAAAGTGATTTGATTTTTATTTTAAACGGAAAAGATTTTTTAATCTCTTTTTCCAGCTTAAATTAATTTTTTCATGATAACCATAATCTTTAGAACCTTGGCCATAATCATAGGCGTAAACATAACCATAATTGTAATTATATCCATATCCAGCACCTTCTGAGTGAACATAATCATTAACTAATAAAGCGATTTTAGGAATCAAACCTTGATTGTAAATATGATTAATATAACCCAAATATTGTTTTTTGCTAAAATTATGTCGCAGAATGAATAAGTTAAGATCAGTATCTTTCATTAAATCCAATGCATCGGAGACTAAACCAATAGGAGAGGTATCAATAATGATATAATCATATAGGTTTTTAAGATCTTCTATTAACTTCAAATATTCTTCTGATAAAATTAGCTCACCTGGATTTGGTGGAATTGGTCCTGATAAAAGAATATCTAAATTTTCATGTGGACCTTTATAGATGGCCTCTGATAAGGAGTGTTTTCCAATTAAAACACTTGAAACCCCTCTATCATTTTCTAAACCAAAATCATCTGCGATTTTTGGTTTGCGCAAATCCATCCCTACTAAGATGGTTTTTTTACCTGATAAAGCAATAACTGAAGCAATACTAATGGAGCAAAAGGTTTTTCCTTCCTCAGGCACAGTTGATGTAACTGCAATAACAGCCTTTTCTTTGCCTTTAGTGAAGTATAATATATTACTTCTTACATTTCTGAATGATTCACTTACGGAGCTTTTAGGTTTATCTAGAACCACTGTAGTGCGGTCAAATTCATTGTGTCCAGTAGTGCCTAAAACTGGAATGGAAGTAAAATCTGGGATAATAGAAATATCTTTAATTCGATTACTAAATAAATTATCTAAGAAAATAATTATAATAGGTATTAATAATCCAATTAATAATGAAACCGAGAAGGTTAAATTGGCTTTTGGACTTAATAATTCAGAATATTCTGGATCATCTAATAATGAAATTTCACTTACTGTAGAGGCCTTTGCGATTCCAGCTTCAGCGCGTTTTTCTAATAAATAGTTATAAATATTTTCATTAATAACATATTTCCTTTGAATGTTTAAATATTTGCGTTCTGCACTAGGTATTCCTCTCAAAGATTCTTCAAGTTTTGCAATTCTTGAATTAATATTTACGATTCTTTGTTTTACATTTTCTCTGGCTTGTTTAATACCTTCTTGAAGAATCATTTTTGCTTGACCAATTCTTTCTTCAATTCGTTTAATTTCAGGATATTTATCACTGAAGTTTTGTTGTAATAATTTTCTTTCTGTAGCTAAATCATTTAATTTTTTTAAGGTTTCGGTCAAAATTGGCTCGTTGAGTTCGCCTACCGAAGGCGCAACAATAGCATCAATTTGATTTTGTTTAATAATATAATTCTCCAGGTAATCGAGATAATTCAATAAGATTTGCTCTTTTATTTTTTCTTCACCAACCTGATTAAATTTCTCTAATAAATCTTCGCCATATTTACTTATTTCAATTATTTGATTATTTGATTTATATTTCTCAAAATCATTTTCTACTAAGTTTAAAGAATCATAAACAAAACCAATTTGTTCGTCAATAAAATCGATGGTTTTATTGGTAATAATAACCCTTTCCTGCAAAGTGAATTGTATGGTTTGATCCATAAATCTTCTTAAGAAGGTTTTACTTTTCTCAATATTTTGACCCTTATGATTTAATTCAAAAACGGAACTCCCTTTAGATGAAGGCTGTATATCAAGATTAGGCTTAAATTCAGTAACTAATTGATCAACCGTTTTAAACTGAATATAATATTTATTTCCTGGAACCCTGCCTGAGCGACCCTTTTGTACTCTAAATGAGCAATATTCTGATTCAATATTTTCACCAAATTTAAATAGGCCTTTGGGCGCATTAATATTTTTGGCTACCATTGCGGTATCTCCCCGAAATACTAGAACTGCTGCATTTCCGGGCTTATGTTCTAATATCTCAAAAGAATTCTCATCAATAATTTTAATCGGAATTTCAGTATCTGTAATTTGTACTTTAGAAGTATCTGGAATTACTACAAAGGGTAATTCATATCCAAAAATCTCTCTATTAAACCAAAATCCATCTTCTTTATAAGTTACCCAAAAATCCCCTTTTAAAACTACTTCACGGCTTAGTGTCCTTGATTTAAAAATTTCATTTTTATTATAAAAATCTAGTTGAGCATTGTAATAGGATGATAAAAAGGTCTCAAATAAATCTAATGATGTTTTTCGTCTACTATCTTCAATTAATAAAGTTGCTTGAGTTTTATAAGTTGGGTGAATAGTTTTTGTTAAAACTGTTCCGACAGCCATTGCAGCAAATACAGAAATTAATAACCAAGGCCAATTTTTTACAATACGGATTAATTGTAAACGCAGGTCTATTTCATCTTCAATTCTGCGCAAAATGTTACCTTCGCGCAAAGAGGATGGCGACCATTGTTTATTTTCGGGATTGTTATTTTCTCTGTAATCCATATTTATTTAACAAATCAAATAAAAAGGGATGGATATTAAATGCGTGCAGAATAAATTGATTAATTTCAAACAAACTGACGAATAAAATAAACTAACCCTGGCTTTTTCTTAATTCAAAATTTTGTCCTAAATAAACTCTTCTTACCATTTCATCAGCTGCTAATTCTTCTGCTGTGCCGGCTTTTAGTAATTTACCTTCAAACAATAAATAAGCCCTATCAGTAATGGATAAAGTTTCCTGAACATTATGATCCGTAATTAAAATCCCTATATTTTTTTCTTTCAGTTTTCTAATTATGCTTTGAATATCTTCAACAGCAATAGGATCTACCCCTGCAAAGGGTTCATCTAATAAAATAAATTTTGGTCCGGTGGCTAAAGCCCTAGCAATTTCTGTTCTTCGTCTCTCACCACCTGATAAAACAATACCTAAATTTTTTCTTACTCTATTTAAACTAAACTCACTTAAAAGTTCTTCTAATTTATGTTTTTGTTCTTCTTTACTAAGTTTAGTCAATTCTAATACAGCTCTAATATTATCTTCAACTGTCAATTTTCTAAATACTGAAGCCTCTTGAGGTAGATAACCTATTCCCTTTTGAGCTCTTTTGTACATGGGCTCATTGGTAATATCATCTTGATCTAACCAAATATGTCCCTCGTCGGGTTTAATTAATCCTACCGTCATATAAAAAGTAGTGGTTTTTCCGGCACCATTTGGCCCTAATAAACCTACAATTTCGCCTTGATTTACCTCTATTGATACATCATTAACTACTCTTCTTTTACGGTATTCTTTAATTAAATTCTGAGTACTTAGCTTCATTATTTATACTTTAATATCTTTTATCATTAATTGGAGGGATGCTACATTGTTATAGAAATTTTCTTCTATGTGGTACAATATATCAAAATTTTTCCCTTTTATTTTTTCTAAATATTCACCCATACCAAATGCAATGGCAGGAATGGTTTTAGCACCTTGTGTAATATTTAATTTCAAATGATTATTTCCTACAATCTTGGCTAGGCCAGTATCTTTAACCCTTGAACTCATAAAAACCGGATTCATATTTCCTGGTCCAAAAGGAGAGAACTGTTTTAATATTCTCCAAAATTTATCATCAATACGGTCAATAATTAATTCCAAATCATAATTTATGCATGGAGTTAAGCTATCTTCTGAAATTGTGCTTGATACTATTTTTTCAAACTCTTCTCTAAATAAGGTGAATTTAGCAGGCTCTAAACTTAATCCAGCAGCATGAGTATGTCCTCCAAATTGTAATAATAAATGAGAACAAGCCTCTATGGCGGCGTGTACATCAAATCCTTTAACCGAGCGTGCCGACCCTGTAAGTTTACCTTCTGATTCAGTTAATACTATGGTAGGCCTGTAGTGTTTTTCAATTAAACGGCTGGCTACAATACCTACAACTCCTTTGTGCCAATTTTCATTATAAACAACAGTGCTTCTACTGGCTTTTAAAAAGGGATCGGTATCAATCATTTTTAAAGCCTCTTCAGTAATATTACTATCAAATTCTCGACGTTCTAAATTTCGATCATTTAATACTTTTGCAAAATCAGCTACTTTGCTAGGGTCTTTTTCAATTAATAAACGCACGGCGGCATTGGCATCTGCAATCCTTCCCGCGGCATTAATCCGGGGACCTAATGAAAAAACAATATCAGAAATGGTATATTCTTTTTTTCGGGTATAAAATTCCATTAAAGCATTTAAACCCACACAAGGATTTTCGCTTAATTTTTTTAGACCAAAATAAGCTAGAACCCTATTTTCATCTGCTATTTGAACAATATCAGAGGCAATGCTAATACATACTAAATCTAAATATTGATATAGCGTATTGGGGTCTAAATTATTTTTTTCAATAAAGGCCTGGCATAATTTGAAACCAATCCCACAACCTGATAATTCCTTAAAAGGATATTCACAATCAGGGCGTTTAGGATCTAAAACTGCAATAGCATCGGGTATTTTTTCGCCTGGTAAATGGTGATCGCAAATGATAAAATCAACATTTTTGGCCGCAGCATATTCAACATGATAATTGCTTTTAATCCCACAATCCAAGGAAATTATTAATGAAACTCCATTTTGTGCAGCATAATCAATACCTTGAAAACTGACTCCATAACCTTCTTTATAACGATCGGGGATATAATAAATAATATTAGAGCTATGTTGAGAGAAGAATTGATAAACCAGAGATACAGCGGTTGTTCCATCCACATCATAATCTCCATAAATCATTATCTTATGGTTATTAGCCAATCCTTCTTCAATTCTAATAATGGCCTTTTCCATATCCTTCATTAAAAAAGGATCATGTAAATCTTCAATTCTAGGTCTGAAAAACTTTTTAGCCGTGTCAAAATCTACAATACCTCTTTGTATGAGCAAAATAGCCAATTCTTCCCCAATATTTAGGGATTTCATTATAGCACTTATTGCTTCTCTCGAAGGTATTTCTTGGGCTTTCCAATTCACAATAACAAATATAATATGGAAATTAAATGAAATTTCCGATTAACACTAATTGTATTTATCCCGCAAGGGAAAAACACTTAAAGGCCAAAAAAAATCCCACCTTTTTGGGGCGGGATTTTTAGTGTAGCTTTAATTATTAGCCATTCATGGCTACTAAAAACTCTTCATTATTTTGAGTTCCTTCCATATATTTTAATATGGTGTTCATCGCTTCTTCCGAATTCATATCGGCTAAGTGATTACGCAATACCCAAAGTTTTTGAAGGGTTGATTTTTCTAATAACAAATCCTCTCTACGAGTTGATGAAGCTAAGATATCAATTGCAGGGTAAATACGTTTATTAGATAATTTACGATCTAATTGTAATTCCATATTACCAGTACCTTTAAACTCTTCAAAAATAACTTCATCCATTTTAGAGCCCGTTTCAATTAAAGCGGTAGCAATAATGGTTAATGAGCCTCCATTTTCAATTTTACGAGCCGCACCAAAGAAACGTTTAGGTTTATGTAAAGCATTGGCATCAACACCACCTGATAAGATTTTACCTGAGGCTGGTTGAACTGTATTATAAGCACGAGCTAAACGAGTAATCGAATCTAATAAGATTACAACATCATGACCGCACTCCACCATTCTTTTAGCCTTTTCAAGTACAATATTGGCTAACTTTACGTGTTTTTCTGCGGGTTCATCAAAAGTAGAGGCAATAACCTCTGCTCTAACTGAACGAGCCATATCCGTTACCTCTTCTGGTCTTTCATCAACCAATAAAATAATTAAATAAGCCTCTGGATGATTTTTAGCTATAGCATTGGCAACATCTTTTAATAAAGTGGTTTTACCAGTTTTTGGCTGAGCTACTATTAATCCCCTTTGACCTTTACCTATTGGAGATAATAAATCGATGATTCGAGTGGAGTAGTTTTTTGAATTGGCTGATAAATTGAATTTTTCATCAGGAAATAAAGGTGTAAGATGTTCAAATGAAACGCGATCTCTTACATCAGCAGGGTCTTTGCCATTAATAGATTCTAATTTAATTAAGGCAAAATATTTTTCTCCTTCTCTTGGAGGTCTAATTGTACCTTTAATGGTATCACCTGTTTTTAAACCAAATAATTTGATTTGAGATGGAGATACATAAATATCATCAGGAGATGGCATATAATTGTAATCAGATGATCTTAAGAAACCATATCCATCTTGGATAATTTCTAAAACTCCTTGATTACTTACAACGCCTTCTAATTCTAAATAATTTAAATCTTCATTACTAAGGTCAGGACCAGAATTTCTACGATTTCCTTGATAATTGGGCCTTTCATTTCTTTGATAGAAATTTCCGTTTTCAGGAGTTTCTTTTGCAAATTCAGAATCTTCTTCTTCTTTTTCTGCCGATAATATACTGCTTAAAACAGAGCCTTCAGACTCATCTAAGCTAATCGTATCTTCAGGTATAGCGGTTGAGATAATATCATCGTCATCATCATCTTGAGATAAATTAATAATATCATTTAAACTCGACTCCTCTTCGTCTTCATTCTTTTTAGGCCGGCCCCTTCTTTTAGGAGAATCATCATTGTTTTCAGGCTCTTGACCAGGTTTAACCATCATTTTTCTAGTTCTTTTTCTTGGACCGTCTTGGTCTTCAGAATCTGGACTAGCGGGGGTTGAAACTGCTTGAGCTTCTAAAATTCTATAAATAAGGTCTTGTTTTTTAAGCGATTGATAATCGTTAACCTTTAGTTTTTCAGCAATTTCCTTTAACTCGGGCAGCAAAAGGTCGTTTAAAGTAAGAATGTCGTACATTAAGATTTTAACATTAATTTTTGGTTTGAATCAAAAAAGCTCATGCTTTTCTGATGTTTTAGAACTAAATAAGGATTTTGGAGATTATTTAGATTGAGTGCAAGTTTAAGACATTATCTTCAACTTGTCAAGTATAAAATGGGCAAAGCCCGTAAAACTTAAACTAAAAGTTTTACAGGCTCTTCCAATAATTCTTTTAAGGTTTGTAAAAATTTAGAGCCAACAACCCCGTCAACCACACGGTGATCGCAGCTTAGCGTAACTTTCATAACTTGGCCTGCTCTCATTTGGCCTTTTTCTACAATTACTGTTTCTTTAACCGAACCAACGGCTAATATACAAGCATCTGGCGGATTAATAATTGCAGTAAACTCTTCAATACCAAACATTCCTAAGTTAGAAATAGTAAAAGTATTACCTTCCCAATCAGCAGGTTGTAATTTTTTAGTCTTAGCCTTTTCTGAGTAAGTTTTTACCTCAGCACTAATTTGAGATAAAGACTTATGATCTGCAAACTTCACTACCGGTACTAATAAACCCTCTTCAACAGCCATTGCAACCCCAATATGAATATGGTGATTAAATCTAATCTTATCACCCAACCAACTAGAGTTTACCTGCGGATGTTTGCGTAAAGCAATAGAAGCTGCCTTAACTATAATATCATTCATAGAAACCTTTACCTCGGCGTATTCATTAATGCGAGCCCTTGCAGCCACAGCATTATCCATGTTAATTTCCATGGTAAGGTAAAAGTGCGGAGCAGAAAATTTAGATTCACCCAAACGTTTCGCAATAGTTTTACGCATTTGCGAAACCGGAATTTCTTCAAAACTTTCTTTACCAAATATACTATTAGAAACCGCAGTAGCTCCAACGCTTGCAGCAGAGCCCTTAAAGTTTTCTACATCTCTTTTTACAATACGGCCATTTTCGCCAGAACCAGCAATAGCATTAATATCAATACCTTTTTCTTCAGCCATTTTCTTAGCTAAAGGCGAGGCAAACACACGACCATTATTAGAAACAGCAGCAGGGGCGCTAGTAACAGCAGGCAACGCAACCGGAGTTTCATTCTTAGGTTCTTCAGCAGGTTTACTAGCTTCAGATCCAGCGCTAGCCTTAGGTTGCTCAGAAAGCAAAGATTTAAAATCTTCACCAGGCTGACCAACAATAGCAATAACAGCATCAACCGGAACCGCTTCACCCTCTTTAATACCGATATATAAAAGAGTACCTTTAACGTAATTTTCCAATTCCATGGTGGCTTTATCCGTTTCCACCTCAGCCAGAATATCTCCTGGTTTTATCGCATCTCCTTCTTTTTTCAACCATGCAACAATAACACCTTCAGTCATGGTGTCACTCATCTTGGGCATGCGTATAACTTCAGCCATCTTTATCTTCTTTTACTTTAAGGCCTCAAAAATAATATTTAAAAAGAAATTTAACACCTTTTCCCAATTTTCTCTGCAAAAGCATTGCAATTCAACACATTGAAAAGCATAAAACCCATAAAAATGCTTTGGGCGTTCCCCTCGCTTCGCTCGGGTCGGGCTTTTCGTTACAAGTCCTCGCTTCGCTGTGGGCTTTTCACTGCAATCCCTAACGCAAAAACCTAAAGACAGTGTAAGTCTTTTAAAATCAATCAGAAATGTTTAATTATCCGAATCCCGATAAAAAATTGTGGTAAGGCAAAAAAAAACATAATCAAAGAGAGACAGCAGAAATTAACTGTTTATAAAACCCGATAAATCCCCAACAAATGAATAAACTACAAAATCAACAAAGAGATTCAGATATAATTTGAAAATGAAGACGAAAAAATTAAATTTGTTGAAATTGGAAGTAATATTCTCTGCTAGTCTTCAGAATGAGTTGGGGTATCTTGTTAACTAATTATAGCCAAGCTTAGAGAATCATAACATAAATTATTTAGATATGTATTTACATAAACAACCTAAGGAAATTTTAGAAAGACTTTTGAAATCACTAATTGATGAAAAGAATAACCTTGAAAAGTTCAAGAAAAAATTAGTTGAAGCACAAAAATATGATTTAGCTAATGAATACAACAGCTTAATAAAAGAAATTCATACTTTATTTGAGAAAGTCAAAATTACAATAGACAACAATTCTAATTCTTAAAAATATGGAAAATCTATTCACTTTAGATTTTGATAATCAATTTAGAACAAGAATTTCTCACTTAGATCATTATCCTGAAATGCTTCCATTTGTCGGAAAAAAATGGGTCAATTCAAATAAAATTCTATTTATAGGGGAAAGTCATTATTTGCCTTATGACGAGATTAAAACATACAACAATGAATTTGATTTTTTTGAAAATTGGTATAATGGAAAATCAACAGAACTTAACAATAATCACAGAAATTACATCAATACTAGAAACAATATAATAACAGTAGAAAGCAATCGGAAACGAGAAAAACCTTTGAACATCTATTACAACATAAAGGCTGCACTTAAAGAAATCAAAGAGTTTGAAAATGAAAATTTGATTTTTGACAAGTTCGCATATTACAATTATTACCAAAAACCTGCTTATGTAAAAGAGAAAAAAAACGAGGATAGATCAATAAAGCCCAATGAAGAAGACAATCAAATTGCATTTTCCACTTTTAAAGAAATAGTAAACATATTGGATGTAAAAACGGTGATATTCATCAGTACAAAGTCATATGATTCTTTTTCTAGTCAAAAACAGCAATTACAAAATAGCAACATAAAAATCGACTTTGTCCCTCACGCTGGCAAACAGTGGTGGAATAGAGCTTCAAAACGCTACGCATTAGCCGGAGCCAACACTAAAAGAACAGGTAAGGAAAAATTCATTGCTATAATTAAGGAATCTATAGCATAATGCGATTATTGCTTGGTCTTAATAGAGATCTCTAGATATTTCATTTAACGAATTAAAATTCAGCTATAATTTAAGTCTTTTTTAAAAAATTAGTTTAAAAAATTTAAATTTATATTCCTCTTAAAAATTCTCATTCTTACAAAAGACAATAAAAAAAAGCCTTTTATACTATAAAAACGCATAATTGGCTTATCTACTGACTTTATATATCTTTGTGTTATGCATATTACGGAACTAAATATTCAAAATTACAAGTCAATTAAAGAATTATCAATTCAGACTAACCGAGTGAATATTTTTATTGGCGAACCCAATGCAGGTAAGTCAAATATCCTAGAAGCGCTTAGTTTTTTTTCAATTAATGCATTAGACAATAGTTTTAGGAATTTTATACGCTTTAAAAGTGTCAGTAATTTATTTTATGACTCTGTTCTTGACCTGCCTATTCAAATTAAAACTAATAATAAGAATTTTATCCTGGAGTATGCCAAAAATAGTCAAGGGGCATTATTGAATAATTTTAGAGGGGTTTTTTATGATAATGAAGAGGAGTTATTTGAAGTTCGAAAAAATGCACCAAATGTAACTACGCCTAATTTTACCTTGGAACATAATGGAAACATGAGAGAAAATTATGGCATAAATATGTCAACTAATGTGGTTGCATATATTTTTAAACGACTTGATAGATTTGAGCAAACTTTTCGAAGTTTCCTGAACCCACCATTTGGAGATAATATCCCGAATCTTCTTCTAAGCAATACAGAATATAAAAAGTTGATTTCTATGTTCTTTAAGGATAAAGGCTATAAAATAAACCTTAAACCTCAAGATAATGATTTGGAGATAGTTAAAGAGGAGGATGAAATAATTTATAGTTATCCCTACATGACCATTTCCGAAACATTACAGCGAATCGTTTTTATTTTATTAGCAATTGAAACCAATAAAGACAAAACCTTGGTTTTCGATGAACCTGAAGCGAACACTTTTCCATTTTTTACCAAATATGTTGCTGAACGAATAGCTCAAGATAAATCAAATCAATATTTCCTATCAACACATAATCCATACTTTCTATTAAACATAATAGAAAAAGCCCCTTCTAAAGACCTAAATGTTTTTGTCACAAGTATGGAAAAATATCAAACTAAAGCACATTTATTAACTAAAGAACAAATAGCTGAGGTTATTGAATTACAACATGATGTATTCTTTAATCTTGAAAGATTTACCATATGATTAAATTTCACATTGAGTGCACACCTGAAGAAGTCTTGCTGTTAAATATGGGACTTACTAGAGACCTTATTGTACATCATTCTGGTAGTGGTTCTGTTTGTAAAACTTTAGACCAAAACAAAAATGTTTTTGGATTAATAGATGAAGATCCCGATAGAAATTCTCAACATAGTTATTACAATAAATTGTATAGAAATTATGAATCAGATCAATACAATATTCGGTTTTGTATCGATAGAGAAAATAAAAACAAAATGATTATCATTAAACCACGATTCGAGCCTTGGATTATTAAAGTTGCTGAATTGTCAGGTATTAATATGGCTGATTTTAATTTAAGTAACAATCCAGACAATTTACATCGAGAAATAAATTTCAAAAGAGGCGACCTACAAAAACTACTTCATAAATTAATGGCAGTTAAAAACCCTGCCTTACTAAGACTAAAAAAACTACTTAGTCATTAAATTAGCAAACTAGTATAATTTGATTATTTTATTAATTAATAATTAAAAAGTCATTGATTCAACTTCTATTCTACTGGCTAAAATTTGGATTTACTTGGTAAATACTAAAAAAATGGGATTTGGTTTTAATTTATTTTTCGTTTATATACTTGTTCCATTAACTGGAATTCTATTGGTAAATTGGTTATTTACTAGAAAAAAGATATTTCGAAAAATAACAGCTCTGATTTATTTAGGAATAGTTGGATTTGGAATTTTATCAGGAATAACGCAATGGCTATTTTCTAAAACCCTCTTAGAAAAAAAGGATTATTATGGTGAATATATCGTTAATCGAAATTTTTTCCCAGGCGAACAAGCAAATTGGCAATACAATAATTTCAGATTTGAAATAAAAGACAATGACTCAATATTTTTCTATATTACAGACAAAGAAAAGATACTTAAAACATTTAAAGGTACTATTACAACAATCAAACCTTTTAGTTCTGAACGTTTGATAATAAAAATGGAGCAACCAACTCATCATATATTAGTTAGCAATCCAACCATATTTCGTAGTTCTTGGAGCTTTTATTTAGTGTTTTTCTCACCAAAATTTAACAATGTTTATTTTAAGAAAGGAAAGTGGAAGCCAATAGACTAATAATAACTAGAAAGTATAAGAACCTTCTACAAAACAAATCATGAGAAACAAATTGTTAAAAATTATTCAAATAGTAAAATTTCACCTGATTAAATGAATTTAAAAATTAGATTGAAATATTCGTTGATAAAAAACACTAAATAATGCAACAATTACCTCAGATGTATAGAGTTTTTTGATGTAAAGATGGTGGTTCTTTATTCACGTATATTCCGCTTTATTTAACAATTAAGCTTTGGGTTTATAGGCGCTCGAGAAAAAGATTTTATAAAACAGGTATCTTGGATTTAGTCATTCATTTTTTAAATAGGGTTATTTATATATATTTTTTAAAAAATAAAAAAAATAATATTATTAAATTGGAAATCTTCTATTTCAAAAATTATATTTGTTTTTTAAGACAAAGAAAAATTAATATTTAATAAAATATAGGTAAAATTAGAATTTCGATTTTATTAAAATAAATTAAGAATCATTAGGTACTTTTTCAGCTTTTACATTTAGCCTAATCATAATTAAATATATGTACAACTTTTCCTATTTTAAAGAGAATGACAAAAAAGTTATTTTAGACTTTATTGAAGAATACCCCTTTGCATTCATGACAGGTAGTTTTATTTCGGGTGAACAAGTTGCAACCCAAATTCCAATTTTATTAGAAGAACGGAATAATGAGTTGTATTTACAAGGTCATATAATGAGAAATACAGACCATCACAAAGCATTTATTGATAATCCAAATTGTTTAATTGTATTTACTGGCCCAAGTTGTTATGTAAGTGCTTCTTGGTATAGTAATCCTCAAATTGGCTCTACTTGGAATTATATGAGCGTTCACATACAAGGTCAGATAAAATTTATACCTGATCATGAATTGGTTAATTTCATGAAAAAACTCACCCTAAAGTTTGAAAAAGGAAATAATCAATCACCAACATTTTATGATAATCTTCCAGACCAATTTTTAAGTAAAATGATGCCCGCTATTGTCGGCTTTGAAATTAAAGTTGATAAACTAGAAAATGTATTTAAATTGAGTCAAAATAGAGACCAAAAAAGTTATGATAACATCATTTCAAAACTAAACGAAAATGGTGCTTATAGTCAAATGGTAGCCAAAGAAATGACCAAGAGGAGGGAAGTGCTTTTTCCAGAAGGTATTGAATGGGACCCTACTCGTTTTGATTCTTAATGTTAGGAGATAGAAAATGGAAATTAATAAACTCAATTTAGAAAATTTAGAAGACTTCAAATCTCTGATTGAAATTTTTAAAATTGTTTTTGAAAATAATGAGCCAATAGCTAAGGATGAAAGATTGTTAAAATTGCTTTCTAATCCTGATTTTTTAGTATTTGTTTTAAAGTTAAACAATAAAGTTGTTGGTGGACTTACTATTTATGTATTACATAGATATTATGAGGCAAAACCAATTGCTTATATCTATGACGTTGGGGTTAGTCCAGACTTCCAAGGCAAAGGTTTGGGTAAGGCATTAATATCAGAAGTATGTAATTACTGTAAAATAAATGGATTTGATGATGCCTATGTTGAAGCTGAAAGTGATGATATTGATGCAGTAGAGTTTTACAGAAAGACAAAGTTTAGTTCAGAAATGAATGCAATTCACTTTACTTATAACCTCTCGAATTAATAAAATCAAAAAGCAATTCAAAATTTATTAATTAGAATATATTGAATTATCTAATGAAATGATAATAAAATAATATGGCCAATTCTTATTTAATTTTTCATAGTAATTATAACTCATAAAAAGACAAAAAATATATCCTTATCGTTTAAGAATGGAGTATGAATAAGATTTAAATTAATACAGATATTTGTACCCAAGTTTAATAATAATGAATTGGCTAATTTTAATTATTGCAGGATTGTTTGAAGTGTTATTTACCTTCTGTTTAGGAAAAGCAAAAGAAAGCAGCGGAAATATGATGTATTTTTGGTATTTAGCTTTCGTAATTGCACTGATAATGAGTATGGCATTATTAATAAAAGCAAGTCAGCAATTACCTATGGGAACCGCTTATGCAGTTTGGACAGGGATTGGAGCTGTTGGGACTGTTTTATTAGGGATTTTTGTTTTTCAGGAACCTGCAAGTTTTTGGAGAATCTTTTTTATTGGAACTTTAATAGCATCAATCATTGGTTTGAAGGTGGTTTCTAATTAGCTACAAATTTTATACATTTGAGTAATTTTAAAATATGTTGAACCCAATCAATAATCTTTCAATCAAAAACTTTAAGTCAGTTAAAGATTTAAAGATGGATTGTAAAAGAATTAATGTAATTATAGGAAAACCGAATGTAGGTAAATCAAATATTCTAGAGGCTATTTCATTATTAAACCCTTTGCACTTACCTAGAAATAATGCAAAATTTTTATCAGACTTTATAAGATATGAAGATTTATCAAATCTTTTTTATGATGATAAAATAGCAAGTTCTATAGAAATTACAGCAGATAACTTAAATACAATTATTAATTGGGATATTAATAATCATAGTGAAGACTCTTATATATTTTTAAATGGAGATCAAGATTTTCTAAGTCAAATTAAGAATCAAAATAATTTTAGTATAGATGAGTTTAATTCTCTTAAAAAACAAAATAGAACAGAAAGCTCTTTAAATCCTTTCTATGCTTATATTGAGGGCGCTGGAAGAGTGTTAAATAACTCATTACCATTAAGTAATTTAGAATTAAAAATTAAAAAGTATACATTCAAAACTAAACATTCTTTTCCTTCAAAATTTAATACCTTTTTATTGCCTCCTCACGGAGAAAACCTGCTCTCCATTATTGAAAATAACATCGATTTAAAGAAAGAAATTGGAGAAATTTTCAGTCAATATGGATTAGAATTTGTAATTTACAAAAAGGGTAATGTTTTTGAAATTCAAAAAAATCAAGATGGAATAGTTAATAAATATAACTATACGAGTATAGCCGATACTTTTCAAAGATTTATTTTTTATTTAGCAGTAATTGATTCTAATAACAATTCATGTATAGTTTTAGAAGAACCAGAGGTTCATTCTTTTCCGCCATATACTAAAGAATTATCTGATCGGATAATCGATTCTACCGAAAATCAGTTTTTTATCACAACTCATAGTCCTTATTTACTTGAGAACTTGATTTCAAATCTTGATTATAGTGAATTAAATTTAAGTATAGCTTACTATGAGGATTATGAAACGAAATTATACTCATTAACACAAGAAGATTTAAAAAGGGCTTCTGATTTTGGAATTGATTTATTTTATAACCTTGATGAATTTATAAAATAATGAATAATATTCATTTTGTCCCTGAATGTTTTGCAGAGACACAGTTATTTAAAGGATTATTCTCTGAATTAAATTCTGTGATATGGAATCATGCACAAGGTATTTCTAATGTTGCAAAAATTTTAGAAAAGGATGATAATCCGGGGTATATGAACATAGGTATCATTGATGATGATAAGAAAAATGTTCCAAGTTTTTTCGATGATTTTATGCTGATTGAATCTTCAGAAAACTTTACTTTTAAAAAGAAACCTAATTCTAATGATTATATTTTTATTTTAAATCCAGCAATAGAAAAATTCATTTTGAAACAATTAGAATATTGTGGTTTAAACCCATCTAATTTTAGTTTACCAGATGATTTTAAAAGTTTTAAAAAATCCTTAAAAAGGACTTCTATTGTTAATCATAAAGGTTATGAAGAATTAATTTCTTCAATTAATTCAAATCAAAAAGCGAAAGATATTCAGTGGATTAAAGAATTGGTTTATAGACGAATCGATATAATTTTATAGATTATTTTTGCTATTATTAAAAAATCAAATGCAAGAAAAACCCATCCATAGCGAACGTCAAAAATTCTCCAAGGTTTTCACTCATTTTTTTTTAGTGATTCCTGTTGTTATTTCAATCTTATATTTATTTGGATTATCTGGATTGCCTGAAACCGAATTTTTGAAATCTAATGAATTATTGTTGGCTTTAATATTTAGTTTTTTGTTGTGGATTTTGATGAAATCGGTTTATCTGGAAACCAATTTATTTGCAAATCGAATTGAAATTAAATTTTCTCCATTTCATTCTAGTCCACGAATTTTTTATTTTGATAATATAAGCCATATTGAACTTAGAAAATATAATCCGATTCTGGAGTATGGTGGTTGGGGGATTCGTTATAGAACACATAAAAATATAGCTTATAATGTTAAGGGTTCTGAGGGAATTCAATTGTTTTTTAAATCGGGGAAGAAGATTTTAATTGGTACCCAAGAATTGGATATTTGGAAAGAGAAATTAAAGGATTACTTGCGTGAGGGGTAGGAGCGGAAAGCCCGCAGCGTAGCGAGGACTTGCAGCGGATGACCCGACCCGAGTGTAACGAGGGGCACGCCCAAATCTTTATTTTTATCTTTATTGGCATGTCAAAAAAAATTACCTTTGTTTTATGAATCAGTATGAGCTTTTATTGGCAGATGTTTTTAAAAATGGAACCGATAAATCGGATAGAACGGGCACCGGTACGCGTAGTGTTTTTGGAAGGCAAATCCGATTTGATTTGAATGAGGGTTTTCCGTTGGTTACTACTAAAAAGCTGCATTTACGCTCGATTATTCATGAATTATTGTGGTTTTTGAAGGGGGATACAAATATTAAGTATTTGAAAGATAATGGGGTGAGTATTTGGGATGAGTGGGCTGATGAGAAGGGTGATTTGGGTCCGGTTTACGGTTACCAATGGCGTAGCTGGCCTGCTGCAAATGGTGCCCATATTGATCAGATTGCAGATGTTTTAAAAACCTTAAAAACCAACCCTGATTCTCGCCGAATTATTGTAAGTGCATGGAATGTGGGTGATTTGAGCAAAATGGCTTTAATGCCTTGTCATGCCTTGTTTCAGTTTTATGTTGCGGATGGAAAATTAAGTTGCCAATTATATCAAAGAAGTGCTGATTTATTCTTAGGAGTTCCATTTAACATTGCTTCTTATGCCTTGTTAACACTGATGATTGCGCAAGAATGTGGTTTAAAACCGGGTGATTTTGTGCATACTTTTGGAGATGTTCACATTTACAATAATCATTTTGAACAAGTTGAACTTCAGCTTAGTAGAGAGGTAAGGCCTTTTCCGACTATGAAATTAAACCCAGAAAGAAAGAGTATATTTGATTTTGTATTTGAAGATTTTGAATTAGAAAATTATAATCCACACCCTGCCATTAAAGCTCCGGTGGCTGTTTAATCCGCATAATTATGGATATAAATTATATCAGCAGAAGATTGGAACAAATAGGAGTTTCGGCTACTGTTCTCAGTAATTATCATCAAGAGCATAGGGTATATCATACCTTAGAACATATTTTGTATGTTTTAAAGAAGCTTGAAAGTAAAGGTGTTTTGGATGATGATATCCTTTTTTTAGCTGCCGTTTTTCATGATATTGTTTATTTACCATTGAGCGAATCTAACGAAGAAGATTCAGCACATTTTTTTCAATCGCATTATCATGGCAATACAGATTTAAGAGATGAGGTAATTGATATAATTTTAGACACTAAAACGCATAAAGGCCGAACTGAAAAATCCAGATTATTTTGTGAATGTGATCGGGCCATTTTAAATGAACCTTTGGAGGTTTTAATTCAATATGAAAGGCAGATTTTTAAGGAATTTCAGGTATTAGATTGGAAATTATATAAAAAGATTCGTTTAGAGTGGCTAGAGAATAACGCAGAAGGGCAAAATATTGAGGCCTTAAAATCGTATTTAAGAACGTTTAAGCCTCATATTGGTGTTTATGCAGGAAGCTTTAACCCTTTTCATTTAGGACATTTTAATATTTTACAAAAAGCAGAAAATATTTTTGACAAGGTAATAATTGCCTATGGAAAAAATACTATGAAAAACGCCGAGAATTGGGAAAAACCGAAAGGTTTGTGGTATAGGCAGCAAGAAGATTATTCAGGCTTATTAACTGATTTTATTCATAGTTTAGAATATCCGGTAACGGTAATCAGGGGGTTAAGAAATGGGACTGATTTACAGTATGAATTGGATCAGTATCGATATTTAACTGAAATGATGCCAGATATAAAGGTGGTCAGTTTATTCTGTGATCGTGAATTTGCTCATTTAAGCTCAACTTTTATAAGAAGTTTAAAAAATTTTGATAAGGATAAGGATTATTTATTGCCTTGATTTATTAGGTTTAGGGGTTTATTGGTTTAGGGGTTTAGTTGTGAACTTCTGTAATCACGGCTTCGTTCTTTGGGAGTTTGCGCTTCGCTGTTGGGGGCATTTTGCTGCTCAAATCATTCGGCTGTTTCAGTTTGCGCTCCACTTCGTTTCGCTGTTTACTTTAGAAGGTAATTTAACTAAAAAAACCCTCGTTCTTTATTCTCTCCTCTGGGACTTTAGGGACCTTTGAGACTTTTGTAAAGGTTACGGCACAGTTTATTGAACACTCCCGGCCTAAACCTCTAAACTCCTAAACCTCTAAACTTTTCCGTTCTCGTTCTTGTTCGGATTTCTTCAATCGTTCTCGTTCTGATTTCTGCAAAAAGCCGTGTTTTTACTCATTATTTCCCCTATATTTGCAAACAATTTACAATTTGGAATTGTCCAAATAATATTAAGTTTAAACTTTTTTTGGAGAAATGAGTAATATCGATCCCCGCTCATATTTGAGCAATGCTGATGTTAATGTTATCGACGATCTTTACCAGCAATATGCTGCCAACCCTGAATCTGTAGATTTTGGCTGGAAGAAGTTTTTTGAAGGATTTGATTTAGGTGCTGGTAAAGCTGTATCTAATGGATCCACAGCTCCTGTTTCTTCTGATGTATTAAAAGAAATTGGCGTTTTAAACTTAATTAAAGGGTATAGGACTCGCGGACATTTATTCACCAAAACCAATCCGGTTAGGGAAAGAAGAAAATATGAGCCTTCATTAGACATTAAAAATTTCGGTTTAGAAAACTCAGATCTTGAAAAAAGTTTTAATGCGGGGATTGAAATTGGTATTGGTCCAGCGAAACTAAAAGATATTATCGCTCATTTAGAGAAAACCTATTGCCAATCCATAGGTGCTGAATTTGTATATATCCGCGATCCTAAAAAAGTAGAATGGTTGCAGAAGAAAATGGAAAGCTCTCAAAATACTCCTAATTTGAGTATTGAAGAAAAGCGCCAAATTTTTTCTATGTTAAATAAAGCTACCTTATTTGAAAATTTCTTACATACCAAGTTTGTGGGGCAAAAAAGGTTTTCATTAGAAGGTCTTGAAACCATGATTCCGGCTTTAGATTCCGTTATTCAATATGGATCTGAATTGGGAATTGAAGAAGTGGTTATCGGAATGGCTCATAGAGGTAGACTCAATGTTTTAGCTAATATTTTAGGAAAATCCTATTTAGATATTTTTAAAGAATTTGAAGGTAAGGCTTTTGAAGAGGCTTTATTTGAAGGTGATGTAAAATACCATTTAGGTTATTCATCAGAAATTAAAACCAATAAAGGTAAAAATGTTCATGTAAGTTTATGTCCTAATCCTTCGCATCTTGAGGCTGTTAATCCAGTGGTTGCAGGTATGGCCAGAGCTAAGATGGATAAAAAGTATGCAGGAAATTCCAATAAAATTACTCCAATTTTAATTCATGGTGATGCGTCAGTAGCCGGACAAGGTATTGTATATGAAACATTACAAATGTCTGGACTTGAAGCTTACCAAGTAGGAGGTACTGTGCATTTAGTGGCTAATAATCAAATTGGTTTTACAACTAATTATACGGATGCTAGAACATCTACCTATTGCACAGATGTGGCTAAGGTTACCCTATGTCCAGTATTCCATGTAAATGGAGATGATGTTGAGGCTGTTGTATTAGCGGTAAAAATGGCAATTGAATACCGCCAAGAGTTTCATACCGATGTATTTATTGATTTATTAGGTTATAGAAAATATGGCCACAATGAAGGTGATGAGCCTAAATTTACTCAGCCTTTATTATATAAAGCAATTGCAAAACACCCAAATCCAAGAGAGATTTACTCTGAAAAACTTTTAGCACAAGGCAGTATTGAAGCTGATTTAGCTAAAGAAATGGAGAAAAAGTTTAAAGCGGAATTGCAAGAAAAACTAGAAGAAAGTAAATTGGATCAACCTACTCGTGTAACTAATTTTATTAAAAACTATTGGGAAGGTTACCGACATTCAGAATCTAAAGATTTTGTAAAATCCATTGATACTGCTTTTGCAAAAAAAGCTCTTCTTGAGTTAGCTGAAAAAATCACTGACATTCCTGCAGACTTTAAACCAATTAATAAAGTTGCCAAATTATTTGCCGATAGAAAAGCCATGATTAAGAGTAATTCTTATGATTGGGCAATGGGCGAATTATTAGCATATGCTACTTTATTAAGTGAAGGATATTCTGTAAGAATTAGCGGCCAAGATGTAGAACGTGGGACTTTCTCTCATCGTCATGCTATTATTAAACAAGAAGAATCTGAAATAGAATATTCACCATTAAATCAAATAGGTTCTGGCGACTCTAAATTTGAAATTTATAACTCTTTATTATCTGAATATGCTGTTTTAGGTTTTGATTATGGTTATGCTTTAGCAACGCCAAAAACCTTAACCATTTGGGAAGCTCAATTTGGTGATTTTAGTAATGGCGCACAAATAATTATTGATCAATTCATAAGTTCTGCTGAATTTAAATGGAGAACTATGAACGGGTTGGTTATGTTATTGCCGCACGGTTATGAAGGTCAAGGTCCAGAGCATAGTTCTGCTCGATTAGAAAGGTATTTACAACTTTGTGCGAATAATAATATGCAAGTGGTAAATATTACTAGTCCTGCTAATTATTTCCATTTATTCAGACGTCAACTAAAACGCGATTTCCGTTTACCATTAATAGTAATGACTCCAAAGAGTTTATTACGTCATCCAAAATGTGTAAGTCCGATTGAAGAATTTACCAATGGCGGATTTAGAGAGTTAATAGATGATGCAAATGCAGATGCTAAAAAGACCAGAAAGGTATTAATCTGTACTGGAAAAATTTATTACGATTTATTAGAAAGAAAAGAGCAGCTTAATGCTTCAGATGTTGCTATTGTTAGGTTAGAACAAATTTATCCTTATCCAGAAGAGCAAATGCAAGCTTTAAGAAAAAAATATGCTAAAGCCGAATTTTGTTGGGTACAAGAAGAACCTAAAAATATGGGGGCATACTCTTTCTTATTACGTTGGGAAGAGAATTTCAGCTTAAAGTGTATAAGCAGAAAATCAAGTGCTTCACCAGCAACCGGATTTGCAAAAGTGCATGCCAGAGAGCAAGAAGAAATATTAGTTCAAGCATTTGCTTAAATATAACTAAGGTTCGGCCAATAGCCGAACCTTTTTTTATGCGTCTTAGATTTGTATTAATAACGCTTTTAATAGGTTTTTCGCTTTCTAATTTGAAGGCAGGAGATTTCTTTAAAAATATTATTAATCTAAATATCAATTATAATAATGGGCATGATTCTATTCGTAAAAAATTTGTTGAGCTACAAACCGACAAACTAGCCATACGCCCTATGCTGGTTAATAAACTAAGCTCAGTTTTAGTTTATAGCCCTAATCTTAACAAAGGGTTTAGATATAACCCTAACGAAAATATTAATTTAGGCCTTGCGGGATTTTATAAATGGATAGGCTTAGGCTTGAGTTTTAAATTGCCAATTATAAATAATGATGATGCAGAAAAAGGTAAAACTACCCAATTGGATATACAAGCCAATTTATTTGCATTAAAATACGGCACTGATTTTTGGGCCAATTATTACAAAGGATTTTATTTGTCAGAATTTGGGCAAGGATTAAATGATGATCCTAATAAAACCCGATATATACGCCCCGACATTAGAATGATGAATATTGGCGCTAATAGTTATTATGTTTTTAATTATAAAAAATACGCCAATAGAGCACCTTATATTAACATGGAAATTCAGAAAAAAAGTGCTGCTAGTTTTTTATTAATGGGCACTTTATCATTTTTTAAGGTATCGGGCGATAGTTCAATAATTCCAGGCTTTTTATATCCAGAGTTTAATAATGTTCGCCCTTTTAATTCTGCGGCTCATTACCAAATAGGAGTTAGTCCGGGTTTTGGTGGAACATTAGCCAAAAATGGTTTCTATGCCAATATGATGATTTTTGGAGGGCCGATGTTGCAGGTTCAAGATCGTTATTGGAGTGATGGAGAGCAATTGGTAGATTTAGGATTTGGTTTAAGAGTTCAAAACAGATTTGCATTAGGTTATACCAATGCTAAATATTTTTTCGCCCTAACTTGGTTTGCAGAGGTTTTTCATACTCCTAATCCTGAATATCAAATTCAGGGAATAATGAATACAGTTCGTTTATTTGGCGGGTTTAGATTATAAAATTAATCACTTATGGCCGAGGTTTGGGGTTTAGGATAAACCTTAACATCATAGTCTACATTATATGAGCATCCTGAAATTGGCCTTAATGCCTCTACTGATATTTGATGGTTGCCAATAGAATTCCAAATAATATTAGCTGAGTTTCCATTTGCAGTAATATTGCCACCTGTAGCCAAATTCCATGCATAGTTAGCCTGAATAGAGCTGCTTACTTGATAGGTTTGATTTGGTTCATTTAAACAAACCGGATTATCTCCACTAAGAGTAAAAACCGGAGTGCTATCTACCCAAACTTGGAATTCATAAGTAGAATCACAACCTGTTGCGCTATCAGTTACAATTAATTCTAAATTATGTAAACCCGGATTTAACCAATTAATGCTAACCGAGTCATTGCCTTGGCTGCTTAAAATACTAGCAGAATCTACATTCCAAGCATAATAAATTCCTTGTTGTGCTTGCGCGATGTAGTTTAGGGTATTACCTGAGCAAACCGTATCTAAACCTGTAAAAATTGGATTGGGTTTAGATTTTAAATTGATGTTAAGCGTATCATTAGCTGAGCATCCATCTATATTAGTTTCGGTAAAAATAATTTGTGCGGTAGAATTGTTTAACCAAAATATTTGGAATAAGGTATCATTTATTGAACTTAATGCGGATCCTGAGCTGTGATTCCAGGTAAATGAAGAACCACTTCGAGTATTACTAGCAATATAAGTTTCGGTATTATAATTACAGGTAAAGGTAGCACCAGAAATTTGTGGAGTTGGGTTAGCAATAATACTGATAGGCACTGATATAATGGCCCAATCTATTAAAGGCTTACCCGAACAGTTTCCGTCCATGATGCTAGATAATACCCCATTTCCGGAACCGCTCCAGTTTAGTCTATATCCCGCAAGGGCTTGATAAGACCAAACTGCTGAGTCGTTAACCATTACAACAGCTTTGCCTGATGCAGAATCATAACAAAAAGTAAAATATCTGAAATTATCATCATTGGGTATAGTATATCCAGTATTGATCGGACCTACACTCATGGTTTGGTTATTCGGGTTTATTAAACTCAATTGGATACGCAGTGAGCCACCTCTAAGGAAAAACTTGTTATTACCTCTAGTAAAAAAATCAGCATCATTTTCATCTCTCTGGAAAGAAAATGACATACACATTTTACCTCTATCTAAACTTGCAGAAGGAATATTTAAATCAGCTCCTTTGGTTGATCCACAATTATTAGTAATTAAGTAAGATTCTCCATTACTATAGGCGTCTGCATCAACAGAAGCCGCATCAGGACCAATGGTAGCTTTTCCTATTGGATTAAAATTAAAATCGTATTGAGCTATGGGGTTTATTGAACCAATTCCATAACAATTTTTATTATCAGTTTCGGTAACATAAATAAAACCCGGACCAGCAGTTCCCCAATTTACGGTAATGTTTGAAGTTCCTTGTCCAGACGCAATACTTCCACCGATAACTTTCCAATCATAGCTAGAACCTATATGATTATCCGTTTGGTAAGCTATAGATGTTGCGTTTGCACAAATGGCCATATCGCCAGAAATACTGGGGTGTGGAGCATCATTTATTGTTATTACCATAGAATCAGTTTCACCACTGCAATTATTATTATTTAAGGCACTTAAAAATAATTTTACATTTCCAGAACTGATTTCAGATTGAGAAGGGACATAAGAATTAAGCATTTGTGAAGAGTCTTTAAGCCACCTGCCAGACCCACCATACCAATAGGCACCAGTTGTATTGGTGAAGGTTCCACTTAATTCTACTCTATTTTTTGAGGTACAAATACTGGTATCATTATTAGCGGTAGCAAAAATTCTAGGGTTTTGAGTTACCACAAATGTGTCATAATCAATAACACATGCTAAACTGTCAATTATTCTGACCCAATGGGTTCCGGCGCTCAAACTAGTGCTTGAACTAGTAGAACCATTACTCCAAAGGTAACGGTAGGGAGGCAAGCCTCCACTACCTTGAGCGGATACTGTCACAGCAGACGCTCCAAAACATACCTTTGGTAAAGCAGGACTAATAAGGATTGTTGGGTTAGAGTAAAAATAGACTCTAACAGTATCTCTATAGGTATTGGTATCGCAAGTGGTATTTGCGTTTTTACCAGAAATTTCGAAATCAGCAAAAGATGGGGCATTAGAAGGTGCCGTAATATAGGTTGAATCGCAACCTGTGGAACAGCTTAAATAAGAATTATAACTTGAATTTAATGCACGCCATGAAATAGTACTTTCTTGAAAGCCCATTCCGTATAATAATTGTTGGCAGTTGAAACTAAGATTGGCGTATGGATCTGGAATATGGGGTTTTGCGTAAGTTGTAATGGTAAAACCAAATCCATTTCCGCCTGGTTTACAAACGGTAACTTGGTGCGGACCTATACCATTTACACAAAAAATATCTCCAACGGGTATGGGAGTACCGCAAGATACTTGGTATTCTGTTGTTCCAGTTCCGCCGGTAACATTTACAGAAAATCCTTGCGACATGGGATCTAACATAATAGTAAACCAGATACAAGTTTCATTGCTTTTTGCTGAACAGCATTGGTTATTTCTATTAACATTACCCGAGTTCCAAACCGTATCTGGATTGCCTGTAAAATCTAGGTTATAATGAGGCACTGCCGGATTGCAATTTTGAGCAAATAATGTATTTGTTGAAAACAAAAACAGGGCACATATCAGTAGCAAAGAGTTTATTCGCCCCAATAAATTTAAATGCCTTTTTATATGTGCTCCTGTTAATATCATTTTAATATAGTCAAGGTAGATTCAAAGGTATAAGCTTTGCCATCTAATCCTATTGCTTTTATGTAAACAACGTAAACGCCTTCTGGGATTGGATAACCATCATTTTGTTTTGCGTTCCACTCATCTCCAATATTTTGCGATTCAAATACTTTATTTCCCCAACGTGAGTATATAGAGTATGAACCGTAAGCTATACCTGAATAACTGATTTTAAAATTGTCATTTAAACGGTCTCCATTAGAGGTGATAGCAGTTGGTATAAATACTTTGGCATCATTAATAACTTTTACTATGGCAGAAGCACTATCAAAACAACCTGCTTTATTGAATGCTTCTACTTTAACATTATAATCACCTGGTTTGTTAAAGGTATATTGAGGATTAATGTCAGAACTAAAATATTCATCATTAATATACCAGCTAGCAAGGAGTAAATTATCATTACTAAATGGTGTAAAAGTAACTTCTTCTTCAATTTTTGGAGATTCAGGATAATTTGAAAATGAAAACACTTCAAATTCTCTAACATCTATATTGTGTAAAGCTGAATCAATACCACACATATTATCAAATGCATAAAGCATAAATGAAGAATCATAATCAATAGCTACATTAAGTTCTGGTTCTGTTGATCCTGTGTTCCACATAATATTTGGTCCGCCTAATGCTTTTAAAGATACTTGTTCGCCTTTACAAACAATTTGTGGTCCGGCTATTCTGGCGTTTGGTAATGGTTTCACCCAAACATAGGTGATAATTGAATCTCCGAAACAGCCTTTATTATTTTGTTCTATAACGATTATTTTTTTTAAACCTGGTGTAAATCCCCAGTCAACTGAAATATTGGAAGAGTTGTTAGAGTTGATAAAATTACCCCCTTCTACATTCCAAAAATATTTGGAACCAGGGGTACTTAAAACCCTGTACTCTTCCCCCCTGGCTCCCGCACACACTGTATCTACTACGCTTATTTGAGCAAATACTGGGCTTGTGAGAACCAGCAGGAGGAAGCCTAATAATATATTTAGGTGCTTCCTCATACCGGTAATGGTTAATTAAACTAAGGGGTTTTTTAAGGGGTTTAAGGGTTAGTTTAGTATTAAATTAATTCAACCAAGAATAAGCTTCTTATTAATGGAAGATTTGTGAGGTCGTAGGTTTTGGATTAACAGTAATTGCTGCTGAGCCTGATCCACTTGCAGAACAACCAAATTGGTCGGTTACTGTAATTAAGGTATAAGTAGTGGTTGCAGCTGGGGTTAATAATCCAGTACTGAAATTGTAAGTACTTGAACTATGGTTGCTGATTTGAGTGGTGTTTGATCCGTCTGAATAAGAGAATGTCCAAGGTCCATTACCTGATAAAGCTACTGAAATACCTGTTGAATCATTGTAACAGATTTCTGAAGTACCAGAAATTACAGCTGATGGTTTTGGTAATCTAACAATGGCTAAGGCAACTTGATCGCCGATACAACCATTAGAATCGGTTTCAACCACATATATGGTATCAACACCAGCGGTTGAATCAAAATCGATGGTAATACTTGCTGTATTTCCACCAGATGCTTTAGTTCCGCCATTGATGGTCCAATTGTAAGTAGAACCTGCTGTTGCGGTAACATAATAATTTTTACCAGTGGTACCTACACAAACAGAATCAACAGCCTGAGCTTTAACATTAATAAAGAAGAACATGTAAATGATTGCTAAAAGGGCAATCGCTTTGAAATATTTTTTCATCGTATTTAGGGGTTAGTTTCAATAACAAATCTATATACGCAAGATTTTTTTTTATGGATTTAAACCTATTTTGCAAAACAGATGTAAGAAAAAATATATTTTTTGTCGAAAGTACATTTTTTCATTTACTATAATTAAAGGATTTTATTTTTTAGTAGCGAAAAATATACATTAATTTAATGTAAGAAATTTTTATATATTTTTTATTTTTGAAAATAAATATGTCTATTTTTAATAATAAATTTGATTGAACCCCTAAATTCTAACATTAAAATTACATGAATGCTATAAATGAATTAGTTCAGGGATTAAATGATTCTGAATTTCAAGAACTTATAAATATTGTTGGTCCGCCCCATTCTAAATTCCAAAAATTGCTTCAACTTTCTGTTGATCCTCAAATTAAAGAATCTAGAATCCCTAATTTATTAGGCATTAATCAAGGTTCTTATTATACCTTAAAATCGAGATTAATTAAAAAAATCACTATTCATTTATCTACCCAACTTAAAAATCCGGAAGCAATTATTAAAGAAGAAGCTGCCCGTATTACTTCTTTAGTATTTAAAAACAATAAAGAAGCTTCGGTTAGAATGTTAAAAGATTTAGAAAAAAAGCTGCTGAATTATGATTTATCCAACGAATTAGCTCTGGTTTATAAAAATTTAAGTCGATTAAACAGATATAATCCAGAGTATAACTTATACGAATCTTTATATAATAGACACGTAGCTTTTTCGCTTGCCGTGCAAAGGGCAGAAGATCATTTTTTGGATTTTATTTTCAATTATGGTCAGTATAAATTAAGTGGTGAATCTAAGTACTTAAAACTAATGGATGCGGGTGTTTCAGATTTAGAAAGTACCCTAAATTTATATGAATCGGATCGTATTTATATTTTGTATCACCAGGTTAATATTTACAGAAACTGCATTAAACTTCCCATTGATTTATTACGAAAGCATGAAATGGAGGTGGAAGAGGTTTCGGATAAAATCCGGAGAATTATTTTAGGCCATCCACTCGATAATTTTTACCAAGCCTATAAATTTATTCCTGATTTTATTTTGTTTGAATACTATAGTAATATCGATAATGAAGTTAGAGCGGAATATTATTTGAATAGAATTTTACCGATTTTAAGAGAATCTTCTAAACTTACCTGGTGGCCTTTTCATATCAGTAGATTTATTGCCGGGGTAATTCGATTATATCAAATTAACTCCAAAACAGATTTTTTAACTCGAGTAATTTATCATTTAGAGCGTGATTACAGATTAAACCCCGAAGAAACGTATCATTTTTTAGTTTTTGAGCGTTTTAAGGCCATGGTTTCTTTTTATACTAAAGATTACCACCAAGCCGCTTCTACTATTTCTAAAATTAGAAATACCTTAAATTTAAGAGATTTTCAAAAAGCTGATTTGGAAATGAAATTTTTACAGATTTTATTTTTTTCCCTTGCGGGAGATTTTGACTTTGCCCATTCTTTATTGATTTCGGTTAGGCGACAAGTTAGTGCTCTCCATAATTTTTATCCATCAGCCAAAAGTTTTATTAAATTTTTACAAACAGTAATTAAAGATGCGGAAGAAAATGACTTTAATCGGTCAGCGGCCTCTTGGAATGAATTTTATTCAAAAAATAATAAAATAGACGATAAGTTATTACCTTATTTGGTTTTTTCTCCTTCTGATATTAAAGTAAGGAAATAGGCTAAATTTGTTTCAATCCAATTAAATGATTAATCACTTTTTCATTTAATGGTTTATTTACAAATTCAGATAAACCATACTCTTCTGAAAGTCTTTTAGGTAAATCTGGATTTATGGCGGAAGTAATTGGAATAATAAGTGGATTATAATTAGAAATAGGCTGATTTTTTAGTTGTTCAAATTCTCTCAAAAATCCAAACCCATCCATTATAGGCATATAAATATCCAAGAAAATAATATCAGGTAATAATTCAGGCTCATCTAAATTTAATTCAATAAATTTAATTGCCGCTTGCGCTGAATTTTTAAGAGTAATTTTATTAGAAAAATTAAGAGCCATTAAAATTCTTTCATTGATGATATTATCAATTTCATTATCATCAATTAGCAAAACATGATTGTATTTTTTACTTTGAAATTCTACTTTTTTTAGGCTCATTATTTTGCCAGCACCCATTGTTGAGCTTGCAAAATAAACAAATTAATATTTTTTCCAATATTTTTTAAAATGTGATGCTTAAGTTCTAGTCTTTATTTAAGGCAATTTTTTCCAAACTCTTACCACATCTGAACACACAAAATAACCAATGGCACCATTGGAAATATTTGTAGGTGGATTTGCTGGTGGAGTTTGAAATGGTCCGGGAGCAGCTGATCTTAAAACAAATAAGGCATTTAAATAATCATAAACATTTCGGTCTACACTTCTAAAAATTAACATTACACTGTCACCGCTTACTGGTCTAAAAAAGGGTAATTCAAAAGGAACGCTTTGGCCAGTGGTAATATTTACATTATCAAAAGTAATTTCTTGCTCATTTATGGTATCATTTTTCCCAAATTGAAACCAAGTATATTTAGGTTGTGATCTATTATCAATAGAAAAATAGGTAATTGCATAACCTTCTTCAATAAAACCATCGGCTGCTCTAAATTCACTTCTTAAATCAGGATCTACCGTGAACATAGAATCTAATCTTGAGGTCGATTTATAAGTAACTCCATCAACAATGATGCTTAACTCATAATTTTTGCCAGAATTTCCTTTAAATCCAGCGGGTGCCCTATACAATCCTTTGTCAACATGGGTAAAAACAATTGGATTGGGATTGGCCTCTTCTAAAACTTGAACGCTCGCATTAGTAATATTTTCAATAGCATTCTGATTTAAAAAAGGCGCTGAAAAAGATAATTTTACATATGAACTATCAATTTCTGTGCATACGTAGGCTTCAACCGTTACTTTTTTACCTTCTTCTGTTAAATCTAATTCAATTTTTTCTTGGCATGAAACCAAAAATCCCGCAAGGAAAATATATAAAATATGTTTAATGCTCATAGGTTTAGAATTTAAAATTGTATGTAACTGATGGAACTAATCGGAATAAATAGGTTTTGATAATTTCGTTCTGACCCGTGTCTGGATTTTGTTGGAAACTTAAACTATACACGTTCTTCTGCCCATAAATATTGTAAATGGAAATTACCCAATTGGATTCATTTTTATAGGTTTTTCCTTCTACTTTTTTACGGTTAATGGTTAAAGATAAATCGGCTCTATGATAGGCCGGAATTCTTACTTCATTTCTTGCGCTATACAATGGAAGGGTATTCCCATTTAATGTGTAAGTGCCCACAGGAGCTGTAACTGCTTCGCCTGTTGCGTAAATAAAATTTCCCGCAAGGGTAAATCTCTCATTAAAATCATGGGTAACAACTAAAGTTAAATAATGGGTTCTATCAAATCTAAATGAATACCAATCTCCATTATTTATATTATCAGCTCTTCTTTCTGATTTTGCTAAGGTATAAGCTAACCAACCTGTTGTTTTTCCTTTAGGTTTTTTAATTAAAAATTCAGATCCATAAGCTCTGCCTCTGCCTAATACTAACTGAGATTCTATGGCCTCGTTAAATCCGATATCAGCATTATCAATTAATTCAGGTGTATTATACATACTCTTATAATATACCTCAACACTCGCTTCTATTTGGTTTTCAAAAAAGTTTCTGAAATATCCTAATGCTACTTGATCAGCATATTGGGGTTTTATGTAGTTATCAACCGGAATCCAAAATTCTTGCCCAATACTAGCAGTGGTGTTTTGTATCAAATTCATATATTGATACATTCTGTTATAAGAACCTTTGAGTGAACTGCTTGAATTAATTTGGTAAGCGGTACCTAGGCGAGGTTCAATACCATAATAGGTATTAAAAATTTCGTTTGCTCTGTAGTTATTAAATCCTAATTGTGCATTGGGTCTTATAGCTCCATTTACTATACTATTGGGTGTATTATTTTCATAAATTATACTTCTACCTCCAATATTTGAAAACTGTGAAATTCTTAAACCATACTCAACGTTTAAACGCGCGTTTACATCAATTTTATGACTTATATATGCATAATTATCTAAGGCTTTTTTTCTTGGTAAAGCGGCCTCTGTAATTAAGGATTCTGAAGTAATCGGAACTCTTTTTCCAGGTTCAAAAATATGATAGGTGCCTGATGCTCCAAATTTCAAGCTCGATTTAGGGCTGATGTAATAATTAAAATCGGCCTTTAACACATAATCATCTATATAATTTAAGCGTCTAAAGTTTAGGTTTCTTGCTATGTCTAAATCAAAATTATAATTGTATCGTGAGTAGATAGCTGACACATTCATAAATAATTTATCAGTAAAAATATGGTTCCATCTTAAGGTGGTGGTGGTATTTCCCCAGCCTAAACCAATTAAACCAGCCACGCCCAATTTATCTCTACCATTATAGGCACTTAAATAAATTCGATCTTTTTCACCAATTTTATAATTTATTTTAGCGTTTATATCAAAGAAATAGGCACTTACGTCGCGCGTTTGTTCACTTAATGGAAAAAATAGATCGAAATAACTTCTCCTACCCGATATCATAAAACTTCCCACATCTTTACTTTTGCTTAGTGGACCTTCCACAGTAACTCGAGATGATAATACGCCAATTCCTCCACTAACCCCTAATTTTTTAGAATTACCCTCTTTCATTCTAACATCCATTACCGACGATAATCTTCCGCCATAATTTGCCGGAACACCCCCTTTTAAGAGTTCAAAATCTTTAATAGCATCACCATTAAAAACGGAGAAAAACCCAACTACGTGCGAAGGATTATAAACCACAGCCTCGTCTAATAAAACTAAGTTTTGGTCAATATTTCCTCCTCTTACTACTAATAAAGTATTTCCATCACCAGCGGCTTGTATACCGGGTAATAATTGCACGGCCTTTATAACATCTACTTCTCCTAATAAAATGGGGATCTTTTTTATTTGTTTAATTTCTATAGAAGCAGAACTCATTTTATTTTCTTTAATGTTTTTATCTGCTTTTTCGCCACTTACCACTACCTCACCAAGGGTTTCTGTTTCTTCGGCTAATTCAAAATTTAACTTTTGATTTTGGTTTAAATTTAATTTTTGCTCAACCGTAGCATAACCAACATAACTTACCTGTAAGGTATAATTTCCCTTATCGGCTGTTAATGAATAAAAGCCATAGGCATTGGTAATTACGCCTAATTTAAGTTCTTTAATATAAACAGTAGCTCCAATTAATGCTTCTCCGTTTTTTGCGTCGCTTATAGTACCACTGATGGTAAATTTATTTTGAGCTTGCGCGATGAAAGAAGAAAAAATAAAAATGAGACTTAATAAATTTTTGAAGGCGGACATATACTTTATTTGCCGCAAAATTGAAGATTTAATATGACATTAAAAGGTTATTTAATTAATACTCTATAAATAACCCTATTGCTTCGATAAACGGATTTTAACGAATTAAGGTAAAGGTGCCTTTGTATTGTTTTACATTACCATCTAAATCTACCACATTAAATAAATAGAGGTAGGTATCCATTTGGCAAGGTTCACCCAAATAGGTTCCGTCCCAGCCTTGATTGGGTGTTTTAGTTTCAAAAACTTGAATTCCCCAACGATTAAAAATTTTCATTTCATATCTTTGGAAATAAGCAGTACTTACAGGTCCAAAGCTCTCGTTTAATGTCCCGCCATTTGGGGTAAATGCATTAGGAATAAAGAATATAAAGCCTGGATATACAAATACTTTCTTTTCAATAGTATCATAGCAACCTTCTGCGTTTTGAACAATTAAATTAATCGGATAATTTCCGGTATCAGAAAAGTCGATTTCCGGATTCGGATCATTAGAATATTTACCATTGCCAAAATCCCACGACCAGCTGATTGGATCTTTAGATTTATCCGTAAATTTCATGGTGGTCATACGTGTATTATAATCCATACGCTCTGATTCAAAATCAGCTATAGGAATTTGTTTAACCACGGCAATATCTGGTTTTATGGAAGTACTCGGACAATTTTTGTCTGAGACTACTGTTAGTTTCACTGTAAATTCGCCATACTTGCCGTAATGGTGCATCGGATTTGGAACATTTGATTTTTTGTTATCTCCAAATTCCCAATTCCAATCAATGATTTTACCAGTTTCAATATAAGTTCTATCGTTAAAACTGCTGGCTTGTTTTAAACATACTTCATTTACGGTAAAATCGGCACGTGGATTCGGATTAACCCTTACTCCAAAATAAGCAGAATCACTACAACCTTCATTACTAGTAACTTTTAGTTTTATTGTAAAGGTATCAGGCCTATTATATTTTTTGAGTGGGGGTGCAATTCCAGTAGCTTGACTTCCATCACCAAATTCCCAATAATAATCTTTTACCCAACCGCTTGGAATTGTGGTTAAATTGGCATTGAACCCAAATTCATTCCCTTCAAAACATTGTTCAGGATTATTAGTATTTACGTTTATGGATGCAGTTTCATAAAACCCAGCATTCATAAAAGCAGTATCGTAACAATTTTGATCTGATGCAGTAACTAAACGAATTAAATGAGGTCTTTTTATAGCAAAGGATTTTTGAAATGGACCGGGCCCAGAAAGTAAAGCAGAGTCATCATCAAAATCCCAATTATAAGCAATGATGCTACCATCAGCAATTTTGGATTTGAAGGCATCAAACTGAAATAAATGAGGGCCAAAACATTGCTGCGAATCGTTTACAGAAATTTCATTAGTAGGGGATGGCCGAACATTAACAGAATTGAACAAAGTATCGGCACATCCTGCGTCAGAAACTGCGTAAAATTTAATTGAATAAGGTCCAAATTCTTGGAACTGATGAGAAATATTTAAACCATTTTTGATATTTCCATCACCCAAATCCCAAAAGGTTTGACTAATAGAACCTCTTGATACATTTGCTAATCCTGCAAAGGCAAAATTATTTTCATTAAAACATTGATTAGGATTATTAACTTGATATTGTAAAGTTGGAGTAGGATTTACTTTTACAAGCTTTTTTATAGTATCTGGGCAGCCTCTATCAGAAACAACTCTAAAACTAACCAAGAATGAATCTGGGTAATTATATCTTTTAGAGCTGGTAATTCCATTTGCCGTAGAGGTATCGCCATAATCCCATGAAAATCCGGAATTATTTCCTTCTGGAATGGAGGTTGAGGCTGCATTAAAAGTAAAAAAGTTTTCTCTAAAACATTGCTCATCTTTATCAATAATAAAGTTAGCATTAGGGCTAGCTAAAACTTCAACTTGTTTTATTATGCTATCTGAACATCCCGCAAGGGTAGAAGTATATAATTTTACCTGATAAACACCATGAGATGAATAGGAATAGTTATTGGTATCAAGCCATAGATCTTGCTTTATAGAGGCATTTCCATAATGCCAAATAACGGTATCTATTATACCCGAATTTATTTTTGAAGTGTCTGTAAATAAGAACTCATTTTCATTAAAACATTGAATGTTTTGATTAATAGTAAAGCCCGGTTTTGGACTTGGTTTGATAATTACTAATCTGGAAACGCTATCCTTACAGCCCTCTGGTGTAGAGCTAATTAATCTTAAATCATAATTTCCACTTGTTGGGTAACTATAATTAAATTGAGCCGTATCTACCCTTGTTTCTCCGTTTCCGAATTTCCAAAGTGTAGTAGCTGTTGTTCCGCCAATTAAAACGGAGGTATCATCTAAAGTAATATTATTACCAGTTTCGCAAATTAGAGTATCCGATATTGTAAAACCAGCAAAAGGCTCAATTACCCTTACGGGGATGGTCATCGAGTCTGAACAACCAACGCTGCTTAAAACCTTTAATTTTACATTATATAATCCGCCTTTGGCAAAAGTTTTATTAACTATGGTATCAGTGCTTTTGGTGCCATCATCAAAATCAAATTCAATTCCGGATATAATTCCATTACCGGGTCTTAAATAACTGGTGTCTTCAAAACGAAATGATTGACCGTTAAAACATTGATCGGTATTATTTACAGAAAAACCAGCTACAGGATCAAAAAGGGTAAGGGCAAATCTTCTAAACTCAGAAATACATCCATTAGCTGATGTAACTCTTAAAACCACTTGATAGGTTCTTCTTTGATTAAAAGTATGAATAGCATTTGTAGCAGTATCACTAGTTCCATCACCAAAATCCCAAAAACTTTTAAAAGGAAAATCGGAAAAAGTTTCGTTTTGAAATTCATATTTATTACTTCCTAAGCATTGAATGGTAGGGGCAACACTAAATCTTGATTTAATACTGTCAAATAAAACTTTGATGGTATCCGTTACTGAGCAGCAACCTCTACCAACAATAACACTATAAACTCCAGGTGAGGTAATATTGGTTGATGCTGTGGCATCTCCCGTACTCCAAGCATAAGTTTCAGTTAAAGGGTGAAATGCATCAATTACAATATTACCATTACATGCACCCGTATCACCGTCACCTAAATTTACGATAGGTGCAGGTTCAATTTTTATAATTTCTGTTACAACTTTTAAAGGAGCTCCGTTTAAGTAATAGGTAGCGGTTAATGGAACACATTCAGCCACTTTAAATTTGAGGATAATCGTATCATCATCTAAATCTGCTGGTACTTCAAAATCAGCCTTAGAATTATCTACAGTCCATTTAATACTATCATAATCTACTCTGTATTCTAATTTATTATCTAAACCTATTTGAATAGGGGCAGATTGACAAACACCATTTATTTTAAATTCTCTTGGTAATAATTGATAGGAGGGAATATTCGGCAGTCCATTCCATGGATTTCTTCCTAATAAAACAAAATCAGAAATATATTCTAAACTGGCAGAATCTCTGTCAGGGTATCTCATATAGGATGCACGGGTATTTACCCCACCTGAACCGTCTTCTGTAATAACTAGCATATAACCTTGTTTTGTAAGGGTTATTCCTTTTACAGGTCTTCCATCAACAAGAGTTTTTGAATTTATTATTTGTAATTGATTTTCATGTTCTAAATTAAAGTAATACAGCCCAATTGCCGGTACTTCTGATTGAACATATAAGGCATTTCCACTTTGTGAAAATTCCATCCAGGTTCCGTTACCTAAGTTTGCAAAACTTAAATCAGCAAAATCAGTTAACCTGCCTGTTCTATTATCAAAATCATAAAGACGTAATGGGGTTCTTAATGCTATTCTTTTACCATCTGGACTAGCTTCTAAAGTACCAGAGGCTCCCATCGGACCAGTACTGATAACTGGGTTAGGGTCAATACCACGCAAACTTATTTCATAAGCTCTAAAAAATGGATCGATAGGACCTTTGGTTACTAGCCAATATTTGCCGTCATCATTGTGTTTTACCAAAGTCATGAGTGTTGAACTATCATCCAACATTTCATCTTTAGTAAAAACAAGGGGTCCGCCAGTTACTGGGGTAAAAATGCGATTAAATCTAATTTTTCCATTTTGGGAAGCAGTAAATAAGAAAACAAATGCGGAACTATCCACCATATTTGGATGTTGAAGAAATATGGTTCCATTGGGATGGTTTTGAGAGCCTTGTAGCCCTGTACCATTTGCTAAAGGCGCACCATTAGCGCCAAAAACAAGTTCGCCATTAGTATAAAATCTTAACTCTCCGCAATTATCGTTAAAGTGGGTTCCACCAGTTAAAATAGTTTGAGAAAGATTGGTGGTTCTAGGAATTGGTGGATTGCAATTTAAATTTAGAAGTATTCTATCTCCAAAATACCACGTATTATTTTCATACTGCCCAAAAACAGAAGATACAGCCAAGTTGGCCATCAGGCTTAATATGATTATTAATCGGGTCATAAGTCTTCTAAACACATGGGTTATGGCCTAGAATGGAGATAAAATTTATTCTATACGCAGTTGTTCTTTTACAAATATAAGATACTAGTTATCAATTAAACGTTGCCTTTGTCTAAAAATTACTAGTTATTGACAATTTCATTAATGTTGGAGTGGCTAAACTGATAACGATATAATTTTTCATAATATCCATTCAGTTTTAATAGGTCGTTATGTTTACCTTTTTCAACAATCTCTCCTTTATCTAAAACTATTATTTCGTCAGCATCTTGAATCGTAGATAATCTATGAGCAATTACGATGGAAGTTCTCCCTTTCATTAAAACTTTTATTGCGTTTTGGATCATTTCCTCAGTCTCTGAATCTACTGATGATGTAGCCTCATCTAATATTAGGATTTTTGGATCAAAGGCTAATGCTCTAACAAAAGAAATCATTTGTCTCTGACCTACGGATAAGGATGCTCCACGCTCCATTACTTTATAATCATATTTTCCCGCAAGGTTTTGAATGAATTTGTCGGCTCCAATTAATTTGGAAGCCTCCTCAATTTTTTCGGGACTAATAGAATCGCTAAAAATATTTACATTTTCTTTTATACTTCCAGAAAATAAAAATACATCCTGCAAAACAGCAGCGGTTTTAGATCTTAAATAATCTAAATCATATTCTCTAATATCTTTATCATCAACCTTTATACTGCCCTCAGATATTTCGTAAAAACGACTAATTAAATTAATTATAGAAGATTTACCAGCTCCAGTCGCACCCACTAGAGCCAGGGTTTTACCTGCTTCTAAGTTAAAACTTAAATTTTTTAGTACCCATTCTTGGTCATTATAGGCAAACCAAACTTTATCAAACTCAATTTTGCCTTTAAATTCTTCTTTTTCAGGAATATAAGTCCCGGTTTTTTCTAAGTTTTCTTTATCATCTAATAAGGCAAATAATCTCTCGCTAGCAACCATTCCCATTTGAAGGGTATTAAAACGATCGGCAATTTGTCTAATTGGCCTAAAGAACATGTTTATGAATAAAATAAACATTATAATTACCCCAAAACTGGTTTCGTAATTTATTACACCTTTTACACCCCACCATACTAGAATACCTGTTGACATTGCCGTAATAATATCTACAACGGGTATAAAAATCGCATAATATAAAACTGATTTTATGTTAGCATCTCTATGTTCTTTATTAATTGCCTTAAATCTTTTTAATTCTTCTTCTTCTCTATTAAAAATTTGCACAATTTGCATTCCAGTTACATGCTCCTGAACAAAGGCATTTAACTTTTGAACATATTTTCTAACCTCTTGAAATGATTGTTTAACCTTTTCTTTGAAAATATAAGAAGAGATTAATAGAATGGGTAAAACGGATAAACTGGCTAAACTTAATTTCCAATCGGTATAAAACATGACCGCTACAATCACCAATACTTGCAAAAAATCACCTACAATATTGATTACACCTTGCGAGAAAACATCTGCTAAAGTTTCGGTATCGGTTACGGTTCGTGTAGTTAAGGTTCCTACTTGGGTTTTATCGATATATTTTAATCTTAATCTACTGATATGTTTAAATACCTTATTTCTTAAATCTTCAATTACATTTTGCCCTAACCAACTGGTTATATAACTCTGCAAAAACATAATTAGGGTATGAAAAAGGAGGAGGGCAATCATAATTACCGTCATCCAAATCAAACCATTATAATCGCCTTTAGCAACATGATTATCTAACGTTTCTTGGATTAATAATGGCCTTACAGGACCTAAAACAGCGTTAACTACCGTTAAAATAAGAGCCCACCACATTACTTTTTTATGTGGGGCAGCTAGTTTAAAAATTCTCTTTATCAGTTTATAATCCAGTGCGTTTCCGCTTACTGCTTTTTTGTCAGCCATTTTTTATTCTACCAATTTAAAAAAATGTTCAGGGTATTTTACCTGAACTAAATATAATGCGTAAGCTTCTACAGATCGACCAGCTTTACTGCGATTGTTTGATTCAATTATGTTTTTAAAATCTTGGATATTTATACGGCGCATCCCTACGTCGAGTAATGTCCCAACAATAGCTCTTACCATGTTTCTCAAAAATCGGTCCGCTTCTATTTCAAAAATTAAAACTCCATTTTTTTCATACCAATAGGCCTTTTTTACCTCACAACGAAATGTTTTTACATCCGTATTTACTTTACTAAAGCACTCAAAATGGTTATAATTTTTTAGGAGTTCAGCGGCACTATTCATCGCCTCCAAATCTAAATTACCATAACGGTACAAGGCTTTTTTATTTAAAAAGGGATTTTTAGTTTGGGTAATCCAATATTGATAAGTTCTTGAAACGGCATCAAATCGGGCATTAAAATTATCATCTACTTCTAAAACCTGATGGATAGCAATTTCATCAGATAACATTTGATTGAGCTTTTTTATATTTCCAGTTTTCCAAGGGTTTGAGTGCTCAAATTCGGCATAATATTCTAAAGCATGCACTCCAGCATCCGTTCTGCCACAACCTAAGGTTTCAATATTTTCACCTAAAAGCAAGGATAATTTTTCTTCAATTTCTTGTTGAACTGAACGAGCGTTCAGCTGTTTTTGCCAGCCGTGGTAAGGACTTCCATCATAACTCAATTTCAAAACTTTTTTCATGAGGTATGATCAGATACAATAAGCCAATTTGATTTTATTTTTTTCATCCAAAGGGTGAAGTGTCCGCCATTTTCTTTGTTATCAGGATATTTAAGTGTCCATTTACCTGTTATTAAAGCATCCGTTTTACTAATCATATCTAAATGAATAATATCAAACTCTAAAGTGCCCATGGCCTCTTTATTCGGATATGATTTCTTGTAATTTTCTAAAACCTTTTGATGACCATAATTTATTCCCTTGCGGGATATGAACCTTAAGGTATCAGAATTTAAGTAAGCGCTCATAAAGGCTTCTAAATTTCCTTCATTCCAGCTTTTTTCCTGAGCTTTTAATGTTTCAATTATTTCTTGTTTGGGGTCTGTTTTTCCTAAAAATGAGAAGGAAGATAAAAACAGGGTTATTAAACATCCCGCAAGGAAAAGATTAAACCATACCCCTTTGTTTTTTAATTTTTTCATATGCGTTTTGTAGCTCAACAAATTTCTCTTTTGCGGCTTTTACTACATCATCACCTAAATGGGAAACCTTATCTGGATGATATTTTACAGCCATTGCTCTGTAAGCTTTTTTCACCTCATCATCGCTCGCATCAGGAGATATTTCTAAGATTTTATAAGCACTATCAGGGCTGCTATTAAACATTGCTCCAATGGATTCAAAATCTTTATTATCAATACCTAAACCTGATGAAATTTCATTTAAAATTCTGCTTTCACTTTGATGGAATTCAGAATCTGAAGCGGCTACGCCAAATAAATAATGCAATAATTGGAGGCGCGATGAATAATCTAAGTGCTCTCTAATTTGGCCCGTAACTTCAAAGTGATTGACATCTTGATTTAAAATTTCTTTTAGTATTTGAAGTTGTTGCAGCGTTTCATGCTGTCCAAAATTTTTGAGCAAAAAGTTTTTTATAAATTCAAGTTCTGATTTTAGCTGCTTTCCATCAGCCTTCATTACGGCCGCTGAAAGAACTAAAAGAGAAAGTTTAAAGTCTCGACTTCCACTAAGTGAATCTATATCTACATTTGGGTTATCTGATGAATTATCATAAAAACTACCTAGAGCAAAACCAAGTATGGCGCCAATTGGTCCGCCAAATACCCAGCCTAAACCTCCACCAATCCATTTTCCGAAATTAGCCATTTTTACTGTTCAATAAACGATTCCATTTCTTTTAAAAGTGGAATCATAATTTCTGAATTTTTAATATCTATTTTTTCTTTTCTAATTTTATTAATTATTGCATCATTTTTTTGTCCTTGAGCCTTTGCTACGGAATAAGGAACGGTGCTAAATGATACTAATTCATATTGTGATTTGTAATGTTTAGGATATAATTCCGCCAAATCATGTTCAATATGTTTTTTCTCTAAAAAGTCAGCATCACCAACTAAATCGCGCATTTCAATAAAGTTTTGAACGGCTAAATCAGCAATAGCATCAGCATTAGGTTTCCTGAGTTTTTGGTATTCAGAAAATACATTTTCCCAATTAGGATAATATTTTTCAATGCATTGATCCAATACCAAACAATCTTCAAAAGAGCAATTCATTCCCTGCCCATAAAAAGGTACTATAGCATGAGCAGCGTCACCGATTAATGCAAGCTTATCCGATTTAATCCATGGGAAACAGCGCACCGTTACTAATGAAGAGGTTGGATTATTAAAGAAGTCTTCAGCTAAAGTGGGCATAATATCCATGGCATCTTTAAAATCGCGTTCAAAAAATGCCTGAACATCTTCTTTAGTTTTTAGTTTATCAAAGCTATTTTCTCCTTCAAAGGGATAAAAAAGAGTACAGGTAAAATCACCAGCCGGATTAGGAAGGGCAATCATCATATAAGAGCCTCTAGGCCAAATATGAAGCGCATTTTTTTCAATTAAAAATTGGCCGTTTTCACCTGCTGGTATGGCAAGTTCTTTATATCCATGCTCTAGGTAACTTTGGCTGTAATCAAATCGATCTCCAATTTGCATACGTGAACGAGTAGCTGCAAAAGCCCCGTCACTGCCGAGTATACGTGTTCCTGTGTAGGATTTTACCTCTTTATTTTCGTCTTCAAAAGTAGCGGTTCCGGTTTGCCAGTCAATATCTAAACATCTATGGTTAAAATATAAATGGATATTAGGCAATTCATCTGCTAATTCTAATAATTGTATATTTAATCTACCTCTAGATACGGAGTAAATGGCTTGGTCATCTTTGCCATAAGGCTGGTAAGCTAATTCTCCATTAACGGAGTGCATCATTCGGCCATACATCGGAATGCCATCTTCTAAGATTTCCTTATCTAAACCCAATTTTTCTAGAGCGGTTAATCCTCTTACAGATAAAGCTAAGTTTATGGATCTACCTGCCGATATTTTATTTTTACGCATATCAGGCCTGCGCTCAAAAAGATGCACCTCAAAGCCTCTTTTGGCGAGAAAAACCGACATTAAAGATCCTGATAAACCACCACCTATAACTAGTATTTTTTCCATAAAACTGAACGCGAAATTAATGATTCTTTAGCTTAATATAACGAGTAAATGCCATAAAGGTTAGCAGCAAAAAAAATCTCGAGTTAATTTTAACCCGAGATTTTCAAAAATTGCCTTTTTGCTTTTTAGTATTTTATTAATTTTTGAGTTCCTTGTGGACCATTACCGCTTATTTTTACCAAATATACACCTTGTGGTAATTGGCTAATATCAATTTCTTGCTTTGCATTTAACCAAGCTTGGCTAATTAAAACTTTTCCCTCTAAACTTATAATTTCAATAAGGGTTTCTGTCTGGTTTAATTCTGCTTCTAATAAAATGCTATTCCTTGCGGGATTTGGATAAATGTTAAATGAGTTTTTTACAGAAAGATCAGATAAAGCGGTTACATTAAAGTTTCCAGATTGTGAGAAACAAGAGAAGTCATTTTCAACCTGAACTTTGTAGTTACCTAATTCCGTAATTTTAATGAAGGCATTAGTTTCATTAGGTATAATCACATTTTCTTTGAACCAAGTATAAGTTAATGTAGGATCATTAATAGTTGAAAATAAACTATCCTTAATTTTATAAATATTTGGAGTGCTTGGTTTTGGGTTTACATTGATGGTAAAGCTTCCACTTGCGCTGCATCCATTATTTTTAGTTGCACTAACATTATATGTCATGGTATTGTTAGGGGAGAAACGAACCCTACTTTGATTGGCTTGTAAAACGGTAATCGAAAGAACAGGAGACCAGGTATAAACATCTGCACCAGAAGATTCAACAGTTACAAATTCACCTCTACACATGGTAGTTTTATCTGCATTTATTTGCAAATTAACCCCTTCATTAAACTCGAAATAATCGTCTAAAAATAGAGTATCAGCTCCAAATTCATTATAAGCTATAAGAGTTACATCATATTTTCCAGCAACATTATATTCAACTTTTGGAGATAAGTCGTTGCTTGTAGCAGGTAAACCTCCTTCAAAAATCCATAGTACTGAATCAGCATAAAATTCGGTTTCATCTTCAAAATCTATTTGAACAGGGGTACAGAAATCATTATCGTTATTGCTGAATTTAGCTAAAGGTTTACGGTCGTTTAAATAGGCACAAGTTCCATTGATTAAGAAATTATCTAAATAAATATTTCTCTTATTAAAACCTTGGTGAGTGAAACGAATTAGTATAGAATCGGTATTTTGGTAATCTTCTAAATCAATAGATAAACAAGAAAATCCTTGGCACCATTCATTGGCATTATTTGGAATGAAATTTTCTTCGGGATTTGCCGTAGAACTTAAAATTCCTGCAAAGTGATTAATCCAATTTAGGCCATTATCCGGACTTACTTCTATAAAAAAGGAGTCGTTATTTCCTAACCATTCAGTATAGGCGTAATCAAAACTAAAAGTAGAATTTTCTCTTCCATTTACTGAAGTTTTAGGAAGAATGATGGATTCGGTTTGATTAGAACCATAAGCAGAACCATTAAAATTAATTGCGCCGGTTCCATTTTTTGAGCTATAATTCCCAAAAACTATATATGATGATGAGTTATCGCTTAATTCAAAATTATCTAAGGCATTAGGCATTTCAAAATTTTGACTCATTACAATTTCATTACCCATGGCATCAACCTTGGCAAAGTCATCGATAAATAAGGTATCAGAACCATTTTTATTAACTGAAATTAACTGAACTGAATAAGAACCAGTATTACTGTAAGTAACTATCGGGTTTTGATTGGTAGAAGTTGAAGGCACTCCACCTTCAAATGACCAATAAAATGAATCGGCTTTAGTATATCTTGAGCTACCAAAAAATTGGATTGAATAACCCGGACAAATACGGTCTACACTTTTTTCAATAATTCCAACAGGGGGTTGTTTAGCTAAAGAATCAACACAAGCCACGGCCTTAAAGGCGTTAATTCTTCCGCTACCCAGCTCACCAATATAATTAGGGTTAATTGCAGAAATATCATCTGCTGTACTTAGCAAACAAGTCTCTAATGTATTAATATCCAAAAATGGCCCAACTGATTTCATAAGTCCTAATAAACCAGCAACAATAGGGCTGGCCATTGAGGTACCTGAAAACTGCTGATATCCATCATTGGTAATGGTAGATCTGATTTGAGTGCCTGGTGCTGAAATATCTACCCAAGTTCCAAAATTTGAAAACGAAGATTTAGCATCGTTAATAGCTGTTGAGGCTACGGCAATAACGCCTGTGAAAGCAGCAGGATATCTTAATGAGTTAACATCATCATTACTTGCAGCAGCAACAACTATAGAATTTCTGCTACGAGCAAAATTAATTACCTGTTGACCTGTTTGTCCGCCAAAAGAGCCCGACCAAGAACAGTTAATAATATGTGCGCCTGCTCTTGCTGAATAAGAAATACCTTCATAACCAAAAGGAATAGCATTAACATTGGATTGGCTATTTTCGGTACATTTAACTCCCATTAAAGAAACGTTAAAACCAATGGAGGCAATTCCAATTCCATTATCAGCTTGAGCAGATGCACAGCCACCTACGTGCGTTCCGTGTGAAAAGTTCGCGTTAGGGTGAATGGGATTATTATCATTGTCACCTACATCCCAACCATATATATTATCAATATAACCGTCATTATCATCATCAATGCCGTTACCAGCAATTTCATCGGGATTTATCCAAACATTTCCTTCTAAATCAGGATGAGTATATTTTAAAGCATCATCAACAATTGCTATCACAATTCCTGAATCACCCTTACTTATGTCCCAAGCACCTTGAGCGTTAATTCTCCATAAATAGTATTGACCGTTATAAGAGTTTGCTCCTAAATCATTTGGGGTATAATCTGTTTTGAGATAGGGAACAGGCTCAGCCATTTCTACCCAAGGGTGTTTTTCTAAACTAGCTAATAAATCAGATACACGATCAGGATTTTCAATTCTTACTCTTAATGTTCTTTCTAATGCATCCCAACCAGATCCTTGAAAACCAGCTAAAACGCGATTAATATTAAAAGGATTGGTATTTTCAAAAATGATATTAAAACTATTGGGACTAAGCGTGCCATTAATGGGATTAAAAAGATGGATTTTTTCTTTTTTAATTCGAACATATATTTCTCCATCCAAATAATCGGGATGAACATTCTGGGAGAATGCAGTAAGTATTGATATACCGCAAAAAACAATACTAAGTAAAAGTTTTTTCATCTATAAAATAAAGGGGGGATTTTTCCCCCTTACAAGAATAACGAATTAGAATCAATAAGAGATTGAATCCCTTTTAAGATTTTTTAGGAAAAATTAATAATCAGGAGTTTAAATTAAGATTTCATAAAATGCCAAGCTAAAAATTGGTCTAATGCATAATTATTAATTTGGTATTTATTTTAAAATTTTCGCTTTGAATTTTTAAAAAATAGATACCATTGGGAATTGATTTTACTTCAATTTTGTTGGTGTCTGAAATCGAATGTTTAATAAGTTTACCACTAGCATTAAAAATAAAAAATTCAAAAGGTTCATTTATTTCTGAAATTATCACATAATTATTAGCTGGATTTGGAAAAAGGCTAATACTATTTATTGGTTTTGAACTATTAAGTTCTTGAACCCAATAAGGGTTAGAAATTGAGGAACAATTCAAACTATTTTCAATAATAAGCTCATAAATCCCTATTTCATCAATTTTAATGTTTGGTCCATTTTTTTGAGTCAAAAGATTTTGATTTAAGTACCAAAAATAATTGAATCCGTTTGAATCAATTGAGCTAATTAAACTGTCATTTCTCTTCCCAATTGTAGGACTCATAGGTTTAGGTTTTACTGAAATTCTAATTATGGTATCCTTTGAACATCCAATTTCATTACTTGATTTTATTTGGTAATCAAATGAATTTCTTGGGTAGAAAATAATTCTATCATTATTAGGGCTTAGACTTTTTGATGATAATTTCGGAAACCAAGTATAATTTGAAGCACCACTTATTGATATCTCTATTGTATCTTCTTGACAAATTTCTAATAAACTAGGACTAAATTGTAAATTGATTTTTTCCTCAAGTTGTATTAATTCAGACATAATTAAGGTATCGTATCCAAACGAATTTTTAGTGATTAGGGAAACATCAAATTTTCCTCCCTCATTATAAATCACCTCGGGATTTTCTTCATTACTTTGAGCTGGTGAGGCGCCATTAAAAAACCAAAAGAATGAATCAGGGTAGAATTCTGATTTATTCGAAAATTGGACTTTAGCGGGCGCACATTTGTTATCAATTTTATAGCTAAATATACTCTTTGGTTTTTTATCGTTTATTTGAGCGCAGTTACCAGCTATTTCTAAATTGTCTAAGAATAAAATACTATTGTTTTCTGCCTTAAATTGTATTCTAATTTTTATACTGTCTCGATCTTCATATTTACCTAAATGAATCAAAAATCGATTATCCTCTAGTGTCCAATCATCGGCACTTTGAGGAAAGTTGTTTGGGGTTTGGGTGTATGTATATAACAAGAAATCAGAAAATAAGGTATCCCAATTGGGATTATTTCCAGACTTTACAAGAATATACAAGGAATCTTTATTATTAAAAACATTAGAATAAGCATAGTCAAAACTTAAAGTGGTATTTCTTCTATTTTTTATTGAAATATATCCAAGGTCTAAAAATTCTATTTGGTTATTCGTATAGTTATTTCCGTTAAAATATAAAACACTTTTACCTTGTTTGGATGGAATACTATCTAAAACAATATAAGTATTTGTTGTGTCTGAATATTGAATGAGTGGATTATTATAATCTGCAGGTGATTCAAAATTTTGATTAATAAATGTTTCAATTCCTTTACTATTTACTTGAGCAAAATCAGCCAATAACAAGGTGTCAATACCTTTTTTATTTTTTATTATTAATTGTACATCATAATTTCCAGCATTATTATAGCTTATGATAGGGTTTTTCAAATTTGAGCTTTGTGGAATTCCATTTTCAAATAACCAAACAAATGAATCGGCCTCATAAAATTTAGTATTACCGGTAAATTGAATCGAATAACCCGGACAAATATTCTCTTTATCCTTTGTTATTTCAGCTATGGTATTAAGTTTTGATAAAGAATCTATACATTTTAAAGATTTAAAAACATTTAAAGTTCCTGAGCCCATTTTTCCTAAATACTCTGGACTAATATTTTGAATTGAGTCCGTTGAATTTAATAAACAACTAATTAAAGCTTCATTATTTATTTCTCTATCATAACTTTTCATTAAACCAAGCGCAGCAGTTACTAAGGCGCTAGAAAAAGATGATCCGGAGATGCTATCATAATTATTATTTGGAAAAGTGGTTTTTATGGTAAGTCCAGGTGCTGAAATTTTAATCCAATGGCCATAGTTTGAAAAAAAAGCTTTTTCATTATTGATATCAGTTGAGCCGACAGCAATTACTCCATTATAAGCAGCAGGATAAAATTTATTCGAAAGGTTATTATTACCAGCAGCGGCAACTACTATTATTCCTTTATTAATAGTGAAATTGATTAGGTCTTCAATAGTTTTTGAATTATTAGGGCTTACAAATGAACAATTGATGATATTGGCCCCCATTTCAATGGCATAAATAAAGGCCTCTTCAACATTATATAAGTTTTTTGATAATGGAAAAGAATCATTGGAAGTTTTAATGGGTAAAACTTTCAAATTATAACCAAGAGAGGCTATGCCTTTATTATTATTTGTTTCGGCACATATTAAGCCTGATACTGCTGTGCCATGATAAAAATTTAAAAAAGGACTTTTTACATCATTATCATTATTGGCTACATCCCAGCCATTAATATTATCTACATAACCATCATGATCATCATCAATTTGGTTATTTGGAATTTCATCTTGGTTAATCCAAATCTTATTTTTTAAATCCTCATGGCTATAATCAAATTCTGAATCAATAACAGCAATAGTGATGGAATCACTTCCTTTAGTTATATCCCATGCTTTCTCTGCTTCAATATTCCATAAATAATATTGTCCTGTATAATTTGAAGCCCCTATGTCATTAGGGATATCAGAGAATTGAAAATCGGGGATTTTTTCGGCATATTCAATAAATTTATTCTTTGAAAAAAACTCAATAATTTCATCAAGTTTTGCATTTTTATTTATTTCAACTTTAAATGTTCTTTGAAGTTCTTCATTTTCTAGTCGCCAAAAACTTTGGGTAACATTTAAAATTTGATATGGATTACTATTTTCAAATAACAATAAAAACCGATTTGTATTAATAGAATTTTTGCTTTGATTATTTATTAATCGATATGCATCAGCAGTAATTCGTATAAAAATTTTATGATTGCTTAAATCTTGAGCAAATGTTTTTAGGTTAGTAAAAAATAAGATAAATAGAAAAAGTTTAATTAGTTTCATAAGCGAGAACTTTTAAATCAAATGAGTTCAAGCTTTAATAAGTTGCATCAGAATAATTATTTAATCTCAGTTTTTTAGAGATTAATTTTATTTGGTTGAAATAAATTGGTTGTGAATAATTTACTCAGGATTTTGGTATTTCTCCCAAAGCTCTAAAATAATTCCTTCTTTTAAACCAGCTGCTGGTGAATAAATTTCTTTGATGTTAGCCCATTCCATAATACTTAAGTAAATTTTACCAGCATGTTCTATAACATCGGCTCGGTCTGGATTTAATTTAAGTTTATATATTCTCTCTTGAATAGGCAGATTTGATATTTTGTTATGTAATTCTTTTAAAGCTGAAAAAGGAACCGCTGCGTTAGCGTTTTTACTTAACATTCGGTGCAGTTTATTAATATTTCCTCCTGTACCTAAAGCTGCTAAATCTTGAATTCCTTTAGTGTTTTTTAATACCCATTTCTCCATGTCTTTCCATATTTTCGGATCAACCATTCCATCCATTAATCTTACCGTACCAACGGGAAAAGACTTAGAAATAATAGGAACATGATTTCGAATAATGGTCATTTCTGTTGAGCCACCGCCCACGTCTATATTGATATAGTTGCCGCTTTGAGGAAAATAGTTTAATACCGATTTTAGAATTAGCTGACTTTCTTTTTCTCCTGAAATGATATGAATTTTTAAGCCTAATTTTTTTTCAACCCTTTTAACAATAGCCTGACCGTTTTCAGCTTCGCGCATTGCAGAAGTAGCGCAAGCCATATAAACTTTTACTTTATGAATATCGATGATAAGTTTAAAGGCGTTCATGGTCATGATGAAAAGTTTCTTCTTTTCTTCTCCAATTTTACCTTTAGTAAAAACATCATCTCCTAGGCGTAGCGGTATTCTTATAAACTCCACTTTTTTAAATTGAAGTCCATTTTCTGAGGGTAATGCCCTTGAAATAAGTAGTCTTATGGCATTTGAGCCAATGTCGATTGCAGCAATTTTCAATTCTCAGCTGCTAAAATATGGGGCAGAAAGTATCTTTTAGGTAATTTTTTTTGAACAAATGTTCACAAGTAAATTAAATCAATGGAAGACCATTAAATTTAATTAAAAATTTATCCCGCAAGGGCATAAAAAAACCCCTGTTTTTGCAGGGGTAAAATTTTTATGGTAATAATCTACCGTAACTTCTCGGAAAGGGAATGGATTCTCTAACATTAGGTAATTTGCACACCCAAGTAATAATTCTTTCCAAACCTAAGCCAAAACCTGAATGTGGAACGGAGCCATATCTTCTTAAATCTAAATACCACTCAAAAGCCTCTAGTGGTAAATTATGTTCTTTAATTTTTTCTAAAAGTTTATGCTCATCAGTTTCCCTTTCGCCACCACCAACAATTTCACCATAACCTTCTGGAGCTAAAACGTCTACCCCTCTAGCAAATCGCTCATTTTGTGGGTCACGTTTTAAATAAAAAGCTTTAACTTCATGAGGCCAGTTATAAACCATAATTGGACGATCAAAAAGTCGAGTTAAAACGGTCTCGTCTGATCCACCAAAATCATTACCATACTCAAAATTACGTGCTGAATGCAGCCATTGAGGAATATTTCTTTCGTCTTCTTCTAGGTCTTTAATTTCGTTTTTCAACGTATCAATTTTATTTTGGTTAAAGGCTATTTCACCTTTTTTCATACCTGGAGTTTTTATTTTTTCTTCCCTTTCGGCAATTTCTTTAATAATTTCTTCCTTGCGGGATTTAACTCGCTCCAGCTCTACCTCTAATGATTTAATAGAGTTTTGTCCGTTTACATCTTGCTCACCTTTAATGATGGCTACAGCTTCATCATAAGTTAATCTTGGGAAAGTTTTTGTAATATTTTCAAGTAAAGATGTGTCTCTACCTATTGTTTTTAATTCAGTTTGGCAATCTCTTAACACATCACTTACCACATGGCGTAAGAAATCTTCGATTAAGTCCATATTGTCGAAAAGGTCGTAAAAAGCCATTTCAGGCTCAATCATCCAAAATTCAGCCAAGTGCCTACGAGTTTTCGATTTTTCGGCTCTAAATGTTGGACCGAAAGTATAAATTTTACCCATTGCCATAGCCATGGCTTCGCCGTATAATTGACCTGATTGACTTAAATAAACAGGATCACCAAAGAAATCAGTTTCAAATAAGTTGGTAGTACCTTCACTGGCATTGGCTGTAAAAATAGGGGCATCCATTTGCATGAATCCTCTTTCTTGAAAGAAATTATGGATGGAATAAATAATTCGGTTACGAATACGCATAATTGCCCATTGGCGTGTACTTCTAAGCCACAAATGCCTGCGGTCTAATAAAAAATCAGGACCATGTTCTTTTTTTGCAATAGGGTAATCAATGGCTATTTGATAAATCTCTAAATTATCGGCTTGAAGCTCATATCCGCCTATTTGGCGTTCGTCTTTTACCACATTCCCCGTGATACTTAAAGAGCTTTCTAAACTAAGTTTTTTTGCATTTTCGAAAATTTCGGCATCAACTTTGGTTTGGTCAACCACACATTGACATAAACCCGTACCATCACGCATGATAATAAAAACGAGTCCTTTACTCTCTCTCTTGTTAGCAACCCAGCCTTTTAGGGTTACTGATTTTCCTTCTGCAGTTTTTAAATCCTGTATATACATATCACAAATCCTAATTCGAATTAAGTTATTTGGCAAAAATAAAGTTAATTTTGAAGCATTATATTAATTATTTTGTCCTATGCTCAATCAAAGGCTACAACAAAAGTTACTCCAAAAACTTTCGCCACAGCAAATTCAGTTTATCAAGCTGTTGCAGCTCAGTACGGTTGACTTAGAGCAACGTATAGAGCAGGAGCTTATGGACAACCCGGCTTTGGAAAGTTCTAAAGATGGTGTTGTTGACGAAGTTCCCAATCCGGAATATAACGAATACGAAGATAATGATAAAGAATCAGAAGATTTTGATGAGGATCCATTTGCCGAAGAAAATTTATTCGATATAAGTGATTATACTTCTGATGATGATGATAGTTTTCATTTATATGAAGAGGGGGGAAGTGATGAAGAGAAAAAAGAATTGCCATTTGCAGTTAGCTCTAGTTTTAGAGAACAATTGGTAGAACAAATTACTGGAATTACCGAAGATGAAACCGAGTTTTTATTAGCCAATCAAATTATTGGAAGTATAGAAGAAGACGGATATTTAAGAAGACCATTAGCGTCTATTGTAAATGATTTGGCTTTTTCTCAAAATGTAGAAACTACCATTGATGAGTTAGAGCGAATATTGCATAAAGTTCAAGGCTTAGACCCTCCCGGTATTGCGGCCAGAACTCTCCAAGAATGTTTGCTTTTGCAATTATATAGAAAAGATAAAATTGCACATCCAGAAACAGATTTAGCTATTAAAATCATTCAAGATCATATGGATGATTTTACTAAAAAACATTATGAAAAACTCATCCGTCAATTAAAGATAGATGAAGAAGAATTAAGAGAAGCTATCCATTTAATTACTCGTTTAAATCCAAAACCGGGCGAAAGTACCTCTGAAGAAAAGGTGCAATATATAGTTCCTGATTTTTTAGTTGTAGAAACGGATAATGGATTAGAGGTTCAATTAAACTCGAGAAATGCTCCTGAATTAAAAATTAGCCGATCTTACATGGATACTTTAAAGACCTATGAAAAGTCAAAAGATCCAGATAAAAAATTAAAAGACACGGTTCAGTTTATTAAACAAAAATTAGATGGGGCTAAGTGGTTTATTGATAGTATTAAACAAAGACAAAATACTTTGTTAACCACCATGTCTGCCATAGTTCAATTTCAAGAAGAATATTTTAAAACTGGCGACGAAACCAAATTACGCCCTATGATTTTAAAAGATATTGCAGATAGGGTAGGATTAGATGTTTCAACCATTTCGAGGGTGGCCAATAGTAAATATGTTCAAACCGATTTTGGTATTATTTCATTGAAATTTTTCTTCTCTGAAGGTATATCAACCGAAGATGGTGAAGAAGTATCTAATAAAGAAGTTAAGAAAATTTTAAAAGATGCTATTGAAGCTGAAGATAAATCTAGACCATTACCCGATGAAAAATTAATGGAAATATTAAAAGATAAGGGATATAATATCGCTCGTAGAACGGTTGCAAAATACCGTGAGCAAATGAATATTCCTGTAGCCCGTTTAAGAAAACAAATTTAAAATGAAGAACTTTTTTAGGGCTATTTCTTACTTATTTCATCCATTGATAATGCCTTTTTTAGGCACTTTATTATTGATGTTTTTACATAAAATATTTGTGGCTCGTTTTACACCAGAGCTGGTGCAATACACCCTTTTATTTATTTTCGTTTCTACTTTTTTAATTCCAGCTATTGGTTCATTTATTATGATGAAACAAGGAATGATAAGCAGTTTACAAATGCCTGAAAAAGGCGAACGCAAATATCCTTATTTACTTACCGTTATTATTTATTCTTTAACCGGATATATGATGAATAATTTAGGTTTCCCGAGAATAATGGTTTTCTTTATTATTGGAATTACCTTGGTTATCGCATTATTAAGTTTAATTAATATTAAATATAAAATTAGCGCTCATTCTGCAGGAGTTGGTGGTTTGGTGGCTTTTTCATTTTTGATTGGAGATCAATCTATCATTGATTTTAGGTGGATTATGATTTCAGCTTTAATTATTGCAGGTTTAGTTATGAGCTCTAGAATTTATTTGAAAGCACATAAACCCTCACAAGTTTATACCGGATTTTTATTAGGATTTTTAGTCATATTTATCAGTGGAATATTATGAGTTTTGAAGCAATTATTTATGAAGTTAAGGACGGTGTAGCCTATATAACTTTAAACAGGCCCGATGTATTTAATGCCTTTAATGATCAACAAAGTTTTGAATTACAAGACGCATTAAAACAAGCAGAACGAGATAAAGATGTTAGGGTTTTAGTTTTAAGCGGAGCGGGTAAAGCTTTTTGTTCAGGTCAAGATTTAAAAGCTATTTCTGGATCAAAAAATCGCTCTTTAAGTGATTCTTTGTATAAGCGATATAATCCAATAATTAGAAGCATGCGCAATATGCCTAAACCTATTATTGCCCGTTTAAATGGGGTTGCTGCTGGGGCAGGCTGTTCTTTAGCTTTAGCCTGTGATATGATAGTGGCAGCAGAGAATGCCAGTTTAATTGAGGTTTTCGTAAATGTGGGTTTAGTTTTAGATAGCGGATCTTCTTATTTCTTACCTCGAATTGTAGGCTCACAAAAGGCTTTTGAGTGGAGCACTATGGGGACAAAGGTTAGCGCCCAAGAAGCCTTTAATTTAGGAATAATCAATAGAATTTGTAAAGCAGAAGAGTTAGATGAAGAAGTTAAAAAGTTAACTGACTATTATTCAAAAGCCCCAACAAAAGCTATTGGTATAATGAAAAAAATGTTGAATAAAGCAGGTCATTCTGATTTAGAAACCATGTTAGAATATGAAGCTTTCTGTCAAGAAATTGCTGGTAAGTCTGAAGATTATAAAGAAGGGGTTACTGCATTTAATGAAAAACGAAAACCTGAATTTAAAGGAGAATAATTCATAAAAAAAGAGCTTAGATCATTCTAGGCTCTTTTTTTTTACCCTTGCGGGATGTTTAATTTCGGTTTATTTACAATTCATATAAATTCTTTTAGCCGCTTCTGCATCTTGTGGGTTTAATGATGGATGATCAATAAAATTCTCTAATATTTCTACCGCTTCATCACATTTGTTATTTACCCCTAAAATAATTCCGTAACGCGCAGAAATTACAGGATCACCTGGGGCAATTTTAATTGCCTTAGCAAGAAATTTTTCTACTTCCTGATTATATTTTGTACCTAAGCCGGGGTTTTGAGTAGCCATAACTCCCAACAATTCTGCACTGTAAACATAAGCCATAACATTGTCTGGGTCGTTTTCTATGGCCTTTTTCATATTAAGTAAGCCCGTATTAAAATCTCCGTTTGTCCAAGCTATAACACCCATTCCAATCCAAGCATCACCATTGGATGGGTAAATATTTGAAGCCTCGCTAAACAAAGAATAAGCTTGGTTAAATTGTATGGCATTAAAGGCAGAGTCTTTTGTTTGGCCTTTATTGTAAAGCATATTTCCTTTTAAAACTAAGGCTCTAGATCTATTCTTAGGCAAATCATTTGCGTTTATTTTTAAATATTTATCAGCCATTTCTATGGCTAAATCTTGTTTACCGTTTTTTGAATAATAATCAATCGCCGCAATTTCAGAAACTTCTCCATCATAATTAGAGTAATTATAGAGTGGATTAAAAATTAAGCTAATTCCATTAGCAATTGAGCTTGGTTGGTAATTATTAATTTTTTGAAAGATTAGATTAGGTTTAATGTTTTTCTGCTTTGCAAATGAATCATTAGCAAATACAATAGCTACCTGGTCTGCATAATAAATATTCCAATTATTTTTATTTATTAAGTATTGGTGTAATCCTGCAAATGAAGAGCGTGTAAGAATTACATGGTTAAAACCGTACTGATTTCTGAGGCTATCAAAATATTGATTAGGATTGGAAATTAAACCTGCAAATAAATCAAAGAACTCCGTAGAAAAAACATCTAAATCTCTTAAATCAATAAAGCTTTTAAATCCAGGATTATTGGCTATAAAATAATTGGATGATAAAACGTCATTTAAAGAGTTTTCAGTGATGTTATTTTTCTTTAAAAATTCTGATGCACCAATTGGGTGCATATATGGGTTTACGCTAAATCCATAATAATCTCTATTTTGATCAGAAAATGAATAGAAATTATTATTAATTACTAAAATATAAAATACAATAAATAGTGGAATTAGTGCGGTGCTTATGTAATTTTTAAATTTAATTTTCTCAATTAATCCTTTGAATTTTATATCACTAATTATTTGCGGTACCAAGGGCATTGCTGCTATTAAAAAAAACGGAATATTTCGGTAAGCGGTTAGACTTAAGTAAAAAAAGGAAATTAATATTAACAAATAAGGTACAGGTAAAACCGATTTAATTTTCGCTAAATATTTAATTTCTTTAGAACTTATTATTTTAACAATTAAATATAAAAGAATTAACACAGCTACAATAATGTTTAAGTAGGCTTCTTTTAACCAATAACTTGGATCTGAAAAGGAAACCAATTCTGTGGTAAATTTATTATCACCTACTTGAGTAAAGATTTCATAAGGGTGAATCATCATTCTAAAGCCCCAGGGATGAGCAGCGCAAGCCAACCATGATAAGCCAAAAACTAATAAAGGTTTTTTAATGGTATTCCATAAATTGCTTTTATGGAGAAAAAATAATTCAGTTGACCATCCCGCAAGGAAAATTAATTGGATAACCAAACCTAATCCATAGGCTTCGTGAAAATTGGTCCATATAAGTTGTAAGGGGACAAGGGCCCAGATTTTTTTATCAAAGTTGAGGTAGTATTGGCAGAGTACGTAAAGACTTATGGTGCTAAAAAGCATAGAAATCATTTCTGGGCGGCCATTCATTCTAAAATCAATGCCGGTTAAAAGGAAAGATCCGCTAATTAAAACAGCAGGATGATCAAAGCTAAACCCATTGAAAGTATTGGATAATCTTAAGAAAAACCAAAGTAAAAAAATATTCGCAAATACTTGTAAAATGTGCGGAAATTCTGGTCCGCCGATGCGAGTAAGAATAGCTAAAAACACCTCGAAACCCCATTTTACATTTATCCAAGGGTTGCCATTCATGGTATAAGAAAAGATATCTGATTTTACGAAAGTGCCTGTTTTGAGAATTTCTTCACCTGTGGCTAACATCCACCAAAAATCGGGTTCTCTTAATTGTTTAATTCCGAGGACAATTGCAATAAGAAAAAGAAATAACAATCCTAACTTTTGGTTGATCTGTTTCATAAGAAACAAAATAAAGGATTTTTTGGGATTATTTTGGAAAAGGCTTTAATTTTAGCTTGCGCAGAAATGTTTGGCAGGGCATCCCGCAAGGGCAAAAAAAAGCCCCCATAATGATGGAGGCTTAAGTATTGATTAGATATGTTAATTGATTTTTAATAATTCAACTTCAAAAATAAGGGTAGAATTTGGAGGAATAACATTACCTGCGCCTCTGCTACCATAACCTAAGTTAGAAGGAATATAAAGTTCGAATTTAGCGCCAGTATTCATTAACTGAAGAGCCTCAACCCAACCTTGGATAACTCCACCAACTGGGAAAGTAGCTGGTTCGCCTCTTTCAACAGATGAATCGAACATAGAACCATCAATTAATCTTCCGGTGTAGTGAACGGTAACTTGATCGCTAACTTTAGGAGATTCTCCAGTTCCGGTTTTGATTACCTTGTATTGAAGACCTGATTCAGTGGTAATTACTCCTTCTTTCTTTTTGTTTTCTTCTAAAAATTGCTCGTTTTTCATGATATATTTTTCTTGTGCTTTTTGTTGATACTCGGCAGAAACCGACTGAATATATTTACCAGCGGCATCTCTTTCCATGGCAGTTGGTTGATTTGCATAAACTTGTCGCGCTCCAAGCATAAAGGCATCTAAGTTTAAGCTATCAAAAAGATTGCCTTTAACGCCGGTGAAAAAATCTACGGCCAAGGCGTAAGAAATGGAGTCAATTTCATTGTTTAATTTAACTTCATTTTTAGATTTTGCAGTTTTTTGGCTGCTTTTGCATGCGAAAAGCGTGGCAGAAAGCGCCAAGGCCATTATTATAGTCTTTTTCATTTTTATATTTTTACTCTATACATAGAATCTCTGAGTTCTTTTATGGCGTTACTTTCAAGGTATTCATCATAACTCATTAACTTATCAATACAACCATTAGGAGTAATTTCAATGATTCTATTGGCAACAGTTTGAGTAAACTCGTGGTCATGAGAGGTGAACATTACTGAACCTTTATAATCAATTAAACCATTGTTGAACGCAGTAATAGATTCCAAATCGAGGTGATTGGTTGGCTCGTCTAATAATAAAAAGTTAGGATTTTGTAACATCATTCGGCTAATCATACATCTTACCTTTTCACCACCTGATAGAACATTTGATTTTTTCTGAGTTTCTTCACCAGAGAATAACATTCTTCCTAAGAACCCACGAATAAACGTTTCATCTTTTTCTTTAGAAAACTGTCTTAACCAATCAACTAAATTTAGGTCAACGCCTTCAAAAAAATCGCTATTATCAACAGGTAAATAGGTTTTGGTAATGGTAACACCCCATTTATATTCGCCAGTATCTGGAGTAGCATTTTCGGAAAGAATTTCCATTAATTGAGTAACAGCTAAACCATTTTTACTTAAAACAGCTACTTTATCACCTTTATTTAAAGTGAAAGAAATATTTCTAAATAATAAATTGCCATTAACCGATTTACTCAAATTTTCTACAGAAAGAATTTGATCTCCGGCTTCGCGTTCTTGCGTAAACATAATGGCAGGATAACGCCTGGTGCTGGGTTGAATTTCTTCAATATTCAGCTTTTCTATCATTTTTTTACGCGCGGTTGCCTGTTTTGATTTAGCAACGTTTGCACTAAAACGCGCAATAAATTCCAATAATTCTTTTTTCTTTTCTTCAGCTTTTTTATTCTGTTCAGCTTTTTGTCTTGAAGCTAATTGACTGGCTTGGTACCAGAAGGAGTAATTACCTGTAAAAATTTGAATTTTGCTAAAGTCAATATCACATACGTGTGTACAAACGGTGTCTAAGAAGTGACGATCGTGAGAAACCACAATAACCGTATTTTTAAATTCAGCTAAGAAATCTTCAAGCCAAGAAATGGTTTCAACATCCAAATCGTTGGTAGGCTCATCTAATAACAAAATATCAGGATTTCCAAATAAGGCTTGGGCTAATAAAACCCTAACTTTCTCATTACCGCTGAGGTCTTTCATCAATATTTGATGTTTATCCTCTTTAATTCCAAGGTTAGATAATAATTCAGCAGCATCAGATTCAGCCATCCAGCCATTCATTTCGGCAAATTCACCTTCTAATTCGGAGGCTTTAACACCATCGGCTTCGCTAAAGTCAGCTTTTGCATAAATAGCATCTTTCTCTGCCATAATTTCCCATAGGCGTTTGTGGCCCATGATAACGGTGTTAATTACACTAATCTCGTCAAACTCAAAGTGGTTCTGTTTTAAAACAGCCATACGAGCTCCGGGATTTAAAGATACTGAACCTGTATTAGCTTCAATTTCTCCAGATAAAATTTTTAAGAATGTTGATTTTCCGGCACCATTAGCGCCAATTACCCCATAACAATTACCCGGTGTAAATTTTAGATTAACATCTTCGAATAATACCCTCTTACCGTAGCGTAGGGAAACATTTGATACTGAAAGCATGAATTTTTTAAAAGGCTGCAAAGATAAGAAAAAAATCTCAATAAAGCCTTAAGTCTCATTGGGGTTAAATCGCTGATTTTATTTGCCTTTTATGCTTATCTATTTGTTATGGGATTTTGAAAAATTTTGGCTAAAGATTAATTTTATTAAGTCAAAATCCCATGGCATTTAATTTATAATTTCGGACAATTCTAACCAACGCATTTCTTTCTCTTCCAGTGAATTTTGAATCTCTTGAAGTTGTTCGCCCCAAGTCCGTATTTCATCAGGAGAGCCCGATCCGGAAGATAATAAATCAACTAATTTGTTTTTGTTTGCTTCTAATGCAGCAATTTCAGAGTTTAAGCTTTCAAATTCTTTATTTTCTTTATAAGTCGCTTTACGTTTCTCTGTTTTAAGGGTGTTATTTTCAGCTATATTATTTTTTATACGTTCTTTTTCGGCTTTTTCTTCAATAGATTTTTGTTTTTTTCGATCTTCTAAATCGAGTCGATACTCTTCATAAGTTCCATTAAAATCTCTAAGCTCTCCGCCATTTTCAAATATGAACAAGTGTTCAGTTAATCGATTTAAAAAATAACGATCATGCGAAACTATGATTAAACAACCGCCATAAGAATCTAAAAATTCTTCTAAGGTTTGTAGGGTTAATAAATCGAGGTCGTTGGTAGGTTCATCCAGAATTAAAAAATTCGGATTTTTCATTAAAATGGTTAGAAGATATAATCTTCTTTTTTCACCACCAGATAGTTTATAAACGAAAGAATATTGACGATCGGGAGGGAAATTAAAACGAGTTAATAGTTGGGAAGCACTTATGGCTCCCTCTTTATCAAGGCTAATATAATCAGCGATTTCTCTAATAACATCAATTACACGTTTTGATTCATCAAATTTGAGTCCGTCTTGATTATAATAACCAAAAACTATAGTATCACCAACAACTACAGAACCAGAATTAGCTTGTAAGTCGCCAGTTATTATTTTCAAAAAAGTAGATTTACCACAACCGTTTTTACCTACAATTCCGAGGCGTTCGCCCTTTTTGAATGTATAGGTTAAATTTTGAATAATTTTTTGATTGGGGTAGGAATGGCTAATATTTTTCAGTTCCAATATTTTGCCTCCAAGTCGGTTCATTTTTAAAGAAATGCTGATTTCTTTTTCTTCTTTGCGTCCTTGGGTTTTTCCTTTTAAATCATCGAAGGCATCAAGGCGAGCTTTTGCTTTGGTACCTCTTGCTTTTGGTTGTCTTCTTACCCATTCAAGCTCTTTACGCATCAGGTTTCTGGCCTTTTCGGTTTCAGCATTTTCCGTTTGAACGCGTTCGTCTTTTTTGGTTAAGAAATATTCGTAATTGCCTTTATATCGGTAAATGGTTTTATTTTCAATTTCAATTATTTCATCAGTTATTCGATCTAAGAAAAAACGATCGTGAGTAACCAATAGGAGGGTAATATTCGATTTGCTTAAATAGTCTTCTAACCACTCAATCATTTCAATATCGAGGTGGTTGGTAGGCTCATCTAAAATAAGTAAATCCGGATCATTCACTAATAAACGTGCCAGTGCTACTCGTTTACGTTGGCCGCCACTTAAAACACCGATTTTTTTATCTAAGAAATTTACTTCTAATCGTTCTAAAATTTCATGCGCTTTATGCTCATAATCCCATATTTGATGGACATCTGCCAATTGAATGGCTTCATTGAACAATCGTTCAGTTTCTGGACTTGGATTATTGGCATGATTTTGAAAAGCCGTTTCATAAGCTTTTAAGGCTTTAATTGCAGGCTGATCGGAATAAAAAATTAAATCGGCTACACTCAAATGCTCAGGTAAATCAGGTTCTTGAGCTAAATATTCAAAATGAATATTTTGATTAAAAACTACTTGACCAGAATCAGGGGTTTCTTTACCCGTAATGATATTTAATAAGGTAGTTTTACCTGTTCCATTTGCTGCAATTAAACCTACTTTCTGGCCTTTTTCAATACCAAAACTTAAATCTTCAAATAAAACACGGTCTCCAAAGGCTTTGGATACTTTTTCAACAGAAAGAAAATTCATTTAATTAACTAAGGGTTTTTTCCCACTCCCATGCGGAGCGTAACATTTCTTCTATACTTAATTCAGTTTTAAAACCTAGTTTTTCAAATGCTAATTGAGTATCTGCATAAACGGCTTCAACATCTCCGTCTCTTCTTGGAGCGAATTGATAATTAATTTTAATACCGGTAGCTTTTTCAAAGGCTTCCACCATTTGTAAAACGGAGAAACCGGTCCCTGTTCCGATATTATATACTTCTGAACTTTGTTCTAATTTATTATTTAAGATTCGTTCAATAGCCTTAATATGGGCTTTTGCTAAATCTACTACATGTAAATAATCTCTAACACAAGTACCATCTGGTGTGGAATAATCACTTCCGAAAATATTCAAATGTGATCTTATTCCCTTGGCCGTTTGCGTTAAATAAGGTACTAAGTGGGTGGGTACTCCGTGCGGAACTTCACCTAATAAACCGCTAGGATGCGCCCCGATAGGATTAAAATATCTAAGGTTTATTGCCTTAATATTGCTGATACGGGCGGTATCTTTTATTATATCTTCACAAATCTTTTTGGTATTTCCATAAGGTGAAACGGCTTCTTTTACTGGAGCATTTTCTCTTACTGGAAGGCTATCTGGATTACCATAAACTGTACATGATGAAGAAAACACTAAGGCATTAACCTTATATTTAATCATGCAGTTTAATAAATTGATAGTACTGTAAAGGTTATTTGAATAATAAAATAACGGGTTTTCTACTGATTCACCTACTTGTAATACTGCGGCAAAATGAATAACAGCTTCTATATCTGGATATTTAATAAATAAATTTTCCATTTCAGCTGCATTACGCATTTCTACTTGTTCAAAAATGGGCTTTTTACCAGTGATTTTTTCTATTTTTTCTAAAACATCAGGTTTCGAATTATGAAAATTGTCAATCAAAATAGGTTCAAAACCTTGATTCATTAATTCTATTGAGGTATGAGACCCGATAAAGCCAGTCCCACCAGTAACTAATATTCTTTTACTCACAATTATTTTATTAACTAATTCGGCTTACTAAGCCATCTTTTAACTCATATTTTTGATTGCTTTCTGGGCAAACAGCTATTCCATTTTCATCAAATGTAAGTCGGTGTCCATATTCGCTCATCCAGCCTAATTGCCTTGCGGGATTTCCTACTAAAAGGGCATAATCAGGAACATCTTTAGTAACTACTGCTCCAGCACCTATAAATGCAAATTTACCTATATCATGACCACATACTATGGTAGCATTGGCCCCGATAGAAGCACCTTTCCCAACATGAGTTTTAGAATATTGACTTCTTCTATTAACCGCTGAGCGCGGATTAGTAACATTGGTAAACACACATGATGGACCTAAAAAAACATCATCATCACAAGTTACACCGGTATATATACTTACGTTATTTTGTATTTTAACATTGTTACCTAAAACTACTTCGGGAGAAATTACTACGTTTTGTCCGAGATTACAATTCTCTCCAATTTTACAATTAGGCATTACATGAGAAAAATGCCAGATTTTAGTTCCTTTTCCAATTATACAGCCTTCATCAATCACTGCTGTTTCATGAGCAAAATATTCCATTCAATTTTTTTTAAAAGGCCATTCCCGGGCAATTGCAATTACCGCCTTTTCTTGTTGAAGCACATGAACTAATACTAACAGCTAAAAATATGACGATAATTCCGATAAAAATATAATGAATTCTCTTTTTTATCATAAAGCAAATATAAGGTTTAATTAGATGTATTCTAATAAAAACGAATTTTTAAATCCGAGATTATAACCATTAAATCAAATTTTATATTTATTTTATCTAATTAATTATGAGTATTTTATGAGTTAATGATTCTTTAAAAAATCCAATTATTCAATGGCCTCGTAAATGGTATCATGAAGGTAATAAAAATTAGTTTCAGCATATTTTTTTTCTTTTTTATGGCTTTGTTCGCTTATGCTAATCTTAGGCCATTAAAAATAAGCGAACAAATTGAGCAGACTGATTTTTTGATTTTTGAAATTTCTAACAAGGATTCTTTTTTAATATCCAATTTAAAATTAGAAGAATTAAATGGAATTAAGTCTTATAAACTATCGTCAGAAAGCCTGGTAGTTTCTTTAGATACAAAGCGAATTCATGAAAAAGAAATCGAAAATTTTTTACATAAAGCCGGTATAAAATCAGCCAAAAGTTTTTTTAATACCACAAATGAAAAAAGTTCTAATAGTTCATTTATTAAAACCAAGGCTGCTATTATAGAATTTATTAATGCCCTGAGGTTGAATTAAAATGAAAAAATTAATAATCATAGGAATGTCATTAGTTTTAGGAATTGCAGGAGTTGAATTGGTGAATCGATATGTAATAATCGATGAAAGTTCTTTTGTTAAAAGTGCAGAACCCATTCTATATAACCGAATTGGTGGAATAACAAGTATTTCAAATCTGGTAGATAATTACATTGTTTTATTATTATCTGATGAAAGGGTGAGGCATGAATTTGCTCAGCAATTAGAAGATAGAAATCAGTTAAGGCAGATAAGAAATCTTTGGATTGAGCAGTTATGCGCTTTATCTGATGGACCATGCAATTCTAGTTTGATAAAAGAAGAGGGATGGAATTGGGGATTAAGTTTAGATCAAAAAACGGAGCAAGCTTTCAGAGAAATTTTAGAAGTTAGTGTTTCTGAAATGGGTATTAATTATAAAGAGAAAAACGAATTGCTTACAAGCCTCGGGGGACTCAAAAGGCAAATTGTAAGTCAATAAAAAAACCATACCGCATAAAATAGGGTGTTCTGGTATGGCTTTAAGGGCCGCTAATTTTTAGCGGCCTTTTTTTTACAAAAAAAGCGGCAGTAAGAATTACTGCCGCCTTAAAGCCTGGTATATCTAATCTCTTAATTATTTGAACTCCCTGCCATGTGGGTCTTTAAATAATTCATCCTTAGAAAGTGATTTAAAATAATCATAAGTAATTTTCAATCCTTCAGCTCTTGAAACCTTTGGTTCCCAGCCTAAAATTTCTTTAGCACGGGTAATATCCGGTTTTCTTTGTTTAGGATCGTCTTTTGGTAAAGGTTTATAAACAATTTTTTGGTTGGTGCCTGTTAGTTTAATAATCTCTTCCGCAAATTCTTTAATGGTAATTTCTACCGGATTTCCAATATTTACTGGATAAGCATAATCACTCATTAATAAGCGGTAAATTCCTTCAACTAAATCATCTACATAACAGAATGAGCGGGTTTGTGAACCATCTCCAAAAACAGTAATGTCCTCACCTCTTAAAGCTTGACCAATAAATGCAGGTAATGCTCTTCCATCATTTAATCGCATTCTTGGTCCGTAGGTATTAAATATTCTTACTATTCTTGTTTCTAAACCATGATAGGTATGATAGGCCATAGTCATAGCTTCTTGAAAACGTTTGGCTTCATCATATACCCCTCTTGGACCTACTGGGTTTACATTACCCCAATAATCTTCGTTTTGAGGGTGGACTAATGGATCACCATATACTTCAGAAGTAGAGGCAATTAACATCCTAGCTTTTTTCTCTTTTGCTAAACCCAAGCAATTATGCACTCCTAATGAACCTACTTTTAAAGTTTGTATAGGAATTTTTAAATAATCTATTGGAGAAGCAGGTGATGCGAAATGTAATACATAATCTAATTTACCTGGGACATGAATAAATTTTGAAACATCATGATGATAGAATTCAAAATTAGGTAGCTTGAACAAGTGTTCAATATTTTTTAAATCACCAGTAATAAGATTATCCATAGCAATCACATGGAAATCTTCTTTAATAAATCGGTCGCATAAATGACTTCCTAAAAAGCCCGCTCCACCAGTAATTAAAACTCTTTTTCTTTCGATCATCCGTTTATTCCTATTCCGTAATAAGTAAATCCTAAATCTTTTAATTCTTTGGCATCATAAATATTTCTACCATCAAAAATCACTTGATTTTTTAGCAATTTAGTCATCACTTTGAAATTAGGCAACCTAAATTCAGGCCATTCTGTAATCAATAATAAGGCATCAGAATCAATCAAAGCTTCATCTGGATCATTAGTGTATTCAATGATATCGCCAATAATATGTTTAGCTTCTTTCATAGCCACCGGATCATAAGCCTTCACTTTTGCGCCTGCTTCCAATAATTTTTCAATAATTACTAATGATGGAGCTTCGCGCATATCATCAGTTTTAGGTTTAAAAGATAAACCCCACATAGCGAAAGTTTTACCTTTTAAATCGCCATTAAAATGTTTATTTATTTTATTGAATAAAACACTTTTTTGATCTTCATTTACAGACTCAACAGCATCTAATACGCGCATGCTGTAGCCTTTTTCCTTAGCAGTTCTGATTAAGGCTTTAACATCTTTTGGAAAACAAGATCCACCATAACCCACTCCAGGATAAATAAATTTATTACCAATTCTATTATCAGAACCAATTCCTTTTCTTACTAAGTTTACATCAGCCCCAACTAATTCGCATAGGTTAGCAATATCATTCATAAATGAGATTTTGGTTGCTAACATCGAATTCGCAGCATATTTTGTCATTTCTGCCGATGGGATATCCATAAATAAAATAGGATGTCCGTTTAACAAAAATGGCTTATATAATTTCTTCATGATCTCTTCCGCTCTCTGAGAGTCGATACCAATAACAATACGATCTGGTTTTAAGAAATCATCAATAGCAGCACCTTCTTTTAAGAATTCTGGATTTGAAGCTACGTCATAAGCAATATTGGCTCCTCTTTTTTCAAGGGCTTCCTTAACTGCTTGCGATACCTTTTTTGCAGTTCCAACTGGTACAGTGCTCTTAGTTACCACTACTAGATAATCTTGCATGTTTTCTCCGATTTCACGTGCTACAGCAAGAACATATTTTAGGTCGGCAGAGCCATCTTCGCCTGGAGGGGTGCCAACTGCAATAAATGCTACATCAGCTCCTTTGATGCTATCAGCCAGTGAGGTTGAAAAATGCAAACGTCCTTTGTCTACATTTCTTAAAACCATTTCTTCTAAGCCGGGCTCGTAAATAGGCATTATGCCTTTGTGTAAATTTTCAATTTTCTTTAAATCGATATCTACGCAAGTAACATCAACTCCTACTTCAGCAAAACAAGTCCCGGTTACTAGGCCAACGTAGCCGGTACCAACTACTACAATCTTCATAATTTTTTTTATTGATTACAGAATTCTAAAATATTTGAAGTGATATAAGCTAATTGCTCATCATCTAATTCGGTTTGCATGGGTAAACTAATTACACATTTGCATAAATCTTCGGTTACCGGAAACATACCTTCTTTATACCTTGAATCAGTATAAGCTTTTTGCATGTGTAAAGGAACTGGATAATAGATCATTGCTGGAATTTCTTTAGCAGCAAGCCAAGTCTTTAATTCATCTCGATTAATTCCATTTAATCTTAAAGTATATTGATGGAAAACATGAGTAGAGTTTGCTGCTCTTCCCGGAGTTTTAATTTTCGGGTGATTTGCAAAGGCTTGGTCATAATGATTGGCTACTTTATTTCTAGCCTCATTATATTGATTTAAACGTCTCAGTTTTATTCTTAGAATAGCGGCTTGAATGCTATCTAAACGGGAGTTTACTCCAATTTCATCGTGATAATATTGAACCGATTGCCCGTGATTGGCAATCATTCTTATTTTTCCCGCAAGGGCAGCATCATTGGTAAAAATAGCTCCACCATCTCCATAACAACCTAAATTTTTGGATGGAAAAAAGGAGGTACATCCAATATGGCCGATAGTACCCGCTTGTTTTTTACTGCCATCAGGAAAAGTGTACCAAGCTCCAATGGCTTGAGCGGTATCTTCAATAACAAAAAGATTATGCTTTTGCGCTATTTCCATGATTTTAGCCATATCTGCGCATTGGCCAAATAAATGTACAGGCACAATAGCCTTAGTTTTTGAAGTTATGGCTGCCTCAATAGCTGCTGGATTAATATTAAAAGTTTCAGGATCAACATCAACTAAAACTGGGGTTAATTTTAATAAAGCAATAACCTCAGCAGTAGCAACATAGGTGAAACTAGCCGTAATAACCTCATCTCCAGGTTGTAAGCCTAAAGCCATCATAGCTATTTGTAAGGCATCGGTTCCGTTGGCACAAGGAATTACATGTTCTGATCCAGTATATTGCTCCAATTCAGATTGAAATGATTTAACCTCTGGACCATTAATGAAGGCTGCATTCTCCATTACATTGATAATGGCTGTATCTACCTCATTTTTAATATGATGATATTGGCTGATTAAATCAACCATTTGAATCTTACGCATAAACAAATTTCAAACTCGGGCAAATATAAACTTATGATATGGAATTTTTTTTATCAAAATGCCAACTAACTTTGCAACTTAATCGTTTTTATCATGAATATGCCTAAAAAGTACTTGATAATACTGCTAATGATGAGTTTTGGAAATTTTATCCATGCTCAAACTAGAAAAAATTCAGGCGAGCGTTTGCACCCTCCTGTAAGTGGTGTTTTAATTCAGCCAATGTACGCTTATCAAATACCCAAAGGCGATTTAGCTCAACGATTTTCTAATAATTCATGGATGGGTTTGGGTCTTCATTATAAATGGAAATCCAATTATCAGCTGGGGTTAGCAGGAGGCGGAATGTTTGCCGGTTCTTTAATTGATAACAATGCCTTATCTGGAATAACTAACCCTGATGGGACAGTAATAGGCAGAAATGGCCAGGTTATGTCAGTTACTGCCGTTCAAAGAGGTTTTAATATTAATGTTGAGTTTGGCAAATTATTCATTTTAAATAAAGTTAATTTTAATTCGGGTATCTTAGTTAAAGCGGGTCTTGGATTTTTTCAACATAAAATATTTTTTGGAACAGGTACCAGAGATATTTATCAACTCGATGGCGATTATAAATACGGATACGATCAATTAACCAATGGATACAATTTTACTGGTTTTTTGGGATACCAGTATATGAGTCCTAATCGCAGAATTAACTTGTTTGCTGGTGTAGAATATATGGCTGGGTTTACTCAGGGGCGTAGAAATTTCAACTATAATTCCAGATCCGCAGAAAATCAATCAAGAAATGATAATTTATTAAGTTTTAAATTAGGTTGGATGATTGTAATTTTTGATAAAGACAATAAAGCAGGAGAAAAAGAGTATATTTATAATTAATTTTTCTTAATGTTATTGATTTATCAATTAGGTATTGCTATTTATGCTTTGCTTGCGCGATGTTTATCGCTATTTAATTCAAAGGCTAGTGAATGGATTAAAGGCAGAAAAAATTGGCGTGATAAATTTGTTAATCAATTATTAACAAATTCGAAAAAACGAATTTGGTTTCACGCAGCCTCACTCGGCGAATATGAAATGATTGTTCCTCTATTAGAAAAAATAGACCGCTCCAAATTTGAAATTGTCCTGACCTTTTTTTCACCTTCAGGTTATAATCAAAAAAAGAATTCAAAACTAGCAGATTATGTTTTTTATTTACCCTTAGATACTCGAAAAAATGCTGCAGATTTTGTTAAAATGGTCAATCCCTATTTTGCTGTTTTTGTAAAATATGAGTTTTGGTATTTTTACCTAAGGGAGCTTAATTCAAAGAATATTCCTGTTTTTTTAGTCTCCGCCTTATTTAGAAAAGATCAATTATTTTTTAAATCCTATGGTTCATGGTTTAAAGAAATCCTGAATTTTTTTAATAAGATTTTTACAATGAATCAAGGCTCTTCAGAAATTTTAAGGATTAACCAAATTAATCATTTTATAGAGGCTGGAGATCTAAGGGCCGATCGGGTTTCGGATATCAAAATTAGAGCAGAACATAATTCTATTATTGAGGCTTTTATTCAAAATTCCCTTGCGGGGATAGCCGGTAGTTCTTGGCATCAAGAAGAAGAAATAATTAGTCAAGTAATTAACAATTATAATAACCTTAACAAATGGATTATTGTTCCTCATGATATAAGCAGGGAGCATATTAAACAAATTCAATTAAAATTTGAAAATTCTGTTTTGTATTCTGAATTTAATTTTGAATTAGATTCGAATAAAAAGGTTCTAATAATAGACCAAATTGGGTTATTAAAATCAGCCTATAAATATGCTTATTTTGCAATTGTGGGGGGCGGATTTAGAAAGGCTTTGCACAATATTTTTGAACCAGCAGTTTTTGAAATTCCAGTTTTATTTGGTCCACAGCTTAATAAACACCCTGAAGGAGAAGATTTATTAAATGCTGGTGGCGCGCTGATTTTTAATAATGCAAAAGAATTAAATGATATTATTAATAAATTTTATTCAGATAAGGTATATTACAATGAAATTTCAGCATCTTGCAAAAAATTTATTAATAAAAATATAGGCGCTTCCCAAAGCGTTATGGAAGAAGTTAATACTATTTTAAATGATGAAATATTCACTATTAATTAGTCTTTTATTTATTATCTCCGCTTGCTCTAATAAACCTAATAAAGAAAAAGCAGAAGAAGGAACCATTCCTGAAATGGCACAAATAGATACAAGTTCAGCTGATTTTAATGAAGTTTTAATTAATGATACTTTAATTGAAGATGAACTAGGAAAGATTAAAATCAATTGGGCTTATCAAATCAATAATGAAGTTGAAATAACACAAGAATATCTGGTTAAAGGAGTTCAGACTATTAAAAAAGAAAAGGATCGTATTTTGATTTTTCAGTTAGAAAGAAATAATCAAAAAGTTGTGGATACCTTAGATCGTTATGATTTTGCTACAGGAATGCAAGAAGATTTTGTAAAACAGGGCCAATTATCTAACATAACTTTTATGGGTTATGATGCTAATTTTGACCGTGTTTTATTTTTTGTAAAATTTGGAATTTCGGCAAATGATATCCTTTTTGATGCCGAATATCGATTGGGATTCGACGGTAAATCAGAAATCATTTTTTTAGAAATGGAATAAATCCCGCAAGGGAATTATTACCAAGGATGCTCTGTCCCATCATAATTAAAAAATTTTCCAGAATCGTTAATGCTTACTTTATTAAGCACATTTTGAATCATAGAATTTATGGATTGCTCTGGGCTAAGTGTTGCTTTTTGTCCGCCCATATCAGTTTTTACCCAACCTGGATTAATATTAACTGTAATAATTCCTTCATTTATTATTTCATAAGACATCGACTTATTGAAAATATTTAATAAATTTTTACTGCCTACATATCCATAATGTCCGCCAAAAGTTAATTTATTTATCGAACCTAACCAGCTAGAAATATTAACTACTTTCGGTTGATCAGATTTTTTTAATAATTCTCGAAAATTTTTTACCATTAATAATGGAGCAATACTATTTATTTTAATAACCTCAAATAATTCTTCAATATCTAATTGGTCTAGGTAAAATGCTTTGGCCATTCTCGATTTATCTGCATAATCTTTGGGGTTAATTCCAGCATTATTTATAATTAAATCAATTTTGCCAAAATTTTCATCAACCCAATTTTTTAGTTTAATGATATCAGCTTCTGATGAAATATCTAAATCCTTTGGAATAATTTGATTTGCCGGAAAGTTTAGTGAGTCTGCTGCTTTTTGTGCAATATCTAAATTTCGTGCAGTAAGAATTACCGTATATTTTTCTTGGGCTAATTGTTTAACCCATTCCAGGCCCATTCCTTTATAAGCTCCAGTAACTAAGGCTAATTTCATCTTTTTAAAAGTTTAAATCCAATTTCTCTTCCATGGCCTTTTACCATAGCTAAATTTATCCAGAACCAGGCAAATTGTTCCATTAGTTCAAATTTATCATTGCCACCAATATCATAACATTCAGCAAAACCAGCGTCTAATGCTAATTGAATAGTAGCTTCTTTTGCTTTTATACTATCACCCGCAACAAACATATCAATATTTTGATCTTGGTATTTTGGATTGATCATATTATTAAATCCGGTGGTATTGAAACATTTTACTACATCTTTAGATGATGTATGATCCAGTATAGCTTGAGCTGTATTTGAGTAATTTTTAGGACCTTTACCCATAATAATATTCATACTATCGATGATAATCTTTCCTTCAGTATCACCTAAACTTTCTGCAATTTCTGCAGCGTAAATTGCAGGTGTTGCCAACAAAATTATATCTGATTTTTTAACAGCTTCTACTACACTATATACTTGAGTATTCGGATTATCAAGTAATGATTTTCCTTTAAAATTTTGAGTATCTCTTACTCCTAAATTGATCTCATGGCCTTTTTTAGACCAAGCTGTGGCTAAGGCCGAACCTACATTCCCGGTTCCAATTATTGCAATTTTCATAATGAATTTTTAAGCAAATTAATTTTATCCCTCTTTAAAAATTCCTTACTTACTTATTTAAGAGATACTCACTTTTTGGAAAGTATCAGATTCTAATACTTATTCCATGCAGCTAACATATTTTTTTATCTTCTTAGCGCTGGAATTAGAAATTCGTTCACCCATAACGATAGAATTTTCTTTTTTCCCGTAAGGATTATGTAAAACAACTTCTAAAACTTTTAATGACTTAAGTTTTTTAGCAAATTCGGATGGAATAAGGATTCTATTTTCGGTAGCACCTTTTTTATCCATGGTTTCTTTAGCCTCGGTTTCAAATTTTAATTTAGTAAGGCTTCCATCTGAAAATAAAAATTCTACCTCCATTTGGGGACCTAATACAAATGATTTAGGCTCTAGTTTGCTTAGGTTTTTGGTAAAAAGATTTAAATATAACTTTTGATCCGCTTTTATAAAAGACATTAAGAGTATATTGGATTTGTTGGCTAAAATCACAATATATTTTGATCGGATTTCGTCTGAGTTTTTAGCATCTTTATTATTTAAATAAACCTTATTACAGTTTTGAGCTGAGATAATTGAAAATGACATTATCATCAGGAATAGAGACAAAAGGATTTTCTTCATATTTATAAGTTTTGTTTAATATTTTGGTAAAAATATAAATATTTATTGACTTTCTAAGTAGCTAAATTTTTTTTTAAAAATGATTAGTCTTAAATATGCGAGGCCTCATCAATAGGATAATCTTTTTAATAAATAGGACTAAATATCAATGATAAAAAATTTAATTTTTTGTAAACAAAATCCTAAACAAAAGCGAGTTATATTTGTATTTATAAAAAAGAATGGATATGAAGAAGTTAATGATTTTTGCTGCGGGTATTTTATTCTTAGGTTTTGCCGCATCATACACTTTTAAAGACAATAATGAACAAGTTATGATAGAAGAAAATGTTCAAGGAAAGGTATTTCATGGATTAAAGGTGAAATCCATTAGTGGTGATAAGGAAATTGATTTCAGTACTTTTAAAGGTAAAAAAGTATTATTAGTTAATACGGCATCTGAGTGCGGATATACTGGTCAGTATGAAGATTTAGAAAAACTGCATCAGAAGTATAAAGATAAATTAGTAGTTATTGGCTTTCCATGCAATCAATTTGGTGGACAAGAGCCAGGATCTGCGGAAGAAATCGTTGGATTTTGTAAAAAGAATTACGGTGTTAGTTTTTTGTTAACAGAAAAAATTGATGTTAAAGGAGATAATCAACATTTAGTGTACCGTTGGTTAACTCAAAAAAGTTTAAATGGTGTAGGCGATTACACTGTTGAATGGAATTTCAATAAATTTTTAGTAGATGAGAATGGGAAATTAGTTAAATATTTTCCATCTAGAGTTAAGCCATTATCAGACGAATTAGTAAGTTTAATTGAAAAATAATAATGAATTTTATTATCAATTTTGCTATAGTTTTCGCAACATTTTGGTTTATGGAATTTATGGCATGGTTTGCTCATAAATTTGTAATGCATGGTTTTTTATGGTATTTACATCGTGATCATCACCAAGGAGCCAAAGGGTTTTTTCAGAAAAATGACACCTTCTTTTTAATTTTTGCTATTCCATCATGGTTGTTTACCATGTTTGGAATGATGCATGGTTTTGACTGGAAATTTTATATCGGAATAGGAATTTTAATCTATGGAATTGCTTACTTTTTAATTCATGATGTTCTCATTCATCAACGTTTTGATTGGTTTAAAAATGTAAATAATTTTTATTTTAAAGCCATACGTAAGGCCCACCGCAACCATCACAAATACCTACAAAAAGAAGATGGAGAATCATTTGGAATGTTATGGGTACACCCAAAATATTTCAAGTCATAATTACAATTTATTTTAATTATTAATAATTTTTATGCCGCTTTTGCGGCATTTTTTTTATAATAAATATCATTGTTAATTAGTTACTTTTAATGATTTTTCTTTTGGTTATCCGGTCTTGTTCCCAGTTTCTTTCCTGTCTTCCCTTTTGATGGATAATTTCTATTTTTAAATCATTTTTTTGCCTTAATAAACGAGATCTTAATATACGAGGATAAAAGTTTTTGAACCATTTTTTCGATTGATCCTCTCTATCCACTATTCCTGAACTGCATAGTATATCATAGGTTGCTGCCGCACAACGCATTCCGAAAAAGGAATAATCATAAGGTGATTTTTTTAAATACTGCTGAGTTATTTTCTCAAAATTTTCGGCTTGAATTGAATTAATTTTAAATTGAATTATCATTATTTTATTATTCGGTTTTTCATCAAAAATTTGATAAAATTCAATCGAATCCATAGCCACAAATGCTGAATTGATCTCACTTTTTGAAAATACATGAAAATTTGAAATTGGGATAAAATTAATTATGGGTCCCGAGTTTAAAGATACTCCTACGTGACCTCCCAACTTTCCGCCGAACCATTTATTTTCAATTTGTTTATATTTTTCTTTGGGTTTAGAACCGTATAAAAAATGAACTTTTATTATATGATTTGCTTGCGCGATGTGTACTGAGAAAAATAATAAAGTAACTATCCATGCTTTCATAATGGATTAACGAAAACATAATTAATTTATTCTAATTATTCATCCCGGAAGGGATTAAAAAAGAGCCAAAACAATAAAAAACAAGAATTGAATGATTAGAAGTCCTATGGCTATTGGATTTTTTATTTCTATTTTAAACCAATGACTAGAGAGCGCAAGGATAAAAGCATAGACGAACCAACCCGCGTAATTGCTAATAGGAACATCAGCGCCGTACCAAGTCCAGAATTGATGCTTAACTGCCACGGGTTCTAAAAAATAATCCATAATTGTCATTGAAACTGCTGTAAATAGTGAAATGAAATAAGGATTTTTATTGATTTTATGTGCAATTATATGATTACAATAAATCAAAACCAGCCAATTTACGCCCATCATTAATGGAATTCCGTCTATGGCCCAGCCGAGAGTTTTTCCATATTCGTATTCCCCAAAAGGAAAGCCTGTTTTAACGCCGACCCACTCTAATAGCCATCCCGCAAGGAAAATAAAACTGGCCCAAAGGATAAAATTTTTGTTAAATGAATGGTGGAAGAATAATAAAAAACCTAGGCTCAGCGATAAATTAAGAGGGGTTAGGCTTAATAATAAATCGTATTGATATTGAAAAATAAATCCTAAAGCGCCTACCGTATAAATAATAATTAAAAAGTACAGGGAGTACTTAGAAATTTGCGGATTTTGGATAATTTGATTACGATTCATTACGAAATAAACAAAAGCTTTAATGGCTTGTTTGGAATTAATAAATACTTATAAATTATTAATTTTGTAGTCATTGGAAAACGAGAGCAAACATAATTCAGAAAACTTAAATTCGGAAGAGCAAGCTTATTATACTGGAACTGCTAATTTAGCGCCAATACCGATGAGTGTTTCATCGCCTCCAATCAAGCCTATTGACAAGGGTTTGGTTAAAGCGCAGGCTCATGAAACCATGCATCATCAGGCAAGGCAACAAATAGATATGTTGCGAAAACAAGCCGAATTAATTATGCAACAGGTGCGTGAAATTGAAGCCAGAGTTGCAGTTTCTGAACGTATTTACAAAAGTGATATCCGATTTATTCCAGTTATTGGTCAAATTTATTACCTTTACGAGAAAGAAAATGAGGAGGTTATTTTGTCAATGATTGCTCCAAATGAATGGGGAAGAAGTAAGCCATTCAAAGCATACATTGCCAAGGTAAAATTATTGGCCGATAAAACCTGGGATGTTTTAGAGCAAGAAAAAGCCTTTTCTGAAAAATCAGAACATGATGAATAAAACGATAAAATATTTTAGTCTACTATTAATTTTTCTTGGTTTTGCTGCATTTACTCATGCTCAACAAAACTTTTTGATAATGAGTAAACCCGGTTCTACAAAAAGGTATTATTTTTATATTGGACAAGATATTATTTTCAAGACCATGGAATCGGATTATTTCGAGACCAATCAAATTTTGAAGATTAAAAAAGATCTATTGATTTTTCCAAATAATGAATTGCAATATTCTCAAATTAAAGCGATCAAATTAGATAAGAGCACTGAAATTATGCCCTGGAAACAGGTTATGGCATCTGGAGTTAGTTTATTAGGTTCGTTGGGAATTTGGAATTTAGCCTTAATAGTAAATACGGGGCGACCATCAGAATATATTGGGCGTGAATTTGCATTTTTCAGCGGCATAATTGCTATTCCGGTTGCTTTAAATTTTGGAAAACGAGCCTTTACAAAAACAGAATATAAAATTAATGAATCGGCCTGGAAATTGGAGCCAGTAATTTTAAAGGAGGATTAGTGAGAGCATATCAAACAGGGGATACTATTGTTGCCCTTGCTACTGCGCCAGCAATTGCGGCCATTGGTGTTATTAGATTAAGTGGTGATCAAAGTTTTAATATAGTTTCTAAATTATTTAAGGGTAAAAATTTAAATGAGGTCCCTACTCATAGCATTCATTTTGGCAGCTTGCGCGATGAAGACCAAATTTTAGATGAAGTTTTAGTTTCAGTATTTAAAGGGCCTAAATCTTACACTGGTGAGGATGTAATTGAAATTAGTTGTCATGGTTCTCCTTACATTCAGCAGAAAATTATTGAAAGTTTAGTAAAAAATGGTGCTCGATTAGCTGAACCGGGTGAATTTACTTTAAGAGCATTTTTGAATCGTAAATTAGATTTAACCCAAGCAGAGGCCGTTGCTGACTTAATAGCTTCTGATAGTTCTGCAGCATTAAAAACCGCTATGAATCAAATGCGTGGTGGTTTTGGTGAGACAATAAAAAAATTAAGAGAAGAATTAATTCATTTTGCTTCTTTGGTAGAATTGGAATTGGATTTTTCTGAAGAAGATGTTGAGTTTGCTGATCGCAGCCAATTAAAAATATTAATTGAACGAATAATAAAAGTTTGCAGCGATCTTATAATTTCATTTCAAAGTGGTAATGTAATTCGGAATGGAATACCGACTGTAATAGCAGGCCGACCCAATGCTGGAAAATCGACCTTGTTAAATGCTTTATTAAATGAAGAGCGAGCCATAGTTAGTGAGATTGCTGGTACAACCAGAGATACTATTGAAGAAGCCATACAAATAAAAGGGATTAATTTTAGGTTTATAGATACAGCGGGCATTAGAGCTGAGGCCGATTCTGAAATAGAAAAAATTGGAATAGAGAGAACCTTTAAAAAAGCGGCGGGTGCAGAATTAGTGCTGTATTTATTTGATATCAATACTCAAAGTAAAGAAGAGGTTTTAGCCGAGAGTAAATTACTCAGATCAGATAATAAACGATTATTATTGGTAGCCAATAAATGCGATCAAAGTTCAATCGTTCAAGATAAAAGCGATTGGGAAGGAGAGGAGATTGTGTTTATATCGGCCAAGAAAAAAAATATAGAATCATTAATTAATTATTTAGCCTCAATAGCTAATGAAAATTTAGGTAAGAGTGATCAAACCTTAATCAGCAATGTTCGTCATCTAAGTTCATTACAAGAAACCGTAAAACATTTAGAAGAGGTAATTCGAGGAATGGATATGGGTTTAAGCGGTGATTTATTAGCTGAAGACATAAGGGGAGCTTTGTATCAATTAGGCCTGATAACCGGAGAAATTAGCACCGATGATTTATTGGAGAATATCTTCACTAAGTTTTGTATCGGGAAGTAAATCCCAGTAGCTAATCGAACAATTTTTATATTCTTGTAATTCAATAATTTATCTTTTTTCTAATTCTATTTAGTAAAGCTATTACTTTACTTATGAATTGTAAAAGTCAAGTAATAACTTTACTTAAAGGGTAAGAAAGCAATTCAACAGCAACAGATCAATATTACACCCCACATTCATTACCCCAACACCAATTATTCTTTTTGTTTAAGATTATTTTTAGCTTCACTATTTTCATCGTAAAAAAACCATATTTTCTGATTAAATTGAATGTGATTTGTAAAATATTTATGAAAGTCTGCATTTCATTTTTATTGGGGCTTTTTTTTAGTTTTCAGAGCTTTTCATCAGATAAAGTGGATAGCCTAAAAATGCTTATTAATACCAATGGTATCCCATCGCTTAATAAACCTAAGGCTTATGAAGAATTAATAAGATTATACCTCGAATCTAATTTTGATTCAGCATACTTTTATTTTAGTAAATACTCCGACGAATCATTCGAAATTAATGATCCTTTATTAAAAGTGTCACTTTTAAGTTTGGAGTCTCAAATAATGCTCAGACTAGAAGAAGATGAAAATTCAATGATTGTGATTGAACGAATTTTTCAAATAGCGGATTCATTGAAAATACAGAGGATAAGCCAAATAGCATTTAATACTTTAGCTATTTATTATGAAAGTCGGCGCAATTTTAACAAAGCCATTGAAGCCTCAAAATCGGCATTAGAATTTAGTGATAAAAATAACTTTTCAGAGCAAATTAACTTATTATACAATCTCGGAATTCTTTATTCTAATATCAATTTAGATGATTCTGCTTTTTTAACTTTTAATAAAGCCTTAAAGCTAGCCAAAGAGAATAATTATGAATTAGGAGAAGCCATTGTATATAGTGGTTTGAGTACCCTATATTTTAAAATTGGAAATAATATTGAATTATTGAATGCAGCTCAAAAATCGGTGAAAATTTTTAGAAAGTTCGGCAATTCTTATCAATTATCTAGTGCATTAAATACCTTAGGTTTAGCAAATTATCAATTAGGAAATAAAAATGAAGCTATCGATAATTTTATTGAATCTCTTAAATATGCTAACTTAACTAAGGCCGATATTATTCCCAGTATTTATAATAATTTGGATTTAACTTTTTTTTCTATTGGCGATTTTAAAAATGCCCACCTATACTTAGATTCTTTTGTTGTTGCCTTAGAAGAAAGCTATAAAAAACGAATAGAGAATCTTAAAAAGAATGCAGAAATTAAATTTGAAGTCCAAAGAAAAAATGCTTCTATCGAATTATTAAATGAAAAAAATGCCGCAGGTGAATTAAAATTATCCAGACAGAGGTATTTGATTATTGGTGCTATTGGTTTATTAATACTGCTAATAGGTATTACCTTTTTATTATCATCCAACTTAAAATTAAAAAAACAGACTAATAAATTACTTTTATTAGAAAATCAATTAGAAAAAAGTAAAAGACTGAGTTTAGAATTGGAAAACCAAAAACTAGAGTCTTCTAAATTAAGCCTGGAGTTAGAAACTTTAAAAAGTAAAATTAATCCACATTTTTTATTTAATAGTATTAATGTAATCAATTCTTTAATTTCTCGAGATAAAGACAAAGCTATTGTTTTTACTGAAAGGTATTCTGAATTTTTAAGGAGAAGTATTGAAATAAACGAAAACAATTTTGTTAGTATTAATGAGGAATTAGCCTTGGCTTCTGATTATGCTTTTTTACAACAAACCCGATTTGATCAGGCTTTAAAAGTTTATTTTAATGTGAGTGATGATTATCTAAAGGCCCTTATTCCTCCATTTTCTATTCAAATTGCACTCGAGAATGCCGTTAAACATAACATTATCAGTAATCAAAATAATTTAGAAGTTTTTATATATTCAGAAGATAAGTATATCGTTATTAAAAACTTAATTAGGGCTAAACGATTTAAAGAAAAAGGCACTGGCTTGGGAATCAAACTTATTCGAGACCGCTATCAATTATTAAAATCTCTAAAGCCCGAGTTTTACGAAAAAGAAGGGTATTATTTTGTTAAGTTACCCATCATTAATGACGAAAATTTAATAGAAAATGAGCAATAGAATGAAAATATTAATTGTTGAAGATGAACCTCATGCATCCGCTCAGTTGCAACTTTATCTTTCAGAAATTTTAGAGGCTGAATATTTTTTTGCTCAGGAAGTAGATGAAGCCGTAAAAATCTTAAAATCTACCTCTATTGATCTAGCCTTTTTAGATATTATGATTGGGGATGATTTAAGTTTTGCGATTTTTAATAAAACATCTCTAAGTGAGCAACCACCCATTATTTTTACTACAGCTTATTCGAAATTTGCAATACAAGCGTTTAAGTTGAATAGTATAGATTATTTATTAAAACCAATTAAAAAAGAAGAATTAAAAAGGGCCGTTGAAAAATGGCAACAAACTAAAACGCCTAACAAACAAGATTTTTTCCAACTCTATCAATTATTTAATAAAGAGTCTAAAAGTTATAAAAACCGATTTGTAGGTGAATTGGGTGAAAAAATCTTTAACATAATAGCCGATGATATTGTGGCATTTTATGCAGAAGGCAGATATACAATGATATTATGTTCTGATGGTAAAAAGTATATTAATGAAGATACTTTAGATGAGCTTATACAAAAAATAGACCCTAGCCAATTTTTCAGGGTAAATAGAAAAATAATCCTTCAGTATAAATATATTGACACTATGCTTAAATATACTCGAAGTAGATTAAAAGTGTTTCTAAAAATCGACCCAGGTTTTGAAGTACTTGTTAGTGTTCAAAATGCTAATGAATTTAAAAAATGGTTGGAAGATGGAAATTCTTAATTCAATAAATATGCATTTTCATAACCTAAATTTACCCATTCATTACATATATATTTATTAAGAATAATCTTAAAGAGAATATTGTGTCATAAAAAATGATGCAATATGAAATTTAAACTTTTTTTATTGAGTTTATTGTTTTCGATTAAAGCAATTTCTCAAGTTTCAACAAATTATTCCTTTGTAGCAATCAATGAAGGATACAATCCTATTCAAAACGGTAATGCTATTTTAATAGATGATTTATTAGCCACTAAAATACCTATTGGATTTAATTTTGAGTTTAATAACCAAACTTTTGATTCAGTATGTATAGCAGAAAACGGTTGGGTTTGGTTTGGTGATACCAATCAATACTATGGGACGGATCGTCCAATTTCTACCAATAGTTATAATTCGCCAATGAATATTTCTGGAGTTATTTCTGCTTTTGGTTCTGAAATCGGGGTTAATTATTTAGCATTTCATTTTAATCCAGAAATCCGTTATGAATTAGAAGGTACAGCTCCTTTCCGAGTTTTAAAAATCCAATGGAAAGAATATAGCCGTTTATCTTCCATGGATTTTATGGATGGTGATACCTTAAATTTCTAAATAGTATTATGCGAAACTACCAATGAAATCCGATTAAATTATGGCGTAAATGCTTATCATCCTTTTTCTGGAGCTTTGGATTCTGTTGAGGTGGGACTTAGAGGAGCTTCTCGTTCCGATGTATTCGCCTTAACCGGTAATTGGAATAATTTAAGTAGTTCTAATAACTATAATTCTAATATTAAAATCAGTAATTCAGCAAACGGAATGCCTTATGATGGTTTGGCCATAGTATTTATGCCTCAACAAACTAATAATCCTAGTTTAAGTTTATTAAGTCCAAATGGTGGTGAAAATTATTTTGTAGGCGATACTTTGTATATTGAATGGGATGCCGATTTTGTTAATAATATTAATATTGATTTATCTACTGATGGTGGACAATCCTATTTTAATATTGCTAATAATGTAAATACAAATCAGTTTGAGTATAAAATTTTGGCTCAACAAGCTTGGATTTCTAATCAAGCAAGAATTAAAATTACTTCAACTCAAGGAAACTTATCTGATATTTCTGATGCAAATTTTTCGATTTCTGCTAAAAATCAAGGGCAGCCAAGTATTGAAATTACTAGACCTACGCAATTTTTTAGCATTAAAGAAGGGGAAACTTGTTTTTTAGAATTCGAAGCTAAATTGGTTCAAAATGCTCAAATAGATTTATTTATTAATAACTTTAATAATTCCGTAAATATTAATAATAATTTAAATACTAATCCAAATGGAATTACCAATGCACATTTTCAAATTCCAGCAAATTTAAATGCAGATTCGGCAACTATTATAGTAAAAAGTAATACCAATCCTTTAATTGCTGATACTTTAAATTTTTGGTTTGAGATTGAAAAACCTTCTAATAATATACCTAGTCTTAATTTGATTAGCCCTAATGGAGGCGAATTATATTTTGCTACCGAAGACAGTATTCATATTATTTGGGATGCTGAACATATTCAAAATATTAAAATTGAAATTTCATTTGATGAGGGTATTGCTTATTCTCTTATCTCAAATAATACTCAAGCGGCTTTAGAAGAATTAAAAATTCCAATTAATATCAATTGGGTTACCAATACCGCTCGCATTAAAATTTCTGACGCACAAAATAACAACTTAATGGATTCATCAGCAGATAATTTCATTATCGCATTTCCTAATCAAGCTCAGCCTGAAATTACAATTAGTAGACCCCTACAATTTTTTAGTATCAAACCAGGTGAGCCTATTTTATTAGAATTTGAATCAGAAAATGTTCAGAATGTAGAAGTAAAATTATTTATTAATCAATTTAGTAATGGAAGTATTATCTTTAATAATCTAGCTACAAATACAAATGGAGCCACTAATGCCCACTTTCTTTTGCCTTTATCTACTTTGGGTGATTCTGCTTGTATCGTAGTTAGAGATAAAAATGATCCTAATATTTCAGATACTTTAGATTTCTGGTTTGAAATAGAGGCCTTGACTAATTCAAGTAATACTATATCTAAAAGCCTTTCTTATATTGTAAAATCAAAATCTAATGAATTAGAAATTGTATTTACTGAAACTGCAAATGGCAAAATTTCATTATTAGATATGTCCGGAAAATTGGTGTTTGAATCTACTATAAACAGTAATTTATTAACAATACCGACCATTGATTTAAGTAAAGGAATTTATGTTTTAGTATGTGCTAATTCTAATTCAACCCAAACTCAGAAAGTAATAATTAAATAGTTCTTTATTCATATATTTTGTTTTGATTTAACCGGCCCAAGAATTTCTTGGACCGGTTTTTTGCATTTATAATCAGAAGAGAAATTAAATTGTTTTTTAGAAATTTCTTAATTCATTCTTTAGATTTTTATATTAATCGAAATGATTTGTTATTTAATAAGCCTTTCTTAACATTTCAGCATAATCATTGGGTAGGGGACTAGCTTCTATTGCTTTAGCAGCTAGCTCTACATCATAATCAAAACGGCAAAATTCTACTTTAATACTGTGTGGGTTAAAACTATTTGATTCTTCATTAATTTCTAATAATACATAAGAACCTCTTGGGTCACCGTCTTTAGGTTTTCCAACTGATCCTAAATTAATAGCCTGTTTATATTTTGGCGAATTTTCTGAACTCAGATCATCACCTTCTGTTTCTTCTAATATACGATGATAAGGTTTATGAGTATGTCCAAAACACATGATATCAGCTTTGGCATCTTTCATAATTCTTAACAAACTTCTTTCATCTCTATCTTCAAATAAATATTCATTAATTTTTCTCGGACTACCATGTACCATTAATAGAGATAATGGTTCTGAATTCCAATTAAAATCTACTCGTATATGAGCAGGTAAATCTTTTAGATATTTTCTGTTTTCTTCATTAATCCATGAATTAGTTAATGAAATAGAAATTTTACCATTATTTTTATCTTCTTCCGTTTTGTATGCGCAGCCGCAATCATCACTGCTTCTTCCAATACCATAATCATAATTTCCTGCAATTACAGGTATGTTTCTTTTCCTAATTTCACGAATTACTTCATTAGGCCAAGTTAAGTATCCCACCAAATCACCCAAGCAATAAATTTGATCCGCCTCATGTTTTTTTATATCCTCAAAAAAGGATTCCAAGGCCGGTAAATTGGCGTGTATATCTGAAAAAAGTATTATTTTCATTTGTAGTATTTATTTTTTAACCAAAAACTAAATTTAACTAAAGCAATTAATGCAGGTACTTCAACTAAAGGACCTATAACTCCAACAAAAGCTTGTCCGCTATTTATTCCATAAACCCCAATAGCAACAGCAATGGCTAATTCAAAATTATTTCCAGCAGCGGTAAAAGATAATGCCGCATTTTTTTCATAATCAGCACCCATTTTTTTTCCCGCAAGGAAAGAGAAAAAGAACATGAGCACAAAATAGATAATTAAAGGTAGGGCAATTCGTGCCACATCAATCGGAATTTCTACAATGCTTTTTCCTTTCAAGCTAAACATAACAATAATGGTAAAAAGCAAAGAAATTAAGGTGATAGGTGAAATTTTGGGGATGAATTTGTTTTTATACCAATCTTCACCTTTTAAATTAATTAATAGCTTGCGCGATAAAAATCCCGCAAGGAAAGGAATACCCAAATAGATAAAAACAGATTCTGCGATATCTGCCATTTTAATTTGAATTAACTCCGATTTGAAGCCGAAAATTGGAGGCAGAAAACTTATAAAAAACCATGCATAAAAACTATATAATAAAACTTGGAAAATACTATTTAAAGCTACCAGGGCGGCTGCGTATTCTCTGTTTCCTTCAGCTAATTCATTCCAAACAATTACCATTGCAATACAACGGGCTAATCCAATTAAAATTAATCCGCTCATGGATTCAGGTTTATCATTTAAAAAAATGAGCGCCAAAATGAACATTAAAACAGGTCCAATTATCCAATTTAATAATAATGAAACGCTGAGTATTTTTTTATTTTCAAATACCTTTAAAATATTAGAGTAATCTACTTTGGCAAGGGGTGGGTACATCATTAAAATTAATCCAATAGCTAATGGAATATTGGTTGTTCCAGATGATAATGAATTAATAAATTGGCTGCTTTGAGGGAAAATAAAACCAATTCCAATTCCTAAAATCATGGCTAAAAATATCCATAAGGTTAAGAATCGATCAATAAAACCGAGGCTTTTTTTTGCCGGATAGCTTTTACAATCCTTCATATTTAACAGCAATTAGAACCTGGTGAGCAGCAGTTTTCATTGGGTTTTTCAGCATAAACAGTTATACTAAAAATTCCGTTATCACCCGATTTAAATTGATTGATTTCTTCAATAGATAGATACTTGGAAAGTATATCATTGGGAATGTTAATGGCTTTTTGCTTTTGAATTTTAATATTTACAAAACCTTGATTTTTTATTAAACTTAAATATTCATCCATTTGGATTGCTCCACTAACGCATCCAGCATACATTTCAGCATCTTTTTTTAAAGCTTCGGGTAACTCACCTTGTAAAACTACATCAGAGATACTAAAGTGAGCGCATGGTTTTAATACCCTAAATATTTCAGAAATTACCCCTGCTTTATTTGGAACCAAGTTTAATACACAATTAGAAACAATTACATCGGCTCTGTTGGCGGCAACGGGCATTTTTTCAATATCTCCCTGGCGGAATTCTACATTATTAAATCCTAATTTTTCTGCATTTTCACGAGCCTTGTCTATCATGGCAGGAGTAAAATCGATACCAATTACTTTACCTTCTGCTCCGCAAGCTGCCCTTGCAACAAAAGCATCATTACCTGCTCCAGAACCTAAATCAATAACGGTATCTCCAGCCTTAATAAGAGCAAATTCGGTAGGCAATCCGCATCCTAAGCCTAGATCAGCATCAGGGTTATAACCTTCTAACTGAGAATAATCGTCTGACATGATATTATAAACCTCAGTTGAGCAGCCTCCTGCACCACAGCATGATGCCATGTTATCAGCCTTATCCTGCAAAGCAATTTCGCTATATTTTTGCTTTACTAATTCTTTTAAATCTTTAACTTCCATATTTATCGTATTTATTCGATTAACTTATTCAAATTTTTTTAACAGCAATTTTCGCTACTGCAAGCGGGTATAGAATTAAAAAATTCGTTGTAGTATTTTTTAGCTAATTCCCATTCTTTATGGTCTAAACAATAACAAACTTTGGCTCCTGAAATTTCGCCTTTGATTAAACCTGCTTCTTTTAATTCTTTTAAATGTTGTGAAACGGTGCTTTGGCTTAAAGGCAATTGATCTACTATATCGCCACAAATGCAAGAGCTTTCTTTTAATAATACTTTAATTATAGCGATCCTTGCGGGATGCGATAAGGCTTTTGCGTATCGGGCAATTTTATTATCTTTTACTGAGAATTCTTCAGTTTTGGCAATACTCATATTAATCGCAAATATACGATTAATTTTTATGCTTCAAAGAATTTTATTGAAAAAGAATTTAAATTGTACCTTTGAGAATTATGTTAAAAGCTGGAAGATTTTATGAACTTGTTGTAAGAGAGAGAAATTACAAGGGTATTGTTTTGGAGAGTGAAGAGGAGCCTGATGTTTCTATTATTTTACCGCGAGCTCATGCTCCAAAATATTTAGAACCAGGTGAATTAATTACCGCCTATGTTTTTTTAAATGATGAAAAAGAATTCATCGCTACCTTACAAGAACCTAAAGCTCATTTGGGTGATTTGGCTACCTTAAAAGTAACGGGTGTTTCCCATAATGGTGCTTTTTTAGATTGGGGAATGCCAAAGGAATTATTTATGCCTAATGAATATCATTTTGGCGAGCTTGAAAAAGGAGATGAAGTTTTAGTAAAATTAATTGAGCATCCTGATACTAAAAGAATTATCGCTACTGAACTTTTAGATGAAGAGTTTAATAATAATGAAATTGAGCTGGCTGAAAAAGAAAGTGTTGAATTAATAGTTTATCGTAAAACCAAATTAGGTTATAAGGTTATAATTAATAAAAAACATTTTGGTTTATTACATTTTTCGGATGTCTTTAAAGAATTATTTCCGGGCGACAAAATCGATGGTTTTGTTAAGAAAATAAAAGAAGAAAACAAAATTGATGTGGTGGCTGGTAAACCCGGACATACTAGGGTTTATGATGAAGCTGGCTTTGTTTTAGATTTATTGAGAAAAGAAGGCGGATTTTTACCTTTCCATGATAAATCGGATCCTGATGAAATTTATAAAACTTTTGAAATGAGCAAAAAAACCTTTAAAATGGTTATTGGAAGTTTATATAAAAAGAAAATTATCCAAATCGAGGATAAAGGCATTCGCTTAATGATCAAATAATTTATGCAAGAAGTTAATTTACCCAATTCCGATATTTTAAAAGATATTGTTACCCTGCGTATGCCTTATGGACAGTATTGCGGGGTTTTAATGAGTAGATTACCCAATGCCTACTTAGAATGGTTTAAAAGGCAAGGTATGCCTCCTAATAAGTTAGGAGTAATGATGGATACCGTATATGAAATGAAACTAAATGGATTGGATTCCATGTTACGTGAGTTAGAAAAACAAGTCCACGGAGATATTGATTTGAGTTGGAATGGATATTAAGGTGGTTTAGGGCGAATGAGATTCTCATAATACCAGACTAACTACTTTTCCAAACATTCTTAATATGGCATTTTTTTAAATACTTTTTTCGCCCAAAAAAAGTATTGCAAAAAAGTGGCAACCGGCCAAAAAAATTGAATTTTTCTTGTCGCGCAATCCAGCCCCTCTCAGGCTGAAAAATTCAATTTTCACGCTGGCCGCTTGACCACCAGCCGCACTAACTGGCATTTCTTCTGTTTTAATGATTTTGCTTTTAATTGGTGTTGAGCTGATGTGGCAAATTCAGAACTGATCCAATTTTTAAAATAATTATTTCCAACAGCGAAACGAAGTGGAGCGCAAACTGAAGCAGCCGAATGCTTTGAGCTGCAGAATGTCCCAAACAGCGAAGCGCAAACTAATTAGAACGAAGCTGTAATTATAGAATCAACCACATCAACAGCGAAGCGCAATTGCAGAAATCAGAAGGATAACGAGAACGCATCCAAATCTTTAAAATAACCATTTCCAACAGCGAAACGAAGTGGAGCGCAAACTGAAGCGGCCAAATGCTTTGAGCTGCAGAATGTCCCTAACAGCGAAGCGCAAACTCCTAATGAACGAAGCTGTAATTATAGAATCAACCACATCAACAGCGAAGCGCAATTGCAGAAATCAGAAGGATAACGAGAACGCATCCAAATCTTTAAAATAACCATTTCCAACAGCGAAACGAAGTATAGCGCAAACTGAAGCGGCCAAATGCTTTGAGCTGAAGAATGTCCCTAACAGCGAAGCGCAAACTATTAATTACGAAGCTGTAATTAAATAATTACAATTCTAAACCTCTAAACACTAAACACCTAAACCAATCATAAATTCCTAATCTCTATCTCATTCCTCAATAACTTCACTTTTTTCTGATTCTCTAATTGTTTTAACAATCTAGAAATTACCACACGAGATGAGTTTAAATCATTAGCTATTTGTTCGTGAGTAACCTTAATGGTATCGTTTTGCTGCGCTTTCTGTATTTTCTTTAAATAAAATTCTAATCGCTCATCCATTGCATGAAAAGCCACCGATTTAACGGTTTCTATCATTTCTCTAAACCTTGAACGGTAGGTGTCTAATACAAAATAATACCACGATTTAAATTTCACCATCAAATCATCCATCAATTCAATGGGAATCATGATGGCCTTTACATTGTCCACTGCAATAGCTTCCATGTCCCCAGTTTTATTACGGGCCGCACAAACAAAGGAGAGTGCACAGGCGGTACCAGGCTCTAGATAATACAAGAAAAATTCTTCTCCATCATCACCATTGGTTAACAGTTTTATTTGTCCTTCAATTATTAATAGAGTAAACTTTAAATATTGCCCAGGCCTCATAATGGTTTCTCCATCATTAAAGGTTTTAATGCTGGCGTTTTGAGCAATATATTCAATAAGCTCTGGTTCAAATGCCGGGAATTTATCTTTAATTAATGCGGATATTTCAGAAATTTCTGGATTCATGATCTTAAAATTATTCAATTATTAAGCCAAGCTTATTTTAGTTAAATATAAACAATCATTTGTTATTTGCTTAAAAATTCGTTTAACTTTGGAGAGAACAAGCCAAAAAACAGCATAAGCAAAAAAATTAATGGAAGAAAAATTCTCAACCACAGTCAGATTATTCCAATTATGGAAAGTGGTTTTGACCATGATTTTTGGTCCTATGGCTTCCTTTGCTGTATTTTTTCCATTATTACAAGAACTCAGCAAACTTCCTGAACCCTATAAAACCATTATAATTATTTTAGGTACTATTTTAATAATTGGTGTTGGTGTTTTTGCGGTATTAGGCTGGTCGGTAGCCAAATGCCGAGTTATTGTTTATAGTGATCATATGCGAATTGATTTAGTTTCATTTACTCCTTTTTATTGGATTCATCATTTAGAACTACCTTTTGAAGGAAATAAAATTAGTGGGGGTTGGGATTTTAGAACCAGTTCGGCTTATATGATTATTAAACATGGCAGAAGCAGTTATTTTTTAAGTGCAATTAATCAGTCAGAATTTACAAGACTTAATGAAGTATTAACCAATCTGGATCAAATAGACGAAATTCAAATGGGCTAAAATATTTTGGCTCAAAGCTGCGTCAGATATGGTTTTTTTCAATTTCTAGGCTTTAGTCAATAAATTTCGTTCAAAATTTCTGAATTAGGCCCAAATTTTGACAAACAAAATGTAACTTTGGAGCGTTTGATTTACAACGCATAACAAAATTTAAAAACCCTTCCCGTATAAATGGATTCTTTAAAGGAAAAATTTGCTTCGATTGCCCTCCCCATGGCAAAGGAAGTAAAAGAAATGATTAAGCAACATGGGGATATAGTATTAGGTCAATACACTATCGAAAATGTGTACTCTGGTCAAAAAGGAATGATCGGTTTAATTACTGAAACCTCACTTTTAGACGCAGAAGAAGGTATCCGTTTTAGAGGTTATACCATCCCTGAGTTAAGAGAAAAATTACCAAAAGCTCCTGGCGGCGTTGAGCCACTTCCAGAAGGTTTGTTCTATCTTATGTTAATTGGTGAATTACCAACTGAACAAGATGTTAGAGCAATTTCGGATGAATGGGCAAAAAGAAGTAATGTTCCTTCTCATGTATTTAAAACCTTAGATGCATTGCCAAAAAACACCCACCCTATGACTCAGTTCACCGTTGCTATCAACGCCCTACAAACTGAATCACAATTTGCGGCAGCTTATTCAAAAGGAATTAATAAAAAAGATTATTGGGATTATACTTACGAAGATGTAATGAACCTTATCGGTCGCTTGCCTCGCATTGCGGCTTATATTTATCGTCGTACCTATAAAAATGATGAGCATATCGAACCTGATCACAAATTAGATTGGGCTGGTAATTTCGCTCACATGTTAGGTTTTACTCATCCTGACTTCAAAAAATTAATGCGTTTATACCTTACCATTCATGCTGATCATGAAGGAGGTAACGTTTCAGCTCATACTTGCCATTTAGTGGGTTCTGCATTATCAGATCCTTATATGTCATTTGCCGCTTCTATGAACGGCTTAGCTGGACCATTACATGGTTTAGCTAATCAAGAAGTAATCAAGTGGATTTTCGAAATGCGCGAACAAATTGGAAATAATCCAACTAAAGAAGAAATAGCTGCTTACGTTAATAAAACTTTAACTGAAGGTAAAGTGGTTCCAGGTTATGGTCACGCAGTTCTTAGAAAAACAGATCCACGTTTCGTAGCACAACAAGAATTTGCGAAAAGAAATATCAGTAATGATGAAATCGTAAATATTGTTTGGAATGTTTATGATGTAGTTCCTCCAATTTTAGAATCATTAGGAAAAGTTAAAAACCCTTGGCCTAACGTTGATGCTCACTCTGGTGCATTATTAGTACACTACGGAATGAACGAGTATGATTTCTATACGGTGTTATTCGGTGTGTCTAGAGCTCTTGGAGTATTAGCTCAATTAATTTGGGATCGTGCTTTGGGTCACCCAATTGAAAGACCAAAATCAGTAACTACTGAGTGGATTAAGAAAAAAATTGATTCATCAAAAGCTACTGCATAATTTATAAGAATTCAATAAAACCCCGGTTATATCAATAATCGGGGTTTTATTTTTATAAGCAATTTTGAAATCATTCATCCTAAAATATCGATTAATAGGTGGTTTACTACTCTTAACAATCTTGTTTTTTAGCCTATTGATGGCCAAAATCACCTGGCCCTATATTAGCCTAAAAACCGACATCGATTTTTTATTAACTAAACAAAATAAAATACACCTAAATTACTGGTTATATGGATTTTATATTCATATTTTTTCCAGCTTACCATTATTGTTAATAGGTATTTTGCAATTTATTTTACCCTTGCGGGATAAAAAATTACATAAATCTCTCGGTAAAATTTATGCTTTAATAATTGTGTTTCTGGCTGCTCCTAGCGGTTTTATTCTAGCTATTCATGCAAACGGCGGTTGGGCTGCTAAAATCTCTTTTACTGTTTTAAGTCTGTTATGGTTTCTTTCTACCCTTGCGGGATGGCTATTTGCGATAAAAAAGAATTATTTATTTCACCAAATTGCCATGAAATTCAGTTATGCTTTTACATTGTCAGCCATTTTACTAAGACTCTTGGTATTTTTATTACCCCGATTCTCTAATATTCACGGTCCGGAAATGTATGTTCTAGTAAGCTGGCTTAGTTGGTTACCGTCTCTGGTGATCCTAAGTCTTTATTATTTTCTGAAGTACCCTCAATTAAAGAAAACTTACCATCCTCATTAATCTGAAGCCATTCCGTTTTTTCTAATGTATTCTCAATTAAAAAATTATTGGGATTATTAATATTAAATGGCTTTTCCCAAATTCTCTTATAGTAAAACAGCTTAAAATTAGGATTTTCATATTCACAGGTCACTAATGTTTTATCATCTTGGTATGAAATACATTTATTTTCAATTATAACTCCAGATAATGAATAAGTGCATAAATAGTGAGATACAAATCGATTGCTTTTACTAGCTGATCGGGTTGATGAGTCTATTGAATAATGTATTAAATAAAAAGTTGGGTAACTATGAACTCCTTTCAAACTGGTATACTGAACCCCATCAAATTTGGGAATAAGATTTTTAAAGATAGAATTAGGATTATACTCCATAGAATAATCAATGGTATATTCGAAATCAGCAACAGATTCGATATTATAATTTAAAACCAGATCGCCGCTTTTAAAATTATCATAAGCTAATTTTAAAATATCTGAATTTTTTATTTCTTCCCTAATCTCTTTTTCAGTTCCAAATTCATTTAATAATGCGTAGTAAACCAAAGATTCTTTTTTAAAATTTAAGTCTTTATCATTTTCTAAAAAATCAATTACCTCACTGAAACGGATTCCATAGTTACTAGCAAAATAATAAATCGGATAATAATCGTATTCATTATCGCTTTTAGTACTAATTATATTAGCTTTAATTAATTTTAAATAATCTTCCTTATCAAATTTTTTCAAATTAATTAATGATTCTAAATTATGATCATAATTTAAACCATAAAAGTGTTCCAATAATTCATTATATCTTTTGCTTTGATATAAAAAATCAAAAAGATCTTCATAATATTTGCCCTTAGGATATAGTGTTATCGCGCGTTTTAAATGATTTAATGCTAATTCAGGTGAGCTTTCTGCATTCTTTTTAAATTCAGAATAATAATTTTCTGAAATACCTTCATTATTATGAATAGAACCTGTTTTTATAAAGACTTGAATCTTCTTTTCGTCATAAATTTCAGAAACGCTTAAAGCATTGGCTTCAACAAATTGAATTTTCGGCGATTGATTACAATTCGAAAACGCCAAAATGAAAAAACAATAGGAGAGGAGTAAAATAAATTTTTTCATTATTTGCTAGCAATTTTTTGATCAATTAATTCAAACTTACCTGTTTCACTTATTTGATAATTACTGGTTGAAACGATAGTAAAATCTTGGATTTCGTTTTTCTCAATTTCTTGATCTCCAATTTTTTCTTTCCATTTTACATCCATTTCTTCCACTTTAATTTTCCCATTTTCAATGCTACAAGTTTTTATTTTTTGTGGACTAATAATTCCAGCTATATTTAATTCTGATATTCTTTTACCATTCAAGTCAAAATTGGCAATTAAAAAATTATTAGGATTCCATTTTTCCATAAAATTTTGACTAGCATAAATTACACTAATAAAATTTTCAGATGATTTAAATACGGCATAAGCATAAAAAAAATGGCTCACATCTCTACCAAAGTCGGTATTCTCCATTTCGGGTATATACTTTGCAAATTCATAACTAATCTCATTTAATTCATTCAATTTCCCTAAATCTTTTGCTGTAATTTCAATAGGGGTTTCTTTAACCGGAAAACCTAAAATAAAAGTATTAAAAGTGCCTGATAAATTATAAAAGTTTTGGTTGGATACAATTTTACTTTGACTAAATAAATAAGAAAATTCATCCCGTGTAACATAACGGATAATAGACGAATTAGTTGCTAAGTTCAGGGTATCGGAATACCCCATTTTAAATAAATTAAAAAGATGATATTTAATTTGTCTCGACTTATAATCGTAAGATTCTTCTTTATCTAAATTAATAATTTTTATTTTGAGTAATTCGCTTTCAATTAAATGTTTTGATGATAAATAATCAGAAATTTCTAAGGCTTGCTTTGCCTCATTTAATAAACTATTTTCATTTAATACATTAAATCTTTCAATTTCTACCCGAGCCAATTCTAAATAATTTTTTGAGTTGGGATATATTAATATGGACTCAATTAATTTTTCCCTTGCGGGATAATATTTTTTCTTATTATATAAATCATCCATTGCGGCTAATAAATGCGAGTCGCTCAATTTTTTTATGGAATCATTATCCAACTCATAAATGCTGAATAAATAATCTTTTATTTGATCAATTTCATAAATTTCATTTTCAGAAAATGGATCAGGATTTATTTTGATTTTTTTGATTATGCTCTCTTTGCAGGAGCTTAGTATTAGAATAAAAGCAGAAAATAAAGTAAGTAATTTCATTCCTTAAATTTTATGTGAAGATAAATTAATTTCATATAAAATAAAAAACCCTTTCTTAATGCTTTTATAAGCAAAAATAGAAAGGGTTTATTTTATTAAAATACTATTCTATAAAATGACTGCTTCAGGTGCAATTTTTTTAACTAGTCCGCTGAGTACTTTTCCTGGGCCTATTTCTGTAAATTCAGTAGCACCAGCAGCAACCATAGCTTGTACCGATTGAGTCCATCTTACCGGAGCTGTTAATTGAGCCACTAAATTTTCTTTAATTAATTCTGGGTCAGAAACTGCTTGAGCATTTACATTTTGAAATACAGGGCATAATGGAGTATTAAATTTGGTTGAGGCAATAGCCTTTTCTAATTCAACACGAGCAGGTTCCATTAATGGACTGTGGAATGCTCCACCTACCTGTAATACCAAGGCTCTTTTTGCACCAGCAGCTTTTATCTTATCACAAGCTTCATTAACCGCATCAAGGGCTCCTGAAATAACTAATTGTCCCGGACAATTATAATTTGCAGCAACCACAACACCTTGAATTGAAGCACAAATTTCTTCCACTTTAGAATCTTCTATGCCTAAAATAGCCGCCATAGTTCCAGGCACCATTTCACAGGCTTTTTGCATAGCATAACTTCTTTTTGAAACCAGTACTAAACCATCTTCAAAACTTAAAGTCCCGTTTGCTACTAAAGCAGAAAATTCTCCTAAGCTATGACCTGCAACCATGTCAGGTTTAAATTGATCGCCTAATACTTTTGCGCTAATAACTGAATGAAGAAACACCGCTGGTTGTGTAACTCTAGTTTGCCTTAAAGCTTCTTCAGTACCAATAAACATTTCATCAGTAATTCTAAAGCCTAGTATATTATTGGCTTCCTCAAAAAGGTATTTCGCTTGTTCAGATGATTCATAAAGGTCTTTTCCCATTCCTACGAATTGAGAACCCTGACCTGGAAAAACATAGGCTTTCTTACTCATATCAATTTAATTAGGATAATTAACCGGCTCTTCTTTTAATAAAGGTTTAGCATCTGGGCCGTAATATTTTTTATAAATAGCAATCATACCCACGATAAAAATAAATATCATGGCATAAATAAAAATTCTTTTAAAAACCTTACCATCAGGCTCCATAGAGCTTTTTTGCCTATTCTCCATAATATTCTACGTAGTTATTTTGGGTTTCGTATAATTTTATACAATGCAATTTACAGTTTTGTAAATGAGGTTCTATTTGATTCCAAATACCCACCACTATATTTTCAATTGAGGCCATTTTACCTTTCATAAAAGGTACATCTTCATTGATATTTCGATGGTCTAATTGATCAGTAACCTCTTCACGAATAATCTTTTTTAATACCTTTAAATCGATAACAAAACCCGTTTCCGGGTCTGGGTATCCTTTTACGGTAACAAAAAGTTCAAAATTATGTCCATGCCAATTTTTATTGGCACATCGCCCAAAAACCTCCTCGTTTTTTTCTTCGCTCCAGTTTGGGTTATACAGCTTATGGGCTGCATTAAAATGTTCTTTACGCGTTATGTAAAGCAATTTAGGTTTCTCAGTCATTACTGTAGGTTCTCCATTGTTGCGCTGCAAAGGTAATATTTATTTTTTTAGATAATTTCTCTGTATTTTAATAATATAAATGATTGCTTAAATAGTTTTGTACGTAATCTTTTACGCCATCTTCCAAGCTATGAAATTCTTTATTATACCCAATTGACTTTAATTTACTCATGTCAGCCTCAGTAAAATACTGATATTTATCTCTGATATCAACCGGAGTGTCAATAAATGAAATTTGTGGTTCTAAGTTTAATGCATGAAAGGTAGCTTTTGCCAAATCAATGAATTTTCTCGCTTTACCAGAACCTAAGTTATAAATACCCGAGTTTTTTCTATGTTTCATTAAAAAGAAACAAACTTCAATAAGGTCTTTTACATAAATGAAATCGCGCATTTGTCCGCCATCTTCAAAATTGGGATTATGTGATCTAAACAATTTCATTTCACCCTTTTCTTTGATTTGGTTAAATCCATGCATAATTACCGAAGCCATGCGGCCTTTATGGTATTCATTGGGCCCATAAACATTAAAGAATTTTAATCCCGCCCAAAAACCCGGCTTGTTTTTTTGATTTAATGCCCAGATATCGAAATTGTTTTTACTATCCCCGTAAGGGTTTAAAGGTTTTAATTTGGGTATAATGGATTCGTCATCTTTGTATCCTAATTCGCCTAAACCATAGGTTGCAGCGGAAGAAGCATATACTAGTGGAATTCCATATTGAACAGATTGTTCCCAAATTTTTTGACTGTAGAATAAATTCAATTCATTAAAAATATCTACATTAAATTCAGTAGTGTCAGTGCGGGCTCCAATATGAAAAATAAATTGGATTTGGTTTTGATTGGCATCAATAAAATCAAATAATTTTTTACGATCTATTTGATGAGTAAATTTTTTACCAATTAAATTGGGAGTCTTATCTTCTCTCGAAAAATCATCAGAGATTACGATATCAAAATAAGCCTCTTGATTAAGTTTTTGAACCAAACAAGAACCTATAAAACCTGCCGCGCCAGTTACTATTATCATGCTGCAAAGTTAAAATTTAATTTATGGAATTAATATTTATTTAAACCTAACTTATTTATTTTAACTTTAGAATAATTATTTGTTTTAGATACTATTTTTTGTCATTTTTTAACAAGAATTAGAAGCGTAAGTAGCCCACTTTTTACTGCTATCTTTAATTATCTTTGCAGAAGTATGAAATTTGGAACAAAAGCACTTCATGCAGGAGTAACTCCTGATCCGGTTACCGGAGCCATAATGACTCCTATTTACCAAACCTCTACCTACGTGCAAAGCGGCCCTGGCCAGCACAAAGGTTATGAGTATTCTAGAACTCACAATCCCACCCGTACTCAATTACAAGATGCATTAGCCGCATTAGAAAATGGAAAATTCGGCTTATGTTTTTCGAGTGGAATGGGTGCCATAGATGCTGTAGTAAAACTATTTAAACCTGGAGATGAAATAGTTTCTACTAATGATTTATACGGTGGATCTTACCGCATATTTACTAAAATATTTGAACCGCTAGGTATTAAATTTAAGTTCGTTGACATGACGAATTTAGCCAATGTAGAAAATGCAATTTCAGCAAATACTAAAATGATTTGGGCCGAAACCCCAACCAATCCTATGCTGAAGATTGTTGATATTAAAGGTCTTTCTGCTATTGCTAAAAAAGCTAATTGCCTATTAGGTATTGATAATACCTTTGCTTCACCTTATTTACAAACACCAATTGATTTAGGTGCTGATATTGTTATGCATTCTGTTACAAAATATTTAGGCGGACATAGCGATGTTGTGATGGGTGCTTTAATTGTAAATGATGAAGAATTGCATAATCGTTTACAATTTATTCAAAATTCATGCGGGGCAACTCCAGGTCCTCAAGATTGTTTTTTAGTGTTAAGAGGAATAAAAACCTTACATATCCGAATGCAAAGACATTGTGAAAATGGTAAAACCATTGCACATTATCTTAAAAATCATCCAAAAGTGGATAAGGTTTATTGGCCAGGTTTTGAAGAGCATAGTAATCATCATATAGCTAAAACTCAAATGCGTGATTTTGGTGGAATGATGAGCTTTACCTTGAAAGATGATTCATTAGAAAAAGCCTTATTATTAGCTAGTTCAACTCATTTATTTGTTTGTGCCGAGTCTTTAGGTGGAGTAGAATCTTTATTAGGACACCCGGCAAGTATGACCCATGCCTCTATTCCTAAATCAGAAAGAGAAAAATCAGGTTTAAAAGATTCTTTAATCCGCTTAAGTGTTGGTATTGAAGATATTGAAGATTTAAAGGCTGATCTAGAACAAGCCTTAGCTAAAGTTTAAAATGGACTATACCTTGCTGGCATTGACCTTAGGGCCAGGTTTTGCCCTGATGCTTTATATTTGGTTAAAAGATAAATATGATAAAGAACCTTTATTGTATATAGTCATATCTTTTTTACTGGGTATTTTAAGTGCTTTGCCAGCAATTTATTTAAGCGGATTTTTCGAAAGTATTGGTTTAGTTAGAGATGGTACTCCTTTAGGTACCGCAAAATTCGCGTGGATTACAGTAGCCTTTAGTGAGGAACTCGCCAAATTTATCATGTTGTTTATTCATGCTTATCGCAAAAAACACTTTGATGAACCTTTTGATGGCATTGTTTACGCTGTTATGATTTCTATGGGTTTTGCTACTTTAGAAAATGTAATTTATGTTTTCAGTGGTGACGGGTCTTCTTCTTATCGAATAGCTTTAATGCGCATGTTTACTGCTGTTCCAGCACATTTTACCTTTGCTGTTTTAATGGGGTATTTTGTTGGATTAGCTAAGTTTAGAAATTATGCTAAAATTCCTTTTTTATTTTTAGGCTTATTTTCCGCTGTATTATTTCATGGAGCTTATGATTATTTTTTGTTCATGAGTAATACCCCTTTTATTTATTCAGGTGCTTTAAGCTCTTTATTATTAGCTATTTTATTAAGTAAAAAAGCCATTCAAATGCACCAAATTAATTCTCCATTTAAAAGTAATTAATGGAATTTGTTAAGCTTAAAAATTTTCTCGATAAAAAAGTTAAACAATTTAATAATCCTCAATTTATTGAGCGCGATCCTATTTCTATTCCTCATAAATTTAAGTTAAAACAAGATATAGAATTTATGGGCTTTATTGCCGCTACATTAGCCTGGGGACAAAGAACTACAATCATTAATAATTGTAATAAGTTAATAGATTTAATGGATGGAGAACCCTATCAATTTTTAATTCATCATAAAGAAAATGAATTGAAAAAATTTTTAGGTTTTGTACATCGTACTTTTAATGATACCGATTTATTAAGTTTCATAGATTTTTTCAGTAACTATTATAAAAATAACGAAAGTATTGAACACTTGTTCAGTTCTAGAATCAATAAATACAATACTTCTACAGAATTAGGTATAATAAATTTTTACGATAATTTTTTCAGTCATAATTATCCCGCAAGGACAAAAAAACATATTGCAAATCCTTTAAAAGGCTCAGCTTGTAAGAGAATCAATATGTTTTTACGATGGATGGTAAGAAAAGATGAAATGGGAGTAGATTTTGGGATATGGAAAAATATTTCAATGTCACAATTGGTATGCCCTTTAGATACGCATGTGCATAGGGTAAGTTTGGGTTTGGGTTTAATAAAATCTAAGCAAGCTAACTGGAATGCCGCAATAGAATTAACTGAAAAATTAAAAGAATTCGACCCTTTGGATCCGGTAAAATATGATTATGCTTTATTTAGCTTAGGCGCTGAAGAAAAGTTTTGATGAATTGAAGTTATCGTTAAATAAAAAGATAAGGAGGACTTTTGATCCTCCTTATTTATTAAAGTTTTTATTCGGTAATTATTTTAGCATCACTTGGGTCGAAAATATTATTTTCTTTGCACCATTTCTGATATTCTTCATCAGTCATTGAGGCTTTTAATTTAGCTGAACTAACAGCAAGGCCTTCAACAGTAAAACCTGCAACAAGAATATAATCATTAATTTTAACCACACCATCAATTAATAAATCATATTCTGGGCCAGCGCTTTGTAAAGCTTGATCCATGGCGTCTTTAATTGAGGCTCCAATTCCTAGAAAGGAATTACTTTTCCCCTTAACTCTTTTACCTAAGGTTTTATCGATATCAATACTATGATTTTTTGAACTAATAATAGTAAAATCAACCAATCGATAAGTACAACTTGAGAATGCTAATAGAAATAGTAAAAGGATAGAAAAACTGAATTTTGATTTTTTCATACGAGAATTTTTATGCAATTTAATGGTGATTTAGATATCTAAGTATGGATATTTACTATACTTAAAGTATTAAAAAAAACGCAAAAATTGAATTAGTTTATTCCAATTCTTAGTAGAAAAAATCTTTGAAAAAAGTAAAAAAAGAGAATTAAATACTTTTTTATATCAATAATCTTTCGATTACTTGTGGAAAATGTTCTTGTTCTAAAAGATGAATTTTTGCAGCTAAAGTTTCTGGACTATCATCTGAATTTACGGGCACTTTGGCTTGGAATAGTATTTTTCCTTCATCAAACTTTTCATTTACTTCATGGATACTGATTCCACTCTCGAGTTCACCCGATTCAATAACGGCTTTATGAACGTTTTCTCCATACATACCTTTCCCTCCAAATTTTGGCAGTAATGAGGGGTGAATATTGATGATTTTGCCTTCGTAAATTTTTATTAAGTCGGATGGGAACAGCAGTAAAAATCCCGCAAGGACAATTAAATCAGGGTTAATATCACCTAATAGTTCGCGAACGAGGCTATTTGCTCCATTATAAAAATCGGCTTTGGTAAAAGTATAAGAAGGCACGCCTAAGTTTTGAGCTCTTACATGCACAAAAGCTTTTGGTCTATCAGAAAAGATAGCCTCAACCTTTGCTGTTCCGGTTTTATTAAAATGTTTAATTATATTTTCAGCATTGCTTCCAGATCCTGAAGCAAAAATTACAATTTTCTTCAAAAGCTTAAAATTCAAGTTCGTTAACTAAAGTCCGCTGAAACCAGGTACTTAAGTTATTATTAGCATTAAAACGATGGAGCGGTAAAAGTACCATAATAAAATCAGTTTTATTATCTTTTAATCGGGTTCTTTTTGAAATTAATGTAGACACACCGTTCCAGATACTGATATTTCCATTATCATCTAAAGTAATTTTTCCGTTATACAAAGATTGATAAGTGTATGATGGATTATTACTAGGCAAATTAAAAGGTCTTATACCCGTTAATAAATTACTGGTTCTTAAAGTCGGGAAATTAGTATTTGTATTGCTTGGATACAAGGTATCATTGCTATTAAAAATAAAAGCTCGGCCATTGGTTAAAGGCAAAAGTGAGCCAATAGGCGTGAAGTCAAAATAAGAAGGAACTTCTTCCATAACGTCATTTCCTTCTACAATTATCATGATTTTTCCGTCTTTAGCAAAAAAATCTCCTAATGAACGTTGGCCAATGCTTAAATTAAACTCTGCATTATCGCCATACCAAATTATTTTATTAAAGAAAGAAAATACTCTGCTTTGGGTTAATGGATCTGGTGATAATTCGGTATAATTATTATTAACAATTTCAGCAGCTTGTAAGGTATCAAATGTTTTATTAATTGCATTAGAAATTGCGGCCGAATAAGTGGCCTGAATTTGAGCTTTATTAAATGGGCTTACTTGCCCATTAATAAATAAAATATCAGACTTAGGTTTTCTTATATAAATTTTTTGTGATTCAGCAAAGGCAGACTGTGCTCCAACATTATCAACTGCTCTGATAAATAAACGATTGGTATCATTTAATATCATTCCGCTAATTTGATTGTTTAAAGCATTTAAAGAAACTCCCGGAAAAATATTACAACTCGAAATATTGGCTGTTATGTCAGTAGCAACTAAAGTGATTTCGGTAATATTTTTTTCGATTCGGATTAAGGTACTGTTAGTATCATTTAAGGCAATTTCATAATGACTGAAATTAGCTTCTCCATCAGGGTCGGAGCCACTAAAGAAAAACTTAACCGCAGGGAAACTACGAACTGGATTTCTTGAAGGACTGGCGGCAGGTAATATAAAACTTACTGTTGGAGGAGAGTTTTTAACAGGTAAAACCAATGTTGCAGGACTTGGGTCTCTTAAATCATCATTATCAATAGCTCTAATATAAATCCTGATATTTGCGGTATCTGCATTATTGGGTAAATTCAAACGAAATGTTGAATCTTGGCGTGTAGTGAAAGTCCAATCTATTTGATCAAATGATACCTCATAACCCACAATAAATCCATCCTCATCATTTCCCCACCATTGAAGGGTTACTACCGATGGAAATCTATTTTCGCCATCACGAATAATGGTATCAACTGTAAAAAAAGTTTCTGGAGTTTTTCTTAAATTATTATCTCCATTATAGTCTTTTTTACAGGCAATTAAAAGTGTAAAACCTAATATAAAAAATAGAATTCTTGAAATACGCATTTGGCTTCGAAAATAATAAATATATGTTGTTTTTAAGTTAAGACTTTGTAAGCATTTAAGAAATGCTTTTTACTCAATGCCTTACTCGGTGCTTTCACTGTGTTTTTGGTTAGATAAAACATTGTTTAAGCTCCATTCTAATTTTTTTTCTTGTTTTTTTTCCCTTGCGGGACAATCATTTTTGATACAAATAGCGCAACTGCTTGGTAAACAAGGATCGGTATGGATGAAAAATTCTACGCTATTAGGAATATTTTCATTGATTACTTTGTCAAATAATTCCAGTTCATCATGTACCTGACGAGCATTAAAATACCAGGGAATGGTGAGGTGTCCATCAATATGGATGATATCGCCAAATTTGATGATTCTAAGGTTATGCACATCAATCCAATTTTCAGAACGATTATTATTTAAAATGGAAATACTCTTTTCCAAGATTTCAAAATCGGCTTCATCCATAATTCCACCCACTGAATTTCTAACAATTTTATAGCCTTGAAAAGCTATAAAAGCTCCAAAAATTAAGGCTACTAAATTATCAATCCAAACTTCTCCAGTAAACCAGATAAAAATAATTCCTATAATTAATCCTAGGGTTGACCATGCATCAGAAAGAAGGTGCTCACCTGATGCAATCATGGTGGTAGAGTTATGTTTGGTCCCTCTTCTTTTTAAAACTATCCCTAAAATTAAGTTAACTAATCCCGCAAGGGTAATTAAATAAAACCCTTCTTGAATATCATGAATTTCTTGAGGATTAAAAAAATTATGAAGTGATTTTAGAACAATACTTATTCCGGCAAAAAGAATTAAACTCCCTTCAACAGAAGCCGAAATAAACTCAATTTTTCCGTGTCCGTAAGGGTGATCTTTATCTTTTGGTTTTGCCGCTAGTATAATGGAATAAAGACCAAATGCGCCGGCTAAAACATTAATAATACTTTCTAAAGCATCAGTTAATATGGCATTTGAACCTGTTATAAAATATGCAATAAATTTTATAATCATCAGCCCAACGCCAATGATCAAAGCCGTTCGCTGAAATTTAATATTTTGTTTTTGAGCAAGCGTACTCATTTTATTTTTTATAGAATATAAAGAAAACAGCTGCAAGTATGCAAATAAATGCCATTAAATGATTCCACTTTAACTCTTCTTTTAAGAAGAAAACCATAAAGAAACCAAAAACAACTAATGTTATAACTTCTTGAATAACTTTTAATTGGCCGGCCGAGAATTGCCCATAACCCAAACGATTGGCTGGAACCATAAAACAATATTCAAAAAACGCGATTCCCCATGAAATAAGAATGGCTTTCCATAATGGAAACTCCGTATTTTTTAAGTGACCATACCAAGCGAAAGTCATAAAAATATTAGAAATTAATAATAATAGAATGGTTCGCATAGTTGCAAATCTATTTATTTTAATCAATGAATAATTGTTTTTATAGAGACAAAATAAAAAAGGGAGATATTGAAATCTCCCTTTAATAAAGCTTATTTTAATATTTTATATCGAATGCCGATATAAGTCATTCGTCCGAATACGGGCCCCCAAATTAATCCCGCGTCAAAATTTTCATTTTGCGGGTTATTTGCAGCTAAAATTGGATCTTTTTGTTGGAAGTTCAGAATATTTTCAAATCCGATATAGGCATCAAAATTCATAAATACGGTTTTGCTTATTTGTCCATTTAATAAAAAGTATCCTGGGGTTCGGTTAGGTAATTGGTAAATCTCAGGTTTATCTCCAGTATATGGCATTCGTCTATTTCCATACCACTGAGCGGTTAAATCAAAGCTCCAATTCCCCTTCATTTTATATTCTAAATTGATAAAAGCCCTATGTCTTGAAATTAGTGGCCGCTCTAATAATTGTCCGCTATAGGTTGATTTTACATCATAAAATCTATAAGCCATTCTAATATCAAATCGTTTAAACAATTCATAATCCAATTCAATTTGAGCTGAATTAGAAAAAGATTTACCTTCTAAATCATAAAATACGATTCTATTATTTTGCTCTAAATCAACAATTACTTGGGAGGTAAAAAAAGTTCGGTAATAATCTACACTTATACTACCATCTCTACCATTGAGTTTGAAGTTTTTGGTGATATTAGCGCCGAAATTCCAAACCACTTCTGGTTTTAAACCATAAGCCGCATTGGCCGAAGTTGAACGAATAATAGGTAGTCTATTTGAGATAAAATGACCCATATTATCCGCAAAAATATTTGCTGTTCTTTGTCCACGCCCAGCACTTATTCTAAAAATTGTATTTTTATTAAGGGCAAAGCGGGCATGTAACCTTGGCGTCACAAAGAATCCAAATATATTGTGATAATCCGCTCTAATACCACCCACAATGGTCATTTTCTCCAAATTATCATAGGTATATTCAGCAAAAATTCCGGGTACAGTTTCTACTCTATTAAAATTTAAAGAATCAAAAGTTTCTCTATATTTATCATACATAAAACTTGCACCAACCCTATATTTATGCATGGTATTATTAATAATTGACTGGAATATTAAATTACTATAAAATGATTCTTGATCCGCATCATAAATAGTATTTCCTAAATAAGAATTTTGAGTATGTTTAGAACCGTTTAATTGTAAACCAATACTCTGATATTTCTTCTCTTTAAAAACATATCCAGTTTTTGACCATGCTTCATATCTTCTGGTATTTATACCGACACCATAATAGGGAGAATTTGCTCTATTTTTCGGATCAAAATTAAATTGTCCTCCTTGTTTGTCTTCATAAAGAAAACGCACACCAAACTGCCCTTCATAACCTTTGGGGTTATTGTATTGCCAGCGATTGATAATTCCAATTTGATTACCCAACGGATTATCTAAGAATCCGTCTTTATTCATATCAAATTTTAAAGGGCGGGCACTTGCGTGAATGAATAAACCTGAATACCAATTTTTGTTTACTTTATGATTTAAAACGGCATTTATTTCAGATCTTCCATTCTGATTTAAATAAGCATTTAAAAATACTTTTTCTTTATCTTCTGGTTTTCTTAACTCAACATTTATTTGTCCAGCCATGCTTTCAAAACCATTGATAACAGAGCCAGTTCCTTTGCTAACCTGAATGGAAGATACCCAAGGCCCGGGCGTAAAAGTTAAACCGTAAGGCGCCATTAAACCCCTAATCGAAGGCAGATTTTCTTGGGTAATTTGCGTGTAAATACCCGCCAAACCTAACATTTGAATTTGTTTGGTTCCAGTTACGGCGTCAGTAAAAGCCATATCGACACTTGGATTGGTCTCAAAACTTTCAGAAAGATTACAACATGCCGCCTTAAACAGCTCTTCTTCCTTCATGTTTTTAACTTGCCTTGGATCTAAAAAGGAGATTTCAGTAGTTTTTGTTTTATACTTAATTTCTACCTCGTCAAAAACTTTAGCGTTTTTTAATACAACCGTAATTTTATCAGGTTTAGTGATATAAACCGTATCGTTTGGGTAAGAAACATAAGAAAAAATCAACCACTTTTTAGTAGAATCATAAGGAATAGTAAAATTCCCTGATTGATCAGATACCGTTCCTGAACTAGTGCCTAGCCAAAAAATATTTACAAAGGGCAAAGGCTCGAGTTTTCCGTCTTTTTTTTCTTCGAGAACAACTCCTGTAAGTGTTTTAGAAGTTTGTGCTATGGCATTAGAAAGAAAAGACATTAAACCTATTAATACTATAAATCTAATGTTTTTCATTATTAATGATCATGCATTTCTCTGTACCTGCAACACTTATGAACCTTATTATAATCCGCATCTGAGGCTTTTAATTTGTCAGTATCATGACCAGCCTTTACCAGAGCTTGATGTATTTGATCTAAACTTACTTTAGAGCTATTGTATTTTACTTTTAGTTTATGGGTTTCTTGAGACCATTCTGCAAATTGAACACCTTTTAAATCAAGAACGGCGTTCTCAATTCTTTCTTTGCACATTCCACAAATCCCTTCAACCCCAAATTCTGATTCTGTTAATTGGGCAGTGTTTTTAGATGAAGCACATGATATTAAAAACAGGCTAAATACTAAGCCTAATACACTAATAATACTTTTAAAATTTTTCATATTTCTGGTTAATTATGTTAAAAAATTGATCTTAAGAGATCGAGAGAATTATTATAATTAACGCAGTATAAATGGAAAAGGTATTTTATGCCTTTGAAGCTACAAATCCGCCTTTCTCGTTTAATTTTTGATTTAGTAAATTTAAATCAATTTCGTTATTCGATGTATAAGTAGCTTTTTCAGTTAGAAGATCCACATTTATTTGTTCAACACCTTCAAATTCAGATAAAACACTTTGTACCGATTTAACGCAATGGCCACAAGACATGCCGCTAATTTTAACTTCGAATTCCATACTGCGAAATTATTAAATTAGCTTAATTAACCATAATAAATAAAGCTGCAATTTAATTTAAACAGATTGGGTGGTTTGACCTGTTGAATGGGTTTGTAGATAATCTTTTTATTTAAATCAACAGGGTTTTCGATTGATAAGTTGTTAAAATGAGCCAATTTAGCCAATAAAGCATATTGCTCTATAACTTTAACTTGAAACGAATGGTAATTTTGGTTTTTATCAAAAATGATAAATTGTTCTACATCATTGCAGCACGATTTATCCCTTTTAGGCATTTTGCAATCGCTTTCTTCGCCGCAGCAATCGGTATTGGCTTCTATAGCTAAATTAAATTTCGCTAAATAATCACCACAAAAATGGGCATAAACATTAGAGCCCAAGTTTATGGACAAAAACATTAAACCAAATATTACCGCGATAATTCTCATTCCAACTCAAAAGTACAAAATCTGTTCCTAATTATCAATTTCTATTTATATTGCAAAAGTGAAATTTTTTTTAAGCCTTTTGTTTTTATCCTTATACTCTAATAATCTCTTTGCAGGATATTTTGAAAACTTAAATAATAAGTTGGAAACTAAAAGTTTTAATAATTTAAAAATATTTTTTGATAGCCTTAAGAATGAAAATCAAAAATTTAATTATTCTTTGAATTTAGACCGAAATATTATTCCAGAATTTTATGATTCACGATATAATTTTTCTTTTATAAGTTCAGATAGCATCAATAAAACGGAGTATTACGAGTCTTTTCAGTTAGATTTTTTAAGATTAGGTGATGCCATTATTTATTATAAGTTAAATCCAATTATAAATAAAGGCATTTTAAGCTCATCTGAATTTAGTATATTCAGTAAATTGAAGCTAGGAATACAAGATGAAATGGGTTTAACTCTTTTAAGAAAACAGTATGAAATTTTATTTAAAAATGAATTTAAACTAGAAGATTTATTTAAAGAAAAAGTTTATTTCGGTTTAGATTGTTTCAGTGGTCAAAGTATTTTAAGTCCTGATTTTTTGGAAAATTTTTTAAATAATCCAGATTTTTCTTTGCTCAAAAATTATTTCCAACACCCATTATTTGAAAATAAAATTATAGCTCTTTATTTATGTCACAAATTAGTACAAAGATGTATTAACTTAGAAAAGGAATTAAATGAGTATTATCTTTTTGTTTTAAGTTTTAAAGGGAATATTCAGATGTGTAGCTCAAGTGGGGCTAATACTTTAGATTTTGAAATTTTTAAAAGCAGTTATTTAAATTAATACTATAAATGAAACGATTGGTTAATATTTTTTCTATCACCGCTATAATATCTTTGATTGGATATCTTTTTAATTTTCCGGGTTCAGCTATGTTATTATTGATTTCCTTACTCGGATTATCCATAGTATTTTTTTATTTCAGCTTCGCTTTATTTTTTGAAATACCTTTCAAAAAGATCACGAATAAAGAATCTTATATCGGAATAAATTTCAATAATTTACTCCTAGTAATTTTAACAGGATTTTTATTTTCATTATCATTAATTGGAGTATTGTTTAAAATTTTTGAATGGCCTGGTTTCACTAATTTATTGTTATTTGGGGCCATAGGTTTATTGATTTCATTAAGCTTCTCTATATTATTCATAAAAAAACCAAGACCAAAACCAATTGAGAGCTTAATCAAAGTGAATTATGTAATACTATTTACCACGGTTGTAATGAATCTTTTACCTCTTGGATTATTAGTTGAAATTCGATATTCAGACTATCCTGAATATGTAAAAGCCTATAAAGAATGGGTAAATGATAGGGATAATCCCATTTTACAAGAAAGACTTAAAACAGAAGAACAGAAAATGCGAGAGTTTTAAGTATTTATTGGAATAGAATATTTGAGAAATTTAAAAGAAACCTTAGAATTTAAAACAAAAAAAGCCGAGAATTCTCGGCTTTTGGTGGGAGTAACAGGATTCGAACCTGTGACCCTCTGCTTGTAAGGCAGATGCTCTGAACCAACTGAGCTATACTCCCTTTTTTCCCGTTTGGGGAGTGCAAAAATAGATTTTAGTTTTAACATTCCAAATTTTTTTCAAAAATTTTTTCAAAAATCTTTCGTTTATAAAGTTTACGGGCTTTTCCCGTTTTTTGTAGTAAGAATTGAGGGTGAAAAAGACATTAAAAATTTTCGGAATTACTTTTTTAGTAATAATAATCCTTGCGGGATTAGCCGTAGCATCGCTTTTTGTCTTCGAAAAAGACATCAAAAATGCCGCTGTAAATCAGTTAAATTCTTATTTAAATGATGGGGTTGAAATTAAAGTAAGGGATATTAAACTGTCTTTTTTTGAGGACTTTCCTCGAATAAGCATGAGTTTTTCTGATTTAAGAATACCTGAATCTAAAAAAATCAATAATAAAGACCTTCTAAAAGCTGGAACCGTATTTTGCTCTTTTAATATTTGGGATATTGTTTCTGGCGAGTACAAAATTATTGCTTTAGGTGCAGATAATATAGAAGTCTATCCTTCAATTGATAACCGAGGAAATGATAATTTTAGTGGGATTTTTAAATCAAATAACAATAATCAAGATACAGGGACTACTCGTGTAGATCTTAAGGAGATTATTATAAAAAAACTAAAATTAGTTTACACAGATAAATCGAAAAAATTTCAAAGTTCGATACAATCTGAAAAAATAATTGCCTCAGCAATATATAGTGATAAAGAAACCCAATTAAACATGAATGGTGACCTGTTTTTCGATTCATTAATCATTAAATCGGGGGTTTATTTGAGGTCTAGACCTATTTTGTTTGATATAAGTGCAGCTAGAGATAATGAGAAAAAAATAATAACTTTAAATGAGAGTTCTTTAAGCTTTAGTGAACTCAAATTTAAGTTGGGCGGAAGTTATTCAGAAAATGGAGAATATGATCTAGACCTAAAAGGGAATGAAATTAAAATAACAGAGTTATTGCAATTAATTCCACCTCAATTTTTAACGGAAATTGAAAATTTAGAATCAGAAGGAAACTTAGATTTACATGCTCATATCAGTGGAGATGAAAAGGAATTAAATCGATTAGATGCTGATTTTAGCATAGAGAATGGCAAACTTTTAAATAAAAGTGAAGATGTTGAATTAAAAGACATTAAACTTAGCGGGACCCTTCGTAATGGACATAAAAGCGATAAAGCCCTTTTGAATATAAAAAATATAAAAGCGGGTTTTAATACTGAGGTTTTTCAAGGGGCTATATTCCTTCAAAATTTTGAAAATCCTGATTTGAAAGTTGATTTACAAGGATCAATAGACGTTGGAGTTATAGGTAAGTTATTTACTGTTCCCGGGTGGAATGCGGAGAAAGGCACCTTATCTGGAGAATTTAGAATAGAAGGTAATTTGGCTCAAATAGAAGAGAATCCTTCGAGTGGAGTATTAATAGGCGCCTTAAAATTAATTGACATCACCCTTAAAGATGAAGGCTCTGGCAAATTAATTAGTGAATTAAATGGGGAGATTTTATTAGATGGTAAGGACTTGAATATTCCAGAACTTAAAGGTAAATCAGGTCAAGGGGAAGAATGGATAATTAGAGGTAAATCAGAAAATCTTTACAATTATATTTTTGGAAAAAACCAAACTTTAAAAATAAAAGGTGATTTTGCTTCCAACCTTTTAATCATAGATTCATGGTTAGGAAAAGATGATTCGGATAAAAAATCAGAAAGCAATTCTGCTGGAGTGGGCATACCATCTGGTGTTGAATTGGATTTAAAAATTGACATTGATGAAGTCCGTTGGGCCAAGTTTATCGGTAAAAAAATAATTGGAAATGCTTTTGTATCTAGGGATTTTGTAAAGGTAGAAAACCTAAAAATGAACGCCATGGAAGGGGAGTTTATTTTACAAGCAAAGGCCTATATCAATTCAAAAAATGAATATGTTGTAAATGCTGATTTAAAAACTAAGGGAGTAGAAATTTCAAAATTATTTTATGAGTGCAATAATTTTGGGCAAAATGAAATTACAGATAAAAATTTAACGGGTAAACTTCAATCAGAAATTCAATTTGCATCAGTGTGGGACAAAAATTTTGAGGTAGATGCCAAACGCATGTATGTTTTTGCCAAATTAAAAATTGAAAAAGGCCAATTAAAGAATTATGAACCCTTAAAATCTCTATCCAAATTTATCAAAGTGAGTGAATTGGAGAATATTCAATTTGCTACTTTAGAGAATGAAATTGAAATTAGAGATGAAAAAATTTTCATTCCAGCTATGGAATTAAAAAATAATGCACTCAATTTATTCGTTGAAGGGGTACATAGTTTTGAAAATAGGGTAGAATATCATTTGAAAATTAGATTATCAGAATTGATATCTGCTAAATATAAAAAACAAAAGAATTTAGATGAGTTTGAAGATGATCCTCAAAATCAAAAGGCTTTAAATCTATTCATATTAATGAAGGGTTTAATAGATGATTTGAAAATAACCTATGATGGTAAAGCAGCCCGAAATAAGGTTAAGGAGGATTTGAAAAAAGAAAAACAAGATTTAAAAGAAATATTAAAAAAAGAATTTGGAAGAGATAAGCCTGAGGATAAGCCGGTAAACACTGATAATGAGCCCAATGATACTTGGGAAGATGATATTCCGGAATGATTTTTGCTTATGTAAAGAAATTCGTTTGGATTTATTAAATTTGTAGAAACCCCCAAACCCGAGATGAAGTTTAAAGTATTGTATGCAATTTTATTCAGCTTGATTTTTAGCTTGAATAGCTCTGCTCAGGAAATCTGTGAAGACTCTGACGAGGATGCAACTCAAATAATTGCAGCCATGGATAGTTTAACCTGGCTATTACAAAATGATTTATTAAAAGAAGATAGAAATTACCTTCATCCTGATTCATTGGATTTTTCGGCTTGTGGAGTTTTACCTGGTTTTGATCCGGCTATTATTCAAAGCAGAATGAATACCTTAGAATCTGCAATTCCCCTAGAGTATAATCAATATGTAAAAGGATTTATAGATTTATATGGAAGAAAGAAAAGTCATCTTACTTCTAAGATTCTAACTTTATCTGAATATTATTTTCCCATTTTTGAAGAGATTTTGGATCAAGAGGGTTTACCTCTTGAATTTAAATATCTAGCTGTTGTTGAATCAGCTCTAAATCCAAAGGCTATGAGCTGGGCAGGAGCCAGTGGTTTATGGCAATTTATACATAGCACTGGTTTACGTTATGGTTTAAGAATTAATTCTTATGTTGATGAGCGCCGTGATGTAATTAAATCTACTAAAGCCGCATGCCAATATTTTAAAGATTCTTACGCATTATATGGCGATTGGTTATTGGTAATTGCTTCTTACAATTGTGGTCCGGGTAACGTAAATAAAGCCATCAGAAAAAGTGGTGGAAAAAAGAACTTCTGGGCTATACAACATTATCTACCTAAAGAAACTCGTGGTTATGTTCCTGCATTTATCGCGGTTGCCTATGTAATGAATTTTCATGAAGAGCACGGAATTTATCCTACCGCTATTGATATGCACAAATTTATTCAAGAGGTAGAAATTAGTAATCAGGTTTCATTTGAACAATTAAGTGCCGCATTACAAATTCCATTAGAAGATTTAGAATATTTGAATCCTGCTTATAAAAGGGGCTTAGTTCCAGCAACTGAGGGGGCTAAAACAATAAATTTACCTTATTTCCATGCCATTAAATTAATGGAGGTTGAAAATGATTTATACAAAAATGAATTTTCAGAAACCGATTCAAATGGTAGAGTAGTTAAGTATAAAATTGTGACGGAGAAAATAAATTATAAGGTTAAGAGTGGAGATAATTTAAGAACAGTTTCGCGTAAATTCGGGTGTGAACCATCGGATTTAAAAGAATGGAATGTTATTAAAAATAATACCCTGAGACCAGGAAGGGTTATTGCCATTTATCGAGATGTAAAAAAACCGGTTTATGAAGAGAATCCAAATAGTCCTAGTGTACCTGATTTAGCTTTAGATATAAAACCCGGTGAAACAAAATCTCCTGAGCAACCTAAAAAAGTAAATAACAATACAACCCTTTCTAATGATAATTATGTCTACTATAAAGTTGCCCCTGGTGATACTTTGTATAGCATATCAAAAAAATATGAAGGAGTTACTGTTGATCAGCTAAAAGCATTAAATAATTTAGATGATGCTTCGGTAATAAAACCTGGCGAAACTATAAAAATTAAAATTGGCGGATGAGTTTTCAAAAAATTAATAAATTAGGGGTATCGCTTATTGCTATATCCCTTTTTTTGTTTTCATGCAAAGACGGGGTAAATACACCTAAAGGCTTAAATGAGGCTAATGTAAAAGGAGGTGAATTATATGTTATCGCATCAGAGAAATTGATAAAGTCACCTATTAAAGAAATGGTGGATACCATTTTTGGGTCGCCGCAGATATACATCCCGCAAGGGGAACCTACATTTAAAACTTTTGAATTAGGACCGAAAAATTTAAAAGGTTATACCAAACTAAGTGGTAATTTATTAATTCTGATTACCAATGAAACGCGAAAAGAGTTTGAAGGATTATTTCCAGATGATGCTGACTCCGCAATTCAAGCCTTATTTCCGGTAGGCGGAATTAAAGTTTTTAGGAAGAAAGATATTTTTGCTTACCCGCAAAACATTGTATTTATTGTTGCTACAGACGTTCAAGAAATTATTGAATATTTTAAAGAAAACGGAAATAATATTAGAGAGCAAATATTAAAATTTGAACGCGAGGTTTTAGTTAAGAAATCAGAATATGGGGTAGATGATTCCCTAAAAGCCAAAATAGCTTCCGTATTTGGTATTGATTTGAATATTCCAAAAACTTACCGATTAGCTAAATTAGAAAATCAAAATGGATACTCTTTTGCTTGGTTAAGAAAAGAATCAGCAGAATGGGAGCAGGCTTTAATGGTTTATACTCATGATTATAATGACACTTCCGATTTTGCTGCCGAACATTTAATAGCAATTAGAGATTCTGTTACTAAAATGCATATACCCGCAACCATGCCAAATTCTTATATGAGTAGTGAAAAAGAATTTGTTTTCCCGTATCAAAGAATTAATGTAAATGGCGAGTATTCAGCAGAGTTACGCGGCTTTTGGACCACCATAAATGATTATATGGGCGGGCCTTTTTATAGCCTTACTTTTTATCACCCAGGTATGGCAAAATTAATTACAGTAGAAGGATTTTTATATAGCCCTAAATTGGATAAAACCTATTTTTTAAGACAATTAGAATCTATTGTAAATACTGCAAGAATTAAAAAATAACGATGCATAAAAATACAAAAAAGGCACTTATTTATGGATTAATTGGAGTGACTTTACCTACTGTGTTTTTTGCATTTTTGCCTATTGTAGTTTTTGGATTTTCTTGGGTATTAAAAATCGGAAATAGCTCCTTTTCCTCATTGTTTGGGGTAGCTTTAATATCCATTATTTGTAGTTTTTTTTATTATAAAATATCCGTTAATTTCTGGATTTCTTATTTTTTTGTACAATCTCCAGAACCAAAAATACTCAAGGAAAGGGCTGTAAAATGGGGTATTTTAAGTGATAAAACTTTATTAAATCCAGTTTCAGAATCGAATCAGGAATTAGTTAATGAAAAAAATTTTCCTTCTGAATTTGTTAATAAACAGGAATTAGAAGATTTGGATTTAGTTTATTTTTATTCCCAAAAACGTTTAGGTTTTTACCTTGCGGGATGCGCTTTAGCGCTATCTATAGCTTTAGAAATTGCATTTTATGGAGTATTAAAACCAGGACAATTTTTAAAGATATTATTGCCCTTAATGGGAATAGGTTTTTATTTTTCTGTTTTAGGAAAAGAGAAAAATTTATTAATTAATATCAATAAAGAAGGTATTAAATATTCAGACCGATTTTTCCCTATTTCAGAAATTCAAAAGATTTATTTGCAAAGATCTACAATGGAATTTACCAAACCCTTTCGGGATGAAAATTTGGTATTGGTCACCAAAGACGAAGTCATTAAATGGCCTTTAAAAAATATCAGAGTTAAATCATATTCAATAGAGGAGATCGAAGATTATTTAGATAAGTATAATAGATTTCTTTTATAGAAATCTGAGCATGTACAGATGCCATTATTAATTAATTAATTTGGAATTTCTTTAAACTGGGGCATTCAGCTGGGCTGAGTAGTTATTCTAAATTGCGAATCGTATCCATACCAGATTATAAATTCAACGTCTTAATCAAATAGCGAAACGATTTCTCAAGCTAACCACAAAGTAACCAAAGTTAAACCCAAACGACGCAAAGTGTTAATTGAAAATCATTAGATTGAGCTCCTCCAATTTATTTGTTGCACAAAATATTAATTATTTATTTTAGGAATAGAATAAAAAAAGGAATGACCTCTGTGAGCTCTGTGAAAAATCTCTGAGAACTCTGTGTTAAAATAA